>Ga0074195_1000012_pt1 | contig 540004 bp, 521 predicted proteins | sample EPASupsiteHSE623_FD_64525 | JGI IMG/M metagenome (GOLD analysis project Ga0074195, IMG submission 64525) | Bioremediated contaminated groundwater from EPA Superfund site, New Mexico - Sample HSE6-23 | ecosystem: Environmental > Aquatic > Deep subsurface > Groundwater > Contaminated ... | reverse complement strand
TGGGGTTTTAAGGTTTGATCGAGCAGTCGTTTTGCCCTTATGCCAGCAGCCATGAGATCGGCCAGTTCACGCGCATTTAATAATTCGATTGAAGAAACGTGTTTTTTGGGAGCAACCATCAAGTGGCCGTTGTTGTAAGGATAGAGATTAAGCAGGACCAAAGAATACCTGGTCTTAAACACGACTAGATTTTTTGCATCTTCTTTTGATTTAAAAACGCGGCAAAAAAGACACCCCTTCTCTTTTTTGAAATTTTTAATATAACCTATTCTCCAGGGAGCCCAGATTTTATCCATGTCAGATCTTTACTAATTTAACGTTGATGGTATCTTCTATTTCAATGAGTGCGTATGAATTACAGGATGAAAAAATCTTATCCGTAGGGCTGCCCGGGTTTAAAAAAATAGTTTTACCGATTTTTTCATTTAAGGCGTTGTGCGTGTGGCCAAAAATAATCAAGTCATAGCTTTGATCGAAAGATTTTTTTACATTTTCAAGAACGCTGTCAGGCCTTCCGAAACCATGCATGATGCCGATCTTGAATTTATTGATTGTGAATGTTTCTTTTTCTTTTAAGTGAGATCTTAATTCTATCGCGTCGAGGTTGCCTAAAGCGGCGCGCAAGGGTTTTATGGATTTAAGCTCTTCGTAAAATTCAAGACTTGTGAAGTCGCCTGCGTGAATGATGAGGTCAGCCTTGGAAAGTTCTTTCAATAAGGCAGGCACAAGGGCTTCATATCTATCGGAAATATGAGTATCAGATATGCAAGCTATTTTCATTTAGCGTATAATCCTTGGTTGGCCGTATAGATCTAAAAGATTGTTAAGGCTTGCAATGTCCCAGGTCATGATGCGCGATTCTTTGGCGAGTAGATGCGCGTTTCGTTCTATATCGCCAAGCCCTATGATAACTTTTTGGATCATTTTATTTTTGAATTTCTTAGACAAAAGAATAAACTCGTTGACATCCTGTTCATTAATGCCGTCTTCTTTAATGGCCGTCAGCCACCAGCGATCCTGTGATTTGCCGAAAAGACCTATTTTTAAATTTGAATTTTCGAATCTCAGAATCTTTAATTCTTTGAATGTTTCAAGTTGGCATTTTTTTCTATCCAAAAGTATGTCATCCCCTTCAAACTGGTTGAAAAGATCCAGCATGCGTTCTGCCATATCTTTTTTTGAAGCACTGATGAATTCATCCATCTCTGCATTAATTTTTATTTTGAAATGTTCTGCCTGTTCACTGTGGTCTGGAGAAAGGGCACACCATTTTTCATGGTAGACAAATTTAAGCCAAAACGTCAAGAGGCGGTCGCTTAATGTGTAGAAAGAACCGTTTTTGACAACGATGCCTGCTTCCATCAAACGATTGAGTTTTAAGGAAATATCTTTGCGTTGTTTTCTTAAAACTAGAGTGAGGTCCTTGAGCCTGTTTTTACCTGTAGCGATGGCATCGAGGATATAGACAAAATCATTTTTGCTTCTTCCGGTGGTCAGCGTTGAGAGAAAATTTGAAAATCTAAGATTAAAAAGGCCCCATTCGCTGAAAAGTAAATGTTCAAAAGTTGAGCTTAAGATATCCCTGTCGATGAATGAAAGATTGGATAGCCTGCATTGTAAGGCCGCTTCGGTGCAAAGCGCGTTCAGGTAGAATGGGTGTCCGCCGGTAAAATGTATGAGAAAATGAATATACTCTTTTGAAATGATGATGCCTTCAAGCCTGTTTTTGATCAGGAGTTCTGAGGACGGTGCGTCAAGCATGGAAAGCTCTAAGACCTCAAAGTTCCCGAACAAAAGCGAAAGGTCGTTCGTTAAAATATTTTTAGCGGCATTTTTTGAAGAACTGGAAAAAATAAAAAGAGTGTTCTTTTCGAACATAATCCTCTTGCCCAGTTCAGAGGCAAGGTTTTTAACGCCGAACTCCAAAATATTTTGAAATTCATCTAAAATAACACAAACTTTTTTTTGGCTCTCTTCTGTAAATGATTCAAGCAAATTAAACAATTCCTTGAAAAGGATTTCAGGTTTTTCTTTTTCAAGTTTATTTAAAAAGTTTTCAAATAAAGGGAATGTTACGGGCAAGAGCCCTTTTGTCCTTTGAACGAGATGCGTAAGATTTTCTCTTGAGGAAAGCAATTGTGATTTTTTTAAGTAATTGTAGAGCAGATTGTTTAAAAAACGTTTGCAGAATAAGGTGAATTCAAAAGGAAGGACTTCAACGAAGACAGGGATAATATCTTCACCCTCGATTTTTTTAATGAAGTTCTTTAAAAGAGTTGACTTCCCTGTTGAAGCATCTCCTAAAATAGCGATATTTTGCCGATAACCTTCATGAAAATCATGGGCTTTTTTTAAAAGGAATTCCAATGATTTTTGTCTAAAAACAACAGCTTGTTTTTCCATAGTATTAATCGCTTAAATAAAACAATGGATTTTGAGGCTTGTGTTTTTTTCTTATTTCAAAATGCAGAGCTGAAATACCTCTTTTTAAAGGGTCTCCTGTTTTAGCAATAAGGAATCCCTGGGTTACCGCATCGCCGTTTTTTACAAAAATTGCGCCGTTACCGCTGTAAACGGTAGAATATTCGTCTTTGTGGTCAATGATGATGGTTTTCCCATAGCCGGTTAAAACGCCTGCGAACGAAACATTTCCGTCTCGACTTGCAACAACATCTTTGGATGAGTCGGTTTGGATGTCAATACCTTTAGAAAAAACACCGTCATTTTTTTGTTTAAACGACGTCGTTATTTTTCCTTTTGTAGGCCAAATAAAATCACTTTCTGTTTCTTTAGGCCCGAAATTCGTTGTTGGCGCTAATTCTTTTTTTCCAGATTTAGGAATGACAATCGTCTGACCCGTTGAAATATTAGAGGAATCGCTGATTTTGTTGGCTTTTAGAATATCTTCTAAATCGATATTGTATTTTTTTGAAATACGCCACAGAGTTTCTCCGTTCTGTATGACATGCAGGGTTCCAGGCGTACCTGGGGTTGTTAAAAGCGAAGGAGATTTTGATGTTGGGGATTCTACAGTGGCGCAGCTAGACAACATGATCGCTGCTGCAAAAAAGACGACGATTTTTAAATACATAAAATTACCATTTTATGAATTATAATGAAAACAATTCGTTTTCAAGCGAGCGATGGGAATCTTTCTCATCCGCCTCGTATTCGCTCGGCTCCTTCGAAACCGGCCGCCCTCGCTTGAACCAGTGGCGCTCGGGTCGGCTTCGATTCCTGGCAATCTTTATTGTCAAGAGCGAGCGATGGGAATCGAACCCACATAACCAGCTTGGGAAGCTGGTGTTCTGCCACTGAACTACGCTCGCAAACAAATGCAAACCTATCAGCTTGGCACTACGCTCAACGGCAGCGCAAGTAAATTAAGGAACCACTGCCCGCCTCTTCAAAATTTTCTTCATAAATTTTGAAGGGCGAGGTCTCGCCACATTCTGTGGCGGAAACTACGCTCGCAAAATTTCAGCCTCTTGTACTGCTTGCTACCTTAAAAAAGAGTTTTCTCTTAAGCGCAAGGTGATAATTCTACCACTCTTACCGATGTTTTGTCAAACATTCATCAATAAGTTTAATAGAGCAGAATTCTCCACACATGGTGCAGACATTTTTAACTTTAGGATGCGAAGAAGCTTTGTATTTTTCCGCTTTCCAGGGGTCGATGGCCAACTGGATCTGCCTGGGCCAATCTCTCTTTTTTCTTGCTTCTGACATTTGTTTATCCCAAAGAGTTGCATTTTTGAGGCCTTTGGCAATGTCTGCGGCATGTGCGGCAATCTTGGAGGCAACGAGTCCCTCCCTTGCATCTTCCAGGGATGGATGGCGAATATGTTCAGCAGGAGTTAAGAAACATAAAAAGTCGGCTCCATAGGTCGCGGCCAGGGCACCGCCGATTGCACCGGTGATATGGTCGTATCCAACGCCAACATCCGTAACGAGCGGGCCAAGTACATAGAAAGGCGCTCCATGACAAATCAATTTTTGCAGTTCGATATTTTTTTGTATCTGGTTTAAAGGCACATGTCCAGGACCTTCAATAATAACCTGAACGCCTGCGGCTTGAGCTCTCTGAGTCAATTTCCCTAATTCTTCGAGTTCGCTGATCTGAGTTTTATCAGTCGCGTCCAATATGGAACCCGGACGCATGCCGTCACCTAAGCTTAAGGTAATGTTATATCTTTTGGCGATATCTAAACAATCGTCAAAATATTCAAAGAATGGATTTTCTTTTTTATTTGTTCTCATCCAATTGATGAGGAGCGCCCCACCGCGGCTGACGACATCAAGGATGCGCCTGTTTTTTAAAAAAACTTCTAAACTTGTTCTGTTGATGCCGCAGTGAACGGTAAAAAAATCAACCCCGTCTCTGGCTTGCGTTTCCAGAGTATCTAAGATATCATCTTTTTCCAATTTTAAGAAAGTCTTGCGTTTTTTTTGGACATTCATCGCAGCTTCATAGATAGGAACAGTTCCTACCGGCACGCTTGAATTTTCGATAATGGCGCGTCGTATGGCCCTTAAGTCCCCGCCAATGCTTAAGTCCATGACTGTATCAGTGCCTAAGGCGATGGCTAGTTTCAATTTTTCAAGTTCTGTTTTAAGGCTGGTTTTATCCGTTGAAGTACCAAGATTGACGTTTACCTTAGTACTCAGGTTTTTGCCGATCGCGCATGGATTGGTTATTTTTTTAGTATTGTTAAGAGGGATTACGCATGTACCCGTGGCGATGCCATAAGCCAGCTCTTTGGCACTTACGTTTTCTTTTTTTGCCAGTTTTTTTATAACGCTTGAAAAATCCCTGTTTTTTACGAGATTCATTAATGCTTTAGACATGGTTTCAACCCATCCTTTATTTTTTTTACCTTTTTCCAGATATTTTTTGCACAACAGATATCACTGCAAATAGCCAAACGAATATTTTTTATGTTTTTAAGATCACAGATATTATCTTCAGAAATTCCGCCGATTGCGAAAACGGGTTTTCGCGCATTTTTTACAAAATCTTCTAATTTATTTCGTCCTCGGGCACGGAGCTCTGGTTTTGTTTTTGTCGCATAAACAGGCCCGAATCCATAATAATCGACACAACCTTTTTTGATGGATTTTAAATCTTGTGTATCCCGGCACGAGTATCCAATGATCTTCTTTGTCCCGAGAATGGTTCTTGCGACTGCGGGCGCGACGTCATCCTGGCCTATATGAACGCCGTCGGCGTCAATCGACTTGGCGACATCGCAGCGATCGTTAACGATGAATGGGACCGAGTGCTTTCTGGCTATTTTTAATAACTCGAGTGCCTCAGGGATCATTTTTTTGCAAGAAGATATTTTATCTCGGTATTGAACCATATCAATGCCACCGCGAATAGCTTCACGCAAAAGCAAAGACATTTTTCTTCTGCCTGCAACTTTCTTGTCAAGAATCAAGTAAATCCGGATATTGTTCAACAGCTTTTTTTTCGAGATCATAGAATATAAAACGAAGTTTTTGTATGTCCTGGCTGGAGGACTTCTTTGTTGTTTTTAAAAATTCTTCCAAAACTCTTAAAGATTCTTTGACGCGCTGAGCATTGGCCATAAAAATTCCGCGAAACGATTTGCGGGGCGTGCACCCTTTGAAATTTCTTCCTAAATCTTTCTCTGAATCGCGGCTGGAAAAAAGCTCGGCCTGATTGATCCCGGAGTTTTTTAAGATAACGGTAAGGCGGTGCCTTAAAAAACGTAATTTTTTCGTGATTTGAGCCTGACGTAAATGAAAACGGGCAATTTCTTCACAAACGCGCAAGCCTTCTTTGGCGCGGTTGAAATTCGCATCCAGGATGCGATAAAAATCCGGCCCTAACAACTCCTTCGTGTGTTTGCAACATGTACGGGAGCACATGGAATTAGCAGTTTTCAAGGATTTTTTTAATGATATTTGAGGTCGAGCGGTTTTTAACGATGGGTATGGTCAAAACTTTTCCGCCACCAGCCAAAACGATATCCCGGCCAACGATTTTATCTTTTTTCCAATCGCCTCCTTTGACCAGGATGCTGGGTTTTATGGTTTGAAGTAGGCGGATAGGAGTGGAATCATTAAAAATGACGACAAAATCAACACACGCTAAAGCTGCCAGTACTTTCGCTCGATCTTGTTCACAATTGAGTGGCCTATTTTTACCTTTGAGCCCCCGGACAGATTGGTCAGAGTTTAACCCAATGATCAAAATGTCGCCCTTCGCTTTTGCCTGTGTCAAATAATGGACATGGCCATAATGAAGGATATCAAAGCAACCGTTCGTAAAGACGATTGTTTTGTTTTTAAACCTTGTCTTTAGTATCGTTGAAAGATTTTTTAAAGAAACGATCTTGGATGTTTTCACTTAAAAGGCGTCCTTTTCGACAATTTCGCAGATGATATGGATGATCAATCCATGGATCTCCTGGATCCGCGCTGTGACCTTTGACGGAGCATTAAGAACAATGTTGCAGATTTTTCCGAAATTCCCCGATGATTGTCCGGTAAAACCGATTGTATTAAGCCCCATTGATTTTGCTTGTTTCAGACCAGCTAAGACATTTTTGGAATTTCCACTGGTTGAAAGAGCGATCGCGATATCGCGAGGTGTTGCCAAGGCCTCCAACTGCCTTTTAAACACGATGTCAAAAGAATAGTCATTGGCTAAAGAGGTTAGGATTGATGTGTCTGTTGTTAAGCTTAAGGCTGCTAAACCTTTGCGATTTTTTTGAAATCTGCCGACTAATTCAGCAGCAAAGTGTTGACTGTCAGCGGCGCTTCCTCCATTGCCGAAGACAAAAACTGTCCCGCCTTTTTTTAAGGTTGTTTTGATCAATTCAGCGCTTTTTTGTATTTTTTTGATCAAAGACTCGTCGTACAGTACTGAGGACTTGGCTGTAATCGCCTCTTTAATGATTTCTTTTATTCTATCTTTCATCAGATGTTCCTTTTGCCCGTGTTTTTTATCCGAAGAACTCTTTGGCGACTTTATAGATATCCATATCCAGTGTTTTGAGTTTTTCAACTCCGCTGGCCAATGGGACTGACACAACTTTTGTGCCTGAAAGACTGACCATTTGCCCGAATTTTTTGCTTTCCACCAGTTCAACAGCCTTTATGCCAAACCTCGTACCAAGGATTCTGTCAGCCGCTGTTGGAGACCCGCCTCTTTGAATATGGCCAAGGACAGTCGCACGTGTTTCATAGCCTGTGCGCTTCTCGATCTCTTTCGCCAGAAAATCGCCTATGCCGCCCAGCTTGACATGTCCGAATTCATCCAGACTCTGATCTTTAGTTACATCGCTTGATGTTTTTACCTGAGCGCCTTCAGCTACGGCAACAATGCTGAATGTCTTGCCGCGGTCATGTCTTTTCTTAACAATGGCGCAAACTTCCTCAATATCAATGGGTAATTCTGGGATTAAAACAACATCCGCACCACCGGCAATCCCTGCATATGCGGCAATCCATCCTGCGTGGCGGCCCATGATTTCAACAACCATGGTACGGTGATGACTGTCAGCAGTTGTATGCAATCTGTCGATGCATTCCATTGCGATATTAACGGCTGTGTCAAAACCAAAAGTATAATCCGTTGCGTTTAAATCATTATCAATTGTCTTTGGAACCCCGACAACGTTTAAACCTTCCTGGACAAGTTTATTAGCGACACCCAATGTATCTTCTCCGCCGATCGCGATAAGGGCATCGAGTTTTAATTTTTTAAAATTTTCTTTAACTTTTTTTACATCTTCGCTCTTTTTATAAGGGTTTGTCCGGCTTGTCCCTAAAATGGTGCCGCCTTTAGGCAATATGCCTGAAATAACATTAATATCAAGAGGCATCGTATCTGCCTCGATAAGGCCTTTCCATCCATTCTTGAATCCTATGGTTTCGTGGCCGTCGTTGTGTGCCTTACGCACGGCTCCACGGATAACCGCATTTAAACCCGGACAATCTCCACCGCCTGTTAAAAAACCGATCTTCATTTAACCTTCCTCCTTCTTGAATGGGTATTTAATTTGTGTCTGCGTTTATATCTTTATTCCGTGATAAGGAATCTGGATATCTTCCTGTGATTTCTCGTTTTGTTTTCTATTTTTTTCATCAGACGTTACAATTTTAGCAACGTGGATGCGGACATTGATAGGTTCATCGATGCCAAAAACTTCCTGGATACGGCTGGCGATAATATCCTGTAGCTTCGCCGTAAAATCCGGGATGTTTGTTTCTGAGCGCAGAACAACGCGCATGCGAACATCGATGCCTTTTTTTGTCGCTTTAACGATAGCTTTGGCATCTTTGATTTCTTTTAGCTGAAAGCTCAAGCGCTTAATAAGATCTTCAACGGCTGATAAGGTCACGGTGACCTGGCCATTGGGGTTAGAAAAAGCTATTGTTTTTTCTCTTTGAATTTTTCCTGATATGATCTGAGCCGCGCCAAAACCCAATAAAATAAAAATAAGGCCGCTGGAACCGATGATGATGCGCATCCTCAAATCATTAAAACAATAAGTCATGCGGATGATGATTTCATTCAAGTCAACCAAATGAGCCGCAAAAGCCAGGGCGATGGTTCCTAAAAAAATCAAAATGATTGTATAAAAAAATACACTGAGCGTTGTTCTCATGAGATTCTCCTCTTTGATTTCTTATCTGTCCACGCCTTTGATTTTAATAATGATATCTTTAGGCGTCACATCCGTTGATTCCTCGATAGCGGATTTTATTCGTTCCTGGACTTTTAAGGCAACTTCAGGGATATTGTAGCCGTATTTAACAATTAAGGGAACAACAACGGAAATGCTTTCGCCTCTCGTCCTGACGTCGATGGCTCCGCTTTTTGTTTTTTTGCCTATAAAATTCAAAATCCTTGATCTTACATCATCGCAAATTCTTGAAATTCCGTCGATTTCGAGCGCCGCAAGGTAGGCGATAGAAGCAATGACATTATTGTGTATTTTGATAAGACCCAGATCAGATTTTCCTTCGTCGGTCATGCGCGCTCTCCTTCTTTTTCTTTATGCTCTGTCTCTGCGCCTGTCTTTGTAAGATTTTCAACAAGATGCGTGGACACCTCACCTTTTTTAAATAATGGGTTTTCCATGAGAGTTTTATGAAAAGGCACCGTAGTTTTTATTGGTCCGATGAGGAATTCGTCTAAGGCGCGGCTCATGGTTTTAATGGCCTCTTGCCTGTTTTCTCGATAGACGATAAGTTTGGCCACCAGGGAATCGTAGTACGGGCTGATCTGGTAACCTTGATAAACGTGTGTGTCCACACGCACGTTGGGACCGCCGGGTAAACTTAATGTTTCAATGCGCCCGGGTGAAGGCATAAAATTATTCGTTGAGTCTTCAGCATTGATACGGCACTCGATCGCAGCGCCCGTCATTTTAATCTCATCCTGATGAATTTTAAGTTTTTCTCCATTAGCGATTTTAATCTGTTGTTTGACGATGTCGATGCCTGTGATCATTTCGGTCACGGGATGCTCAACCTGAATACGTGTATTCATTTCCATAAAATAAAAATTTTGGTTTTTATCTAAAAGAAACTCGACAGTTCCTACATTGCGATATCCAGCCGCTTTCACGCCTTTAATGACCAGGTCGCCGATTTTTTTCCGTAGTTTGCTGTCTAAGGCTGGGGACGGAGATTCTTCTAATAATTTCTGGTGCCTGCGTTGGATGCTGCAGTCTCTTTCTCCCAGGTGGACGACGTTCCCATAATGATCCGCCATAATCTGAAATTCGATGTGTCGGGGTTCTTCAATATATTTTTCAATATAAACATCGGGTACGCCGAACGCGGTTTCTGCTTCTGCCTGAGCCGTCATGAGCGCGCTGATCAAACGCACATCGTTATGACAGATGCGCATCCCTCTGCCTCCTCCACCAGCTGTCGCCTTTATAATAACAGGATATTTGATGCGTCGCGCTATTTTAATGGCTTCATCTTTTGATTTAACGACAGATGTGCTGCCCGGTGTAATAGGCAATCCGGCGCGATGCATGGTATCTTTTGCAGCCATTTTATCGCCTAAGAGCCTGATGTTTTGCGGAGAAGGTCCGATGAAAGTGATTTGGCAGGATTCACAAATTTCTGCAAAATGGGCGTTTTCCGCTAAAAAACCATAACCCGGATGAATGGCATCTACGTCCGTGATCTCGGCCGCGCTGATGATGGCCGGAATATTGAGGTAGCTCGTTGTCGGAGATGCCGCGCCGATACAAACAGCTTCATCGGCCAAGCGGACATGGAGTGATTCTCGATCTGCCTGCGAATAAACAGCTACGGTGCGAATCCCCATTTCTTTGCAGGCACGAATAATGCGCAGGGCGATTTCACCACGGTTAGCAATCAAGATTTTTGAAAACATATATCCTTAAAGGTTAAATGAGTTTTTAAGGTTAATTTTAAGCGGGCTCAATCAAAAACAGGGGTTGACCGAATTCTACGGGTTCTGCATTGTCGACCAAAATATCAACGATCTTACCCTTGATTTCAGATTTAATTTCATTCATCAGCTTCATCGCTTCAACGATGCAGATGACTTGACCGACTTCGATTTCCTGATTGATTTCAACAAACGGCGGGGATTCCGGAGAAGGCGCGCGATAAAATGTTCCGACCATGGGCGCCTTGATTTCTACGGTTTTAGTTGACCCCTTCTTTTCATTCGTCGCTTCTTTGGATGTTTGAGGAGTCCCCGGATAAACCATATGTTCAGGCAATGGCTGCGCAAAAATCATCTTGTTCTTAGGGCTTTCGACCGAAATTTCTCCGGTTGAGCCTTTTTTAAGACAAATACGCATTCCGTCTTTTTCAATCTCAAGCTCAGAGAGGTTGTTCTCATTCATGAGATTAATCATTTCTTTAATCTCTTTGATGTTCATGCTAAAAACCTCCTTAATTTTAAACTATAACTTGGTATTTTTTCTTAACAAAATTAATCCCTTCCTTATAAGGAAAGGACAACCCTTTCTGGGTTTTTACGCCGCTCTTTCAATATATTCGCCTGTTCGTGTATCAACCTTAATTCTTGTTCCAACGTCGATAAAAAGGGGTACATGAACAGTGGCGCCGGACTCGATCGTCGCAGGCTTGGTCCCGCTTTTAGCTGTATCACCCTTGATCCCTGGTTCTGTGTGAGTAATCGTATAAACGACAAAATTAGGAAGATTGATCGTGACCAACTCGTTTTTATAATAAAGGGCAACAACCTCAAGATTGTCTTTTAAGAATTTATCCGCATCATGAAGCTTTTTTTTCTCGATCGCCAGGTCTTCATATGTCTCAACATCGATAAAATGAAAAAATTCTCCTGAGTGGTAGGAGTATTGGAGATTTTTCTCTTCGATGTAAGCTTCTTCAATCTTATCGTCCGATCTAAAAGTCCTGTCCAGGATGGATTCATCTTTTAAGCTTTTGAGTTTTGTCCTGACAAAAGCTCCTCCCTTGCCAGGTTTGACATGCTCAACATTAACGATCGTATAGGCAAAACCATCTATATCTATCGTTACGCCGACTTTCATTTGGTTAATTCCTAGTGTTCCCACTAATTACCTCCGCTCCGTTAGATGTGACTAAAACAATATCTTCTATCCGTATACCGAATTCTCCTGCTTTATAAATCCCTGGTTCTACGGTAAAAACGGAATCTTTTTCAAGAAGATTCGTGTTTCTTTTATTTATTGAAGGAGATTCATGAACCTCCAGCCCTATGCCATGGCCAAGCGCATGGCCGAAGAATTTTCCGAACCCTTTTTGTTCTATGTAATTACGCGCCGCCTCATCCACGCTCTTTATGCTGACTCCCGGGCGAATGGCTTTGATAGCGCGTTCCTGGGCCTCTTGGACAACCGCATAGGCCTCTTTGACAATGCCGTTAATTCTACCCAAAAACAAAGTTCGTGTCAAGTCGCTTTTGTAACCTTTGAGATCAACCCCCATGTCGATCACGACTCCTTCATTATTCTGAATTGTCCGGTTTGAAATAGCCGCATGAGGATAGGATGAATTAGGGCCTGAAGCGACGATAATATCAAAGGCTGAGGTGGAGGCGCCTTTGAGCCTTATCTCACGTTCGATTTCTGCAGCTACCTGAAGTTCTGTTGCGCCCGGTTTGCAAATGGAGGGAATCATTTCAAAAGTATCTAATGTAATTTTTGTGGCTTCGCGTATGATATCGATCTCTGAGGCATCCTTAATCCTTCTCAAAGGCTCGACAGTTTCTTTAAGAGGGATAAAAGAAATCTTTTTAGGTAGTTCTTTATGGAAGGCTTCACACTCGGCAAATGTCAAATGCCTGGATTCAAAACCTACTTTTTTCAAAGTTCGTTCTTTAATGAGATTGCTGATCGTTTTATAGAAATGTCCGCGAATTTCAGTGATTTTTACAGGCCCAAGGGTCTTTTTTTTGAAGTCAGCTGTATATCGAAAATCGGTTATCAGGATGATTTCCGATGAAGTGATGAGGCTGTAAGTGTCAGGGGCGAAAAAAGCAGCACTGTAGCTGACGTTAGGTTCAAAGTTTAAAAGGATGGCATCAAGTGCATATGTTTTTAATGCATCAAAAATTTTTTCAAAACGTGATAAAACATGACCCGGGATTTTTGAATGTTTAAGCGTTGGCATGAGGTTTCTGCTTATTTTTTTTGTGTCTCTAAAAGAGATAGTGCGGCGGAGAATGCCAATGAGTAGCTTTCGGCTCCGAATCCGGAAATAGAACCGACACAAACAGGCGCGACAAGGGAATTTTGACGGAATTCTTCCCGCGCGTATATATTTGAGAGATGAACCTCGATGGTTTTAATGGCAGCGGCGGCGATGGCATCGCGGATAGCCACGCTTGTATGCGTGTAGGCCGCGGGATTGATGATCAGGACATCGGTGGTGTTACGCGCATTACCGATCGCGTCCACAATTTCACCTTCATGATTGGATTGAAGGATTGTTAAAGACACTTTGGATTTTTTGGCCAGGTTTTTCAGGTCTTTATTGATTTTTTCAAGAGTTTGCTTGCCATAAATCCCGGGCTCCCGTTTGCCCAAAAGGCTTAAGTTAGGCCCATGAATGATCAAGATTTTCTTCATTTAAGAATTCCTTTCCTTGGACAAATTATTTTTCTTCTACTTTTTTAAAATCTCTGGATTTTTCAATTAATAAAATCGGGATCCCCTGAAGAATAGGAAATGCCTTTTGGCAATGATGGCATATCAATTCATCATTGATGCATTCAAAATCATTCTTGCATACAGGGCAAGCCAGGATGTCTAATAATTTTTTATCAAACACTTTATTTTTTCCCCATGGTTTTATTTACATACGCCAGGCGTAATTCATACAAAAGATGCTCAGAAAGCTCGCTCTCTTCTTTTGTCAGGTTCCCTTTTGTTTTTCCTTCAAGCATCTCAATGGTGTCGATGATGAATTTAGCCTGATCGACATTCTCGTCTGTCTTTTGAGTCACCGGGTTTGGGATCGCCCCCAGTCCGATCCAGGCCTGCATAGCCAAAGTCGTTAAGAAAAAATTAAAATCAGGCTTAGGCATCTGCGGTGTTTCTTTTTTTATTTCTTCATTTGGGTTTTCAATCTTAGCTTTTTCTTTCCAACTTTCGTCAACTTTTTTCTGAATATCTTCGTTCATAAACCCCTCTTTTTATTGTATGACTATCCCTGCGTATCCGACAACGGCCTGATAATCTTTTGTTACGTCGCCGCTTGTTTCGTAGGCGATAAGTTTTGCGGTTTTCGCCCCTAAAAGTTTTGAGGCCATAAGGGTTACGACCGCCGGCATATAACCGCACATGGAAATTGAATATTTTTCAATTTTTTCTAAAAGATCTTTTTCGTTAAGTTCGAGGATTGCCTCGATCGCCTCTTTGTCTTTTTTGGCGGCACTCATTTGTGTTTCGTAGTGCGTCATGTCAGAGCTGGCAATGATCGTTACATCTTTATTAAAAGCGCGTATGCTTAAGTAAATAGCGTTCGCAATATCTTTATACACTAAATCATCCGCCGATGCAAGAATAATGGGGACAAAAGTAAAGTTTTTTTTCGAGATTTCCTGAATGAGCGGAAGTTGGACTTCAATAGAGTGTTCGGTTGCGTGCGCCAACGTGTCATCTTCGAGATATTTTGAATTTTTCACAATTAACTGGGCGAGCTCAGAATTGATTGTGACGCTTCCGTAAGGGGTCTTCCATTCACCTTCGCACATGATGCTCTGCGGAACACCATATCCTGTATGGTTAGGGCCCAGGATGATACAGGTATCGGCGATTGATGAGGCATTGAGCACGCTCGCCGCAACTTTTCCGGAATAAATATATCCTGCGTGCGGCAAGAGACAGCTGAGGATTTTTTCCTTCTTTAAAGCTTTCAATCCGAAAGACTGGATAATCTTTTTGATTTTTTCAGGACTATTGGGATAGAACTGTCCTGCTACGGCAGGTTCTCTAAGCATGGAACACCCCTTCTAAAAATTTAATTGAATCCTTAATGTCCTGAGGGCTTGCCTTGCTGTGAGCTTCAATAACTTTAATAGTGTCAGACTTCATAAATGGCTTTAATTTGTTAAAGTCAAAATCTCCATTCGTGGGGGCCTGATGGTCATCCAGGTTTTTAACATTGTGGAGATGAAATCCTATGAGGTATTTTCCATAGTTTTTTAACAATTCTCCTTCGTTCATAAACCCAAGCTGTTCGTGGATAAAAGCGTGGCCTACATCGTGCCAGTAACCGACATTCTTTGCACTGAATTTATGGAAAATAAAGGCAAATTCGTCTTTTGAAGGGATCTCCCTGTAATAAAAACGGTTCTCAATACCGAGCAAGATCCCTGATTGGATCGCCATATCAGAGAGTTCATTAAGACTTTTTATGATCTGGCTAAAATATTCTCCGGCTTTTTTCTTTCGTTCCTGGATGAAATCTTCGCGCATATCTAAAAATTGGGAGTTTTTTGATTCTCCGGCATTAAAGAGTGCTATGAGTCGACGGGTCCTGTCTTCCATCTCTACGCGACCGCTGTGCAATACGACAGCCCGTGCCGAAAACTTCTTAGCCGTCGCAATCGTGTTTTTTGTGTGCTCAATGGCTTTCTTGCGCTCATTCTCATCAAGCGAGGAAAGGGAAAAACAATCAGGAAGCGCGATTTCGCGTTGGAGTTCTTTTGGAAAAGGACAATAGTTGTGCAGGCTTGTTACAGACAGGTCCATCTCTCTGCAAAACTGGAATATTTCTTCAACCGTTTTTTCGGATAAAGAAAAATTCAGTTCGAGATTTTTAAGGCCAAGGTTAGAAATTTCTTCCGCTATTTGTCTGCCGTTTTGGGCCTTATCGGCATTCCAAGCAGTGGAAAGAGAGAATTCCATTTAGAATTTTCTGCGGGCTTTCTTTCTCTTTTTTTCGCTGGGTTTCTCGTAGTGCTTGCGGTCCTTTATTTCTTTTAAAATGCCTTCGCGTTCGATTTTTCTTTTGAAACGTCGAAGAGCTGATTCAAAGGACTCGTCTTTTCTGACTTCAACTTCTGACATGTGAGCTCACTCCCTTTTTTAAATAATATAGATATTTTGTATGCCAAATTTTCTAACATATTAACACTTAAAAAGTTAAGTGTCAACTTCTCATTTGAACGGGTGCGATCTGCTTTCTAGCGCGACACCAGATAATAAGCCAGGGCTGATATAATGGCTGAACAGGGAATCGTTAATATCCAGGCCCATACGATCCGTCCTGCAACACCCCATTTTACGGCACTGAGGCGTTTTAGGGAACCTATGCCCATAATGGAACCTGTGATCGTATGCGTTGTGCTGACAGGTATGCCGAATGCAGAAGAAACGAATAACATGATAGCGGCTCCTGATTCCGCGCAAAAACCATCCACAGGCTTAAGTTTGGCCACTTTCTGCCCCATGGTCTTAACAATACGCCATCCTCCTGACATAGTCCCAAGGGCTATGGCCGCATGGCACATAAGTACAATCCAAAAAGGAATATGAAATGTTTTTCCGAGAAGCCCTGCGCTAAATAAAAGGCTGGCGATAATACCCATTGTTTTTTGCGCGTCATTGCCGCCATGGCCCATGCTGTAGAGCGCCGCTGATATTAATTGTCCTTTTCTAAAAATGTGATCTACCTTAAAAGGCGCATTTTTCCTGTTTAACCAATATACAACAATCCCAAATACGAGGCCTAAGATAAAACCCAGGATGGGTGAAATAATGATAAAAGAAACTGTTTTTCCAATACCAGGCCAAAGAAGTGATTTTGTTCCCGTTTTGACTAAGGCTGCACCGATCATGCCGCCGATCAACGCATGGGAAGAACTTGTGGGCAAGCCGAAATACCATGTGATAATATTCCAGCCGCATGCGCCCATAAGCGTGCCAAAAATAATACCATTATCCACGATTGAAATATCAATAATGCCTTTACCGATTGTGTTGGCAACATGGAGTCCAAAAAAAAGAAAAGCGATAAAATTAAAAAAAGCAGCCCAAAGAATGGCCCAACGGGGCGAAAGGACGCGCGTAGAAACAATGGTTGCGATAGAATTAGCAGAATCATGAAAACCATTTAAAAAATCAAAAAGAAGCGCAAGGATGATAAGAAAAGCAATAGTAAAGGTCATGGATTAGGCCTGTTTCATAAGGATAGATTCGACAACATGGGCGACATCTTCGCAGATATCAAGAATTGTTTCCGCATCTTCATAGATCTCTTTCCATTTAATAACCGAGATAGGATTTTTTTCAGTTTCAAAAAGTTCAGCCAAAACCTTGTCTCTCATGGAATCCCCGACATTTTCAAGACGGTTGATTTCTACACAGGCATCCATGATTATTTTTGCATTTTTTGTATTACGCATACCTTTGACAACACATTCCAGTGCGTTTACGGATTCCTCAATCACTAAAGCAAAAGCCACCATGTGCTTATTAACGCCATGAAGATTGTAAACATTCAAACGGCTGACGATCGTATTGATCATATCAATGACATCGTCGAGTTCTTTGGCCAAGGCATGGATATCTTCACGGTCAAAAGGCGTGATAAAGGTTTTATTCAATTGGTCAAGGATGGCATGGGCGGCATCATCTCCCTGGTGCTCAATATTTTGCATTTTTTCGATGGCGGCGTCATCCACAGAACCCTTGGAAACCAATTCTTTAAAATGCCTTGCGGCCAGAACAGCATATTCAACCTGTTTGTCCAAGAGGTCAAAAAAATTGAATTCTTTTGGCAAAAAATTAAAAAGCATTGTTCAACTCCTTTTTTTATAATTTAATACAATTTGGCGGGATTAACAAACATTCAGATATTACATCATTTGGTCAGGGATGTCAACTTATGAATCGCACTATTTAATTTCAAAAGAAATAATAACGTTGAAAGTGAGTTTTTTATTATTTTTCAGCTTCTCCGGAAACGGCGGATAAGGTGCCGACCCTTCAACGCTCTCCAGCGCGATCGTTGACAAATACTCACTTGGAGACGACTTCTCTTTTTTTAATTCAACAGCCAGAAGTTCTCCTGAAGAATCAACAACAAAAGTCATAAAAACTTCGCCCTCGTAGAGCTTTTTGTAATTCCGGTAAGCGAGTTTTCTTATTCTATCGCGGATGATCTGGTAATAACTCTTATATGCCGGAGAACGCGCAATTTCCCCCGGCACGTTAGGTAAGTTGATCACTCTTTTGACAGCAGTCTCTCCTCCTTTTGACAGAGGTTTTTCGGCATAAGAAATCTGCTTTTCATCTTCCAGTATGCCTTTACGTTCCAAGACATCGCTGCGGACGATTTTTTTTAAAAAAACATCCTTGGTTTTATCAGGGGCCATGAGCGGCAATTTATTTTTTTCAAAACGTGGCAAGGGCATATCTTGAGGCCTGACTAAAGCCAAGGGCTTAGCCTCGGGCTCATAAACAACCTCGGCGATTTTCTCCTGTGCTATAGCCTTTGTAATATGGAAAGGCACGACAAGAAGGCACGCCATGTGGAATAACAATGAAGCAAAAAAAGAAAAAGCCAAAAGTCTGTTTTTAAACATAGTCTTATTTTAGCAGATCAAATTAAAAAAATAAATTCCTACTTTGATAAAACATAATTTCCCAAAACCAGAAGATCCATTGAGCTATTTTGAAAAGTATGAAAAGCGTCAGCCGGAGTTAAAACAATGGGCTCGCCTTTAAGATTGAACGAGGTGTTCAAAAGCACCGGAACCCCTGTTTTTTTGAAGAAATATTCAATAAGCTGGTAAAACAACGGATTGTCTTCTTTGTGAAGGACCTGCAGACGGCATGAGCCGTCCACATGGACCGCAGCCGGCAGGTCTTTTTTCCTTCTGGCAGGAACCGTATAGAGCATGAATTTTAACGGGGCCTGATTGTCAAACCCATCCATCTCGAAGAATTCATTGCAATACTCGGCTAAAACGGTCGGTGCAAATGGACGGAATGGTTCACGGAACTTTATTTTAATATTAACCACGTCTTTCATTTTTTCATCTCGAGGATCAGCCAAAATAGACCTGTTGCCCAAGGCTCTTGGCCCCCACTCGCTTCGACCCTGGAACCAGCCAATGACTTTGCCTTGAGTTAAAGACTCGACCACAGCCTGACAAAGCATATCCTGATCAGTGTAATATTGGGCGTCAATACCATTCTTGTCTAAAAACTGCTTAATTTCTTCATCAGAGGATTGCGGCCCCAAAAAAACATCTTTTAGCTCGAAAATCCTTTTTTCCTGAAGCATGGAGTGATGGCAATACAAGGCAGCACCCATGGCGGCACCTGAATCGCCTGCTGCAGGTTGAATAAAAATTTCGTCAAATCCTGATTCTTTTAAAACGCGCGTGTTGGCCAGGCAGTTTAAGCTTACGCCTCCTGCAAGACAGAGTTTTTTCAAACCCGTTTTTTTAAACAGCGCCTTACTCATATGGACTAAAACATCTTCTGCTACTTTCTGTATGCTTGAAGCGATGTCGGCATAATATTGGTTAAGTTCAATTTCTTGCGTTGTCGGCAAAATCGTATCATCATACAAAGACGTTTGAGATGTAACAAAACGCGCCTTAGGGTCACGTGCCGGACCGAATAAATCGAGGAAGCGATGACTAAAGCTCTTAGACGTTGAATGATGAAACGAAAAATATTTCATGTCCAGCCAAAAGCTTCCATCCTCATGCAGTTTTATGAGCGCATGTATTTTGTCCTTATACTTAGGAGTCCCAAAGGCAGCCATACCCATAACTTTGTATTCACCTTCATTAACTTCAAACCCTAAGAATGCGGTGAACGCAGAATAAAAAAGTCCCAACGAATGCGGGAATCTGATCTCTTTAAGAAGATCAATGTGGTTTTGGCCTTTATCTTTCCAGGAAGCGCGTCCTAAGCCGTACGTGGCGGTCGCCCATTCACCGACCCCATCGCATGTAAGGATCGCTGCTTCTTCAAAGGGCGAACAGTAAAATGAGCTGGCGGCATGCGACAGATGATGCTCGCAGAATTTAATTTTTTCTTTTGTAATTTTAAGTTTTTCTTCGATCAGGCTCTTGATCCATAGCTTGTCGGTCATCCATTCCAGCGCGACATTTTGAAATAATTTGATGGATAAAGGAGCTGTCTGGGCGATCGTCTTGACGAGCCGTTCAAATTTTAAAAAAGGCTTTTCATGAAAAACAACAAAATCGATGTCAGACGATTGAAGTTTTGAAAATTTTAAACAAAAATCGATTGAGGACTGAGGAAATGAACGGTCATGCTTGATCCGACTGAAACGTTCTTCCTCAGCGGCCGCGACAACAATACCGTCTTTTAAAAGACAGGCGGCCGCGTCATGATAAAAACAACTGATGCCTAGGATAATCATTTACTGAAGGGTCATGTAGGTGTCGATGGATTCGATCTCTGAGCGCGAATCCCAGTTTTTGGTTTCACTCTTTATTTTAAGAAAATCGTATTTCAGTCGAATAAAAATAAAAAAAGGAACAAGAAATAAATAAATAACCATTAGAAAAAAAAGCACAAAAACTGTAGAAAGAATTTTCGCTGAAGCTTTAAGGGTGTCTATGATTTTTTTCATCAGAATAAGGTATAAACGAACGGGGCCAGGGCTGGACTTTGTGTAAAAAATATCAGAAAACCAAGCAGGATGAAAAAGAACACTATGGGGATCATCCACCAGAGCTTATGAGCCCATAGATAGGAAAACAATTCGCCTATGACGATTAGCCTTGAGTTGATTTTTTTAAATAAATTCATCTAAAAAATTATTCTTTTTTTACCAGCGGGACGAAACGTACGGAGATAATATTTTTTTTGACAATACTTCCATCTGCGTTTTTGACAAAAAGAAACAAATCCTGGAACGCATCCCCTAAGGGGATCACAAGGCGCCCGCCAGGCTTCAGTTGTTTGAGCAATTTTTGAGGGACATCTTTAGCGCAAGCTGTAACAAGGATCGCGTCAAAAGGAGCAGCTTCGGGCCATCCCGCATAACCATCGCCGCAACGGGTTTGAATATTCCTGTATCCTAATTTTTTTAGCCGCTCTCTTGCTTTGATACAGAGACTGTCGATAATTTCAACAGAATAGACTTGTTTGGCGATTTCAGCCAAAACCGCTGCCTGATATCCAGAGCCTGTGCCGATTTCAAGTACCGTATTGCCAGGATCAATAGCAGCCAGTTCTGTCATAAGAGCTACGATATAAGGCTGCGAAATAGTCTGGTTTTCTTCAATTGGCAGTGCGCTATCACCGTAGGCGTATTTTACGTCTCTAGGCAAAACGAAAAGATGTCGTTTTACCTTTCTCATCGCATTAAGTACAGCCGCATCCTTGATCCTGCGCGCTTCGATCTGTTCTGAGACCATGGCGTCTCTTAGCTTATCAAAAACCTGATCATTGGATGAACCGCTTGAATCCCTTAAGCCTAAAAAACATGAAAAAAACATAACACCCGCCAGATAATAAAATAAGGTTTTTATGATTTTATTTTTTGGCATTCAAAAATCAATGTTTTTCTTTCATCCGATAGCCGTTAAAAGATGATATTTCTTCTAAAGGCTTGCGTATTTTTCCTCTTAAAGACTCATCGGAATATCCAAGAGAAATCACGGAATCAATTTTGCGGTCCCTGGGAATATTTAAGATTTTTTTTGCGCCAGCTTCGTTAAACCATCCCAGCCAACAGGAGCTTAATCCGAGTTCAGCGGCGGCAAGAATAAAATGTTCGATGGCAGCGCCGATATCGAGCAGATAAAACTCAGTCCCGCGGAAATAACCGCCGATCTTAGCCATAAAAGAAGATTTTTCAGAAACAACGATCACAAGCACTGGGGCTTGGCATGCAAAAGCATTCATGGCATAAGGGCCGCTGAACAAAACAGGCGCCAGCCTTTTTTTTAATTCCGCATCATCCACAATAATAAAATGCCATGGCTGGGAATTACACGCCGAAGGAGCATTTTGAGCTGCCTTGAGGCATTTTTGGATATCTTCTCGTGCCACAGGCGCAGGTAAATAGCTTCTGGCACTTTGACGCTTAGCGATCAGGTCTTTAAACATTTTTTCTTATGTTGATTTAATAGGGATGCAATCGACAGCAAAAAATACAATCTTATTCTATCATTATTTTTTGCTTGTTCGAGTGAAATCTTAAAAATGAGGGAAAACTAATGAGGTGATTTAATAAATGGACAAAAAGGATTTATTGATGCGCGTTTTGTGGAGCTGGGGAAAGATCGATCTTAAGCGTGTGGCAAAATGTGATATAAAAATATTTTTGTTTGGATAAACAATAGATGCTGCCCTTCATTTTAATCTGAAGTTTTTCAGTTTTATCGTGTGTGTCGCGGTGTTTGATCACAAAGATCTCAGGCTGCGGCGTAGGATGAATGTCTTCTTTTTTCGCCTCTTTAACAATAAAAATAAGGTACTTATGGATCCTCGTCAAGATACCATCTTCATTGATAGTCTCTGAGGCCCATAAGACTTTTCGTCTTTTATCCAGTGAAGTCATGTTTTTAAACACCAGGTCACGCATGATTTGTGCCTTCCCTAAAAGGCTTAAGCCGAGCAGCCTTTTGAAATTTTCTTTTCTCCTTTTTTGGCAGCTCGGCTTTTGAAAAAAAGTTAAATGTAGTTTGCTACTTTCAAAGTAAATATAACAGGTAAAACTTTGGAAAACAATGGGTTAGGAGATTATTTAGAAAGCGTTTTCTTGAAGAGGCGTGTGAAGAAAAACCGGGGGTTAAAACGGTGTTCTTTTTTCTGTAACAGCCTTAAAATATTGGGTTTATGTTTAAATAACGAGAATAGTGTTAAGACCCAGAAAAAAAAGAAAATTTCTCTCGGAAGAGAAAATATAACTGAAAATAATGGCAGGCAAAGAGATGCGATAACGGATGCCAGTGAAACATAGCCCGAGACAACAAAAATGACAAGCCAGAGCACAATAACGCATAAAACAAGAGAAATAAACTTAGGAATAATGATAGAAAAAGCGATCAGGATGCCCAGGCTCGTGGCAATACCCTTCCCTCCCTTGAATTTTAAAAATATTGTCCAGTTGTGGCCACAAACCGCGCAAAGTGCTGAAAAACATAAATAGAGATCCAGAGAAATGCCAGAATTTTGAGAATAAAATAATTTTCTAGCGATAAGAACAGCCAGGGTGCCTTTGAAGATATCAATAAGCAGCACAATGATGCCCACGCGTTTCCCCAGGACCCTAAAGGCATTAGTTGCGCCAAGATTCCCTGAACCATGCTGACGCAGATCAATCCCTTTAGAAATTTTTCCAAAAAGATAAGCCGTTGGGATTGAACCCAACAAATAACTAATTATGAGTCCTAGGATTATTTTTAGCATAATTTTGAGTATGGTCTAACGCATTGAGCGTATTGATTCCACGACGTGCGTAATCAATTCCGGAAATAATACTAAAAAAAGCCGTGCACCACCAAATAATGGGAGAAATATTCAATTCAAGGATAATACAGACAATCGTCATCATCTGGAAAAAAGTCGTCAGTTTACCCCAGCGCGTCGGTATGATTTGTATATCATGATGCGTTGAGAGAATAATGCCGCAACCCACAAGTATGATGGTGTCTCGGCTGATAACGATTAAAAGCAACCATAGGGGTAATGGGTACGCAAAATACAATTTGCTGACGTGAAAAATAAAAATAAAAGCTGATAAAAGAAGCGCTTTATCAGCCAGTGGATCCAGAATCGCCCCTGCTTTTGTCTTTTGCCGTTGAGTCCTGGCGATGTAACCATCAATGACATCCGAAACAATGGCCAGTAAAAAGATAGCCAAGGCTACGTATTTCAAATATTCATTTTGAGGTGAATAAAAAATTAAAGAAGCGATAAAAAATGGGATGGTTATGATCCTGAACAGAGTTATTTTATTTGCGAAGGTCATCATAAAAACGTCTCAGGGTTTCAAAGTCACAAGTCAAATGTTTATTTCAATAAACGAATTCTATTCAAGGGCCAATAGATCAAAAGCGCTTTTCCGATAATGTATTTATCCTCCAAAAATCCCCAATACCGTGAATCCTTGGAAGAGGCGCTGTTGTCCCCTAAGGCAAAATAGGCGCCTGTCGGGATTTTTACAGTTTCTCCCTCTTTGGCATAATCCCCGCGATTATAATAATAGATAGAATTGATTGGGATATCTTTTACCGGACTGCCATTGATCCAGACTTCTCCGTTTTTAATTTCCAGCTTATCTTCCGGCATGCCAAGGCAACGCTTGATGAAGGCGCGCTTCGTATCTTCAGGATAGTTAAAAACAATGATATCCCCTCTTTGGGGCGATTTGAACTTCAGCACCCTGTTAAACGTAAAAGGGATCCGAAAGCCATAGATAAACCGGGACACAAGAATGCGATCTCCTGGCATGAGCGTTGATTCCATAGAGCCCGTCGGAATTTTAAAAGGCTGCAAAATAAAAGTGCGGATGATAAGGGCTAATATTAAAGCCGTAGCCACGCTATCAAAAGTTTCTTTTATGAATGCCTTCTTCTTATCATCCATTTTTATCGCCATATTTTTCCTCACTTATATTTTAAGAGCGGCCAAAAATGCCTCTTGCGGAATCTCAACGTTACCCACCTGCTTCAATCGTTTTTTACCCTCTTTTTGTTTTTCCCAGAGTTTTCTTTTACGCGTGATATCGCCGCCATAACATTTCGCGGTAACATTTTTTCCCACAGGCCTGACTTTTTCTGAAGCAAGGATCGTCCCGCCGATAGCGGCCTGCAGATTGATAATAAATAATTGACGCGGGATAAGTTCTTTAAGTTTTTCGACCAGCATGCGTCCTTTTGTCTGGGCCTTGTCTTTGTAGATAAGACAAGAAAACGCATCGCAGATTTTTCCGTTAATAAGGATATCCAGGCGAACGAGCTTGGTTGGGCGATATCCTTCAAATTCATAATCCAGCGACCCGTACCCACGTGTCACAGATTTAATTTTATCATAAAAATCGACAATAATCTCGGCTAAAGGCATTTCAAAAATGATCTTAACGCGGTCTTCGCCCAGATAATCATTGGCCTTGAATTCTCCCCGCCTTTGTTTGGTGAGCTCGCAGACTTCTTCAATGCTCGATGTGGGGATAATCATGAAAACGCGTACAAACGGTTCTTCAGCCAATTGAATCTGCGTTGGGTCCGGCAATTTTGCGGGATTATCAATTTCTATTGTTTTGCCGTCACGCGTGGTGATGCGATAAACGACATTGGGAGTGGTCAGGACAAGGTTTAAGTTGTATTCACGTTCAAGTCTTTCCTGGGCTATTTCCATATGAAGAAGCCCTAAAAAGCCGCAGCGAAATCCATAGCCAAACGACTGAGACGACTCCGGTTCATATATAAATGAAGAATCATTGAGGCTCAGCTTTTCCATGGCAATCTTTAGATCAGGGAAATCTTTTGAGTTGACCGGATAGATGCCGCAAAATACCAGCGGTTTAACTTTCTTATATCCCGGCAAAGGTTCAAGCGCAGGACTGCTGGCATGGGTCACGGTATCACCGATCATTATTTCTTTAGGGTCGCGAATATTAGCGGTGATATAGCCGACTTCTCCGCAGGTCAGGGTTTTCGCCTGAACCATTTGCGGTTTAAAAACACCTATTTCTTCTATTGTGCAAATTTTATCACCATTCATCATTTTTATCGAATCTCCGAGGCTGATTTGGCCGTTAAAAAGCCGGCAATAAATAATGACTCCTTTATAAATGTCAAAATTTGAATCAAAAATCAACGCCTGTAAGGGATTGTCTACGTTGCCATTGGGCGCAGGGATCGCCGAAACAACACGCTCCAATATTTCTTTTATGCCTAAGCCTTCTTTTGCAGAAGCCAGAAGGATGCCTTCTTCTTCCAGCCTTAAAATATCAACAATCTGCTGCTTAACAGCGTCAATGTCAATGCCTGCAATATCGATCTTGTTGATCACAGGAATGATCTTTAAATTATGTTCACGTGCCAGAAAAAAGTTGGCAACTGTTTGCGCCTCGATACCTTGCGAGGCATCGATTAAAAGAAGGGCTCCTTCGCAGGCTGCTAAAGATTTTGAAACTTCGTACGTAAAATCTACATGGCCGGGAGTATCGATAAGGTTCAGCGTGTATGTATTTTTGTCATCGGCTGTATAAGAAATCGTGACAGCAGAAGCTTTAATGGTAATGCCTCTCTCCTGCTCAATGTCCATGTCATCCAATAGCTGATTATGGAAACGCCTGCGGTCAATCGCCCCTGTGAATTCCAATATCCTGTCCGCCAGGGTTGATTTGCCGTGGTCGATATGCGCTATGATTGAAAAATTTCTGATCAAATGCTGGTTCATGGTTATTTTCTTATTTCTGTAAGGACGCGATGGACAACTTCATCAATGGATAGGTGCGTTGTGTCGATATATACAGCGTCTTGGGCACGTTTTAATGGCGCGTGTTCGCGTGTCGAATCTGTTTTATCCCGAAAAGTGATGTCTTTTTGAACAGCCGATTCATCAACAGCGACTTTCCTGTCTTTAAGCTCTAAAAACCGGCGTTTGATACGTTCTTCTGGATCTGCATCCAGATAGAATTTTTTATAGGCGTCAGGAAACACAACCGTTGTTATGTCCCGACCTTCAAGAATGGCATTTTTTCCTTCAGCCATCTTCCTTTGCAAAATCACCATTTGTTCGCGGACTTCTTTGATTTTCGCGATTGTAGAAACATGTTCCGTGATAGATGGTTTTCTTATTTCTTCGGAAACGTCCTCTTTATCCAATAATACCGTAAGCTTGAAAGTAGACGCTTCGTATTTAAGCTCAATATTTATATTTTTAGAAAGCTTGATGATTGCTTCTTTGTCTTCGGGGTCAACACCCAGACGCTTGGCCTTAAGCGCTAAGGCCCGATACATGGCGCCAGTATCAATGTAAAAAAGACCGCATTCTTTTGCGATACGTTTAGCGATAGTGCTTTTGCCAGAACCGGCAGGACCGTCGATTGCGATAATAGGTTTTAGTTGGGTCATGATTTAGCAACAAGACCTAAACGTCTTTTCTGGCAGGCCTTAAGGTGAGAGACAAGATTTTCTCTGTTATTTTTGGCCAGGAGTTGTTCTATAATTGTCAGCTCCTTCTTGAAAGCGCGGATAGCTGTGCTTAATTCTTTTTTATTGGATAGAAAGATATCCGACCATAATTCAGGGCTTGAAAGCGCAATGCGCGTTGTGTCTTTAAGCCCTCCAGCTGAAAATCTAGCATAAGGATCTGGAATGGAATGGATCAGAGAAAAAGCAATCGCATGCGGCAAATGGCTCACAAACGCTAAAAGATGATCGTGTTTTTCAGGCGTGGTCACGCAGGTTCTGGCACCCAAAGAGGCCCAAAATTTTTTTAAAACTTTTAACGCAGGTTGATTTTTTTTGCCATCTGGCGTTAAAACGCAAAGCGCGTTTTTAAAAAGATCTTTTCGGGCGTGGTGCATGCCGCTGTGCTCTGAACCTGCCAAAGGATGAGATCCAATGAAGTTCATTCCTCTGGCAGCTTTTGCAATTTCATTTTTAGTGCTGCCCGTATCAGTCACAAGGGTTTTGTGGGAACTGTTCTTTTTGATAATTTCAAGCTTTGAGATGATGTCCCGGACAGGAGAACACAGGATAATCAGATCAGCATCCTTGATTGATTTGATAAAATCAGTAGATCCTTCATCCACATAGCCGTTCTGAATACCAAAGGCTAGTTTTTCTTTATCCCTGAAATAACCGGTCACCTTGTCTGCAAGTCTTTGTTCTTTGATCGCAAGCCCTAAAGAACCACCGATCAATCCAACGCCGACAATGGTAATTTTTTTAAAATGCGCTTGTTTCATAAGAATTATATTTCTCGATTAATGGCAACCGCGATTTTTCTCAAATCCTGCATTAATTCTACCAGGCGGTCAGGCAATAATGATTGAGCCCCGTCAGAAAGAGCTTCCGCAGGTTTTGTGTGAACTTCTATAATCAAGCCATCGGTTCCGGCAGCCAAGGCTGCTTTAGACAAAGGAGCAACATAAGACCAGACACCAGCCGCGTGGCTTGGATCCGCGACGACAGGCAAATGCGACAATTGTTTAATAATGGGGATAGCGCTCACATCAAAGGTATTACGCGTCATTTCTTCAAATGTGCGGATCCCGCGTTCGCAAAGCATGACATTATGATTTCCTCCGGCCATAATATATTCTGCGGACATCAATAATTCTTTGACTGTTGAAGAAAGGCCGCGTTTTAAAAGAACGGGTTTCTTTGTAGAACCCACTTCTTTTAAAAGATTAAAATTCTGCATATTCCTGGCTCCTACCTGCAAGATATCCGTATGTTGAGCCACAATTTCCACATCCCGCGGGTCCATGACCTCGGTGATTGTCGGCATATCAAGTTTTTTACTGACACGGGAGAGAATTTTAAGCCCTTCAACGCCCAACCCCTGAAAGGCATAGGGCGATGTCCTGGGTTTATAGGCGCCTGCTCGTAAAATTGAGGCTCCTGCTGCTTTTACTTTTTCTCCGATTTCAAGAAGAAGCGCTTCGTCTTCAATGGCACAGGGCCCGGCCATAATAACGACTTTTTTTCCTCCTATGGTCAGGCGGTCGTTAATAGAAATAACCGTATTCTCTTTTTTAAACTCGCGCGAAACGAGCTTATAAGGTGCTAAAATCGGTATGACCTTTTCAACACCAGGAAAAGCTTCCAAGGGAATGGCTCGAAGGCCATCTTCAGAACCTATCAGGCCGATAATGGTCCTTTCTGTTCCTTGAGAAATATGAGGCTTTAGCCCAAGCTTTTCAGCACGGTCAATAATGTATTTCAAGTCTTCCTGGCTCGCGTCAGGACGAAGAACAATAATCATCGGTATGCTCCCTTCGTTTCTTTTAATGCCCGGATAAGCCTTAAGTTCTGGCTTCTTGTGCCAATGGTTATTCGAGCGTAATTGTTTGTTTTGCACTGCCCCATCTCCCTGATAATAATGCCCCGATCAAGTAATTCTTTGAAAATCTTCCCTGTGCCTGCGTTGAATCTGATAAAAATAAAATTTCCAGCGCTCTTTTTAAACCAGATCCCAAGTTTTTCAAACGCGTTGTACAAGAATTCTTTTTCCCGAATGACTAATTTTTTGCTTTTTTTCACAAAGGCATCATCATCTAAGGCATGTTCAGCAGCAACTTGGGCCAATAAGTTTACGTTAAAAGGCTGGCGCACACGTTCAGCGTATTTGATGAAATCTTCTGAAGCGATCATAGTGCCAACGCGTAATCCCGCAAGGCCGTAGATTTTTGAAAATGTCCTTAAAATAATAAGATTCTCTGAGTTTATCTTGTCTAAAAGTTTTGGAAAATCCTTCTCTTCGACATATTCCGTATAGGCTTCATCAAACACAACCAGAACATGCTCGGGCAACCCTTCCAGGAATTGCGCTACCTGGGAAGTATTGACATAAGTCCCTGTTGGATTATTAGGGTTGGCGATAAAAATAACCCGCGTTTGCGGCGTAATGGCTTCTTTGATCTTTTTTAAATCGTACGTAAAATCATTTAAGGGTATCGTTTTAACTGTATAGCCGTTAATGGTCCCGCAGATTTTGTATTCAACAAAAGTAACGTCAGCGGTGATGATCTCCTGTCCCGGCTCTTTGATAGTCTTCAAGATGACATCAATGAGTTCATCAGAACCGTTTCCAAACATAAGATTCTTTTCGCTTATTTTAAGTTTGCGCGCCAGTTTTTGTTTAAGATAAAAACAAGTCCCTTCGGGATAGTAAGAGATTTCTTCCAAGACTTTGCGGATTGCCTTGACCGCTTTTGGCGATGGCCCTAACGGATTTTCGTTAGAGGCGAGCTTAATAACATCCTTAATGCCCAGTTCGCGCTTAACTTCCTGAATGGGTTTTCCCGGCTTATATGCTTCAATGTTATCGATATCTGATCTAATGAGTTTTGGATTCATATTCTTAATACCTCACCCTTCATTCTCCTAATGGATAAGAGCCTAAAACTTTTAAAAATTTACACTTTACGTCTAATTCTTCAAGGGCTTTTCTGATGTTATTGCTTTGTATGTGCCCTAGCATATCAACAAAAAAGTAGTAATCCCAGGCGCGCTTTTTACAGGGCCTGGATTCAATCTTTGTTAAGTTGATTTTATACTTCTTAAAAGGAACAAGCATATCATGAAGAGCGCCGACGCTGTCTTTAATTGAGAACATGATAGATGTTTTGTCCCTGCCTGTGGGTTCTGTATCGAATTTACCGATAACAAGAAACCTTGTAATGTTATGCGGGCTGTCTTCAATCTCCCGGGCAATAATATTCAAATGATATTCTTTCGAGGCCCACGTCGAGGCAATGCACGCAGCATTCTTTTCCTTTGAAGCGATCTGGGCCGCCTGCGTGGTGCTTGGCACCTCGATCAAATCGGCTTTTGGCAGGTTAGATTCAAGCCAGATACGGCACTGGCCGAAAACCTGATCTTTTGAATAAATTTTTTTAATGTCCTCTTTTTTACATTTTGCCAATAAATTATGCGCCACATCCAACATGATCTGTGAGCAGATTTTTAAATCAGAATCAACCAGCATGTCCAAGGTATGAGAAACGGCTCCTTCAATGGAATTTTCTATCGGTATGACCCCGTAATCGGCATTGTCTTTTTCTACTTCAGCAAAACAATCGCTGATATTCTTACAGGATAAATATGTTACCGAGGCGCCGAATTTTTTCAAAGCGGCCAGATGCGTGAATGTGGCCTGGGGGCCCAGATACGCGATGACCAGAGGTTTTTCCAACGCTAATGATGCGGACATGATTTCTCTGTAGATCGCAGCTAGTGCTTCTTTGCTCAAAGGACCATTATTGACCATGTTCAGGCGGTTTAAAATTTCCTGCTCGCGCGCCGGGACATAAATTGATTTCTTAAGCTTGTTTTTTAAAGCACCAATCTCTAAAATTCTTTTGGCCCTTGTATTCAAAAGTCCAACGATCTTTTCATCAAGCCCATCAATTGTTTTACGCAGGTTTTTGATTTTCATTAACTTCTCCCTCTGAAGGCGCCGTCGCAACGGCATTTAATGTCGTTTCTTCTTCTTTTGTCAGCGGTGTGATAGCCCCTTCTCCGCTGGCAAGATTAATATTCAAGTCCAGGTCACTGGGCACAAAATCTTCGATTTTCGGCAGTTCGTCTAAGGATTTTAACCCGAAGTAATCCATGAATTGCCGTGTTGTCCCATAAACAAAAGGCCTGCCGATAACTTCTTTGCGCCCGACGATCCTGATCAAGCCTTTTTCCGTTAAACTTTTAACAACACCGTCCACATTGACACCGCGGATCGCCTCGATATCCACGCGCGTCACCGGCTGTTTATAGGCGATGATGGCCAATGTCTCTAAAGAAGGGCCGCTGAGCTTTTCTGTATGCTTGATCTTATAGAATTTTTTTATTACTTCTGCGCTTTCCGGGGCTGTCACCATATGAAAACCTCCGGCCATTTCAACAATGCGAATACCGCTTAAGCGCCCTTCATACTCCTTTTTTAAAATTTCAACAATGTCCCGGATTTGAGCAGGCTCCAGATTTTCAAATATTTTTTTTAAGTCGTCCAGCAAGAGAGGTTTTTCGCTTATAAAAATCAGCGATTCAATCGTAGATTTGATCTGCTCCGCTTCTAAATTCTGATCCATGCGACGCCCCTTCTACTTTTTTACCTTCTGTTTATAAACCGTATTCAACAATTCTTCAACACTTGCTAAGTCTGGATATCTTTTTAAGGCCTCTTGCACCATTTCCTTAGCCTCTGTTTTTTTATACTGAAGCTGCATCAAGACTTCGATGGCCTCTTCAATAAAATCTTTTTTTGAAAGCGTCTCTTGTTTATATACGCCTTCGTCCTGAATGAGTCCAAAGCGCCCGATCTTTCCCTGAAGCTTGGCAATAATCTCTTTTGCGCGCTGCGGGCCGATGCCGGGCAATGAACGCAGGAGTTCGACATCAGCTTCATCGATCGCTTTTGCAATCGAAGATATAGGGATATTGAGCGCCCTTAAAGCGGCTTTGGGCCCGATGCCTGAGACAGTAATAAATATCTCAAAAAATTCTTTTTCAATTTCGTTTAAAAAACCTATTAAAACAGGGATGCTGCGCGACGGTTCCAAAACGTGGTAATGATAGGTAACTAAACGCAAGATTCCATCTTCTGTTAAATGTTCATTCACACGTTCCAGGTTGATGATCGGTAAAAATATTTCATAAGAAAACCCGTTGTTTTCTAAGATAACGGATTGCTTTTTCTTTTCTACCAGTTTTCCGCAGACTCGTGCGATCATGAGCGCCTTTTTAAAGCCTTATTTTTCAATGTTGACACGCGTGATATACGCGTGTGCGATAGCCAGTGAAATAGCATCTGTCGTATCTGCTGGGCCAAAAAAATCGCTTTTTGTCCCAAATGTATGTTCAATCATTTTCTGCATCTGTATTTTAGACGCATGGCCTGAGCCGGTCATTATTTTTTTAACTCGTGTTGCCGAATATTCAAAAAAAGATACTTTTTTTTGTTCAGCCAACATGCAAATAACGCCGCGTGCGTGGCCCAAAAGTGAAGCAGTTACAGGGTGCTTATAGTGACTATAGAGCTTTTCCAAGACCAGGGCCTCTGGTTTATGTTTATCCAGAAGCTCTGATAAACACGCGTAAATTTTTGCCAGACGTTTAGGCAGGCCGTCTTTAACCTCTGTTTTGATGAAGCCGGCCTCTTTGAGAATGAACCCATGAGCCTTTGTGTCAATAAGCCCATATCCTGTCATATTCAATCCAGGGTCAATGCCAAGGATAAGCATTCTTTATTCTGCTTCTGGTTCTGTTTCGATCAACTCATCCGGAATATCAAAATTAGCATAGACATGTTGAACGTCTTCGTGTTCTTCAAGGCTATCCATCAAAGAAAGGATGGAATTCGCCGTTGCTTTGTCGTTTATTTTGATCGTTGTTGTCGGCAACATCGTTGGCTCAGCGGAAACAACGGGAATCTTATTATCAGAAAGCGCCTTTTTCACTTTTTCCAGATCCACAGTCTGCATGGTGACTTCATAGATCTTGTCATCGCTCTGCAAATCTTCAGCGCCAGCATCTAAAACGATAGGCATCAGCTTATCTTCTTCAACAACGTTTTTTTCGATCGTGATATAACCTTTTTTCTGGAAGAGAAAACTGACTGAACCGGCCGAAGCCATATTAGCGCCCTTTTTAGACATAAGGTTACGCAATTCAGCCGTTGTCCTGTTCTTGTTGTCCGTGACCACTTCGATAAAAAGCGCAATGCCGCCCGGGCCATAACCTTCATAACTGGACTCCTCATATGTGATCCCTGGGAGTTCACCGGTGCCTCTTTTAACAGCCTTATCGATATTATCCGATGGCATATTCGATTCTTTGGCCTTCTGGATCGCCGTACGCAGGCGGATATTGGTATCCGTATTACCGCCTCCTGAACGCGCCGCAGCGGTAAGCTCTTTGATCAATTTCGTAAAAAGCTGTCCGCGTTTGGCATCGATCGCCGCTTTTTTATGTTTGATACTTGCCCACTTCGAATGCCCTGACATTTGATAACCCCTTTCGTTTTCTTTTTTAATCAGTTATTTATTTTTATATCAACTTTATTTTAAAGCGATAAGGATAAAATAATAATTCTTCCAAAATAGACCTGTAAGCCGAGTTTTGTATCCCGCCAAAGGCGGGACGATAGCCATTTCTCTTGTCTTAAAAGTTGCCTTTCAAGATCTAGCAGCCAACCCATCCCAACAATTTTTAAGCGGACCGCTCTATTCCCGCGAGGGGACGTTGAGATCTACTTGGCATTACTCTGCGCAGAGATTACCGCGTTTCACCCCCGCCATTTTACAATGGCGGAACTCGTCTCTGTGGCTCTCACCTAACCTTAAAAAGGCTAAGTGACTTCGCTTTAACACGAAGTTTCCTGCCCGCCATTAAATCAGTGGCAGGCGGCGGTTTTTAGCCGCTGCGCCGTCCTTTAGAGCTCGGACTTTCCTTCCCGACGATTCATCAGGATAGCTATCCGGTCTACTTTGGATGTGAATTTTTTTCTTTAATAGCAAGGCGCGCCAGCTTGTCCGCGCCCTTATTTTTTTCTCTCGGTATGTGATGAATGCTGAAATTCTCAAAACCGCTTCGCAGCGCCTGGGCCTGCTCGTAAAGTTCTTTTAAATTCTCATTCTTAACTTTATACGCCCCGTTCATCTGGCGGCATAATAATTCACTGTCTGAGTAAACCCGCACAGACTTTAGCTTCATTGCAATCGCTTCCTGCAGCGCAACCACAAGGGCCGTATACTCAGCGATATTGTTTGTCTTTCGGCCTATATATTTAGATATATTTTTTACGGGTTCTTCACCGTGAGAAAAAATAATGCCGATACTTGCATCCCCGGGGTTGCCCGAACACGCCCCATCAATATGAATAACTAATTCTTTATACAATGACATCTTCTTCCAGATAAAGGATTCTGGCGCACATGCCGCAGGTGATCAAACGGTCATACATCTTGATTTCGTTCACCACTTGATGAGGAACGGTCATGTGGCAACCAAAACAAGAATTATCCCTGACTTTTACCAGGGCCAAACCGTCCTTACCGTGGAGGATGTGTTCATATTGCTTTAAAATAATTTTATCAACCGAATCCGTCAGCATCTTACGCTTGCCCGTTAAATCGACGATCTGCCCTTCGATTTCCTTAACGCGGCTGTTATGGACATTCTTTTTTTCGTTGAATTTTTTTTCTTCGTCAACAAGGTTATTTTTTTCAGTGTCTATCTGCTTCTTGGTAGCATCAATTTCATCCATAAGCTTCAAAATCTCTTCCTCAATTAAAGACATGTCTGCCTTAAAACCTTCGATTTCTGTAAGTTTGGCCTGGTATTCTTTGTTGGTTTTAAGCAGGCTCATCTGTCCCTGGGATTTTTTTATTGATTCTTCTTTTCCGGCGAGCTCACCCTCTTTGTCTTTTTGTTTTAAAATCAATTTCTGCTTGTTATCTTCCAAAGACTTGAGCATCATCTTTTTTGATTCATATTCGCTTACGATTGCTTCTAAGGCTTTCGGGCATTCTGTTTTTTCCTTCAAGAGTGCAAAGATCTTGACATCAATGTCTTGTATCTGGACCAACTTCCGGACTTCTTCTTTGATGCTTGGCTTTGTCACTTCACCCTTCTTTCTTTAGAGCGTTTGTCCAAAATAGAATATTTTAAAGAAATTCATAAAATTATGGGCGCAGAAGGACTTGAACCTTCGACCTCTGCCATGTGAGGGCAGCACTCTAACCAGCTGAGCTATGCGCCCGGCAAAACGTTACCAAACAACTCGTACTTCGCATGTGCTCCCTTAACCCCCGCCAGCGAAGCTGGCGAGGTCTCGCCAACAACAGAATTGTTGGCGGAAGCTGAGCTATGCGCCCGAGAAAATGAACAATCAACAATGAAAATCAGGATAAAAATGAGTCTTTTTAAAACAATTGTTAATTTTTCATTGTTTTCCATGGGCCCACGAGGACTCAAACCCACGGACCATCGCTCCTCGTAAACTCGTCGCTCTCCAAAGGGGCTTTGCCCCTATGGCGTCCCCGCTGATTCGTTTTGCATTCGCAAAGCAAATCAAAACGACGGGGACTGTTACCCCTAAAACTTGGGGAAAATTTTTCCCCAAACCCCTTTTTGGTCCGGGCAATATTCTAAGTAATGGGCCCACGAGGACTTGAACCCCGGACCAAGTGATTATGAGTCACCTGCTCTAACCGACTGAGCTATGGGCCCTAAAGCATAAGTTTTTGGGCTTTAAAAACTCTTTAAAGTTAAGCAAACATTATACATAGAACCCAGGTATTAATCAATAATTTTATTGACTATAATAGGCGGGTTTTACACAATGGAATTTAAGCAGGATTGACGCATAAAACAACCAAAAGGTCAGGGGCGGGCTCAATAATGCATGTTTTACCCTAGGGTTTAATTTCAGCTCTTAAACGTCATTTTTGTTGGATTATCCGCGGGGTGGATTTTTGATCATTTCGGCGAGTAAATACTGGTTCTCTTCTGACATAAAATTAAAAAATCCGCCAAATTCATACAATGACAAAGAATCATCATTGCTCTTGTTCATGGTAGCGCAACGGGCCACTTCTACAACGGTTTCTATTGTATAGGCCGGTTCCTGATCGTTGAGTTTGATATTAAGGGCTAGCTGAGATCCCGGAGACAAGGGCAAATACGTCTCAAAACAAATACCATTCATGCTGATATTTTTTATTTTTGTTTTAACGGAATAAGGGTAAAGATAGTATTCAGCATCCAGTTCAATTTTGCTCCTGCAGTAACGTCTACGGCTGGGACCGTTGTATGAACCGGAATGAATGTAAAAATTCGCTTTTGCATCTTCCCGTAAAGCTGAATCATTTTGGAATCTATCCAAATTGGCCTGAGCGACATGAAGCGCATAGTATCTTTTTAAAGCATCCTGAATTTCCTGGCGGGAACTGACAAAGACAATGATTTCACATCCGCTCATCTGACGTAATACGTCGATGACTCCTTTGTTTAAGGGGTCAGCCATAACAATCGTCAAAATCTTTTCGCTTTTCTCAATCGGGATAACGCAATAATCTCTTAAGAATTTTGGAGGAATAGCACCTATGGCAGCTTCAGAAATAGAATAAGAATCTAAAGGGATATAGCAATAACCATACTGGCAGGTCAAACATGTCGTTAAATCAGCATCTTTAAGAAAGCCGCATTCTATCAAGTGTTGGCTTAGATAGCCGCCTTCTAAATGCTGTTTTTTTAGGCACATTTGCAGCTGACTTTCAGTAACCAGCTGTTTACTCATTAAAACTGAGCCTAAGTCAATGTCTGTGTTGAAAGTCATTCTTCACCCCAAAAGTTGCGAATAACTTCGGTACCCTCCCTTATGCTCTGCATAACTATTGATAATACTTATAGTTATCCGAATAAATTATAACATATAAAATACAAATTTTAAAGGGTCAGGGATTGGATGAATTAGAGTCAAAAAATGAGGTTAGCAATCAGGGAAATGATCAACAGGACCCCAAAAGAAAATGCAAAACGGGCTGTTTTTATATCAGCATTCAAAGGCACTTTTTTTGAAAACTCACGCATGTTTTTTAGGCAAAACGGCAGGCTGAGGAAAATTATCAAACCTTTGTAAGGCAACAGGTTAAGAGATATGTAGATCAAAATAAGCGCAAAACTCAAAAGACAGAGCGCATTGTACAAATAAAGGGATTTTTTTTGCCCCAGATCAATAGAAAGGGTTTTAATCCTGCAGGCTTTATCAAACTCTCTGTCTCTGAGATTGTTTGATAAAAGAACAGCCGCGACTAAAAAGCCGATTGGAATAGATAAATAAAAGATCTCCCAGGATAACGAGTTTCTTTGAAGACAATAGATGCCCTCCATCATCAATGGCCCAAAGGCCACAAACATTACCAACTCACCCAATTGGATATATTTCAGTCCAAAGGGCCTTGCGGTGTAAAAAACAGCAAAAAAAAGACCCAGGACAAGAAGCGCCCCTATCCAATAAGATATAAAAATAGTAAAAAATATGCCAAAAGAAACTGAAATACCAAGCAGGAGTGTGCCTAAAAAAAGTAATTCCTTAGGCTCAAGCAAGTTCGTAAAAACAGGATGGGGCCGGCAAAGCGCCGTAGGGGCAAGAGGTGAATCAATTTTATTGATCAAATCAAAGTAATCATTAAGACAGTTCGCGCCCAAATGAAACGCCATGGCAGCGAAAAGACTGAAAAAATACAATGGAACTGATATGGAACCGCTTTGAAGCGCAAAAACTGTCGGAAGTGTTACGGAAATAAAAGTTAAATTGAGTGACCAGGCTCTCGTAATAATAAAAAATTCTTTTATCCCTATCCCCTGTTTCATATCTTAAAAGATTAATTTTTTAAGCGGTACTCTTTTGCCTTTTGATTTTTTCTTCGTAGGAATCCCAAATGCAACTACAGCCATAAGGTCATAGCCTTTCGGTAAATCTAAAAATTTTGTCACCTCTTCTTTTTTATTTAGGATCTCACCAAGCCAGCAGGCGCCCAATTTCAGCGCATGAGCCTGAAGAAGCATATTTTCGATACACGCGCCTATAGCCATCAAATCTTTTTCTCTATTATATGAAACAGCTATATCCATACAGACAACGATCGAGGCAGGTGCTGCTTTAATAATAGAGCCGCTGTTGGTAAAACGAGCCAGTTTTTTTAAAATATTTTTATCTCTAAGAATTAAAAAACGCCAGGGCTGATTATTAAGGCCTGAAGGAGCCCAACGGCCTGCTTCGCAGATTCTTTCAAGTAAGGTTCCTGGGATTTCTTTTTTTTGGAAGGTTCTGACGGAACGTCTATCCTTAACAATCTTAAGAACATTCATTATTAATTGATTTCAGCCTGTGCCTGGGGATTGAAAGGATTGGTTCGAACGGCTAGTGAAAAAAGGTAAGGATAGTCATTTTTAAGATATTTCATGTATTCTATCCATTCAAGAATTAACTGACCATACACGCGCTTGAGATCGATGGTTAAATGTTCCTGATCTTTACCGCCGATATTGGCTAAATTTCTTCTTGCTTCCAATTCTTCTGTGACATGAAAAATAGCCCACAGCATATCTGTAATTTTTTCATGTTCTAAAAGATTTGGATTTTCAAGAAGAATAAGCAGGAAGTGACGTTTTTGGCTCAAAAAATTTCTTAATTCGACAAGAGAGTCTTTTTTTAAATTGAGCTCAAAGGAAAAACTTGAAATATTTTTCTTAGCCGCCGCAAAATTTTTTAAATTCCAGTCAGTAGAAATCTGAAGATATTGATGGATATCTTGAGCATTCAAAATAAATTGCTGGAGATTTTTTAAAAGCGGTTGGCCAACTTCGCTAAAAAAAGTACCTAAAACCATGTTGAGTTTATGCGCGATGGTCTCTTTTTGCCTGGATTCTAAGATTTGTTCCAAAACTAACGTCACCAAAAGAACGCTGATAGGTACAAAAGCGATGTCTCCCAAAAGATATAAAAAAATATGATGGGAATCTTTAAAAATTAAAAAATGAATAGAGTAAAGAATTGCTGATAAGCCGAGCAAGCAACAGGAAAAAATAAATCTCCAGCCAGGCCGAAGCATATTTTTAATATTCACGCTCATGAGCCAGTGTCATATCTAAAAACGTTCTCAGTTTTCTTGAACGGCTGGGATGGCGCAGTTTACGAAGTGCTTTGGCTTCAATCTGACGGACACGTTCCCGGGTAACTTTAAAAATATTACCGACTTCTTCAAGTGTTTTGGCAGCACCGTCAGAAATCCCGAAACGAAGCATCAGGATTTTTTTCTCGCGTTCTGTCAGCGTGCTTAAAGCGGAGTTCATCTCATCTTTAAGCATCACATGAACTGTAGCATTCGCAGGAGAAACAGCCTTTTTGTCTTCAATAAAATCGCCAAAATGCGTGTCCCCTTCATCACCGATCGGTGTTTGCAAAGAAATAGGCTCTTGGGCGATCTTTAAGATATTCTTTATCTTATCCTGTGGCAGGCGCATAGAACGGGCGATCTCCTCAGGAGAAGGCTCGCGTCCGTATTCCTGGACGAATATCCGTGAAATCCGGATGATCTTATTGATGGTTTCTGTCATATGCACGGGAATTCTGATCGTGCGCGCCTGATCAGCGATCGAACGTGTGATGGCTTGACGTATCCACCATGTAGCGTACGTTGAGAATTTATACCCGCGCTGATATTCAAATTTTTCAACAGCACGCATGAGACCGATGTTGCCTTCCTGAATAAGATCAAGGAAAGAAAGTCCGCGATTGGTGTAGCGCTTAGCGATAGAAACGACCAAGCGCAAGTTGGCTTCCACAAGTGCTTTTTTAGCTCTCTGAAAGCGCGTGTGCCGGATCTTAACGAGCTTTAACTGTTCTTTATACTTCACTACCGGCATGCCCAGAGAACGCAGGATTTTTTTCTTTCGGATATGCAGGCCTCTCGAATCTCCTTTGGCCCTTTTCTCTCTTATTTTTTTCAGTTCACGGTCAATGGAATCCAATTGTTTATTGAAGGTGCTCATGGTAAAAACGATATCCTCAAGAGCAGGTGTCGAGAGATTCAATTCATTCAATAAAACGGAAACGGTCGTGTCGTTTTTCGTTGTCTGAAGTTTTTTTAAGGTTTTGGCAAATTTTTTAATGGTTTTTTCACGACGTATGGCGATATCCTCTTTAACGACATTTTCGATATGAATCTCATTAGTAACGACATCCTTGATGAGAGACATGATCTCGCGTTTAACGAACTTTGAAGACAAAACAAGTTGCCTGAAATTATTTTCTGTTTCTTCGATCTTTTTGGCCAAACGCAATTCTTCTTCACGCGAAAGAAGAGAAATCCGGCCCATTTGTTTTAAATACATCTTTACCGGATCGTCTAAGGGCAAGAGCTTATCTTCGATGACGTCCTCATCCTTCGCCTCTTCGGTTTTCGACATATCTTCTAATTTTTCTTCCGTCAGCTCGTTGTCAACGATTTGAATATCCTCATCGTTGAGCATTTCAAAAACTTCATCGATGTCGTCGCTTGACGTTATATCTTCAGGCAGCACGTCATTGACTTCATCGTACGTGAGGTATCCTTTTTTCTTGCCGATCGCGATAAGCTTGTCGAGACTCTTTTTAACTACCAACTTCTCCATAGAATTGACTCCTTTGTTTAATAAGCGCATTATATTCAAAAATGAGTTTATCCAAAGATTCCTGATTTCCTTCTGATTGTACAACCTGGATTTTCCTGTACAACTCCTGGCATTCATAAACAATTTTGTCGCGTTTCAAACGTTTAACGCAATCAGTGATAAGTTTTTCTTTATCAGGGCATGCGTGAATATCCAATGTGGCAAGTTCAGATATAATATTAATGGCCTCATCATCACCGAGATAATTCATTAAAACATTGGGCTTGCAGGTTTTCCCTTGAGAGAAAAAATCAAAGATAAATTTAACGATCGTCCTTAACTTTTCCTCAACAAAATCTTCAGGCTGGATAAGAAGGCGTAATTGGTCAACCAAGTGAATCTCATCCAGCATCAATTTAACAAGCATGCGCTCCGTAATGGGGATCTCTTTAAGCTTATAGTGCTGGATGGCCTTGCTCTCAAAAGAACCCTGCGCGTCACTGTCGTCTTCTGTGTAAGGCTCCTCACCCAATAAAGAGAAATCATCCCATAGTGCTTTTTCATCCAATCGCAAAGCCTCGGCAATCGTCTTGATGGAGGCAGAGCGCGTCGTCATATCTTTAAATTTTTTTACCGTTGGTAAAATCTCGCGAATGATCTTTTGTTTTTCTTCTGTTGTTGAGCCATGATGCCTGGTCAAAAGAAGCTGAAATTTATAATCAAAAATAGGCATAGCCTTATTTATCCGTTCTAAAAATCCCTGAAGCCCTGCTTTTCTAATAAACGTGTCCGGATCATCACCGGACGGCAACGTCGCTATACGGACGCTCATATCTTCTTTAATCAAAATATCAAGGGCGCGCAGCGTTGCCATCTCACCGGCCAGATCACCATCGTAAAGCATAATGACATTATTGGTGAAACGCTTTAAAAGACGAATCTGGTCAGGAGTCAGCGCGGTCCCTAGGGATGCAACGATATTTTTTGCCCCTGAAATAAAAGGAACGAGCATGTCCAGATAGCCTTCAACAACGATCGCGCAATCTTCTTTTCGAATAAAATCCCTGGACCAGTTTAAACCAAATAAATTTTTTCCTTTGGAATAAATCGGCGTTTCCGGCGAATTAATGTATTTGGGCAGAGAATCGTCTAAGACGCGGGCACCGAAGCCAATAACGCGATCCTTAATATCTACGATAGGAAACAAGACGCGGTTCCTGAACCGGTCATAATAGCCGCCTTCATCTTTTGAAACGACAAGCCCTGATCTTTCTATGGAAGATAGATTAGCTTTTTTAGATTTCAAATAATTCAACAGGGAATCCCATTCACTTAATGAATAACCCAAGTGGCACAACTCTGCCATTTCCTTTGATATCCCGCGCTTCTGCAAATAGCTTCTTGCAGCCTGCGCCTTGGGGCTCTTCATCAGATTATTATGATAAAACTGAGAAGCTTTCTCGTACAAGTCGTATAAATTTTTCTTATTATCATCACTGCTTTTTTGATATTCCGAGCGTTCAGGCTCAGGTAAAGGAATGCCGCTTCTCTGGGCCAATGATTCAAGTGCCTCACGGAAATTCAATTTCTCGTACTGCATGATAAAACTTAGTGCGTTTCCGCCAACGCCACACCCGAAACAATGATAGATCTGCTTATCCGCGCTGACAATGAACGAAGCCGTCTTTTCAGGATGAAAAGGACAGCAGGCTTTAAAATTACGCCCCACCCTTTTTAAAGGCAGATAAGTTGCAACGACGTCAACAATGTTGCTGCGGTCAAGGACGTCGTTAATCACGCTCTCAGGATACAGTTTGCCCATTTATCGCTTCACTCTCCGGAAGCCGGAACACGGAATAATTTTTATTTTTTGGATTTTTTCAATTTTATCAAGAAGAAGGTTCATGCCCAGATTATCCGAGGCGCTGTGCCCGGCCACAATGCAATTGATGTGCTTATCTTTAAGTTCTTTATAATGTTCTTCACTGAAATGCATGCCGATGATTGTCCCGATACCGGCTGAAGACAGTTTTTCTAACATCATCTTAGGGCCTTCCGTTCCACCTGTCATATCTACAAAAATTTTTCCTGAACGGCTTTTCAAATCCCCGATAAGAACATTGGGACCCGCTTTTTGGTCTTTTGAAATCCTGTATTCTTCGATAGATTCCAGTACATTTAAAATATCTTCAATCGTCTCGGGATTGTTGCGTTTCATGAGTTCAGTTAAAAAGTTTTCTACGTGGTTATCCGCAGGAGTGTGCAGGCAAAGAAAAGGAATCCCAAGCAAACGCGCCGCGTCAGTTGTCCTCTGATGGTTTGCCGAATGAACCCTGCGTTTAACCTCAAATTTTCGCTCCTGGACCATTTTTTCACAAATATTGATCGGTACCCCCTGAGCACAAAAAATATCCGCCTGCATATCCATCACATCGTAAAAACCCGCAGAGGCCATACCCTGGGGATGATGTGAAATCACAAGGTCAATCTTGTCTTTAGACTTAGCATTAAGCCTGTCTGCCAAAAGAAGTTCGGATGTATCGATGTCAATGCCCACTAAAGCTGTCGCGATACTTTTTTCAGGGTCGCCAAAAAGAAGCCTTGAGTCCGCATAAGGATTGACGAGCTCTTCTTTGTCAAAAGACGATTTTTGCTTTTGCGTAAGAGATTGAAATTCTTTTTTCTTTCTTTCCAAGAGTTTCAGGACAGCGGCTTTTCCGCGCGGATCGGTCTTTATGCCTTCTTCAATGGCAACTTCATAAATCTTTTTCAATTTCATCGATAACGCTCCTTACGATTTTTTTTGAAAATGAGTTTTTTTTAGATGAGTTTTAAGATAAAAAATTACCGTTCAAGAGCTTTGGCCACTTCTGGATTGAGTTGCCCCTGGACTAAAAACTTTGATATGAGACCTTCGAAGCTTGACTTATAAATCTGAGGTGCTAGAGAAATGATCTTATGGCCGAACAGAGATGATTTAGCGCTGACTTCCAGATAGCGGACCGTTGAGATGGTCATGATAAAAAGAGCGATTGAGGCGATCCAAAAACCTCTTATCGCTCCAATAAAAAAACCTCCCCAGCGATCGAGATCGTTGTGGGCTTCAATTTTAACCAAGAGAAAGAAAGATTCACGGATAATTCGAACAGCCAGAATGATCACTGTCAATAGTACGGCAAAAACAAAAACATCTCCTGCATCTAACGGAAGGGCCGGAAGCTTCTTATTTAAAAGGTCTGAAACAGGTGTTGTATAAACATGGAAGGTGATCACCGTTGCCAGCCAAAGGCTTAAGAGCTTAAAAAGCTCTATGCCTACGCCTGTTTTAACACCGATGAAACACATTCGAACAATAATTCCAACAATTAAAAAATCAACCCAATTGAATCCAATGAAATACTTGGCAAGCATGTAATCCTTTGTATTGGCTCAACATACACAGAATACAAAATTTTTGAAAGTATAACATACTAGAGGTGCTAAGTCAAGGCGAAAGCGCTTTCTTTTTAAGCACCTTCCACTCTTTTAAATTGCCGTTATTCTTTTCAAGTTTCAAGCTTCTTCTTAAAAGGCCCCTAAGCGATATTTGTGGCAAAACCGGGTCCCGCTTGACTTTAAAAGCTTAATATGTTACATTTTTCAAACATACCTTAGAAGGCCCAAGGGGCTTTTAAAAGGAGTCTTACAAATAAAATGGAACCTAAAACAACGCAGGAAAACAATCTTATTCTTGAACAACTCGCCAAGGCCCGTGCTGAATTATCAACCTTGTACGAAATATCCAATGCCATGCATAAAACACTGGAATTGGATGAAATCCTTTTTATCATTCTTACAGGGGTCACATCACATTCAGGCTTAGGCTTCAACAGGGCTATCCTTTTGTTATTGGACACTCAGGGAAAGCAACTTGAAGGTGTTTTTGGCATCGGGCCCGATAACGGAGAAGAAGCCAGGCGCATTTGGGGCTTGATCGATGAAAAAAAGATGGACTTAGACGACCTCGTTGACGCACACGCCTACTCCCGGCAGAGCCTCGCCAATTCACGATTTTTCAATCAAGTCAAAAATCTGAAAGTTCCCATTCAGGAACCTGCTGGCGGACTTTTGGCAAAGGCATTTTGCGACGGCATGCCTTTTTATGTGAAAAAAGATAATTTGAACGAATTTCAGAACGATCCTCTTTTTGGCGTATTCTCTTCCGAAGAATTTGTTGTTGTTCCTCTAAAAGCCAAAGATAAAGCGATCGGCCTTATCGTTGCCGATAACTTATTTACCAAGCGTTCCATAACCAAAGACGATATTCGCATACTCATGATGTTTGCCAACCAAGCCGGCATGGCCATTGAAAACTCGCAACTCTACGAACGCACTTTGATCAAGGTCCACAAAGATTCCCTGACAAACTTGTGGAACCACGGTTATTTTCAATTCATTTTTGACAAAAGGCTTTCTGAATCCAAGGATCAGCTTTCCTATTTAAGCCTCATCATGCTTGATATCGATAATTTCAAAAATTATAACGATACCTGGGGGCATCAAAAAGGCGACGAGATCCTGACAAAAATAGCCAACATCATTATGGAATTTTCACGTAAAATTGACACTGTCTGCCGATACGGCGGCGAAGAGTTCGCGGTCATATTGCCGGAGGCCGCGAAAAAAGATGCTATGGCGATCGCCGAACGTATCCGTGCCAATATCGAAGAATTTTCTTTCTTTCAGCAAGAAGGAGAAATATTTCCTAAGATAACCGTCAGCATCGGTGTTTCTTCTTTTCCGGAAGATGGCAGCCGCAAATCAGACTTGATAAAAGCTGCTGACGAAGCTCTCTACGAAGCAAAACGCTCAGGAAAAAACCGCGTTATTGGCGCCCATCAAGCTTAAAACCTTTTCCATCCTGATTCTCTAATCAATAAAACAGTTATTAAGAAAGGACTTCTTCTTTGGGCTTGTCTTTTGCCGCAGGAGGAGTTTTGCTGTCCGGCCTTTCGTGCAGTTTAACTGAAACAATCTTTGATATTCCTGATTGTTCCATTGTGATTCCGTACATGACATTAGCGCGCGAGATCGTCTTTTTGTTGTGAGTGATGCAGATAAATTGTGAAGTTTGAGAAAAATCAGAAAGCATGCCGCTAAAACGATCTATATTGGATTCATCGAGTGCGGCGTCAATTTCATCCAAAACACAGAATGGCGAAGGCTTTATTTTAAAAAGAGCAAAAATTAGTGCGATGGCCGACAAAGTTTTCTCTCCGCCTGACAATAAGGATATATTCTGTAATTTCTTTCCAGGAGGACGGCAGATGATTTCAATACCGGATTCCAAGACATCTTCCTCATCCAACAAATAAAGCTTTGCCTCTCCCCCGTTGAATAAAAGGCGGAAGTAATTTTTAAATTCTTCAGCCACCATTTGGAACGTTTCCAAAAACATCTTTCGCGTCGTACGATTAATCTTGATGATCGCTTTTTGAAGAGAATCCTTGGCGCTTAAGAGATCGTTTTGCTGCTGATTCAAAAAATCAAACCGATTTTTTAATTCTTCAAGTTCCTCGATCGCGACGAGATTAACGGTACCAAACGATTCCACCTTTTCTTTTAAAGTTGAGATTTCTTGAGATAATTGCTCCATGGAAAATTCCTCCGGCATGTCCGCCAAAGGAGTCTCATCCAAGTCAACGCCATAGGCCTGCACAATCCTGTTCTTAATATTCAAATGCTTAAAATTAATTTCCTGCTCCTGCATTTGATAATGATGGATATCCTCTTTGATTTTATCCATCTTTTCTTCAAGATCAATAATCTGTTTTTGAGTAAAATCGACGCTATTAACCTCTTCTGTGCGTATAGAACTCAACCGGCCGAACTCTTTAGTCTTAAATTCAATTTGTTCTTTACTCGTTTTGATCTGCACTTCAAGATTTTCGGATTCCTGGATCAATTCCTGGATTTTTTGCTCTGTCGAAGAAATTTCCTGATCATTCAAGCTCATGGTCTCAGAATCCTGCGCGTGAGCATTTTTAAAGAAGTCCAGATTTCCTCTTAAAGAATCTTCTTTAGATTTCTGATTGCTTAATTCAGCCTTTAACTGCGTTAATTCCACAAGGCTGTTCTCACGCACCTGGCCATCAGAATCGATCTGCTCTGAAAGAGCGCTGATCCTGTTCTCGCAGGCCCCAAGCTCAGCCTGTGTATTACCAAGCCTGAGTTTTAACGTGGTTTCTTTAGTCCTTGAGTTGTTTAAATTTTCACTTATCTCAGAAAGCTCAAGCGCAATTAAGGAAAGCTCATCCTGGACTTTCTTGGCATTATCAGAAAGATTCGTGCAAACCGCTTCCTTGTTCGTCAACTGATAACGTTCGTTTTGAAATTCCTCTTCAACCTTTGTTATCTGGCTGATGACATCCATCAACTCTTTTTCTTTTACGCTCATAGCAGAAACGATTTCCTGGATATGAAGCGCTGTTTCATCAATTTTTTTATAAAGATTTTCCAGATCAAACGAAATAAACTTTAATTCACAATGAACTTCGTAAGTTTTGGTTGTTTCGTTGAATTTAACCTCGCGCGCATGGGCGATGATGCCGGTTATTTTCTCAGACGGCAAAGCATCTAACTCAATGATCCCGTTTTTAGCTTCAGGCATGCCGTCATATTTCAGTTTCAATTCTTTCAAAAACTCCGCCTGGGACTGCATGCTTAATTTGTCATTTTCAAACTTTCTTAAATCTTCTTCAGAAAGCTTTAAATTCGTTTCAAGTCCGGATTTTTGATTTTTAAGCCCATCCAATTTTGAACCTATGCCATTGATTTTACTTTTTTGGATTGCGATCTCCTGCAAGACGCTGCCAAGATTTTTTGAAACCTCGCTATCCTCTTCCTGAGTTTTTATTTTCTCCGCCTCAAGGCGGCGCTGGCGTGAAACAAGCGTATGGAGCATCGAGGCATTTTCGCTCAACTCATTGTTCACCTGAGTTTCGTCACTGTTTAAATCAAAAATCTTTGTTTTCAAAGCCTTTATTTCATTTTGCGCAGACTCTATATTTTTTGTCAGAGATTCTAAAAGCCCCTCTTTTTCTTTGACAACCGTCTCTTTTTTGGAAAATACTTCATGGATGGAAAAAAGCTGATCGCTTAACTCCTGGATACTTTTTTCATGGGCCACGAGCCTCTCTTTAAGTTGCTCTTTCTGAGAGGTCAAAAGTTCTGTATGCGATTTAAGATCGACGATGCGATCCTGATTGAGCTGAATATGTTGATAGTTTCTTTCATTGGTATTCTCACAGGTAGAGATGTCTTCCTTTAACCCGGAGATTTTAGCATCCATTTCCTGCAATTGCTGTTGCTGTTGAATAAGCTTTTTGTCAAATTCCTGCAATTGGGTACTGACAAGGCCTTCGTCTTCATTGGATTTCTTGGCGATCTCAACCAACATAACAAGTTCTGATTTCAGGGATTTTAGCTCTTTGTCGGAGTATTTGAGCTCTAATTCCTTAAGCCTCTCAAAAACTTCCTTGTAGCGCCGTGCCTTGCTCGCCTGACGCTCAATTGAACCAATCTGGCGCTTGACTTCTGTGACGATGTCGTTGACGCGAAGAAGGTTATTGTCCGTCTCTTCCAATTTGTTCATGGCCTCTTTTTTCTTGGCCTTATATTTACTCACTCCAGTGGCTTCATCAAAAACAAGCCTTCGGTCTTCGGGTTTGGAACTAATGACCAGATCAATTTTTCCCTGTTCGATCAAAGAATATGATTCAGCCCCGATCCCGGTGCCCATCAACATCTCATTGATATCTTTTAAACGCACGATATTGTTATTGATCAGGTATTCGCTCTCGCCCGACCTGAAAAGCCTGCGGGTGACTGTTACTTCGTCGTAATCGATAGGCAGGATTTTAGCTTCATTGGAAAGCGTTAAAGATACTTCAGCGACGTTCTGAGGAGGGGTTGTTTCAGTGCCGTTAAAAATGACATCTTCCATTTTGGCGCCGCGCAGCGATTTGATGGATTGTTCCCCAAGGCACCAACGGATAGAATCAAAGATATTGCTTTTTCCGCAGCCATTAGGACCAACAACCGCCGTGATGCCCGGTTCAAAATGAAGGACAGTTTTTTCGCCGAAAGATTTGAATCCTTGAATTTCCAGTTTTTTAAAATACATCTTATCGCTTTATGCTTTTTGAGTTTCTTTTATTTTTTTAATCAATAAGGGCACGACTTCAAAAAGATCGCCCACGATGCCGTAAGTCGCAACCTGAAAGATCGGCGCCAAAGGATCGCTATTGATAGCGATGATCGTGTCCGATGATTGCATACCCACCAGATGCTGAATCTGGCCTGAAATACCACAGGCGATATAAATTTTCGGACATACCGTCTTTCCGGTTTGCCCAACCTGATGTGAATAAGGCATCCAACCGCTATCAACAGCCGCACGCGAAGATCCGACAGCCGCATTAAGGACATGAGCCAAATCTTCCAATAATTTGAAATTTTCCGGCCCCTTCATACCCCGACCGCCGGATACGATGACGTCAGCTTCAGTTAAATTAACCGTTGTCGTCACTTCTTCGATGATATCAAGTATTTTTGTGCGACTGGAAAAAACATCTTCTTCAAATGTTTCTTTAATAATACGCCCTTTACGCTTAAGGTCAAGAACTGCTTCTTTCATAACTTTGTGCCTGACGGTTGACATCTGCGGACGATGGTTTGGAGTGATGATGGTTGCCATGATGTTTCCGCCAAAAGCAGGGCGTGTCTGCAACAATATTTTTTTATGTTCATCAATGTCAAGACCCGTACAATCAGCTGTCAAACCCGTATGCACTTTGACTGCGACGCGGGAAATCAAAGAGCGGCCGATAGACGTAGCACCGCATAAAACGATTTCAGGCTTATACTTCTTGATCAATCGAACCAAAACATTTGTATAAGGATCATCCAGAAAATTCTTAAGCGCCGCATGATCAACCAGATAAACCACATCTGCGCCTCGATGGATAAGGTCATTCGTCTTCGATTCAACTTCGTGGCCTAACAGAACCGCGCATAAATCCGTCTTTAACTTATCGGCGAGCTCCCTGCCTTTACCTAACAACTCATAGCTGACGGATTGGACTCTACCGTGTTTCTGTTCACAAAAAACCCACACGCCATGAGCATCTTTATCGGCTGAACCGGCTTTTTCTTTTTTTAAAACAATCGCTTTGAATTTACAGACATCGACGCAGGCGCCGCACAACGTGCACAGATCCTCCTGGACAACAGCTTTTTTGTCAACCATAGATAAGGCGCCGAAAGGACACGCCTTAACGCACAACGTACAACCCACGCATTTTTCTTTTAAAATATTCAATGACATTATGCTGCTCCCCGTATGATTTTATTTACGATATGAGACAATTTTTCAACAGAATCTTCGACAGGACCGTTAAAGATTTCTCCGCTCTTGCGTCTTTCTGGAGAAAATATCTTAACAACCTGTGTGGGAGACCCTTTGAGGCCCAGGCGGTCTTCTTCTGTGTCCAGCATCGCCGCATTCATGAGATTGATCTTTATATTTTTGGAACGCATGATACCTTTTAAAGACGGCAGGCGCGGCGCATTGATTTCTTTAACAACCGTAAACAAACAAGGCAACGGGCATTCGACAATTTCAAACCCTTCTTCAGTCATACGTTCAACACGAGCCACATTATTTTGGATTTCCTCAATCTTTTTGACATAGGTCACTTGGGGGATATCTAAGTGCGTCGAAATCCCGGGCCCGACCTGAGCTGTATCGCCGTCAGCCGCCTGTTTTCCGCACAAAATAATAGAAAATTCGCCGATTTTTTTAATCGCACTTGCCAATGTATAGCTTGTCGCCAACGTATCTGATCCGGCAAAAGCCCTGTCGCTGACCAGATAAGCATCATCGATACCCATAGACACGGCTTCCCGCAATGCGGCATCAGCCTGGGGCGGCCCCATGGTAAGCACCACTGCTTTTCCATTGAACTTTTCCTTTAACCGGACAGCCTCTTCGATAGCGTACATATCAAAAGGATTGATAATGGACTTTACGCCCTCGCGGACAAGAGTGTTCGTTTCAGGATTAATCCTAACATCAGCGGTATCAGGCACCTGTTTGATACAAACCAGTATGTTCATAGCTGAGCCATCTCCTTGATGAGTTGAAGTGCAATGATGGAACGTTGAATTTGATTGGTGCCTTCATAGATCTGCGTGATTTTTGCATCCCGCATATATTTTTCAGCAGGATATTCCTTAATATATCCATAGCCGCCGAAAATCTGAACGGCATCTGTCGTCACTTTCATGGCTACGTCAGAAGCAAAAAGCTTGGCCATGGCCGATTCCTTTGAAACGTCCTTGACTCCTGAATCGATCATGCGGGCGGTTGCATAAATAAGCGCTCGCGCAGCTTCCACCTGGGTTGCCATATCAGCCAACATCCACTGGATTCCCTGAAAACTTGAAATGGGCTTTCCAAACTGGACTCTTTCTTTGGCATATTTGGTCGCTGCCTCTAATGCGCCTGCAGCGATCCCTAAGGCCTGAGATGCAACACCCGGACGGGAAAGATCAAAAGTTTTCATCGTAACAATAAAACCCAGACCTTCTCTGCCCAGTACATTTTCTTTCGGCACTTCACAATCCGTGAATATCAATTCTCGCGTCGCCGAAGCACGGATACCGAGCTTCTCTTCTTTTTTTCCAAAGGTAAACCCTTTCATTCCTTTTTCAAGAATAAAAGCCGTAGCTCCACGGGCCCCTTTAGTCCTGTTCGTCATGGCAATAACAACATAAACTTCAGCTTCTCCGCCATTAGTAATAAAATGCTTGGTCCCGTTTAAAACATAATGATCACCCTTCTTTTTTGCGGTGGTCTGTATCGCGCTCGCATCTGAACCTGCGGCAGGCTCTGTAACCGCGAACGCGGCTATCTTCTTCCCTGCAGCCAGATCCGGCAAATATTTTTTCTTCTGTTCATCTGTCCCGAATAATAAAATTGGGTCAAGACCAAGATACGACGCGGCAAAACATAATGTTATGCCTCCGCAGGCCTTTGACAATTCTTCAGTCGCAATACATGTTTCCAAAACCCCGCCACCGAGACCGCCATATTCCGTCGGGATAGAAACTCCGAAAATATCAGCCTGAGCCAATTCCTTGACAATGGGCCAGGGAAATTCTTCGCTTTTATCATATTCAGCGGCGACAGGCGCAATTTTCTCTCTTGCGATCTGCCGGCAGAGATCACGAATCATAACCTGCTGTTCATTCAACAAATAATCCATCATTACACATCCTCCTTGATTTTACTTATTCACCAGGTTTCTCTTTATCAAAACAATCTTACCCGGATTTCTCTTAAAAATTTAAGTATCTTTAAGAGCCCGGTCCTACTTTATATCTTTTATCAGAGCAATTTCGCCGCAATGGGGAAATTTCGGACAATTACAACATTCTACCCAAACCTTATGAGGCAGTTTTGATTTTGAAATTATCTTAAAACCAAATTTTTTAAAAAACCTCGGACGGTATGACAGAGCAAACACACCGCTGATTTTTAAATCTTTCGCTTCATCCAAACAGGCTTCAATCAACGCCTGTCCAAATCCCTGTTGCTGAAATTTCTTGTTTACCGCCAAAGATTTGATTTCAGCCAAATTATCCCAGCCGACGATGTGTAAAGCCACACAACCCAAAACACCTTTATTGCTTTCATCCACGACCCAGAAATCCCTGATATTCTCATAGATCTCATTCAAAGACCGCGGCATCATAAGATCCAACGCGGCGTATCCATTGATCAATTCATGGATTTTTTTGGAATCTTTGATTCTTGCTTTTCGAATCACTTGATCTCCGTTCCTTTGGCAACAACGACAATCCCGCCCTCTGAAACCGTGAAGCGTTTTTTGTCTTCTTTAAGATTGTAGCCGATGATCGTCCCCGGAGGAATGACGACGTCTTTATCGATGATCGCACGGCGGATCTTTGCATAACGGCCGACGTTAACGCCTTCCAACAGGATCGAGTCATACACTTCGCAATAGCTATTGATGCGCACATTCGGAGAAAGTATGGAACGTTGCACACGTCCGCCGGAAATAATGCAACCGCTGGAAATCATTGAATCCAGCACAAGCCCCATACGGTCCGGATTCTCATCCCCGGCAAAAACAGTCTTAGCCGGAGGAAATTGCTCCTGATACGTCCGTATAGGCCAATCTTTGTCGTAAAGATTGAAAATCGGAGACACCTGGATCAAATCCATATTGGCTTCATAATAAGCATCGAGCGTCCCGATATCGCGCCAATAAAGAGCTTCATTCTTATTTTCATCTTTAAAATTATAAGCGAATACCCTCATCTTCTTCTTCAGCATCTGAGGAATAATATCTTTTCCAAAATCATGAGTGGTGGATTTGGAAGCATCTTCAATCAGTTCTTTTTCTAACACAGAACGGTTAAAAAAGTAAATGCCCATCGACGCATAGATCATGTCCGCTTTGCCGGGAATCGTCTTGGGATGGGTCGGTTTTTCCTCGAAACCCAAAACTTTTCGCGTCGCGTCAGTTTCAAGAACACCAAGACCTGAAGACAATTCCTTGTTAAATTCAACAACGGCGACGGTCATGTCCGCTTTGTTTTTTCGGTGGAAATCGATCATCTTAAGATAATTCATTTTATAAATATGATCCCCGGCCAAGATCAGGACCTCATCCGGTTTTTCCTGTTCTATCGTATAAATATTCTGATAGATGGCATCCGCAGTGCCTCGATACCATTCGGAACCGACGCGCTGCTGCGCCGGGATCACATCAATATATTCACTCAGTTCGTTATTAAAAAAACTCCAACCGAGCCTCAGATGGCGCTGTAGTGAAATAGATTTATACTGGATCAGGGTGTGAATTTTTCTTAAACCCGAATTGACACAATTGGAAAGCGTGATGTCAACGATACGGTAGATCCCTCCAAACGGAACAGCGGGTTTGGCCCTGTCTTTTGTAAGAGGAGATAATCGTTCCCCTTTGCCTCCTGCCAGAATAAATGTAACGACGTTTTCTGCCATAGTCTTTATCCTTTTAAATATGTTAATAAACCTGAAATACCCTGTCGTAAGATCATGACCCCAATGGCCGCCAGGAAAATATAGCTGATTTTAGACAATGCCTTGATGCTTGAATCTCCCAGCAGTTTTAACAAAGTCCCGGAGCATCTCAAGGCTATCCATGCGATCAGCATGTTAAAGAATAACGCCACAAGCGTTACAATAGGCCCAGCGGTGTCCAAGAGCATCATCGTTGTAATCAAGACCGCAGGCCCTGTGATCAAAGGCGTTGCCAGAGGGAATATCCCTATATCTTCTGTTAAAGATTGCGCCACAAAGTCGCGGGACTTACCAGGCAATAAAAGATATACCGATAAAATAAACAACAGGATCCCGCCGGCAACCTTAAAATCAAAAATGGTGATTCCAAGACCCTTTAAGATCAGTTTGCCAAGACAGGAGAAAACGACGGCCAAAAGAGTCGCCGTAACAACAGAATCCAATACGATCTTTTTTCTTTGTTTTTCGCTGACAGTTTCAGTCAAAGACAAAAAAATCGGTATCGTTCCGATGATATCAACGGCAAAAAAAATCGGAATAAACGCTAAAACATAAGGCTTGATAATGTTTAAAAGCATAGTGGTATATTATACTAAAAAAACCAGCTAAAACAAGAAAAAAAACCTGATTAAACCCTGCTTCTGCGAAAACGCTTAACCCCAATTAAAAAACATCGGATACATACTACTTTGTCCCGAATCGGGCTTTATCAATTTTATTCTTAAGCGCCTCGTTTGAGCCGTCATACGTATAGCTTAAAGTCCATTCCTTTACGGCATCCTCAAGTTTTTTATCTAACGCATAAAGATCACCCAGTAAGTGATGGTATTTTGGTTCTTTATTCTTCAATTCCGCGGCCTTGCGCAATAGATCTTGAGCCAATTTACGATTTTTATCCTTTACGATCAAGGCCTTGTAATAATAACCTTCAGAGAACTTAGGATTATGCTTAATGATAGAATCAATAACCTTAAAAGCTTTTGTATCATCTTTTAGGCAATAATAGACATAGGCCAGGCGAAGCCTCAGGTATAAATCCCCATCAGAATAAATGAGACCGTTGCGGATGAGTTTGTAAGCCTCTTTATATTTCTTCTGTTCAATGGCATAATAAGACAGGTATTTTAATGCTTCAGCGTTGTTGGATTGGATTTCTAAGGCTATCCTGGCTTCTCGAGCAGCGGCTTTCGAATAATCAAGAGAACTCAACAGCCGCGCCCGCAAAACAAAAGGTTCGGGATATCTGAAAGCAACGCCTAATTTTATAAAATCAGGTTCCTTGGGAAACCAATTTTTTAAATTAATACCGAATTTCTTAATCAAAGCGGCGTTCTCTTTTGTATCTTTTAAGAAAATAATGGCATGTTCATCAAAATAAACGCACTTCCACAAAGAACTCCCCGCGAGATATCTCAACAACCCTAAGTGAATGTCATTAGGGGTGCTGGATAAGAAAAATCCCTTAAGACCATATATTTTTATCGCATTCTCAACAGCATTTTTTTTGCCTTCCCCGATAGCTACATAATCTTTGAAAAAATCGGGTCCGTAAAATTCCGTGCGTCCATCAATAAAGACCTGGCGCTCAGGGAACGCATGCCCGATCAAATAAGACCCCGAGTTAAAATCATTAAACATAGCTTTAGGAAAATCATTCTTGAGTAAAAAATCAACGGCCTTAGTCGGAAAATGGCCCTGGGCAAGCCCCCACAAGCCCGATTTAAGCTCATATGTTTCAAAGCTAAAGCTGGAGCTTTGAAAATACCGCGTTACATCACGCGTAGGGTAATAAAATAAAAAACCTATAAAAAGATAAGTCGATAGAGTCTTTAATTTTTTAGAAGGAAATTTAAAGGGGATTTTTTTCCGATGAAGCAATGCCGCGCCCACATTTTTAAAGATTACAACGGCAGCCACAAAAGAAAAATATGCAATATTTCTTATCGCCATAAGAGAAAACAATAAGAATAAAAGCCATAAAATGAAATCAGAAATGTTTATGTGTTTTTGGTTGAAACGGAAGCTAAAAAAAGAAATCAGGATCAATGCCTTATAAGCAAGCAGGTAATTCATATCAAACAAATTCGCCCGTGTGATGGGCTTGGCCAGCTCCTGAATATATTGAAAAACTATCCTTCCTTTTCCAGAAATTTGCCCCAAAACAGAAAAAGGATATGCGGCCCCTGTCAAACCTGCCGGATTGATCAAAAAGGCCAGGATCATCAAACAAAAAACAATTAAAAGCTGCTTAATCTGGGGGTCGTCCAAGCGTTCTGCCTTATTCCAGGAAAATGGCAGCCGCATGTAACGCTTCATGATCTCACCTATCAAAACGATAAAAATTATAAAAGGCCCGACAAAGGCAAAACCGTGCATATTAGCCCATAAAACCTGAGCCACAGGAAGAAGCCAGATTAATTTTGATTTTCTTTGAACAAAACTAAAAATAATCAGAAGAAAAAAATTAAGAAAAAATAAACTGTAGATATCCGGCCGTATGGTAAAGCGGTAAGACGTTGTTATGAGGGTGATATAAAGAATGACGAAAGCAAAGACATGATTTCTGTGGCTCATTCCTAAAAGATACAAACAGGCAAAAGACGCGATGATGACAATATTCTGCATTATGATAAGGCCGTCGAAAGAACCATGAGAATAAATAAATGCGCAGACAACCTGAAACAACCACTCATGGTTAATCCACAATTTTGCAGGCATCGTAAACGAAAAAATATCCTTAAGCGGCACAAAGTGGTGGGATAAAATATACGCGCCGGTCTTTAAATGCAGCCAAAGATCAAGGTCGGAGACTTCACGAGAAGTATAAACAATCAGCAGGACAAAGAAAAAACCTATGAGGAGGCGATTTAAAACAAAGGTCGCGAACGTATCTATTCTTTTTTTATTTAACACCATCAACTCTTTCTCAGGTTTAAAGCGGATTAAAGCACGCAACAAAATGGTCTTTTCCAACAGCGCAAACCCGAGGGACTGTTTTCCCACATGTCTCTATCGCTCGGCCGCATTGTGCAAAGTAGGGACATCCCTCTTGCTTAACATTCAGGCGAGCCCCTTTGTTTCCCTCAATGTTATTACCCAGCAATGTCATTGTATACGGATGCTTTGGAGACTTCGTTAAAGCTTCCACAGGTCCTGATTCAACTATTATACCAGAATATAGAACTAAAATTCTATCAGAAATTATCCGAACGAGTTTTAGATTATGAGAAATGAAAATAATGCTCATCCCGTAGGCTTCTTTTAAGTCCATCAGCAGATTTACGATTTGCGCCTGGACAGAAATATCTAAGGACGATGTCGGTTCATCGCAAATAAGCACTTTCGGAGACAAGAGCAAGGCGCGGCCGATAACAATTTTTTGCCTCTGGCCACCGCTAAATTCATGAGGAAGACGATGTTTCACAGACTCTGTGAGCCCTACGCGTTTGAGCACTCCTGAAATCTTTTCGCTAATGTTTTTTTCACCCCAGATCATTAAGGGTTCTTTGAATGAATCCTCTACTGTCATATAGGGATCAAGAGATTCATAAGGATTCTGAAAAACCATTTGAATATCACGTTTTCTGTTTTTGATCAGAGAAGAAAACTCAAGCTCGCCAACGCTTGGCGCAATGATACCCCCAAGAATACGGGCCAATGTCGTTTTACCCGAACCAGATTCACCGACAATCCCGAGTGTTTCGCCCCGGAAAACATCAAAATCAATATGGCGAAGAGCCCTGACTTTTTGAGTCGGCTCTTTAAAAAATCCTTTTTCCAAGTAAAAATTCTTAGTTATGTTTTTTGCACGTAGTAACATTTTGCCTTCTGGTCATGCCGGACTTCTGTCCAGCCGGGTTCTTTTTTCAAACAAATGTCCATGCGATAAGGGCACCGCGGATGAAATTTGCATCCTGCGGGTAAATCCGAGAGATCCGCCACGTCTCCGGGAATAGGAACAAAACGTTTTTTAGTCAATCGTTCCGGAAGGCACGACAAAAGCGCCTGAGTATATGGATGCGCCGGTGTTTTTAAAATTTTTTGAGTGCCCCCTTCTTCAACGACCCGAGCCGCATACATAACAAAAAGACGATCCGCAATGCTTGAGATCAATGAAATATCGTGCGTAATCCAAATAACTGAAATTCCCCGCGTCCTGACCAACTGGCGCGTTAACTCAAGTATCGACCTCTCGATTGAAACGTCTAAGGCCGTTGTGGGCTCATCAGCGATAAGAACCTTTGGAGAAGTCGAAAGAGCTAAAGCGATCATGGCGCGCTGGTTTTGGCCGCCGCTCAATTCATGGATAAATCTTGAATAATATTCATTCGACGGACTTAATCCAACCTGTTCCAAAAGCCTTGAGGCTTCTTTTTCGGCTTCGCTCTTTGAAATACGGGAAGTGAAAATAATTGATTCTGCAATTTGTTCGCCAATTGAAAAAAGCGGATTGATATACTCTTCGGACTCCTGAAAAATATACGATATGGCCTTCGTCCGCAGGGCCTTAAGCGTTCTGTGATCAAACAAGTCTATTGCACAATCATCAAACGAATAATTTTTAAAACGGATAACCGCATTTTTAGGGACAAGCCCTGCTAAAGAAAGACAGGTCATTGTTTTTCCGCATCCGCTTTCTCCAACAATGCCCAAAATTTCGTTTTTTTTCAAATTAAGATCAATATGATCAGCAACGACGATCCTCTTGTCCCCGTAAACAAGCGTTGTTTGCAGATCTTCTAAAGACAGTATGTTCATTATTGTGTTTTGGTTAAATGCTCTCTGACGCCTTCAGCCAGAAGATTGTATCCTAAGATCGTTATCAAAATAGCCAAGCCCGGAAAAATATTAAGCCACCAGGCAACACCCAGCGTCATTTTGGCATCATTGAGCATATTGCCCCAGGAAGGCGTTGGTGGCTGGATCCCCAGCCCCAAGAAACTTAATGAAGACTCTGCCAAAATCGCGTTTGCAACTCCTAAAACAGCTGAAACAAGTATAGGGCCGAATGCATTTGGAACTAAATGCCGGCGCATGATAAGGACATCTGATGCTCCATATGCCTTTGCGGCCAGGACGAATTCTTTATTTTTAAGGCTCAGGACTTCAGCACGCATAAGCCGCGCCTGCCCCATCCAGGAGGTCGCGCCCAATATAAAAATAATATTAAACACCGAGGGTTCCAGCATGGCGATAACCGCTAAAATCAAAAAAAGGACGGGAAAGCAAAGCATCATATCTGTAAATCTCATTAAAAAATAATCCACGGTGCCGCCGTAATAGCCTGCAGCGCCTCCCAGGACAATACCGATAAAAGTGGCCAAGACAATGGCGATAAAACCAACGCTTAAAGATATGCGGCCCCCATAAACCAGCCTTGAGAAAACATCGCGGCCAAGTTGATCCGTTCCAAGCCAATGTTTTAAACTTGGGGAGCTCAATAGCTCAGAAGCATCGATCGCATCAGGACGATAGACAGTAAAAAAAGGCGCCAGCACTGCTATCAAGACGAGACAGCCAACCATCAAAAGGCCAAAGCGCAATTTATTTTTTTTAAACAGATTCTTCATCATGATTATTTTTTTGACTTGTATTTAATCCGAGGGTCTGCCAACGCGTAGCCGATATCAGCCAGCAAATTACCCCCAAGCGTCAACAAAGCGCTCAGAACCAGCATCGCCATAATAACAGGATAGTCCCTGCCCATCACAGCGATGAAAAAAAGCCTGCCTGTCCCCGGGATGCTGAAAATCGATTCAAAAATGACGCTGCCTCCTATTAAACCTGGGATCGATAACCCTAAAATCGTTATGATCGGCAAAAGCGCATTCCTTAAACCATGCTTATACAGAATAATCTGATCAGGAATGCCCCTGGCTCTTGCGCCAAGAATATATTTTTGATCCAGGACTTGCAACATACCCTGACGCATGTAACGGGTAATAACAGCAAAACCACTCAGGCTTGAAACAAAAAGCGGTAACATCAGGTGCCGCGACAGATCCAGTACTTTTTCAAAATTGCCAAAATATTCAAAATCCAGGCTCTTTAAGCCTGACACGGGAAACCATCCTGTTTTAACCCCAAATAAATCCATTAATAATAAAGCCACCCAAAAGGTTGGGGCGGCGATAAAAAAGAAAACAATAAAAGATGAAAATTTATCAAAAAACGAATCTTTCTTTAAAGCACAAACAATCCCCAACGGAATGCCAAAAATGAAAATAAAAAACATGGAAAGAATATTGATACACAAAGTTATGGGTATCGTTTCAAAGAATTTTTCCGAGACAGGCCTGCCATCACTGAACGACTGGCCAAAATCAAAACGCAAGAGGCGATTCAACCAACGGCTATACTGCACCATGAGAGGTTTATCTAAATCATACAGCTTTTCTATTCTCTGCCGGGTCTCAAGAGAGACCTTGGGATTCAAGTCACCTGATATATCACTGGGTTTGCCTGGGGCCAGATGAATAATAAAAAAACTTAATAAAGTAATCCCCAAGAGCAGTGGGATCAGACCAACGATTCGTTTGGTTAGATAAATAAGCATATTAATTGATGTACGACTTATATCTTTGCTCTTCTTTGAAAACGTGCCAATCGATAAAATTATATCCTATGCCGCTTAAAGACGGAACGACCCCTTTAAATCTTGAGCTTAAAATCTCTAAGGAATCCGGTACAAATAAAAACATACACGGCTGTTCATCGTAAAGAATGGCCTGAATCTCGCGATAACAAACAGCTCTTTCGTTAACATCAAAGGTCCTGCGGGCAACTTCGAGCAGGCGATCGACTTTTCTATTTTCAAATGAAAGAAAATTGAACTCTCCTTCCCTTTGTTTAGAAGAATGCCAAATATCAAAACAATCAGGATCGCGGGACAAAGCCCAGCCTAACAGCACCGCCTCAAATTTTCTTTTATCAATAAACTCTGATAAAAGAGAACTCCATTCTAAAACTTTTATTTTTGCCTTGATGCCAATATTTTTAAGATATTTTTGTATTAATTCCGCAGTTTTGACGCGCAGATCATTTCCCTGATTGGTAAGAATGGTGAACTCAAAGACCTGGCCGTCTTTTTCCAAATAACCGTCGTGATTAAAATCCTGCCATCCGGCTTCTCTTAAAAGCTCAATCGCTCTTTGCGGGTTGAAACCAACATCAGGGATGTCCTTACTATACGCCCAGGAGCCGGGCAAAAATGGCCCTGTCGTCAACTGGCCCAGCCCAAGCAGATTTATCTTTATAATCTCATCTTTATCAACCGCATAATTCAACGCTTGGCGGACTTTTTTGTCTTGAAACATTTTATTCTTAAGATTATATCCGAGATAGGTATATCCGAAACCGGGGGTCCTGTATTTATTGTAAAATTTATGGAAGAAAGCACTATCCGTCTGCCGGCTGAATTGAAGCGGTGACAATCCTGTATAATCAACGCCCTTGGCTTCAACTTCTAAAAACAATGTGGCCTGATCCGGGATAACGCGGCTTATATATCTTGAGATAAAGGGCGCGTGTTCAAAATAATCCTCATTAGCCACAAGTTCGATAACTTCCTGTCGTTTCCATTTCTTAAATTTATACGGACCTGTGCCAATAGGATGTTTAGAGAAATCATTTAAGTTTAAATCCTGACCTTCTAAGATATGTTTTGGCATGATCCCCATGGACCAGGAAGCCAGCCCCGGAGAAAAGGGTTCGTCATAAAGGACTTCAATTGTATAGCGATCAATTGCCTTAAATGACTTTACTTTTAAAAAGTCGGATGCGTAAGGCGTTTTAACGTTTGGGTCTTGAAGCTTTAAAAAAGTAAAAGCCACGTCTTCAGCGCTAAATTCCTTTCCATCATGCCAGCGCACTCCTTTTTTAAGATGAAAAATTATTTTTAAACCGCCGTCTAAAATATCCCAGCTAGACGCGAGATCCGGGACCAATTCCAGGTTTTTATCGTATTTGACAAGCCCATTAAAAAGGAAATGGCATATTTCGGCGGAAAGGCTATCAGACGCCAAAATAGGGATGAGCGTCCTTGCATCGCCTAAAGAACCCACCACAATAGCATCGCCGGCTAAGCACACCTTGACAGGTTTTTCAGGCTCAGCCGCACACGCATTCAGGACCCAAAAAAATAAAAAACCACTTAATAACACTAAGTGGTTTTTTAAAAAAACAATTTTCTTGATTTTATTATTTCGTTTCACCTTGAACGGGTGGATTTTCAGTTTTTTTGGATTCTGTCTTTGGTGCATTTGCAGGCATAGATGCCGCTCCTTGTGCCGCGGGCGTTTCAGTCTTAACAGCACTGGCAGCCGCAGGCTGAGTACCATTCCCCGGCATCGCAAAAGGCATTCCAGCCGCTGATTGAGGTTTATACTTTGTTTCGATTAAGGACTTGCTCTTTTGAATTGAGAAAAAAGCTAAAGACAAGCACGTAACAAAGAAAACAATAGCAAAGATAGACGTTGACTTAACCAAAAAACTATTCGTCTTGGTCCCAAAAACAGACTCAGCTGAAGAAAGGCTGTCAATCAATCCTCCACCCCGCCCCTGCTGGATCAAAACAGTAATAATTAAAAGTAAACAAACGACAATATGAATCGTTATAACTAAAGAAAACATTCTTTTTTCTCCTTTTTACCTTGCCTGGCGCACGATTTCAGAAAAGCTTTTAACGTCAAGGCTCGCGCCGCCTACAAGAGCCCCGTCAATATCTTCCTGATTCATAAGTTCCCGCGTATTATCCGGCTTAACACTTCCGCCGTACTGAATAATGATCTGCCCGGCAACTTCTAAAGAATATAGTTTTGTCAAAAGAGTACGAATGAATTTATGGACTTCCTGGGCTTGTTGGGGGCTTGCGGTATTGCCCGTGCCAATGGCCCACACAGGCTCATAGGCGATAATAACCTTTAGCATATCCTCGGGGACCAGCCCTGTGAGGCTGTTTCTTACGTGATCTTCGATCACTTCAAATGTCTTTCCGGTTTTTCTTTCGTTTAAATTTTCTCCAACGCAGACAATCGGCAATAAACCCATCTTTAAAGCGGCCTTTGTCTTTTTATTGACGATTTCATTTGTTTCGAAGAAATACTGCCTGCGTTCTGAATGTCCTAAAATGACATACTGGCATCCCAGATTTTTAAGCATAGGGCCGGAAACTTCACCCGTAAAAGCACCAGAAGCCTCCCAGTGCATATTTTGAGCTCCCAGCTTCAAGTTGCTTTCATAAACAATCTCAGCCACTTCATCTAAAGCCGTAAAAGGAGGACACAAGATGATATCAATGTCTTCGATTGCGTAAAGTTCTCTTTTAAGACCATTGGCCAATTCAATGGCCTCAGTCACTGTTTTGTTCATCTTCCAGTTGCCTGCGATCACTTTTTTTCTCATATCACTCCTACTTATCTTGTAAAGCAGCAATGCCCGGTAAAATTTTTCCCTCCATAAACTCTAAAGAAGCGCCGCCGCCTGTAGAGATATGGGTCATCTTTTTTTCCAAGCCGAATTTTGACACGGCCGAGGCTGTATCACCGCCCCCAATGATTGTTTTGGCTTTTGTTGTCGTTATAAATTGAGCGATTTCCTTTGTCCCTTTTGCATATTTATCATTCTCAAAAATCCCTAAAGGACCATTCCAGCATATTGTTTTCGCATCCTTAAGAGCTCCTTCAAACAGTTCAATTGTTTTGGGTCCGATATCGACAGCGATCATGCCATCAGGGATATCTGTGCCTTTCGTTATCTCTATTTTAGTCGGCGCGTCGATACTATCCACCACAAGATGGTCTGAAGGCAAAACAACACTTACATTCTGTTTTTTGGCGTGTTCAAGTATCTGCTTGGCGACATCAAGTTTATCTGCCTCTAATTTTGAATTACCAATACTGGCGCCTTGATCTTTTAAAAATGTGTAAGCCATGCCGCCGCCAATAATAATCTTGTTGGCCTTCTTTAAAAGATTTTCAATAACCCCGATCTTGTCGGAAACCTTGGCCCCTCCTAAAATAACACAGAAAGGTTTTTCAGGGTTCTGAAGGGCTTTGCCCAAATACTCAATCTCTTTATCCAAGAGAAAACCCGCGACAGCCGGTAAATAGTGAGCAATGCCTTCTGTAGACGCGTGAGCTCGATGAGCGGTCCCGAAAGCATCGTTAACATAGATCTCACCCAAAGAAGCGAGTTGTTTCGCAAAATTAGCGTCATTCTCTTCTTCTTCGGCATGGAAACGAAGATTCTCAAGCAAAATGACCTTCTCGCTTGAGCCTTCAATAGCCTGGACAACCCCAGCGCCAACACACTCATTCAGCTTTTTAACAGGGACTTTCAAAAGTTCCTGAAGCCTTTTAGCAACCGGATCAAGCCTGAGCTCCTCTTTAACAACCCCATCCGGCCGTCCTAAATGCGTCATGAGAATAAGCTTCTTGGGATTTTTGCTTAAAATATATTGAATCGTTGGAATAGCTGCGGTGATACGCGTGTCATCCGTGATCTCCTTTGTCTTTTTATCCAAAGGTACGTTAAAATCAACACGCATAATGATTTTTTTGCCGATCAAAGCCAAATCTCTAACTGATTTTTTATTCATAAGCCCTCCAAAATTTATTTTTGCATTATAGCAGATTAATTTTATTTGTAAAGGGGACAAATATCACACCGCTCCCCTTTGCCCAAGAGATGTAAGAAAAATTTAAAAAGCAATTTACCCTTTTTTTGGGACCTTTAAAGAAGGCCTGAGGAAAATTTAGACATTTTTTCAAGATTTGACAACAGCTTATTCTTGTCCTTAATCTCATATAGCTCAGAATCCGCATTTAGGCCCTGTATATCAACGATGTCCATTTCAACATTGTCTATCATTTTACGAAAATCTGCACATTTATCATTTTCCTGAAGAATAACAAACCACCTTAAGTCTTTATATTTAAAGAGCATGTTTTTAAAAGCGCTCTTAAAGCCAAGGTACTCATCAAATTGGTTTTGGCCGAAACTAGCCACAACCAGCTCTTTGTTATTGGGCATTAAATCGAGATCATATAATTGAGGTTTTCTCGAAAAAAGAAGGACGTTTTTCGGCAATGCATCGTAATATTTACGATGCTCAAAGATTGTCGCTTCATTCATTCTTCCATCAGCGAACAAGCGAAATTTAAAATACGGAATGATGGAAGCCAACAATAAAACCACAAACAGCACAAAGGGCGCGATTTTTATTTTAGACTTGGAAAAAAATTTGTCTATGGCCAAGCCCGCTAATAATGAGTAAGGAATGCCTATGGGCTGGAGATATCGGATAGTTTCTTTCCCTGCGACACCATGATAAAAAGATGCAATGCCTAAAAAAAATGCACAAAACAGTAAGAGAGCAAAAATTCCATTTCCCCTCTTTTTAGAAATCATCGACCATACTAAGCCTAAAATAAAGAAAACGGAAAAAAAGGGATTAAAAAAATAATGACCAAATTTTTTTTCAAAAAAGAACGAGAATAAAACAGGGCCTGAATGCACAACGCGATTGAACAGAAACGTGGCTTCATTGCCGCCCGTCAGGCCAAAATGGTTATTTATCAACCATGCAAAAGCCGGACATTGATGAACAATAAACACCATCAGGCTTAAAACGATGTTTTTCGCGTCTGACTTAGTAAGTTTGTCTTTATTTAAACACAGATGAACAATAAATGGCACAATTAATAGATAAAAATCCAGACGTACATAAGCGGCGTAAGAAAGGCAAAGGACAGAGCTTATCCAGAGAGAAATCTTTTTTTCTCGTATTGCCAAAAGGAAAAAAACGCAGGAAAGACAAGCGAAAAAAATCCCAGTTGTTCTTACAGCGCTGGTCTGTGAAATCCAGATATCCAGCGGCAGGCAGGCGAAAGTACAGGCAGAGATTAACGCACCGGAAGGTTTGTGGAACAACAAAAGATAAAGTAAAAAAACAAGCACTATATTTAAACTGCCAAGAATACCGGAAATATGCATAGCAAGAAGATCTTTAGCGCCGAAAAACTTAAATAAGACAGCTATGAGATAAGGATAGCCAGGCAGCACTACGGCATTATATTTATAGAGACAGTTATCTGACGAACCTAATGCGCAACCTTGCGTCAATTCACCCCTTGCGTGGATACTCTTTGCCATTGCCTGATAATAGGTGCCATCCAGATTCATGCCGTATCTATATTCGCTGTTTCTTAACCAAAACCCGAGGCAAAAAATTGCCACCAAGGCAAAGATGATTTTTGCGTCGATGGTTTTAAACAATCGTTTCATTGTCGCAAATTGGAAAATTATCGACAGAAAAACAGGCAAGAAGAGCAAAGTCATTATCAGCATGGTAGATTTAATCAGCATATGGTTGTATAGCAAAAAGGCCTGATGCATCATTATTTTACCCTGGTTGGCTTAGCTGAAATGCCGGATACTTTGTATATTTTGCCGTTAATAACCCTGATTAAATCCCCGTTTTTGATCGCGCTGAGACATTCGCGTACTCCCACAATACAGGGGACATTAAGTTCCCTTGAAATAATAGCGGCATGAGAAGTCAGCCCTCCTGCCCTGGTTATCACCCCTCTGCAGACAGCCATAGCAGCAACTAAATGAGGAGAAGTTTCGCGCGTAATAATTATTTCATCAGGGGAAATTCGATTAATTTTTGACAAAAAAGGAACGATGCGTGCCCTTCCTTTAAAGTCACCGTGGCAGGCGACCATTCCCTCAAGTGGGAATTTTACACTTTTAAAATCTTTCTTTACAGGATGAAGCCTCTTTCTAAAACTCCCGGGCTTTCTAAGCAATTTTACTAAACCTGCACTGTCCATGTTCATGAGCTTTACAATAGGCGTTTTATGCAGAACATTCAGCTTTGAAACTCCAGCAATCTTTTGGATTTTAGCTTCATGGTTTTTTGTAATAGTTTCAATAAAAAAATTATTAGCATCATGCAGCCAAACAAGTTTCTGAAGATTTAGAACATCGGTTCTTGCAGGCACGTTTTTTTGACGCATATAATTCTCTAACCTGCTTTCAAGCTTTTTTAATTTAATTTTAGAACAACCATTGATGAATTCCGGAGCGTCAATTGCCGAGCCATGCCGCGGCTTCCCGCTTTTCAACATGTTTAAAAATACTCTTGACGATAATGTCATTTTAAAAGGCTTGAATAACTCAGGATGGCTAACCTCGTCCTTGCCTTCCTTTTTTAATTTCCATTTTAACAATTGCGTCATCATATTAATCAAACCATCACATAGAAAAATCGCAACAAGGTAATTCTTCAGATAAAAGATGTGCTGCTTAATGCTGGTGTCTTTTCGTGATTTTATCTCTTCATTTTTTTGGAAATCGATCAACATTTTATAAAACATTTTAATAAACGTCCTGGAGAGAGACTTGAAATAAAAAATATCAATCATCGTTGAAAAAGTCTTGTAATCAAGCAAGAGTGCGTTATCGGTATAGGTAATTTTTTTTAAATCGATCCGAATACCGAATTGCAAAAAAAAGGCTGCAAGACACCGGACAGAAATGTCCTGATTGATGATCTTGCTCAAATTTAAATCTAAGAAAATAAAATTTCCAGCAGGTGAAATTTTTTTAGTTATACTCCTGATTTGAACAAAAGATATTTTTTCGCCCTTAACAACGAACTCGGCATCAAAATTTTCATAGTTGAATGCTTTTGATGCGCTTTTTATGAAAAAAAAGATATCTCTTAACCATGATAATCTTATATTTTGCACGGGTTCTTTCACGAGCATGACCCCTTTATTGATAACGATCGTTTTAGGGGAAATCTTTCCAGTTTCAACCCCAGACGGCACAACATCGGTAAATTCAATGAGTGTTTCATCTGCTTTAGAGTAATGAAAAATCACGCCGCTCAATTCAGGCACCACATATTCCTGGATAATAACCGCCATGCCGATGTTCGAAGTCATTTTGCCTTTTCTGCTGTAAATTTCAATACCTTTGTCGAATTGGCAGGCCCATATTTTTTTTATCGAAAACGCCAATTGCTCCTTATCTGTGCGCAATGATTCAAAAAGACCGGCATAACTATGTTGTCTTGAATCTTCTCCGGGAAAAGAAGACCTTACAATGAGGTTTTTTATATTCAGGCTGTAAAGATATTTATTTATCTGGTTCTGCAAATTTAAATCCATTTTTTTGGCAAGAATGCATTTTTTTAAGCTCAACCGGCTAGAGGCTTCCTTTGGAAAATCGAAATCTCTGATATGGTCTAAAAAAACTGAATTATCTAAAATTATAAAATTCGGACATAGCGATAAATTATCTAGCTTAATCAGATTCTCAGCTTTTGCTCCGATATTCAGACGGTCACTTGTGCTTAAAATTTTGTGCATTTTACGAGAACCATACTATTAAAGCACCTAAAAACATCCAAAAGGCGAACGGTATTGTTTTTTCAAAATAGTCTGCCCTGTATATGTCGATTATTTTATTTAAAAAAGGCCAAAGTAATGAAATAAAAACCGCATTCTTAAAAGAATTCATGATACTGATAAAAAATATGCCTGCATCAACCCTCCTGCCAACCAGTATATAAACCGAAAAAATAATACAAATGTACATTAAAATAGGCCGGTTTCTTATAAAAAAACCAAATAATTTCCTAAAAATAAACAACAAGAGCACCATGTGCATATCCGTAATATGCACCTTTGCTCCAGGCCACTGCAAAAATAAATATGAAACCTGCGTCTTAATAAGTTTAATAAAAATAAAATAAATAAAAAAGGTTGTTATGAGCCTTAAGAACCGCCGAGGTATGATTCGCTGCTTGGCGTCACCCAATATCTTGTTTATACTGGCCCTAAAATCCGGTGATGACGTCGAAACCGTTTTTATTTCTTTTCTCAACAAATCAAAGCCTAAATAAATACTCGAGGGGATGAAAATCGTCAGTAATAGATAAAATGAAGCGAAGTTATAGTCAAAATAAACTTTAGTATATTTGCACATCGGGATTAATGCCGAATAGCAGATAAACAGCTTTGCATCCCCTGCGCCCCAAATTCTTTTTTTCCAAAAAATATAAGTTACTAGTGCACTGAGACCCAGGTTTATTACCCATTTATCCAGATTAAAACAAATGGGGCTCGAGGTAATCAAGAAAAAATTGCTTAACTTATGATTTAAAACGAGAAAATTAAAAAAAACATGGACCAAATAAACCAAAGCAGCATAATAAACAAAAAGAGTTGTGGTGCTATTATAGATTTTGCGATATTTGATGTCCGTAATTGACGTGATGATCCCCAGGGCAATAATCGGCGGCAGAAAAAATATGTTACAGAGCATTTCGGACATTTGAGATCGGATGATACCAATTATTTGATGGAATGATATCTATTTGCCTTGATACTGCCTTAAATTCACTTTCCCCAAAATATTTTAAATAGCCCTTAGGGATTCCGAGACAAAATCTACTTAATGAGCATTTTTTGCACAGACTTAAAAATTTTACGTCATCGGACTCAAGAGTCCTCCAAGCAAAAGAATACAGGCCTTGAGGCAAAATACAAAGTGGAAAATGGTAAAGCCTGAAGTCGCTATTTTTTTTAAATAGTGGCTTGATACGATTCAGATAAGGAACTGCTTTCTTATAGCTAAGTTTAACTTTTTTAAAATTTTTAAGGGCCATTCCTTCTATTTCTAAAAAAATGATGATAACATTTTTAATCTTATTTTTAAAATGCTTATTTAACATATTTAACGTTTCGCCAATATGCTGATAATTCAGGCCCGTAACAATGATCCTGACCTGAATCCCTGTAGAGTTATTTTTAAACCTGTAGATATTTTCTATTCCCGCTATAGTTTCAGCGAAGCTTCCTTTTACACCGGTAATTTTATCATGTATATCATCGTTGGGCCCTAGAACAGAAATTGCGATATCAGTGATAAGGTCTGTTTTAAAAAAATTCATTGCGTATGATTTGTCACAGAAACTGCGTCCGTTTGTCAAACATATGACTTTTGAAAAAGGAAAATATGCCCTGATTTCTTTTGCGATAGTAAAAAAATTCTGCGACAAGGTAGGCTCTCCTCCGCTTAAGTAAAAAGCATCCGAGAATTTTTCGACAAAGACGCTGTTGCCTCGGCTAAAATCATGGATTCTTTTCAAGATAAATCGTGAACGGAATTGATTTTTTTCTGAAAGAAAATCCCTGGTATTAGTGCACATTAAACAGTGATTCTGACATTTATTAGTGACAGATATTGTCGGCATTGAACTCCTTGTCTCCATAAATATCCAGATACTTATTCCAAATTCCTTCGCACGATGCATAATAGATACACCCTTTGCACGCGGCGACTTTTCTACGTGCCAAACTTTTACGCGATTCAGTTACATTTGAATTTTTAAAATCCGGAGCAATATGTTCTGTGTTAAAAAGCCGTTCTTCATTTATCTCACTCACTTGATTTATGTATCCATCAAAATAGCACAAAGGCACATACCGAACATGCCAATGCGGAATCTTTGATTTTCGCCCTAATTCTAAACAGTTTTTTATATAGGGTGCACAAACAGAAATTTTTGGGACTAATTCACGAAAGTTAATTTTTGCGCCGCCATAGTTCGGGTCAACAAAAATGAATTCCGAATTACGAATGCCAAGCCCTATAATCAGCTTTCCCAAATCTTTGAGATATTTGAAATTTTGCCGCACAATAGTCGAGTTTGATCCAATTCTTAATAAGCCGGCATTTTTAACATTTTGTATACCAGAAATAAGCTGCTTAAAACTTCCGTTAACCCTTGTCAGAGAATCATGAAGCCGTGCATTATGACCATGAATAGAAAAAATTATTTCAGTAATTCCGGCTTTGAGTGTATCTTTAGCAAATTTTGGATAAGAAAACATCCGACCGTTAGTCGCCATCACAACATGCAAAAATCCAAGCTTTCTTGCGAAATTAACAAGTTCAAAAAAATCCTTTCGAATCGTCATTTCACCGCCAATCATTTCAAGATATGTTGTTCCTCTTTTTCTGGCGGCCACCATCTCATCCATCAATTCCAGTGTTGATTTTCCATTAAGATGGCGTTTTTCATCGTTGATGCAAAAAACGCATCGGTTATTACATCTATAACCAACAATCAAAACAGTTTTTTTAATCATGGTTCGTAGTAGGTGTTGAATCGATCGAAATAATTTCTTCAGTCCCAAAAAGCTTAAGATAAAATTCCGGAATCCCTAAGCAATATTCGTTCAAAGTACACGAGTTGCATTTTTTTATTTTTCTTTTTCGTTCAATCGAATTTTTGTCAATAACCGATTTATGATAATCAACGCTTTTTTTATAAAAAGGGCGCAAAATACAAAGGGGAATATTTTCGAATCGACAGTTAATTTTATTTTTTTCTGCATAGATGGCCGCCTCCAAAAGAAACGGCATCATCTGTGTATACTTTGGGATAATAGAACAACCCGCCTTTCTCCTTGAATATTGCATAAAGGTAAATTGGATATTTAATCCAGGGGCGAACTGAACATGGATGAATTTTAAAAAAGAAAGCATTTTCTTGTAATTATGTTTGTTTATGACATAAGTCAACCGAACTGCGCATTGTTTTTTTTGCAGATTCCGTACTCCGGATAATCGATATTTAAAAAAATCTGACCGTGTCTGCAGGCGGTCCGTCTTTTCATCATGCGATGGAAAATTTATGTTATATTCCGTAACGACATGATAGGAATTGATTTTATCAATGATGTCCTCATAACAAAATAACGCGCCGTTTGATTGAAATTCTACTCTCTTAATATTTTTATTTTTTTTACATAATTGAAGAATATCTAAAATATCGTCGGTCAATAAAGGCTCTCCCCCGGATATGATCAACTCATCGGTTTTCGGGCTAAGTATTCTTGATTCAATATATTGTTTTTTTGATTTATGTTTGCCGCAGCAAAATATACAATCCTGGTTGCATCTGCCGCTGACATAGATAATAGTAACCATTTAAACGTTTTTGATTAAGAAATTAACTCTTGTGTTTAACAGGCTTAAATTCATTCCAGCCGAACATTTCCGGATATTCTTTCCATGGACCCTCGCAATCAGGGTAATACACGCAAGTCCTGCACTTGAGACGCTTGCTCTTAGCTTCATTCTTACGGTAAGCATTATAGTCCTTTATGATAAAATTATTGTCATAAACCACACTGGGAGGAATAAGCCCTTCCGCCACACATTTTTCAAATCCAGCCATCAGGCAATAAGGGATGGCCTCGGTCATAACCCGTATTCCCGCCTTTTCCCCCATAGAAAGGGCTTTTTTGACATATTTCATCACCGTGCTTTTTCGAGGGATAAGCCATTCTTTATTAACATCGGCAGAATGGATAATGTGAGGAAAAGCAAATTGATATTGACTAACGTTTAAAAGAATCAACAAATTTGCCAAAGACGGCAAATTTCTATAGTTTGTTTTTGTAATAACCGTATTTGTCGAAACCCGAACGCCGAGTTTGGTGAGGTTTTTGATTCCTAAAACGGTCTGAGAAAAGCTCTCTTTTGCGCCTGTTAGAAAATCATGAATTTTTCCTGTAGAACCGTGGATAGAAATGCAAAAATCATTGGCACCGGCTTCAATGGATTTTTTACAAAAATCAAAGTAAGCCAGCATTCTTCCATTCGTCTGGATTTGAATGATTTTATAAGAATTCTTTTTTGCGCAGCGCACGAGTTCCAAGAAATCATGCCTGATCGTAGGATCGCCCCCTGTAAAAACCACCCCGTCAGCACGATTCTTGTTTTTTTCAAGAATGGAACATAAATCAGCGAAAGATTTCTCCTGAACATAGGTCCTTTTGTTGCCCTGTACGCAGAAAACACATTTATTATTGCAGGCAAAGCCTACTTTTAGATCTATGCGCATATAATAGCCTTTTTCGCGAGTCGTTTGCAGAAATTACATTGTTGACACATGTCATTGCATTTAAGCATTTTTTCAAAATAACCGGCTTTTTTTAATGTTCCGTAATTAACGAACTTTAAATTTGACAATGCCGGTCCATCAAGGATATCCAAAAGGTTCCCGGAAAACCTCTGATTGCAATAACTTATAAGGCAATGTTCGATTTTTTTTGTTGTTAAAGCCCGCGTGGACAGCTTAAAGTAATCCACGACACCGCGGTAACGATAAAGCTTATCCGGAGGAATGAATGGTGTTTTTAAAAATAAATGTGGTTTCTTGAGATATGTTTTTAAACAGTACTTTTCCAGCAGTTCTTGCTGGATGGTATCTGCAAAGTGGGAATCGCTATGCGACAAATAATTAAAATGCCACATTCTTAACGGACAATTTTTCAGGCAGCCTTCATTCAATATCATCTTTATTTTTAAGCCTGTTAGTAACTTGATTTTTTCAATCAGCTTAATATTTCGATTGATATCCCTGTCTATAGTGATAACGTCTACCCCGTATTCTTTTAGGTACTGGGCATGCTCAAGCGTATTCACAAAACAATTGACCGAAGATTCAACGACGAGGTCTGGAAACTCCTTTTTTATCCGCAGCATATGCAAAGGATTGGCCAATGTTACCCCCGTCAGCCCCAGAGGTTTTAAAACTCGAATAAAGGCTATGATTTTATTGGTATAATTTTTTGTCAACCCAATCTGCCCATCGCATATTGCATTTATCAACAATAGTGACGAAATCTTTGAATTCCTGCATTCTGAAAGCAGGCTGATTACCTGATCGGGATAATCGTCTTTTTGGGTTATGTAACGTCCTGTTTTTGCCAAAAACTGAGGAGCAGGAAAATAAACGCTATCTATGTTTTCTTTATATTTTTTTAATAAAGGCAAGAAACTTTTTTCCTGATTATACCCTATGGAAAATTTATAATTATTCATTGGTTTATATTCTTGGGTCTGGAGGCGCATAGTTAAACCAGGTCTCTTTGCATTTTAGAATGATGATTTGCTTATTGAGGGCATGGCCGATTTCAGTTGCATGACGGCCGAACAAGTCAAAACCGCCCCTGTTAAACGGCCTATAAGGCAAAAGGATAAGATCAGAATCTTTTTCCCTTTTCAAAGAAGATATGTAATCTTTAACGGTTAACAATCCTGAAACAATAATACTTCCCCCAAAAGATTTATTCTTTATTTTTTTAACCTTTATGTTTCGGAATTGTTTCAGTTTTTCTGAAGCTATATCATAAATGGCTTCGGACACTGGAGCAAGGATTTTACGATGTTTTACGAGCGGATACAACGATTTGATTTTACAAAGATATCCCTCGAACAAACCTTGCGCAAACGGCGCAGAATTTTTAACAACAGGGTAAAGAAAAATAAATGCCTTGATTTCATTCCTTAGCTGATTAACAAAATCCGTAAAGTCGTGGAAAAAGTGCGGATCAGCTTTCTTAGGTTTAAGCGAACCGTAATCTGTATAGGAATAGGTAAAAATAGTGATTTGCATCGGATGATGCGCGTCAAGGCGCAGCAATGTCTTTTTGATATCGCTCCATGGCGAAAATTGTGCCATAGCAACAAGCGTAAAGCCAAATTTAATATTTTTTGCCTTTCCAAGAAGTTTAATGGTTTTGTTCAAGTTTTTCGCTTTGTGGCGCATCCAAAGACTGCAATAAGGCTCTTGGGTTGAATTCAAACTTAAATTTAAGGAAACTCCAATATCATTCAAAAAATTGATCGTTAGCTCATTAAAATCAATACCGGCCGTATTTTCAATATAGATTTCTTTATCCGGATATTTCTTTCTTGTATATGCTATTAACTCAAAAATATCGGGATGGGTAAAAGGGTCACCAGGATGCATTCTGTAGCAATCGGTAAAAGCAATCGTGTTCTTCTTGCGATCGATCATATCGATCGTCTTTTTTATCTCTTTTTTACCTCTTAAGGTCGTAGTAAACATCTTCTCGTTAGGTGGCATTTGATTTTTATAACAGAATCTGCATCCATTTGGGCATAAAGAGCCAAAGATTATCTTATTCATTTTACTGGCATAGTATTCAGCCATAATTTCCTGAGAAATTGTATCTAATAATATCATCGGCTAACTCAAAGCGTTTAGAGGATCAGAAATCGGGTCCATTTGATCCATAACACCGTATTTTATAAAAGATGCAGCCCTGCAGCCCGAAAGGCACTTATTGAACTTATCGCATATGCGACATTCCTCTGGAATCGAAAAACGTGCCTTATTTTTTATTTCGGAAATGATTTTCATTATATCAGCCCTCGAATCAAGAATATTGCCAGCCTTCAAGTCTAATAACGGACAAGGCAGAATAGTGCCTTCACAATCAATGGTGAAATCAGTAAGATGCGTATTTTTTAATAATGGACATCTGTATTCAGTGATCTGCTCCACTAATTCAGGGCTGGAAACGCACAGGGGCACAGGATTCACAAAAGCAACCCTAGCACCTGTTATTTCATTAAAACGCTGAATTTTCTTTATAAAAGAACGGCTATAGATCTTTTTATAATCTTCGCCCTTCTGCGAGGTTGGGAATTCTCTCAGCAAAGCCCACTGCGCCAAACATTTCAGGTCTTTTATATGCTTAAAATAGTCATCGATTTTTGAAATACTCGTTGGATTAATAACTGTATTTAGACAGTACGTCTCTCCAGAATCATCCATCATATGAATAATCCTAAGTTTTTTTGATTCAAGGGTGTGAAAAGAAATGTGATAACTATATATTTTTTTTGTATATTTATCCAAAAATTCCTGTGTCAGCAGATCACCATTCGTTATAAGCCTTATCCTGAATTTATTTTTAAAAAGAAGGGAAAGCATTTGATCTAGATTTTTATGCGTCAGAGGCTCCCCTCCGCTCAGCCTGACATTGCCTATACCCAGCGAACGCAATCGCCGGACGACCGCGCTGAATACTTCATAAGTCATTTCTTTTGAACGTGTCTTACGGTTCTTTAAATAGCAAAAACAGCAGGACACGTTGCAGCGGTGCGTAATCTCGATTTTTACCTGGTTAAAAAAGAAATCCTCATTCGTCTTTTTCATAATCAAATTTGATAAACGATATCTTAAATTCTTTATCCTGCCTTATAGAATGAATCTTACTCCCATTTCTTAAGAGATCAATCCTTCCTTGTGAAATAATGGCTTTACGAGCTTTTCGGAACTCTGACAAATCAAAAATAAATTCATTAGCAATAGAATCATTAAAAGAACTGCTTTTAAGGATATAGCAGTTTGAATAGCTGATTTTGTTCCCATCTATAGATAAGGGCCCGTCAAATAGGATTACAATTCTTTTGTCGTAATTAAAAGAGGACTTGGGCACAAAAATTAACAATGGCCGGGTCAGGACGTTTTTAATGCGGCGGGCGAAAATCGGAATTTCGTGATTGATGCAATCAAGAATCTGTCTATTGTATTGAATAGTTCTCTGACATTTACCGCTGCAGGGATTATGAAAACTTAAGTAATAATTCGAGACGTTACGAAGGAAATTGTTGGAATAAAAACTATAAGACTGCAAAAATGAGAAATTCTGCTCAAATTTCTTTACTGTTTGATCAAGATAGTTATCGATACAGCACGTAGGGTATCCTAGAGATTTCGCGAATTTCACCACAGCCAGCCTGGAGAGACGGCTTATGGTTAATTCAGGATCAAACTCTGAATAATATAATGCAAGCTCCCTGTTTTTTGAAGCATAAACATATAGAGTCCCTGACGCCGGATCTCCTGGAGTCACTAATCCATTTTTTGGATCATTTTTTTCCGCTTTTGAACCAAACCTTGGTGAAAGGATTTTTTTCTTGCTCAGTTCTGCGTAAATCCCTGATTTCTTGCAAAGTTTTTTAAAAAACAAAAACTCCCTGATATCAACACACTCAAACCTTGCCATGGGCTTAAGGTCATTTTTTACCGCAAGAAAATCAGGCAAAGAATTGTTAAATGTACGATAGGCATTGTCATGGTAAGAATTTATGTTATCGAAAGAAAAAGTGCCTCGAATAGGTTCAGAGGGATGGCTTGATTCAATGATATAAAAGTTTTTTAATTTTATCGGCTTAAATTCGTCATCACTTTTAAATTTGCGATAGGTCTTTAGAATTTTTGGGCAATATTTTTTTACATCGCACGATCGGCACTGAGCCAATAAGCATATGTCTTTCTGCTCGAGTGAATTCCATGCCAGCGGCCAAAACTTACTTTTTAAAGTACAAAGGGGGAAATGATACAAGCGCACTGCTTTGTCAGCGTTTTTTAGATATTCCAGCGCCGAACTTAAATACGGCATAAAATCGCCATAAGAAGAAAAAATTCTTGAAGAATTCTTAAGCGCTTCCCCCTCCATGTCCATAGCAATGAAAACTATGTAATTTATGCTTGGAAAATTTTTGACAATAAATTTTGAGATATTTACTAACTGACTTGAATTTATTTTATTAATTATGATGCGGATTTCAAGGCAAACAGAATTATTATTTTTGAAATTGTTCACTCCCTGGATCGTCTGTTTGAAGCTGCCCTTGACCCTGGTGATCGAATCATGGATTTCCGGGGTGTGTCCGTGAATTGGTATGGCGATTTTTAGCTTTTTGATATTCAGGTTGGTCAACTTCGTAACATAATCTGGATAGGCAAACATCCGGCCGTTCGTCAGGAGAAAAAATTCTCTTTCTCTCAGATCACTCTTTATGGCTCTTAATATGTCCAAGAGCTCTGGATTAAGCGTCGGTTCTCCACCGGTAAAAGCAATAAGATCCGATTGCAAAATATGTTTTTTTTTAATTTTCCTAATAAGGGCCTGGGAGTCTGGATTGAATGTAGGGGCCTTTTCCCAACGGACAGGGCAGACAATACAATTATTATTGCATTTATTTGAAATTACAATATTGACGCATTTCTTATACATAAAAAAACGCCTTATAAGGGCGTATTAAACCAACTCTTATAGATCATCCGATTATCAACGAAAAAGCCTACCATCCCCCCGAGCGATGAGAGCCATGGGAACCATGTGAGCCGTGAGATCCATGGGCGCTATGAGAATGATGCCCTCCCTTGTCCGTTTCAATATAATTGTTTTCATGATATTGAGCGGCAGCTTCATCAGGATGCAGAAGCAAGCCAAGGAATCCAAGTGTCATGCCCATTTTAGCGATATCTTTTCTTTTTATCTTGCCTTCTTCTTCTAACAAAAAATCTTTTAAATCTTTTTTGATTTTAGGAAGCTTTGATTTACTTATTTTTTTGTGTGTTCGTTTTTTCATTCTTTTTTCCCTCCTTTTTTTCCTTACAATATTTATTCTTTAAATACTCGAAACTTGCTGATTTTTTGCAAATGTTTTTATCATTTGAGAGATTAACCATGCAAGAAGTTCTAAAATATTTATCAGACATCTTTTTACAAAAATTAAGATCATAGCTGTTAATGGCCTTTAAATACAAGATTATGTCTTTATAAAATGGCGCAACTTCATCATCTTCATTTAAATTAATAACTGCGGCACAATCTGTTTTTTTCATGCGCCCTAAAGGCTGATTGCAAAATGTCACGTCTTTATTCACAAAGGCAGAAACAAAATCTTTGCACCACTTTTGGTTCGGGCCAAAGCCTGAATCAAGACAACCCCTGATGACATCCGCATTAACGGAATGATTTAGAGCCAAGAGAAGGAAAAATTTTTGGATCAATTTAAAATTATAAGGACATCTTTTATATTCATCGAGACCAAGATATCGGCATTGGTCCATATTATTGTCAGCGCATGCTTGACAAAAATAATAATCCAGCGCTGCCGCCCTGGTTTGAGCATCAAGCGATGCGGCATCCGACTTTTCATATATTCGCAAACTGTCCAAACAATCCTCTTTTTGAGCAAATGCCGAAATCGCAACTAAAGAACAAATGCAAAAGAAAACCAGGCAAGCAAGAATTCCAATCAACTTACAATTTTTTTGTCTCATTTTCACCTCGCCATTTTTTTAAAACCGCTTCAGTTTTTTTATCATTTAAACTTTCAAAAATAAGGTCCAAAATCCCCTTATTGATTTTGCAACGGTCATTTTCCCTGCCAAAAATATCTTTTTCTACAAAATAATTATAAAGCGGGCAAACACCGCAATACGGTTTATAAACACACTCATGACAACCCGGTATATTATCAGTAAATGACGCCAGGCATAGCGAATTCACCACGTCACTTTCGAGCGCATCTTTTAAGGAATGAGTCCTCACATTTCCCAGTTTAAAACTTGCATCGGATTTCGTAGCCGATATCATGCGACCTTCATCGCATGTATAAATATCTCCATCGTAATTAAATGCCACTTGACCGATACCTGCTCCGCATGGAGAACGCGTATCCAAAAAATTAGGATCAAGATTATCGAAAATTTTTCTTAAGAAAATTTTTGCAGTTGCTTCAAAAAAATTTATGCCTTTAAGGTTCAGCTCATTAATAATATAGTAAAAAGACTTTCTGTAAAATTTTAAAAAATCATCAGCCGAACAGGTTATTTTATTAATATTTAACCTGGACATGCCGTAGGGCATGACAGGTCTTAAAAAAATACCGTCCAAACCAAGCTTGACGTACTCATCGATGATCTCTTTTGGATGTTCGAGGCAGTTTTTTGTCACGGTAGCTAAAGCATTAATACGAAAACCATATTCTCTTTGCTTTTCTTTTGATAAATAACTAATTTTTTTTATCCATGTTATGGTTTTTTTGTAACTATTTTTTCCAATGGCAACCCTTTGTTTATCATGTATTTTTTGAGGCCCGTCGAGTGAAGTACACAGAGTAACTTTATGTTTAAAAAAATATTTTAGTTTATCATCTGACATCAAAGACAAATTTGTCACAAGAGAAAACATAAGTTTTTTGCGGCTTTTTAAATTCTTTTTTTCCGCATAATCTATGATAAAAGCGATTGTTTTATAATTCAACAACGGCTCTCCTCCCTGAAATTCAATATTTATAGCAGGATTGGATGATTCAAATATCCTATCAACAACATTTTGGGCTGTATCAAGAGTCATGTCCGTATTGTCATTTGCTGCTATCCCCGCAGAGCCCGCCTGACAATAAATACATCTGTTATTACAGCGTAATGTAACCACAATAATATGCAATCCAGGACCAATGCCCAAAAATCTGTTTTTTTCGTTAAATTTTTTTATCAAGCCATTGAAATCCAGCTCATTACGGATAAAACCATTTTGTTTAAGGCTCAAATGATCTGCCAACTTCATCCTGCTAAAATCGCCTGCGATAAAGTCGTTAAAAACAGGTTCATCCAGAAAACAAAAACCCCCGACATCATTGGTCAATAAATACTGCCCTTTGAGCTTTTTAAACCTGAAAAAACCCAAAATCTGTTTATCTAAAGTTTCTAAATTTATTGACATTTTTTCCTGGCAGCCAAGGCATAATTACAAATTTCATCTAACAATGTACGCGCTCCGTCTCCACCGGATAATGATGAAAACCTGACAATATAATATTTTTTTTCATCCCTAAACTCAAATTTTGCGAAAGATTCAAACGCGGCTATCGTGTTTTTGATCGCGGAGGAGGAATATATATCTTTATTAAACTGAATTTTTTTTGTTTTTCCCATGCTTCTCTTCCCATGGAACAGCAATACCTAAAGGATCTTCTTCAAAATTTAGTACTTTTTCAGCAGACAAGGTATCTAATCCAGGCACAGCAGAGTAAACGGCCCTCCCTATAATGTATTCCCGTATTTTCCTGTTATTATTGCTTATATGATACCTCAAAGCGTTATAGAGAAGTTCATTCATGAATTCATTCTGAAGATTTAGAAGGGCCTTCTTTGAGCTTTTTTTCTTAAGTTTTAACCGAACAATAATCTCATTTTTTTTCTTAGCATCAAGATAAATATATGCACGATCCAGAAACTTATAGCAGGTGTTCAGGATACTTTCGAGGTGATATATTTTAGTGAGAAGATTAAAAACCATAAATAAAAACTTAAAATAATTTTTTGTAATTATTATATTTCAAGAAAAGAAAAATAGAACTAGATATCATAGTACGGACAAGCGCCCGTCGAATTAAGTCCTTCATTCTCACAAACTTTGCAACACACAAATTTCATTACGCCTGTTAGCGGTGGCGTTACCGAGGAAGGCGTTGTTATATAATAAGTGTCCGGGCATGCCGTATCGCCGGAATTAGTACCATACGACATGACAATGCAGGTATTGGAATAACCACGAACGTCTAAAGCGGAATTAATCGTTGTATAATCTGGCGCAGTCCCACCCCCCACCAAAGCATTACCATTGAAAAGTGACAATCCTGTTACGTTCAATGTAGGATTTGCTGCAGCAGCAGTTCCAACTATAGCCCGGTTTAAAAAAATGGTATCATTATCAAAATTAACGTAAAATTCGTTTTGAGCTGCTCCAGATGCAGTATCCACAACATACCATCCACGCGGCAAGGCATCGGTACCATCGCCAGCCGTAAAACCCATCAGGCCTCCAGCTTGAATAAATTGCTGTGAAAAATTAGCAGGGTCAGCGGTAGTTGAAGCATAAGTAAAGTTCTGACCGACAGCCCAACCAAAAGAAGTAGGCGGAGTTGTTTCGGGAAGGTTCATCCAGACGATATCCAGTGGTGAAGTAGAATTATGCGTTCCTATGCCTACTCTCCCCTGCACGATCAGACTCGTTAACCAATCGACAACACCTGTCGCAGGACAACCACCTGCCCAGCAAAATTGGGAATTATTGGAGTAATTCACGCCGACAGACATATAAACCGACCTTAGTTCTCGATAAACACCGACAGGAGAAGGATAATACGTGGTGATTGTGATTTGTTCTTCTGCAAAACAAAACAATGCAGTTAAACAGAAACAGGCAAGTATTACTATATTGAGGAAATTCTGCTTAATCTTTTTTTTCATATTGACTTTCATATCATCTCCTTTATTCTATAGGATACTAAAGAAAAATCAATACTTTTTTTCCAAAAAATTTATGTAAAGCCTTGAGTTACGCCATGTTAAACAACAGTTGTCGACATCCAGTACCCATGGACATTACAGTGTTCCACAACGGTCAATTCTCCACTTGTACTTTTTAAATGAAGCGCAGCCGCAGGATTCATGCGTTCGGGTGTTAAATAAACCCTTGAAAGATATGTTTGATCCAGATAAAAATCAATAAAAGTAATGTAGTGCTCTTTAAGCATGGGATGCACCACCTCGCCTATCTTGGCATGCACATCAACGCAACCGCCTGATATAAGGTCACATTTTTTTACGATCACAATCTTTGGAATATGTTTCGCTTCAGCCTCACCCTTGCCTTGCGAAGAACCAGGTTTTTGAATTATGTCAGGCTTCTCAACAAAACTTGTTTTCGGCGCTCCGCAAACAGGACAAGTACCGGGAGCTTCATTAAATTCAATATGTCCGCAAACCTTGCATAGAAAAGTTTTCATACATACCTCCTTTTTATATTCTTAGAGCCTTGCCGTTAATTGTTTTAATGACTTCATTAACAGGTAGTGCTAATAAATCTTCTAATGATAAGGGAAGTACCATAGACCAGTTCTTCTCACTCATGGTACCTGGAAAGTTGATCCGAAGCTCCCAAGGATCGAAATCAAACAGGTCATCCAGGGTCAACCAATCATGCAAAAGCTGGATACTAAAAATCGATGCACTTGAATTTACTTTTTCTAAAACACGTTTTACAAAAAGAGGCGTGAATTCATCTTCAGTTATATTTTCGAATCCAAGAAAATTTAGAAATTTATTTTTTTCGTCATAAGAACCTTTATAAAGATTTACAATATCCTTGCATGAGGATTCCGGAATGCCCAGTCGATCCAACAGGACATTCACGCCTTTGACATCTTTCTTCCAACGTAACCTTCCGTGGCTCGAATGATCAAAATCAAAAAGTTTTCTTGAAACAGACTCAAACGATATATTTTTTTCTTGGCATTTTCTTTTAAAAAGATCTTCATCGACGGTCCCCGCCTCCACCTTCCACCAGGCGCCCAAACCGCTTAGATCATGCGTGGCAATAGTAGCAATAGAATTTTTTCGATAACCAGAGGGGTCTTTAAAATCAAAGCTCTTGTCCCAATCCCTCATCCAGCGCTGGACATCGATACCGGGGATGCCAAATTCAGACAAAACCTTATACGAACAAGGCGGAACAGTCCCCAAATCTTCAGCGCAGGCCAGCATCTGGCTGTTTTTGATCATAACTGTTAATAGGTCGCGCCCATGGGTTTCCCAGTAATGTTCATCCTTGGGAACAAAAAAACCATGCAACCCGCCCAGCTCTAAAGGTTCTGACAATGGAATCGTCCATAACCTGAAAATCCCTACCGAGTGATCAATGCGATACAAATCGTAAAAATTTTCGGCGTATTTTAACTTTTCAATCGTATAATCAAAATGATTTCTGGCAATATGCTCCCAATGGTACGGAGGCATTCCCCACCGTTGTCCTTTAGAATAAAGCATATCCGAAGGCGCCCCCGCTGCTTCATCAAGTCTGAAATAATTCTGATGAGCCCAGACATCGGCGCTATCGCGAGACACCAGAAACGGCAAATCTCCCATTAAAAGCACTTTGTTTTCAGCCGCATATTTTTTGATCTCAACAAATTGCTCATAAAGCTGCCACTGCAACCATTCATGAAAAACTATATTTGTACGATATTTTTCATTTAAAAGATTCAAACTCCGTCCATCACGGTTCTTGTATTCCAGGGGCCATTCTTCCCAGGGCTTTTCCTGATGAAGTTCTTTAATGACCTTATAAAGACAATAATCTTTGAGCCAGAATGAATGCTGTTTCACAAATTTTTCGAATGAATGGTCCTGCTCAAGAACCTGAGCTTCAAAAATTTTCCATAAAAGACGCAGCTTTTCAGATTTAATTTTATAGTTAACCCTCGAAATACCCGTTGGAAATCTTTTCTTTAAATCATTTAAGTCCTTTGAAAAAGGAACCACGTCAACATCTTTCAGGTTGAGAAGAGAAAGATACATGGGTTCAAGGGCAAAAGTGCTCGAAGCATCATACGGCATGAAATTAAACCCGACGTCATTCATAGGCAGGAGCTGGACGATGCTCATTCCGGTTGCCTGGCACCAATCTATGAGATATTTTAAATCAAGGATATCTCCAATACCGATGCTGTTCGAAGAATAAACAGAAAAAAGCGGGACAGCCACTCCGGCGCGCCTCTGAATACCGATACGTTTCCATTGAGCGGACGAATGTGTCTTTAAAAATTCTTCATACATAATATTGATTCCTTTTTACTTCTTTTAAAAACAGATGAAAAAGAGGGCAGCAAAACAGCCTGCCCTCTTATTCTATTTCACTTTATTGTTTTTTTAAACACCTTTTTTCACAAGGTATTCGCACAAATCCACAACGCGTGAAGAATATCCCCATTCATTATCATACCAAGCCAACACTTTGACAAAATCATCCTGCATAACTTTAGTGCTCTTGGCATCAACGATAGAACTCAACGCGCAATGATTAAAATCAACGGACACAACCGGATCTTCGGTATAGCCCAAAATCCCCTTCATCGCCGTCTCCGAAGCTTTTTTGAGCGCTGCATTAATTTCTTCTACTGTCGCTTTTTTCGCCAACTGGACTGTCAGATCCACAACCGAGACATTCGCCACCGGCACGCGCATCGAAAAACCATCCAGCTTGCCTTTAAGCTCAGGGATAACCAGAGAAATCGCCTTGGCCGCTCCTGTAGAAGTCGGAATCATGGAAAGAGCTGCGGCGCGTGATCTTCTTAAATCCGAATGCGCTTGATCCTGCACCCTCTGATCATTGGTATACGCATGGATTGTCGTCATCAAACCCTTCACAATGCCCCAGTTATCATTCAATACCTTTGCCACAGGGGCTAAGCAGTTCGTTGTGCAAGACGCATTCGAAAGCACGGTATGATTCTTAGGATCATACTTTCCTTCATTGACGCCCATGACGATCGTTAAATCTTCACCTTCAGCAGGAGCAGAGATAATAACCTTCTTGGCACCGCCCTTAGTGATATGATTTTCAGCTCCCTTAACCTCTTTGCCCTTCTTATTGACACCATCTTTTTTTATTGTAAAAAGCCCTGTGGATTCAACAACGATATCAACGCCGAGCGATTTCCAAGGCAATTCCGATGGGTCTCTTTTAGCGAATACTTTAATGACCTTACCGTTAACGGTAATCTCATCTTCCGCTGTTGCCTTAACATCGCCCTTAAATGGACCATGCACGGAATCATACTTGAATAAGTACGCATTCGTCTTAGAATCAGTGATATCATTGATCGCCACCAATTCTATTGAAGAATCTTTTCTTTCCAGGATAGCCCGTGCCACCAACCGGCCGATCCTGCCAAAACCGTTAATACCAACTTTCACTGCCATGATAACTCCTCCTTGATTTAACTTCTGGCACTTGTTTGTTTTATCTTATGCTTTACGTTAAAACACTTCTCTCTTTGCTTGTGACGTATTTATACTTTCACTTCTCTTAAATATTTAATCGCTACTTCAGGCGGCGTTGGCACCGCGTAAAAACCCGTTCCCCATTCAAATCCTGCGATCCGGTTCAGGCGCGGCATGATCTCCATATGCCAGTGATACCCATGCTTTTCCCCGCTGTTGATCGGCGCCGTATGAATGATAAAATTATACGGAGGGTCATTAAGAGCGACCTTCATGCGCATGAGGACATTCTTTAAAATTTTTGCCAGCTCTCCCCTCTCGTCTTTCGTCGTTTCGCAATAACTCATGCGATGAGCCTTGGGCATAATCCACATTTCAAAAGGAAAACGGGATACAAAAGGACAAAAAGCGATAAAATTTTTATTTTCCGTAATGATCCTTTCTTCTTCGTCTGTTTCCTGACGGATCATATCACAAAAAATGCAGCGATCACGAAATTCATAATACTCGGTTGCGCCTGTAATCTCTTCCAAAACATTTTTAGGAATCATGGGCAGTGCGATAAGCTGAGAATGATTGTGATCGATACTTGCCCCAGCCGCCGTGCCATAATTTTTAAAGATCATGACATATTTAAAACGCTTATCTTTTTCCAAATCATTAGAACGCATATCATACATCTCAAGGACATTCTCAATCTCAGATGCCTCAAGATCGGGCAGGTCTTTGGTATGGTACGGCGTTTCCACGATCACTTCATGCGCCCCGATGCCGTTAGATAGATCAAAAATGCCAAGCGCGCGCTTGTCAAGCCCGCCTTCAATCTGAAGGGCGGGAAATTTATTAGGCACGACGCGTACCTGCCATCCTGGCGTATTAGGAAGAGTTTTTTCATGACGAATGGACTGAATTTCCGGCGGAGTCATATACTCATTACCATAACAAAAAGGACAATGCGACGGATCTTCATAACGATGAGGCTCAACCAGGAAATCACCCGGCTTTTTAGGCTCCTCATCATTAACAATAATCCAGCGGCTGACGATCGGATCGCGTCTTAATTGACTCATAATATTTTATGCCTCTCTCAAATACTGGGCTGATTCTTCCGGTGAAATAGGACAAATATAAAAACCTGTCCCCCACTCAAAGCCCGCCTGGCTCGACAATCGCGGGATAATTTCAATATGCCAGTGATAATCATCTTCAATTGTCGTCCAATAGCCGGCCTTGGCTCTTTTTCTACGAAACGGCGATGTATGCAAAACAAAATTATAAGGCGGATCTTCCAGGCTCACTTTTAGTTTCGACAAAACTTTCTTCAAAACCCGTGCCAGGCGAAGCCTGTATTCAACGCTCGTATGAGAAAAATCACAGCTATGCGCCTTAGGCAGCACCCAGATCTCAAAAGGAAAGCGCGAAGCAAATGCCGTAATGGCTAAAAATCCGTCTTCATCCAAAACGACACGTTCCTTGCTCTGGATCTCCTGACGAATCAAATCACAAAAAATACAGCGCTCGTGAGCTTCATAATACTTACGGGCCCCTGCCAGCTCTTCCTTAACGCGTTTAGGCGTTACCGGAGTTGCGATCAGTTGCATCCGGGAGTGGCGAATCATGCTTCCTCCGGAAGCCCAACCATAATTTTTAAAAATTAAAACGTATTTAAAACGTTCATCTCTCGAAAGATCAACAAAGCGATCGATACAGCATGTAATGACTTTCGCGATCTGAGCTTCATCAAGTTCGGCTATATTGGCAATATGCCTGGGAGTTTCAATAATAATTTCATGAGCGCCGATGCCGTTTGAAACATCATAAAGGCCGCGCCCATGGCGATCCAGGTTTCCTTCAGGCTTCAAAAAAGGAGCCTTGCTGGGAACCACGCGGGCATCCCATCCCGGTTCATTAGGTTTTGACGTTTCTTTACGGATGGCAAAGATTTCAGGCGGGGTCATTTTTTCACGCCCCTCACAAAAAGGGCATTCGCCTTCTTCAGGCAAAGCAAAAGCAGGTTTAAAACCTTTTGGCCGACGGGCACGTTCTACGGCGATAATAACCCAGCGCCCGATAATAGGATCTTTTCTTAATTCAGGCATAATCAATCCAATTGGAATTACCCTTTTTCATTCACTCTAACAAAAAAAAGTAAGTAGAAAATCGTATCTTGCGAAAACCTCAAAACAACGTTTAAAGTTAATTTTTCTCTTTTGACCAACCAAAAAATTCTAACACAAATTACAACTCTTGCAAGGGAATTTCTGCGTCAAAAAAGTCACCTGCCTTAACGCAATGCCCGATCAAAAAGCTGCGCGTACTCATCCGCTTATGGGATTCCGGCAAAACTTCATGAATACGTACAGAACCAGTTTTACAGGCGACCTCAAGGACATCCTCATGGGCACAGATGATCTCGCCAGGGGCCCCCTTTGTCTTCCCGCGGCCCAATTCCATATCAAAAATCTTTAAAAGCCTGGATCTAAAGAAAGTAAAACTTCCCGGCCAGCCGAAACAACCGCGGAAAGTATTGAAAACCTGGATGGCACTCGAATTCCATTGAATACGGCCATCTTGTTTTTTCATAAGAGGCGCATACGTCGCGGCCTTATTGTTTTGCTTAATTGCTTTCAATTTGCCTCGCGCAATTTTTTTAAGAACGTCATTCACGTGACGCGCAGCCAGTTCCGAAAGCTTTTTATCCAAAAGAACAGAATTATCATTTTTTTCGATCAAAATTGATTTTTTAAAAAGAATATCCCCCTGGTCCATGCGTTCATTCATCTTTATAAACGTAATGCCGGTTTTTTTCTCACCAGCTATCAGTGCTCGTGCGATAGGAGCTGCCCCGCGATATTTCGGCAATAAAGACCCATGTGCATTAACAGGCATGACGCGAGGCAAATCCAATACTTTTTTAGAAAGAATTTGGCCGTAAGAAGCAACAACAAAAAAATCGGCTTTTTCTTGTTTAAGAATTTCTACATTCAGATTGTCATTTATATTTTCCGGCTGAAAAACGCAAAGATTATTACTCAATGCCCAATCTTTCACAGGAGTCTTGGCTAATTTCAAATGACGCCCTGAACTACGATCCGGCTGAGTGACAACTTTCGCAATCCCATGCCCTGACATATGCAAAGATTTCAAAATATTAACGGCAAAATGTCCGCTTCCAAAAAAGATAATTTTCATGATTTTTTATAAATAAGGGTCAAACGTTACGATTGTGGCACGCGCGCGCTTACGAATAAACTCCATCAAAAGATTTCGCAATGAAGCCAGTTCCTTGTACTTGATTAAAATCTGATACCGGTAGTTCCCACGGACTTTAAAAGGAATCGCCTTAACAGGTTCAAAATATTGAAAACCTTCAAGCTTGCCGATTCTTTTTTTTATTTTTTTAAAAATATCCTGGGCCGCCTGGCCGGCATTCACCTCTGTCTTGCAGCGGACTGATATGACGCCTGCAGAAACAGCAGGCGGCAAACCCGACTCTTCTCTCTGCTTATACTCATTTTCATAATATGGCTCAACTTCAAAATTTTTAAGAAATTTTAAAGCGTCGTTTTCAATGATCTGGGTTTGTATCAACAACTCTTGTTCGGCGATTAACGCTAGCCGCACAAGCCTCGCAAACGTTTTTTCTGTGGAACGAAAATCCAAATGCCCGAGCATCTGTTCGCACCCCAAAACAGCTACTCTATCAAAGACATAGCTTTGCGCTTGAGGATCTTCTAAGAATTTCTGTGTTGCCAGCATTATATCATACTCCCTGCTCTCTGAGGTGCCAGCCTCATAATGAACAATCCGCGCTGTTGGAAAAAGCCGCGCAATCTCACTGTCCACCTTCTCCGTGCCAAAACCAAAATATTTGATATAAGAACTCTTGCAGGCCGGGCATATTTCCAAAGGCTCGCATGTATAGCGGCATGTAGAACAAGTAAGGATTTTTTCATTAAAATGAAACACAAGAGATGAACTGCAATGAGGGCAGGTTAAGAGACTTTTACATTTCTTACAGTATAAAAATGTTGAAAAACCCTTTTTTTGAACAAAAATAAGCATCTTGTGTTTTTGCTGCAAAGAATCAGCGATCGCATTCTCCAAAGTTTTCGATAAGATGCTTGCCCTTCTGCCATACCCGTGCCCTAAGCGCGTATCAATCAGGCGAATTGCTGGATGAAGCTTCTTCCCGTCAACTTTAAGATAACGCGCCTTCTTGTTATTGGTATTATGAACATAAGCGTAAGCTTCCAATGACGGCGTTACAGCTCCGCAAACAAGCTGTGCCTTGAATTCCTGCGTCTTAAACAGGCTTAAATCAAATGTCTTATAAAAAGGAACCTGATCTGACCTGTAGGCGAAATGATCCTCTTCTTCCATAATAATAACCCCGAGATTATTCACCGGAGCGAAAACAGCTGAACGCGTGCCAACCACCCATGAAACGGGAGCTTCTTTGACACTTAGCCAATCTTTCAAAGACTCAGGACCAAGCGAGGCGGAACTCATAACAACAGGTTGAGCGCCTATTTGCAAACACTTAAGCGCCCTCTCGATCTTTGTGTGATCCGGGACTAAAAAAATAACGCTCTTTTTTTCATTTAACGTTTTTTTAATTAGACCTGAATAAAAACCCCATCTTTCTTCATTCGACAGATCATGGATCAAGACAACAGAACCAGAAAGCGCGTCAGCTTTTAGATTTTCTTTTTCCAATTCTGAAAGCTTCATCTCGTGATCAAAAGATACAACAGGGCCCTCTTGGAAAATGCTCGGCTTAAACTTTTTGTTTCCGCATGGAACAACCGTAGCAATGGCTTCGCTTAAAGAACAAAAATAATCCTCCTGTATCTTATGGGCCATTTTGAATAAAAACGCATCCAGCAAAGGTTTTGGATCTAAAATCGACTCAATCGGCTTCAGGCGGTCTTTAAAAGCAGAATGTGATTTCAATTCCATGACATAACCGATCTCGCGCCGCAGGCGGAATGGAACCATAACCCTCGAACCTTTGACAACAGCCCCTTGGAGTTCAGGAGGAATTAAGTAATCAAACTGTTCATTCAACGCGAATGAAATAGGGACAGCAACCTCAGCAATCGTGTTTTTCATGGGAACTTTTTTAAAATAAGGATGTTAAATAAGAGAGACAATGTCCGAGCTGGAATTCGGCTTTGCCAGAGCGAGCGCCTTGGCTTTAAAAATCTCGAGGTCTTCAGGCACGTTTTTCCATTGGACAACAAACTCTTTGATCTCTGAAACAGAATCAGCGATTAAACCGGCGTTTGCGTCTTCTATCATACGGGCGTTATGCATTTCCTGGCCAGGGATAATAAAGAAAAAAATCATGGGGAGGGCCATGCTTAAGCACTCCGTAACCGTTAAACCGCCTGCCTTGGTTACAATGCAGTCAGACACGCGCATGAGTTTCTGCATATAATCGACAAACTCAAAACAATGAACATGAGGGTAATTCTTCTCTTTTAATTTATTGAACAACTTCTTGTTCTTTCCACAGACCACAAGCAACTGGACATTGCCTTTGAGGCTCTCAACAATTTCTTCAATCGGCCCAGCCCCGATACCTCCGGTGGCCAATAAGCATGTAAACATCCCTTTCTCAAGCCCGAGCTCAGCCTCTAAAACAGCTCTACCCTGAACTTCTCTAAACTTCTTATCCAAAGGGATTCCTGTCACGCGGATCGTCTGAGGGTCGATGCCTTTCTGGATCAAGGTATTTTTAGTGGCCTCGGACGCGCAACAATAAATATCAGTCTTTGAATTAATCCAAAAATTATGGACGCCGAAATCAGTCACAACCGTGATCAGCCTGGTTTGACAGTTATATTTTTCTTTCGCAGTTGCAACAATGGCAGACGCTAAAAAATGACACGAGATCACGCAATCATACTTTTTATCACAAAGATGCTTGATCAGGCTGTGGCACATCATGTTGTCCGAGAATTTCCGAAAATTCACATTGATGAGGCTTAACCATTTAGTATCCGACAAAAAATAAAAAAAGCCCCACATCCATTGAAAATGAGAAATAAGAAAAAGATAGCCGTCACTATAAACCTTAGAGAAAAAAGAAGGCATAAAATCACCGATATCCGAAAGCGTTGCCTCATACTGATCTTTGGGCAAGCTATGAAAAATAGCCTCAGCGGCCTTCTTATGGCCCGAACCAGCACTGGCGTAAAGGATCAGTATCTTTTTCTTATTCTCTGTCATAGGCATTAAACCATCCTTTCACAATAACTCAATTATCAGGCGCGTTCATACCGGTGTTTTACAATATTTAAAGCCGCACTGTATAAATCAGAAGCAATGAAATCAGGAAGAATATCCCACTGAGGCACATTCTTAAGTTTTTCACGGCCGGAAAAGACAAGAATCGTCTTAACGCCGAATCTTTTCCCCGTTTCAACATCTTTAAGGCTGTCACCGATAAAATAACTGTTTCCCTTGTCCACTGTTAAATCTTTTGTCGCCAGTTTCAAAAGGCCTGTTTTAGGCTTACGGCAGGCGCATTTTTTTTCTTTTTGATGCGTACAATAAAAAACCCCGTTGATCACTCCATGTTTCGTTTCAATTTTTCTAATTATTTTTTTATTCATAGCATCAAGTGTTCCATGAGAATAAAGCCCCTTCCCCACTCCGGCCTGATTGGAAATAATAAAAATTTTATATCCGGCTTTCGATAAACGCGCGATGGCCTCTGGAGAACGTTTTATAAATCTAAAACTTCTAAGGCTGGTAACATAAAGCCTGTCTCCGGGATATTTGTTAATCACGCCATCCCTGTCTAAAAAAATTATTTTTTCTTTCTGACCCATACAGAAGCGCCCCTTATAATTCAGAATAGCCAAACCTGCATGTCTCTTTTTAAAATCCATCTATGGGTTGCATCAGATCCCTGCGCAACGAACTTCTTGTAAATTATAAAAAAAATCCTTATTGTTTCATCGCTTCCTGCGAACTGTCTTGATTATTAATATTTTCGAGAACGGTTTTTACAACCGCCCAAACATCGCTAACACTGATGGCCTTCATACATTTTGGATTTTTGCAATTAGGGATCCTTTCTGTGTGAATTTTTATACAAGGAGAGCAGACAGCTCCTTTATAAATACCCGCATGCTTACTCCCAAAAAGACCATAGCACAAAGGAGTTTGCGGCCCAAAGAGCCCGATCGTAGGCACATCCATAGCTGCTCCCAACTGCATGGGGCCAGTATCATTACTGATAAATAAACTAAAAGAACCAAGCAGCGCTACAAATTGTTTTATTGTGAGATCTGTCGCAATAAGTGGCGTCGTCTTCATTAGCTTGGCAACTTCGTCAATCAAAGCCCGATCATTGGCAGAACCCGTAAATACAACAGTCGCTCCAAATTCTTCTTTCACTTTATCGGCAATTGACGCAAAACCCTCTTTCATCCACCGGCGCGAAGCCGCCCTTTCACATGAACCGACATGAATCCCCACAAGCAGCCCAGCCCCTTCGATATTTCTTTCTTTCTTCCAATGAATAATAAAATTCTTCTCAACATCCGAGAGATCAATGCGCTCCAACGACGAACTTTTTTCATTAATACCTAAAGGATTCAACAAGGCATCAAAATTTTCAATCATATGGCGGTCTGCTTTTAAAAGGACTTTGTCCGTCAAAAGAAAATTCCATCGGGTTCTATCATTATGAAAACCTATCCTTTTCTTTATCCCGGCAAGATAAGAAATCAATGCCGTTAATCTGTGATTTTGTTCATAGTCAATACACAGATCGAATTTGTAGTCTTTTAATTCACCGATAACCGTAAAAAACCCGCCAAGTCCTTTATGTTTGCCAAGAATGTCGTAATTAAAAGAGCCATCAACAAAGCTTTGCTCGCATATAATACCCTCTGAAAAAGGGCTAACTAATATAAAAATTTTCGCATACGGAAAATTCTTTCTTAAGCGCTTTAAGCCTGGCATCATAAGGACTGTATCTCCAAGCCCAACAATCTTGATGATCAATATCCGTTTTACTTTTGTGGCGTCAAACGTCTTAGGTTCTGGACGTAGAGTTAAATGAGAAACAGCGGCATCAGAAAAATAAATAACTTTTAAAAGAATGGGGCTTAATTTTTGATCCAAAATCCTTAAAAAATCTTTTAGAGTCATTTTAAGTTCCTTCCCTCACCTATACTTTTTTGTAAACCTGCCTGCCATAACGATTGCAGGCAAATGAATTCACATGTTGCCTAAGTCTTTTATTTTAAATATCCTTTCAGCAAGGAATTATATTTTTAAAAATTTCAATATTCTTAAAAACCCGGCTCTTCTGCGGCCCGACTTGTTTAGCCCACTGGGCCATCTTCTTAATACCCTCTTCTAATGACATTGAAGAATCAATTTTGAAAAATTTCCGCACTTTATCATGGCTGCAAAAAGCGTGTTTAACTTCATGCCTGGCCTCTAAATAGCAGATATCAGGTTTACATCCAAAAGTCTTTGCCACAACTTCAGCAAGATGTTTGACCGTATAAACATTCTCTCCCCCGATATTAAAGACCTGATTATATGCAGCAGGCGTTAAAATGGATCTTGCGATGATAGGGGCAACATCGCCAATATAGCTAAACGCCCGTGTCTGAGAACCATCCCCAAAAATTGTCATAGGTTTTTTCTGCATGAGTTGATTCATGAAGATTCCCGCCACATTGCGATATTTATCGCCGATATTTTGAAATTCTCCGTAAACATTATGGGGTCTGAAAATAATATAATTTAAACCAAACATGTCATGGCTTGCCTTTAATTCCATCTCAAACGCGTATTTCGCAATCCCATAGGGATCTTGCGGCTGAGGCACCATGTCTTCACGCATCGGTGTTTGATTAGCCCCATAGACAGCGATCGAAGAAGCAAAAACAAAACACTTAATATCATGCTTAATAGACTCATTCAGCAAATTTACAGAACCGATAAGATTATTCGTATAATTGAACCTTTTAATAAAATGACTCAAACCCTCAGCGGCGTACGCAGCCAGATGAAATACATATTCAAAATGATATTTATTGAAAAGCTTCTCTATAAACTTATGATCGCAGACATCTCCTTTAACGAACTTGCACTTAAGGTCGACATTATCTCTAAATCCCCCGCTTAAATCATCCAAAACAACAACCTCTTGGCCTAAAGATAAAAGCGCGCGCGAAACATGCGCCCCGATAAACCCTGCTCCGCCGGTAACCAATGCGATGCTCATCACAGCCCGCCCTCTTTAAAAATTTCAGATAATGTTGTACCGGCAAAATGCCTGGCCAAAAAAGGATAGCTTTTTAAAAACTAATACCTGACATTTTTACAGATTTCCTCAACAATCGCATCAATATCATACTGATGATGCCACGCAGGGTAATGTTTTTTAAATTTTGACATATCAGAGATATACCAAATATGGTCACCGAATCTATTTTGTTCGCTGTATTTGACTCGAGCTTTTTTCCCAGTAATTGTCTTAATCTTTTCAATAGCTTCAATTATTGAAATATTAGAATATCTGCTGCCGCCCATGTTGTAAACTTCACCAAATCTTGGTTTAAGGTAAAATTGATACGTGGCAGAAACAAAATCAGAAGCATGCATATTATCACGGACCTGTTTACCTTTATATCCAAAAATAGTGTACGCCATGCCCTGGACAATACACTTCGTCAGATAAGCTAAAAAGCCATGCGAAGGAACAGCCGCATGATTCGGCCCTGTAAGGCATCCAGCCCTAAAACACACGGTTTTCAATCCAAAATAACGGCCATACTCCTGAACTATGATATCCGCGGCAAGTTTCGAAGTCCCAAACAGGCTGTGTTTCGAACAATCTATACTCATTGTTTCATCAATACCTTTATAAAAAGGATGACTCCTATTAAGATCATATCGTTTTTTAAATTCCTGAAGCGGTAAAGTGTTGGGCCGGTCTCCGTAAACCTTATTGGTTGACGTAAAAATAAAAACACCTTTAGGTGAGTATTTTTTGAAATTTTCAAGAAGCGTCAACGTCGCATTGGCATTAATCGCAAAATCTATTTGCGGAAAATGAGCGGCCCAATCATGAGAAGGCTGACCAGCCGCATGAATGATAAGATCAAACTTGTGAGCAACGAAGATATTCTCTATTTTTTTTGCATCGCGCAGATCAAAAAAAAAGTGTCTGTAAGAATTCAGGCTCTTTTTTAATCGTCTGATATTCCAAAAGACGCTGGCTTCTTCTCCAAAGAAAGTTTTTCGGCTATCATTATCAATGCCAATAACACGGAAACCTTTTTTTGAGAAAAAATCAACCGCCTGGCTTCCGATAAGGCCGCCGGATCCCGTGATCAACACATTCTTTCTTTTCAATCCTCTATTTTCCATTTTCCTTTTTCTTGTTTTCCAGCTTCATCTGACGGTATTTCGCATAACTCATGATCTGATAAAGAGTATCAAAAAAAGCGATCATAAAACCCATAAATCCGTCTTTCCAGCCTTTTTTACCTATAAAACGCCGAAAAAACCGGTCAATGGCCCTCCAAGTTATTACTCCACCCGTCATTTTTCTGTTTGTCGTTACCCATTTTTGCGCTTCTAACGTCGTCTGCCGGTTGAGACTCGCCAAAAAATGCTCGAAATCAGGATACCCCTTATGAATGATATCACTTTTGAGTTGCCCGCAGGCGCCATCAATAAATACACGCGGATGAACAACAACGTCTTCATATTTGAATTTCTCTTTTTTAAACAATCTCACCTTGCTGGCCGGGTACCACCCGCCGTATTGAACCCAGTAATCGCCTATAAAATTCCTTAACGGAATCGCATAAGAAACAAATTCACTGCTTTTAAGAGCGTCACTGATCTCAAGCTTTAATTCAGGGGTCACTTTTTCATCTGCATCCAAACTTAAAACCCAGCTATTTTTAGCCAAGGCATAAGCCCAGTTCCGATGTGTCCCCTCTACATCCATTTTCTTGATAACAACTTTATCCGCTAAGCTTTGAGCAAGAGTTAGTGTCTTATCACTGCTAAAATCATCTACAACAATAATTTCATCAGCCCAATATTTAACTGAATGAATACAATCAACGATATTAGCTTCTTCATTCTTTGTTAAAATAACGACACTTAAAGGCACTTTATCCATTTTTAGTAATCCTTTTTAATTGTTCGACAACGAAATCAACCTGCGCCATTGTCATATGTGGATGAATAGGCAAACATAGCACTTCTTGAGAAATTCCTTCCGCCACGGGAAAATCACCTGGGGCGTAATTCAAAGACTTGTACACCTCCTGCAGATGAAGCGGGACAGGATAGTAAACCATGGCATCAATACCGCATTTTTTTAAACTCTCAAGCATAAAATCCCTTTTTTTAACACGAATGGCAAAAACATGCCAGACATGCTTTCCTAAGGCGGGCGCTTCTGGCAACGCAATATCAAAAGTATCTTTTAACAATTTTGTATAACGAGACGCAATCGCAGCCCTTTTCTTATTCCAGGCATCGAGTCTTTTTAGTTTATGATAAAGGAATACAGCTTGAAGCGAATCAAGCCTGGAATTGTATCCCAGACTTGAATGCTCATACCTTGTTTTTCTGCCATAATCTCTTAATTTTCTTAAACCTTCAAAAAGCGATTTATTGTTTGTCGTCACAACACCCGCATCACCCAAGGCGCTAAGATTCTTGGTAGGGTAGAAACTAAAAGCTGCCACGTCTCCTAAAACTCCCACTTTTTTTCCACATGCCTCTGCGCCATGAGCCTGAGCCGCATCTTCGATGATCTTTAACCCATGTTTATCCGCTATTTTCCTTATTGATCTCATATCAGCGGCCTGGCCATATAAGTGAACAGGCATAATCGCCTTTGTTTTCTTTGTGATTGCGTCTTCAATTTTGTCCGGATCAATATTGAATGTTTTTTCATCGATATCGACAAAAACAGGCTTAGCACCTGTGTAGGTCACGGCGAAGGCTGAAGCAATATAGGTAAATACAGGCACCAGGACTTCATCGCCAGGCCCAACCCCCAGGCTTAAAAGGCTAAAAAATAAAGCGTCCGTCCCAGAATTAACACCCAGACAGTACGATGAACCGACATAACGCGCAAAGGCGTCTTCGAATCTTCTGACATCCTGGCCTAAAATAAAATCCCCTCGCTTCATCAACTTCTTTATATCAGGCTCAACCCCTGGTTTAATCTCCTGATACTGCGCTTTTAAATCCACTAAAGTTACTTTCATACTTATTCTCCGCTTTTAGTTAGGATGGCACAAACATAACCCACCGGCGTCCATCCTTTAAAGACCAGGGGGATCCTGTCATTCCCCTCTGTCGTCCACATATGTAATCGTGCCCCTTTATTAGAGCTTAAATCCTCTATTTTTATCTCTAAAGAAAATTCTTCGATTGAATCTTTAGCACTGACCATTGTCGCCTTCATGGTGTAGATTTCTGTGTCTGACAAAAACTTTACAATCCGCGATTCACCTAAATTATAGGGCAAAGATAATAAATGGAAAAAAGCTCCCACAGGGTCATGCGTATCGTCGTTAATTTTGATTTTAAGATCATTCTTCTGAGCCAACAGTTCATTGAAATCATAGCGGGTCTCTTTAATTTTTTCTTTCCCGCTGACAATAGTTCTCTCCCTGGAACTTAAGGGCAGATAGCTTTCCTTGCTGACATCTGATTCAAGACTCGCTTGAGCCTTGATGAAATTTTCGATAAACGTATTGTTCGTTGTGGCCTGAGCCGATAAATGGATCAAGTTCTCATCTAACACTACGGAAAATGATAATTTTCCCATAGGAATCAATGCGTTGTAATACAAATTATAAACCAACGTTTTTTTCTCTAAAAGATTAACATTTGAAAAACCAGTTGATTGCTTTGCAATTTTTAAAGCTATTTTAGGAGAATCAGTAAACTCATTTTTCGCAATCGCCACAATAATGAAAGCCGCGACAGCTATCAGAAGATATTTTATTATTTTTTTTCGCATAATCACCCCATTTTTTATCGTTGTTAATCACCTAAAATTTCGTACACATAATCATCGCCAAACTGCTGAATCAGTTTGTAGTCTTTTATACGTTCAGGATGCGGAACCTCTCCCAAGACATCAACACCCTCTCTATACTCACCTGTCTTATAAAGACCTGAATGAAAAACAATAATTTTTGTCCCAAGCGATCTTAAGATATCAGGCGTTTCAGGAGCATCGATTTTTGCAATTTTTTTCTTTACGTCAAACCCCTTCGTACCCTGGGCCGCGCCGTTAACAAGACGTTTCTCATGGATAGTCTGATAAAACATATAATCATAATTTTCCTGTGCCTCGCCACTGGCTGCGATCGCCATAGGGTACTCCACCACAACTACTTCAGCGGGTTGGTAACGCAACCATTGATAGACTTCGGGAATATTTGTCAAATCCGCAACCCTTGAAGGTGGCACATTGGTAAACTCAAGCATCATAACGCAAAGAACAAGCGCAGAAAACACAATTTTTATTTTTTTGGTTCTGATTTTTCCCAATATAAATTTCAGGCCAAAGGCCGCAAGCACGCACACGCTAAGCATCACCACAACCCCTAAGCGGGCATAAGCTCTCAACATGGGCAGAATTTGATAAAAAAAGTATGAAGGGAAATAAATTTTTGTTATCCCAAGATTGACCACCGGAGGCATAGAGCAAATAAAAGCAAAAAGAGCGCTAAAAAGAAAAAATCCGATAAAGAAATTTTCCTTCGAAGAAAGATAATCCGGATATAGCGATAGGTTTAAGCGCTTAAATTTCCATTGTCGAAATGCCCAAATGCTTAAAAAAAGAACACCCCAACCCAAATAAAGGGTCTGTTCTACCGGACCGCGTCCATAAAACAATGACCCAAACATGGATTTTGTAAAAGAACCAAACATTGGATGCGTTGAAGCGGGTAAAAGATAACTTAAAGGCCGAGCGGATTGAGCAATCAGATAATCAAAAGAACGCACTAATCCAGCCTGTGCTTTTTCAGTTGTACTGACATTCCCTGAACCAAAAACACCCAGGATTTTAATCAGAGGGGCAGCATTCAACAAAAAAGACCCGAGACCAACGATTAAAACAGCACCCAAAAATTTTAAGGCTGCCAGAAACCTGGAATTTGATGATTTGAGAAAATCATGAATTTTAAACTTCCATTGGTAAAAGAACGCAAAAATAAAAAAACCAAAGATAAACAACAGGCAAAAAAACGCATAATAAATATTAAAAGCAATAACCAAACCCAAAGAAAGTGAGCAAAATAAAATATTTTTAAAATCCTGTTTTTCTTTAAGCCTGATAAAACAGTAGACGAATAAAACCAACCAATCAGCAATAAATATGTAAGAGAATTCTGCCACTTTATTTAAATGATACGGCGAAAAAGTAAAGCCTAAGGCTAAAATCAAGCTTGAAATTCTGCTCTTTGTCAGATGAAAAAATAAGAAATAAGAAAAGAAACCACAAAGAACAAAACTAAAAATGGTCACGACATTAAGCGCGATAAGCGGTGTCGTTAAAATATCTAAAGATTTTGTAATAGAACTTGCCAGGACAAACGAAGGCCCCTGGCTTAGGTCAACTCCATAAGGGACTGAGATAAAAGGACAAAAACCTTCGCTTAAATGATGGGATGAGGCATATTTCGTCCACCAAAGAGACCAGACAGAACCTCGAATATCTGTCGTAAAAAATGCGCCATAAAGACCTGTATTAAGCCTTAAAATCAACGGAAAAGTAACAATAACGCTAGCCAAAGAAAAAATAGAAAAAAGGAGAAGAAATATCTTTACGTTTTGATTATTTTTCATCTAAAGCTCATTGTTTTATTTTTTCAAAAACTTCTTTTATCTCAATATGCCTGATAGAATTCATATAATCAAGAATATTTTTACGATAGATATATTGATCCTTATAAATTTTAAGTGCTGCGCTCTGAAAAGCCTCCTTTTGCGGCTCAACAACCATCCCCAGTCCTTTTTTTTCGATATCTGAAACAAGGATTCCTCCCCCTTGTGTGGTGATAATGGGCAAAAGATACTGCAAATAATAAATCTGTTTTCCAGGGATAACATAATTTGAATAACTGTTTTCAATGGTTAAGACATTAAGGCCGCAAAAACAATCGCTTAAAACATCTTTTAGTTCCTGTTTTTGAACAAATCCTAAAAAAGAAACATACTTTTCAATTCTGTATTTCAGGACTAATTTTTTAAAATAATCTTCATTTTGACTTCTAGGACCGATGATCTTTAAAACAATGTCTTCATTTTTTCTGATTTCACCAAGTGACTCAAGAACGATTTCCAGTCCGGAATCCATTCTTAAATCTCCCAAAAAGCACATAGCCTTATTTTTGTACAATGACAGTGAAGACAAAACAGAAGTTCCAGGAAAAGCCAAAGGCGAAAAAATCATTTGTTTCCTCATGACATTCTTTCCATAAAATCGAAGCCTGGCCTCTAACAGTCTTTCTCCCCCCAAGAAAATAAGGTCGCTCACCCTGCATCCAAGGTAATCCAAAAAAGGGAACAACAGATTATTTGCAAAAAAACTATAGGGATTCTTGAGTGTCCAATTAACAAGCCAATCTCCAGGGACATAGACCATTCTTTTGCAACATTTTAAGATTTTAAAAAAACCGACAATGCAAGCGGCGTATAAATTTTCAATCCAGCAAGTTTCAACATAAAATTTTTTAAAGATTCTTGAAAAAATCTTAAACATCAAAATCAAATCAAGCAGGAATAAAAAAGGTTTAAAAATTTTATTCATTCTTCCATCAGGAATTTTATAAAAAGGAATGATAAATTTCTCAAAGTCTATCTGAGGTCCCACATACTTAACGCTGATTTTTTCAAAATCATATACTAAAATTATACAATTTGACGAATAGGCGATGAATTTATCAATCATCGTATTTGATTCAGAAGAATCGAACCTAAAAAGCAGAATCTCTAAATTTTTTTTAATAGGCTTAGCCATCATAATAAAAATTTACACCGGATCAATCATACTTTTATGCACTCGATAATAATATTATGGAACAGCGGTAAATTAAAAAACTTTGTAAAGCCATAGCTTCCTGTTAACCCATAAAAAACACGATGTGTTTTAATGATTTTAAAACCTTCATTTATTAAAAAATAGATCAGCTCCTGTTCTGTGTACTCCCTAATATGCACACCGTACGGTTCCAGAGGATCGCCGTTTTTGTCAAGTTGACCATAAGGGAATTTTCTAAGACCCAGAGCGAGAAGAATTAGGCTGAAAATACGGTGTCGGTTCGGTGTTGATATAATCAAAATACCGTCTTTTTTTAATAAACGCCTGGCTTCGCATGTCAACATCTCAGGTTTGGGCAAATGCTCAATCACATCAAAAGAAAAAACAAGATCAAAACTTGCGTCAGGATAATCGATTTTGGATTTCAGGAAATCCTGTTGAATAAAATGAATTCGGGGTCGCAAAGTTTCAAGAAGTCGATCATTCCAATCCACACCGTAAAGAGCGTGGCCAGGAGTATCAAAACAAATCGTTCGGTCACCTGTCCCGCATCCTAAATCCAATACTTTATTTTTATCAGAGTAAAATACAGAAATCTTCTCTAATATATTTTTAATACATTTTTCATGAGTTCCGAAGAAAAATATCATTATCGAGCCTTACTTTAAATTAAATACGTGTCACGACGTAAGTATTAATTTCAGCCTTTTGAGTATTCATCACAGATAACAAAAAACGCAGCATAAGCCCCAAAGGGATAACACAAAACCCAAGCAACCAATTTACAAACCGCCAGGGTGTCTGGTATTTTTGATAAAGACTTACAGCCAAATCCTGAAAATATTCGATTTCATTCGCTCCAAAGTAAACAATCTTTAAGCCATTTTTTTTAAGCATATCTTCAATATTTTTTTTAGAAAAGAAAAACAAATGCCGGGGTGTATCTAAATGGAACCAGGATATTTTCGTCCATCGCAACCCCAGGCTTTCTGCATTGGGCAGCTCAAAGATAATAACGCCTCCGGGCTTTAACAAAAAACTTAAGTTTTTTAAAGCCTGCACGGGTTCAAAAAGATGCTCCAGCACCTGCCATAGGAGAATTACGTCGTAACGCTGACTGCTTTTCAGCGCCTCCTCCATCCTATTAAGCAAAGTTACGCCGGGACAGTGATTTTGGATATACCGCTGGCATGCCGGGCTAACTTCCAGGGCGTATTTATGACAGGAGGCGGGAAGAAAATCAAGAAATTCACCCTTGCCACAACCCATTTCCAAAACATCACCCCTGATAGCGCCAAACCGACGCATCAACCGTAGACGCCTGTTAAAACTGGCTTTCTTTAAAATTTTCAGCAAGCGTGAAACAAGAAAATGATAAGACTCGACTTTATGATAATCATCAGGGTAATATTTTTCGTAATAGTCCTCTGAAAAACGTACCCCTGTAAATAAAACGCCGCAATTCGAACAACGAAAGACGGAAAACTTCTCATCGCTCTGAAGATGACGGCCGTGAACATCAGGAGCGAGTAGAAACTGCTCGATTTTATCCGAATAACATAGAGAACAGTTCATCATGAGAATTTTTGTAAAATGAATTCCCGCATCAAGCCGGAGAAGCTCCGCAAGTAATCCGATTTCTTTTTTGACAACAGAAAACTTCTTAAATAACGGCCGTTGAAGAAAATAGCCAGATTGGGCAAGATTTTGTTATATTTCTTCATCGCGGCCGCTCCCCAATGTCTGAGGTCTTTCCCATGTTTTGCGAAACGGAAAACAGCGGGGTTACGCTCGATCAATCCATTGGGATCTTCCATAAGTAAAGGAAAATCTTTCAACCCAATGCTGGTCGCACAGAATGAATCATAAATCTCGCAACCGGGATACGGCGTAAAAACATTGAACGAAACGATTTCAGGCTTAATCGCTTCAACCAGGTGAATCATGTCATCCAAGTCGCCCTCAGTTTCTCCGGGAGTATTAAGAAGCATATTGGCAAAAGCCCTGATCCCCAGCTTGTGGCACGCGCTGAACGTAGAACGAATCTGATCAATGGTAATGCCTTTCTTGATCTGAGCTAATGCAGGGTCGCTGCCCTTCTCCACTCCGAAATCGATTTGAACACAACCCGCATCCCGCATGATTTTCAACGTTTCAAAATTGACTGTATTGACCTTGGACGAACAACCCCAGATGAGCGGCAATTTATTTTTATTCAAAAGTTCACAGAATGCGACCACATTATCCTTATTCAATGTAAACAGGTCATCGATAAAATAAAAAGCATCGATCCCATACTTTTGCCTTAAATCACGAATTTCCTGATACAGGGATTGGGCTGACCTTAAGCGCACAAAACGTTCAATGCCATGCGTTTCCCTGAGCTTTTTGGAAACACAAAAAGTGCATGACGAAGGGCAACCACGCGACGAAGAAATATAAAAACTCCTGGTAAAAACACCCCGGATGGCGTAAGGCGAAGCCGTTGTATAATAAGCCATATCCAAATCATCCGTATCAGGATATGAGATAAGATCCAGATTCTGAACTAAGGGCTGGGCCCGTGTCAGGACAACGCGCGATTTCACGCTGTCGTAATAACCTATTCCTCTGACATCGTCAAGGTTCGTCTTCCCGCGAAGCGCCTTGACAAGTTCCAAAAATGTAACCTCTCCTTCGCCGATAACAACGAAATCAAAAGGCGCCCCTTGTGTAAAAAAATCTTTTGGATAAAGAGTCGGGTGAATTCCGCCAACGACGATCTTGGCGTTTGGTTTAACATTTTTTATTTTGCGCGCCAGGGATTCCACTTCAGCGATTTCAGGGGTATAACACGTGATACCGATAATATCTGTTTCTTCGGCCCTGACACGGTTCACTATATCTTCTTCGACCTGGCGTAGATATTCATTTTTATTTTGATAGAAATTCCTGTCTCGGATCTGTTCTTTCAGAACAACATCAATCACCTTGGCGCTAATGAAATTTTTCTTGAGGAAACCCGACAGATACATGAGCGCCAGAGGCGGACGGTAGTGATTCATAACACGCGAAAGCGGAGAAATTAAAAGGACATTCATGGTTCATTCACCTGGTTATAAATAATTTGTAAACGCTTATTCCAATCCCATTGTTCTCTGATCAACTCAACAGCCTCTTTAGCCAAAGCGTGATAAAGCCGCTCATCCTCAAGCAATCTCACAATACCCTTTGCAAATGCATCAAGATCAAAGCATTTTACCTTCATCATGCCTTTGGGATAATAGGTCTTCAGGGCCTCCAGGTCAAAACTTATCGCCGGTAAACCCCAGGCCATGGCCTCAGCCGCAGCCATCCCACCACTGTCATAGGTCGCCGGATGAACAACCATCTTTGAGTCTTTAAAGATCTCAAATTTCTGCTCTCCATCAAGGAACCCAAATAAATCAATGTTTTTTTCTAAACCAAAACGCTGAATCGCGCTTTTGGCCTCTGGTTCCAAAGGGCCATTGCCGATCATGGCCAACCGAGCACCAGGTCGAAGTCGAACCACTTTTCCCCAGATTTCTATGATTTCAAGAACTCCTTTTTGATAATGAAATCTTGCGATAAAACATGCATCGTATTTTCGTTTTTTGAAATCCGAAACCTCCCTGGAATTAAGATAAGCTTCTGAAGCCTTAACATCAACCCCGCCACGGATAACTAAAATTTTGTCCGGAGTCCTTGTTTTCGAACAAAACCGGGCCACATCCGGTTCACTTGTAACAAAGATCAAGTCAGCCCATTTTTTTACACACCAATAAACCGGCTGCTGCGCCAGCCAATAAATAAACCCCACAAAGCTGTTTTTATTTTTATAAGGGGATTCCTTATCCCAGGGTCGCGGCGCAAAGAGATAAAAACCGGCGATCCATTTAATACGGGGACGTATTAATTTTAACAACAGGGCAGGAAATGCATCAGGCCAGAAATCAGAAGAAGAATAAACAATATCCCCAACTTTTACGGTCGAACGAGCTTTAAAAGCCTCAAGACTACCTCCGATCAAAGCTAAAATTTCGAAAATAAACAACCTGATATAAGTAAATCGCTTTATGACATAGGCTGACGTAGGAATAAAAGAGATCTTATTCGATTTTTGCCGGTCAAAAATCTTTAACCCAGTCTTAGGGAGAAAAACCTTAACCTCTTCTCCCTCCTCAATCCACTTGCTTATACAGGCAAGGGCAATCCTGTCAGCCCCGCTCATGCCTTCCTCGGTCGTGCCGCCGCCCGCTAAATTTGCCGTAACATAAAAAGTCATCGTTGAGCTATTTGTAGGAGTCTGTTATCGCTTTTACATTAGTTTCACTGAATTTATCTTCTGCGTAAGATCGGCAGTTGTTTTTAAGGCTCTGATAATAAGTTTTATCACCTGAAAGCTTCGAAATAGCCTGAATTAAATTATCGCGTGTTGGTTCAACCAAAAGCGAAACCGTATCATTCAAGGCCTCAGGAATCCCTCCCAGGCGAGCCCCCACCACCGGCAAACCGCATGCCACTGCTTCCATAATAACCCGGCCGTATCCTTCCGCATATTGGGACGGAATACAAAACAAATCCGCAGCATTGTAATAAGGCAGCAACTCTTTGTTTTCCACAGGCCCCATAAAAAGAATATTCGACTTTTCCTTAGATTTTTTATTGAGAAAATCTTCTAATGGACCTGTCCCAACAAAAACAAACTGAATCTGTGGCAAAGCCTCCGCTGCCTGGATCAAAATCTTAACCCCCTTGATTTCTGTCAATCGGCCAACAAACAACACTGTAAATTTTGAAGACCAGTTCAAACGAGCCCTAAGTCCTTCCTGAGGCCCTAAGATTTTAAATTGGGCAAGATCAATCCAGTAAAAAAACCGGCCCAATTTCTGTTGGTCAACGCCTATGCTTAACAGTTCTATTAATGAAGAATCAGAAAGAGCTAAAACCTTATCCGCGCCATTGATAATTTTTTTCATACGGCTCGCTGTCTTGGACGCTGGATCTATCTCATAAACCGCATGCGTACTGACAATAAGTTTCTTTTTAAAAATCTTTTTTAAAAAATTACCGATGAACGCCGCGTTGAATCCCTGAGCATGAATAATATCGATTTTAGCCTGATTGAAAATCATAAAGAAAAAAACTCTTATAAAGAGGTAGGGCGTGATGTACAAAAAATCCAGAATGGGATTTTTTTCGATTTTATGCAGAAGCGTCTTACCAAACCAACGATAACGCCAGATCTGAATATGGCCCCTTTTTTCTTTTGATTTCCAGGCAACGCCGGGAGTTGTTATGGGAGAATAGGCATGAGCGTAAATACTGTAGCCACAGCGATCCAAGGCTGCCATGAGGTCATCCAAATGAGTTTCAACGCCACCGATATTCGGACTAATGGTCGGAGAAATAATCAAAATCCCGTTCGGGGTTGTCGCCATAGTTATTTCTTTGCCCCCAGATAAAGAATACCCACCGTCCCCCTTAAAAAATACATCCCCAGTGTCAAAAAAGGATGGCGCAATAAGCGCCAAAACCTTCCCTCCTCCATGAAAACGCCGAAAAACCTGTAAAAAAAACCAACCTGTTTTTTTATCAAAGGATCCTCTTTACCCCATTTAGCAATATAGCGGTCGAGGTTCCTGGCATAACGGCTTTTTTTAGCCAGATAGGATTTCAAACAAAATTCGCTTTCGTCATGATAAAGACGCGCGCCAATAATCCCGATCTTGCCCAAGGCAGCTATTCTTCGATTTAAATCCCAGTCTTCTCCCTCATTGAAATTTTCGTCAAACCCCCCTGCTTTTAAAAATACATCGCGGCGTATAAAACGAACAGCGTCAATACAGGTCGCATCATAAAAACTTCTTTCGAAATCCCGCACTTTGACCCAAAAACCTTTCCCCAGGATTCGCTCAGGAATATACAAAGCAACACAATTATCTTCTTCGATTTTTTTAACACACTCCGAAATAACTGATGGGGACAAACGCATATCAGCGTCAAGATAAAGAACATATTTTCCCTGGGCCTGACGCACGCCGAAATTACGCTGAGCGGATCGCTCCGGACCAAAATTAAAAACTTTTGCCCTAAAGTTCTTTGCGATTTCTTTTGTGGCATCGCTTGAGTTATTGTCTACAACGATAACTTCTAACGATTCCTTAGGATAGTCCTGACTATCGATAGATTCAAGGCAAGCACCGAGATGCCTCTCTTCATTTTTCGTAGAAATAATGATAGAAGTATTCATCATAATTCAAGCGTTATTTTCTTATAGTCCAAAAATCCTGCGCCAGTTTTTCCAAATACTCAAAAGGCATTGTAAAATAACCTGCCTGACCCCAACCCTTTCCCCAGGAATTCCTCACCAAAAAACGCCTGGCTTTTTGATCATATCCTACAGCCATAACAGCATGCCCACCCAGCAGACGCTCATCCTTTTTAGGCATAGCAACAACGCCTGTTTTCGCGACTCTCTGCGTCTCAAAACTCTCATAAACAGCAAAACCAAAAACAAAAGGAAAGCCATCTGCCAGACACGTCAACATCTCAGAAAGCACCATGATACGATGGTAGGATTGAATACAGTGGGACTTCGCTTCTCTATAACAACGAAGAGGTGGTTTTTTGGAAAACAGATCGATCAGATAAGGCCAACTCGACTCCCAGCAATATCCTTTTTTGCAAAGCGTTTTTATGCCATTGCGCAAAGAAGCGCCTGAATCATAGTCAACCGTATCTTCCAAAACCCTCTCATTATAGTAAATAAAAAGCCGACTGACGTCTGAATAAAGAAAATCAGCTTTATTATCAAGATACTCAATATTGCCGGCCAGGGCATTGGCTGTGCAACTCCCCAGACTGCCCTGATTCTCAACAGAAGAACAACAGGACCTTAAATCAACCTTTTTAGGGAGCCGGACAACAGGCTTGACCAGTCGGTATAAATAATCTCTCTGATCCACAACATCCGGTACCCAGCCAAAAAATCTATGTTTCAACACTCCCGCCTTTCTACTTAAGAAAGCCTATCTATATCTATTTCAATAGATTAAGTTATTATTTTACCAAATTAGCAGCGGCCTGTCATTGAATTTAGTTAGAAGAATGGACTTTTTTAAAAGAAGGCTGGATTCTATTGACGCTTCTTTTGAATCAAAGAATTCAAACAAGCAGCCAAAATCCAAAAAAGTGAAGAAAGTTGCAACGAATAGAGCTGGTTATCGAAAATGCAGTTGATCAAAAAACTGAAAAACATACAAAAGAATCCCAGAAGTAAAGAATCATCACTATTTTTAAACAACTTCTTCGCTGACTGATACAACAGGATTATGATAAAACATAAAAAACTCATTAAACTAAAAATGCCTGTTTCAGCCAGGATCTGCAAGTAAGAATTATGGGTATATTGTAACCCGAGTTCTGGCGCATAATGCGGTAGTATTTTCATATAAGTTCCCAACCCCTTGCCCAGATAAGGATTTTCCTTCACCATATGCCATGCGGCTTTCCATAAAGCGAAACGGCCTTGGTCGCCTCCTGTTTGAAAAATAAATAAAAATCTGTCTTTGGCTTCAGGAACAAAAAATAAACCCAAAAGAAAAATGGCAAAAAATAAAATGGCTACTTTAAAACGCCGTGAAATAATCAACATGAGCAGAATGCCAATAAAAAAACTTACCCAGCTCCCCCTCGAAAAAGTCCAGTAGAAACACAACCCTGCTAAAAGAAAAAATCCCGTTACCAACCATTTTAAACTTTTATTAAGGTCGGTCTTTAAATATAAAGACATCGACAATAACATTGAAACACCCAAAAAACTGCCAAAGCTATTGTAATGCTGAAAGGTTCCTGTAATGCCCGTAAGCCCTCGGCCGACATCAACCAACGGCCTAGACCAGAAACAATCAAAACCGACTATTTTTTGAAATATTCCGTCGAGAACAAGAATAAAAGCCGATGACAAAAAAGCAAAAACGGCTTTATTCATCTTTTTGCTATCGACAAAAATTTCAGATATAGCTAGAAAAAGAAAGATATTCTTAAGCCACCTCAAAATCAACAAACTGATACTTTTTGAGATATAAATACCACTATTGGTAAGAGAAAGCGCCATAAACAGCGAAAAGAAAAAAAGAGAAATTAAAATCGGCTTATTCAAAGATCGCCATTCAAAAAAAAGACCTTTCTTAATAAAATAGAAAAAAATGATCAGGCTCGAAAAAACTTCGATTGATGCTTTTGAAAAAGGTAGAAAAAAAATAAGAAAATAAAGAAGATATTCGATTAAATTATTGAGTATTTTTTCAAAGGAAGCAATTTTCATTTTTTTAAAACCTCAGCAAAGAAAAAAACGCCTTTCCATAAGCCTTGAGATCGTAAATGGAGCGGATCTTTAATATCCGCTCGAAACAATAGCTGGGACGGCTATAAAATTTTTTCCAGGCGAATCTTGTGAACTCATCAATCTCTTGCGAAGAAACAGTCGGCAAATTCATAAGACACTTCGATGCGGTATAAAGGGAATAATCCTCTGAGATCAAATACCCTTTTTCCTTAGCCCATTGATAGAGAGGTGTCCCGGGATAAGGTGTTGTGATATTAAACAGCGCAAAATCCGGATTGGACGCTAATGCAAAATCCAGGGTTTTTTTCATACTATCACTGGTTTCTCCGGGATTGCCGAACATAAATGAGGCCCGGCAAGAAATACCGACTCTCTTTGTCAATCGCATAGCTTCTCGAGCATCCTCTAATTTTATATGCTTATTGATATTTTTTAGAATTTGCTGATCCGCGGATTCGATTCCATAGCAAATGTGATGACAGCCAGCTTTTTTCATTAATCGCAAAACTTCCTGATCAACAAAATTTACGATCGCGTTACAGCTCCAGGTAATATTAATGCCGTTCTTTAGAATTTTCTCACAAAGCTCTACGATCCGAGACCGCACGGACACCAGCGTATCATCTGAAAATGAAATTTCCCTGATCCTGTATCTTGCCACAAGCTCCCTTAACTCTTCGATAACATTATCGATTGATCTAAATCTGATTTTACCGGGCCAAATAGTCTGTGTGGCGCAATAGGTACATCGGAACGGACAGCCGCGCGATGTAATGAGATTAATGGCCGGAAGCCTCCGGAATAACCCTTGAGGCGGATGATACTTATTAATCGAAAAAAGATGATATGCCGGAAAAGGAACTTTATCCAAATCCTGGATTGGAGCCTGATTAGGATTATGAATGAATTTGTTTTCAATCTTATAAGACAATCCCTGGATCGTTCTAATATCTCTTCCTTCAATAAGTTCTAAAAAAACATACTCCCCTTCTCCGCGAATAACATAATCGACAAATTTGTTACTCAAAACGACTTCCGGCATCACTGTTGGCTGAACCCCTCCCAACACAACCTTCGCATCAGGAAATACAATTTTACAGACCTCAGCGATCTCAAAAGCCCGATAAATTGTCGTAGCAGTAGACGTTATACCCACAAAGGACGGTTTAGAGTTCTTCAGCTTTAGAAATTGCGCTAAAGCGCTAGCATCCATTCTTTGGATATTCAAATCCAGAATATTAACCTCATGCCCTTTTTTCTCCAAAGAAGACGCAAGGTATCCGAGCCCCAAAGACGGCAGGCAACTAACAACCTTAAATTTGGCCCGCATGTCCCCTAAAGGTTTTTCCCAGGGAGGATTTATTAATAAGATATTTATTCTTTTATCCATTTTAATGTTTTTTATAAGCCACAAAGCTTATTTTGTTACCCAACCACCATCCGAATAGTAGGTTTGTAAACTTAAAAATTATAATAAAAATACTAAACAAAATTATATTATTAAATGCATAAAACCATTTAAATGGCATATGCGGATGCCATAGGAGATACCTCGTTGTCTTATATTTTTCAAAACCTCTGGCTAATACACGCTTCTTTAATTCATCCTCCCTGAACCTATAAACATAGTTATTATCATGTTCTTCAAAATCTACCGAAAGACCAAATTTTACAGCAATTCGAGTCAATAAAGAAAACGCTGGTTCAATAATAACCAGCTTATTTTTGGAAACACGGCACATTTCATCAATGCCTTTGAAAGGATTAGGAAGATGGTGCAACCCATCATTAATAAAACTTAAAAAAAACACATCATCCTTAAAAGGCAAATTATTAGCGTCGCCAATTACGGGATAAACTTTAAAACCATATCGCTTGGCACGTTCTACGGTCCGCTTAATGCCTTCGGCATCATAATCCAGTGCTACGACCATAGCGCCTTTTTTTGCCAGGTATTCAACATCAATCCCGGAACCACAACACATATCTAAAACTAATTTATTTTCTTTTGAAAAAAATATGTCTTTAAGGCCTGTCTCTATCTTATAGTAGACAAGATAATTAAACAACCTGCCGCACCAGTGCGGTCTAGTTATTTCTAATTCAGTCTGTTTTTGATCAAGCCTTGTATCCATATTTTCTAATTTAAATTATTGCTCTTCTTTTGTTTTACAAAAACAACCATCGTCATCATGATCCCAATTCCAAAACCTACATTTAGACTTGTGAATAAATGGGGTGAATTAAAAATACTACCTATCAGCATAGCAATGAAATTTAAGAATAAAATTTCAAAAATTATATTTTTTTCATCTAAGGGCATAAATTTTGATCTATTGAATAAGAAAAACTGAATTATTGCAACACATAAAAGAACAAAAACAAACAAACCCAATAATCCTTGCCTAAAAAGGATAGCTATGGGAAGAAAATGGATATTATGCACACGATTAACCTCTGCCCCGTACACCTGAGGTATTGTTGCATCAGGAGATTTTGAAAAATCAGCAGTAGCGCCATTTCCGAACCCAAAAAGTATTCTACTTGGATTCTTTTTAAAAAGTTTTAGTATCTCTTTTATTTCAAAATTCTTCTGTGAAGTAGATTTTTCTTCTAAGGATTTATTTTTATCTTCTAATGAATAGGCATATTTTTTTATATCCTTGTGGAAAAGTTTTGTTTCTAAATATTGCTCAACTTTTATAAATTTATTAGTTACTTTCTGAGCCGCAACTTTAGCAAAATAGGCAGTTCTTCTGTAAGAGACAGAATTAAAAGAATTACCTTGCCAATTCAATGCAAAAATTATTAAAAAAACTATGCTGACTGTTGAAAGCAATCTTTTTAAAATTATCTTATTATCTAAATGAAATAAAATGAATACAGGAATAATTGCAAAAACTTGGACCAAGTAAGTCATTCTTTGCCTGATTAAAGATACTTCTATGGCAAGAACTAATAAAGAAATAAACATCAATCTACTTTTACTTATAATAGCTAAAAATAAAAGTGAAATAGTTACAAAAGCTTCTGCACCAAACAAGGAAGAAAAACCAATAGATTTAAAACCAGCTACAGAAGACGGCACACCCCAGTCCACAGGAAAAGAAATAATGAATACCTGCGAAAACAACATAATATAAAAAAGGGACTCAAATTTCTTTTCAGGAATCAAATTTTCTTTGACAAAAAAATAGCTTAATGGAATTAAAGAAAATAAAAATAAGTCAGATAATATATAGCGGATACTGTTATGAAATATAATCCCAAACAAGAAAGCGACCATATCAACTGACAGCCATAATAAAAAACATTTATCCAAAAAAACTAAGTTTAGAATGTTTTTTAAATTTTTAATGAGCGAAGAAATAACTAAATAAAAGAAAACTGACCCAAATAAAATTCCCCAATAAAGTTTTACTGCACCATCTATAACAAATTGATTCCCTTCTCTGGTTGCCTGTTCAATTCCTCCTGTAAAATTAATCAACCATATCGTCAGCAGAGCGTACAAGAAAATACCGTAAATGTACAAAAAGGAAATCTTTGTGTAGTTGCTAAATATTTTTTTCATATTTTGAAATTAAAGTCATTTTCCTGAAATCATTCTTGCCATGCTCGAATGTCCGTGCATTTTAAAATCTTGAGACCCATAAAATATATAAAGACTCTCTTCTTTTAGAAAAGCATGGGGTGAATTTACCATTCGCTCATCCACTAAGCCTAAAGAACCCTTTTTTATAATAGGATTATTCTCATATTTAGACCAAGCAATGAAGTCATAGCTATAGGCAAAGCCTATTGCGTATTCATTGCGAATATTTTGGCCTTCATAAAAAGCAACATAGGCGTCTTCAAGCTTTAGAACCGATACAACAAGAACGCTGGCATCATCCCATGATCCTTCGGAACCTGGCGAGAGAATGGGTTTTTCATTTCTTTGCCAATTAGCTAGGTCTAAAGATACAGCTATGCCGCTAGAAATTTTTAGACCATCGGATCCTCCATAAAAAAGGAAAAATCGATCATCTTTACAAAAAACAAAAGGAGAAAACACTCCTCTTGAATCCCAATCACTTTCACTTGGCCTCAACACTGGATTTCCAGAGTACTTTTTCCAATAATACAAATCACTTGATTCTGCAAATCCAATACAGCGCCCTTGAGCATGAAGAACTGCTTGGGATAAAAGCAAAGATTGTCTAGAGCGCCACCAGCGCCTTGCTCCACCAAGAGCTTTTCTTAAAAAAAAGGGTATTTTATAGCTCATCTGGCTTTGGGAAAAAGGAACAACTGGCGTAGCCTCATAAAAAAGATAATATTTATCCTGATACTTAAAAACCGCCGGACCGTCAATTCTCTGGTCCCAAGCCCTTGCATCTCCTGATGTTAAAACTGGGTTTCCTGGAAATTTTTTCCAATTAGAAAAGTCCTTGGATTCAGCCAACCCAATAGCCCATGAATGGCTTCTGCTGCTATGTCCTGTGTAAAAAAGTTGATACTTACCTTGAGAATCTGAAAAAATGCTGGGACAATCCGTCATCAAATCATCCCATTCTCCAGAAACGCCTAGACTCAAAATAGAGCCTGAATATTTTTCCCAATTTCCCTGCTGTAAGTCTATTAATTTCATAAAAAATTTTTCACGATATCTCTGACTCTTTTACCCGAGATCATTTTATAAACAATTAGAAAAACAGCCGTGTATATTAATAAACCCACGCCAGCGCATTTAGAAACAGAAAGATTCGGGAAAAAAATAAGAAAAGCCATCATGGCAAAAGTGGGAATAATTGCATATTTTAAACTATCCTTTATCGAAAAAGAAAAATATAGCTTTGTGTACTTGAAATAGATTAAAAAAGTAACGATATCTGCGAAGACTTTTGCCAAGGCTGCACCCACCCCGCTTAAAAAAGGAATAAGTGAAACGTTAAAAAGAATATTAGCTAGCGCAGTAATTATTGAAAACTTACCAACATCATGTTGTTTATCATAACAAAGCACTATTCTGGAATAATTCATTATTAACAAGATCAAAATCGGCCACCAGACCAGAATCTTAAACATGGCACTGCTTTCTTCAAAAGCAGTGCCATAAACCAAAATCATTAAAGGTTTAGCTAAAAATGTGCCTAAAATAGCAAGTGGTAAAAAAACAAGAAAACCAACTTTCATGCTTACATCAACCAGTTTCTTAAGCGAAGATTCGGCAGATGCGGCTGCCTTAACCATTGTAGGAAAAATAGCATTGTAATAAACGGTAAGGGCTGTAGCCATTAAAATAATAGGTCTATAAGCAGCATTGTATTGTCCGGCAGCAGCCTCCCCTTTCCACAAAAAAAGAATTGTTCCATCAAAATAATGCACAATCCAGCCAACTATCAAAGTCAGACCTATGGGCCATGCATCTCTAATGGCTTTCTTTGTAAAGTCTTGACTCCAATTAAACTTTGGAAAACCGTATTGTCTCTTATATGCAATCAGGAGGCTGCCAGCTGAAAAAATCCAAGAAAGTAAAAAAATAAGAGCAGCAAGAAAGAGATTATCATTATTTTTAACCAGGAGAAAAACTCCTAGCATAAATGTTAGGGCACGGACAAAAACAGCTAGAGCAACAAAAACCATCTTCTCTAGTCCTTGAAACACCCAATCTATCAATAAAGAAGCTGGAATTAAAGCTATCCCATAAATGAACACAACCGTTTTTGTCAGAATAGGCTTTTTTAAAATTAATATCATGACTACTAAAACCAACAAACCTACTAAACCAAGAATCAAACGGATAGACAATAATCTATCTGTAAAATATTCTACCTTATCACTGTTTCGTGCTATATCGCGTGTACCCAGAAAAGCTAAACCAACATTGCTTAAAGTCAAAAAAAACATAAAAATAACTTCAGCAAAACTAATAATACCGAAGTAATCTGGTCCCAAAACACGAGCCAAATGGGCCATTGCTACAAAAAAAAGCACAGCGCTTAAAGCATGGCCAAAAAACAAATAAAAAAGATTTTTCACTATTAATTTCTTGTTCATATGACAACTGCTTTTTTCTTGCTGAACATTTTAAAAAAAGGTCTTATTAAAAAATTTATTACCAACTCCATCAAATCGACAAAGTGACGGATTATCCTCTTTATGAAAATATCAAAAAAAGCTACAAAATACCTCTTCTTGTGAGCTGAATGCATGTACAACCTAAAATACTTTACTAATGAAAAATAAGGATCCAAATATAGCGGCAGGACGGTAAACCTTAAATATAGATATGTCGCTAAAAGCGAAACATCCTTTTTATGACTAGCCAATCTGAAACGAGGATCTATGATTTTCTTATAAGGCTGGCTTCCTAAATATATAGAATATTCATCAGTAGTTAATGGCGGGTTTACATACTCTTTATAAATTTCAGTGCCAGGCAACGGCACAGTAACAAAGAAGCCGTAATGCGTGGCTTTAAGCTCTTTAGCTAACTTTATTGTTGCAGCAACATCTTCATCTGTCTCAGTAGGAGTATTTATCATAAAATTAGCGAATGTTCGCAATCCATGCTTATGGCAAATGCTGTACACACGCTTAATCTGCTCTAGCGTAATTCCCTTCTTCATCAACTTCAAAATTCTAGCTGAACCGCTTTCTACCCCAAATTCAACCTGAACACATCCAGCTTGAGCAATATTTTTTGCCATATTTTCAGTAAAAATATTAGCTCTTGTCTGAATACCCCAAATTAATGAATTTAATTTATGATTTTTTAAACCGTCGCAGAACTCAGAAACTCTGTCTTCAGAAATAGTAAAAGAATCATCATTCACAAAAAAACCATCTATCCTATATTTATCATAAAGAAACTGGAGCTCATCTAAAACTTTAGGAATAGAACGACAGCGAAACCTTTTTTTGTAATTATGCACGCTCCAAAGAGTGGGATTTCCGCAATAAGTGCATTGATGAGGGCACCCTCGAGTTGTCTGAACATCAACTCCTGAAAAAATACTGTAGCGTATAACACTAGTACGCGGCTGAAGATAAAAATCCATATCTAATTTTTCATAGGATGGAATAGGCAAAATATCTAAATCTTCGATCAAAGAGCGTTTTTCAGTTTTGAATAACCCATCCTTATAAAAAACCAAACCGGGAATTCTATCAATTTGGCCTTTATTTTCTAAACCTAGGAGTAATTCATAAAGAGTCAATTCACCTTCGCCTAAAACAACATAATCAAAGGGACTATTTGCAAATATGAAGTCTTGCGGATAAAAAGTTGGATGATGGCCTCCTGCAATGATTTTCCCTTTATATCCGCGCCTGCGTAAATCTATTGCCATCCTTTTGACGCATGAATATTCAGCGCTTAAGCAAGTGAAACCAATGTAAGGGGTATTGAAATCCAGCGCAGAAGAAACAGATTTTTCTTCAAGTTCTGAAATAGGAATCTTATTATTTTGAGATTTTATGTCAACTATCCTGCATGAGATGCCGTTTTTTTCCAAAAAAGCAGACAAAAAAATACACGGAAAAGGAACTGTAGGAGAATATGCACGCGTTGGGGGACTAATAAGGACAATTTTAGAATCAGAACTATTCTTAGAATACATCTTTATAAATTCCTTTGATAACAGAAATTCAGTGATTAATGCAAGCTGGATTTATAGTAACAAAAACCGCACGGATTGAAATCTTGCTTTTTTTCAAGCTCCGCTCTTCTCAATTCTTGCGCGCGCTTTCCATTCCAAATCTCAGTAAAAAAATCTTGTTTGAGATAATTGCCCAGAATAGTGTCATTGCATCGCCTCTTCTCATAAATGACTTTTCCATCTTTCACATGAAAATAAAATGGACGAGGCGTACGGAAAAAAGGACAAGCGCACACATCTCCATTATAAAAAATAGATATTTCGTGCCAAAGACGGTAGCAAAGACAATTATCAACCGGAGAAATATTCGGCAATCTGATCTGTATGCCTAGTCTGTCAGCTTTTTCTTTTACTCGAGAAAATAATCTAATTTTGTAGTCATCTTTTAAATTAAAAAAAGAATTTTCTTTTTGGGATTCCACATGAACGATGAGTCCACTGGCATTAATAAAATTTATTTCTAATTCCTTTGCCAAGTCCAGATAATCAAAGATATCCTCGCAATTATCAGAACGAAAAATATAATTTAAACCAAGATGAAAATCCTTCCTTTTCAATTCTTTTTTAAATCGCGAAAACATCTTTATTGAGGAAATCGTCTTCTCCCAACTGCTCCCTTTTTTTATAGCCTCGTACTTTTCCTTGGTGCTGGCATCAATAGAAATTATAACGCTATCTGTCCCCTCTTCAAAAGTCCTCCTTATTTTTTCTTCGTCCAAAAGACTGGCATTGGTAAAATAACCGGTTTTTATTCTAAATTTTTTAAAAAAGTTATGAATATCCCAAAATTCAGGATTTAAAAATGGCTCACCTAACCCCGCAACAAAATAAGTGCTATAAATATAAGGCAAAACTTTCTCCAATTTCATAATGTTTTTAAAACTTACGTTAGATTTTGGAAGTCCGCCAATTGAAGGATCTTCTTCATAAAGAGCCCTTTCGCATCCAGGACATTTAAGGTTACAAACAGTACTGATTTCAACCATAAGCGTTATGGGATAATAAGGCACTGCCAAAGGATGACTCTTACGGTTTAAAACATATTTGAATCCGTTAGAAAATCTCTTCCAAGAAGAAAAGTCTTTCAGACGGATTGCGGTGGAAGCATCAAAACCAAAATAATTTTTAATTTTTCTAGATAACTTTTCCATCAGATTCCCTCTAAAACAGCTTAAAAATATAAAATAAATAATTTTTAAATATAGAACTAATCAAGTCTCATTTCTTATGTTTCCACCAGTCGATGATAAAACAAAGATTTTTTTCTAAACTTTCTTTGGAATCATATCCTAACTCATCTTCAACCTTTGATATTTTAGCCCTCATTTTATCGATTTCACCGCTTGGATAATCCTGATAAACTTTTCTACCTTTTCCGAATCTTTTAATAATCATATCTGATAAATCATTAATGGATAGCTCCTGGCCGCTAGCTACGTTATACGAACCGCTTTTATTAGAAAAAGCCGCTAAAAGATTAGCTTGCACAATATCCTTAACCGAAACAAAATCCCGCGTCTGCTTGCCATCGCCAAAAATTGTTATTGGCTTATTGTTAATAAGCTGATTGATAAAAGTCGTAATAACTCCGACATAATCAGACGGTGTTTGACGAATGCCGTATGTATTAAAATAACGCAGGATAATTGTTTGAATACCGAAACGCTCCTGGAAAATTCGGCAATAATACTCTCCTCTCAATTTGCTAAGACCATAAGGAGAAATAGGTAACGTCGGATGAATTTCGTCCACAGGCAAGTACTGCGGTTGACCATACACGGCCATTGAAGAAGCAAAAATAAATTTCTTAACTTTAGCCTTTGCAGCAGCCTCTAGAACATTTAAAGTACCCAAACAATTTGTTTCCAACTCTTCTTTCAATAAATCAGTGTCAAAAGAAGCCCTGATACTGACAAAAGCTGCATTGTGAAAAACAACGTCAACAGACTTAAACAATCCGTCTATATCTATTTTGTTTTTTATATCTCTCTTGTAAAATTTGCAACCTTTTGGAACATTTTCCCTGCTGCCGACATTAAGATTGTCTAAAACCACCACATCGCCTTTGCCGGTTTTTATTAATCCTTCGGCAATATGAGAGCCTATAAAGCCAGCACCCCCTGTTACTAAAAATTTCATTTTTACACCCTTTAATTTGTCTTGAATGCCGGACAATCCCTGATTTTACATTCAATAGGAACTTTGTTGTAATGTATCATACGTCTAAATTCTGTAAATTTTTTCGAATACCAAATTTCCTTAAAATCCTGTTTAAAAACATTGCCCATAGCATATTTATGCATGATTTTTCGCATATTTCCTTCTGTATAGCCGCAGCAAGGATAAACATTTCCGTCAACAGTTATAAAAGGTACGGTCCAATCTAAACAGCCGCAAATATCTTTTTTCTCCTCTTTTTCCATCCTGTATATTGAAATACGGAAATTTTTTAATTTCATAGCAGTTTGCAATGTCTCATCAAGAATTTTTTCATCAACCTGTGGAGATAAATCTAAATTTTCTTTGAAAGGAATTAATTTTGTAAACTGAATCAAATTAATCTGATTAGGGTCAGAATTAATAGAATGAATCAAACGCACAAATTCAGGCATCTCATGGAAATTAATTTTTGTAACGATAAAATGGAAACAGATTTCCGGAAAGTTTGATTTCATCTCTTTTTTTAAACGCACTAAATTTTTGACATTCGCTATGACTCTATCAAAATTAGAGCCAACCTGCTGCTTTTCATAGGTATCTTTTGTTGCGCCATCCAGCGACATCCATATCTTGTTAACTTGAATATCTATAAGTCTTCTTGCTCTTTCTTCATCAATAAAATAAAAAGTATCAAAAAATTGAGTATAAATTGATTTTGATTTTACATATTCGAGCATGGCCATATAATCCTTATTCAGCCAATTATGCCCTATTCCAGACAGACTTATAGCTTTTAATTTTGGGAATTGATCTATGATTTTCTTAAAATTTTCAAAGCTCATATCTTGCTGCAGTATATCCCAATAAGTAGACTCACACTTAAGGCATTTAAAATTACATCTCGTAGTTGCTTCCAACTCAATTCTGCCAGGATAAGGCACGAAAAATTGGCTTTTTAATTGAAAGGGATCTGCAAAACCCGCCCCTTCTTCTTTTGTAATAAGCATTGTCCAAAGATAATTATAGGCGCCTTTAAATTTGCCGCGTTTCAACAAGAAAAAAATCTGCCTTAAGTAAAAGGGAATTAACCGCGAAGCTTTTCTTAATTTAGTAATATAGAAACGTAACATAAAACTACTCCAAATAAATTAACAGCTGATTGTCTTATTTAAATATAAAATCGAATTTTTTATAGTTGATTTCTGTTTTACAATAGTATCTGCAAAAACTACTGAATTCTGAATACAAATATCATTTTCTACAACAACATTTTGTCCAATAATGCTATTTAATATTTTTTTCTTACTGCGCAAACCAACTTTTTTCGCCAAAAGCTGTGTAAGTTTGCGGCGCTTAAGCTCCTGCAAATTGATCGCCAATAAGTCACCAGGGTTAGTAAGATTAAGATCCTCAAGGATAATATTACTCTTTTTTACCTTGAATCCGTCATCAATAAGTATTTGAATAGAATCAGTGAGCTCATACTCATCCCTCATCGCTGTCCTGGGGGTTCTGCGAATAGCGTCAAAAATATGCAAATCAAAAAGATATAGGCCGCATCCTTTTAAGTCATTAATTATATAGCGCGGTTTCTCAATAACGCGTTCAATAAAGCCTTCTTTGTTCTCGATAATCGCAAAGTTTCTTTTAATCGCATCTCTATTCTTTTCTGTCTTAGTTGCCAAAACTGCATTTATTTTATTGTGCTCAAATTCATGAAACATTGTGCTAAGGTCTTTAGTAATGAAAAAAATATCACCTAAAAACAACAAAAAAGGCTCAGAAATATACTCTTCTAACATCCCTACTGCATGAGCAATTCCCAACATATTCTTCTGCTCAACATAATTAATCTTTAAACCGAATCTTTTCCCATCTCCTAGATGATTGACTATTTTAGCGCCATGATGACCTATCAGCACAATAACATCCTTGATACCTACTTCATTCATCATATTTAGCTGATATTCTATTAACGGCATATTACAAATAGGAAGCAACGGCTTTGGAAAATCATCGCTAAAAGGATGCATGCGACTGCCCTTACCTGCAGCTAAAATAACTCCCATGTATTTTGATGACATATCGACTCTCCCAGCAATCAAATTGCTTTTTTATAAATGTTTATGAGCCCGTCATGAATATTCTTATTGTCACAAATTTCAGCTATGCGTTTTCTTGATTGCTCTCCAAAACTACTAATCAAGTTTTTATTTCTTAAGCAGTAAATGATTTTTTCTCCAAATTCTTCGGCATTGTTCGCTTTTACTGTATAACCATTAATGCCATCTTTAATAAAAAATGGAATATCTCCTATTCGTGAAGCGATAATAGGTTTTTTGGCAAACATTGCCTCAGTTAAAAATATTGGCCAAGCAATACCCCATTGTTCCGGGACAACAACTAATTCAGAACGTCTTAAATATTTTTGAACTTCGTCATTATTTTTTTTACCAAGAAAATAAACATATTTTTCCAAATCGTTCTTACTTATAAAATCTAAAATACTGTCTTTGTATTTTTTGACGACCCCTGTTTCAATTACATAAAGCTTCGCTCCAGGAATTTCCTTGATTACTTTCAGCATCTGATCAACTAAAATTTTTAGACCCTTATGGGGAGATACCCATCCACAGAACAATACTGAATCAGGCTCAATTTCGCCATCTTGCTTCTTTTCATTTTCCCATGTATCTTTAGATAAAGGCAACGGCAAAAAAACTACTTTTTCTTTAGGAATGCCATAATCCCGTAAAACTTCAGCCATTGTATTAGATAAAACTATAAATATATCGATTTTTTTTAAAAAAATGTTAAACAAAAATCTTCTAAAAAAAGTGCCTATTTTTTTATGGCTATGCGTACAAGAGAAACAAGACAAACTATGGTACTTTTTGCAAAAGCCACCTGTTTTTGTAATTAAGGTATGATTGGGGCAAAGACACCAATTATCATAAATTGAGAAAACCACAGGTATTTTCAATCTCTTCGCAGCTGAAACAACAGAAAATGAAAGCACTCTAAAATTATGCAGATGAAGAATATCTGGCTTAATATCTTCTAAAGCTTTTGAAACTGAAATAAAAGAAAGCAAATCAAAGGTCCACAATTTCAATAATTCAGCATATTTTCCAAAATAATCGTTTAAAACAGAAATAGGATAAAGATTGTATTTTCTATAGCTGGCGTTATCTGGCTTCGTTGACAAAACAGTCTGAGCATGACCCTTTTCTTGAAGTAAATCAATAAGATTAACAGCTGCTAATTCTGCCCCACCCCATATATTATGATACCTTGGTAAATAATCAGTCACGTGACATATTTTCATAATTTTTATCTGTACTTATCCTTTTGAGGCACGAAATTTGATAATACAAAATAATTCTTTCCAGGAATTCAAGATATGAGCAGCATACCTTATCGGAAATGTATTGCTAATATTTATAAAACTTTTATTCAAGTTTTCGCACAATAATATACTGGTTAGATGTTTTATAAAATAAACTAATAAAAATGTCTAATATTGTAAAAAAAGAAACAACAAAAACATTGTGAAAAGAAAAAAATTCTCCCAACGAATTTGACTGCCCCTTGCTATTAAGACCAAACTTATTGCGTAACGAAATAATCCAAAACCCGGGTGAAGGTAAATAACCTTTCTTTTCAACTAGATAATTATATTTTTTTAATAAAAGTACAAGGCTTTTTCTCGAAAATATATAAAGATGTCTAGGGATATGATATCCACCCCAGAATTTTCTACGAAATAATAAAAAATCAACTCCTCCGGGGTTTGGTGTCTCTATAAGAATCCTGGAAAGTGGTTTTAAATTATGCTGAAGTTGCTGAATAAATTGTTCTGGAAATCTCAAGTGTTCCAAAAATTGATTCATTAAAATAAGATCAAAAACGCCTAAAGAACGAGAAAAATCAAAGTCTTCGATATTGCCTTCAAACAAATCAATTTTGGACTCTTCCGCTCTTTTTTTAACGGGTTCGGAAAAATGCAAATCGATTCCGACCAATCTAATCTTTAAATTCGGCAAAGCCGAACGTAAATTAATCAACCTTTGAGCATCCCCGCATCCCAAATCTAATATGGAACTAACACATGCATGCCTAATAATAGGAATTATCCGCTTTAAATCACTTCTTTGTTTTATCTCATAGATAAAACCTTTTAAAAAAAGCGGTGAATGCGGATTGATCGTATAGTAATCTTTAGTGTAAAATTTTTGAATAATATCCCGATCCGGCATTGGATTTAAAAAAACCAACCCACACATCTTACACTGCAGCAATTGAAAAGTTTCCGAGACGCTATTATACTCGAAATCATTCCCAGTAGCGCAACTTTTTATATTTTCAGAGTTACAAATCAGACAATTCATTTTTTTAAAAACAAGATTCCGAAGTTACGACACATTTTTTATTAAAAGTTTTAGAAAGATGTGATTTTATAAAATCCTTATTCTCGGAAACAAAACATTGTTGGGCATAATAGCCTAACCGATGAATCATTTTTTGACGAATTTCTTCAAGGGGTGTTTTGAGAATATTACCAAATGAAATATGCATAAAAGGACATGGCAAAACATCACCGTATGGAGTTATATAAATTTTTTCAGATCCCGCTGAACATCCGGATTTCATAATGTTAGTTTCAAAATCTGTCCGCACATGAGGGAACCTCCTGACTAATGAATACAAATAATCCTGATCTTTTTCGTTCAAAAGAATGTCTAGATTGCCGCGCCATTTTCCTGCAGGGGCAGCGCGGGAAATAATCAATAATACCTTCATTTTTCGTGCTAGCTCAATAAGCTCGAGAGTCCCTTTTTGCCGAATGTTTTCGTGGGACAACGTACAAACAATGCATGTTTTAAGACCTGCCTTAAGAGATATTTTAATAGCTCTTAACGTCTCATTAAAAGCATTTGATCTATTCCTGAATTTATCATGAAACGCAACATCTCCGCTATCCAGGCTAAACAACATAGCGTCTACACCTAGATCATGAAGCTCTTTAGCTCTACTTTCTGTAAGCAAGATACCATTGGAATTAACAGTAATATATGAATCAGAGGGATCCAAACATCGTATTAAATCATTCAGTTGATCGTAAAGAAGGGGCTCGCCTCCCGTAATCCCAAACGACAAAACTCCGGCCTTTTTACACTTCTGAACAATGTCTTGCCATTCCGAAAGAGTCATCTCATTCTTACGCCATGCCAAATCCGGCTCTTTCCGATTATTAAAATCTTCAGAAAAACAGTGCTCACACTTAAGATTGCATTTAGAAGAAACACAAACATCTGCATAGCGTAATTTTGAAATCCGACAGATTTTACTTTCAAGGACTCGCATAAAAAGTTTATACAAAAACTTCGGCTTTTTAAAATTCACCGAATAAGTAAAATTATAATATAAAGAACCAAAATATCTTATAAGAGAATAATTCATTTTTTTATCACACCGAAAATGTTACAACCTAACTGAAAAGAGCTTACTTTAATATCTCGAAACCCTACCTTTGATAACACATCTTTTAAAGTTTTTTCCGTATGATACCTTTTATGATCTCTGATTTCAGCTTTGCTCAAAAGTCCAAAACCGTACGTTAATATATTTATAAGCCATCGGGCTTTCTTCGAAGGCACCGTTAACAACAAAGAACCCAGCGGTCTCAAAATTCTAAAAACTTCCTTTAGAATTTCTTCTTCGTTTTCAAAATGCTCTAGTGTCGCCAACATCGTAACAATATCTACAGATTCGTCTGCCAAAGGCAGAGAATCATTTAAAAAAATTTGTTTTACGTTTATATTTGAATAACTCAAGCTGGAAACTTTTTTGTCTATCCCAATGCATTCTTTTGAAACATTACTGATATTCCTAAGTAACGCAAAATGACAACCGCAACCGATGTCACAAATTCGTTGGCCATTCTCTATATAAGGCATAACTTTTTTTAGTCTTAAACGACGCAAGATTTTTTCTAAAAGAGGCTCTCCATCAAATATTTTTTTCACGATACCGTACTTAAAAATACATCTAATCGCTTCAAAGCCATCCTTCCAGCCAATTTTTTTTCCTGCGTTATACTTTCGACCATAATAAGAAATACCAACCTCATAAATCCGACAATCCATCTGGCTGACTTTGATTGTTACTTCAGGCTCAAATCCGAATCTTTTTTCTTCAAGGTTGATATTTTTGATAACATCGCTTCTAAAGGCTTTATAACATGTTTCCAGATCCGACAAATTTAAATTACAAACCATATTTGTTAACAAGGTTAAGAATTTATTACCAATCATGTGCCAAAAGAACAAAACGCGGTGAGTTCCGGTTGATAAAAACCTTGAACCGAAAACAACATCAGCATGACCGTCTTCAATAGGTTTTATCAATGTGAAATATTCATCAGGGTTATACTCAAGATCAGCATCCTGAATAATCACAATCCCACCCGTTACATGCACAAAACCCGTTCTTAACGCAGCACCCTTGCCTTCATTTTTATCTTTAAAAACCACTTTAATTTCATCATCATTGATATGTTTCAAAATATTACGAGTCCCATCCGTTGATCCGTCATCTACAATAATTATCTCTTTGGTCAAAGGAACTGATTTAACTCTTCGGATAATTTCTTCAATTGTATTTTTTTCGTTATAAACGGGCATCACTATTGAAATCGTTGTCACTTCTTATCTCCTTTAGTAAAATACTTGCGAGACTCTAGCGTAAACTCCTGACATCAAAAAGATAAATACTTTTATTTTGTAAGATAAATTTTACGAGGTTTTTCTTTTCGATAAACAACGCAATCAAATGAGATAAATCAGCATTAAAATTTTCAAATTTTTGGATAGGGCCAAAAATAAGTAAATAATCCACATGGTGATTCTCGAGCTGCTCAATGACGTCTTGCGGAGTTGAATAAATAATAGGAAAGACATGTCTTTGCAAAGATGCTCCAAAAGCCGGATAATCCCAATCGGTGCCGGAAGAAATAATAGCGATTTTATCACTTCCTCTAGAAACCTCATCCAATTTATGATATATAGCCATTTCCGACAATTTTAAATCTGAAAAAGGCAAATATCGTTTTTCGTAAGAATCCATTTGAAAAAAACTTAAGTAATTCTTAAAAACCTTGCGTTCTTGTAAAGACGGCAATACGTATATCGGCTTGCTAGGATTGCAAAAAGCAACAGTTAAAGTCTGTATTACAGAAAAAATGACAAAAATCAGCAAATAAATAAAATGGAACTTACTTTTTGCATTTAAGCCAGGAGTGGGCTGATAGAAACATGCACTCAATGGAACGACAAAAGCAGTGAATGGGATGAGCAATCTAAATATCCACGGATCTTTCAACAAAGACGCGGAAAAAAAGAATAAAAAAGAAGAACCACAAGATAATACAAGCCATTTTTTCATGCTTCTTGTTTTAAATAAACAATAAATTGCAGCCGGTAAAATTAAACCAACCCAAACCAATCCATAACCCGCTGAATCCTCATGAAAAGAAACGCCTTGATAAAAATGTGGAATTTTTAAAAAAGTTAAACCGCTTGTATCAAAAAAACGTTTACCAATATGGATCAAATTATTTGCTGCGTTTACAACCGAAAACGTGGAATGTTTTTCAAGGATTGCCTTGGGACCCAGAAAGAATCCGTACGACATAAAATTTTGAAAATACATGTAGCTACCAAACAACAAAAAACTAAAAAAAACATAAATAAACCAATAAAAGAATAATTTAGATCTACGGCCGGAATGATAAAAAATTATTAAAAATCCGGACAAAAGTAACCCAGGAAAAACAAACAATGAAGTAGCTTTTGTTCCTAAAGACAAACCAAGAGCAATGGCCGAGGCAAATAAATAACTTTTAGCACAGTTCTTTAGACCTTTCAAAAAGAAATAAACTCCGGCAAACATAAAGAATGTCACAACGAGATCATTTTGGACTGACGTAGCTTCCAACATAGTCTCTGTAACCGAGCTCCAAAGCAAAGCAGCAAACAAAGCAGGTGCCTTCTTAAACTCCAAGAACCTGGAAAAAAGAAAAACTAAAACAAAAATAGCAATATAAGAAATATACTGAGGCATAAAAGCTAAAAGATCCATTTTAAGAAATGCCATAGACCACAAAATAAGAATTTCCGCATTTGGCAAAAGATAGAGCTGCCGCGTATCTTGAGTCACATAAATTCCTAGTGATTTATTTTGCAGCCAATATCCTACACGGGATAAATGATAAGACATGCCGTCCCAGTTATTAGGAGGAACCATAATTCCTGAAATAAAAGAAGCGAGCAGAAAAATACCCAAACAAGCCACCAAAACAGCAATGAGAGGATTGTTTTTTATGCCTATGGATTCTCTAAGGGGCCCAAGAATGGGCTGATAAGGCAATACGGTTTTTTGTGGATGTTTTATAAAAAAAATAAGACAAAAAAATATAAAATGGAAAATTATAAAGTTGTGCGCAGAAATTAATTTAAATATTGATAATGAATATGCTGTAAAAATTATTGTGGCACAAAAAAGAATTACAAACAAAATATATCGCTCAAGCACAGAAAAAAAATCAAAAAATCTCAAAACATACAATGAGATAAACCCAACTAAAATTATATCAACCAAAAATAGTGAAAAGGATAACATTATTAATATGCGTTTTTAGAATAAGTTAGTTTAATCAGCGTTAGCCAAAGAATCTTAAAATCAAACCAAATAGACCAATGTTCTATATAATAAATATCATGTTCAATCCTTTTTTTCATTTTTTCCAAAGTATCTGTCTCTCCGCGCCATCCATTCACCTGAGCCCATCCGGTAATCCCCGGCTTTACTTTATAACGCCACATATACGTATCCAGCCGGCTCCTATGCTGTTCATCAAGATAAACAGGATGAGGCCGGGGCCCAACCAAAGACATATCGCCCTTTAAAACATTGAGAAGCTGAGGAAGCTCGTCAAGACTGAAACGCCTGATAATCTTGCCTACAGGAGTGATGCGGGGATCATCAACGGAAGCTTGCTTCGTATCTGCAATCTTAGGATCTCCAACAACCATGCTCCTAATTTTATAAACAGAGAATTTTTTCCCTTTTATGCCAAAGCGCTCTTGTTTAAAAAATATCGGACCGGGTGAAGACAATTTAACCATAAAAGAAATAATAATCAAAAAAGGAGCTGCAATAATTAAACCAACAAACGCGATCATTATATCTAAAAGCCGCTTCAAGACACGATTCCAGCCATAAATTGGATTTTCCGACAAATTGATCAATGGCATACCGTCAAAATCCTCTATACTGGCATTCAGCGTTAGTGCCTGATAAATATTAGGCACAATCCTGACATCCACAGTTTCAACTTCAAGCATCTTTAAAACATAAAGCAATCTACGATAAGCCCGAATAGGTAAAGTAATAAAAATTTGATCAATTTCATATTCGGCAATGACAGCACTAAGTTTGGTAATATTGCCGTAAATTTTCTTCCCATCCACGATACGGCCTTCAGGGATATAATCGTCTATCCAGCCGACAAAACGAAACCCTGCCCAGGGATTATCAGCAATTTTATGAGCCACTCTCAACCCGGTTTCTCCGGCCCCGACAATAAGGACATTTTTAAGATTGAACCCCTGCTGGCGCAAAAACCTCATAAGCTTTCTAAAAAATACGCGCCATCCTAAAGTCCCAAATAGATCAAAAATAAAAAAGAGTAAAAAGACAAGCCGGGAATAGACATGTTCACGGTAGAAAAAGCTTATCCCAAGTAAAATACACGTGGCCATCAAACAGGCCTTCATGATAGAGAAAAACTCTTCCCAAAGCGAAATGCTGCGCTTTGGAAAATAGAGTTTAAAAATATCAAACGTGATCGTCCAAACAAAAACAATAACAGGTAAGACAAAAAGATAATATTTGACGGGAGGCACAGGAGAAAAAGAAAATAATGTCGAATGAAATCTTAAATTGTAGGCACAAAGCCAGGCACCCAGGGCGATACCAATATCTATAAAACGAAGAAGAGAAATAAAAATTTGCGTATGTTTTTTCAACATAACGATGCCTCACGTCGATATGAACCATCCAGTAATTTTACTAAATTTTTATCAAGATCATTTAGCACTACCTCTTTAGACAAATGTTCTTCTGCATATCTCCTGCCATTCTGCCCATAAACTTCAGCTCGTTTACGATCATGGCATAATTCTATAATCGCGTTATACAAAAGAACTGCATTTTCAGCTTCAGTCACAATCCCGCACTGAACAGCCTCAATCAATCGTGCCAGCGAGCAGGACGCATCAGCAGAAGCTATAACAGGCCTGGCGCTCGCCATAATGTTCAATAGCTTTGAAGGCATCAAAAAATCCCCTACTGATCTTTTTTGGATGACGAGCGAAACATCTGCCGCAGCCAGCATCCAGGGTAATTGATCTTTAGGCTGAAGAGGCAATAGATGGACATTTTTAAGGTTCTGATTCTTAAGGCTTTCCGTAAGCAACACGAGCCCCGCACCCTCTCCAACAATAAAATACTGAACATCTTCATCATGCCGGCTCATCCGGGCAACATCTAAAACAATTTCAACACCCTGTTTTGTACCGATATTTCCGGCATACAAAATCACAAAACTTTCAGGAGAAATTCCGTTTTTAACTCTAAATTCATTATTCTTAGCCAGAGGCTTGACAAAATGCACATCCGCCCAGTTAGGCAAAAGGAAAATTCGCTCTTCTCTGATCCCCTTTTCGACAATCTTTTTTTTCATTCCTTCGGTAATAGTTGACACAAACGTTGCATTCTTAAAAAGAAACTTTTCAAAATTCTCTAAAATTTTTAAAAAAAACGAATTTTTTAGAAATTTAAGCTCTTTAGCCGCGTCAACCTGTAGATCCTGAACATGAAAAATCATTGGGGTTCGCTTTAAACGGCTAAAAAATAACGCCGGTAATCCAATCGCTAACGGCGGACAAACAACGATAAGGGCATCAACACGCTTAAACAACAGAAAAAAAAGATTAAATGAAGATGTTATCGCAAATAGTGCCTCATGCATTATCCTGGAAATCGCATTAACTTTCTTTGGAGGAAACACAAAAGATCGCCTCACGGAAATATCATTAATTATCTCAGAAGAAAAGAATAAACCTCTGTATTCAGGAGCAACGTTCCAATCAGGATACCAGGGCATGGCCGTTACAACGGTTACACAATAACCGCATTTTTTTAAAAAATCCGCCATTTCATGGTTAAAAGCACCTATGCCGATCTTTTCGGGGTAATAATACATGCTATAAATAATAAGATGAGTTGTCGGCCCTTTTTTCATAGTTTAAGAAGCCCCCAGACGAAGAGAAACACTCGATACCCCCTCTTCTTTTTTAACTTTGAGCAGCTTTTGAACTGCATCCAGAACCGATTCAACGGTTATTTTCGACATACAGACATTACTTTTACAACTATTATAAATACACGGACGACAGTCTAAGTCTTGGATCCAAACAGCAACAATGCGATCATCCAACGGCTTTGCCGAAAAAGGCCACTGAGGGCCATATAAAACAACAGCGGGCGCTCCCGCAGCATACGCCAAATGAGAAGCAGCACTATCTAAACAAATCACTAGACGGCATTGGTTGAAAAATGACAGCAAATGACCTAGCGTTGCCTTAACAATAGGAACTTTTACTTTTAAACAATCATTAATCTCTTGAACTGTTTTTTCATCCTGTGGCCCTTGAATAAGAACAACAGGGTATTTATGCTCAGATAAAAACTCAATAACCTTTGCAAATCGTTCACTCGGCCACAATTTTTCTATTGTGCTGGCACCAGGATGAATGGCAACGATATCTTGAGCGCTCATCCATGGCCGTTCCTTAAAAAAATCACGTACCCATTCTTCAGCCTCTTGAGAAGGTTCAAGATGATATTGTTTTTCAGGATTTTCGATACCACAGGCCGACAAAACCGAAAGCCTGGCTTCCAGAAGATGTCGTACATTTTTAGGAAAATCAGGAATGTGTGTCAAAAATAACCGTCCTCCGACAATATCATACCCCAAACGATTTTTAGCACCTGTCAAAAACATAAAAAAAATGTTCCGAAAATCAATCTGTGCGTCAATCGCAAGGTCAAACTTCTCTTTTCTAAGCTTTAAGATCATCTTCACTAATCTCACCACGTTACTCAAGCTGTAAGAACGAACACCCCATGGAAAAGAAACCGTCCACAGGCAATCGACAAAAGGCTGGCCTTCTAAAAGATCCTTGGCGAAATCATTAGCACAAAGAAAAATTTTTGCATCAGGATATTTGGCCTTAAGTGCTTTTAAAAAAGGAACCGCCATCATCACATCACCCACCAGATGAGACTGAATCACAAGGATTTTTTTAGGAGAACCTTCATATTTTTTGCTCTTTTCTTTTTTTCCGCAAAAAATATTTAAAAAACCATCAATAAAAAAAGCGGTTTTCAATTTCTTTTGATTATAAGAACAGAGAAAAGGCACCGAAGGTTCACCTAATTTATTTTTTCTGTGCTTGTCCATCTTTTTCATTTTACTAAAATGCATGATCTTATTTTTTTATATTTGGATAATGAGCACAAAACCAATCTACCGTCTCTGCAACGCCATCTTTAATGGAAGTAAACTTAAAGTCAGGAAGATATTTTCGCAGCTTTGTCGTGTCCGAAGGTTTACGAAATTGACCATCCGGCTTTGAAGAATCAAAAATTACCTTTCCTTTAAATTCCATTTTTTCAACAATGAGATGCACTAAATCTTTTATGCTGATCTCTTCTCCAGAAGAAAAAATAATAGGAGATTCCTCATCATAGTTATCCAGAGCCCAGAGTGTTAATTTTGCGATATCCGATGAAAAAACAAATTCTCTTAAAGGTTTACCGCTTCCCCAAATCACAAGATCGGTTTTATTATCTCTTGCCAAAAAACAACGGTGGATCAACGCCGGGACAACATGACCATCTTCCAAGTCCCAGCTATCATTAGGACCATAAATATTGGTTGGAATCACAACAATATAATGGCATCCCCATTCCTTCCGGTACGCAACGCTTTGGACTTCCAACATACGCTTCGCGTAAGCATATCCAAAATTAGATGGATGCGGCGGCCCGCTATGGAGATCTTTCTCATTCAAAGGATAAGAGCACACATTTGGAAAAACACAGGTGGATAAAAAAGAAACCAGTTTCTTGACCCCACAAAGACGGGCGCATTCCAACACATTTGTATTGATCATAACGTTATTTCTAAAAAATTCTCCGGGGTGGGCCATATTTTTCCCGACGCCGCCGACCATAGCCGCTAAGTGAATAACGCATTCAGGCTTAATACTTTTAAACTTTTTTCTCGTCTCATCAAAGTCAATCAAGTCGACATCTTTTCTGGTTAAATAAACCACATCGTGCCTGTTTAATTTTCTTATAGCACTTCCGACCAATCCTTGAGAACCCGTTAATAATATTTTAGCCATTTGAATCCAACCTCATGATTTTATGAACTTCCTTTTTTGTTTATAAAGGGCTTTCTGCCATTCAATGGTACGCATCAAACCTTCTTCAAACGGGACAAATTCGTTCTTCCCGAATTCATTCAACACTTTTGCCATATCCAGATACACATCCTCAGGGGCGCCGGTAACCCCTTGAACCTCTTTAGGAAAAATAACTGGAACATTCATGTACTGGCCAACTTTGTTTGCCAACTCACCTATGGTAATTCTGGACATCCCTCCAACGTTATAAACCGGTTCCTTGCCTTTTAAAAAAATTTTCCAGATCATCTCAACAGCATCTGAAACATAAAGATACGTTCTTTTTGCTAAGCCTTGATCTAATAAATCGATTTTTCCCTGGATGGCTTTATAGATAAAAGAATTCAAAACCCTCTGATCGCCTGGTTTTGTGCCGGGGCCATAAGCAAGTGCCAAACGCGCAACCTTAGCATCATATCCTTGAGCCCTAAAGGCATAAGTAATAGCTTCACCGCAACGCTTGCCTTCGATATAACAGGCCCGTGGATGCGTGGTATTTGTAGTCCCAATCTGAGTTTCTTTGTAAGGTGGATTGGATAATCCGCTATAAACCTCACTGGTGCTGATAAAAACAAATTTCCCTTTTGTCGAAAACTTATTAAATAACTCCAAGGTTGTTGATGTATTAAGCTGCAGCGTCTTTACTGGATCTTTTAGAAACTTCCCTGGTTGCCCGTATCCAGCAGCATGAATCACGCAATCTGCGACCGGCAAACTTTTTAAAAAATCATCGTCCGTCAAATCTCCCCTAAAAATAACGGCGGTTTTATTATCTAAAAATTCTTTCCAGTAAGATAAGGGCTCGCTCTGTATGACCGCAACAACGTTGATCGGCTTATTCGCAGCATGAGCCGCATATTTAAGACAAGCTACTAAATATGTGCCCAAAAGGCCTGAAGCCCCTGTGATCAAAACTGTTTTGCCAAAAAGTTCAGACAGATCAACTTTTGAACAGATCTGTCGCGCATCTTGAGCAATGATATCAACAAGTTTATTCATGGATCAATTTTTCGATTCTTTTTTTTATATCCTTAACTGTTAATCCCAATACTTGATCGTGTTCCTCTGCCGTCCCATAATTTTTCAAAAATTGATGAGGAACACCCATGCAATCTAAAACAACAGGACCAGGATGTAAGGCCGTCATTACATCTGCGGCCAACATTCCAGAATAATAAGGCTCGCACAAAAGCACTTTTTTTGAAAAACAGTTCTTTTTTAAAGTATCCCCATCGAACGGAACAACGCTCGTATAATAAAGAACTGTGACATCAATGCCTGCGGCAGCCTCTAAAACAGGCTTTAAAATTTGGCCAATGGCGATAATTGTTGCCGATTTTCCTTCCCGCACCACTTCAGCTTTTCCAATATTTACTTGATAACTTGTTGAATTTTCCCTTTCGCTCAATCGATAATATGTAGGATGATTGTTTGCGTAAGCTTGATGAAATAGAATATCAAATTCTTTCGCAGTACCTGGTAAAATAATTTCCATCCCTGGGATATTTTTGAGAATCCCTACATCTGCCGGACAATGATGCGTGCATCCCAAAGCCGCATAATCATAAGAAGATCCCACGCTAATAAAATTACCTCCCAATTCCTGATATCCAAAATCGACCTTAAGTTGTTCAAAGCTTCTCTCAATCAAAAAAGGAGCAATGGTATGGACAACAGGGATCAATCCTGCCATGGCCAAGCCAGAGGCCAGGCTGACGGTTGACTGTTCCAAAATACCAATATTATAAACACGCCCGGGATTCTGGGCAAAAGCATTGCGAAAGCCAAATACGCCGATATCTCCTAACAATAAAATCAACCGTTCGTCCTTTTTTAATAGCGACTCAACGGTTTCAACTAACTGTTTTCTCATGCTCATTGTAATTCTTCCATAATTTTGGAGAACTCTTCCTGGGTTGGGAATTTATGATGCCAGGCCGGATTATTCTCCATCATGGCACAACCACGACCCTTAACTGTTTTTGCTATGATAACCAAAGGCTTAGAAACAGGAAAACCACGCAAAGCCTTTAATATTTCACCCTGATCATGCCCATCAATACAACAACTTTCCCATCCAAAAGCCTCGAACTTAGCGCGCAAATCATCAATAATTAAAGCCCTGTCTGTTGAATGATTATGGTCAACAATACAACATAAATTCGTCAACTGATGATGACTGGCTAAAAGAGCCGATTCCCAAACAGTCCCTTCGTTACACTCTCCGTCACCAATCATAACGAATACTTTGCTTTTACTTTTTTTGATCTTCAAACCTAAAGCTAACCCGACGCTTATGGGAAACCCGTGCCCCAAAGAACCCGTCGATGCCTCTACCCCGGGTACCTTATGGCAATCCGGGTGACCACCGAATTTACTTTCAAATTTACCGAAATTTTTTAATTCTTCCTCTTTGAAAAAACCCTTAGCCGCCAACACGACATAAAGGCCTAAGGACGCATGTCCTTTACTTAAAATAAAACGATCTCGATCTGGATTTTTAACATTTTTAATGTCTACATTAAGTACTTTGTCATACAACACAGCAAGGATATCCAGGCAGGAAAAAGCGCTCGCAATATGGCCTTCGTGAGCAGAGGCCGCCGTTGTTACTATCAATCGCTTCAAATAATTTATATCGGCCATTAAACTTTTTTCCATTCAATCACCTTGCGTTTTAATAACTTACTCTTTTTAAAAAAATTTATTTCACGCGGCTCACAAAAGAAAAATCATGATTGGTATAGCTAAACCCCTTCTTTTTGGAAAGAGCCACACCCTCGCCTTTTGTGTCAAGGCCGCTCAGCTTTAAATCATAATCGACCATTATTTTTACAAGCTCAGAAAAACTTACCTTGGGATTCCACTTTAAAACTTTTTTTGCTTTTGTAATATCAGCTTTAAGATAATCAACTTCCGTTGGGCGAAAATAATGCGGGTCGATTTGAATCAACGGATATCCTTTTTTTAAATACACAGGCAATTCCGATGAAGAATCAACAGACTTAATAATACCCACTTCTTTGGCGCCAGCACCTTCCCAGGATAAATGAATTCCCGCATAACCAAATGCTTCTTCGGTAAATTCACGCACGGAATGGCTCTCGCCCGTTCCGATAACAAAATCATCGGATTCTTCCTGTTGCAACATCAACCACATCATTTCAACGTACTCAGGAGCAAAACCCCAATCACGTTTTGCATTGAGATTCCCTAAGTATAACTTTTTTTGTCTCCCAGACAGAATACCTGCAATAGACCTTGTAATTTTGCGAGTTACAAAAGTTTCTCCGCGACGCGGGCTTTCATGATTGAATAGAATGCCATTAGAAGCAAACAGACCGTAACCTTCACGATAATTTTTTACCATGTAATACGCATAAAGCTTGGCACAGGCATAAGGACTCCTGGGTTCAAAAGCCGTTTTTTCTGATTGCGGAGGCTGAGCCGCTCCAAACATTTCACTGGAGGATGCCTGATAAAATCTTATCGGCATCTTACTGTTTCTGATGGCTTCCAAAAAACGCGTTGTTCCAAGCGCAGAGACACTACCAGTATATTCAGGCATTTCAAAGCTGACTCGAACATGGCTTTGGGCACCTAAATGATAAACCTCGCTGGGTTTAATAGTGTAAATAAGGCGATTGATCTGTTCTCCGTCCGTCAGATCACCATAGTGTAAAAAAAACTTAGCCCCAGACTCATGGGGATCGACATAAATATGATCGATCCTGCCTGTATTAAAAGTACTCGAACGACGAATGATCCCATGAACCTCGTACCCCTTAAAAAGCAGGAACTCCGCCAGATAAGAACCATCTTGACCCGTGATACCTGAAATCAAAGCAATCTTTTTCATTTTTTTCCTTTTTTTAAAAAATTGTTTTATCAGTTTTTATTTTGAAAATCAAAAATATGCCCAAAAACTTTTTTTATCCCCCGACCGAAATACTTAACATCAGAAAGGCTCCTAATGGAAAACATTCTCCTTAAGACAAACTCCGGACTAAAAGCCACTCTGTATATTTCCTGGACAAGTTTAAGCAATGCCACGTTCTCTATGGACGTCTTCATTACAGGCCGCTTCATATCATAATCATTCCAATCTTCGGTTAAGAGCAAACCTTCTTTGCGACACTGATCAAACAACGGCGAACCAGGATATGGAATAACAATAGTAGCCTGAACCGTATAGGCATAGCCCTTTTTAAGCAGCCAGCGGCCTAATTTCAGCGTATTCTGAGCCTCTTCATAGGATTCCCAGGGATATCCGAACATGATCGTAATATGCGGATAAAGGCCTGCGGCCCGCGCCTCCTGGCAAGATTCAACAATTTTTTCAACACGTACGTTTTTATTGATCTTCTCAAGCGTTTTTTGATTCGCTGATTCCAGCCCAAAAAGAACCAGCCGGAATCCTGCTTTTTTCATGGCTGAATATTGCGTCTTATTCAAAGCCCCGAATCTCATGTTACAATCCAAGATGACTTTTTCATTCAATCCCCGCGCAACCATACCTTTGCAGAAATTATCAAGCCAATCCCCTGCAGGAAAACATCCTGTATCATCCATGATCTCTTTGACTCCGTAACAAGAAACCAGAGATTCAATCTCATCTAAAACATTCTCAACGCTTCTTTGGCGAAATGTCGGATAAAGCGTCGGCCAGGAACAGAATGTACATTTTCCCCACCAACAATCGCGTCCAGCCATAATATAAGTGCCCGGCGTACATTTAAAATTACCATTATGCCTAAAATAACGGGACCATTGCGTAAGATCACGATCAATAAAAGGGATTGAGTTTAAATCGTGATTCAGCTTGAAAATTCCTGTATTCTTAACGTCTTTGCCATCACGATACCAGATCCCTGATTCGACCTCTTTTGTCTTATTCGACAAAAAATCACAGAGATTTACCAGAAGAAAATCATAATCTCCTCCAGTCAAAACGAAATCAATATTCGAATTAACAAACGACTCCTCGGGCAATGCAGTCACATGATCACCGAATAAAACAATCAATAGTCTATGGTCAATAGTTGATAACTTTTTAAGATCGTCAATGATCTTCCAGTGCTGTTTAATAACAGGGGTTTTTGTTTCCAGAGCAATAAGATCAGGTTTTTCAGATTTAATTTTCTCAAAAAATTGTTCAAGGCTGAGATTCTGTGCAATAGCATCCATCCAGACGACTTCATGCCCGGCTTGTTTTAACAAAGTCGCGGCCTGAGCCGGAACAACAGGATAGATATATGTCGGCTCATTAAAATACTGGAATTGCCTGTTTTGAGAAAGCAGGGGAACGCCTAAAGTTCTATCAAGCGGCGGATAGGCAATAACAATTTTCACGAGCGTCTCCCCCTGACTTCTTCTTCCTCAAGCTTCGGTTGTGACAACCCAAATAAAAAATAATACCCATAAGTAATATGCGTTAAAAATATCCCGCCAAAAACTGAAATCGTCATTGTCCTGTCATTTTTTTGATAAGATTCCAGAAAAACAAAAGAGAAATAAGAAATCAAAGAAAAAATATAAAGCAATGACATCCAGCGCACCCCCAAAAAGAAGAATCCAAAAACAAGCCAACATAAGAATGCAGACGGAATAAAATACTGCCATTTCAATGATGTCTCAGGGAACCGCTTAACAAAGTATCCGCGGTGTATGGCATAATTGGCGATCTGTTTCAAATGGCCGCTGAATATCGCTCTACGATGATGAAAAACAAGTGCCTCAGGTTCATAAATAATCTTCTTTTTTAATTTTTTTGTGATCTCAAGGCAAAGGATAGTATCTTCGCCAGGCCAGAAGTTTGTCTTAAAACCGCCCAGCTCCAGGAAAACTGATTTCCTGATCAAAAGATTGCACGATGGATAATCCTCAACCGCCTGCTTCAAGCCTTTTTGATACCGATATCGGAAATTTCCACTCACCAAAAATGACTCATACACAAGCCCGCTGGCCAGCCTCTCCCCTGTGTCTGTGGGAGGTGTCACGCCCGGGCCGCCGACTGCCGCCACTTCAGAGTCATCAAAATTTTTGACGGCATTCGTAAGCCACGACTCTGAAGGATACGCATCATCATCAATGAAAGCGAGTATTTCACCTGAGGCCTCACGAGCGCCCTGATCCCGCTTATCTGCCGGCAGGCAAGGCCCTGTGGGTATCACCCGCACTTGTTTATGATCATACAAAAATTCAGTATCCGGCAATACGAGTATTTCAAAATCCGGATACGACAAGTGCAAACATCGCTCAATGCTTTCTTTTAAAAAATCATTCCACTCTTTAACGGCTATAATGATAGAAACTTTCATCGTTCCCCAGTTTCTTTAAAAGACCTGTCGTAATATTTTAATACTTTCATACGATAAAATACTGCGAGCGTATCCCAACCCGTCTGCCACATAGACACCACCCCGATCCTGCCATAACGTCTTTTTTGCTCCAAAACAATAGGGGCTTCAGCAATTTTATATCCAAGGTGTCGCGCATTTGCTAAAAGCTCAAGATCAAAAGCAAATTTTTTAACCAGCACTTTCGGAAAAACATCTTTTAAAACCTGTGCTTTAAATATCTTTAATCCTGTCTGAGTATCCCGAACCGGTAAATCAAAAAGAAGCTTAATGATCAAATAATACATAAAACTGACCAGCCTCCTTGAAATGGGATACTCAACTTTCGAATTGGGATGCAGTTTAGACCCAATGACAACATCAGCCTCATCCAGCCTCATAATATCAAACAAGGTTTGTACCTGACCAGGATGCAAATCCAAATCCGCATCGAGAAAAACAACATAGGCGCCCTGCGCATACCGGAATGCTTTTTTAAGGGCGCGGCCTTTTCCGGATTGTTTCGGATTACGCTTAGCCTTAAGCTGTGGATAAACTTCGGCAAGCTTTTGCACTTCCTGATACGTAGAATCACTGGAGCCGTCATCCATCACAATAATTTCATAATCACAGCCAAACTCATCAAATGTCTTAATCGTCTCAAGCAGTGTCCCACGAATCAGCGCTCCTTCTTCATACGCCGGAATAATAACAGATATTTTTCCTTTAAGATTTTTCATTCCCTGCCCCATTTAACTGAACGAAAACCAAATAATAAAAGGATTGAAGCTGTCAGGAGCCCCACAATCAAAACAGATTCAAGCGTTGCATGAAAGAGACAAATGCCGACCGCTTCAAACAAAGCCATTGTGAATAATATCCAAATAAAAGCCTTATTATGAATCGAAAGGTTATAAAGAGAAAAAATATTGACTACTGCGAATGCCGTGGCATTCAAAGCAAAAAGAATAACAAGGGAATCAAGGCTCGATTGATACTTTCCCGATAAAAGCTTTAAAATAGGGGCAGGAAAAAACGAACAGACCAAAACAGTCAAACCGCACAAAGCACCGACAATCAGAAGGCATTTTTTTAAGATTACCCTTGTGTCATCGTTTTTGGCATGTGAATCCACGATCTTCGGGAACATGACAAGGGCAACAGCACCGGGGAAATAAAATACAATCTTACCGACAAGCTGCGCGATTGAGAAACGACCCGCATCAAGTGGTGAAAAATAATGTTTAACCAGAATAATATCGATATTTGTCAAAGAAAAAAAACTTAAAGAATAAACCGCCACCGGAATAAAATAAGCGTAGATCTCTGAGTATTTTAAAGAAACCCTCTCTTTCAAATCTTTGAAATTTTTAAGCCATGCAGGAATCTGAAAAAGCGAGAGCAAAAAAGAAACAACCGAACCCATGACAAAACCCCAAAGAGCCCCATAAGCTTTCCATCCCCAATAAACGAATACAATAGCAAAAATGAATTTTGCCAATCCTGAAGCAATACCGTTAACAGATGACTGGACGAAATTCTGCAATCCCAAAAGCGCTCCTACGGTTAAAGTCGCATAAACACTGAAAAACAACCCCACGCCGATCGCAAAGAAATAATGCGTCTCAGTCAATTTCAGGAAACGCGCCATCTCATAACGACCTGAGATCAAAATAATTAAAAAAACAACCAAAAATATCGTCAACACTTTGGCCAGATGAATCAAGAATGTGATCGCTTCATCCTTTTTATCATGCGCCATAAATTTAGAAACATAGCGCGTAACCACTGTTGATAAAACGCCGATAGGGACAGAAAAAAAACATATAATAGAAACCAAGACGTTGAGAATACCAAATTCTTCCCCTGGAAGCTTACGAACCATGATCAACCAAAAAGCAAAACTTAAGGCATTAATAAAAATACTTGAAACAAAGACAATACTGCTGTGTCTAATCAATGAATCAGCAAAAAATATTTTTTTCAGTTTTCTTATCATGATTATTTTATCTCAACAGAAGTGTAGCCGTATTGCTGAAATCGATTCGTCTTCACCTTAACATCGCAGGGGTTGCAGTATCCGAAATTAACGCACTCTCTGAATTTATCCTCGATACAAAACTCTGGGTCTAAAATGTGCCCAATGGGACTCGCGCCCGCATAGAGATCCGAATGGCACTTGAAAACATTTCCCTGGCTATCCATTAAAAATTCTGAAGTCCTGCATTGAACCTTTTTTCTAAAACTTTTCAAACATGAACCTTCGTATTTGTAGCAACCATAGAGTTTGCCCTGATATTCTCCCAAGAATTCCTTAGCCCTGAAATCTATCCCGAGCTTAACACACTTCTCCTTAGCCTCTTCAATCACTTTAACGTAAGCCGGATGCATGACGGACCAGATGCCAATACTAAAATGCGCGTCCAGCATTTTTAACACCTTTGCCACGGTCTCATCAAGATCCATGGTTTCCGGATGATAGCTGACGCGGATAGAAGCATAGGGAGATTTTCTTTTGATGCGTTTGGGGTCGACATTCTTAATAAAATCCTCAATGTCAAATTTAAGATTGGTCAAAATATCAATGTTCAATTCAGGTTTTAGATTATTGATAATATAAATAAAATCAGGATGCAGGCTCGGCTCGCCGCCCTGAAGCGTGACAGGAAGATCATCGCGCGAGTTGATACGATTCAACCCTTTAACCCACTCCCTACCTGTCATGAGCGGACGCTTGATGATCCCTTGTTCGTAATGATTGATGCAATAGCTGCATTTCAGATTGCAGGCAAACGTCAGAAATGTCGCAATATAATTATATTCAAGCGGTACCTGTATCGGCTTCATTCCCGTGTCCTGCGCTTCATTTTTTTTCATCTTAGTCTGACCTTTTTCAAATAAAATTAACGTGGGCAGGTGGTTTTCCAGAGGGAGTCTCAAGCCTTTCCTTACCAAGCTTCAAATCCCACAAAAATTCATTAACCTTATGCTGCAGACATAGAGTGCCGCACATCGAGCGTGCGTCAAATTGATCTGAGGCGATCAACTTTAAGACTTCCCAATAACGTTCACTTTTAAAGATTTCCTTAAAAGACTTTTCAGCAATATTTCCAATATGATATTTAGCGTACTTGGTGTTAAAAAACATCCCACAGGGGGCCACAAGCCCTGAGCCGGAAAATTGCATGATGAACGGCGCGCCAAAACAACTCAAATAGCGGCGCTTCCCTTCGCTTAAAATCTTTGACCATTTCACAGCCACCAGATATTCACCTTCACTGAAGCGCTCCGCAGCTTTTAAAACATCCACACAATCCAGATATTTCGCATAATCTACCCCTAAGGCCCCTTCTTCATTATCACTGCAATGTTTTATGATGAGATAATCCACACCCAAAGATTTACCTAACTTGGCTAAAGGTATAACCTGATCAACAAAACTCGGCAAAAAAACCATCTGAAGCCCGATCGTAACGTTTAAAGATTTTTCTTTTTTTATACGCACGCTCTCTCGAACAATATGACAAACTTGATCAAAATCGTGCGGGTTACATCCATGAATTTGAGCGTAACGTTTTGGCTCAGCAGCTGATATGTTAAAACGGATATAAGTCAATGCCGGCAGGATCTCTTCAAGACGCTCTTCTTTTAACAGGACACCGTTAGTCCCCACGGCCATATCAAGGCCGTTGGCCTTTCCTCGCAAAACAGCATCATAAAAATGAGGCGAGCATGTACTCTCGCCGTCACTGACGAAACTGACGGCCTTAACTCCAATATCCGCCGCATCATCCAAAAATCTAAAGATAACATCTTTAGTCATCTTTTTTTCGTCATTAGCCTGAAGCATTCCATAACAATAAACACAATGATAGGAACAACGGCGCGTTAACGCGCAATCGATCGTGATTGGCGCAATCCGCTCCCCTTTTAGCCACGCCTCCACGCGCTCTTTGTGCCAAGCTAATTTCTGACCATCAAGAATTAATGTTTCCATAAGAAAAAATTACCCTCTAGCGCTGGCCTTTTCTGGTCCTTGTCTGCGAATCATCGCATAGACCGCAAGATAGAGATCTACGATCAAAAGAAAAATAATAATCTTTAACAAGTTTCAAATATCCTTTGGCTACGTTTAAAAAAGATTTTAAGCTTAAGGCTTTGGAAGCTCCGCCTTTTCTGGTGTTAATCCTGTAAGGGACTTCAGCAAAAAGATATCCCTGTTTAACCAATCGTATCAAAATATCCGCCTGATAAAAAAATCCATAAGAACGGCTGCTCAATTGTTTAAGCAGCGATTTTCGATACAAAATAGTACCGTTAGTATAATTGAAGTTTACGCAGAACGTCATATTGATGATGAAGCGGAAAAGAGATGAAACAACATTCCTCAAGAAAGACCGGTTTTCCCTGTTAAAAGGAAAAGGAACAATCATATCCACATCCGCCAACAACTTAAAATATCTCAAGCTCTCAAACGGATCATTTTCATTATCCCCTGGCATCATAACCACAACATCGCCGCGCGCCTGATCTACGCCATCCCAAAAAGAAGCACCAATGCCTTGCGGCTTTTCATGCCGGATGACAAAGACTTTCCCGGGGTTTTCACCCTTCAAGCCTTGCGCAATATCTTGAGTCTTATCCGTACTGCCGTCATTAACCACAAGGATTTCACCATCAATCCCCAACGCTTCAAAAGCCTTCAAAACACGGGTAGCCGCTTCCCTGATATTGGCTTCTTCGTTTAAGGCCGGCATAATAACACTCAATTTATTCATCATAACGCTCCCTTAACACATGAAACAATATCAGCGGCATTACGATAAAATCCTTCTTCCAATGCCGGACTGCTTGGTGTCGGCGTATCCGGTAACGTAACAAAACCGACGTCTGATTTTAAATAAGGCCTGATTTTATTGCAAAGCCTGCCCGCAATAATCTCCGCAGCCCCGCCGCTTCTCCATCCTTGATCCGCGATCACCAAACGGCCGGTTTTTTTAACTGATTCAACAACAATTTCTTCGTCAAAGGGATGGAGCGTGCGTGGATCAATAACCTCAATATCAATGCCTTCTTTTTTCAAACTCTCTGCGGCCTTAAGGGCTTCAGAGACCATAAGCGACAACGCCACAACTGTCGCGTCTTTTCCGCTTTTACGCACAAAACCCTTGCCCAAAGGAATCAGATATTCATCTTGAGGCACATATGTTTTTAGATCATAGAGCCAGCGATGCTCGACAAAAACAACAGGATTATCATCGGCAATACTCGCCAAAAGCAATCCCTTGGCATCATAAGCGCAAGATGGCATAACAATTTTTACACCCGGCATATGCATGAAAAAAGCATGCAGGCTCTGGGAGTGTTGAGCTGCTGATCCCCATCCGCGGCCAACCAAGGTCCGCACAACCCACGGGACACAAACTCTTCCGCCAGACATGTAGCAAAACTTTGCTGCATGATTTAATATCTGGTCAAAACTCAGCAGCATAAAATCCATGCGCATATGCACAAGAATCGGCCTTGAGCCTGTCAATGCCGCGCCATTTATAAACCCCGTCAATGCATTTTCAGCGATAGGAGTATCGAAAACGCGCCCTTTAAAATCTTTATGTAAATCCAAGGTTGAACCAAAGATCCCACCCGGGTCATCAACACCCTCACCCATAAGAAAAACTCTCTCATCCCTCTTGAGCGCCTGATACTGAGCCTCACGCAAAGCCGCACCATATGTCAGCAATCGGCCATTTTCAGCACCTGATTCCGCTGACAATTCATTCGTCGCATGATCTACGGCTATTTTAGTCCAAGGCATAATTAATCCTCACAAGTCACGTTCTCGGTAACGTCCGTTTTTAAAGGCAGCGGGCTCGCCTTAGCCCACGCAACAGCTTCATCAATTTCCTCAGCCAATTTCGAACGCATTTCACCAATGAGATCTTTTGTCAAAATTCTTTTTTTTAAACAATATGTTTCGAGTTTTTTTAACGGGCACTTGCTCATCCAGGCGTCTATCTCAACTTTGGAGCGGCATCCTTTTTCAGAATCACAATCAGGCCCAACATGGCCTTTCCATCTGTATGTACGGCATTCCAAAAGTATCGGTCCTTTTTGCTGCCTGATTTTTGCTATCAGGCGTCCCGATAAATCCAAAACCTTTACAGCATCATTACCGTCACAACGAAAACCGGGGATACCGAAAATTTTTCCGCGTTCGAAAATATTATCCAATGGCTGCCGGACTCTTTGAGGAGAATTCGTGGCATAAAAATTATTTTCGCAAACAAACAAAATAGGCAATTTTTTTAAAGCAGCAAAATTCAGGCTTTCATAAAAAACGCCTTCATCAACCGCGCCATCGCCGAAAAAAACAACCACGACGCGTTTTTCTTTTTTTAATTTTACGGTTAAAGCTGCCCCGACCGCCAGGGGGATGCCGCCGCCGACAATCGCAGACGTTGCAACAATCCCAACGGTCGGATCAACCAAATGCATGGATCCACCCTTGCCCGAACACAAGCCTGTTTTTTTCCCATAGAATTCAGCCATCATTGCCCGCAGCGAAACGCCCTTGGCAATACAATGGCCATGGCATCGGTGCGTTGTAAATAAATAATCTTTTAGTTTTAGATGAAAACAAACACCTGCGGCGATGGCTTCCTGTCCCAGGCATAAATGAACGGGTGTGCGCATCTTTTGCTCAGGGTAGAGTGTTACAATGCGTTCCTCGAAAAGACGGATTTTTAAGCAGGTCTGATAGATTTTACGAATAGAGATATTATCCATATTTTTACTAGATAAAATTAACGTGCGGGCCGGGATTTTTAAGCTCCCAAAGATAGCTGTTGATTTTATCAAGGCGGCAAACTTCACGGCACTTATTGACATCAAGGCGCGTTGCTGCTTTCTGAAGTATGGCTTTTCTTCGGGCCCCTCTCATTATCTTGGCAAAAGATGCGCGATAAATATTTCCGTAAATAAATTCTTTCTTCCCCAAAAAAGCACTGCAGGCCACAACATCGCCACAGGCATTGACATAAGCCCAAAACGGAAGGCCAAGGCAGTGTTTATAATCCTTGATATGCCCCAATCTTTCCATGGTATCAAATCTAAAAATGATTTTAAAATTTTTGTCTTCCAATTTCCTTAAGTCATTCTCTAATGCCGCGTGGTCTTTATACGTAAAATTTGAATGGATACGTGAACCGCTCAAAGGATGCTGAGAATACGGCTTAATCGTCAGATAATCGACGCCGATTTTTTTTAAAGTTTTTGCTAAAGATAAGACCTCACTGATATTCTCAGGGATCAATAACAGCTGGACCCCGATAACAGTTTTAAGCCTTGCCTTCTTTTTAATTGCGACAGCGTTTTTCAGGTTATCCAAAACGCAAGAGAAATCCTCAGGACGCGCGCGATGCACCTTTGTATAGCCCTCGTGGCTTCCCGCATTCAGGCTGATACGGATCCAACTCAAATGTTTTAAAATTTTTGCGCTAAGTTCTTTATTTAAGAAAACGCCATTCGTCGTGATGGACACATCGATACCGGCTTTTCTTGTCGCTTTGACAATTAAATCGATATTCTTATGCAGCAGCGGCTCACCCTCTCCGGCATACATAACGCTTTTTACGCCGCACGCCGCCGCGTCACGGATCACATCTTTTAGAATATTAACGTCAAGAAATGACGTCTTATAGTTTAAGTAATCAACAGCGCAAAAAATACATCGATGGTTACAGCTCCCACAGGGCGCGATTTCCAGATAAATAGGACAAACCGTCTTTCCGCCAAGCCAGGATGCAACCCTGTCTACGTGGAACATCAATTTATGGCTGTCGATCCGATAAAAATCTCTCATGCTTTTTTCTTTGTGGGCGGCATTAATTTCAACACATGGTCACGGACATCTTCAGGCTTTATGAATTCCATGCAATGCACCTTCTTTTTGCATTCCGATTCCAAACACGGAATGCAATTATACGTCGTCTTGGGCAGCATCTTAACCCCGCGGCCATAAAGAAAAACCTCTTGAGAAGAAGTCGGCCCGAAAAATGCAATGATCTTTTTTTTCAACGCCAGCCCCAGATGCATCCCCAGGCTATCATTCGTAATGATCATACGGCAAGAATGGACCCAATCCACATAATCATTGATATTATCCAGGCCTCTTTGCCAGGAAATGGTGTATTTTGATTTTAAAAGCTTCTCAAGCTTCAGCCAGTGTTTTTTAGGCCAGGCCTTATTAGGCCATTTCTTGCCAGCCACCCAGTTAAATCCAATATCAAATGTAATGTGCGATTTAGGCTTATATCCAAGGACATATTCTTCGTCTTCTTTCCAATCTTTGCTCACCATCGAAGCCAGGGCGTCCTGCCAAAACCTTAAATTTCCTTTCTTTTTTTCCGTATCCCAGCATAAATCCAAAACTTTTTCCGCACCATCATAGGCTTGGGCTATGCCACGCTCTGCGTCAAATCTAAAGCCAAATCTTCGCCAGGCATTGACTGAATCCGAAAAAGCGCAGATCCCAGGGCCTTTTTCAAGGTTAATAACTGTATCAAAACGCTCCCGCTGAAGCTGAAGGACCGATTCCAAGTTAAACACCAGGATCCTTTTAATAATGGGATTGCCTTCAAGTAAAGAATAAGCCCTCTCATCCACAAGCCACGTTACATGATCGTTTTTTAAATAATTCAGGATAACTGTCGTACGCAAAACATCACCGAGGCTTGTTGTCGTACTTATATCTTTATCAAGTGTTTCGGAATATCCGAGTTTAATAATCAGTATCTTTGCCATGCAGGCCTCCGGAATATTGAACTATTTTTTAAAAATAAATTTGAAAAAACGAATCGTATCTTTGATCGGATGTATCGCGCTCGCCTGCCCCTCATAAACGCTTGTGATCGGGACAGATTCAATCAAGAAACCGTTTTTAGCAGCCTCCAGCAGAATTTCAGATTCAATTTCAAACCGCTCTGTTTTTAAATTGATGCGTTTTAATACTTTTGTGTCGATCAACCTAAAGCCACACTGGGTATCAGGAACAGGCTGGCCGCACTTTTTGGAAAGGATAAAAGACATAAAGCTATTCGTCACCCAGCGCACCCAAGGCATGCCCTTAGGTTTGAACATGCGGTTGCCGACAATAACTCCGGCACGGGACTTCTCATATTCCCAGGAAAAATGAATCAAGTCTGAAGGCAAATGCTGACCGTCCGCATCCATAACGACAATCGCGTCATAATAGTCTCTCTTCAATAATATCTCAAAACCTTTTCTAAGCGTCATCCCTTTCCCAAGATTAACTTCATTGACAACGACTTCTGCGCCGCCCGCCTTGGCGCATTTTGCCGTATGATCACTTGAGCCATCATCGATCACCAGGACATCATATCCATACCCACGGACATCCTTAACAAGGCGTTCAATCGTCTTTTCTTCGTTAAATGCAGGCATTAAAATACAAATTTTCATTCTTTCCAAAACTCCCGAAACATCATCCATTGATCCGGATACTGACGGATTTTTTGTTCAATCACACGCGCGCACGCTTCGATCGCCTCATCTTCATTTTTAAACTCCGGAAGCGCCTCAAAAAATTCAAGGATCTGAGTATTGTCTTCTTGCCGAAACACAAAACCCGGGACAATCGTCGCCCCTGTACGCATGGCCAAAACAGCCGGGCCACGAGGCATGATCTTTGTCGCGCCCAAAAATGGCAAAAGTTTTCCCGTAGCCGTAAAATCCCTGTCACCGACAACCGCGACAATTTTATTTTTTCTCAGGGCTTCGTAAACTCTGCGGATCGCCATGCCTGAAGAAGGGATAACATCCATTCCGCCCCTACCCATTCTTTTTCTTTGATTATTGAAAAAAGAATTAACCAAAGGATTGCGATGCGGCAAAGCTACGCCTGAAATCGGATAACCCAGCAATCCCATGAAAACTCCACCCAATTCCCAATTCCCGATATGAGCCGCCAGCACAATGACACCTTTATTTTTTTTCAGGGCATTCTCAATGTTCTCTAAGCCCTTGATGGTGATTTCCTTGCCCAAGCCATCTTTTGATAAATAAGAGAACCTGAAAAATTCCACCAGGTATTTACCAAAATTGATAAAAACCCTTTTAGCATATGTACGAATCCTATAGTGCTCTGACACAGGAAGAATCTTTTTTAAATTACCCAAAACGGCGTGTCTGTCGCGGGGGGAAACATAGTATTTAATCAGTGAAAGAGAAATTCCAACGGCATAACCGACCTTTAACGGCAAAGAAATTGATAATAAATGACCTGTCCTAAATAAAATATAATTAATCATGGATTCAAGGCAAGTTGAGCGATCTGCAATGAAGATCGGGGCTTGCTCAATCGTTCTATGTTAGCAAAATATTTAATCGAACCATGCTGATCAACAATCTCTGAGAGGATAGACCTTAAAGCAAAATGAATGCCTACCGGGGAATCAATCTGCACTGCCGCATGATTTGATTTAAGTATCTGCGTATTTCTTGCTTCTTGCCCGGGGATAGGATTCATGATGATCATGGGCAGTTTTTTAGCCAAACACTCCGCTGTTGTGATGCCTCCGGGCTTGGTTATAATCAACGACGCCATCGACATCAATGAATCGATCTGATCGGTAAAACGAAAAGTCAAAATATGCTGCTTGAACTGCCTCTTATTGATCCAGCTAAAAAGGCGTTTATTAAGGCCGCAGACAACAATCAATTGTAATTTTTTTTCATCGTCATCCAATTCCGCTAACAAATGCTTAATCGGCCCAAGGCCCCGGCCTCCGCCCATAACCATAACAACAGGGACATTCAGATCCAGGCCGTAATTGGCAAAAAGCTCATTTCTGTCCTTCGGTTCGGAAAACTTTGGATCTATGGGAATCCCGAAAGTCTCGATTTTATTCTCAGGGACCCCTTTTTCAACAAGCATTTTTTTTGTTTCATCGGCAGGAACTATATAGTGGTCCACTTTATCATGGATCCAAAAAGCATGCGGCGCAAAGTCTGTTAGAACACCAAAAAGGGGAACATTGGAAGAGTAATTTTTCTTATATTCAGCTACAAGACCACAAGGAAAAGCCTGCGTGCAGAGAACAACATCGGGATTAAAATCATCAATGAGTTTTTTTAATCTTCTGGTGCCTAAAGCCTGGATCAAGTCATTAATCTTAGACGTTCTTCGAACAAATTTAGGATTATCATACATTTTTTCCCAAATCTTTGGAACTCTTTTAATAACAGCCAGATACAAATTATTAACCAGTTTTTCCAATAACGGAAAAACATAACGAAAGGCATTAACACACGCCACCTGAGACTCAGGACTCTTAGAGAGTATGGCCTTCTTAATGGCAAGCGCAGCGCTGTGATGCCCGGATCGCTCTGTAATATAAAGAAGCATTACCCTTTTTGCGTTACTCATAAAGGCTAATTTTAACACAAATCTCTTTTATTAACAACAGGTTTAGAAGAATTGAGGAGGGCGGGAATTGTCTTAAGATACATTAATTAAAGCGAGATACATCATACCCCCTGCAGCCAATCCCTGGATGCGCGCAGGAAGCTTTTCCTTGCCTGAGTCTAACCATAGTTTATATTTCGAAGGAGTACTCTCAAAATAATGCGTATTAAAAATGCCTTTAGGGACCCTGATCTTACGCAACGCCCGAGCCTTCAAATCAAAGGCCTGGGTAGGTAAAACAATCCTGAAAAGTGAGCCCTCATGAAGGTTTTTTTCATTGCGCAATGCATAAACCAATAAGAGCACATTCGTCATAGGCTCTTTGGAGACAAGGGTCGCCTCAGGCTGAATCACTCCATTTATAGTTTTTGAAATCCGGACCGTTTTTCTGTCAGGCGAATACTGCTCAACAATATTTTCCTGCCTGCCAAAAACTCTAACATTGCGGCGCACCACGACAGGCGAAGAAAAATCCAAGGTCCCGTAAACATCATCTTCATCTTTGACAGAGAATGTAGAAGCACTGAACGTGATATGCTGCAGATCAAGCCCGTTGATGGTTTCAATCCCATGATAAACCAATTTACCTGAACCTACTTTTATGCCTCTTGAATAAACGCCAAAAATGAGGCTCTCCCCTTTTTTAAAAACATTATCCGTTTCAATCTTTGGCCTGCTTGTTATTTTTACGAGTTGTTTATTTTTCTCGCCGGCAAAACACATAAAAATGAAAAAAAACAATAAGAAAGAGAACAACACAAGCGTTAACATATAAAAAATTTTACGATTTTTTTCCATGATTTTTTATTTGAAGAAATTTTTTGCTTTAAGGCGATCGTTAACTTCCTTGATGTCGTCAAATTCCACATAGGTCAAATCAGGCCTTCTTTCGCATAACCGGGCGATATGGGCCGTTTTTATGCTTAATGAGCTTTTTCGGTAAGAAATATACCTGAAATCAGTTTTACACTGAGGACAGTATTTTTCTTTTTTGTAATCGATGCCGATCGCGCGGCAAGAAAAACAATCCCCGGATAATTCGCCAACAACTAAGAGATGCTTAGAAACTTCATCATAGTCCATTTCCTGCCCTACCCTGAAATAATATTTAGCCATTATTTAGCTCAATTCTTTACAGTGACGCATAAACTTTATCACCGGGCCTGACATCCCGCATGACTTCTAAGCCCACTTCTTGACCTTTTTTCGCGCTAATAATAGGAGATCGGTCTATCTGCAAAGACCCGACTGTTTGCCGAAAATCAGTAGAACTGCCTTTAATCCTGATCGCATCCCCTATTGAAATTTGCTTTTTGCACGTAACCACTGCCGCACGCACCTTCGGAAAATAATGAGTAATTTCTCCCAAAAGGGGCGCTTCAACTTTTTTTTGCTTTACTGTCTGTCGTGAGACCTTCTTTTTGCTGACTCTTTGTTGTTGCTTTTCCTTAATTCTTTTTTTTACTTTTATTGCCGTTCTTTTTTTTCGTCTTATTTGTATTTTTTTCTTTCTCTTTAAGCTTGCTTTTCGCTTACGAGTTTTTTTTGCAGGATTTCCTCTTCTTGAAATTTTTCTTAATTTTTTTCTAACCTGCCGCCTGACATGTTTTTTTAATTTTTTTTTCCTGCGTGATTTTACACTTCTTCCAACCAAGCGACGGCGCTTGATTTTGATAAACCTTCTTATGACTTTCAGAAAAGCGCCAAAGACCATAGAGGTTCTTATTTTAGGATTAAGGCCCAGTCAACTTATATCACTAGAGTTTTTCCGACGGAAAAAAAAGAAAAAAATTTTTAAAGGTTTAAAATTTATCTTTATGAATCATATCGATAATTTTTCTTTTTTCAATCTTAGGTGAATCAAGAGAATACCCCAAAGCAATGAGGCTCACAAGCCTGTATTCAGAAGGCGCCCCTAAAAGTTTCCCGATTCCTTGTACATAATCTTTTTTGTCTCCGGCAATCCAACAGGCGCTCAGCCCCAAAGAAGTGGCTGCAAGCAAAGCTTGTGTCGTAGCGGCGCATCCGTCTTCTAAATAATATTTTGTATTTTTACAGAAAATAGATATACAGACAGGCGCCTGAGCGACAAACGCGCCGTTAGGTGCAACCAATTGAGCAATTTTTTCTTTTAGGAGTAAATCTTTAGTTACGACGAATTCCCAAGGTTGGATGTTTCGAGCCGTTGGAGCAAGGCTGGCTGCCGTCAGTATCTTTTCAATGTCAGAATCTTTGACGTCTCTGGATATAAAACTGCGGATGCTTCTGCGTTTTTTTAAAACCTCAAAGAAATCCATGCTTATTCTTTCACTTCAAGCAAAGAATCCCGCTCACCGAAAGGATTAACTTCGGCGTTCGGGTTCGATGGATCCTCTGTCCACTTTCCGTCAACAATAAATCTATACTTATAAAGGCCTGGCTTTAACCGCAGTTCGCATTTCCAGACACCGTCATCCTTCTTTAAACGGAAATCGTCATTCGCAGACCAATTATTAAAGTCTCCGACGACAAATACGCTGGAAGCATCACTTGAAGTTAAAACAAATGAAGCAGGCATAAATTCTTTCGCTTTTTTCTTGACGATCTGCTTCATGGTCTGCGAAATCTTATTCATGACAGCTTCTTCTTTTGATATGATCTCACGCGACAAACTGAAGTAATCCTTAGAGCCGCGGCTGTATTTGTCATACCCAAAAATTGTCTGTGCCATGGACTGGGATTCCTGAATCTTAACATTTATATGAACAATCGTATTAAAGACTTTTTCGCCGAAATTTTCTTTTATTTTGTTTAAGATATTGAACGAGTGCCTGAGGCGTGAATCGAAATTGTTCACAAGAACACGGTAATCAACAGGATGATTAAGCCTTTCACGCACCAAATCAACGATCTCTATCAACCTCTTCACTCCGTCAACGGCGAAACGGCTCGCCTCAACAGGAATAATGAGTGAGTCCGCGGCCCGAATAGCATTAACAGTCAAAAGCCCCAGATTTGGAGGGCAATCAATAAGACAATAATCATAATACCCGCGCACATCCTTTAAAACATCGTTCAACCGCGATTCGCGGCCAATTTCATCCGCCAGCTCTTGATCCAGCGTGCTCAGCATAATATTCGACGGAGCCAGATCAAGATTTTCCTGCACATTAACCAGGATATTTTTTAAGGAGCAGCGATTTTTGCTGATTTTGGATAAACAATCGTAGATCCCGACTTCTTTATCAACACCTAAACCTAAAGACGCATGGGACTGAGGATCCAAGTCAACAAGAAGGGTTTTCTTGCCGTTTAAAGCCAAGGCGGCTGCAAGGTTCGTAGACGTCGTCGTTTTACCACATCCACCTTTTTGATTCACTATGCTCAATATCTCCATACAACCTCCGGCTTATGGGACTTTATCCCATCCGATTATAAATTAGGAATTCTTTTTTTTGTAAAACCAATACCTTCCGCCAGTAATTCTCCTTTTTTCGGAAAAACATTCCATTCTTCCAAAGTAAAAGAAACCTCGCTCACGCTCGTCCAATCATGGATATTGGAAAATTTAGAAAATGGGACAGTGATTCTCTTCCAGGAATTATTGATATCGGAAATATAAAGGCTGGAGGTTTCGTTTCTTTTATTCACAAGGCTTACTTTGATGCTGTTGGATTGACGCGTTGACGGACTCGGCATGCGGAGGCTAAACGTCAATGATTCATATTCATGAATGTCTATCATTCCTAAATCTATCCTTAGCACCTTAATTTTAGACGCAGTATCTGAAAAATCAAAATCGATTCTGTACGGCCCTTCGTGATTCTCTAAGACGAGGTCCTTGCCTTTTGCAAAAAAAGGCTTCTCATCCGCCCTTCCCCACAGGAATAAAAGAAAGATAAAAACCAAGACAAGACAACCAGTTAGAATGATTCTACGGCGATTGCCCTTAACCTGTTTTTTTAAAACTCTCTTTTCAAAAAATGCACGGGACAGATGATCAGAAACTTCTTTTTTCATTGTATCAAAGTTGAATTAATTGTCAATACTTTCGATCACGGATCTTATTAATGTTTTCATTAGAGATATTTACATTTCAAGAGAAATATTCAAATCAACAGGCGGATTCTTGCCGATCAACGCATAGAGATTTTTCAAATGTGTCCTGAAAAGCTCATCAAAGGTCTTCTGGTCCTCTCCATACCACCAAAACCAGTCGCTGCCCTCTAAGACGTGGATTTGCTTCATGATACGCTCGTCATTCAATTGTTCCGGAGTCAAAGAATTTCGGGCTTGCGTCAAATACTCCCAGGCTTTATTTTTTGTGCGGTGCCCCATCCACTTATTGAAATCCCCATGGATCCATGAACCTGAACCAATCACCGGCAAATGATGTTGTGGATTTTTGATCTTTAAATATTCACTCGGAGTAACGGTTTTTACATAGGTCGTCTCAGCAATACGGCTATAGAGCAGCTGCAGGAAATCACGCCCATCATTCCTGTAGTATTCCCAGCAATTTTCGCCATCCAAGGCGATCGTCACAAAACAATCATCGTCTCCAAAGTATTCATTGATCTTAAGTAAATGATACATAAAGTTATCCACCGCGTCGCGTGTACGCCAATGCTGATATTCAAAACCGATTAAGTCGGATAGATATTTATCTCTGAATAACAACACAAGCGGTTCGTCATTAAACCAAAACGCATAAGGCCGATATAAAATACGACCGTCACGCTTCACCTTTGGCAATGTTTTCCACAGGATTGACTCATCTGTCACGATCCATTTAAGGCGCGCCTTGTTTAAAATAGGCAGGATATCCTGGGAAACAGACTGTTCCGATGGCCACATACCGCGCGGCGCACACCCGAATTTTTCTTTATAATACGCGCACGCCGCCTGAACGTGCCAAATAGCATCTTCAGGATGCGAGAAAATTGTCTTAGGCAACGGGGTTTGAGAATTAGCATCACGGCCGGAAAACGATGAAAATAAAAGCGGCAGGATCGGATGGTAAAAAGGCGAAACACTGATCTCAAGACGCCCCTCCTCCTGAAACTTTTTATATGTCGGGATGATTTCTTTTAAGATATCCTTCTGCTTGTCTAAAACTATTCTCTTATCTTCCTCGGTAAAAAATCTCGATTTTTTAACCAACGCGTGCAAATCCGGAAAATCATTTCGAAACGTCGGGTCATACCAGGATAAATTAAACCAGACCTGAAGATCAAGATAGTCCTGATTGCTAAAAGCATAGTCAGAGTGTTTGTGCAAAAACAATTCATAATACCTTGGATGCGTGCTGATCATGCGCGCCAGATCTGCGCTGAAAAAATGCTCACGAATAAAATATTTTTCATCCGAGGTAAGCTCATCAGCTCTTTTTTCTGACAGCCTTAAATATTTGTCTGTAAGTTTGCCTGAGGCGTATTCTTCGAGTTGTTCCAATAAAGAAGGCACTACATTGAACGTCTGGTGCATGTCTGGGAAATCTTTTAAAATAAGCGCCATATCCAAATAATCCTTAATGCCATGCAGGCGCACCCAGGGCAATTCTGCTTCACCTGTAACAAGATTTTTGTAATACGGCTGGTGCATGTGGAGGATAAAGGAAAGATAGATCATAGCTTAGTCAATAGCTGATAGCTAATAGTCGATAGTTAGAAGATTAAAAAAGATATAAATAATAACAGTAAAAATAATACCATGTTTATCGAAAAATCGCAATAAATAGAATTGCAAACCCCGTTAGAAACCTACGACAATGCAATTAAACGTTTCGAACGGGGCAAACCCCGTTAAAAACAACTAGTCTTAATTCTATCAGATGAAACAGTGCAAAAATATTCAACCTCTGTCCTACTCACCATACTTGAAAGATTTGTCTACGGAAACGCAAAACCAAACAGCGTTTCCTGTTTCTAACGGGGCAAATAAAAACCCCGGGGTTTGATCCCCGGGGTTTTTATTAAAACCGATCTTCCTGCTTTAGAAAGAAACTTTGCAAGAAGCGATCAACTCACTGGCTACTGAATGATATTCAGCAGCTTCAGTGTTGCTTAATGCTTTGCCAGGAAAGAACCAACCAGCTAATAATCCCAACTGTACATCTTCTGTATAATCATACGTGAGCGTCATATCGAACTCTTTGCCCACGTCTGTCTTATTGGAAACCCATGTATATCCAGAGGTGTATTGATTAGGTAAACCAGCAGTTCCTGATAAACCTTTAGCCATCTGCTGAATAACAAAATCAGCTCTGAATGTTATATCTTCCATAGGCTTCATACTCATCATCAAATCGTAATTATGACAGTTAGACTGTCCGAATATCGCATTGATGATATGCCCTGCTGTCTGATTTTCAAACATCGGATCCCATGCACGATACTTCTTATCTCCACCTGTGCTTGTAATATCCGCATCACCGGAGAAATAAGAGTATATCATACCCATTGTCGGCTCATACTTCCAACCAGGAGTAAAATAACCCATTGATTGGGCAGCCCATGCATTACGATCTCTCACAGCCGAACCTGAGCCATTAACCAACTTCTGACCACCCTGCCAAGCGATTTCCTGTTGCAAATTGATTTTCTTGGTAGGATTGGTGCTCACGCGGCCACCGAGTGTATATACTGTTTCATCACTGTCAGATGTACCAGCATTACCTTTGGCACTTCTGTTGATCTTATCCCAGAAGTAAGCCTCAGCCATTGAATTCCACTTATCGCTGAATTTATAACCAGCATTCACACCAAACAGATTGATATCATCATTACGGCTTGCGCCTGTAATATTACCAGAAGATATCTTGGCATAAACGATATCAACAACAAGAGGATCATAGTTCAATGTTGCTCTTACAGCATCAAACGACTTACGGGCTGACAAATCACCATTAGCTGATGAATAACATGGAGCTTCTCCAGAATCAGCAAATTGGTTTGTACCTATGCCGCCAGAAGTAAGAACAGCAGCACCGGTAATTGTACCAACGCCATCACCAATGATCATGTCATTACCGAAATGAAGCTCTTGACGACCTACGGTCACTGTTAAAGGAGAATACAAAAACTCTTTTAACGTCACATAGGCTAAATCAAGATCAATGTCAGATGCCGTGGAATCATTATCAGAATTCCAGTTTCTTTCATTGATGAGCCTGACAACTGTTGAAACCTTGTCTGTCAAATCAGCATCAATTCTCACACGCGTAACAGTATTGAAAACATTGAGACTTCCTGCTTGCGTGGCTGTTTCTTGAGCTTTTGTTAAATCAAAATCATTACGACCTATATAGCGGGCGAGGATATCTCCGCTAACTTTTACGTTCTGGACTTCTGCGAACGCGGGAGCCACAAAAACTACCGCAAGCAGGAGGCAGAACAAAAGCACTAAACGTTTACTCATTTTTTTCCCTCCTTAAGAAAAGTTCGTTATTTATATGTACTAGGATCTTTTATATTAACCTAGGAATTACCATCTATAGATATATCGCCAACTTTTTGACAACTTCCGGCTCTTTTTGTAGTCACCCCCTATCTTGCCTTAAATTAAAGTTGTCTTTGGCGGTATAGCCAAAATTGTTATATGTTATAAATACCATATTTTGCAAGAAGTTGTCAAGCTTTTTTTAAAAGAAAGCGCTTTCTTTCAAAGGAATAGTAAAATTTGACTAGGGAAGGCAGGATGCAGGGAGATTCTATCGGTGTTTGGCCAGCTTAGCGGCATTTTTATAAAGAAGATTTATGGCTTTGGGACTAAGGCCAGCGCCCAGGCCGACCTTCTTTAAATGATCTAGCGAGACGATATCTTTTGGACCGTGAGCATCTGAATTGATACAAAGCTGAGCACCAACTTTCAAGGCGCATTTTACAACATGGCCGTTTGCTAAGCAGTGGCCGCCCCGCGCTGAAATTTCTAAAAATATCCCTCGACTTTTAGCGAACTTTACATCCTCTTCGCGAATCAATCCCGGATGCGCTAAGATATCAACCCCCGCTTCCAGGGCCGCCCTGTTCGTTCCAGCGATCACAGGCTCAACAATTGTTTCGCCATGCGCCACGATCAGTTGGATACCTTTATTACGCGCAAAGCGAACCGCCTCTTTGAATTGTTCAAGAGGCAAATGCGTCAATTCAATACCAGGAATAACTTTGATTCTTTTTTTCGGCCAAGCCTTGCAAAAATCCAAAACAGATTCAGTCACAAATTTAATATTGGATAAATCCACATGATCCGTAATTGCGATTGCACTGAAACCTTTTTCTTCATAACGCCGCGCTAGTTCTGAAGGAAGAAGTTCTCCATCGCTTAATAAAGTATGTGTGTGAAAATCAAACATAATGAGTTCTCCAGGTTAAACTTAAATATTTTAGGTTATAAAGTTCAAAGGTACAAATATCACATGTTTAAAAACTAATTTCATTTCCAAAACAAGTAAAAAATTAGACCTACTTGTGACGTTGTGACTTTGTGACCTTAAAACTTTTCATCCGCCTTGCATATTTTAGAAATTTTTGCAGAGCAAGAATTTCATGCCCCCGGCAAGGCTCGAACTTGCCACACCAGGTTTAGGAAACCTGTGCTCTATCCAGATGAGCTACGGGGGCAAATAGGTATTTTTTCCAAAATCTTAAAGCATCAACGTATCAAAGTATCAAGTTAATTAAATTAATTTTTTATCTTAAAACGTTGATACCTTGAAACATTGAAACTTGATACTCCGTATCCTTGAAACTTTAACTAATATTTTAATATGGAATGAACAGGATAGCCTTTTAATTTCTCTCTGCCCTTCAAATCACAGAGTTCGATTAAAAAGATAATGCCGGAAATTTTTGCCTGAGCCTTTTCCGCCATCTGAACCACCGCCTGCATGGTCCCACCTGTTGCGAGAAGGTCATCGACAATGAGGATTTTTGAATTAGGCCTAATGGCGTCTTTATGCATTTCTAAAGTATCTGTACCATACTCAAGAGAATATGTGGCGCAAATTGTCTCAGCCGGAAGCTTTCCTTTTTTTCTAATGGGGACAAATCCTGCCCCGAGCTTATACGCTAATGCCGCACCGAAAATAAAACCACGCGACTCAATGGACAAAACATAATCTATTTTTTTGCCTTTAACAGCTTTAGCTAAGGAATCAATGGCTTTTTTAAAAGCAGCCTTATTTTTTAGCAATGTCGTTATATCTTTAAATAAAATCCCCGCTTTTGGAAAATCGGGGATCGAACGAATATGTTTTTTTAATTGATCAGACATTTGTGCCATCCTTATTTTTAAACTAGGCTTTTTCTAAAACGAGCGTTGATTCTCTCTTAACGAGCTTTGCAGGCAAAACAACCTTAACAGGCTCCCGCTCTTTTCCTAAAACCATCTGGTTCAGTTTTTCCAAAGCCAAACGCCCCATTTCAACGATAGGCTGAGAAACTGTGGTGAGCCTGACAGGGCTATAACCGGCAATAGGATTATCATCAAAGCCCACTAAAGACAGATCCCAGGGAATACGCATCCCCTCACTCTTGGCTTCATCAACGACTTCTAAGGCCATGACATCACTGGCGGAAAAAATAGCCGTTGGTCGGGCTTCCAAATTCAAAAGATTTTTTGCAGCACCCCGCGCAGGCGTCCTTAAGAAAAATCCTTCCTGGACATATTCTTTCGGGACAGAAAGGCCATGCTTGGCCATCGCCTGCTTATAACCCTCCAGCCTTGCTTCACCAGCCTGGGTATTCAAGTCACCGGCAATCGTCGCGATTTTCTTATGGCCGAGTTTTATCAAGTACTCCACAACATCCATAGCAGCTTTACGATTATCGATAGCGATACAATTAATGTCTTCGCTGAAATAATTGTTCATGACAATATAAGGAATACCACGTTTGGAAAATTCCAGAAGCTGTTTCTTATCTCCGTCAATATCAGCGAATATGACGCCTTTAACATAATCAGAGGCAAATGACTCGCTCGTCATCCAGTCTCCGTGCGATTTTCTTTCGGTAATATGGATGAGGATATCCGCTTTTAAACGGCTTGCGGACGCGGTCACGCCTTTGATCACTTCAGAAGCGAAAAAAGAATGGAACACATCTTCAAATCTCGGGATTACTAGTGTGTAAAATTTGGCGCTGGGCATTTTATCTCATCCCCTCCTTATCCTGCTGGGCCATGAATTTTTTGATTTTCTTAAGGGCATTTTCTTCTATCTGACGCACACGCTCACGGGACACACGTAATTTTTTAGCAACTTGAGCCAGGGTGTACGTTGAGCCGTCCGTTAACCCGAAACGTAAATTCAAAACTTCATGTTCTCGTTCGTTGACTCCATCCAAAAGATCTTTCAGGCGCTCTTTAACAAACATGGTATCCATCGCAGTTTCCGGCGAGACGGAATTTTTATCTTCAATCAGATCAATGATCTCGTTGCCATCCTCTTCATCAATGGGAGCGTCAAGCGAAGATGTTTTTGTGACATAACTGCGCGTTTTTGTCATTTTATCTTCACTCAAATGCATGGACTTGGCGATCTCCTTTTCCGTCGGCATACGTTTGAGCTTTCCCATCAGGCGCTCATTTGTTTTTTTGTATTTGGTGAGCATTTCGTTGACGTAAACCGGGATTCGCACAGTACGGCTTGAATCGAAAATAGACCTCGTGATCGACTGTTTGATCCACCAGGCCGCGTATGTCGAAAACCGAAAACCTTTAGCAGGGTTGAATTTCTCAACAGCCCGCATCAGGCCGACATTGCCGTCCTCGATCAAATCCATCAAAGGAATACCGAGATACATGTATCTTTTAGCGATGTTGATAACAAGGCGCAGATTAGAGCGGATCATTTTATCGCGCGCCTCTTTGCTCCCTTTTTTTGCTTTTTTGGAAAGATCAATTTCCTCTTTAGCAGTCAAAAGAGGTATCTTGCGGACTTCTTTCAAGTATGATTTTATATTTTCCATAGGACTTCGTCCGTCAATAGTCTATAGTCAATAGACAATAGTCGAAATGAATTTTAACCATCGACTATCGACCATAGACAATCGACTTATCTATTTCTTTTTCGCTTTTTTAACAGTTTTGTTTGCCAACACCGCTCGAGCCGCAGCCAGACGCGCAATAGGCACGCGAAACGGCGAGCAACTCACGTAGTTCATTCCCGCACGAAAACAAAAATCAATCGAACGAGGATCACCGCCGTGTTCACCGCAAATACCGACTTTTAACTTCGGGTTGGTCTTGCGCCCGCGATCAATGCCGGTGCGGATCAATTCGCCTACACCCACCTGATCGATTGTTTGGAATGGGTCTTCAGGCAATATACCTTTTTTTAAGTACTCCTGCAAGAAGCTACCCATATCATCACGCGAGAAACCAAAACTCATCTGGGTCAAGTCATTCGTTCCAAAAGAGAAGAACGAGGCGACTTGAGCCAGCTTATCGGCGACAAGTGCCGCGCGCGGGATCTCGATCATCGTACCGAACATATGATCGATTTTTTTTAACCCGAACTTTGTCAAAACTTCCGCGTAGACTTTTTTTGCTATTGCCAACTGATCCTCGAGTTCTTTGACATCACAAACAACAGGGATCATGATTTCAGGAAGAACTTTTTTCCCGGCCTTGATCAATTCGGCCGCGGATTCCAGGATCGCCCTGAACTGCATTTCGCTCACCTCTGGATACGTCACACCTAAACGCACGCCGCGATGGCCCATCATCGGGTTAGACTCCGACAAACCATCAGCGCGCTTGACAAATTCTTCCATAGGAATATTCAAGCTCTTTGCAATATTTTCTCTTTGCGCTTCTTGATGAGGAACAAACTCATGCAACGGCGGATCCAGTAAACGAATAGTTACAGGAAATCCCTCCATCGCTTCAAGGGTGCCTTTGACACTTGACTTCACATAAGGAAAAAGCTCATCAACGGCAGCTTGCCTTTCCTTAAGAGAACCCGACATGATCATCTTTCTTAATCTGAAAAGCGGTTCTTCAGAACCCTTACCATAGAACATATGTTCTGTCCTGAACAGGCCGATGCCTTCAGCCCCGAATTGACGCGCTTTCGCGGCATCTTCCGGTGTATCCGCATTCGTCCTGATCTTAAGAATTCTGATAGAATCACAGATCTTTAAAAATTCATTCAGGATTTCATTCTCAGAAGATGCATCCATCATTTTCAAGAAACCAAGATACACAAGACCCTTGGTACCGTTTAATGTAATAGGGTCACCTTCTTTGATGATTTTCCCTTCAACTTCAATTTCTTTTTTGTTCGAATCAACTTCCAAGGCTGAACAACCCACCACGCAACACTTGCCCCAACCGCGGGCAACCAGTGCCGCATGCGAAGTCATCCCGCCGCGGGCCGTCAGGATCGCCTCAGCCGCGCGCATCCCGTCGATATCTTCAGGGTTTGTCTCTTCGCGGACCAAGATAACCTTTTTGCCCTCTTTTTTCAGTCGAACCGCTTCAGAAGAAGTGAACACCACAACACCTGCCGCAGCCCCTGGCCCTGCAGGCAAACCCTTTGCAATAGGCTTATTGATCTTTTCTTCCTTGGGATCAATAATCGGATGCAACAATTCATCCAACTGCTCGGGCGTGACGCGTGCCACAGCCTCTTCTTTAGAAATAAACTTTTCATTCACCATGTCTGTTGCGATCTTTACCGCTGCCGGGCCATTTCTCTTGCCAATACGGCACTGCAACATAAAAAGACGCCCTTTTTCTATAGTGAACTCAATATCCTGCATATCGCGATAATGTTTTTCCAAACGCTTCTGAATATCAAAGAGCTCTTTATAAACCTTAGGCATAATATCTGCCAAAAGCTTCAAGTCTTTATTATGCTCACTTTGGGAATATTTATTGATAGGCGCCGGTGTCCTGATACCTGCCACCACGTCTTCTCCCTGCGCATTAATAAGGTATTCTCCGTAAAACGCCGCATCGCCATTACCGGGATTGCGCGTAAAAGCGACACCCGTAGCTGAATCATCGCCCATATTACCAAACACCATGGTCTGAACATTAACCGCGGTTCCCCACTCATGCGGAATTTTTTCAATATTGCGATACGCCACCGCGCGCTTTCCATTCCATGAAGAAAATACAGCGCCGATGCCGCCCCAGAGCTGAGCCATAGGCTCATCCGGGAATTCTTTGCCCAAAACTTCTTTGATCTTTTTCTTAAAGTCCGCGCAAAGAATTTTTAAATCTTCTACTTTTAAATCCGTATCAGACTTGGCCCCACGTCTTTTCTTAGCCTCATCCATAACTTTCTCAAGCTGCTTACGAATGCCCATATCTTCTTTGGGTTCAATACCGGCAGCTTTTTCCATGACGACATCCGAATACATCATGATCAACCTGCGATACGCATCATAAACAAAACGGCCATTACCACCCGCCTGCTTAATAAGGCCGGGGATTGTTTTCTCGGTCAAGCCGACGTTTAAAACAGTTTCCATCATGCCAGGCATGGATTTTCTTGCGCCCGAACGCACAGACACAAGAAGCGGGTTTTGCGCGTCGCCGAATTTACGGCCCATCAAAACTTCAACTTTTTTTAATGCCTTTTCGACCTCTTCTTTAAGGCCTGTAGGATATTTTTTTCCGTGTTCATAATAATAGGTACAGACTTCCGTCGTAATAGTAAACCCGGGAGGCACTGGTAAACGCAGGGCCGGATGTCCGGCCATCTCAGCGAGATTGGCGCCCTTGCCACCCAAGAGATTTTTCATGCTTTCGTTACCGTCTGCTTTGCCGCCACCAAAAAAATAAACATTTTTCTTACCCATTGCTACTGAACTCCTTTCATTTTTTAAAGTTACAAAGGTTCCTTAAAGTTGCTTAAGGTTACTTCAAGTTTCTTATATCTTATAAAGCAACTTCAAGAAACCTAAAGAAACATTATGAAACATCATGAAACTTCAAACGTTTAATTTATTATTTAAATATTCTTTTAACTGAGAAATATCAATACGATCCTGAAGCATCGTATCCCGATCGCGTACGGTGACCTTCTTATCCTCAAGAGACTGCACATCCACAGTGATGCAATAAAGCGTTCCTACTTCATCCTGACGCCGATACAGCTTGCCGATGGCTGCCGTATCATCATAAACAACGCGAATGTCTTTCATAAGGCTTGCTGCAATGCCTTTGGCCATTTCGACAATCTGGGGCCTGTTTTTCAGCAAAGGCAATATCGCCGCCTTAATAGGCGCAAGCTCTGGAGAAAATTTTAAAACCACCCTTGTTTCATCCTTAACTTTCTCTTCATAATACGCATCCACAAGAAAAGCCAACGTCGCACGGTCCACGCCGCCTGAAGGCTCGATGATATAAGGACGGATCTTTTTATTCTCCACAGAATCAAAATAGACCATTTCTTTTCCGCTGAATTGCTCATGCTGTTTCAAATCAAAATCAGACCTGTTGGCAATACCTTCCAACTCAGACCACCCAAACGGAAAATTATACTCTATGTCCGAGCACGCTTTGGCATAATGCGCCAACTCATCTTTGGCGTGCGCGCGAATTCTTAAATTTTCTTTTTTAATCCCATGGCGCAGATACCAGTTAAAACGCTCCGCGGTCCAGGACTCATACCATTTCTCATCCTCTTCGGGCCTGACAAAAAACTCGATCTCCATCTGTTCAAATTCACGGGTACGAAAAGTAAAATTTCCGGGAGTGATCTCGTTACGGAATGATTTACCGATCTGAGCGACACCAAAGGGAAGTTTTTTACGTGTCGTATCTAAAACGTTTAAGAAGTTCACAAAAATCCCCTGAGCTGTTTCAGGCCGTAAATATGTCACAGCGCTTTCATCTTCAACGGCTCCAAGGAAAGTTTTCATCATGAGATTAAACATCCGCGGAGCGCTGGCTTTTAAATCAATTTTCGCACCGCAGGAAGGACATTTTTTAACATGTTCTTCTTTTGTATCAATGAGATTATCCAGGCGGAATCGCTTCTTGCATTCTTTACAATCAACGAGAGGATCGGAAAAACCATCTACGTGACCGGAAGCTTTCCAGACTTGCGGGAGCATAAGAATAGCGCAATCCAAACCCACCATATCCATGCGCTCATGGACAACAGACTTCCACCACAGATTTTTAACATTTCTCTTAAGCTCCGCGCCTAAAGGGCCGTAGTCCCAGACACTTCCCAGACCACCGTAAATCTCAGAACTTTGGAAAATAAATCCGCGGCGCTTGCATAAAGAAACGATCTTATCCATCAGGATTGGTTCAGGCATGAATACAGGCAACTTTCATTCTTTAATAATGCGTTAGAAACAATATCTCCAATGACGAAAGTACTATTTTTACTCTAATTTTTATGCTATGTCAACAGAAAAAACGAAGATCCAGCTTTAAAAACTGAAGATAGAAAAAATGAATTTCTAATTTTCATCTCTCAATTTCTTTAATTCATCGGCATTCATACCGTAAGAATGTTCTTTGTCTGGAAAACTCCCTTTTAAAACATCTTTCGCGTATTCCTCAAATGCCTGCACCATCACATCGGTCAAATGCGCGTATTTTTTAACGAATTTCGGGATATGCCGCTCAAAAAACCCCAGCATATCATGGGTCACCAGAACCTGGCCGTCACAAAAAGGCCCGGCACCGATTCCAATCGTCGGAACCCGTAATTTTTTCGTAATAATCTCTGCAACACGGTCAGGCACACATTCCAAAACAATACTAAAAACGCCTATTTCCTCAAGTAAAGCTGCCTCCTTTATCAACTCTTTGGCCGCCTGAGCATCTTTGCCTTGGACCTTGAAACCACCAAGTTTATCCGCGGTTTGAGGCGTTAAACCGATATGGCCCATAACAGGAATTCCTGCATCAATCACTCTTCTTATGACGTCAGGGGCCTTCTCGAACCACTCTATTTTAACGGCATCACATCCTGCTTCTTCAATAAAACGGAGGGCATTCTTTACGGCAATTGCATCGTCTTTCTGATACGCCTCAAAGGGCATATCAGCGACAACCAGCGCTGTCTTTACCGCGCGGCGCACCGCCTTTGCATGGTAAAGCATCTCCTCCATGGTAATATCTTTTGTCGACTCAAGGCCCAAAACCACGTTCGCCAATGAATCCCCGATAAGGACGATATCAATCCCGGCTTTATCCATCGCTTGCGCCATAGGATAATCATAAGCGGTGAGCATGGTGATCTTTCTTACGCCTTTAAGTTCTTTGACAGAATTGATCTTTATTTTTATGTCCATAATATTTTTTAAAAGCATTGTCACGATTAAAATTAATAAGGCTTAACCTTCATCAAAAAAGTTTTCATTTTTTTTCTGATCGTATCCTGGTGCGTTATAAAAGCATCATTATGCGCTCCGCTCAGCTCAATGAATGTCTTGGGATAACCCGCATTTTTAAAAAGTTTCTCAGAAAATTCAAAGGGAACGATTTCATCATCGCGGCTGTGCATCATCAACAGCGGAACGTTAAGGTTGCCGATCTTATCAAGTGAATCAAAGCGTGATTCCAAAATCCAGATAGGAAAAAATGGACAAACCTTTTGGGCCATATCTTTAACGGAAGAAAACGTGCTTTCCAATATTACCGCGCTGACTTTGTTTCTTGAAGCACACTCGACAGCAACAGATCCCCCCAGAGATTCTCCAAAAATAATAATCTGTTTATGCTTGAATTTCAGATTATTCACCAGATAGTCGTAACTCGCCTGGGCGTCAAGATAAAGCCCTTTTTCGCTTGGGCTACCGCTGCTTTTACCGAACCCGCGATAATCAATGATAAAAACATTGAATCCAAGAGAATTAAAAAACGCTATCTTTTCAACTCTATTGCTCAAATTTCCGCCGTTGCCGTGAAAAAACAAAAGGACAAATCTTGCGTTTTTCGCAGGAACATACCACGCCTTGATCTCCTGGCCATCTGAAGTGCTGAGCGTCAAATCCTGGAAATCAAGCCCCATCATACTTGGCGTTTCCAGAACGTTTCTTGTTGGAAAAAATATTGTCCTTTTTTCCAATACCCGGATAGAAAAGAAACCCACCACAAATAAAATAATTAAGATGAAAATATTTTTTATCATTTGTTTCTTCTCGGCGCAACCCCTAGAATCATACAAACATCGGCCCAGGGCTTCTGGCTCTTCAAAATAACGACAGCAACTTTATGGTCTTCATAATAAGCAACCCCCGCGTAGCAATGCTTCGCTGCGCGTGTATACCCTGTTTTGCCTAAAACGCGCGGATACGAAAGACGCCAGAGCAACTTATTATGATTAAATTTCTGTATTTGATCTCCGTCACTGCCTGAGATATTGACACTTTTCTTCTTCATGACAGAAGCGATAAAAGGATTATTCATCGCCGCGCGAACAATTAAAGCCAGATCATACGCCGATGTAACTTGCCGTTTATCGGGAAGGCCCGTGGGATTCGTAAAAACCGAATCACGAAGGCCCAACGCTTTGGCTTTTCTGTTCATTAAAACAGCAAAGGCTTTTTCGCTTCCAGAAATCCCTTCAGCCAAAGCCACAGCAGCATCATTCGCAGAAGCCGCCAGCATCACCTCTAATAGATCTTCGACACTGTAAGAAACCCCTCTGTTGAGGCCCGCCTTGGTAGGCTCAATATTAACAGCCTGCCTTCCTGCTACGACGCGATCACTGAGTTTCTTCTGCTCCATCACCACCAGGGCTGTCAACAGCTTTACCGTACTGGCCGGATGAAATTTAGCATGGGGGTTGCGTGAATATAAGAGTTTACCCTTCGTGTAGTCAAACGCATAAACCGCCTGTGCCGTAACCCCTTTCTTAACGGTCTTCTTTTTCGATCGCGCACGGGATGAAACAGAAGCGGCGGATGAACATTCGACCCAAAAACATCCACAGATCAAAATAAAAATAAGTTTACGAATGAAGGCAGTATTCTTTAAAATATTCACAGGTTTTACAAAGGTTTTTTTTAATGCTCAACGGATGCGGGGCGTCCCGATCCATCTTGCAGCATGAAATATCAAGGAGCCAACACCGCCCTTCCAGAATTTCCGGCATCATGCATTTTTTCTGATCGGACTCCAGGCAATTGAAAAATTTCCAGCATCGATCGATCTTTTGTTTTTTATTTTTTTTCATTTTGATTCGGGCAAAAAAACCAGGCCGTTTAAGAAACCCTGAAAAATAGAATCTTTGTACGGCGTACTCCAGACCACTTTCCCGCGGACAATCTTAGTCGATTCTTCCGTATCAAAAAAAATCTTTACTCTTATAACGCTCCCGAATTTAAAGCTCTTCTGAGAAAAAAAACACAGGCCACCCAGGCTAATATCTTTAGTGACTGTCTCATCCGTTGGAAACAAGAAGCCTTTCTTATATTGCAGGATTGTCGTTGAAGCGATCCTGGCGTGCTTTCTTCGGTCTTGCATATTCGAGCCCCCTTCGACACTGTTTTTTAATTTAAAATCTAATTCTTGGAAAATTTTGCGTGCCCTATTTCACGAACTGAGCCATCTTTTAAAACAATAATAGCGTGGCAATCCTTAAATTTCCTGAGTGAATCGCGGCTTCCAGCCTCACCCGTCAAAACGCATACTTTTGCCAATACAACAGCGGTTGCAGCCGAAGGTGCTAAAATCGTCGCCGAAGCTACTTCGCTATCCGCTGGATATCCTGTCTTTGGGTCTATTATATGAGAATAACGCTTATCTTTAAAGATAAAAAATTGTTCATAATCTCCAGAGGTCGCGCAAGCCATATTTTCCAGAGCGATTGATTCAACAATATGTTTCGGCTTCCGGGGATCCTGAATACCGATGCGCCAGGGCTTGTTTCGATTCCTGCCTAAACAATACAAGTCTCCTCCGGCATCGATCATAGCATCGCGCACACCTGCCTGCTTCAATTTCAAAACAGCCCTATCCAAAGCCACTCCCTTAACAATGCCCCCACAATCAAGTTTTGCGCCGTCTTTGAGCAATTTAACAAAATGTCTTTTCTCATCCAGATAGACAAAATTAAAACCCACAAAACCTAACGCCTCCCTGACTTCTTTATCCTCTGGCAATCGTGACTCCAGAATCGCCTTTTTCCATAATAGAGAAACAGGACCAATAGAGATATCGAAAAAACCTTCTGTTTGGATATAATACTGGCGGGAGATTTTTAAGACTTCAAAGAAATCTGATGAGACGTAAATCTCTCCCTTTGAGTTCAGCAAAGACAATTCGCTCTTATCGTCAAACAGATTAAAAATTTTTTCTAAACGGGCAAACTCCGCAAAAACTATTCTCGAGGCTCTTGGATCACTTGACGTAACTTCCACCACGGTCTCCATACTGAACAATGAATCGCTATAGATTTTTGGGCCACAGCCAGAAAAACACGTCAAAAAAACTAATCCGAAAAAATAAGTAAATTTTCGATATTTCATTTTTTAATCACTTTCAATAACTCGCTTAAACGAAAAGAATTCAAAACATTTTGTTTTTCAAGCCATCCGCGCCGCGCCAGGCCTACGCCGAATTTCATATACTCCAGATGGCCCGTATGGTGAGCATCTGTATCGATCGCGCACCGAACGCCGCTTTCTGCGGCCATTCGCGCGTAAACATCGGACAAGTCCATGCGAAAAGGGTGCGCGTTGATCTCAAGGGCCGTGTTCGTTTCGCGCGCAACTTTTAGAATCACGTTAAAATCAATTTCATAAGAAGCCCTGGTTGCGCGAAGCCTGCCTGTCGGATGCGCGATGATATGCACATATTTGTTTTCACACGCCCTGGCCATTCTTGAAGTCAGCTGCTCCTTTGATTGTTTAAAACCAGAATGGATCGCAGCAACAACAATATCAAACTCTTTTAAAACACCATCCTTATAATCTAATCCGCCGTGCGCATCAATTTCTACTTCTGTCCCAAAAAGGATCCTTATTTTTTTTAGATGTTTTTGGACTCGCTCGATCTCTTTTTTCTTTTTTTTCAAACCCGCCGCATCTAAACCTTTGGCAATTTTTAAAGATACGGAGTGATCCGTCAAACAAATATATTGATATCCCAAGCCAAGCGCGCATCGCGCCATCTCTTCTATCGAATTTTCGCCGTCTGAATAATTCGTATGCACGTGGAAATCACCCTTGATATCTCCAAGTGAAACGAGTGTTGGCAACTCGTGACTTAAGGCCGCTTCAATCTCACCCGCATCTTCACGCAATTCAGGCGGGATAAAATCCAATCCCAACGCCTTATACACGTCTTCTTCAGTCTTTGAAGCCAGGCACTTATTTTTTTCATCAAATACGCCGTACTCATTAATCTTATAACCTTTTTTTATGGCCAGTTGCCTCAAGCGGATATTATGATTTTTGGAACCCGTAAAATAAAGAAGCCCCGCGCCAAATGACTGTGGCTCGAAAACCCTTAAATCAACCTGTTGATCGGAATCAGTCAGAACAGATGATTTCGCAGGGCCCTGGGCAAGTATCTTTTTTATGCCGGGGCCTGAGACAAAAGAAGCGACCGCTTTTTGAGGGTGACCTGAAGCAACCAGAATATCGACATCATGAATACCGTCTTTCATCCTCCTCAAACTTCCCGCAGAAACTATTTTTTTATTTTTTTTCGATTGTTTCAGCTTTTTAATAAAACGCTCGGCAATCGTCTGAGCTGTCAACACGTCCATCTCGCGAAGGCCTTTTTCAAACAACTCAATACCTTTTAAGATATTGGCAACGGTCTTCTCCTTAATGCCCGGCAATCCGGACAGTTTTCCTTTTTCCGCTGCATCTTTAAGCGCGTCAACGGAAGTTATTTTTAACTTGTCAAAAAATAATCGCGCGCTTTGCGGCCCGACAGAGGGAACCTGAAGCAACGCTACAACGCCTTCCGGAATAATCTTTTTTAAATCCTCATATTGCCGGCATGTGCCGGTTTTTACGATCTCTTCAATCTTTAAAGCCAGGTCATGGCCGATCCCAGGAACATCTTCCAGCTTTTTTTCATTAATCAATTCCTCGATATCTGTTTTGAGCGCATCTAAATTATCCGCGGCCCGGATATAGGCCCGGATACGAAAAGGATTGTCCTTTTTGATTTCGAGCAACTCCGCAATATTCCTGAATATACTGCTCACAAATCCGTTTTTCATGTGTTTAAATAATAGGCTGGAAGGAATATTATTTTTTCAAAATGAGACTGCACGCAGACGCACCTTAAGGACGATAACAAAGCAACGCTTGTACTAAAATTTTAATACCCTGCAAAATCTTCCGTAACGATTTTTTCTGATGGCAAAGCCAATTTATCCTTAAGCATGGAACGCATGGCCGCGACCATCCCGGGAGGACCGCAGATATAGAAGGTGCGTTCAAGATAATCAGGGATCGCCTCACGCACCAGCGAATCATCAATAGAACCCTGACGGCAGCCGGGAACCTTTTCCTTGCAATCTGAAAGCGTAAAAATAGCTTTTATGTTCTTATTCAACTTTTGCATCTCGATAATATCTTTTCGAAAGATCAAATACTCTGGCGTCCTGCTTGAATACAATAAAACAATATCAATATCGAGATTTCGATCAGCCACAAATTTTAGAATACTGCGGATAGGCGTTATTCCGATCCCGCCGCTTAAGAAAGCTATTCTAGGGGGCTTATTCTCTTTAACAGCATCTTGACCTGGCGCAGAAAACGGCAAAGTAAACTTTCCCATAGGAAGGCGCAAAGACACTTCATCGCCTGGCATCAGGTGATCTAAAGCTTTAGAAAAATCGCTGGAGCTGATTTTTTTTGTTACTTCGATATATCCTGCCTCAGAAGGAGAACTTGAAATCGAAAGAGCTTTTGAAATTTTTTTGTCTCCTGTAAAAAGTGTCAAAACAAGATATTGGCCTGGTTCATAGGCAACATCACGCTCAAGCCTGAAACGGAGAGTTTTAACATCACAACAATGAGAAAAAGTTTTGATGAGCACCCCTTTAAGTTCAATCATAATGCTCCTTGCCCAACATCAAGAGAATATTGTTCCTGGATTGCCGGATAAAGCATCTTCCTGGCCAACTGAATAACCGCCTCTGGCCTGATCGCTTGCAAGCACTTGTTATCGCGACACGAAGAATTCCTGTGATTAAATGCCGATAGACACGGCGAACAAGGCAGGCCAGCGTAAACAATACCGTCGCCTGCACCCAAAGGACCAAAGACCTTCGGCGACTCAGGGCCGAATATGACAATTTTTTTTAATGCTGTCAAAGACGCCAGATGGCTCAATCCACAATCATTAGAAATCAAAAGATCCGAAAGTAAAAATAACTCCATAAGCTCCGGGATACTCGTCTGCCCTGTAAAATTTACACAGCGGCCGTACCCGAGCCCTTCAACCAACTGCCTTGCTTTTAGAGACGTACGTTCAGTCCCGATAAGAACAAAATACAGTTGCGGATCGCTTAAAAGATCTTTTGCGACTTTTAAAAAACAATCCAGGGGCCACTCCCTCAAAGGCAGGACACCCTCTCCAGGATTCAGCAAAACGATTCTTTTTGTTGCGTCGATCCCATTCGAACATAAACGGTCCGCAATCGACTTTTTAATTTTTTCCTGAGAGTGAACTTTAGGCAAAACAATATCTTCATCCGAAATCTTTTCGTTTAATTCAGGGCCGGACTTTTGCGCTCTTTCAATGTCTGACGCCATCGAAAGGTATGTTTTTGACAAATGCTGCAAAGGATTATATGGAACCCTGTGCGTGAAAAAATCCCCGCGGTACAAGCCTTTTTGAAAAAATGGATAAAATCCGATTTTTTTAGGAGCACCGCTTAAAGCTGTTAAGGCAGCGGTGAACCTTGCAAAAAATTCAAGATCAAAAACAATATCAAATTTTTCTTTTCTGATTTTTACGATTGTTTCCAACGTGGAAACAAAAAAATGGAAGAATGAATCTTCTTTTATGGTAAAAATATTATTTTTTTGAATAATACCACCCAGGCTTTCAAAAATCTCCCTGTTTTTTTCAAAAGTAACAAAAAATAATTCACTTTGCGGATACTGATTTCTGATTCGTTTTAATAAAGGATAGGCAAGAATGATACCGCCTAATTCAGACGGCTTCACGAAAAGGATTTTCTTATAAGAAGACTTGCGGTCTTTAGGGTTTTTCTTAAAAAGAATATCGAAAAAAGTTAAAATAAAACAAACAGGCCTGCCCACCCAGTAATCGATACTTCTCATGTGCTCTATTTTCATTCACCCATCACTTTAACGATGACGCGTTTTCGTCTCTGTCCGTCAAATTCCGCGTAAAAAACCTGCTGCCACGGCCCAAAATCAAGCTTACCCCTGGTTACAGGAACGACAACTTCATGATGAATCAACAGGCTCTTTAAATGCGCATCCCCATTTGTTTCACCTGTGTGGTGATGTTTGTAATCACGTTTAAACGGAGCCAGGTGCTCAACCCATGCGTCAATATCCTCAATAATGCCTTCTTCATTATCATTAACATACACACCTGCCGTGATGTGCATGGCAGAAACAAGGATCATTCCCTCGGAGATCTTGCTCTTAGCCAAAATACCCTCTATCTGCGGCGTTATATTGATATATTCGCGCTTTTTTTCCGTATTAAACCAGAGATATTCAGTGGTAGTTTTCATAAAAGATAAATTAAAAATTAACAATTAACAATGAACAATTAAAAACATTAAGCACAAAATTCCATTGTTCATTGTTCATTTTTCATTGTTAATTGCTTTTTGTAAGCGCACTTCCACGAACCTGCCCAAGAACCGCTTGAGATCTGTCTTAACGTCACGCACTTAAATTCATTCCCATGGATCGACTTCTGCATTCCAAACCGATTCTCATAATCCGAACAGCGGTATCGTCCGTCGGACTCTTGGACAAGCTTAACGCAAGGATCCTTTTCAAAAACACCGCAACAGGCCCCGCATCTCAAACAACGGTTTTCATATTCTTGAGCCTTGCGCTCCAGATATTGCTGATACTTAAGAGCTTCTAGCATAGTTTTTCTTTAAGCCGATAATACACACAACGGACACTGCTGTTTTCGACTATTTTTACATCGAATTCTTTTGTTATTGTTAAAACGGCGTGCCAGATCCCCTTCTTTAAGACAATGGGCTTATCCAATAAAAAACATTTGATCGCAGATGCATCTTTTTTTTGAGAAACAAATAACAATCCTTTTCCTTTGACCGGCTCAAAACTTTCACAACTATCAGGGTGCGACTCAATTTTGTCGATAGCACGGTCCCTGACAACCAAATAAGCGATGCGCCAGCCTTCTTGAGGTTGCCGTAAAACAATGCGAAAAAGGTTTTTTGTTTTCTGCGCTTTTTGCCTTTGAGGATATTCAATGATCCAGCCATAAGGCTTAAAAAGGCTTGCCTGGATCTTACAAACTTTGAGTTTATTAATTTTCATGGTGTTTTTATCATACAGGAAAGAAGCGTTATTTTCAAGAAAAATGGGGGTTAAAAAAAGGCTGAATCCGCTGAAAAATCAATCGGACTTGATACGGCTCAAGGAAGGTTCAAGTATTTATCCCAATACAAAAAAAGCTCTTTGGTAGCAACAACATCGCGCAGGCAATAGCGGGCGATATCAAAGTATTTTTCCTCATTATAGAGATCTTTGACGTCAAGCCCTGTGACACCTTCTTCTTTAGGGCTTTTAATACCAAAGGCATGGCACCACATATGCAGACTGAAACGCTTGCGCGAAGCGCCTAAAAAAGAAAGTTTTTCCATTAAATCAATATGCGCAGTGGAACGATAACGATCCGGCATCAGATTTTTTGAAGGTTTGAGCTGATTGATGGCAGAACGAATAAGCAAAAAAGGGCAATCAAACCCGCGGCCGTTAAAAGTAACAAACTGGTCGTACTTTTCAATTTTTTTCCAAAATAACTCCAAGACCTGTTTTTCGTGCGGGACGGCAAGATACTCGGTGTTATTTTCAACGATACGTTCCGGCGCTCGATCCGGCGTTTTATAACAAACGAAACTCTTGTCTGTTTCAACCTCAAGCATCGCGATCGTCACCACCTGAGCAGTCACGGGATAAAAACTTAAAGAATCCTTGACCAACTGCTCCTCTTCTTCTGTTTTGGCGTATTTTAAAAGATACTCCTGCGTGGATGCGTCAAAATCGCCAATAGAAGCGCCGACAGTTTCAATATCAAAAATAATCTTGCTCATGGGAATCAAAATAATCGACCAGTTTATGATAGAGACCTTGTTTATCCATACGACTACTCGAATAGGAATTTTCTTCCTGTTTATCGCATTCTTCAAACCACGAATAAGCCGTTGTTAACGTCGCCATAACTCTTTGATCACTGATAAAACGAGACAGGCGGTTGAAACTATTAACGCCTCCGTTGCGGCCTTCATTATGCATGGACAAATGCAGATGCTGTTTCGCCCGGGTCGCGGCCACATAAAGAAGCCGCCGTTCTTCTTCGATCGAATCTTCGTTATCCAAAGCATACGACACAGGCAGGCATCCGTCCATAAGGGCGATCAAGAAAACGATATCCCATTCAAGCCCCTTGGCCGAGTGTATCGTCGAAAGGGTCACGGGTTTTTCGTCTTCTTTTTTCCCTTCAATTGAAACCACGCTTCGCTCCGGAGGTTCCAACGCAACAAAATCCACCAGAAACTGTTCAACAGATTCATACGTGCCCGAGATTTCCTCAAACGCCTTTAAATCTTCTTCGCGCACGGCAAAATCATCGAACTTTTCTTTTAAAAAAGGCGCATAGAAATGAAGTATTTTTTTTATTTTTCGGTTTATCTCTTTTGTTTCTTTGAGAGCGTCAAATAAGGCGATAAGCTTTAAAACATCTTTTTGCATACATTCGTTCCTGATAACTTCTTTTAAAACAGTCCCGCCATCCGCCGATGCGTTTTTGATCACAGCATCCCTGATCCTTTCAGCGGTTTTAGGGCCAACTCCGTTTAACAGCATAAGGACACGCCCCCAGGCCAAATCATCTGATGGATTATGGTGAGCCTTTAAGAAAGCAAGAACATCTTTAATGTGGGCTGTTTCGATAAATTTAATGCCTCCGTAAACTGCGAAAGGAATATTGCGTTTGGATAATTCCAACTGGATCGGAAGCGACATAAAATTCGACCGGTACAAAACACACAGCGCTGAAAGTGCCTGCCCCTGATTCCGGTACTCCTGGATCTTATCAACGATTCCTTCAGCCTCACTGTAGGCATCTTTAAAATATGAAAGCGTCGGCTTTTCATCGCCGGTTTTTGTCGTAAATAACGCTTTAGAATATTTGTTTTGAGCCTCTTCGATCACCGCGTTCGCCACATCAAGGATAGGTTGAATGCTTCGATAATTATATTCCAACTTTATGATCTTTGTATTCGGAAAACGATTCGGAAAATCAAACATATTTTTATAATACGCGCCCCGAAAACTGTAAATGCTCTGAGTGTCATCCCCCACCGCCATGCAATTAAGGTGATTCTTGGCCAAAAGATACACGATGTCTGCCTGGAGCCTGTTCGTATCCTGAAACTCATCCACCATGACATAGCGATACTGCGATGAGACTTTTTTGTTGATTTCGGCGTCTTCTAAAAGAAATTTTAAGTAAATCAGCATATCGTCGTAATCAATCAAATTGCGTTGAATTTTATATTCCGCGTATTTCTTTCGCAAATCCTCAAGCTCACGGACAAAATGGAGAAATTGCGGATAATCGCATGTCAGGACTTCACGAATACTCTGATTACGATTAATGCTCATGCTCAAAATATTTTTTAACGTATCTTTTTTTGGGAATCGCGTCTTATTGTCCCCTAAGAAACCCAGTCGCGTTGCCAATAAATGCAGCGCATCCGCACAATCGCTTTCATCAATAAAAGAAATAGGATCTTCGAGACCAACGGCTTTCTTGTATTTTTTGATCACACGATATGCAAAAGAATGAAATGTCCCGCCGTCAATCTTTCGACAGGCGGCCTCATGGCCACAGGCGCGGCTGAGCATTTCCCGGGCTGCTTTACGGGTGAAGGTAAGAAGCAAAATCTGTTCCGGAGGGATACCTTTCTGAACCATATAAAGACAACGATATTCAATAACGCGGGTTTTGCCTGTCCCAGCCCCGGCCACCACCAGCAAAGGACCTTCCGTTGTCGTCACAGCATCCAACTGAGAAGGATTAAGCTCCTTTTTTAAATCCTGGAATGAAATTTTTTTCATGACGGTTTTTTAAGCTGGCGGCTCTTCGCGCGAAGGACGGGGATGAAACCCATCAATAAGAGTTTCTCTTTTTGACTTGGATTTATCTTTTTCCTGCGGTTTTTTCTCAACAGCTTCTTTTTTTAACGGCTCTTTTTTTAAAGACTCTTCTTTAGCAGGCTCAGGCTTCGGCGGTTCCACCTTGGGCGGTTCAGCTTTCACAGGTTCAGGCTTCGGTGGCTCAACCTTTGGAGGCTCAACTTTGGCAACCTCAACCTTTGGCGCCTGAGGTTTCGGCGGTTCAACCTTAGGCGGCTCGACTTTTGGGGCCTCAGTTTTTTTAGGTTCTATTTTTTCAGCCTCAACCTTCGGCGCCTGAGGCTTGAGTGTTTCTTCTTTTGGCAATCCAACTTGAGGAGGCTCTTGTTTTGGCAACTCTGTCTTAGGAAGTTCTGTTTTTAATGCTTCAGGCTTTGCAGGCTCTATCTTTGGCGTTTCAGCCTTCGGCGCTTCAACAGATTCCGGCTTTGGCCTATTGACATTTGTTAACTTAAAATTTTGCGGCATTCCGCCTAAAAAAACTTCTTCGCCGCCTTCTTTAGGAGCACTGGATGAAGTTTTTAAAAAATCCGTATCTTTTGGAACACCTTGTTTAAGGTCTACCTTAATTTCTTCTTTTTTGGGAAAACCCGGAATTTCTTTAACCTCGCCTGCCTTAAGCACAGGCTCAGCAGGGACGGTTTTTTTAGGTATAAGAACGTCACCAAGTTGTGCTGATTTTTTAGGTTCTTCTTTCTTTGGCTCAACCGGCGCTTCGGCCTTTGGTTCTTCTTTTATTTTTGATTTATCCTCTTTTGGTTTATCTTTTTCCCCATCAGGCGATTTCAAAGGCTCTTCTTTTTTTGTTTCTAGAACAGAGGCCTGAGGCCCTGCCGATTCCCGGGACTTTTCCACAACCACCGAAGGAGCCACAGCATCATCTTTAGCCTTTTCTTTTCCAGCTTCTTTCTTTTCAGGCAAGGCCTGTTCCTTAACAGAAGGAGCATCACTCTTCTTAAGCAACCCTTCCCTGACATTCTGCAGCTCTGATTCTAATTCACCAAACTGGCTCTTAAGCCCTTCAAACATATCTGTCTTTGTTTTCAATTCACCACGCAAGACTTCAAGTTCTTTAGCCAATTTAAGAGCTTCCTGATCTTTCAATGCCAGCTCTCCCTGCAACTTCTGCCGCGCGAGCGTATCCTGCTCATAAATCATATCCCTCTGCTTCATTTCAGCCTTGGCTTCAGAAAACTCCTCCTTGGCTCTTTCAAGAAGTTTTATTTTTTGAGCCATTTCCAAATTTTCTTTCTTTAAGATATCAGCTTCATCTTTCACTTTAAAAAATTCATCCTCAAGCTTTTGACGCTCTTCCATCGCTTTTTTAATATCTTTATCGCGATGGCCGATTTCCGCTTCGAGGTCGGCTAATTTTTTAGTTTTTGAATCTTCACTGATTTTTTGCCACTTAGATTCTTCGCCGGAAAACTTAAGGACCAATCCGACCAAAGCCAACAACCCAAGAGCCAAACCAACAATCAAAATCTCCATGAAAATCCCCCGTTTTCTTTATTGAACGATATGAGAATAATGAGACTCTATTGTTTTAATAAGATCGACAAGCAGCGCATTGACAGGCGTTTTAATACCAAGGCTTTCTCCCTGTCGGACAATAACGCCATTCATAAAATCTATCTCCGTCTTTTTTTTATTTAAAATATCCTGCAACATGCTTGAAACATTTTCCGCAGTCGCTTCACAAACAGATTCCGCTTTTGAGAGGCAATCATCAAACATTAATTTAATTCTCTTGCGTTTGGCGACTTTTACCGCTTCTGTCACAGCTTCCCTTAAAATTTTATGAGAATTCTCAGATTGGATCAGCCGGCCGTTCTTCAGCCTCAAAATAGCTGAAAGCGCGTTGATGCCGACATTAACGACCAATTTTGACCAGAGAACCCCGTTAATATCTTTTGATATCTTGATCGGCAGCTTTGATTTTAAAAAGAGCTCCCTGACATCTTTAAGCGCAACACTCAAGGAACCGTCGAGCCGTCCGACGATCGTTTCCCCTTCTCCCGCATGACGGACAGACCCTTCTTCCAATAACGTCGATGCCATATGGGTTGTGCCCAATAAAACGCGCGCGGACCCCAAACGTTCAATCAGGAGCTCACCGTTACCAATACCATTCTGCAACGAAAGAACAGAAGCCTGAGGCCCCACATAATCAGCGATCTTTTTTAAGACATTCTTGGTATCGTAGGATTTAACACAGATAAACCAAACGTCGGCATCTTTAACATCTTCGGGCAATGACGTGATTTTTGGGCTCACAATTTTAAATGAAGTCAATCCTTCACACTTAAGGCCGTTTTTCTTAATACGGGCCGCACGATCGGCATCTTTATCCAAAAGCCATACGTCTTCTTTAGACTTCAGAAGAAGCCCTGCTAGTAATATTCCAATCGCCCCAGGACCGACAACAACAACTTTCATAGTTTTTCGCTCCATTTTTTTCTTACCATAACACAGATAAAATCAAAGGTCAAGGACATCAAGATCGGGATGAATTGTTTTCATTTTTTTACCGACATGAAAGTGAAAAAAACAATTTAAAATCATTTCCAGTTGTTTTTTGATAGGAGGAGAAAATTGTAATCTTAGGGATTTGGACCACTCGGATTTCTCAATATAAAGAATGGAGGCGATTGTGCCTGGAAGCGCCTCCTCAGCCAAAGGATCACGCCTCAGGCAGCTAGGGCACAAAAGCCCTCCTTTTGAATGGCTGAAATATGCGGATTGAACGATCTTTGATTCACAAACAACACAGGAATCAAAACGCGGCTTAAAACCCGAAAGTGCCAAGATCTTAATCTGAAAAAGAACAGGCGCCAGATGAGGATTCGTTTTTAACGTATTTAAAAAATTAAACATGAGATCGAAAACTTCACGATGTGGGTCTTCTAAAGGTAAAAGAAGATCCACCATCTCAATAACCCGGTTAGAACTCCTGAAAGCCTGCAGTTGTCCCCGGAAAAGCCCAAAATCATCGATCAAATCACACTGGCTCACCAGATGGATCTCAGAGTTTCTTTTTTGATAAAAAACAATATGGTTAAGGGATAAAGCAGACAGAACAGAAGAAAATTTCTTAGGGTCGCGGCGGATGCCTTTTAAAACCCCTTTCACCTTGCCAAAATCGCGGGAAAAGAAAACAGCGATCTTGCTGGTTTCCCTGAAATCATATGTTTTTAAAACGAAGGCCGGAGTTGAACAAATCATAGCTTTAAGTTAAAACTCGTCAAACTCGATAACTCGCAAACTCGTTAAACTGACTGGATTATCTTTTTCAACAAGAATTCCTGCCTCTCCCACATCTTTTTTTTGCTTTTGGGATCAAGGTCGTCATAACCAATCAAATGCAGAAGCCCATGAATACAATAACGGCACAATTCTTCTTTAAAAGAAATCTTCAACCGCTTGGCAATAATCCGAGCCCTGTCTACAGAAACATAAATGTCGCCAAACAGTCTTTTTCTAAGTTGTCCGGAAAATGCCAGGTTAAATGCCAAAACATCAGTCACGAAATTTCTCGCATGGAACTTATTATTTAATGATTTTAAAGAAGCATCAGAGGCTAATATGAGAGAAATCCTGGCCCCTGCGATATGTTCCTGAGCCAGGACATTCTTAACCAGATTCTTTAAGCCAAGACATGAGACTGAAGAAGGTTTTTTAAGAAAAATGATTTCTGTCGCGGGTGACACAAGGATATCACAGGAGCGTTTTTTTCTAATGGCGGGGATTCTTGATTTTGCTTTAACGATTCTCACCTTCGGATTTTTTGCCCTGCTCCGGATATTCAATCCGTGAATGATAAAAAGCACCCAAAATATGGATGAAAACAGAGGAAATTTTTTCCAGATCTTTCAATGTCAAATCGCACATGTCCAGCTGGCCATCGATGAATTTATTATTCATGATCTTGCGCACAACATCTGAAATCCGCTCCGCGGTCGCCTCTTCCAGCGTCCGGCAGGCAGCTTCAACAGAATCAGCCAAAAGAACAATAGCTGTCTCTTTTGTCTGCGGTTTAGGCCCCGGATAACGGAATACTTCTTCTTTAACGCCTTCTGCGATCTCAGGACTTTCCAAAGCCCTGCGATAAAAATAATAAACAAGGCTTGTGCCATGATGCTGCGCGATAAAATCAATGATCGCATTATTCAAATGGAATTTTTTCGCCAATTCTTCTCCGGACTTCACATGATCCATAATGACAAGCGTACTCATGGAAGCACTCAGGTCATCATGCTTAGAGGAAAACTTCCCCTGATTTTCGCTGAAGTATTCAGGCTTGACCAGTTTACCCACATCATGATAATAAGCCCCGACCCTGGCCAAAAGCGCATTGGCGCCTACAGCTTCGCAAGCCATCTCCGCTAAATTTCCTACCATCAGACTATGATGATATGTACCAGGGGCTTCCAATACCAAACGTTTCAAAAGAGGATGATTAAAATCTGCAAGTTCCAAAAGACTGATGTTGGTCGAAACATTAAAAAGATACTCAAAAACAGGCAGGATGCTTGCCACGAAGAAAGACGCGATAAGGCCGTTTAAAAAAGGCAAAAAACAGAGCTGAAGCGTTTGGCGGCCAAAAAAAGGAAACAACGTCAACATCGCCAGGGCCTGGATAAGGCCGACGAAGAAACCCGCGGTGATGATCTTGGATCTGCGCCGCGCCTGCCAAACAAATAAAATAGACGAAACAGAACCAATCAGTAAAACAATCGTCAGATACAGGTCTTCCCCATTAAACAAGCCGGCTAAAATACTTAAAACAATACTAAAGATAACGGCAAGCTCAAGGTCGCGATAAAGCAGGATGATCAACATTGGAAAAATAGACAGCGGGATCAGGTAAGGCGACAATGACGTGTAATCACGTACGGCGAGTATAGAAAAAACGCCCAGAAGAAAAAGAAGAATGAGACAGCAACGGCAATATTTTTTTCCAATCGAATTCAAACAGGTAATTTTTAAAATCGCGACAAAAACAAAAATAAGCAAAAGAGCGATCATGGGGATTTGAGCTATGAAACTATAGGAAAGAACAGTTAAAATCCCAAGGATTAATAAAAAAATATTTTTAATGGGCAATTCACTTTGCTTTTTCATAAGCCTCAATAATTCTCTGCACGAGTTCGTGCCTGACAACATCCGCGCCGGTAAGATGAATCATTTTGATGCCGCTGATAGAGGCGAGAAGATTTTCCGCCTGAAGCAGACCCAAAGGTTTTCCCCCGGGCAGATCGCTTTGCGTCATATCTCCGGTAATTACCGCCTTTGAATCAAACCCTAACCGTGTTAAAAACATTTTTAACTGCTCCGGCGTACAATTCTGGGCCTCATCTAAAATAATAAAGGCATCATTCAAGGTGCGGCCGCGCATATACGCCAAAGGCGCCACTTCGATAATACCCATTTCAAGATATTTCTCAATTCTCTCAACCTCCATCATATCGTAAAGGGCATCGTAAAGTGGACGCAAATACGGAGAAAGTTTCTCATGGACATCCCCGGGTAAAAATCCGAGGCTTTCTCCAGCCTCCAATGCCGGCCGGGTTAAGATGATTCTTCGGACCCTCCCGGAATTCAAGGCCGCTACCGCCATGGCCATGGCAAGATAAGTCTTCCCTGTCCCTGCCGGCCCAAGTCCAAAAACAATATCATACTTTTTAATCGCTTCCACGTAATCCGACTGTCCTTTTGTTTTAGGGACAGCGACTTTTTCTTTCTTGGATATATCCGGAGTCTCAAAATATGGCTCTAAAGAAAGCTTGGAGTCTCCAGGTTTGTTTTCCCGTTTTTTTCCACGCGTAGATACAAGCATTAATTCCAATTCCTTTTTGTCAGGGTTGCGATGCGTGCGGATAAGATGCAAAAAATTCTCAATGCAATAAACAGCCCGCTCAAGCTTCCCGTGATTGGAAGCGCTGACCTTCAAACCCTCTGATTTCGAAGAAATCTTAACGTTGAATTCTTTTTCGATTAACCTGGCATTTTCATCATGCCGACCAAAGAAATCCTGCACTTCTTTGGGATTTTCTATTTTTATAAATCTAAACATTATTAAAAATTATCCTATTCTTGAGGAATATTCAAAACCTGTCCCGCGTAAATGCGATCCGGGGTTTTAAGCTTATCCTTATTCGCTTCAAAAATAACTTTCCACCTATTCATCGTCCCATAGACCTTTTGTGAAATTTTCTGCAGCGTATCGTTACGCTCAACCGTATACGTCGTCACTTGTGGCGCCGTGGCCGCCTGAGGAACTGCCTGAGAAACAACGGGCTCAACATTTTCATCCTTAGGTGCTACGACAACTTTTTTCACTTCTTTAACGACTTTTTTCTTTTTCTGGACCGGGCCTCCGACTTCAACTTCCGTCACATAAGTCTTACGCGTCAATTTTCGCTCAGAACTTGCCGGGGAAATTTTAGGGGTCCCAGACAGATAACCCGCATTTCCCTGGGTTAGATCCTGGTCAACGCGTTCTTTTTCAACTGTGTAGGTCCGCACATGCGTACAGCCGCTTGAAAACACCAACGCAAATACCGCAAGCATCAAAAATAAACAAATGTTTTTGTTTTTCATTCAGACCCCCTGTTTTGGAACAACCGTTTTAATAAATAATTCCTTTAATTGCTTATCCGAAACATCAGAAGGCGCGTCTGACAATGGACACACCGCTTTTTGATTCTTAGGAAAAGCAATGATATCACGAATGCTTTCCGTGCCGAACAATATGGACATAATCCTGTCTAAACCGAACGCGATGCCTCCATGCGGCGGAGCGCCGTATTTAAAAGCCTGCAAAAGGAAGCCGAATCTCGACTGGATCTCATCGTCTGAAATTTTTAAGATCTGAAAAATCTTTTTTTGCAGTTCCTGGCTATGGATACGGATCGAACCACTGGCGATCTCATTGCCGTTTAAGACCAGATCATAGGAACGGGACCTGATAGGACTTAAATCGTCCTGTCCCAAAAGATCAAGATCCTGGGCGTGCGGCGCGGTAAATGGGTGATGCTCGCTATTCCACCTTTTTTCTTCCTCGTCGTAATGGAATAATGGAAAATCGACCACCCAGACAAAAGCGATCTCATCCTTATCCTCTTTATTTTTTCTCATGTCCGGCTTATCCGAGCCATAGCGCTCCATAGCATCTTTATAACTGATCCTTGGGAACGGCGCTTTTATATCAATATTTTTGAGCTCCTTCAAAAGCAGGACAAAGAGTTTCTCGCTTAAAGAAAAAATATCTTCCTCTTCAACAAAAGACATCTCGATATCCAACTGCGTAAATTCCGGCTGACGATCCGCACGCAAATCTTCATCGCGGAAGCACTTGGCTATTTGATAATATCTATCGAACCCGCTCACCATGAGCAATTGTTTAAAAAGCTGCGGCGACTGAGGAAGTGCAAAAAATTTTCCAGGATTCACCCGGGAAGGCACAAGATAATCCCGCGCCCCTTCAGGTGTGGATTTTGTCAAGATCGGCGTCTCAACCTCGAGGAATCCGCAGGAATTCATGAAATTCCTGATGATATGATTCATCTGATGCCGCTTGTGTAAATACCCGAACATTTTAGGGCGTCTGAGATCAAGATACCTAAACGGCAGACGGATGTCTTCCGACAAAACCAGATCATCTTCAATTTCAAACGGCGGGTTAAGGGCAGGATTTAATATCTCCAGTTCCTTGGCGATCAGCTCCACTTCTCCTGTGGGGATCTTTGGATTAATATTGTTTTTCGGCCTTGAGTTCACAACACCTTTAAGACGGATCGCAAATTCAGACCTTAAGTCTGTTGCCACTCGATGAGCTTCGGGCGAATCCTTAGGACTGAACATCACCTGGGTAAAACCATATCTGTCACGGATATCAATAAAAATAAGCTTACCATGATCCCTGCGTCGGTGCACCCATCCGCACAGAACAACTTCTTGCCCAACGTTCTCTTTAGTTAATTCTCCACATGTATGCGTTCGTAACATTTTACCTTTCTTTAAACTTCCAGGTTGAGACTAAAGGTTAAGAATTTTTTTTCTTTTCTTAGCCTTAGCCTAAACCTTAGCCTTAATTTTATTGATCAGATCCGCCAATGCCACTTCTTCCTGAGTGCTCTCTTTCATATTTTTTAAGATACCAACACCTTTAACCAACTCATTGTCACCAATGATCAGACAATACTTTGGATTTTTTTTATCCGCCCTTCTCAAGCGGGCCTTCAAAGATCCATCAAGATAATCCAGGTCGCTGGCAATGCCAGCGTTTCTCAGATCGTTCAAGACGCTCAGCGATTTTTTTAAAGCAGCATCTCCTAAAGGAACAATGTAACACGCAAGTGACGATGGCGCTGCTTCAGGAGTTTTTTCGCGGCATGCCAGCAAAAGACGCTCCACTCCTAACGCAAAACCAATAGCACCCCGGCTTGGGCCCCCTAATTCTTCGACAAGATTATCATACCGGCCGCCGGCGCCCAACGCATCCTGCGCCCCCAGCTCATTAGACGTTATCTCAAAAACAGTCCTTGTATAATAATCCAGACCACGCACCAAAAGAGGGTTTACCTTATAACGCACGCCAAATGCGTCCAAAGCAGCCAAAACACTCTCAAAATGTTTCTGGCAATCCGGGCAGATATGCGTCTGAGCCCATGATAGCGACTTTATGATCTCCTTGCATTGAGGATTTTTACAATCAAGCACCCTGAAAATATTTTTATCAATCCTTGAGACGCAATCCTTGCAAAAAGAATCTTTATGAGGCAAGAGTTTCTCTTTGAGACTTATGGACATCTTTTTCTTATCATCCTGACAGCCCAAAGTATTAACAACAAGCTCAAAATCTGATAAGCCCAGTTCAGTTATAATCCGCGTCGCGAGTACAATAAGCTCCGCGTCTAAAAGCGGATTCGCAGAACCAATGGCCTCTGCCCCGATGTGATGGAACTGCCTCAGTCGCCCTTTCTGCGGACGTTCGGCACGAAACATGGGCCCCATATAATAAAATTTGCAGACATTACTAATATTATAAAGATCATGTTCCACATAGGCGCGTACAATAGAAGCCGTTGCTTCGGGCCTCAAAACAAACGTATCTGTTTCCTTTTGAATCAAGAACATCTGTTTCTGGACAATGTCCGTAAAATCACCCAACGAACGCGCGAACAATTTGGCATCTTCGATCAAGGGCGTGCGGATCTCTTCAAAACCAAAAAGAGAAAAGATCTTCCTTGCCTTTGATTCTATTGTCTGCCACTTTGAAGATTCTTCAGGGAGTATGTCTTTTGTTCCGCGAGGAGATTTGAAAAGCATGCGAAAATGTCTCTCTTTATCGTTTATCCAAGTTTATGGGATAAAGGCGGGATGTACCACCCCGCCTTTTCACTTATCGTATTTCCTTTAAGGACACCTTTAAAAACCCACTTCAGCGACATCCCGCGAACTGCCTTGCGTATATTAAATTCCAGTTGCGGCGGGAAAATCATTCTATAACTTCACCACATCAGAGGCCTGAGGGCCTTTTTCGCCCTGAATAATTTCAAATTGAACTTTTTGCCCTTCCTCTAATGCTTTATAACCTTCTCCTTTAATGGCAGAAAAATGAACGAAAACATCCTGGCCATCCTCACATTCAATAAAACCAAATCCTTTAGGCGCTGAAAACCACTTCACCTTACCAACGTGCGGCATACCTCTTCCTCCGATGTCTAAATAAAAAGACCCTTAAACAAACTTACTTTATTTTTTTCTTCATCTCAAGGCCGGACTTAAAAACAACGACCTTGCGAGCAGGAACAGGAACAACTTGGCCTGTACGAGGATTGCGGCCCGTGCGGCTGCGTCTCTCTTTAATCTTGAACACGCCAAAATTCCTAAGCTCGACTTTCTCGCCGCGGGCCAAACTCATCACAACATGATCGAATGTTTTTTGCACAACCTTTTTAACATCAATCTGTTTGATGCCGGTTTCGTCCGCGATTTTTAAAACGATATCTTTCTTCGTCATGAGCCTTACCCCCTTGTTAGGTGGCCTAAAACAAACTTAGTATTTTACCCATTCTTTGCCTGAGCTAAGGCAAGCTGGATCTTGCTTTATTTGCAAGCCCTACATACGAAACAACATAAGGCGAATAACCCGCCTCGTAAAGCGCGGGTCGTATGATTTTTAAAATATATTTTCCTTAACCTTATTTCGTAAATAGAGTAACATTAAAGAGTTACAACGTCAATAAAAATCTTTCTTCTCCTAAAAGATCTTCAATTTCATTGAATAACTCAGGCTGGGGAGCAACAAAGAGGTCTTGAGAGACGAGGATTTTTAATTTTTGATTGGTTTCTGAGTCAAGATGAAGGTAAACAGGCACACTACCGGAAAACAAAGCAAGTTTTTCTTTCAAAGCCTGGAGGATATTCTCTTTTAAACCCGTTAAATCGATATTAATGGCACTGATCATCCTGTACGCGTCATCAATAGGACTGATATTGCTAGCCAAAATCTTAGGAGTTTCCTCTCTTAAGCTAAGCTTCCCTCGAATGAGCACAACGCTATTAGCTACCACAAAACGCGCAACCTGCTTGTACGTATTGGGAAAAACAAGGATTTCCACCATTCCCTCAAGGTCTTCCACCTTCAGAATCGCCATCTTTTCCGCTTTAGCACGCGTTGTCGTTAACTTGATCTTATTGATAAGCCCGACAATAGAGATATCTTCCTGATCCTTGCGATTGATCAAATGTGAAATAGAACATGAGGAAAAACGTTTGAGTAAATGTTCATATCGGACCAGTGGATGACCACTGATATACAGCCCCAAAATTTCTTTTTCAAAGGATAAAAGCTGAATTTCAGGCCACTCCTTGATTTCAGGGACTGAGACGTTGAATCTCTTGAAACCATTTTCATCTCCAAAGCCCATATCAAAAAAAGAAAGCTGACCGCTTGACCTGTCCCGATGGGATTTTACGGAATAGTCCAGGCATTCCGGCAGCATGGTCATCAACTGACTCCGACGAAGGCCAAAGACATCCATAGCCCCGCACTTGATAAGACTTTCCGTCACCTTGCGGTTAACAAGTCTTAAATCCACGCGTTCGCACAAATCTTCAAGGGATTTAAATACGCCGCCCTCTTGCCGTGCAGCAACAATGGAATCTATTGCTCCCTGACCCACATTTTTCAAAGCCAACAAACCAAACCGGATGGTCTTTTCGTTTTCAACCGTGAATTTAGAAAAACTTTCATTTACCGAAGGATTAGAAACCGTCATGCCCATGCGCGCACACTCTTTTACATACTCAACCACTTTGTCCGTATTTTCTTTTTCAGAAGTTAAAAGAGCTGACATAAATTCAACAGGATAATTTGCTTTCAAATAAGCGGTCCTGTAAGAAATAACCGCGTAAGCGGCAGAATGGCTGCGGTTAAAACCATATCCTGAAAAATAATCAATCAGGTCAAATACTTTTGTCGCAATACGACGTTCAATCTTATTGTGAACCGCGCCTTCAATAAACAAACGACGTTGTTTTTCCATATCTTCCGGAATCTTTTTCGCCATAGCGCGGCGCAATAAATCAGCTTGAGAAAGGCTGAAACCCGCCAGCGCTGAAGCGATTTGCATGACTTGTTCCTGATAGACCATAATGCCATATGTATCTTTTAAAATACCCTCTAAACTCGGATGGTCATAAATAATTGGCCTGAGTCCATGCTTACGCTGGATAAAATCATCTAACATGCCGCTGCCGATAGGCCCTGGCCGGTAAAGCGCCAATAACGCGATCAGCTCTTCAAACTGCGTCGGATTGAGTTTCTTTAGAAGGTCTCTCATCCCTGCACTTTCCAACTGAAAAACTCCCATGGTCTGGGCACTTGCCAAAAGCTCAAAAGTTTTCTTGTCGTCAAGAGGGATCGCGTCAATATTCACATCGATGTTCCTCGTCCTTTTAACGATTTTTAATGTTTCGGCGACAACCGTTAACGTGCGAAGCCCTAAAAAATCCATTTTTAAAAGGCCGATTTTTTCCAGGGCCTTCATGGAATAGCCCGAGGTCACCGTATCTTCATCAACTTTGCATAAGGGCATATACGAATCCAAGGCCTTATCGCCGATAACAACACCGGCGGCGTGGACCGAGGCATGCCGCGACAACCCTTCAAGATCTTTAGCGGTATCGATCAATTCACGCACCTGAGCATTATTCGTATATAAATTTTTCAGCTCATCCGTCTTTAATGCATCCTCTAACGTGATGCCTAATTCAGCAGGGACGAGCTTGGCGATTTTGTCAACTTCCGCATAAGGCACGGCCATAACGCGTCCGACGTCGCGGATAACCGCGCGCGCCAGCATGGTCCCGAAAGTAATGATCTGCGCGACATTCTCTTTACCATATTTCTGATTCACATAATCAATAACTTCCTGGCGGCGCTCAAAACAAAAATCAATATCGATATCCGGCAATCCGACGCGTTCTGGATTTAAAAAACGCTCGAACAAAAGATTGTATTTTAAAGGATCAAGCTCTGTGATCCCTAAAAGAAAACTTACCAGGCTCCCTGCAGCCGAACCACGTCCCGGACCTACAGGGATACCCTTGCCTTTTGCATAGTGGATGAAATCCCAGACAATAAGAAAATAACTGACAAACCCCATTTTCTTGATCGTCATAAGTTCATGTTCAAGCCGGCTCGTAACTTCAGGTCTGACCGGGCCGTTATACCTTCTCTTCAAACCCTCTTCACACAAATTACGCAGATACTCCTCCCGGTTCTCACCTTTAGGCGTCGTGTATTGAGGCAAATGGAGTTTCCCGAATTTCAACTCCACATTACAACGCTCAGCGATCTCAATCGTGTTACGGATCGCTTGAGGAGCATATTTAAAAAGCTCTTTCATCTCATCAGGGCTTTTGAAGTAAAATTCTTCTGTCTGAAATCTCATGCGGTTAGGATCTTGCAGGGTCGTCTGTGTTTGAATGCACAAAAGCGCTTCATGGGAATGAGCGCTCTTCTTTTTTAAATAGTGGACGTCATTAGTCGCAACAAGCGGCAGATTAAGCTCTTTGGCGATCTTTATGATCCCATCATTAACAATCTTCTGCTCAGGGATTAAATTTTCCTGAATTTCTAAAAAGAAATTGTCTTTTCCCAAAATTGAAGAAAACTCATCCGCGCACTTACAGGCATCATTAAATCTATTGCCCATCAAAAGACTTGGGATCTCGCCTTTCAGACAAGCGCTCGTGCCGATAAGCCCCTTAGCGTATTGAGCCAGGACTTCCTTATCAATCCGCGGCTTATAATAAAAACCTTCCAGATACGCGACAGAAACCAGCTTCATTAAATTCTGATACCCCTCTTCATCCCGGGCTAAAAGAATAAAATGATTAGAACTTTCCCCCATCTTTAGATCAGCTTTTTCAGTCCTGCTTTTCGGAGCGACATACATCTCGCAACCGATGATAGGTTTTAAACCATGCTTATGGGCTTCTTCATAGAATTCAACAACTCCGAACATATTGCCGTGGTCTGTAATAGTGACCGCAGGCATTTTAAATTCCAAAGCTGTTGCAATGAGTTCTTTGATGCGACAAGCACCGTCGAGGAGACTATATTGCGTGTGGACGTGCAGATGGACGAAATCGGAATGAGTCATATGTTTCTTTTAGAGGCGTCTGTTCTCGCACAGCGCCTCTCCCCGTTAAACAACAATTAAAAATTAACAATTAACAATGAACAATTAAAAATAATTGTTCATTCTTCATTTTTCATTGTTAATTGCTTTTTATTCCCACTCGATCGTAGCCGGCGGTTTAGAACTGATGTCATAAACCACGCGGTTAACGCCTTTTACTTCATTGATAATTCTATTAGAAACCTTTCCTAAAAACGCGGGTTCTAATTTTACCCAATCAGCCGTCATGCCGTCAGAGCTGGAAACACAACGAAGAGCGATCACGTTATCATATGTCCGCTCATCACCCATGACCCCGACACTTTTAACAGTTAATAAAATCGCGAATGATTGCCAGACTTCTTCATAAAGACCGGCTTTACGGATCTCTGCGACAAAAATATCCTCAGCTTCACGCAAAATCTGTAAACGCTCAGGGGTCACGTCTCCGACAATTCGGATAGCCAGGCCAGGCCCTGGAAATGGCTGACGCGTGATGATTTCAGGTGGCAATCCCAGCTGTTTGGCCAATTGCCTCACCTCATCTTTAAAAAGCTGGCGCAGCGGTTCGATGAGCTTTAAATTCATGTGTTCCGGAAGACCGCCGACATTATGGTGACTTTTGATTTTGGCTGTTGGGCTTCCTGTCGCAGATATAGACTCAATGACATCCGGATAGAGTGTCCCCTGAGCCAGATATTTAACACGACGTATTTTCTTGGCTTCTTCTTCAAAAACTTTTATAAATTCATCACCGATGATTTTTCGTTTTTCTTCCGGGTCTGTCACGCCTTTAAGCCGTTTCAAGAAACGATTCTGGGCATTAACAAAATCAAGATTCATATGGAAGTTGGTGCGAAAGATATTTTTGATCTCTTCAGGCTCTCTGTTCCTCACAAGGCCATTGTCCACAAAAACACACCTTAGCTGCCGCCCGATCGCCCTGTGAACAAGCATCGCTGTGACCGATGAATCAACGCCTCCGCTCAAGCCGCAAACCACATTGTCGTTACCGACAAGAGCTCGAATTTGAGCAACGGTATTCTTAATGAATGAACCCATCTCCCAGCTTGGGCTGCAACGACAGACACGATAGAGAAAGTTAGAAATGATCTGTGAGCCATGGGACGTATGCGCAACTTCCGGATGGAACTGAACACCGATGATCTTTTTATCCCGGCTCGCAAAAGCCGCGTTGGGCGTATTGAGCGTGTGGGCGATCGCCGTAAAACCTTTGGGCAATTTTGAAACAAAATCCCCGTGGCTCATCCAGCATGTAATGTTTCCCGGCAAAGAATTAAAAAAATCAGAATGGTCATCAATGAAAAGTTCCATGCGGCCGTATTCACGCTCTTTTGTCTGTTTGACTTTTCCGCCAAAATATTGAGCCAGCAATTGCTGTCCGTAGCAAATCCCCAGGATAGGAAGCCCCAGTTTAAAGATTGCCTTGTCGCACTTAGGGCTTTTTTCATCATAGACGCTGGCAGGACCACCGGAAAAAATAAGGCCCTTGGGCGCTATTTTTTTAATCTCCTCAGCCGTAATGCTATGGGAAACGATCGTGCTATAAACTTTATTTTCACGAACACGGCGCGCGATCAACTGCGTATATTGAGAACCAAAATCAAGGATCAATATGGCATTTTTCAAATGAGGCGGCACGACCGGGACAAGAAGCTTTTTTCCGGCCTTTTGCTTGCGCGAAATATGAACCTTTTTGATACGTTGTTTTCTTGACTTCTTTACTGCTTTAAACTTTTTTGAAGGCACTCTTTTTTTGGTTTTTTTCATTTTCCCATTCCTACCCGTTGCACTGCCTGGAATACTTTTCCTTCTGTCTGAATTGACGGAGCGATAATCATTTCTACATCATGCATTTCTTTTATATTTTGAGCCCCTAAAGAACCCATGGAAGTTTTTAAAGCTCCCACTAAATTTTGTGAACCATCATCAACGGTTGCCGGCCCTATTAAAATTTGTTCCAACGTCCCCGAAGTCCCGACTTTTATACGGGTTCCGCGGGGTAGATTTGCATGAGAAGTTGCCATGCCCCAGTGATATCCCCGGCCCGGGGCTTCCTGCGCCCGTGCGAACGAAGAACCCACCATAACGGCATCAGCGCCGGATGCGATTGCTTTGCATATTTCACCGCCGATACGCATCCCGCCGTCCGTAATGATCGGAATATATTTTCCTGTACGCTTAAAGAAATAATCCCTGGCCGCGGCCGCATCAATCGTTGCTGTTACCTGCGGCACGCCAATACCCAAAACGCCGCGCGTGGTGCATGCAGCACCGGGCCCTACACCTATTAACACGGCAGAAGCCCCCAGCTCTAAAAGATCCAGCGTCATCTTATACGTAACCGCATTCCCGATGGCAACCGGGATCTTTAAGTCTTTACATAATTGACCGTAATCACAAACTTTATATTCTGTTGAAATATGCCTGGCGGATGACACTTGAGATTGAACGATAAAACAATCCGCGCCTGATTCCTGGGCGATTCTTCCAAACTTTTCCGCATTCTGAGGGATACAACTGACAAATGCGGGAACTTTTGCCGCTTTTATCTGCTGAATTCTTTTTCTGATGAGCGATTCTTTAATTTCAGGCTGGTATAATTTCTGAAGGATTTCCGTAGCTTCTTCGTTGCTTGCTTTTGAAATATCACTTAGTATCTGGCTTGGATCTTCATAACGGGTCTGGACACCATCTAAATTCAAAACCCCGATGGCGCCTAATTTGCCCATGGCAATGGCAAAATTAACATCGACAACCCCATCCATAGCCGCCGCGATAATTGGAATATCAAGCTTAAGGCCGCAAACTTCCCATCTTACATCAACTTCGTTTGGATTGATGGTTTGTCCCCCCGGGACTAAAGCCACTTCATCAAATCCGTAACAACGCCGGGCACGCCTGTTTATTCCAATCCACTCTCCCATAATGACCCTCCAAAAGTACGTGTGATAAGTTTGTAATAAGGTACCATAACTTTGCCCCAACTTCAATGATTTTATATATAAAGAACCTGATTAAAGCAAAAAGCTGGGTCTTTTCAAAAGACCCAGCTTTTTGTCAAAACTTAACTCTTCGGGCACGATCAATACATCCCGCCCATTCCACCCCCAGGAGGCATAGGTGGCATGCTCGGCTTATCCTTCTCAGGAATATCCGTCACTAAGGCCTCTGTTGTTAAAAGAAGTGACGCGATACTGGATGCATTCTGCAATGCTGAACGAGTCACCTTGGTGGGATCAATAATACCCGCGTCCACCATGTCCACAAACTTATCTGAGCTAACGTCATAGCCCATGCTCTTCTTTTCTGATTTAACTCTCTGAACAATGACCGATCCATCGACGCCGGCATTCGCCGTTAACTGTCTTAAAGGCTCTTCCAAAGCGCGACGAACGATATTAACGCCCACTCTTTCATCTTCATCAGCGATCTTGAAATTATCAAGCGCCGGAATACACCGAAGCAATGCCACACCGCCGCCAGGGACAATACCTTCCTGAACAGCCGCACGGGTCGCATGAAGCGCATCTTCCACGCGTGCTTTTTTCTCTTTCATTTCTGTTTCTGTAGCAGCACCCACATTGATAACCGCTACCCCGCCCGCTAATTTAGCCAGGCGTTCCTGAAGTTTCTCTTTATCATAATCCGAATCGCTGTCTTCAATCTGTTTCTTGATTTGAGCGATACGGCCATTGATCGCTTGGGTCTTTCCTGCTCCTTCAATGATCGTTGTATCATCTTTATCTATTTTAACTCTCTTGGCGCGTCCCAACTGATCGAGATCAACGCTTTCAAGTTTAATGCCTCTGTCTTCTGTGATCGCGTCGCCGCCGGTTAAAACAGCGATATCTTCGATCATCGCACGTCGTCTATCTCCATAACCAGGAGCCTTAACCGCGCAACAAGATAGCACACCTTTGAGTTTATTGACGACAAGCGTTGTTAAAGCTTCACCGTCAACATCCTCAGCGATGATAAGAAGCGACCTGCCGGAACGGGCAATCTTTTCCAAAAGCGGCAGAAGATCTTTAATAGAAGATACTTTTTTCTCATAAATCAAAATATACGGTTCTTCTAAAACTGTTTCCATCTTCTCGGCATCTGTCACAAAATATGGCGACAAATATCCCTGGTCAAACTGCATCCCTTCAACAACATCCAAAGTCGTCTGTGTAGACTTGGCTTCTTCAACCGTGATAACGCCATCTTTGCCGACTTTGTCCATGGCTTCCGCGATATCCGCACCTATTTTTGTATCGCCATTCGCGGCAATACTGGCCACCTGAGCCACTTCTTTCTTATCCTTAATAGATGTAGAAAGTTTCTTGAGTTCCTCAATAACAACCTCAACGGCCTTCTCAATGCCTCTTTTCAAGGCCATTGGATTGACGCCGGCGGTCACATTCTTTAAACCTTCTCTGTAGATCGCTTCTGCCAAAACAGTCGCTGTGGTCGTTCCGTCACCCGCGATATCAGAGGTCTTCTCCGCTACTTCCTTGACCATCTGAGCGCCCATATTTTCATAAGGATCTTCCAACTCGACTTCTTTAGCTACCGTCACGCCGTCCTTGGTGATGGTCGGTGAACCGAATTTTTTATCCAAAACAACATTCCTACCCTTAGGACCAAGTGTCACCTTAACAGCCCTGGCCAGCTGTTCGACGCCGCGCAAAATAGCTCTTCGCGCCTCGTCACTGAATAGTAATTGCTTTGCCATACATCCTCCTTAAATTTGCCTGCAAACAGTTTTATTTCTTTACAAATTTAATTCCGTAGCTTACGCCGTAAATTTTATACCGGTTTACCTGGAGAAAATTTACAAGTGCCTAAGCAAGGAATCATTTAAAACTAAATTACTTCTTCACGTCTTTCTTCACAATAGCCACAATGTCATCTTCGCGGACGATCAAATACTCTTCACCGTCTTTTGTCGTGACCTCTGTACCTGAATATTTTGCGTAAAGAACGATATCGCCTTCCTTCACTTCAGGCTTCTGGACTGTACCGTTTTCTAAAACTTTTCCTTTACCAACAGCCACAACCTTGCCTTCTTGCGGCTTCTCTTTGACTGTATCAGGCAAAAGAATACCACCCTTTGTCTTTGTTTCCGGCTCCAGAGGTTTTACAATAACTCTGTCTCCTAATGGTTGAAAATTCATGCCACCCCTCCTTTTTATATATTTTGTTTTTTACTGAGTTTCAATTTAGCACTCTTTTTCGAAGAGTGCTAATTTTAAAATAAAACGAAAATATTGTCAAGAGTTTTTTTAATTCCAAAAAAAATAATAAACACCTGCCACGGAAATTATGCTTTCCCAATATGTTTGGATTGGCTTTAAAAAGTCTTACTTCTTGAGTTTTTGACTGGAAAAAATCAGGTAGAGGCCTTTTAAAATAAGATGATCTTCAATAGCAGTAAAATGAGAAGAATACGTCTTAACAAGGGCCGCATCTCCCCCGGTCGCGACCACGCGGAACCCCTTGCATTCTTTCTTTAAAAGCTTTTCAATAATCCCATCACAAAGACTCGCCGCCCCGTAGATGAGTCCGGCTCGAATGCTTGCAACAGTATCGCGCCCGATGATCTCAATGGGACGCGCCAATTCCACATAAGGCAGAAGAGCTGTTTTTTTATGCAAACCCTCCTGCATCATCTTCAAACCCGGAGTGATCAGGCCTCCCAGGTATTCATTTTTTTTTGAAAGAATATCAAAAGTTATTGCTGTGCCAAAATCAATAATGATAAGTCCGGGCCCGTATAATTTGGAAGCCGCATACGCATTAACAAGCCTATCCTGACCTACCTGAGATGGAATGCGATACCTATTCATAAGAGGTACTGAGACATGTTCACCGACAACGCAAGGGTCCTGGCCAAAAACTTTCTTCAAGATCTGACAGGCGTTTTTATTCACGGAAGGCACGACGCTTGAAACGTACACCGCCTCAACATCTTTTAGATGAGCGCCGGTTGCGCAGATTTTTTTACGGATTTCCGAAACAGCTTTATTTTTTGATTTTAAAAGAAGAGTTTCGATTTTAAAAAAATGAGAAACAACACCATCGCTTAACATTCCGACAGTAACATTGGTGTTGCCTATATCGACGGCGATAAACATATTTTTAACTTTTGTGTGATAAAAGCACTAAATGGCCTGAAGAGATCTTTTCTAAAAACCCGTTGTCTCTGCGGATGACAAGATTGCCATCCTCATCAAAATCAACGGCGTATCCTTCTATCTCCTTATCCTCCCACGAAACCCTGACGCGCCCCCCAAGGACGAGCCTTGAAAATTCCTTGATTTCATCAATCATCGTTGCAAAATCATCTTCTTGCAGACGATGATAATATTCATCGATCCTTTTTACTATTATATGGGCTAAATCAGCGATGTCAAACTCTCTTAGAGAGATGCATTTTAACGATGTCGCCTCTTTGGGTAATTCGTGAAGCTCTGAAAGAACGTTTAGACCCACACCAATAACAACATAATTGATCTTCTTGGCAGAGACGTTCAACTCAGTCAATATCCCGCAGATTTTTTTATTTTTGACCAAAACATCATTAGGCCATTTAATGGAAACATCTTCGATGTGAATATCCGCAAGAGAACGCCTGACAGCAAGCGCTGTCATCAAAGTCACCCGGGGAGCTTTAGACAAAGACAGCTTAGGCCTAAGAATAAAAGAAAAATAAAGTCCTTTGCCTTGCGGTGAAACCCATGTATTACCCAAACGTCCGCGGCCGTGTGTTTGACCTTTGGCAAAAACAACCAACCCTTCCGGCTCATGATGCTGCGCGAAAAAATGTGCCAGATCATTGGTTGATGTCACTAAATCATAGGAACATATTTTTCTTCCGACGATTTTTGTGCCCAGGTCTTTCCTGGCTTCTCGTTTATGAATGCGATGTATGAGTCCTTCGTCCATAATCAGTCAATAGTCCCTGCCTGCCGGCAGGCAGGTATAGTCGATAGTTAATAGTAAAAACGGAGATAGAAGATAGATTAAATCTTTTTTCTATCTTCTATCTTCTCTTTTCTATTTTCTTGTTTTTTCAATCGTGCGATTTCATCTCTAAGTGCTGCGGCTTCCTCAAATTTAAGATTGCGCGCGGCCAACTCCATATCATGCTGCAAAAGCGCGACCAGAGAATCAAATTCATACTCCTGAATCTCCTGGCCGGAAAGTTTCGCCAGGAATTTCTTAGACTCCTCTTCTTCCTCTAAACTTTCACGGATCTCCTTCTGGATCGTTCGCGAAGTAATATGATGCTTATTATTATATTCCAACTGGATATTTCGCCGGCGATTACTCTCCTGAATAGCTGTGCACATGGCACTTGAGACCGTATCCGCATACATAATAACCTGGCCATTGATATTCCGGGCAGCCCGGCCGGCCAATTGGATCAAAGAAACGCCGGATCTTAAAAAACCTTCTTTATCCGCGTCTAAAATAGCGACAAGAGACACCTCCGGCAAATCCAGACCTTCTCTCAAAAGATTAACGCCAACAATGCAATCAAATTCTTTTTTTCTCAATTTCCTTAAAATCTCGATCCGCTCAATTGTCTTGATCTCTGAATGAAGATAACTGATTTTTAACCCCTTTTCCTCCAAATACTGACTTAAGTCTTCCGCCATTTTTTTTGTTAACGTCGTTACCAAAACACGTTCATTCTTTTCGGCCCTTGCACGGATGAGTGCTTCAAGATCATCCACCTGGCCAAGGCTTTTTTTAATAATGATCTCAGGGTCAGGAATGCCTGTCGGCCGTATGATCTGTTCAGCCGTTATACCGCCGGATTTTTTTAATTCATAGGGGCTGGGTGTGGCTGAAACAAAAACAGCCTGTTTGACAAGACCCTGGAATTCATCGAATTTCAAAGGCCGATTGTCCAAACATGACGGCAGGCGAAATCCAAAATTCACCAAAGTCTCTTTCCTCGCCTTATCGCCTTCATACATCCCCCGCACCTGCGGAAGCGTAACGTGGCTTTCATCCAAAAACACGACAAAATCTTCCTGAAAATAATCAAGCAAACAAAAGGGCCGAGACCCGGGTTCACGGAAAGATAACTGCCTGGAATAATTCTCGATCCCGTGGCAATAGCCTACTTCTTTAAGCATCTCCATATCATAACGCGTGCGTTGTTCCAGGCGCTGCGCCTCCAGTAATTTATTTTGTTTGCGCAATTGTTTTAGCCGATCCTCTAATTCCTGCGATATGGATTTAAGCGCTTCTTCGATCGCGCTTTCAGAAACAATGTAGTGCTTGGCCGGATATATTCCCACTTTATCCAGATCGCCTAACTTTTTACTGGTCAGGGGATCTATTTCGTAGATCTTTTTTATTTCATCGCCATACAATTCTACTCTAACCGCCCGCTCTGAATAAGCCGGAAATATATCAACCACGTCCCCTTTAACCCTGACCTTGCCGCGTTTAAATTCAAAATCATTACGTTCATATTGAATCATGATAAGGCGTTTTAAAATATCCTCGCGCGCCATTGTCTGGCCAACCTCTAAAAAAACCATGAATTCTTTATACTCACGGGGCGAACCCAGGTTATAGATACAGGAAACCGATGCCACGATCAATGTATCAGAACGCGAGAATAATGATGTTGTTGCCGACAACCTCAGGCGGTCCAAACGTTCATTGATTGAGGCGTCTTTTTCAATATAGGTATCTGTCTGAGGGATATACGCCTCGGGCTGATAATAATCGTAATAACTTACAAAATACTCGACGGCATTATCCGGAAAAAATTCTTTAAATTCAAAATAAAGCTGGGCGGCTAAAGTCTTATTGTGGGAAATAACAAGGGTCGGTTTATTGATACGCTCGATCACATTGGCCATAGTGAACGTCTTGCCTGAACCTGTGACCCCTAAGAGCGTCAAAAAATCCTTTTTTGATTCAAGCCCTTGACTTAATTTTTCGATAGCCGTAACCTGATCTAAAGAAGGTTTGAATTTACTTTTGAGTTTAAAGGAAGGCATGATTAGTCTATAGTCAATAGCTTATAGTAAATAGTTACTGGGGGAAGACCAAAAGACTTAAGCATAAAAAAATGAGTATTTAAAAAGGACAACTTTTGGATACTCAAAATAAGATTTCTACTGAATCTCGATATTTTAATCTACTAAACTATGTTTAAAAATAAGTTCTTGGAGGGCTTATTTTAATCTATCGTCTATAGTCTATCGACTATAGACTTTTATAATTTCCAGCGATATATCGAGCGCGCGAGCTGAATGCGTCAAGGCGCCTAAAGAAATAAAATCAACACCCCTGATGGCGAACTGTGAAAGATTTAAAGGAGTGATACCTCCGGACAATTCGATCAAAGGCCTCTTGTCCTTAACAGGGAACATCTGCCTGACCACACGGATCGCCTTCCTGATATTTTCAGGAGAAAAATTATCCAACATAATAATATCAGGAAAATAGAAAAGAAAAGATTTCAGTTCCTCCAATGACTCGACTTCAATTTCAAAAGGGATCTTCAGCGCCCGTTCGGACAGAAGCGATAATTTTTTAGACTTTCTCAAAATGGAAAGATGATTGTCTTTAACCAAATATTGCTTGGAAAGATCCAGGCGATGATTTTTGCCGCCTCCTGAAAGAACCGCGTATTTTTCAAAAACACGAAGCAAGGGCGTGGTTTTACGCGTATCAAGGATCTGGATACCTCGGCTCTTCACGCGGCGCACAGCCTTTTGAGTATCCGTCGAAATACCGGAAAGGTAAGAAATAAAATTCAACGCCACGCGTTCACAGGAAAGAATCGATCGCGCGCGGCCTGTTACAATAGCGATCACCTGTCCCTTTTTGATACTCTGGCCATCCTTCATCCTTGGATTGAAACGTGTCTTGGGATCAAATACCTTAAAAGTTTCTCGCGCCAAAGGGATCCCGCAGACAACGCCGTCTTCTTTCGCAAAAATCATTGCCTGAATGCGCACGCTTGCCGGGATAAAAGTTAACGTTGTGATATCTCCAAAAGCGGCATCTTCTTTCAAAGCCTCTGAAACCACATAGCGGATATTTTCTTTACTTAAAAGCACTCAAGACTCCTTCCAGGCGCTTCACCATGGATTCTAACTCTTTAAGCCGCTCTTGTTCTTTCGAAACAACCTCGCTTGGCGCGCTCTTCACAAAATTTTTATTCGACAACAGGCCCTTCTTCTTTTCAGCCTGGCCTTTCAGTTCTTTGATCTCATTTTTTAAGCGTTCCTTTTCTTTATGGATATCCACCAGCCCCTCCAATAATAAATAAACCTGGAGGTCTTTATCAATCAAAGCGCTCAGAGAATTTTTAACAGCCTCTTCATGAGTCGTAATCTCCAAATTCTCGATCAAGGCCAGATGCTTGATCATGCCGGATACCTTTTCAAGCTTTTCCTTATAGGCCGGACGCGTCCATAGACGAACATTAATTTTTGCCGTAGGGGCCACCTTTAAATCATGACGCATGAACCGCAATTGAAAAACGGTTTCCTGGACCCACGTTACAAGCCTTAAGGCTTCTTTATCCGTTTTAGACTTTTCATACCGAGGCCAGGCCTCAAGGGCGATTGTCTGGCGCCTTTCTTTCATCGGCAGCTTGCTCGATATCTCATCCGTAATAAACGGCATAAACGGATGCAACAATAAAAGCGTCTTTTTCAAAACGCAAAGCAACGTTTCTTGGGTATTTTTTTCATCGATTGTCATTTTGGCAATTTCCAAATACCAATCACAAAAAGAATGCCAGAAAAAATTGAACAAAAGATTTACGGCTTCGTTGAACTTAAACGTATCCAGGGCCTTTTCCACGCGTCGCGTTGTATCGTTAAGTTCAGATAAAATCCACCTGTCTTGGATTTTTAAAGCGCCCTGATCGATCGCATCCCCGTAAACCCCTTCTTTTAAATTCATGAGGATGAACCTGGAGGCATTCCATATCTTATTGGAAAAATTTCTCCCCTGCTCAAAACGTTCTTTCGATAGAAAAATATCGGAACCGCTGGCCGCGATTGCGATAAGGCTGAATCTCAAAGCATCGGTGCCGTAATCATCAATAACATTCAAAGGATCGATACTATTGCCCAAAGACTTGGACATCTTTTTGCCTTCAGCATCACGCACGGTGCCATGGAGATAAACGTCGCTAAAAGGGATTTTTCCCATAAATTCGCAACCCGCCATGATCATGCGCGCCACCCAAAAAAAGATAATTTCAGGCGCCGTAGCCAAGGTCGATGTTGGATAAAAATACTCTAGTTCTTTTTGTCTCACGTCCCACGTTTCACGTTGCACGCCTTTTTCTTCTGACGTGTTACCTGTAACTTGCGACGTGTGGCGCGTAAACGGCCATCCGAATGTCGCGAAAGGCCACAACCATGAAGAAAACCAGGTGTCGAGCACGTCCTCATCCTGAAAAATTTCCTTAGAACCGCAAACAGGACACGCCTCAGGCGCCACGCGGGAAACAATCACCCCTTCATCAGCAGCTAGCTTCTGACAATCTTTGCAATACCATACAGGCAATCGATGGCCCCACCAGATCTGGCGCGAAATACACCAATCTTTGATATTCTCCATCCAATTGAGATACACTTTCGTCCATCGCTTTGGATGGAATTTGATCGCGCCTGTCTTAACCGCATGAAGCGCTGGTTTGCTCAATGGCTTCATCTTGACAAACCACTGCTTGGATAGATAAGGCTCAATAATGGTGTGACACCTGTAGCAATGCCCAACGGCATGTTTATGAGGCTCAATTTTTTCCAATAACTTGCGCTCTTTCAAATCTTCAACGATGGCTTCCCTGGCTTCAAAACGATCCATACCGGCATACTCACCTGCCAAAGCATTCAAAATCCCGTCGGGATTCATGATATTGATAAACTCTAGATTATGGGTTTTGCCGACCAGATAATCATTGGGGTCATGCGCCGGCGTTACCTTAACAGCTCCGGTCCCGAATTTTTTATCAACCATGTCATCAGCGATGATTTCTATTTCACGCTCCATTAAAGGCAAAATGATCTTTGACCCGATCAGATGCTTATATCTTTTATCTTTGGGATTAACAGCAACAGCCGTATCGCCAAGCATCGTTTCAGGTCGCGTCGTCGCCACAACGATATAGTCAATAGTCGATAGTCGATGGTCTATAGTTTTTTTACTTTTGACGCAAGACGTGGAACGTGGAACGTGAGACTGCTTTAACGGATATTTTATATAATACAAATTTCCGTCAAGCTCATGATGCGGCGCTTCTTCATCAGCCAATGCGGTCTGACAACGCGGGCACCAGTTAATGATATAATCTCCCCGATAGATCAATCCCTTCTCGTACAATTTAACAAAAACATCAACCACGGCGATTGAATAATCCTCATCCATCGTAAAACGCTCTCTGGACCAATCGCAACTGGCGCCCATGCGCTTGAGCTGATGAATAATGGTCGAGCCATGTTCTTCTTTCCAGTACCAAACGCGTTTTAAAAAATCCTGCCTGCCCAGATCATGCCGGTTAAGGTTCTCTTTAGCCAATTGCCTCTCAACAACATTTTGGGTCGCAATTCCGGCGTGATCAGTCCCGGGCATCCAGAGGGCTTCATACCCCTGCATGCGTCGATAGCGTATAAGAATATCCTGGATGGTATTGTTTAAGGCATGGCCCATATGGAGAATTCCAGTCACATTGGGCGGCGGGATAACAATGCAATAAGGTTTCTTTTGCGGATCAACATTCGCGTGAAAAATGGAAGGGTCCGACCATAAGGCCGTCCATTTTTCTTCCACTTCTTTTGGATTATACTGAGGTGTTAATTCTTGATTCATAATGGTCAACGAAGATAGAGGCCGCAAGGAAGAGAGCTTAAAAACCTTTCTTTCAAGACTTCAGACTTCTTTAGCTTTGCTGTCTTTCAGTAATTTATATTCTATACTGTCCACAAGAGCCTGCCAGGACGCTTCAATAAGGTTTTCTGAAACACCGACAGTTGTCCAGGAGTCATGTTCATCCTGTGATTGGATGAGAACCCGTACTTTGGCGGCAGTACCTTCTTTCGCGTCTAAAACACGCACCTTGTAATCAGAAAGATGCATCTTTGAAAGCTTCGGATAAAAACCCTTAAGTGCTTTACGAAGGGCATTATCTAAGGCATTGACCGGACCATCCCCCTCACTGGACGTATGCTCACGCACATCTTCAACGCGCAGCTTGACGGTCGCTTCCGAATAGATCTTTCCCTTTTCTCTCTTTTCGATAATAACGCGGAAACCTTCCAGTTCAAAAAATTTCTCATACTCTTTCAATGTTTTTTTAACAAGAATTTCAAAACTGGCATCTGCGCCTTCAAATTGATAGCCTTCATGCTCTAAATCCTGCAGGAGCTTGACGATTTTTTTTGTCTCAATAGAATCTTTCTTTAATTCCAGCTTCAACTCTTCAGCCTTCATCAAAACAGGAGACTTCCCCGCAAGCTCGGAAACAAGCATCCGCCGTTGATTCCCCACAAGGACAGGATCCATATGCTCATAACTCAAGGGATTTTTTAACATGGCATTAATATGAACACCCGCTTTATGGGCAAAAGCGGACTTACCCACAAAAGGCTGATTATCCGCCTGCTTCATATTGCTGATCTCGCTGACAAACCTCGATACTTCTGTTAACTCACGCAAGTTACTGTCACTGATACAATCTTTTTTTAATTTCAATTTTAAAATACTGATGATAGGAATAAGGTCTGCGTTTCCGCATCGCTCGCCATATCCATTAACCGTTCCCTGTACCTGAACACACCCTGCCTCCACCGCGGCCACTGAATTAGCGATAGCTAAACCGCAATCATTGTGCGTGTGTATCCCTAAAGGAATCTTCACAGCCTCTTTCACCTTTCGAATGACAGAAACGATTTCCGATGTAAGCGTACCGCCATTGGTATCACATAGACAAATAAGCCTGGCGCCGCTCGCCTCTGCGGCATGAAGTGTTTTTAACGCATACTCAGAGTTACTTTTATACGCGTCAAAGAAATGCTCGGCGTCATAAATAACTTCGCAGTTTTCAGCTTTTAAATATTTCACCGAATCCCTGATCATCTCCAGGTTTTCTTCTAGAGTTACTTTTAAAACATCAACGACATGAAGATCCCAGGATTTTCCAAAGATCGTCACGACCGGCGCGCCCGATTCCACCAGGCTTTTCAATCCATGATCCTCAGCCGCACGCACGCCAGCTTTACGCGTTGAACCAAAAGCCACAAGTTTCGAATTTTTAAGCGGATTTTTTTTGAATTCAGAGAAAAAAGACTTATCTTTAGGATTAGACCCCGGATAACCGCCTTCGACATAATGGATCCCGATCTCATCCAATTTTCTGGCGATCCGAACCTTATCAAAAACAGAATAAGAAATCCCCTCAGACTGCGAACCATCACGCAATGTTGTATCGTACAATTCGATTTTATTCATTGTGCGCCTTTCCCTTCACGCTTTTTTCAACCTAACCCAAATTTTGCATGAATCGACCGAACAGCTTTTTCTGCGTTCGTCTTTTTAATAATACAGGAGATACTGATCTCCGAAGTTGTTATCATATCGATATTAATCTTCTTTTCTGCCAAGGCCTCAAACATTTTAGCAGCAACACCCGTGTGCGTTTTCATGCCAACACCAACGATGGAGACGCGCGCAATGTCTTTGTCTTCAATGACCCTGCCTGCTTTGATTTTTTTCGTAAAAGACTTCATCAAGCCCTTTGTCTTCGACAAATCTGCCAGAGGAATGGTAAACGACACATCCGTTGTTCCTGTCCGGCTGACGTTCTGGACAATCGTATCAACGTTAACGCCGTTTTTAGCGATTTCCTTAAAAAGCTTCGCCGCGATACCCGGCTTATCTAAAACATCACAGATAGTGATCTTGGCTTCATTTCTATTTAATGTTACACCGCTGATAACAAAATCTTCCATTTTATCTGCCTCCTTTAAAATCATCGTACCTTCTTCTTGATTAAAACTTGATCGCACATGAATTGGGATATCAAACTTCTTGGCCACCTCGATGGAGCGCGCCTGCATCACCTGGGCCCCTAACGAAGCCATTTCAAGCATTTCATCATACGTGATCGACTTTAATTTTTTGGCCTTCGCAACAATCCGTGGATCCGTCGTATACACCCCTTCAACATCCGTATAGATCTCACATAGATCCGCACGCAAGGCCTTTGCTAAGGCCACAGCTGTTAAATCCGAACCGCCGCGGCCCAAGGTTGTGATATCCTGATTCGCGTTCACGCCCTGAAAACCGGCCACGATCACAATTTTTCCTTCATGAAGTGCCTGCCGGATCCTGTCGCCTGAAATATCCAAAATTTTGGCTTTTGTGTGTGTTTTATCTGTTTGAATACCAACTTGCGCGCCGGTAAAAGAAATCGCACGTACCCTGAGTTTTTCGATAGCCATCGCTAAAAGCGCACAGGAGATCTGCTCGCCTGTCGAAAGAAGCATATCCATTTCACGCGCCGACGGCTCATCTGTAATCTGCTCTGATAAAGCGATCAAATCATCCGTTGTATCGCCGAGGGCAGAAACAACCACTACAGGGCTAAAACCTTTTTTCCTGTAAGAAACAACTCTTTGGGCCACTCTTTTGATACGCTCAACGTCAGCGACAGAACTACCTCCAAACTTTTGTACAAGAATCTTCATCTTTTTAACCTCTTTTTTAAAAGGAAACTATTTTAGAAATACGTCCATCAACTGATAACCTTCAAAAAAAACATTACTCTTCTTAGCTTCAGCTTCGCTAAACTGACTAAAACCATTTTGATTGATGCCATGCCCCATCATCGCGACACAAACAGGATCAGCAACATGCTTACGCTGATTCACCGGCGTTGCGTGATCCGGCAGGACAACAACGCGGAAATCATCTTTTGTTTTAAAATGTTGGAGTATTGAGCCGACAATAATCTTATCAAATCGTTCGATAGCTGTTATTTTATTGCGCAAATCGCCGTTGTGCCCTGCTTCATCGGGTGCTTCTACATGCACAAAAACAAAATCTTTTGTTTCAAGACTTTTGAGAGCGGCCTGGGCCTTGCCTTCATAATTCGTATCATAGTAACCCGTAGCCCCAACAACATCAATAACGTCAAGGCCAATGATGCTGCCGATACCCTTAATGAGGTCTACCGCAGAAATCACAGCGCCTGTTAAACCGAATTTTTCCATAAAAGTCGGCATCTCAGGCTTTTGGCCCTGTCCCCAAAGCCAAATCATATTTGCAGGATTCTCTTTTAAATCAATCCTCACCTTATTAATCTCATGAGAGCTAAGAATGCTTCGAGAACGTTCCATCAAATCAATAAGCAGGTCAGCACCCCTGCCTTTAGGGTAATGTTTTTTAATCGATTGCGTCAAAATATCATGCGGCGGCACACAAATCACATTGATCAATTCCTGGACGCGATCAGTCTTTATGACAAAAAGATGCCTGTAGCTGACCCCGGGATAAAACTTGATCTGAGCCGAGCCGAGATTTTTGTTTAAGTACGCGATCAGAGTGGCAGCCTCTTTGGATGATATATGGCCTGCGCTATAATCAGCCATTTTATCATCTGACACTGTTATGAGATTGCACCGGAAAGCAACTTCGCCGTCTTTTAAATCAACTCCTAAATGAGCGGCTTCCAAGGGGGCACGGCCTGAATAATATTTCAATGGATCATAACCAAGAATGGAAAGATTTGCGACATCTGATGCCGGAGATAAACGCGGCGGGATTGTCCTTACCTGAGCTAAGAGGCCATTCTTGACGATCGAATCCATATAAGGAGTATCGGCAACTTCTAAGGGCGTTTTTCCTCCAAGCTGTTCCATAGGCTCATCCGCCATGCCATCCGGGACAAGCACGATATATTTCATAGACTCACCATTTTCTCTAAACAACGTATTAATTTTCTGGCCATCTCTGCCCTGGAATGCGCTTTGGCTAAAACATTTTTCTTATCCATGACAAAACCAAGATACCCACGCGGCCCAAACATATTACCAACGACCAGGTCTGCGTGGTGGGCCTTCATCGCATTCAAAGCCCTTGTTTTTAAAGCCAGGACTGAAATGCCCGATTCCAGTTTAAACATCACCAAAAAAGCTTTTGGATTTAAACGCCTGATCTTATCGATCACTTTCGGCGTCTGTTTCAAATTCAAAACAAAATTCTTCTTTTTTGAGCCGATCTTACCCGGCGCACGTTTTACAACATAATCGCTGACCGCCGCACAATGAAGGATGACATCGTATTGTGTTTTTTTAAGTTCACGGCTGATGAGTGCGATAAAATCATTAAAATATTTAAACGGGGTGACCCTGGTACGGCCGCAATAATCGATGGAGCCAACAGGGCCTAAAAATAAATCCACCCGGGCGCCGGCATCTTCGGCAAACTTCGCCAGTAGTAATCCTAGCGCACCGCTTGAAACATTGCTGATCACGCGCACATCATCTAAAGGGACCCACGTAGGCCCGGCGGTAATCAAAACTTTTTTGTTTTTCAAAGAATTTTTCATATTTAAAATTTCCAATTCCCAATAACCAAATCCCAATTAATTTCCAATCACAAATCTCCAATCCTCAAATTGAATCATTGGGGATTTTTAAAATTTATTGGCCATTGGAAATTGGATATTGGTCATTAAAAGCCTATCGCCTTTAAAATCAACTTCAAATCCGGCTTAAGCACTTTAGGACGCTTGATGGATTGAATAGCCCTATCAGGATCCTTAAGGCCATGCCCTGTTAAGACGCAGACAATTTTTGTGGCCTTGCCATCAACTTTTTCTTTTTTAAAAAATCCCCGTTGCGCTAACTTTAAAATGCCTGCCACAGAAGCCGCGGAAGCAGGCTCCACAAAAACCCCTTCATAGCGGGCTAAAATTTTATACGCATCTAAAATTTCTTTGTCTGTCACAGACTCAATAAGCCCATGGGATTCATCCCGCGCGGAAACAGCCTGTTTCCAACTGGCAGGATTGCCGATTTTTATGGCTGTCGCTATTGTTTTAGGCGCCTTTATAATTTTATCTTTTACGATCGGCGCAGAACCCGCTGCCTGAAATCCAAGCATTTTTGGTAAGGACCCGGAAATCAATCCAGCCTGTTTGTATTCCTTATACCCCTTCCAATAAGCGGTAATATTGCCGGCATTACCGACGGGGATAGAATGATATTGCGGCGCGCCTTCCAAGCAATCGCAGATCTCAAAAGAACCGGTCTTCTGACCTTCGATCCGATATGGATTTAATGAATTCACAAGCGTGATCGGATAATTCGATGTGATATCACGCACCAGATTCAGCGCATCATCAAAATTCCCTTTAATCGCCAAAACCGTCGCCCCATGGATCAATGCCTGAGCGAGTTTTCCCATGGCAATAGCTCCATACGGAAGCAAAACAACGCACCTTAACCCTGCGCGGGCAGAATAAGCAGCAGCCGAAGCAGAAGTATTTCCTGTTGAAGCGCACATAACAACTTTCGACCCCTCTTCTTTGGCTTTAGAAATTGCCATGGTCATGCCGCGGTCTTTAAATGAACCCGTGGGATTCATCCCGTCATATTTTAAATAAACAGAACACCCGACCTTTTCACTGATAAATGGAGAATAGATCAAAGGCGTGTGCCCTTCATTGAGGCTCACAACCGGTGTCTTCTCCGTTACAGGTAAAAATTTGCGATAATGATGAATCAGCCCATGCCAGCTCATATTAAATATCCTCCATGCGAATCTTGACGGTACGCCCTTTAACGATCGCCAACCGATCAATATCCGCCAGAGCCTCCCATAAATCTTTCTCTCTCGAATGATGAGTGATCATCACAACAGGAACAAATTTAGCCCTGCGCCGTTCTTTCTGGCCCACCTGGGCGATACCAATGTGATGCTTGCCTAAAATCCCTGAAATCTTAGCCAGGATGCCAGGTTTATCTATAGCCAAAAATCTTAAATAATACCGGCTGACAATATCCTGCATGCGACGGATTTTTTTAACACGCGCCGTTGAAACCAGTTTTGAAGAATCATCCGCCTGAACCTCCCGGCCTAAATCAACCAAGTCGCTGACAACCGCTGACGCGGTTGGAAGCTGCCCGGCGCCGCGGCCGTAAAAAAGCATATCCCCAACAAGATCTCCACGGAACATAACCGCATTAAAAACACCGTTAACCGCGGCCAACATATGGTTTTTTGGCAAAAGGGTCGGATGAACACGAGCCTCAACATCATCACCTGTCTTTTTCGCAATAGCCAATGGTTTGATCACAAGCCCCATTTCATCAGCGTACTTAACATCGAGTTCAGAAATATCCGAAATACCCTCGCAAAACACCTGATCCAAAGGAATCAACCGGGAAAATAATAAATAACATAAAATCACTAATTTATGAGCGGCATCGATCCCTTCAACATCTAAGCGCGAGTTTCTCTCCGCATATCCTTTTTTCTTGGCACGAGCGAGGGCCTCTGAAAACGTAAGAGATTCCTCTCTCATTTTAGTCAGAAGATAATTAGAAGTTCCGTTGATGATACCGAAAATAGAATCTACCCGATTTGAAACCAACCCTTCGCGAAGCGCTTTAATAATAGGGATCCCTCCGCAAACAGAAGCCTCAAATTTTAATTGCTTATGAAATTTTCTGGCAACCTGAAGAATTTCAGTTATGTCGGTCGCCAAAAGTGCCTTGTTGGCGGTTACGACATGCTTATTATTTTTTAATGCCGCCAAGATCAATTCTTTAGCCGGATGATGGCCGCCAATCAGCTCAACAACAACATCGATTTTTTCATGATGAAGCACGTCGGCAGGATTGGTAGTAAAAAGAGAGGTCGGAAGATTAAGTTTCTTTGCCTGAGCGCGCCTGACATCACACGCCAAAACCAAATGGACGTCCACGCCTGAACGCTGCAAGATGAATTGACGGCGTTCACGCAGGACTTTCACAACACCTGCCCCGATGGTCCCTAATCCGATAAGTCCTACATTAATTCTTTTCACTGTCTTTAAACCTCCTAAACTACGGTCTCATTCATAGAAACGGATTGATCATAGCATCAAGGCTATATCGCCCGGGGCCAACAAAAAAAAGACCCAAAAATACAGCTCCATCCTCAATCGCGTGGCCCGCGCCAAATAGCCCCTGGCCTTTGCTAAAATGCATAGATGCTGCAACAATCATGACAAAAATCAAAAATAAACAGGCAGGCCTGAAAAAAAGCCCGAGGATAAGGCAGATACCGCCAAAAAATTCCGTAAATCCTGCAAGAAAACCCCAAAAATTAAACCAAAAATTAATATGAAAAACAGACATGGCGCCTCCGACCTGAGCCCACTTTTCAGGGCCGCCAAAAAGCATTGGCGTTCCATAATACAAAAACATAACGCCTATTACCAAACGTATCATTAATAAACCAAAGTCTGCATATTTAGCCATTGACGCGAAAAACATGTGTACGCCCTCCTTTATGAGTTCGCTGTTGCTTCAATAGCGAACAAGTAAACTCCGGATTTTCCATCTTTAAAAACTTTGCGATGTCTTGGCCGCTTCGGGCCTCTCCGGCTTATCGCCTCGCTTCGGCCTCACCGGCACCCGACCATTTTTTCCTTATCGGAAAAACTTTGTGGTGTCTTGGCCGCTTCGGCCTGCTCGGCTTATCGCCTCGCTTCGGCCTCACCGGCACCCGACCATTTTTTCCTTATCGGAAAAAATGGTCGGGGAGAGCGGACTTGAACCGCTGACCCCCTGAACCCCATTCAGGTGCTCTAGCCAAACTGAGCCACTCCCCGGTAAAATCAATTAAAAATTAAGAATGAACAATTAACAATTTAAAAAACAAATCAATTATTCAGCTTTCTTGTCACGAGACATCAGCGCCTTAACAGCAGCTTGAGGCGATTTATTCTTAAACAAAACCCTGTTGATCTCGTTGATAAGTGGCAAATCAACACCATGTTTTTCCCCTAAAAGAAACGCTGCCTTAGCTGTCGGAACGCCTTCTGCTACCATCTTCATGCGGCCCATGACCTTCTTTAGAGAAAGTCCTGAAGCGATTTTTTCACCGACAAAATGATTCCGGCTTAAAGGATTAAAACACGTCGTTACCAAATCCCCAAGACCGCTGATTCCAAAGAAAGTTTCTTTTTTGGCACCCATGGCCTGCCCCAGTCGTGCCATTTCCGCCAACCCACGCGACAAAATAGCTGCCTTGGTATTCGTGCCAAACCCCAACCCGTCAGAAATACCGCACGTAATGGCGATGATATTCTTGAGACTCCCTCCGAGCTCTACCCCGACCACGTCATCGTTGGTATAGATACGAAACGCGGATGTCATAAAAAGATTCTGTAAGTGCGCGCCGAATTCAGGATCTCTTGTCGCGACAACCGCTGTCGTCGGAATTCCATGCACGACTTCTTGAGCGATTGTCGGCCCTGATAAAACCCCGACTTCCGCCCCGTGCCAAACATCGTGAACAACTTCCGACATGCGCTTCAAAGTCTTATTCTCTATCCCTTTGACAACGCTGACAACAGGAACACGCGACAAAACGTAAAATTTTTCACCCCGCGCAAGAACACTTCTTAAATACTGCGAAGGCACAGCCAAAACAATCAAATCACAGAACAAAGCAACCTTAAGCTCTGAGGTGATACGGATCTTTCGAGGCAGTTTGACGCCTTTTAAAAAATTCGGGTTGATCCGTTTTTTTTCCAGTATTTTGGCATAATCAGCAAAAGCACTCCAAAGGGTAACATCAAGTCCCTTTTTACTCAAAAGGATCGCCAATGTTGTGCCCCACCCGCCATCACCTAAAATTGTTATTTTATTAAAATGTGCCACTTAAAACCCTCATGGAATTAAACACAAAAAACCCCATCAGAAATAGTAAATTCTGCGGGATTTAAGCAGATATCTTACCTGTTGGTGCGCATTATTTTACAATAAGGAGGGTCTTATGTCAACTCGTTCTCTTGCGTAGGCTTTTTTTAATCAAAACGCGTGACCAATTCCTTGATAGCGCTTAAGTGCAACAAGGCCTCTTCTTCCCCACGTTTGATCAAATCAGGCGCATGATCAAAAGAAGCCCAATAAATAGCCGTCATATCCGGATGCAAGGCAACATCAGACTGGCTTAAAGAATTTAATTGCGCTAAGGCATATTCCATGGATTGAATACTGGAGACAATCACGTCAAAAATATTAGGCTTAAGGAATTCCTTCTTTTTAAGCCGGAAATATTTAGAGATCTTATCAAACGGGGCGTTCTGGCCAGCGCCAAAAACCAATCCCTTGTTGATAAGTTCCCGCGTACGCTCAATCTCTTCAGAGCTCGGCAAGACATTGACAGAAATGATCTTTTTTGCCCCTGATTCAACCAGGACATCCGTTGGAAGCGGATCAAGGATCCCGCCATCGATATAGTAATTATTGGCAATTTTGTAAGGTTGGAACACTCCTGGAATAGAAATGCTCGCCATAACCGCATCGCTCAATTTCCCACTGTCAAAAACCACCTGACGCATGGCCATACAATCACAGGCGACAACCTTGAAGGCCTTTTTTAAATTATGGAATGTTTTATCTTTAAGATATCTATTTAAAAAAGATCGTATATGTTTGCCTCGAACCAACCCATGCAAAGGAAAAGCCAAATCATCCAACCCAAACAAATACGGTTTGTCTTTATTCGACAAAATTATCTCTTCAACTTCTTTGGCGCTGTATCCTGAACACCAGAGAGCGCCGATAAAAGCGCCGATACTGGAACCGCAGACAAGGTCGATGGGGATATCTTCTTTTTCCAAAACTTTTAAAACACCTATATGCGCCAATCCCATTGCCGCGCCGCTGCCTAAGGCCAGTCCTACCAAAGCTTCCCCTATTTGCCTTGTGATACGACGGATGGTCTTGGAATATGGATCACTGTAATTTTCATCGATCAGATAACGGTCTTTATCCAGCGAAGGCAAAGTAGCAAAAATTGGCTGGTGAAAAATTGAAGCCTCTTCCCTGCTTGATAAACGGGGCCCTTTGCCGTGGACCATGCCCTCTTCCAGGACAATCAACTTCACCTTTTTTTTCATACTATCATCGATCCAAAGCCCGGACTCAAGCATACCCTGCGTCATCTCATTGAGCAATTCCGGATTCGGAGATACAAGCCAGTGCACCAAATCCGTCTGAGCCAAAAGCTTATAGGCCTCCTGGCCTAAATCCGAAAGCAAAGGAAGAAAACAATAATGATAATCATTAACGAGCATGGTCAAAAGCGAGATGAGAAAAGGCACCAGGGCGATATCTACGGATTTAGTCCGAACAGAAAGAATATCAATGCCGCTTGGGTGATGAATGATCTTTTGAGATATTTCTTCTGCGTGAACAAACGCCTGTCTTTCAATAAAGGATGTTGTATCCGTTATGCCTAAAGCTTGAGCGCTTGAAACATCCTGCCTTAGAATATCCACCACGACAGCACGCTTGCCTGTTTCGCGCTTAAGCCCTAAGGCCAGGTTCACAGCGTACGTCGCCACGGAAATCCCAAGCTTTTCATCACCAAAAACACCGATGATCGTGCTTTCAAAAATCGTTTTAGAATGAGAATCTTTTCTTTTAAGCCGGCGGGAAAGCATCTGACTTAAATCAATGGCCAGGCGGGGTATACTTTTTAAAATCGCATTAAAATTTTCTCTCGGGATCTTGGCGACCACTGTATCATTGATCGCCCGCGCGCTGACAGAATGGGATTCTTCGGTCAATAATGAGATAAAACCGAAATATTTTCCCCGATGGATGATCTCCAGCGTGTCTTCTTTCTGCGCACCTGGAGTAAAAATCTGGACACGCCCAGTTATAATAAAATAAAAAGCGTCCGGGGGATCGCCCTGAGAATAAATGGTTTCGCCTTGCCGGTATTCAGCGATCTCAAGAGAATCAAAAACAAGGCGCCGCTCAAAAAAATTCAAACCGGCGAAAAAAGGGATTTGTCTGAAAATCAGGGTTTTATCAAAAATATAATTTGGCCTGTTCATATTCTTTTTATAACCCTTTGGCAGGAAAATTTATTTTGATGGATTTTATGGATGAAGAAAAATAAATCTTTTGTAAAGCGCTACTTAATCTCTTTATCCGTCTTCTTAGTGCGTATCTTTGCGACTTCCCAGGAGTAATCGTAGAGATGCAGCCCTTTAGAAACTGCGATGATCTCGCCATCCTCAACGCCGATCATCTGAGCCATATACTGCTTGACCAGCTCCAACCCTCCCAAGTTCGAAGGAAAACCGCCCCATAAATCCCAGGAACGAAAATAAAGAATAAAATGCAATTTCCCATTGCGTATCTTGGTGTCGATCAAACGCAGACACGGCGGATCCTGTAATTTAATATCCGAAGGCATGCCTATTTCCATAACCGCCTGATTGGTGCCGTAGCCTTCTTCTTTGTAAATCCGGATCACCTCTTCAATCTGATTCACTCCTAATGGAATCTCGCGAGCCAGTTGGTTTCCACCACCAGCTTCTTTCACCGTTACTTTCGGGTCAACGAGGCGTTCCCCATACGTATAATCTTCTGTCGCGGTTTTTGTACCTGTTAAAAGATAAGATAGATACCCCTGGATATAATCCATATCCGTAGGCGCAGGGATATTTAATCCTTCAGGAATAATAGGAATGATCTGGTGGGAAGGCTTGCGAACTCGAACTGTAACAAAATCAAACTCTAAACGCTTGGCGCCTTTATAACTGCCACGGGTGATGGTATAGACTTTACCCTTATCAATGATCGCCGATAGCGTCTGAAACCACGCATCATCCAAGTCAAAGGCATCTATAAAAACCGGCGACAAAAATTCATCCATCATGAATGAGAATTACCCGATAATCCGTGCAATTTCGTTAATCAACTCTTTAGGTTCATAGGGCTTTGCCACAAAAAAGTTCTTTCCTACTTCATGCCCTTCGATATGTTCTTCTCTTTTTGTGAACAAACACGTAAGAAATAAAACAGGGATCTCCTTTGTTTTAGGGTCATCGTGCAGGATGGCGGCTATCTGCGACCCATCCATCTCAGGCATAAGAATATCTAAAATGATCAATGCAGGCACTTCACGTTGAGCAATATGGATCGCATCATGACCGTTTGTCGCGGTCAAGACATCATATCCCGAAGCTTCCAGCCTCTTTTTTAAAAGATCAAGGACATCCGATTCGTCGTCCACCGCTAAAATTTTTTTCTTTGCCATGAGATTCCTCCTGGGTCCTTAAAAATACAATAAAAAACTTAAAAAAGAACGTTATCTAAAACCCGAATCACTTAGTTATTAACATACTCGAATTATCAAGCCTTGGCAAGCACCTTCTTATAAAAAACAAGCTCTCTTTTAAAAAAACTTATTTATCGTAGCCGTTCTTTTTCGCACCGCCTGAAATCCTTTTTTCAACCTCTCTCAGAAGTTCACCGACATCATAAGGCTTAGCGATAAAATAATTTTGTCCGAAAAGATGGCCGCAGGCCTGTTCTTCATGTTTAGTAAAAAGACAGGTCAAGAAAAGAATCGGAATATCTTTTGTCTTCGGATCAGCACGTAAAATAGAAGCTGCCTCTGAACCGTCCATCCCGGGCATCGCAACATCCAAAATCACCAAATCAGGGTTTTCTTCCTTGGCTTTTTTAATAGCCTCATCTCCGGAAGAAGCCTTCACAATTGAATACCCCGCCTTAGTTAAACGCTCTCCCAGCAAAAGCAATACATCAGGTTCATCATCGACAATCAATATTTTTTTAGACATAGTTTTTACCCGTCTTGTTTTGGTTCATCTTTTTTTTGAGAAACTTCCAAAGCCATCCGAATAATTAAATGAAGCCGCTCAGGATCATAGGGCTTGGTTAAGAAAAACTCAGCGCCCGCGGCCTTACCCATTTCGATATCTTCTTTTTGAGCCAAAACGCTTAAAAACACAACCGGAATATTTTTAGTTTGATAATCGCTTTTGAGTTTTTTGCACACCTCTATGCCGTTAAAATAAGGCATCATAATATCTAAGATAATAACATCAGGAGACTTTGTCTTGGCCAATTCTATTCCCGAATAGCCGTCTTCAGCCACCATGACATCATAACCAAAAGAGACGAGCCTGAATTTCAGCAAATTACGAAGCCCGACCTCGTCATCGATAATTAAAATATTTTTCTTATGTTCATTCATACTGTTTATTCTTTAATGGGGATTGTAAACTTAAAAACAGATCCGTGTCCCAACTTCGATTCTGCCCAAATAACGCCGCCCATCGCTTCAACTAAATTTCGGCTGATATAAAGACCCAGCCCCGTCCCTCCGGCCCTGCGGACAAGGCCGCTGTCAAGCTGAACGAATTTTCCGAAGAGCCGCGATATCTCGCTTTCAGGAATGCCAGGCCCTTCATCCCTTACGGAAAACTCTACGTAACGTCCGCTCCTGCGGCATGCTAATGTAATTTTACTTTTTTCTCTTGTAAATTTTAAAGCATTATTCAACAAATTCAGCAATATCTGAATCAACCTGTCTTTATCTGCCAGTAAAGGAGGCAGATTTTTTTCTAAATCTGTCAAAAAAATCATGCCATGTTTTTCAATCTCAATCTTCAAAAGCCCATAAACATGATCAATAACTTCTGAGACATCACAGGCCACGAGGTTAATCCTCAAGAGATTGGACTGGATTTTTGAAATATCCAAGATATCGCCGATCAAACGGTTCAATCTCTTAATGTTAGAAAGAGCAATATTCAAACATTCACTTTGAGATTTTTTAATATGTCCCTGCGTTCCGTCAGCGACGATCTCGACACCCTCTTTAATGGCTGACAACGGCGTACGCAATTCATGCGAAACCATGGACACAAATTCCGCTTTTATCTTCTCTATTTTCTTGCGTTCCGTAATATCACGCAAGTTGCTCTGAATAACTTTTTTATTTTCAACAAAATACAAAGAAGAACGAATTTCAAAAACAACATCTCTTCCGGTGCACGTCTTGATAATCACATCATCAAAAAAGACAGATGTCTTATGTTTTAATTGCTCATCGATCTTTTGAAAAACATTACTTGCTTCAAACGATGGAATGACCCGATAATCCAACCCTAAAATCTCTTCCCGCGTGCACTCCATGAGAACCAATAAAGATGGGTTCACATCAATCACAACCTTGGTATCTGCATCTATTATTATTATACCATCCAGCGCGGATTCAAACAACTTTCTAAACATTTGCTCTGAAGCCGCCAGGGCCTGGGTCCTTTCTTTAATCGAGGTCTCCAGCTCTTGAGAATATTTTCTGAGCTCTTCTTCCATTTTCTTTCTGTCCGTTACATTCCTGGCCACATTAATAACGCCCATAATCTGCCCTTTTTCGTCTCTTAATGGAGCAAGCGTCACATCAACATAAATCTTTCGGCCCTGTCTATCTTGATGCATATGGGTCGACATTGTAACTTTTCCTTCTTTGACCACCTGATCAAAGCCACACTGCTCACAGGACGGACAAAAATAAGACCGCACTTGTTCGCAGGTTTTTCCGACAACATCTTCTTTCTTCATACCCGCTTCAGCAAGAAAAACCTTATTGGCATCAATGATTTTTTTATCATTACAATCGATAACAAGCAATGCATCGCTGATAGAATCAATGATGTTTTTGGAAAGGGCTCGCTCATACTCCAACAACTGCGCACTTCTTTTTCTATCCGTGATATCCAATGCCAGTTCAAGAACCTGCTCAACCTCTCCATTTTCGTTCTTAATAGGCGAAGAGCTGATCAAAAGATCAATAACCGTCCCATCAGGAAAAACGGTCCGTTCTTCAGATGTCTGGATCTGACCGGTTTCAAAGGTTTTTCTAGTTGGACATCCTTCGCAAATTTGGGTAAGAAGCCGATAAACCTGGAAGCACTTCTTCCCTTTATAAGACTCAAGATCCCCAAACCATCTTTGTGTCGTCTCATTCGCCCAAACAATTTCAAAATTTTTGTTAATCAAAAAAAGGCCTGCACCGATAGAATCGGCGACGGTCCGCAAACGGTCCCTCTCCTCATAGAGATTTTTCTCCATTTTTTTCAATTCGGTAATTTCCTGAAAAATCCCGTCAACATACTGACGACCGTCTTTATCTTTCTTAAGTTCAGCAGATACAAGGGCCCAGAACGGCCGGCCCTTCAAAGTCTTACCCTGAATCTCTGCGTTTTGAACAATCCCATGGCTTTTCAGCCGGTTCATAAAATTTTCCCTATCGACCTTATTTTCATAAAAATCTGAAATATGAATACTGTATAATTCTTCTTTACGCGAGGCGTCTGTCAACTTTGCAAAAACAGAATTCACATAAATAAAACGGCCCGGATATTCAGGCTCTGTCCTGAAAATCCCGATATTAAGGTTTTCAACAAGCTCCTCGTATTTTTTCTGCGATTCTTGAGAAACAGCCTCAAGCGCCTTACGCTTGCTCAAATTGATAGCTACCGCTAAATATCCGACCAATCCGCCTTTTCCGTTTTTTAAGGGCGTGAACGCCAATTCAACAGGCACAGAACTTAGATCCTTGCACATCCAGACCGTTTCGCGTTCTTTCGCCAATTCTTCTAATACATCACTCTTCTGAAAATCAGACCAATCTACTTTTAAGCCAAATCTTTTTTCTATATCTACTTTAAGCGCCTCGAGCGCGGAACCTGTATAGATAAAATCAAAAAGAGGCTTTCCTATTGTTTCCTGGCTGGAAAACCCCAGCATCTTTTCAGCCCCGCTGTTAAAAACAGTGATCAATCCTTTTAAATCGACCGCCACCATAGCCACTTGCGTTGCCCCATCCAAAACTGTCTTGATCTTCGCGTGGGATTCAGCCAGCTTTTCTTCAAAACGCTTATGCTCTGAAATATCCTGGACCAAACCTATCCCAAAAAGAATATGCCCCAGGGGATCCTTCACCGGAAACAATGTCATTGAAGCGTCAAAGCTTGCGTGTTTGGTTTTATGAACCATTTCTTTTTGGAATGTCTCACCCTTAAAAATTCCTTCTATTTCTCCTGCAAAAGCGCTCACCCCCAGGATGTCTGTGAGTTTCCTGCTCAATAAAGGATTTTTCTCGTCAACAACTTCGGCCTTTGCGTAGCCATAAAGATTTTCAGATCCATAATTCCAAAAAATAAGCCGTAGGTCTCTGTCAAAACCAAAAATCGCATTAGGCGAATTGTTTAAAATACCCCTGAACGTTTCTTCAGATCTGGCCAATTCAGCTTCTGCCTCCTTTAAGTTGCCCAGGGCTTTATTAAGATTGTTCTTCTGAATTTCCAGTTCGATGCTTTTGAGCGAGAAAAATAAAAGAAAAGCATGCCCAAGAATCAAAAGGATCAAAAATGTTGCTAAGATCAAAATGATATAGAGGCGGAATTGAGCGATATGCGCTTCGAATTTTTCTCCATCCAGTTCAACGCCAAGCAACGATGTCACTTCTTGCTTTTTATCCAGGAGCGGAATAAAAACAGAATAAGTCCTGCGGAAATCACGGGCATTGCCGACGAACGGCATATCGATCGTCGGCTGCTTGGAATGGAAAGAATCAAAAATAGCTTTTTCGGAAAGTTCGGACCGCGAAGAAAGCTGATATGTTTGAGGATATATCTGTGTTTGACTGCCTACAACAAAAAACAACTCCCCTTTTTTAAGGGCCACCAGATAGAGCGAACGCACATACGGTGCCACATCAGCCAGTTCGGCCATTCGATGATGGACTGAAAGGAACTGCGGATAGAAAGGAGAAGCGAGAAAAACATTTGAATCAATGGGGCCAACAACATCCGCCAATAATTTTGCATCGGAAACAATCAATTGAATCAGCTGCTGGCGTTCGTGTTTATCTACTGTCGCAACCAGCCGATATCCAAACATTAAAAATAACAAATAAAGGCTTAAAAAAGCCGTCATGATGTAACGGATATACTTAATGCCCCGCACATCGCGAAAAGCGCTGCGCAAAGTAACGCGCGTCATGATATAAAGGAACATGAGCGCAATAAATGTCGATAACAAGCCTCTTAACAATTGAAGAAAAACTCCGGCAAGCACACTGGAAAACTCCCCTTTGAAAATTCCGGTTGTCAACAATTCGGAATTAAAAAGGATATCAAGCATGTCAAAGGCATAAAGGACAAAAGCAATAGCGATAAATCGATAATATTTTCTGTCTTCCTGTGTTGATTTATGATAACTGAAAAACCACAAAACCAAGCCGACAAGCAGAAAACCAGGGCAACCTATTAAATACCTCAATAAATCTCTTATGCTGGCAGGAGTTTGGCCGAACGCAAAATAAATCCCAGCCAGAAGAACTGTAAAAATCAAATAGATCCCTAAGGAAATTCTCTTGCCTTTTAAAAACGAGAAAGATTGTCTTGAAAATTCGAACAGGCACAGGAAAGAAAAGCCGAGCAGGAAATTACGACCCCAGGACAAAAAATCAGGATTTCTTAATGAGAAACTCAACATATCCAGCCAAATGTTGAATCCCTGCAAGAAACCGAAAAGACTTAAAAACTGCCACGGAAGATTTTTTTTAAATCGCTCGCGAAGATAAAGGATCAGGCATGCGGTGCCTAAAAAAAAGAAAGAAACGCCGTGGAACAAATAGATAAAATCGAGATTCTGCATCAATATTTTTTGCATAAGACTCAACTCTCTATTGTGCTTGAAATATTAACGTTCGACGCAGATGATTTAATATGAAGACGTAAAACTAAAGAAGGATAATGAAATGGAACTACTTCTATAAATAAAACCAATCGCACTAAAAGCCATGGCGTCCCCTGTGCCGACACTCGTCGATACTCACTCGAAGGAGTGCCGCCCCTTCCGCTCGCATACGCTCGCTACAGGGATTTCCTCGCTCCGCAGAGCTACGCTCGGTCACTCGGGTTGCCTTCTCGCCAGAGTTCGGCGAAGTCTGACGACGATTCCCAGAGCTCAAAAAAAATTCTATATGTGCGGGGCCGTACTCGCTGCTCGGCTTGCCGCCTCGCTACGCTCGTTACGGCACCCGCTTAAATTTTCATTGTCTGAAAATTTAAGCGGGAGATGGGAATCTTTCTCACCCGCCTCGTATTCACTCGGCTCCTTCGAAACCTGGCACCCTCGCTTGAACCAGTGGCGCTCGGGTTGCCTTCGATTCCCATCAGCTCAAAAAAAAGCAGGAGATGGGAATCGAACCCACATAACCAGCTTGGAAGGCTGTAAGCTCCTAATTAAAACAACCGCTTGATATTTCAATAAGTTACAACAAATAAAATTAGTTACGACGGAAAATATGTTCTATATTTCTTTTTACTTCTTTTGAATTTTTGTGCGTAATGCTCGTAGCGTTAGTCATAGTGCACAAGGCATTACCTTATACATATCAACCACTTTAGTTTTTATCACGAAATCAACACCACGTCAAATAAAAAAGGCTGGTTTTTAGACCAGCCTTTGATTTTTAGCATAAAACAAGAATCAAAAAATCTCTAACAAAGATTTTAATCTAATTTCTATTTCAGACAACAAACTTGACTCAGCACGCCCCAATTTTCTTCTTGCCAGTTTTTTTTCAAGTGTGACTATTTTCGCCGTTCTAAAGGTCGAAGGATATTTCAATCCTGTTGAATGAAATCTTGAATCATCGGAATTAATACGGAGATCGAATGGGGTCTTATATTCCATCCTTGAAATACACATAAAAACTGCATCATTATTTGAATCATTGAATCTATCGGAGGAAACAACTACAGCTGGACGGGCCTTTGCATCGCTTAAATCGGTGAAGGGATATGGCAACAAAACAATATCGCCCCTTTTTAGCATACATCCTCACCATCTTGAAAAGAGTATCCCTCTTCCTCAGATTTCAACAAAAAATCAAATGAACCAGATTTTTCAGCAAGCTTTAAAATTTCTTCATTTAAGTTTTCTTCGCCAGCAAAAAACTTATCTGACCGGTTATCCACTATCACATAAACAGATGGAATTACTTGCGGTTGATTAAAATCAACATAGGTTACATTAGGAAATGTTAAAAACATATTATTTTACCTCCGTTCCAGAAGTAGGCGGTATTTGCGCAGGTCCCACAACCATAAAATCTCGCATTCCGATTGGCTCTCCATTACATATTACTTGAACACTATACTTCCCTGGATCTTTAAACTGCAATCCCTGTAAACCAATATTAAGTTCAACAACCTGCAAAGGACTCGCGATATTTAGATCACCATCCATATTAAAGATTGATTGTCCATTGCTGCTCCCAACGATCCTCAATGTAGTTTTATATAAACCGTGCCCATTAGTTAAAGCCACGTATACATGGAACATTGGGTGCACAGTTGGGAATGTTTTAGCATTTATAGCACTAAATAAACCTATCAAAGAAACTTTCTTTGTGACCTCATCTCTAATAATTGTGTCACAGATATTGATAGAGAGAACTATCGGTTTTGGCTTTTTTACATCGCTAACATTCTTTTCTTCCATAATAACCCCCAAATAATTATAACACAAATAAGACAAAAAAACCGTGATTTGGGATCACGGTCAACAACATTCTTTTTTGAAAGTAATCATTATAATGCAAGTAGTATAGCAATCAACCACTTGCAAAGTCAAGGATTTTTTCAAAATAATTTGACATGTGCCTAAAAGAACGCCAGCCTAAAAGCTACTAAAAAAATTAAAATTTTTAGCACAATTTAGGCTCATTTTAGTCATAACAACTTTTAAGCTGAAAAATATTTTATAAGATTTACCAACGATAAACTATCAAAGCGGGAGATGGGAATCGAACCCACATAACCAGCTTGGAAGGCTAGTGTTCTACCACTGAACTACTCCCGCAAATCTAACACAAAAACTTACAGTACCTGAATCCTTCGACTCGCTTTGCTCGCTCAGGATGGTTCGACTTGTGGTGAGCGAAGTCCTGAACCTGTCGAAGGACGAAGTCGAACCACTACTCCCGCAAAATATTTTATCAATTACATTAAGGCAGTGGCGACGTTTTGACCTGTTCGCTTTATCGGCTCACAACAGCCATAACGACATCCATAAATTTTTTCTTTAACAGAAACACTAAGGTTGTGGCGCTGCACTCACTGTGTTGCTCTGTCGCAACACCACGTTCGCACAGCATCCATAAAATTTTTCTTTAACAGAAAAATTTTATGGACGGGAAAGGATTCGAACCTTTGAAGCATGTGTGCAGCAGATTTACAGTCTGCCCCCTTTAGCCACTTGGGTACCCGTCCGTAAAATATGAATCTAGAATATCAAGCCGAAGAAGGGAATCGCCCGCCTCTTCAAAATTTTCTTCATAAATTTTGAAGGGCGAGGTCTCGCCGCCTTTGGCGGCGGAAACCCCTATCTCTTCTTTTCAAACAACAGTGGTAATTTAAAGCCGAAGAAGGGAATCGAACCCCCGACCCGCTGTTTACAAAACAGCTGCTCTACCGACTGAGCTACTTCGGCATTTATATCTCAAAAAATTTATTAGAAAATTGAAAATGGAAAATAGAGAATAGAAAAATATTTTATCTAAGTTTCTTCTATCTTCTATCTTCTTAAATGCCTTTGGCAAATACTCAATAATATCTGAGGCGATCAAACCCACTTGCGTTTTATCTCGTGCTGCCAAATCACCGGCTAAACCATGAAGATAAACGCTCCATCGAGCTGCTTCAAACACAGGCATACCCTGCCCTAAAAAAGCAGCGACAATTCCCGAAAGGACATCCCCACACCCAGCTGTTGCCATTCCAGGATTTCCTGTTTTATTAACATAAATTTCTCGCCCCGGAAAAGACACGATGGTCTGAAAGCCCTTTAATATTAAGGTCTTATTGTATCTAAGAGCAAAATCTTTTGCAACTTTTTTTCTTGCAGCCTGGATAGCAGCGCTCGTCACCCCTTCCAGACGCGCCATCTCTTTAGGATGAGGAGTCAGAACAATATCCTGCTTACTCTTTTTTAAAATCCCCAAGTGACCGACAAGCGCATTCAAAGCATCAGCATCCACCACCATTGGAAGCGCATCCAATCCGATTATTTTTCGGATTAATGCCTGAGTTGAAATATGCTGAGTAAGGCCAGGGCCGATCAGAAGACAATGAACTTTTTTTAAAAATTTCTTAATCTCTTTAAAAGAAGAAAGGCTTAAAGTACTTTGATTTGTTTGCTCCAAAGGCAGCACCATAACCTCAGGGAATAGCCTCTTTGTTACAACATCGTATATTCCCTTAGGAATGCCTAAAGTCACCAGCCCTGCTCCTGCACGGATCGCAGCATTCGCACATAAGCACGCCGCACCCGAATAACGCATAGAGCCGGCCAAAATAAAAACATGGCCAAAATCGGTCTTATGAGCGTCAGGCTTTCTTTGGAATAATCGCGCTGGCCACTGCATATTCATGTGTATGGGAAATAGAAACTGTGATCGAACGTCTCTTATTTTTTATCAGGCAATAAGGGCGTCCGAATTTATCGTTACAGATTTCAATATCCTTAAAATTAAGCTTGGGATTCGTCCCATACGCCTTAAACACCGCTTCCTTGGCGGCAAAGCGTGCTGCCAAGTGCTGCATGGGGAATCGCTTGCTGTTAGAATAAGCCAATTCTTTTTCTGTAAAGATCCTGTTTAAAAAAACATCCCCCCAGCGTGCGATCGCCGCTTCGAGCCGTTTTATTTCAACAATATCGATACCGCTGCCTTTAATCATATTTAAGAAATAAGTTTTTTCATCTCTCGGACAGAAGCTTTGAGCCCATAAAAGACCGAATGACAAATAATGGCATATCCGATATTCAATTCATATATATCGGGGATCCTTGCGATCGGCTTCACATTCTCGTAGTCTAAACCATGCCCCGCATTAACCAGCATATCCAATTTTTTTGCATATCGAACAGCATCCTTGATTTCTTTAAGATTCTCTTTTCTTTCTTTCGCTGTCCGGCTATTGGCGTAACGACCCGTATGAAGTTCAATAATCCGCGCTCCGCAATCAGCTGCAGCGCGAATTTGTTTTTTATCAGGTTCAATAAAAAGGCTCGTCTCAATCTTATTTTTTTCTAAGCGCCTGATGACGCGTGCGATCGCAACATTCCATCGCAGGACATCTAAACCGCCTTCTGTTGTCAATTCTTGACGCTTTTCAGGTACAAGAGTCGCCTGATCAGGCTTAACAGCACAAGCGATAGCAACAATCGAAGGCGCGATAGACATTTCAAGGTTTAATCTAACACTGACGTTCTTTCTTAAAATCACGACGTCTTTGTCCTGAACATGGCGCCTGTCTTCCCGCAAATGCACGACTAAAGAATCCGCGCCCGCAACCTCACAGGCCCTGGCTGCGCAAAGAATATCCGGAAATGCAGATTTCCTTAATTGTCGCAGCGTTGCGATGTGATCTATATTAACACCAAGCTTAGGCATTTTTTTAAATGAATAATGAAAAATTAACAATGAACAATTTCAAATAACAAAATTTTTGCATTGTTCATTTTTAATTGTTAATTCTTAATTGCGCCGAAGGCGCTTATTTAAATTCCCCGTTCACGTAAAAATAAACGACGATCGCCAAGATCAATGCGATCAATTTATACAACGGATAATGAGTGAACCATTTCTTAAGGTCTGAAAAAATATTAAGAAAATTCATTTATCCCCTCTTCTCAAAATCATCTTTTTTTATTTCCAATAAGGTTTTAAGTTTATGCAAAACCTCTTCATTAGTGAGACCCTGGGTCAATCGGCCGCCCACGGCCAATGAAACAAGCCCTGTTTCTTCAGAAGCGATCAAGACAATCGCATCTGTCTCCTCGCTCAAACCCAATGCCGCCCGATGACGCGTCCCCAGTGAATGGCTTAAATATGGATTTTGCGCCAAAGGAAAAAGACAGCTCGCAGCCGCGATCATATTGCCCTGGATCACAACACCGCCATCATGCAACGGCGAAAGCGGAGTAAAAATTGTTTGCAGAAATTCAGGAGAAATCTTACCGCCTAAGATCACTCCGCTATCGATATAGCTTTTTAATCGATCTTCGCGCTCAATGGCTACAAGCGCGCCGATCTTTTTTTCAGACAACCAACTCACCGCGGTGACGAGCTGCCTGATCAACTCATCAATTTCTTCCTCCTGCAATCCCGGGGCGAAAAGATGCGGCTGGCCCAAACGAGCCAACCCGAATCTAAGTTCAGGCTGAAAAATAACAATAATTGCGATAACGGATATGGCGAAAAGCTTTGTCAACAGCCAATCCAACGTATTCAAGCCCAGTTTTTGCGCCAGGAAAAACGCGACCACCAGGATAAAAATACCTTTCCAGACCTGACCGGCCCTGGTCCCTTCAAAAAAGATCATGATCCTGAAAAAGACAAACCAGAGAATAGAAATTTCAATCATCGGTTTTAAAACCGACCAATACACTATAAAAAAATTTGCTATTCGCTCGCCCATTTTTTTCCCCTAAAAAATTTCTTTTTTAGCGCGCAAAAATATCCACAAATTTTAAGACCTGTTTCATTTCGCGGACATCATGAACGCGCACAATGTCGGCTCCATGAGCTGCGGCCATGGCACATGCCCCAGCTGTCCCCCATTGCCTTTTATCAACATCACACTTAAGAACCTTGCCAATAAAAGACTTTCTCGATAACCCCACCAGGACTGGACGCCCACAACTTTTAAAAACAGAAAGATTCCTTAATATCTCCAGGTTATGCTCTAATGTCTTTCCAAAACCAATACCCGGATCAACAGCAATTTTCTCTAAAACAATACCCGCTTCTTGAGCCCTAAGAATCGCTTCATCTAAAAAACCAATGATCTCACGCAAAAGATCTTTATACACGGGTTTTTGCTGCATCGTCCGCGGTATCCCCTGCATATGCATCAGAATAACCGAGGCCTTAAAACGGGCGATCAGTTTAGCCATCTTTTTATCAAAACGCAAAGCGGAAATATCATTAACGATTACCGCCCCGGCATCCAAGGCAGCGCGGGCAACATCACTTTTTGTCGTATCGATAGAAACCGGGACACGGACCTTTTTGACCAATCGGGTTAAAATCGGCATGACCCGCCTGATTTCTTCTTTAGCCGAAATTTTTTCAGCACCAGGCTTTGTCGATTCACCTCCGATATCTAAAATATCAGCACCGCTTGCGACAAAATCTTCTGCGAGTGCAACTGTCTCTTCGACATCCCTCTTCAAACGCCCATCCCCGCTAAACGAATCCGGCGTCATATTAAGAATCCCCATGAGCAAAGTCCGCCGGCCCATTCGAAATTTTTTATTCCCCGCTACAAAAAAAGAACCCTTGCCTTCAAAATTTTTTAAAAGAACGCAGATATCTCTTCCTACCTCGCGTAATCCAAACGGCTGCTTTTTCAGCTTTTCCGCCAGACGCACCAGCTGAGAAGCATTGCCCATAACAAGACAATCCGTCGTCTTGGCTTTGCCCGTAAGCGCACCGCGGCAAAGCGCCACATCTCCCCCCAATGACAACATTTCTTGTTTTAAAATATTTGCCGAGTAAGAAGCGACGTCATGAAGCTTGATCAGACGCACAAAGCTTTTTTTAAGCATAATGCTCATGCCGCCTTGATCCACGCCTATTTTTCTGAATTCTTTGACAAGGTCTTCTGAATTTTGCGGTGAGAGTGCATAGGAATTCATAAAAAAGATTTGATCTTTTTAAACAAAACCCAATATCTTTTTAACCTCTTCGCCATCCAACACTTCCTTTTCCCTCAGCGTAGTGGCTAAAAGAATTAATTTATCTTTATTTTGCTCAAGCAAATCACGCGCCTGGGCATAACAAGTATCAATGATGGATTTAACTTCGGAGTCAATCAACTTGGCGGTATCTTCACTATAGTTTCTTTCTTCCGACAAATTTTTTCCTAAAAAGACAAGTCCTTCGCGCCGCCCCAGCGTCAAATAACCTACTTTTTCCGACATACCGAATTCGCACACCATGCGACGGGCCATCTGCGTTGCTACTTCAATGTCATTTTCAGAACCTGTTGTAATATCGCTGAACTGAAGGCCTTCAGCCGCACGCCCGCCTAAAAGCACTGTGATCCTCGCCAAAAGTTCTGACTTCAACATAATATATCGATCCTGCAAAGGCAGCTGCATGGTATAGCCTAAAGCCGCAACACCGCGAGGTATGATTGAAACCTTATGCAAAGGATCAACCCCTGGCATCAGCAAAGAAAGCAAAGAATGCCCTGCCTCATGAAAAGACACGATCTCTTTTTCTTTCACGCTTATCACGCGGCTCTTACGCTCAGGGCCTGCCACCACACGTTCGATAGCCGCTTCCATTTCTTTTTTACTAACAGCGTCCTTATTATAGCGTGCCGCCAATAAAGCCGCTTCATTACACAGATTAGCCAAATCGGCCCCAGAAAATCCCGGCGTCTGACGTGCCAACTCTTCCAGGTTTACATCTTCACCGAGTTTTATTTTTTTCGAATGAACTTTCAATATAGCTTCACGGCCTTTAATATCAGGCCTGTCTATAACCACGTGTCTGTCAAAACGCCCCGGTCGCAACAACGCAGGATCTAATGTATCAGGACGATTGGTGGCCGCGATCAAAATAATCCCTTCCTGAGGATCAAAGCCATCCATCTCAACAAGAAGCTGATTCAACGTTTGTTCGCGCTCATCATGCCCTCCCCCGATCCCTGAAAAACGCAGGCGTCCGACCGCATCAATTTCATCAATAAAAATAATAGCGCCGCGGCCGAATTGTTTGGCCGCCTTTCGTCCCTGTTCAAAAAGATCCCTGACGCGCGAAGCCCCGACGCCGACAAACATTTCAACAAAATCAGATCCGCTGATATTAAAAAACGGAACATTGGCTTCTCCGGCAACGGCCTTGGCGATCAAAGTCTTTCCGCAACCCGGAGGCCCCACCAAAAGGACGCCCTTGGGGATTTTTCCGCCTAAGCGCTGGAATTTTTTTGGGTCTTTCAAAAATTCAATGACCTCTTGCAACTCTTCCTTAGCTTCATCGACCCCTGCCACATCCATAAATGTTACACGTTCTTTGGAATCCGAACCCAGGCGCGCCTTCACTTTTCCAAAAGACCATATCCTATTGCCCACCTCGGAACCGCGATAACTGAAATACCACAAAAACCCGATAAACAAGATAACAGGCCCAAGAGAAAATAAAATATTTGTCCATAAAGTTTTTCCCGGCTTAACTGAAAAATCAGGGGCATTCGTCCGTAATATTGCCAGGAGATCCTTATCATCCGGTGGGATATTAACGAGAAAACGCGTTCCGCTTGAAAATTCACCCTGCAGCGTATCTTCGATCATGGAAACAGAGCGAAGCTTCTCAGGATTATCTTTTAAGACTTTATAGAACTCGTTATAGGTCAGCTCTTTACGCGCCGTTGCTCCATTCTGAAAAACACCCATCAGGGAGAAGGTCGAAAAAATAAAAAGAAGCCAAAATAAAAGAGAAAAATTAGCTTTTCTTAAATTCTTGGGCATATTGGATTTTTGCTTGTGATTATGATTTTTTTTCATAGTGTAATTATTATAACTAAACCTTCTTTAAAAGCAAGTCTTCATTTTTAATAGATCACGAGCATATTTCTTTTTTTTAAGACTGTGACAGAATAAGGTAAATGCACCTTGGAACCACTGGGCCTGTGGTCAATCAGATCCTCGATCTCTCTTGAATGTTTGAACGTCCACGGTTGTGCCCCCTGGTGCGCCGCTTTCATAAGGATCCTTTCCAAAACACTCCTTAGAACAAGACGCTCTAAAGCTATGTCGATTTTTGACAAAGCGTTCAAAGAGATTTCAAAAACCCCATCCCGGTCGTTCAAATGCTTCGATAAAAAATCATCCGCCTGAGACTGGAGATAAGAATAATCCGCACCAACAAGCAGGGCAAGGTTTGAAAGCGTATCTTTAATATTCGGGTTGTACTCCTTTAAAAGCAAGGGAAGGAGTCTTTTCCGTATTTTGTTGCGAAAAAATTTCTCATCAAAGTTAGACTCATCAATGCGAAAGCGCATCTTTGATCGCCTTAAAAACAATAAGATATCCTTACGTTCCGTTTCAATCAACGGCCGCACAATCTCAAAACTACCCACGGGTCTTTTCGGTAAAATCGCAGACAATCCATAAAGCCCGCTTCCCCGTATCACACGCATGAGCGCTGTTTCAGCCTGATCATCTTTTGTATGTCCGAGAACGATTTTTTTCGCATTGATCTTCTTGGCAGCGTTAAATAAAAAATCATAGCGACGCCTGCGTAGATCATCCTCCAGCGATCCGACCCTTTTTCTTTTTTTCCAATCAATAACTCCACTTATAAAAGGCAGACCTAAGCTAATCGTGAGATCTCGAACAAATTTCACGTCCAGTTTTGAATTTTTTCTTAAACCATGATCCAGATGGGCGACACAGATATCCAGGCAGTAGCGAACATTCAAAGCGCACAGCGCGTGAAGAAGGGCGACGGAATCCGGCCCACCGGAAACAGCCACGAGAACCCTCTCCCCTGTTTCAAACATTCGATAAGAAGAAATTGTTTTCTGGATTTTCTGAATCAAAAGATTATTCGTAAGCTCTTTCATTTTATATATCGGTTGCCGATATTTTTAAAAAATATATTTAAACACTGCCAGCGGGCTTTTGAGGGAGAGTGCCATATTTGAATTGACGCTCAATATCCGGGTGAGAAAAGAAATAGATCACACCCAAATAATAAGAAAATGAAATGATGATGCCGGTAACGAGAAACTCAAGAGGGATCTTAGACAGCATCTCCTCAGCCAATGTAATATTCAGGAAAATATTAGCCAGCATATTCATCACATGGACGGCCATGACAATTCTCAAATATTGCCGCGCCCATTCTTTAAGACGCAATACACCAATTCCCGTAATCACCCATGAGCTGAAAATAAGAAGATTTAGAAATGAAGAAAGCCAAAAAAGCGGCATGGACAGTGTCTGCTGCGGCATCCCTTCTGTCATATCCAAAGCCCCGTTTTTTAAAAACAACAGGCTTAAAGACAAAACCAAAAGAAAAGTGCAAAAACTTCCGAAGGCGATCAAAGAGATCGCAAAAATAACAACACCTTTTGTCCGAACGATAAATTTATACACCATGGCTTTATATTTTTTACTAACTTCTTTCTAAGTCGCAGAATCTAAAAAAGACGCACCCCGTATCCGGCCGCAGCGCACCTAACGGGATAACGACTCACAACGCTCCTTCGAGCCTCTCTTACCTCTTGCGATGACAAAAACAGAACCTGCCCAAAAAAGCAGCGTGGTCCAAAACAATAAAGAGCGTGATGTGAAGAAACGCACTCCCACCAAACAGGTCGAAATAAACACCAAACAAAGTAAAACAAACAAGATCTTTTTCTGGCCAAAAATAAGATCAGGCCCGCGCATCAGATTTAAAACTGCATAATAAAAAATGAATAACCATGCCCATGTGTAAAAAAGCACATATTGCGGTAATATCATCGCCAAAAGAAAAAAAGCCAAATACTCCAAGCCACGATACGCCCTTCTGCGATTTTTCCAAACAGCCCATCCTGAGATCAAGACCATTAAGGCTGAACTGATTTTAATGATCCTGTGGATCCAGATGGGTGAAATCAAATATTCAAAGCCGCCCGTTTGTCCGCGTACAAACATGCGGCCCAAAGCACTCGGTAAAGACTGGCTTGATACGCGCAAGTCCGTATAACTTTCATAAGAAGTCGCAAAAGCAAAAGGTTGTATGCAACGCGCAAACCATTCCTTAAGAAGAAAAATATTGAATTCAAACCCAAACACAAAAGACGGTATTAAAAAGAAAACGAACAAAAACGTAGCCACGAAACTTAAAAGAAAACCTTTTTTATTTTTAACGATGAAATACAACAAGAAATAAATTAAAGGGACATAAACTGTCATCGCCCAGTTAAAAAAGAAAGTTGACAACAGCATCCTGTTTTTTTCGAAGAAAAACAGAGCGGCCAGCATCAGGGCCATGGCCACCAGTTTTGACTGGCAATTGGAAATTTCATAACCGATCAGGGGAACCGCCAGAAGGAAACTGATCATCAGATGTTTTCGGTCCACTTCATTTGAAACAGAAGGAAAAAATTTCCATAAAAACCAACCAATCATAAAAAGCGCGAGGACTTCCGTTAAATACCAGGCCATGACCGATGGTCCGATATCTTTATATTCTAAGTCCGAAAACACCACCGGAGAAACATTCTTGCTTTTTAGAACATAAGGCGCCTGAAGGACCAGAAAACCCGGGGCATAACGATAAATAGGCCTGTCCGTATCGCCCGGATATCTCTCATACGGAGACTGATATTTTTTTGTCTGTTCGAGCCCGAAAAGAAAAATCTTTAAATCTTTCCCCCCTCTATCTTTAACGGCAAAAGCCATACCAATCAAAAAGATCAGGACAAACAGCGCAAAAAACTTTTCCGAAAGTTTAAATTTGCTAAACAAAAGCCCTCCCTCTTTATTTATTCATGCACCCGTCTTTTAAAGAAAAAAATATCAGGAAAAATAAAAGGCGTATGCTTTCGATACCGAACATACGCATCCGAAAAAGCGCACATCTTTTTTTCCTCTAAAACAGCCCTGTACACAAAGAAAAAAATAGCAAAAAAAGCCAAACCAATCGCCAGAAACGTCTGATACACGAAACAAAAACCGAATAGCTGAATGATGTAACCAGCATAAATCGGATGACGGACAACGGAATAAGGCCCAGCTGTCACAACATCGCGCACTTCAACAAAAACAGAAAATGAATCTTTTAGAGCAAACAGCGCCCAGAAACTAAAAGCAGCGCCCAAAAGCACGAAGACAGAACCCACTAAAGCGACAAAAGCAACCCAGTCAACGGGGATCGGCAAAAAAATGACATTCTTAGAAACATTGTTAACCGCATTAAAAGCCACTAAGGAAAAGGCGCTTATTAAAGGAATCAATATCTCAAAAAAACTATCCGATGATTTGTATAGCTTCTTTCTTAATATTAACCCAAGCATAAACGTCAGATTAAAAAAGATCAACAGGAAATCAGTAAGATAAAAAGAAAGAAACCTTATTCCTATTGCTTCCGCCGAACCTGTCAGAAACTTATTGAAAACAAGAAAGGCGACGGGTGCGTTTTGAACTACAACTAAAGCCTTAACACAGGAAAAATAAAAAGCCAGAGGAACAAAAAGATACATTTCCAGGAATATGGCCAATTTCCCAAAAAAAGATCTCCAGTCACTTTCAGTGATCTTTAAAAAACTCATGGCCAAAGCAACCTTTCCTGGATTTAGCTATTTTATTAAAACTAAAAGCATTTTGAAACGTTTGTGGGCTTTTAAGGAGTGCGGTTTATGCGCGGGCATAATGATCATTGAGCCAGAGACAACACGATGCTTCACCGCGGCAATTGTCACCTCAACCTCACCGTCTAAAACATAAACAAAAGCATCAAAAGGAGCTGTATGTTCGCTTAATCCCTGGCCTTTATCGAATGAAAAAAGCGTGATTGTCCCGGTGTCCTTTTTTACAATCTCCTTACTGACAACGGAATTTTTTTGATAACTTACGTGATCGACAAAACACTTTTTTTTCATAGCGATAGATCCGATCCAGCTTATTACGCCCTTAAAACAGAAGGCAACCCATTAACCTTCAAAGATTGCCTTCGCAATATAATTGAACTTAAAGCATTATTTCTTCTTCTTTTTTTCATCCATAAATTTCTTTGAACCATAGCACTTAGAAAGGTGTTCCTTGACCTGATCGGAATTCTTATCACCCAGGAGATCGTCAAGACTGCAACTCAAAACTTCTTCGTCTGAAATATCTTTCGAGACATTCTTTTTTTTCTTATCCATAAGACCTCCTTAATCTCGATCTCAAGAGCTTTTTTCTATCATCGATGACTATAGACTAATATGGTGACGGGGAGTGACCACCATTAATGCTTCGGCGGTCATCCGCCGATGTTTCAGTGGCGGATGGATTTCTGAGCTCCTCAATGAACTCTCCAGCGAAATCCCGCTGTTCTTAAAGCGGGAGAACCACACGCGCCGTAATAACAATGAGCCAACTATATATGGTGACGGGGAGTGGATTTGAACCACCGACCGAGCGGGTATGAGCCGCTTGCTCTACCAGGCTGAGCTACCCCGCCGTCACTAAAATAAATTTTATATTAACGTTTTTTAACTCGTTGAATTCGTCAACCCGTTAAACTCGCTTACTTTTTTTATATGCTTCTAAATAAGAATCACAGTAAATATTTTTATTTAAAACAAGCTCTGCGGTAATCAAAGAATTCATCAATTCCCCATCCAAGGGATCCAAAATGGCGGCATCTAATCCATAGGCCTGAGCCATAACCAAAAATGTCCTGTTGATGAGGCTGCGCTCTTTGGATCCTTGAGAGATATTGCTTAAACCTAAAACTGTTTTTACCGCAGGGGTTGCTATCGATTTAAAATCTTTAATGGTCTCTAGTATACCAAAAAGTTGATTCTGAGCAACATTTACCGGTAACAAAATCGGATCGAGATATAAATCCTGGATCGGGAACTCATATTCACAAGCACTTTCAATGATCTGAGCCGCCAGCTCCAGCCTTCTGTCTTTATCGCCAGGAACCCCTTTTTTATCCATGGTCAACGCGATCAAAGAAGCCTGATATTTTTTTGCTAAAGGAATATAGAGATCAAGCTTTTCTTTATCCGCAGAAGAAGAGTTAATGATACACTTAACTCGGGCACCTTTCAAGCCTTCTTCAATCGCCTGAACTTTTGTGCTATCCAGGCACAAAGGCACATCCACTTCCTTCTGGACGGTTTCAACCAACCAGCGCAGATCACCGACAATATCACGCGACATCGGCCCGCAATTGATATCCAACGCCTGGGCCCCAGCTTCAACCTGCGCGCCTGCTAATGCCCGTATATATGTCGCGTCTTTTTCTGAAAGTGCCTGGGCGACTTTTTTATACATCCCGTTAATCAATTCACCGATAATAAACATTCAGATCTCCGATTTCCAAATCCCAAACAAATTCCTAAAACCAAAAAACCAATAGCTTCAAAACACTCAGATATTGGCAACTGGCCGTTGGGATTTTTAAAATACTACCTCTTCATCAAGTCAGCGATTGCTTTTTTTACGATCTTGATCGCCTCGGGATGACGCATCGTAAGAATATCCGCGCCGGCCTGAAGCATAGCCAGGGCAGTTACCACTTCCCACATAATGCCGCGTGTATCCGCGTTCCCGCTTCCAGGCCACTCATCTTCAGAAACTTTTGCCTCTTTAGCACGCCAGGCTTCCTGCCCGACAAAACAAATAAAAGGCATGGCTAACATTTTATCACCAGCTAAGGCGGCGTTACGCGCCCGCTCCATAATAGAATACGCATATTCCAAACCATAACCCAAGGCTCCAATCGTCGGATTGATAACGATCCTGTCCAAAGGCAACCCTATATCTGAAATAAGAATATTGAGCTGTTTGGCGATGTTGACATCAATCGGCGATTCCGCAATGATATTATGACCATCCGCACTGCAAGCCGCGGTCAATGTTTTATAATTCTCCTGGACGACGTCGCCAAAAAGCAGCCTCTCTCCTTTAGTCGCCTCTGACACAACAGGCAACACATCATTATCTTTATCCGCCTGGCCTGATCCCAATACGATGAGCGGCGTCTCTGTTTTTTTAAGAAGCCCAACGACCAGTTCTGCGGCATCTTTAGATGTTTTGTTGCCAAAGTCAGGATGCGTCCCCTGAAGCCTTAAACAAACGAGATCCGCCCCAACCTCACCTATCATTTTCATGGCCAAATCAACAGGCTTATCAACGAAACCCTTGAGCGCATTTTTTAAGGACAAGGGGCAATCGTCTTCAACGATATCCGACACTTCCGCCGCAATAAGAGGCGCGTGTGGTATCTCGCCTTCTTCAAATAAAAAAGGCAGTGCGGATTGGCCGCCGACTTTTAATATCTTTTTTCGCGAACCGCCTGACGCAGCTAAAGCACCTAACGTTAATTCATAAATTTTTAAACACGCCTTATCCAGCACTTTTAATTCTTCAGCCATATCTGGTCTCCTAACGCCTTAACATCCGTCCACATTGCGGATTCTTTTTTTAAATTTTTTAAAGACTCACCCTTAGAACTCAATAAAGCAACAGACTTGTCAAAAGAAACACAAAAAACTTTGTCCACGACAAAAGACGATTGTAACGAAGCAACGCGCTTCTGGGTTTTTCGATTAATGATCAAAAACTTTTTTTTAGCAACGATACCCAATTCCTGGATCAGATCAAGTATTCTTTGAGCCGACTTCATCCCTACAGCCGTTTCATCAGAAACAACGATCAATTTATCGCAAATCCTGGTCGTTTTACGGGAAAAATGCTCCATGCCCGCTTCATTATCAATAACAATGCGATCGTAACTTTTAATGAGCTTGGCCATGCAATTACGCAGGACATTATTGATATAACAATAACATCCTGGCCCTTCAGGCCGGCCCATGACCAATAGATCAAAACCGTCGTTTTCAGAAATCTCGCTCTGGATCTGAAGCTCGATATAGCTTTCTTTGCCCATGCCGACGGGGACAACTTCAGGATTCAAAGCCACCTTGTCCACAACATCAGCGATGGTCGTCACATTTTTTACGCCTAAGGATTCGGCCAGATTGCTGTTGGGGTCCGCATCCACCGCCAAAACAGAACCAGAACGTCTTTGAGCGAGCATCAAAACAATCAAAGACGACATCGTTGTTTTTCCAGTCCCGCCTTTTCCAGCCACTACGATCACATCACTCATAGAAATTAACAATTAACAATGAAAAATGAACAATTAAAAATTTAAATCTCCAGCCTTAACTTCAAATGCCGTACTTAACGCTTGGAAACCGACTCATATCCGTATGCGGAAAAAATAATGCTGCCATATACTCATCCATATACTGAGGATCAGTAGACAACTCGAAATAAGTTATATTTTTTGAAACTTCATCACAAATTTTAGAAGCCTGGGTAGACAATAAGCTCTGCCTGGCACCAGCCAAGGAACTATTGCCCACAAAGACATACTTTTCTTTTCCGACATCCGGCAGTAATCCAATTTCAACAGAACTGTCAATGTTCAAAGATGTCCCGAAACCACCTGCCACGAAAATCTTTTTGATTTGATTAAAATCAATTTCCATATGCCTGACTAAGATCGCGATCCCGGAATAAATAGCTGCTTTTGCCCTTTTAAGATTATCCAGATCCGCGTCTGTTATGACAATATCTTCTTTAACACCAGCATCTTCTTTAAAAATAATGACAAATTCATAACCGTTATCACCAGATCTAACACGCTTGTTCTTTATTGTTCGATTAATCTTTCCATTTTTATCCAATACTCCACAGCGAAGCAATTCAGACATCAAAGCGATATATCCTGATCCACAAATACCACAAGCCTTATGATTGCCTATGGTGCAAGCCTCCACCTCAAGCGTATCCTTCTTCAATTTAACTGTTTCAATAGCTCCGCGCGTAGCCCTTAAACCACAGGCAAGACCACTCCCTTCAAAAGCAGGCCCAGCTGATGCCGCGCAACTCACCATCCAATCAGCATTTCCCAGGGCGATTTCACCGTTTGTGCCGATATCAATCAAGAGATTAATATCTTTGGATTCATGCATATCGCAGGCCACAACACCTGCGGTGATATCGCCTCCCACATAGCTTGAAACACCTGGTATGCAAAAAATGAGCCCTTTAGGATTAATCTTAACACCGACTTCCGATGCCTTAAGCACCGGCACGAGATTTGCAACAGCCACATAAGGTTCCTGACGAATAGACGTCGGGTCAATACGCAACAGCAAATGGATCATGGTCGTATTCCCAGCAACAGACAAACACATCGCATCGTTCAAATCAACATGACACTCTTCCACAAAAGACTCTATCATCTCATTAATAACGTCAACAACCGCGTGGTGCAATTTCTCCAGTCCATCACCTTCCTGGGCATAGATGATCCTTGAAATAACGTCCGCCCCAAAAGTCGCCTGCCTGTTGTAGGTCGCTTTTGTCCCTAAGATCGCGCGTTTATTGAGATCAACCAATTGAGCACTGATCGTCGTTGTGCCTATATCAAAAGCAAAACCAAAATTCTTGTCTGCCCGGTCTCCGGGTTCAATAGAAATGATTTCAGGAACATTACCTTTATGTGAAACAGCCACTGTCACCTTCCAATCGCTGGAACGCAACAAGACCCCTAATTTACGTATATTGGCCAGGCCTGTCAACAACGGCGCTCGGCCGATTTTTTCCTCAAGGGCGCGCGTGACTCTTTCCAAATCGCTTGTCTTATCGTCAAAGCTGGGCTTTAAAATCTCTAAATAAAATTTAGACACAAGCGGCGCGTAAGAAAAAATATCGTCTCCCAACCGGGGTTTCGCCTCAAAGATATCTTCCGCATCCGCAAAGACACCGCGCAACCTTAAATTCAATTCATCCGAAGAAAGAGCGCTTAAGTCAAGACGTGATTCATGAGGGATTTCCACTTCCATGTCAGATTCAACCAATGTCTGGCATGCCAAATGAACGCCGCGCTTTCTTTCTTCAAGGGTTATTTTTCCCGACGGCTCAGAATGAATAGCGCCTTTCTTAACGATAACTTTGCACTTACCGCAAACGCCGTCTCCGCCGCACGCCGCATTCAAATGAATATGACAGGAAATCGCGGCCGCCAAAAGTGTCGTCCCTCTCTCGACAACGACTGTTTTATTATCCGGAATAAAAAGAACTTTACATTTATCCATAGCAGCCTTAAATGCTAACGATTTTTTTTAAAGATTCTTAAGATAAGACGGCAATCCCGCCGCTTCCCGTGGTCCGACCAAGATCTTCCAGCCGGATTTTTCTTCCAAATCTCCGCTCATCATAGACACATATCCTGGAATGATAAGATTTTTATGACGTACTTTTTCTTCAAGCTTGAATTTAATCAGGGTATCAGCGACTTTTTCCGCGTTGAATTTTTCCGCGGCCCAGGCTGTCAAAACCGACATCCCTTCTGTATCGACACAAATAAGATGGCTCGGGATCCTGCTTGTTTCGATCTCGCCCAAAACTGTGTAATACGTAAGCGAGAAATTTGTCGTGATCAAAACGGGTGAGCTCTCATCCGCAGCCCCTACCGCGTAAACAGCCGGCTCCACCTGCAAAGGCTTCTGAGGATCAGTAAATATATTCTGCCTTAACGTCAAAAGAGGCAGAACGTATTCAGGCTTTCGTGTTTTTAATAGCACGATACTCGCGTATTTGGCAATAAACATCGAAGCCTCTACCACCGAAGCCGCATCACTTGACGCATCCGCGATCACCATGGTCGGAAACCCAACACTGCGTTCGTTCTTTTTAATAGAAAGCCGGCGCAATTGTGTTAATTGCCATAAATAATCGCTCATTTTTTCAGAGTGAACGTCCAAAACGATATCCGGGACTTTCGAAACGATCTTTTTTGTAAGACTTGAAAATTCCGAAACACTGGAAGCCCTGAAAGCCAGAGGCACGCGAAAACCTCCAGCAAGCGACGCAAAAGCATCCAACAAATTGTTATCAGCGCAATACACCAAAGGTTTTAGTGAGGCGGAAATTTCAAGCGCTGCTTTCAGCGTTTCAGGTGTCTGAGGCATCAGCACAAGCCCCAGTGTTGTTTTTTTCAAAATAATTTTTAAAGCGTTTATAAATTTAGCATCTGTACTCTTTGTTTCTTTTAGAGCCACCAGATTAACTTCAATTTTCTGTCCGACCCGTTCAAATCTGCACTTATTGATCTCCTCTAAAGATTTATTTAATTCAGGCTCACTTAAAATATCCTCTAAGATAAATCCGATGGCTGTCGGGTTATGAAATTTTTCTTCATGCCGAAACATTACCGTCTCATGCCCCACCGCAACTTTTGAGTCGGATGCGCCGATTTCAACCAATCGAATCGCAGGCTGCGACGCCTCTTCCAGGACCGCGCGGACTTCCGGGGTGACAAAAGGACACTTATCCAAAGGAACTGTTTTTTTGGCCAGCTGCATCGCAAAAGCCAAACATGTCTGAAAACCGCATTTTTTGCAATTTGTTTTTGGAAGAAGCTTATAGATATCTAATCCCGAGAGCGCCATTTTAACTCCGCTTTTTGTTGAATTTCGTTGATAGTTTTTATTAAAGGTGTTTTGGTCAAAGCCGCGATTTTGCGGCAATCATCATATTCAGGGGCCATGCGCCAGCCTCCTGAGTTCTTACGGATGCATTTGACGCGGGCACGATATCCTTTAAAATCCAGTATTCCAGAGTTCCGTTCAAGTTTTAAACGCTCAATCCTGGAAAAACGCACGCCCAGAGTTGTCGTCTCTTCAAAGATAATTTCAGATATCTTACCTAATTTCTCCTCACTTGACAATACGTTAAGCAAAAAACCAGGCCTTGTTTTCTTCATGGTGATATTCTGAACAAAAACATCCAATGCCCCCACCTTAAAAAGCCTGTCGAAGACATATTCAAAAACCTGGGGATTCATATCATCAATATTGGCTTCCAAACAATAAATAACATCTGTCTCTAAATGACTCGAGCAAGATTTAAGCTCAACGGCTCGAACGACATTTGAGCCCCCGGGCGTCTCAAAGGACCCTGCCCCTGTACCCACGCGCCCCACTTGAAAAGTTTCTTTAAACGCCGGCTCAATCTGCCGGCCGCAGGCACTCAAAAAAGCCATCCCTGTCGGGGTAAGATTTTCATAATTGACAGACGTAAAATAAACTTTTGCGCCTTTCAAAAGTTCCATCGTAGCCGGTGCCACTTTTGAACTTAAAGGAATGTTGCTGTAATACACCTGACTCACGCCAAGCTCACCAAGCAAGATGCTCAAAGATGCAATATCCACGATTGAATCAATTTCACCTAATTGATGAAACCGTATATCCTGATGCTTGTGACCATGAACTTTAGTCTCAGCTGTTTTAAGAACGTTATAAATTTTTAAAATATTCTGCTTGGCCGTATGCGATAATCGAGACGACTGCACAAGGCGCACAATTTCCTTAAATGAAAAGTTTTTCTCTTTCTTCACGCGCACATCCCATTTCAAAGCCCGCGCGTGCCCTTGCTGCACATAATTTTTTGATAAAGAGTATCCCTTAATGTTTATCTTAGACAATTCTTTTTCCAGCGTCTTTAAAGATATCCCGAGATCCAGCATAGCCGCAACCGCCATATCGCCGCTGATCCCGCCAATCAAATCAAAATAGAGGTTATTCATGACGTCTTTCTTAAAACGATAAGGCCTGCAAAATAACCTGCCCCAAATCCATTATCGATATTAACCACTGAAATACCCGGAGAACAGCTGTTGAGCATGGTCAAAAGAGCGGCCAATCCTTCAAAACTGGAACCATAGCCGCAGCTCGTTGGCACAGCCACAACAGGGCACTTCACCAATCCACTCACAAGACTTGCTAAAGCGCCTTCCATGCCCGCGACGACAATAATAACAGCGGCATTTTCTAAAATTTCTTTTTTATCCAATATCCTGTGAACTCCCGCAACGCCGACATCGTAAAGCTTTTTCACCCGGCAACCCATAAGCTCCAATGTAACAAAAGCCTCTTCCGCAACAGGGATATCACTGGTGCCGGCGCTGACAATCAAGACCTCATCCCCTGACGCGCTTTTTTGTTTGGATTTTTTCTTAAGAGATGGAAAACAATAAGCCGCCCGGGCCTTCTTGTTAAAAATCAATCCGGGGATCTTTTTCTTTAAAGCGGGGTAAACTTCGGGCGCAAGACGCGTCAACAAAAGAGGCGTGTCTTTTTCTTTCAAGAGAGTTTTGGCGATGCCAATGATTTCTTCCCTTGTCTTATGCAGGCAGAAGACAACTTCAGGAAAACCTCTGCGTTTTTTTCGATCGATATCCACGCAGGCGAACCCTAAATCAACATATTTTTGAGCAGTCATAATCTGACGATAAAATACAGGAGGCAAAAGATAACAACAAGAGAGAGAATGTAAAAATCATTGCGGTACACAAAATCACGGGTAGTTTCTAAGGTCGTTCCCTCGATCGAAACAAGGGACTGATCAGGTTTGATCCTATCCCGAATCTGCTCGAGCTGGTCTTTGCGAAACCTTAAATATACGCCTCCGACTTTATAGGCCGGAATAACGCCTTTTTCAGCCAGCTCAATAACTTCTTTTTCAGTAATACTTAATATCTGAGCAACTTCTCGAATCGTCAACAATTTTGCCATTACCATAATATCAGCTTATCTTTCCAGCCGAGACCCATTCATCGACTTTTTTTCGTTCAAATTTCCAGGCAGTCCCTTCTTTAAAAGCAGGGATACGTCCTGAAGAAGCCCAATCTAAAACCGTATTGAGGTCTACTTCTAAATAACGAGCCAGACCATCCGGATCAAAAATATCTCCCAGCATCGAACACCTGCCTTGAAAGAGCGCGCCTTCCGAAATGGCCAAAAGAGGCGCCTTCAGGCTTCCTTCAACAACAGCCGAACTTTTAAGCACGACCCTTTTGGACGCAGTCACTTCCCCTTTCACGCGGCCATAAACAATAATATCATCTCCGGCAATCGTCGCGTCAACCGTCGCGCTCTCGCCGATCTCCAAGGTCCCTTTTACCTCCAGGGTCCCTTCAAATTTCCCATTAATACAAAGGTGGACGGGTTCTTTGAAAGAAAGACTGCCCTGCATGGACGAATCAACCGTGATCATCTTCTCTTCAATATCTTTCTTCCTGTCTCTGAGAGCCATGGCCACCCCCCTTTTTTAATAATACGTGTTCAAATTTTCTTAAAAATAGAAGAACGCCTAAAACTAAACCGGCAACAAATATAGAGAGCTTTATAAAACCGCATCCTACGCTTAAACCCAGGGCCGAAACGACCCAAAGGCTCGACGCTGTTGTCAGGCCGCGAACACCCTCTGTAGAACGAATGATGGCCCCGGCGCCTAAAAACCCGATACCGGTAACCACCCCAGCGGCTATCCTCGTGGGATCGACATTTGCTTGCGTCTTATATATATCAAAAACGTGCATAGATGTCAACATGATGAGGGTCGAACCAACACATACTAAAATGTGTGTGCGTAACCCCGCCTCATGCCGGCACAACTCCCGCTCAAGGCCGATCAAACCGCTTAAAATAAAAGCAACAAATACCCTCAGCATCATCTCGCCATCGCCAACCATAATACCTCCTATCCCATCAAGGGATCTAAACAGTGGGAATACTTAAGCATCTTCGCCTTCAGGTAACGCCCTCCAAGACTTGCGACCATTGCCGCGTTATCCAAACAATACGGCTTGTCGGCAACAAAAAGTTTTATTCTTAACGCAGAAGCGCGAATTTCAAGTTTTGAACGCAAATAATTATTAAAAGCCACGCCTCCGCCGACAACCAAGACCTTCGCTCGCGCCTCCTGAGCCGCTCTAAAGGATTTACGGACCAGATCTTCGACCACAGCTTCCTGAAACGAAGCACAGAGGTCTCTTGTTGCCTCTTGCGATAAAGCACCATACATTTTTACCAGATCGCGCACCTTATATAAAACAGCTGTTTTGATGCCGCTAAAACTAAAATCAAGACCATCGCCGCACTCACAGCGAAACGCGTATGCATCTTCCCGGCCGCCTTTGGCTAATTTTTCAATTACCGGTCCGCCGGGATAAGGTAGCCCCATGATCTTTGCGACTTTATCAAACGCCTCACCTGCCGCGTCATCACGCGTAGCTGCCAGCAATTCTTCTTTTTTCAAGGCCGATACTTTATAAAGATTGGTATGCCCGCCTGAAACAACAAGACCGACAAAAGGGTATAAAATATCGTGATCAATAAAAGGAGCATACAAATGCGCTTTAAGATGATTGATCCCGACAACAGGCACTTTCCAGCTTAAAGAAAGAGCTTTGGCAAAAGAAATGCCCACCAATAAAGATCCTATCAGCCCTGGCCCTTGTGTTACGGCAATCAAATCCAGATCTCTCGCACGAACCTTGGCCTGATGCATCGCCTCATCAACAACTGAGACGATCGATTCCAGATGAGCCCGCGAAGCGATCTCAGGAATGATACCCCCATAAGCAGCATGAAGTTTCAAACTTGAAGCCACTACATTAGAAAGAACATGACGCGCATCTTTAACGACAGAGGCGCACGTTTCATCACAAGAAGTCTCAATCCCTAAGACATTCATATCGTTTATCGATCTCTCTGGCCCAAGTCGGCCACCTCGGAGAGATTAACGAACTGGTAACCCTCTGCCTGTAACTGTAGAATCGTTTGTTTTAAAACAGCGATTGTTTGAGGCCTGTCATGCCCGATGCCGATCGCAAAACCGTCTCTTTTTGCTTTTTGAGCCAATTCCAAAATCTGCTGGCGTATATAAGATGGATCGCTCTCATTGTCAATAAAAACATCCCGTTTGAAAAAAACCATTTTTAAATTTCTTGCGGTCGCGCGCCCTACGCTTTTGGAAGTCACGAGACTGTCTAAAAAGAAACATTGCCTTTGTTTCAAATAAGTCAAAACCACACGCATCAAGGCGGCATCCTCTGTGGCACGGGAACCCATATGATTGCTCAGGCCCAAAGCATGAGGCACGTTTTTAAATGCATCATCCAAAAGAGACAAAATTTTCTTCTTGTCCATTCCGCTCAAAAGAGTATTCTCTTCTAAGCCATAATTTTCCTTATTCTTGGGCTCCATGGGCATATGGATAATCACATCTTTATTCGCCGCATAAGCCAGCTTCGCCACCTGGGTCGAATACGCCTTGAAAGGCAAAACAGATAAAGTCACATGGAAATTATTTCTTGTAATAAAATCACTGTTTTTAAGATTGTATCCCCAATCATCGAGCACGATGGCAATTTTTCCGATCGTCTCGCGCGGCTTCGCCTTCTCCTTCTCCCTTTCCTTCTCTTTCAATTTTTGCGCTGTACTGACCTCGGTTTCCCAAACCTTTAACTCTTTGGTGATCTTCTGAAAACGCTGCGCCCTGCGCTGTGCCAAGAGATGAAAAAGCAAAACAGATTGGGCCAGGACAAAGATAGACAAAACAATGATAGCGAGATTTTTAAGCTGATTCATTATTCTTTCGTATTTTTATAGTGAGTCGTTGATTTTAACAAATCAATAGCGCGCGCAAGCTGAACATCTTCGCCGGATTTTTTTTCAAATGGAGCTGGCTTGAAGGTACCAGGCGCCTTCTTCTCTTCAACTTGTTCGAATATTTTTTCAATGTACTTCTCTTGTTCTTGGGATCTATTTGCGTTCCCAGAGCCCGATTCCACAATGACATCAGGTGTCACGCCCTGATTATGGATAACATGGCCGTTGGGCGTGTAATATCGGCTTGTCGTCAGCTTAATGGCCGAACCGTCTCTCAAAGGCAGAACCGTCTGCACAGATCCTTTACCGAATGTCTTCGTGCCCATAATGACAGCACGCTTATGATCCTGTAAAGCCCCGGACAATATCTCACTTCCTGAAGCGCTGCCGTCATTAACTAAAACAACCATGGACAACTTTGTGTCATTATTCCCAAATTTCGAACGATACTCTTCATTTTCTTTTTCATCACGTGATTTGATTGAAACAATAAGCGCCCCCTTAGGCAGAAAACGCTCGGCCACATCAATAGCACGGATCAAAAGCCCTCCGGGATTATTTCTGATGTCTAAGATCAAACTCTCGATGCCTTTGTTTTTTAAATCAGCTAAAACCCTGTCCAGGTCACGAGGCGTATCTTCCCGGAATTCCACCAATTTTAAATAGCCTATTTTCCCATCGATAACTTTTACGTCTTTGATATCTTTTACGTCGATCTGCGCGCGCTTAACCTTAAAAGAAAACAACTTATTGTCCTGTTCGCGCCAAACGACGACAGATACTTCGGTCCCGGGTTTTCCGCGTAACATTTTTACGGCTTGATTTAAAGTAAAATTCTTAATCACCTTTGAATCAATCTTTACGATACGATCATTAGGTTTAAAACCCGCGTCCCAGGCTGGCGTGCCTTCCATGGGAGTAACAACGGTCACCAGACCGTCTTTGATCGTGATCTCTATCCCTATGCCGCCGAACTTCCCTTCGGTATCGATCTTTAAATCCTCAAATTCCTCTGGAGTTAAAAATTGGCTGTGCGGGTCAAGATTAAAGACCATCCCCTGGATCGCGCCATAGATCAAATCTTTCGGGGAAACCACTTCCACATACTGACTCTGGATAAAAGTCAATGCATCGGCAAAGAGATCCAATTCCTTATACGTCTCGTTTCTTTTTGTCTGATCAATAGCTGAAATGGCAAACGAGGTTAACAAAAAAAGACAAGAGAATATAGCGAAAAAAATAAAAAAGGTTCTTAAATATTTTTTCATTGTTTCAATCTTGCCGCGATGAGATCGCGCAGCATCTTAGGGTTCGCCTTTCCTTTTGAAAGCCTCATCACCTGTCCTACCAGATACATCAGCGCATTTTCCTTGCCCGCCAGGTAATCATCGACTGATTTTTTATTTTCGGCAAGTACCTGTTCAATCATTTTCTTAAGCGCGTCCGTATCCGAAACCTGGGACAAATTTTTTTCCGAAATAATTGTTTCGGGATCTTTCGAAGTCTTAAGCATTTCAGTTAATACATCTTTCGCGGCAAGATTGCTGATAGACCCGTTTTCAACCAAAGATATTAAACGCACCAGGCGCTCAGGCGTTAACCCCAGGCCTTTAATCGAAACATTGCGATTATTCAATTCGGCAGAAATTGGCCCAATCAGCCAATTGGCAATTTTTTTGTGTAGTGGCAAAACCTTAAGGCACTCTTCAAAAAAATCAGCCAACTCTTTATCCGAAATAAGGACCGAGGCCTCTTTTTCCAGGAAGCCAAAAGTGTCCATAAAACGTTTGAGCCGCGCCTTAGGCATCTCCGGAAGATTTGCGCGGATTTCTTCGATTTCTTTTTCAGCAAAAGAAAAAGGCGGTAAATCCGGTTCCGGGAAATAGCGATAATCATGGGCCTCTTCTTTTGAGCGCATAGAAAATGTCTGTTCTTTTTTTTCATCCCAAAGCCTTGTTTCCTGGACTATTTTCTCTCCATTTTCCAGGCACTCGGTCTGTCGCCGAATCTCAAAACCCAAGCCCGCTTTCACGGCCTTGAACGAATTCATATTTTTTAATTCCGTCTTAACACCGAGCTTTTTCTCACCCTTCGGCCTTAAAGAAATATTTGCGTCACAGCGCAACGACCCCTTTTCCATATCACAATCCGAAACATCCAGATATTTTAAGATCATTTTCAGGTCGGTTAAATACGCGTACGCTTCGTCAGGAGAAAACAATTCAGGCTCGCTGACAATTTCCAAAAGAGGGGTACCTGTGCGGTTATAATCCACATAGCTAAAAGGCTCAGACTCCGAATGAATCAGCTTACCTGCGTCTTCTTCCATGTGGATCCTCGTGATCCCGACGCGTTTCTTTACCCCGTTATTTTCAATATCTAAAAAACCATGTTCGCTCAAAGGCTTATCAAACTGGGAAATCTGAAAATTTTTAGGCAGATCCGGATAAAAATAATTTTTCCGATCAAACTTAACATAATCCCTGATGGAGCAATTGAACGCAAGTGCCACCTTGACGGCACTTTTCAAAACTTGCGCATTCAAAACAGGCAAAGTACCCGGAAGCCCAAGGCACACCGGGCAAATATTAGTATTTTCCCTGACACCAAAAACATTGGCGCAGCCGCAAAAAGCCTTAGTGGCTGTATTGAGCTGGACGTGGACTTCTAATCCTATAACTGGTTCGTATTCCATAGTTTTTTATACAAAAAATGATTTGGTTATAATGTCACATGTTCAAAAGTCACAAGTTAAAAAATTTAAAATTCAACCAGCGTGTGACCTTATAACGTTGTGACCTTTGTACTTCCTTACAGCTTTGGTTTTTCTTTATGCCAAGGCGTATTCTGTTCATATTGAAAGCTCAAGCGGAATATGTCTTCTTCCCCGAAAGGCTTTCCGATAATTTGCAAACCGATCGGCAGGCCTTTTTTCGTAAAACCACATGGCAAAGATATCGCCGGAAGACCCGCCAAATTAACGGAAATCGTATAAATATCCGACAAATACATGCTTAAGGGATCATCCATCTTTTCGCCGATCTTAAAAGCGGGCGTAGGAGAAGTCGGCGTTAGAATCAAATCAAAATCGCTAAAGACCTTATCGAAATCCTGTTTAACAAGAGTTCTAACTTTTAAAGCCCTTGAATAATATGCATCATAATAGCCACTGGACAAAACATAGGTCCCAAGGATGATCCTGCGCTTTGCTTCAGCCCCAAACCCCTGGCCGCGGCTTTCTTTATACATGGAGATCAATCCTTTTGAATCATTATCATTACCCGGCTTTGCCCTGAACCCGTACTGCACGCCGTCAAAACGCGCCAGATTCGATGATGCTTCAGCGGTCGCAATGATATAATAAACCGCAACCGCATATTCCGTATGAGGCAAACTGACTTCCTTAAAAATAGCCCCTAAAGACTCTAGCTTTGCTTTAGCTTCTTCTAAAGAGGCGTGCACTTCAGGGTCCATGCCCTGAACAAAATACTCCTGAGGAATGGCCACGCGCATACCTTTTATATCTTTTCCTAAAATTTTTGTATAGTCAGGCACAGGCATCGGTACAGACGTCGAATCGCGCTCATCATATCCTGCGATGACGTTCAACAAAAGCGCGTTATCCCTGACATCTTTTGTAAAGGGCCCGATTTGATCCAGACTTGAAGCAAAAGCGATAAGCCCATATCGCGAAACGCGTCCATAGGTCGGCTTCAAACCCACAACACCGCACAAAGAAGCCGGTTGTCGGATAGAACCGCCTGTGTCAGATCCCAAACTCATGATCGTTTCGTCGGAAGCCACAGCTGCTGCGGACCCACCGCTCGAACCTCCGGGAACACAGTCGAGGTTCCATGGATTGCGCGTTGGGTAAAAGCATGACGTCTCACAAGACGAACCAAAGGCAAATTCGTCCATGTTCGTCTTACCAAAAATAACAGCGCCGCTTTTTTTTAGCTTTTCAACCACCGTTGCATCATAAGGCGCTTTAAATCCCTTTAAGATGCGCGAAGAACACTCTGTCAGGTCACCGGTGCTACAAATATTATCCTTAATAACAACGGGGATCCCGCCTAACGCTCCCTCTTTTTTTTCACTCGTCTTCAACTGATCGAAAAAAGGAGTCCGCGCAAACGCCCGGACCTTAGGCTCCGTCTCTTCATAACGGATTTTCATATCGTTCAAAATATCCGCCGAAGTATTTTTTTTGGAATCTAAGAGATCTTTTAATTCGTGGGCTGTTAAGAAATTTAGTTTCATTCAATTACCTTTGGTACTTTAAAAAACTGCCCCTCACGGGCCGGGGCATTATCCAAAACAGATTTTGGGTCTAAGGACGGCTTAATGCGATCGGGCCTTGTGACGTTCTTTATATCCAGGACGTGCGCTGTCGGCACAATCGCGCTCACATCAAGCTTTTTAAGCTGATCAATATACTCTAAAATACCCTCTAGTTGTGTTTGAAAATGTTCGATTTCGCTCTCAGTCAAGCCGATACGGGCAAGATTTGCGATATAGCGAACATCATCCTTGGATATAGCCATACGGGCATCCTTTTTTGTCGTAACTTAATGTCTTATATAGTTTTTCACTATATCACCGTCAATCAGAAAAGTCAAAGATTGTTCAAACGGTTTGATTTAATTAATCCACTCAGGGAATTACTTAACTGCGCAAAATCGCTGAGCTTAAGTTCCTCGGCGCGACGATCTAAAAGAAAATGAAAAGACGATTCTTTCAAAACGTCTTTTGGTACAAGTTTTGACAAAGAAGTATAAAGCTTCTTCCTTCTTTGTCCGAAAGCTGACCTGACCACCGCAAAGAAAAACTTTTCGGATTCTACGCTAAAACCCCTCTCTTTGCGTGTTTTTGGCTTAAGCCTCAAAAAACAGGAATCAACCTTTGGTGCGGGCCAAAATGAACCTTTTTTTATTTTAAAAAGAACTTCAGGCGTACAAAAATAATTCGCAAAGCAGGTCAGGGAACTGTAATCCTTGGAACCGACGCTTGCGGTCAATCTTGCGCCCACTTCTTTTTGAACAGTGATAAAAATATCTTCAACAAAATTTATATTCTTAAAAAGATGTTCTAAAATTGGCGTTGTGATGTAATAAGGAAGATTGCCTATAACCTTAAAAACGGGGATCGCGTGAAGGCGAGCGTATTTTTTGATATCGAATTTTAAAATATCTTTGCAGATAATTTTAGCAGAAGCGCACTCTTTTGTTTCTTCACTCAATATTTCACAAAAGCGTCTGTCCACTTCCACCGCGACAAGCTGCCTGACTTTTGGTAAAAACTCAAAAGTCAGGGCCCCCAAGCCTGGACCAATTTCTAAAATACTCGTTTTTTTGGAGTACGGCACCGCGTCAACAATTTTTTTTATTATATTTTGATCATTAAGAAAATTCTGGCCGAACCGCTTGAGAGGCGCGAGTGATGGATTCATCCCTTAAGAATTTTTTGTCCATAAACAAACCAGGCGAAGAGCTTCTTCCATTGAATGATGATCGGCGACATTTTTACCTGCGATATCAAAAGCTGTGCCGTGCAAGGGCGACGTTCGGATAAAAGGCAAGCCGATCGTCACATTGACGCCTTTTTGAAAAGAAGCCATTTTAAAAGGGATCAGTCCCTGATCATGATACATGGCCATGACTAAGTCAAACTCACCCTTACGGGCTCTGCGAAAAATCGTATCAGCAGCAAACGGCCCAAAGAAATGCTCTCCCCGGACTCTATTGAGCTTCTTGATCGCAGGAATGATGGAAGCCTTCTCTTCACTTCCAAAAAGGCCCGATTCACCGGCATGAGGATTCAGGCCGCAGACAGCGATATGAGGATTCTTTATTCTTACGGTATCTTTTAAAAATTTTAAAACAAAATCACCGCAACGTTCAATCTTCGTCTCTGTGATCGACTTGATAGCGTCTTTTAATGACATATGCCGAGTGGCTAAAACAACTCTAAGTGCGTCTGAAACAAAAACCATCTCAACATGCGAAACACCAAAAGCATGCGCCAAAAACTCGGTATGCCCGGGCCACAGGAAACCTGCGCGGGCCACATGCTCTTTAGATAACGGTGCGGTCACCAAACCAGAGCACTCACCTTTCTTAATCAGGCTCACTGCAGCTTTTAAATATTCCAAAGTCGCCTGAGCTGTTTCTTTAGAAGGCGCTCCTGGGCTGAAATATCCAGGAGTCACATTTTTTAGATCGAGCAAGCGGACATTTTTTTGATTCTTAAAACCATAACGCTCTAAAACAAAAAGATCGCCGCAAACGTAAAACGTCGCATCCTTAACATGTTTTAAAGCACCTAAGGCCTTAACCAAAACTTCAGGCCCGATGCCCGTGGGTTCTCCCATGCTGACGGCAATGTGAATATTTTTTTTCATTTGGAATCCCGAATAGAGATATACGCTTTATCCTTAAGGCTCTCCACCCATTCCTTTAGCCGTTCTACGGTCTTTGCTTGTTCCAATTCTGCAGAAATTGCATCCTTAACATTTTCCAAAGACTCTCTTGAAGTTGGAAGACGGCGCTTGGCAAGGAAAATATAAAAGCCGTCGCTGACCTCAATGGGCTTTGAATACTCTCCCAGCTTCAGCTTGAAAATAACATCCTCCAGCTCTTTTTTCAACTGGCCACGGCTGACCTTATCAAGGCCGGCTTTTTCTGAATAAGTTTTAGCGACCTCATTAAAACCGCGCCCTGATGCCAATTCTGCTTCGACCTTTTTCAAAGACTCCTTCTTCGTTACAAAAATTGAATCAACCTCCAGGGTCTCAGGGGTCATATATTTATCCTGATGCTCATTAAAATAATCCGTGACCTCCTTAGGGCTTATATTCACCTTATCTTTTACCTCGCGCTGAATAAGAGTATAAATCATAAACTGGTTCCTGAACTTCTTTTTCAATTCCGACAAACTCAGACCCTCAGCTTTAAGCACTTCCGTAAAAACAGTTTCGCCGCCGGCTCTTTCCCTTAAATCTTTAACACGGTCTTCAATCACGCTTTCATCAATTCTCACTTTTTGATCCTTAGCCTCATGCAGGATCAGCCGGTCTTCGATCATGCGATCCAGGCAAAATTTCCTGAGCTCCTCCTGGGTCTTACCGGCAGTCTCTGAGTCCTGCTCCATCATCGCCAGTTTCATGAAGGTAACCAACTCTCCCTCCGTGATAATGTCGTTATTAACAACAGCGACGATCTTGTCCATCTGCTCGGCGCCAACGCCCTTTGCTAGGAATAAACTTAAAAATAACACCAGAACAAACTTGAGTTTCATATTTTGTATCATAGTCTACACCTGCCTTAATTGGTTAAATTCTTGTTCAACGTTGCAACAGCATCACGCAACAAACGGCAATACAGGTCAAACCCAACGGCTGAAATATGCCCATGCTGCTGGACACCCAATAAATTACCCGCCCCTCTTATTTCAAGATCCTCCATGGCAATCTTAAATCCTGAGCCTAACGCGCTGTACTCACGGATAGCCTCTAATCGCTTCCTTGCTTCCGTTGTCAAAGGTTTTCCTGAGCGCACAACAAAATACGCGTACGCCTTACGCGTGAACCGTCCCACACGCCCGCGCATCTGATGCAAATCCGCCAACCCGAAGCAATCCGCATTATTGATAATAATGGTATTGGCATTTGGAACATCAATACCCGACTCAATGATCGTTGTAGATACAAGACAGTCGATCTTGTTACTTAAAAAATCGACCATTATTTTTTCTAATACACCTGAGGGCATTTGGCCATGGGCATATTCAATGCGCGCGCCTTTTGGGGCAAGGCCAGAAACCATATCCCGCACCTCTTCAATATCTTCAACCCGATTGTGCACAAAATAAATCTGGCCCTTCCTGCGCAACTCGCGCTCAATCGCCTGTTTCAGCAAAGCCTTATCATATTCAACAACATGCGTCTCGATCGCCATCCTGTTTTCCGGCGGCGTATTAACCACAGAAATATCTTTGACCCCCATCAGAGACATATAAAGAGTGCGCGGGATAGGCGTCGCTGTTAACGTCAATACATCAACAAGCGAACGCATCTCCTTAAGTTTTTCCTTTGACTTCACGCCAAACCGCTGCTCTTCATCGATGACAACAAGCCCTAAATCCTTAAAATGTATATCCGAAGAAAGAAGCCTGTGGGTGCCGATAACGATATCGACATGGCCCGTCGCAACTCCATTGATGATGGCTTTTTGCTCGCTATGCGATCTAAAACGGCTGAGCATTTCTACACGCACAGGAAAAGCTTTCAACCGTTTTAAAAAATTTTGATAATGCTGTTCAGCCAAAATCGTCGTTGGAACCAGGATCGCGACCTGTTTATCATCCATGACGCACTTAAAAGCCGCGCGCATAGCAACTTCGGTCTTACCATAGCCCACATCTCCGCACAAGAGCCGGTCCATGGGATACGATGCCTGCATATCCTTTTTTGTTTCAATGAGCGCTTTTAGCTGATCTTCTGTTTCCTTAAAAGGAAACGTCTTTTCAAAATCCGCCTGCCAATCCGTATCTTTCGAGTAAGAAAAACCACCTAAAGTTTTTCTTAAGGCCTGAAGCTTTAAAAGATCCAAAGCCACCTTGACAGTTGCTTTCTGGGCCCTGAGCTTTGAACGCCTCCACTCTCCTGAACCCAATCGATTGATGAGCGGCTTATGGCCAAAAGAAATATACTTTTGCACCAGGTGCATCTGATCCACAGGCACCAACAACCTGTCTTCTCCGGCATAGCGGATGATCATGTGATCACGCATACCTTCTTCGCGCGCCACTTTCTCAAATCCTAAAAAAATCCCAATACCATGCTGCTGATGGACAACATAATCGCCTTTTTTTATGTCAACGAACGCATTAAGCGGAAGAGCGTTTTTGATATCTAAAGCTGCCTGATGCCTCAATGTTTTTTTAGGCAGCAGAATAACGATCTTGTGATTCCAGAAAGGTTTTCCGGTTGAAAGACTGTAACTCTCAATCGAATGGATGAGCTCATTATCCCATTCAATCCGAACCGGGTATTCGAACGTCGCCGGAAATACATCAATGATACCGCCGCGCCTCGAAAAATCCCCCTCTTCTGAAACCTGGCTTTGATGCTTATAGCCGAATTTTATCAAATGAGCGGCAAATGACTCCAGCGGAATCGTCTGCCCCTCAAAAAATTTAAACGTACTGAAACTTATACCCGAGGCTTCTTCCTCGCGCCTAGTTAAATCATCATCAGTTAAATGTGTCATGATGACTATCGTTTTGCTTTTTCAAAACCATATTCCGGGAAAAACATTATTTCTTTTTCAACCAGGAATGGCACATGAGAACAATCGGACTGGCGATAAAAATAGTCGAATAACATCCAATGACGAATCCAAACAACAAAGCCAGAGCGAATGAATTTAAGATTTCACCACCTAAAACATACATGGACACAACCACCATCAACGTCGCAAAAGAGGTCAAGATTGTGCGTGCCAATGTCTGGTTCAGCGCCAGATTGATAACATCTTTTAAACTCAGCTTAAACTTTGAACGCATCAGCTCCCTGACGCGGTCATAAATAACAATGGTGTCATTAATGGAATAACCCGCAATGGTCAAAAGCGCTGTTACGATCAAAAGGTCAAGCTGACGGCCGAAGAAAATAATAAAACCCGCGGCCAGGATAACATCATGGAGCAACGCAAAAACACCTCCAAAAGCAAAATCAAAATGCTTAAACCGGATAAACACATAGAAAAGAATACCTAAAAGCGAAAAAATGATCGCCTTTAAGGCCTTATCCTTGAGATCACGGCCAACTGTAGGCCCGATTTTTTCAATCCTTAATATATCGAACTTATTATCAGAAAAACGTTTTTTAAATTCGGCCTGGACAACATCTGCAGATTCCTGATTCGTACGGATAATGACTTCTTTTGGATTTTCTTTCACCTGCTGTATCGAAGCCTCAGGCATGCCGGCTTCTTTTAAAGACGCACGAAGATCTCCGATGGGAATAACTTTATCAAAGAGGTATTGCTGCACCTGCCCTCCTGAAAATTCAACACCATAAACACTGTTTCCTTTGGTGATAAAACCAAAAATGCCAACGCCGAAGATAAACAAAGAAAGCACATATGCAAACCAGCGCTTGCCGATAAAATCAATGTGTGTTTCACCTTTGATAAAACTCTTAAAACGAAGCGTTTTGATCTTATTCTTTAAAAGCAAATGATCAAAAATAACGCGCGTGACAACAATCGCTGTAAAAAGGCTTGCCACAAGACCAATGGTTAAGGTAACAGCAAACCCCCGGATTGGGCCGGTTCCAAATTGAAAAAGAAAGAATGCCGCGATCAATGTTGTCACATTAGCGTCAAAAATAGCGCTAAAAGCTTTGTCATAACCATTAGCAATAGCGGTTTTCAAAGCTTTCCCCAGCGCCATCTCTTCTCTCATGCGCTCATTGATCAAAACATTGGCATCCACAGCCATACCGATCGTTAAAATGATACCTGCGATACCAGGCAATGTTAATGTGGCATGAAATAAACCCATGCCTCCCATGATAAGAACAACGTTTAAAAAGAGGGCTGCATTGGCGACAAGGCCGGAAACCCCGTAATAAAAAAACATAAAGATAAAAATAGCCAAAAATCCGACAACGCACGCTGTTATTCCCTTGCGGATCGAATCCTGTCCTAATAACGGCCCGACTGTGCGCTCTTCTTCAATAACTAAGGGAGCAGGCAAAGCGCCTGAGCGTAAAACGATCGCAAGATCTTTAGCTTCATCCGGTGTAAATCTTCCGGAGATGACGGCCTCGCCACTGGGAATGGCTTCATTAATGCGCGGCGCAGAATAAACTTTTCCATCCAGAATAATTGCGAGACTGCGTCCAATATTATTCCTTGTCACATCAGCAAATTTATTTATTCCCTGGCCCTTAAGTTTCATGGCAACCATAGGCTGGCCAAAAGCATCGGAATCAAAACGAACATCCGCAGTTTCTAAATATTCACCTGTCAATTCCACAGTCTTACTGACAAGAATTCTTCCTTGTTCAGAATCTTTCAGCTCATAACCTTCAGGCACATTTCCAGCCAAAGCATCGCTGACCAATTTGGCGTCATCGCTGACCAATTTGAATTCAAGCATCGCCGTGCGCTTGATAATATCCAAAACCCTTTCCCTGTCCGTCATGCCAGGCAGCTGGACAACAATCTGGTCCTCTCCCTGCATCTGGACAAGAGTTTCTTTAACGCCAAATTCATCGATACGGTTACGGATAACCTCAAGAGCGCGCTCTATGGCATCACCCTTGGCTTTATTATCTGCAAGCTTAGACGTATCAATACGCAATACAAGATGCATCCCACCCTGCAGATCAAGCCCTAAATTAATCCTTTTGTCCAAAGGAAACGTCAAAAGTAAAGATACTGCAATCACTCCGATAACCAACCAGGTTCTTTGTAATAGATTCTTTGGCATGCCACTCTCTCCTTAATTTTGCCTATATTTGGGTATTTTTCTTTACAAAATTAACTCCACAGCCTACTCTAAAAAATTTCTTCCCGAAAGCGCTGGAAGAAATTTTTAGAGTGCTCAGGCAAAGAGTTCAAACATTATCCCCTTAACTATTCCTAATATATGACGAAAAAGGTCTGACGCTTTCTGCGTTAGTCCCTTCCTTTATTTGGATTCAAGAAGGACTATCCTTTCTGGATTACGCCTCTTTCTTTTCGATACGCGCGACAGCGCTCTTATCGATTTCAATCCTCGCATTATCATCAATGCGGACCACAAATGTTTTTTCTTTGACTCCAACAATCGTGCCGTGAACGCCGCCGATAGTCACGACCTGATCATTCTTTTTTAAACTTTCCACCATCTTCTTGAACTCTTTCTGCTGTTTCTGTTGCGGCCTGATCATAATAAAATAAAAAATGGCAAAAATCATGATCAATGGGAATAGATTCGCCATCATTGCTGCCTGAGGATTATTCATAACAACTCCTTTATGATTTGAAATAAAATAGAAATAAGCTTAACCGCGCTTTTGAAACATATTGAAATTCATTATTAAGACAATGTATTTCAGTGCTTTTTTATTTCGCTTTTTTAACAAGGCTTTTTACGGTCGGAGAAATCTGAGCGCCTAATTTTCTCCAATGCTCGACTCTCTCTTTATTGACCTTTAAAGCAGCCGGATTCTTGGCTGGATCATAATACCCGAGCTCTTCAATCACTTTCGCATCCCTGGGACGGCTTCCATCAATAACTGAGATACGGAAATTGTATCTTTTTTTTGATGTATCATTGATCTTACGCAAACGAATCATTACTGACATTGGTAAACCTCCTTAATTTTGCCCTTCTTTGTTTTTATCCTTAATAAACATATTTCGCTGCTTCAAACAACGCTTTTGCTTTATTAACCGTCTCCTGATATTCGCGCTCGGGAACAGAATCCGCGACAATGCCGGCCCCTGCCTGAATATAAAGAGTGTTATCCTTAACAATGATCGTACGGATGATGATGCAGGAATCCAGGTTACCTGAAAAACTGAAATAACCGATAGCACCGGCATAAGGCCCCCGGCGTACATTTTCAAGTTCATCGATAATTTCCATAGCCCTTATCTTCGGAGCGCCGGCCACGGTCCCAGCCGGAAAACAGGCGATCAAGGCATCCATAGCATCTTTTTTTTGACTTAAACGCCCAGTCACCCGGCTCACCATATGCATCACGTGAGAATATTTTTCTATTCCCATAAAATCCTCTACTTTGACACTTCCTGTCTCTGACACCCGGCCCAAATCATTACGCCCCAAATCCACCAGCATCAGATGTTCTGCTTTCTCTTTGTCATCTTTTATTAAACTTTTTATCAATTTTTCATCCTGCGCGTCATCTTTGCCGCGTGGCCTTGTCCCGGCAATAGGCCGCGTTTCAAGCACCCCATCTTCGCAACGGACCAATAATTCCGGCGACGAACCGACTAAAACAAGATCTTTGCATTTCAGGTAAAACATATATGGCGACGGATTAATGGCACGCAAGGACCGGTAAATATCAAAAGGCCTGGCTAAAGCTTTCATTTTAAATCGTTGCGACAGGACCACCTGGATGATATCTCCCTGCCTGATATATTCCTTTGCTTTTGAAACAGCCGAACAAAATTCTTTTTTTGTCATGTTTGATTCTAAAGCCACACGCTTCGAACTTTTTTTCGGCTCCGGAGTCATTTTGATGGGTTTTTTTAAAGCGCCAACCAAATGTTCGATAGACAAACACGCCGCTTTATACACTTTTTTTAAATCAGTACTTCCTTGTGGGTCCAATAAAGCGTTCGCCACCACCTTTATTTTACGGTTGACGTGATCGAATATCATGTAGGTATCCGAAAGCATAAAGACACAATCAGGCGTTTTAAGCTCATCGGGATTTTTATCAGGAAGTTTTTCATAAAAACGTATCATATCATAGCCGATATAGCCCACAAGCCCGCCGCAAAATCTGGGTATCCCGCAAACAGGAACAAAACGAAAACCCGCAAGCACCTCATCTTTAAGTTCATCCAACGGCCTTGCTGAAGAGCGCGTTGTGTGCGTAAAACTCAAGCCTTTTCCAAAACGCGTCACCGTGATCTTATTATTCTTACTTTCAAAAACCAACGAAGGATGAACCGCCAGAAAAGAATACCGGCCGACGTTCTCCTGCCCCTCCACTGATTCCAAAAGATACGCATAGGGGCTTTTTTGGTTTAATTTTAAAAAAGCGGAAGCTGGGGTTTCAAGGTCCGCTAAGATCTCGCGGTACACCGGAATAACATTCCCTTTTTTAGCTAATTTTTTAAATGTTTTAAAATCAGGAGTAATCATAATAAGTCGATAGTTATTTCACCTTTAGTTTTCTATAAAAACAGCTGTACTTGCCTGTGTGACACGCCACGCCCACCTGGCGCACTTTGATCAAAAGGGCGTCCTTATCGCAATCATAGTAAATCGCTTTTACGAATTGAAAGTGCCCCGACGTCTCACCCTTTGTCCAAAACGACTGGCGCGATCGCGACCAAAAACATGTCTTACCATTTTTAAGGGTGGCTTTTAAAGACGCCTCATTCATATACGCCACCATCAGGATATCTTTTGTTTTATAATCCTGGACGATAGCCGGGATCAACCCATTTGCGTCATATTTCAATTCCTTTAAATTCTTAATATCTTCTTTTTCACTTAACTTTAGCATGGCATCCTTTTTCTTTTTTAAAGCCTGACCAGAACTTTTTTTGATTTTAAGTATTTTTTTATCTCTTCAACCCTGTATTGACCATAATGAAAGATACTCGCCGCCAAAGCCGCATCGGCTTTCCCGCGTTTAAACACATCGAGGAAATGCTCTTTAACGCCGGCCCCGCCCGAAGCAATCACCGGGATTTTCAGGCTCTCTGAAACAGAACGAGTCAGCTCGATATCGTATCCGTCTTTCGTGCCATCGAAATCCATGCTCGTTAAAAGGATCTCTCCTGCCCCAAGCTTTTGAGCCTTCCTGGCCCATTGGATCGCATCCAGGCCCGTGGCCGTACGCCCCCCATGGGTGAAAACCTCCCACTTCTTATTTTTTCCATCCACCGACTTCGCGTCGATCGCCACCACAATGCACTGGTTTCCAAAACGCTTAGCGCTCTCTTTGATCAAATTCGGATTTTTAACCGCAGCCGTGTTAATAGAAACTTTATCCGCACCGGCATTCAATAAAGCACGGACATCATCAATCGTATTCACCCCGCCGCCTACGGTAAAAGGCATAAATATATTACGGGCAATCTTACGAACTAAATCAACAAACGTCTTACGCCCTTCAAAACTGGCCGTAATATCTAAAAAAACAAGTTCATCGGCCTTTTGTTTCTCATAGGCGCGCCCAACGAGAACAGGGTCTCCGGCATCACGCAAAGATACAAAACGCACGCCTTTAACAACGCGGCCGTCTTTAATATCCAAACAGGGAATGATTCGTTTTGTCAGCATCTAATCAAATAATTTTTAATTTTTTTGAATCTAAAATTAACTCATTAAACTTGCAAGCTCATCAACCGATCAACGCAAACAAGCGATGGCTTCTTTAAGACTGAATCTTCCTTCATAAAGCGCTTTTCCGACAATAATCGCATCCGCGCCTTCATCCCCAAGATCTTTTAAACCTTTTATATCTTCAAGGCTTGAAATACCGCCTGCATACGTAAAAAAAAGTTTACTCGTTGCATGTTTGCGGGCTAATTTTAAAAAATGAGTGATCTTAACAATGTCAGGCCCTGAGAGCATGCCATCGCGGCTGATATCCGAAAAATTAACGAAAAGGACACCGACGCTGGAAAGAGTTTTTATGAATGACGGAATATCTAAAAGGATATCCCCGTTTTCACTCCACCCGGCTGTCCCGCTTGTCACAACATCCGAACTCTGCAATTGTTTTATATCAATACTCACAGCGATTTTATTTAAAAATCCTTTTAAAGCAGGGGCCAGAAGAAAAGACGGCTCCTCCAGGATTTTCGTGCTTAGAACAACCCTGCCTGCGCCCGCATTAAGATATGTTGCCACTGCTTCGACGCTTCTTATACCTCCGCCCACTTCGATAGGCACGCGGCTGTTTTTTATGATATCTTTTATGACTAGAAGATTACTTAAAGAGCCGCTTTTAGCGCCATCCAAATCAACAACATGAATCAATGAAGCGCCTTCATCCTGCCACTTCTTAGAATATTCCAAGGGAGACTCATTATAAATCTTAGAGGTATCAAAAACCCCTTTGGACAACCTAACCACTTTTCCGGACATAATATCAACAGCAGGAATGATCAACATAGCGTAATAAAGTTTTTAAGCATCTTTAATCCTATAGCCTGGCTCTTCTCAGGATGGAACTGGAGACCGTAAACATTGTCTCTTCCAATCATGGACGCGAAACGAATGCCATATTCAGTTTCAGCCAAAACAACGGACTTTTGGCAAGGTTTAACAAAATAAGAATGACAAAAATAAGCGTAGACGTCTTTCTCTAAACCTCTAAAAAGTTTTGACGTCTTTTTTCTTTTTTCAATCTGATTCCAGCCAATATGAGGGCATTTAAGCCTGGATGAAAATTTTTTCACTTCACCGGAAATAATCCCCAACCCCGCGATCCCTTTAGACTCTTCGCTTTTATCCAAAAGAAGGTGCATCCCCAGGCAAATTCCTAAAAGAGGTTTGCCTAAAGTTACAAATTCCCTGATTGCGTCTTTTAAGCCGCGTGCAGTCAGCTCTTTCATCGCATCCCCAAAAGCCCCAACACCCGGAAGAATCAATTTATCAAATTTAAAGATCGACTCCGGGCTTGAGAGTATCTCAGTCTTGATCCCTACAGCAGCAAAAGAATTGCAAACGCTATACAAATTTCCCATGCCGTAGTCGATTACTGCTACCTTTTGTTTCATATTTATATTTTGCCTTTTGTGGAGGGGATTCCTTTGGCTCGCGGTTCTTTTTCAACAGCGCGCAAAAGAGCCTTAGCCGCTGCTTTAAAAACCGCCTCTAAAATATGGTGCAGGTCCTTTCCTTCCATCGCATCCACATGTAAAGAAATTCCGGATTTACCAACAAAAGCCCTGAAAAATTGCTCGGCATAATTTAAACTATAATCTTTGATATCTTTAGCTTTGATTTTATCAATATTAAATTTCAAGAATGGCCTGCCGGAGATATCAACAACCACGCGCACGAGCGCTTCGTCCATAGGGATCGTTGCTTCTCCGAATCTCTTGATCCCGGCTTTATTTTTCAGGGCTTTGGCAAAAGCTTCTCCCAAAGCGATCCCGACATCTTCATTGGTGTGATGAATATCGACATCCAGATCTCCTTTAGCCGTAATTTTTAAATCAAACAATCCATGCTTGGCAAAAAGGCTCAGCATATGATCTAAAAAAGAAACACCTGTCTGAATTTTATAAACACCCTTGCCATAAATATTCAATAAAATTGTAATGTCTGTCTCGCTGGTCTTTCGTTTGATCGTCACTGTTTGTGCCATAATTTCCTCATTTCTAGTAATTAATTATTTTTCTCTCTTCTATTTTCAATTTTCTATCTTCTTTTTTTACTCAAATCTCTTTTTTACGGATTCGAAGTGTTTGCTCAACCCCTCGATCTGACATAATTTCTCAATATGAGGCCTGGACTCTTCCAGCATTTTTTTAGAATAGGAGATCACATGCGTGCTCCTTAAAAAATCGCTTGAAGACAACCCTGAGAAAAATCGCGCTGTTCCGCTTGTAGGCAGGACATGGCTCGGGCCTGCGTAATAATCACCGATAGCCACAGGGCTGTATGGCCCCAAAAACAACGCCCCTGCATTTTTAACTTTTTTAACAAATTTCCTTGGATTATTGGTCAATATCTCCAGATGCTCAGGCCCAATGCTGTTGCTAACAGCCACCGCCTCATCCAGATTCTTGACCAGGATGATATAGCCGTTATTTTTCCCCGGTAAAGCCTGCTTAACCTCTTTGGCTAAAGCCTTAGAAGGTGTGATTAATATAGCTAGACCGCCAGCGTGTTCCCCTTGAGCCGCCAGGTCGCTAACAACATAATTAACATCGCTGAATCGATTCGCAATCACGACTAATTCAGTCGGACCCGCGAGCATATCGATATCCACATAGCCGAATACCTGCCGCTTAGCCTCAGTCACATAATTATTTCCCGGGCCTACAATCTTATCCACTCTCCTGATTGTTTTTGTGCCGAATGCCAAGGCCGCGATAGCCTGCGCACCACCAACCTTATAGATCTCGCTCACATTTAAAAGATCTGCGATCACTAAAATGTGCGGATTGATTTGTCCATTCTTATCAGGAGGTGTCGCTAAAACGATATCTGAGACTCCGGCGATGCGGGCCGGTAAAACACTCATATACACGCAGGAAACGAGCGGCGCAGTCCCTGCCGGCACATAAACACCCACGCGTCCTAAAGGATCGATCTTCTCCCCTAGAAAAACACCGTCCTGGCTTGTATGTTTCCAGGATTTTCTCTGGGGTTTCGCATAAAATTTTGTCACATTTGCGATAATCTTTTTTAAGGTCGATACAAATTCAGGGCTGATATTCTGAAAAGCCGCGCTCTTCTCGGCTTCTGTGACCCTCATCTGCCGTTGTGTTAACCGCACCCCGTCAAATTTTTTTGTATACTTTAAAATGGCGTCATCGCCGTTAGCACGAACATCGTGAAGAATTTTTTCAACTCTTTCTTTAACCCTCTTTTTTTCAAGATAGTTGAATCTAAGGACAATCTTTTCCAATTCTTTTGTATTAGATTTGATGATCTTCACAAGTACTCCTAAAGTTTATTGATTGTCTCTTCAACAATTTTTTCGATCTCTGTCCACGCACGGCGAAGTTCTGAAACATTTTTGGTGCCGCCCTGAGCAAAATCTTTCCTGCCGCCTCCTGAACCGCCGACAAGGCTTGCAATCTTCTTTAACAAAGCACCACTATCAAAACCACGGCTGGCTAAATCCTGCGTACAGGCGCAAATAATAGGCGCGTTATCTTCACAATCACTGGCCAGGACAAAAACCCCTTTTTGAGGAATTTTGTTTTTCAGAACATCCGCTGTTTGACGCAACAAATTAGCGTCCAGCTTCCCCATAAGCTGAATAACTTTTTTCACATCTCCCTGAAGCTCGGCTGTTTCAACAAAGCGCTCACCCTGGCTCGCCAAATCCTTCTCTTTTAATTTTAACGAATCCTTTTCCAATATTTTATAACGGCTCAGCTGGCTCTCGAGAGTATTTTTAAGTTGGTCAGGCTTCGTCCTTAAAAGCCCGGACAATTCATTTAAGAGCTCCTGGTCTTTCTTCGACTGTTTGAAAGCAAGCTTGCCTGTCAATGCCTCGATACGCCGAAGACCGCTTCCCACAGAAGACTCCGAAATAATATAAACAAGGCCTATCTGACCCGTAGCCTCAGCATGCGTGCCTCCGCAGAATTCCTTGCTATAGTCGCCAACAGATACAACACGAACTTCATCTTCATATTTTTCACCAAAAAGCGCGATAGCCCCTGTTTTTTGAGCTTCTTTTTTCGACATCACCTGAGCGCTCAACGCGTCATTCCTTAAAATATATTCATTCAAGAGTTCGCCGATATGCGTCATTTCTTCGTCTGAAATTTCTTTAAAATGGGTAAAGTCAAATCTGAAGCGATCCGGCTCAACATAAGAACCCGCCTGTTGCACATGCGGCCCTAAAACCTTACGCAACACCGCCTGCAAAATATGCGTGGATGTATGAGCCCTCTGAACAGCCTGACGGTAACCCATATCCACCCGGGCTTCAACTTTATCGCCGACTTTTAACACGCCGCTTTCAATTTGCACCACATGCAATACTGAATTTTTTTGTTTTTGGACATCGAGCACTTTCACCTTAGCGCTTTTTGAAACAATCTCTCCTTTGTCTCCCACCTGGCCGCCGGATTCCGCGTAAAACGGCGTTTCGTTAAGGACTACCCCAACATCTTCGCCGCTGGATGCCTCTTTAACTTCTTGCCCATCTTTAATGATTTGCACAACCTTCGCCTCACAAGAATCATGTTCATAACCCACAAATTTCGATTTATTCAATTCCACAGAATCTTTCCCAAATATACACCCAAACATTTTGCTGGAATCTCTCGTCTTATCTTTTTCCAGCTTAATAATCTCAAAAGCAAGATTTGTATTTACAACTAGATTATCTTTTTTAAAATCTTCAACGGCAGATTCGACCGGTATTCCATGCGTCATATAAAGATCTGCAACTATTTGCGCAGGAACTTCAAGTTGTCCGGATTCTTTACACTGTTTTTTTATTTCATTAATCTTCTCAGCCCCACCTTCTAAAATATTTTTAATATACTTCTCTTCTTCGGCTTTTATGATTTGCGCGATATTATCCCGGCGTTCTAAAATCTCAGGGTACTGATCCCCCATTACGTGCGCAACACTTGAAACGAGCTTATAAAGAAACGGTTTTGCCTCTTTACTTTGCGCTAAATACGAACAACGTCGGATCAGTTTTCTTACCACATAGCCTCTGCCGTCATTAGACGGCAGGACCCCATCCGCGATACAGAATGTCACCGCGCGCACATGATCACTCAAAAGATGCAAAATACGCCCATCATCAATCCCTGTAGTTTTTTTAGCCGCTTCAACGAGTGGAACAAAAATATCAATATCAAAATTGGATTCAACACCTTGAAGAACGGAAGCAATGCGTTCCAACCCCATACCTGTATCGATATTCTTATTTGGCAAAGGTTCTAAAACGCCTCCGTCCAAACGGTTGAATTGCGTAAAAACAAGATTCCAGACCTCAACGGATTCGCCGTTCTTTTTTTGATAATATATTTCTGAGCACGGCCCGCACGGACCATTGGGCCCGTTGGCAATCGCGTTCGACGGCCAAAAGTTGTCTTTCGGCCCCATTTTTTTAATCTTGGAAACAGGCAGGCCTATGTCACTCTTCCAAATCGAGAAAGCTTCCTCATCATCTTCATACACAGAAACCCATAAAGAATCTTCATCGATCTCTAAAATCTTTGTGACAAATTCCCACGCCCACTGGATCGCTTCTTTCTTAAAATAATCCCCAAAAGAAAAATTTCCCAACATCTCAAAAAAAGTATGATGAAAAGGCGTGCGGCCAACCTCTTCCAGGTCGCCCGTCCTGAAACATTTCTGGCAGCTCGTAGCGCGCTTACAATCTCGAACCTTGCCTAAAAAATGATCTTTGAATTGATTCATTCCTGCAGACGTAAAAAGCACGGAGGGATCATTCGCAGGGACTAAGAGATCGCTTTTAACCAATTTGTGGTCACGCGCAACAAAAAAATCCAAGTATAATTTTCTTAATTCACTTGTTGAAAGCTTTTTCATTCAACCCACGCTCTTTTTTAAAATGATGTTTTTATTCTCTTATTCAAAATTTCTATAATATTACCCTGGCTGAATCCTTTTCTCGAAAGGTATCCATACAGACGCGCCTTAACTTTCTCAGACTCCAGGTTCTTCATTTTTTTTAATTTTGCGTCAACAAGCTCTTCGAGGACTTTTTCTTCGCTGTATTCGTCTTTCAAAGACTCAAGAGAAGCTTCTATGATCTCAGGGCTGATCCCTTTTTGTTTCAATTCAAACGCAAGACGGCGCAGGCCTAAAGGTTTCTTAACACGGCTCGTCACCCAAAGTTTGGCAAAAAGCACGTCATCCAACAGCGCGCATTTTTTTAGAAAATCTATCGCCCCGTCAATAGCGCTTTGAGCATAATCCTTATTTTTAAGCTTTTCCCTGATCTCATATTCACTTCTGACGCGGAATTTGATCAATCGCAAACAATAACTTTTAGCTTTTGATAAATCCTCTGAGCTCATTATTTCTTCGCTCCAACGGCAGCATGAGCTTCTACGAGCTTTCTGGCGTGCTCCGCGCGGATTTTCTTATCAAGCTCGCTTGAAAGTTTAGCATTCGATTTCAAGAACAAACGGGCCGTCTCCTTACCCTGCCCCAGCTTTTCCTCGCCGTACAAGATCCAGGATCCGGACTTTTGTAAAACATTGACATTAACGCCTGTATCGATAAGATCCGATTCCTTTGAAATTCCTTCAGAATGAAGAAAATCTACTTCTGTCTCTTTGAAAGGCGGAGCGACTTTGTTTTTTACAACGCGGATACGCACACGGCTTCCAATAACCTCGTCGCCATTTTTAATATACCCTATCCTTCTTAAATCGATCCTGACAGATGAATAAAATTTTAACGCCCTTCCGCCCGTCGTTGTTTCAGGGTTTCCGAACATAACGCCAATTTTTTCACGGATCTGATTGATAAAAATAACACAAGTCTTGGATTTAGAAATAGTCCCTGTAAGCTTTCTTAAAGCCTGAGACATCAAGCGCGCCTGCAATCCCATATGGCTATCGCCCATCTCTCCTTCGATCTCGGCCCGCGGCGTCAGCGCAGCCACGGAGTCAATAACCACCAGATCCACCGCGTTAGACCGCACTAAAGTTTCAGCGATCTCTAAAGCCTGTTCTCCGGTATCAGGCTGAGAAATAAGCAAATCGTCTAAATTAACGCCGATTTTTTTAGCATAGGTGGAGTCAAAAGCATGTTCAGCATCAATAAACGCCGCAACACCGCCCTGTTTCTGCACCTGAGCAATAACGCTTAAAGTCAAAGTTGTTTTTCCTGAAGCTTCCGGCCCGAATATCTCTATAACGCGGCCCCTGGGAATGCCCCCTACGCCCAAAGCTAAATCCAATGAAATAGAGCCTGTAGGAATAACCGGGATATCTGCCTTAACGTCTTCGCCCAATTTCATGATAGAACCCTTACCGAACTGCTTCTCAATCTGGGCTAAAGCTAATTCAAGGGCTTTGAGCCTGTTGGTCGTGTCCTCTTTCTTCTTTAACTCCTTATCTTTACTGTCTTTATCAACCATGAGAACCCCTTTCTTAAACTTTTTAATTATTGGACAAAATTATAAATATTCTGTTCATTTTGGCCGCAAAAACGCCTTTGTGGGAATAGATAAATTAGGGCTAAATTATACATCCTAACCGAACCCAAGTCAACAAAATTACCGTCTTATGGCCTTTAGAAATATATAAAATCCTCCCCCTTGAAAACCGCCTGTTTGTATGTTATATTTAACCTAGAAAAGAATGATTGTTCTTTAACATTTAAAAGGGCAAACTGCCTGAAAAGGCAGGACGCAAAGCCACGAGTCTTAAATCAACAGAAATGTTGAAAAGATGGTCGGGCTACCGTATTCCGTTAATAACGGAATCTCCGTTAATTCAAAGAAACCCATTGCTCTTTGAATGGGTTTTTTGATTTTATAGGTCCATAGCCCCCTCTGAAAAGATTTCCATTCAGGGGCTATGGACACGAGACAAGCGTCCCTTAAGGCCCTTTTAAATAATAAGGACGGAAAGGGTTGTATGGACGCTAAAAAAATTTGTTTAATCCTGGTGATTACCTTATTGATTCCTTCTGCGTGCGCATGGGCGGGACAGACGAGTATAAGCGGGCCTTCCAGATGTTTCATGCCAGTTATGATAGGCTTTAATACGCCGGCACAGGCAACTCAAAAGACACAGGAAAAGATTCAGGAAATAAAAACAACGCCGATACCAGAAGGGGCATCAGGCGCATACCTTATTTCTAAAGAAGAAAAAACGGAATCAAAAGAGGAAGGCGCGACAGTAACGGTTTATTCTATTTACGCAAAATAGATTTAGAAAAGAGATTGTCCATGCAACCACCCCAAAAAGCCCTACTTTTTGGGGTTTTCCTTTTTCTGTTCGACAAGAGGAACATTGAACACAAACATGGCACCCTCCGAAACCTGGATCTTATTTTGAAGGGCGATCTTGGGAATGTATTTGACTGGAATGGAAGTTAAATCAAGCTTCAAGACATGCTCTCCAGGATTAAGCTTGCGGAATATGTATTCACCCAAAAGAGATGAAGCGATTTTCATCTTATCGTCTAAAATCAGCACAACGCCCTTAACTGTCTCTTCACTGACATCGTACTGGCCATTATTATTTTTATCCACAAAAACTATACCTGAAACTTCTGAACGAGTCATCAGTCCAAAATCCACCCGCTTTGTTTTCCAGTGAACAATATCAAAAGTCCTGCGCACAGAACTCGTCGGATTGTAGCCTTTTGGGATCGTCGACAAATCAATTTCAAAAGTCGCCTTTCGCCCTTTTAGGCCGGAAAACTTATAGGATCCCCTATCATCCGTTGTGGTCTTCTTTGAATCACTCGATTTAATCACAACGCCTTTAATGCCTTTTTCCTGAGGCTGCTTAACGCCGTCTCCATTAGCATCATAAAAAACAAAACCGCTGAAACTACCGATCGGCTCCCAGCGCAACCCCGTATCCCAGACGAAACGCAAGCCCCAATTAAAATCCAAATCAAAATGTTTGGTCACATTCACTTTTTCCGCCCAAATATTTGCGATACGGCATTTCAAATATATTTCGCTGTCCGGGTTTGGCTTATATGTCAGCTCAGCCTCGCCTTCCACGCGGTCTTCTCCGCTCAAATAACTCAAGACCGATTCCGTACTTTCTTCATCGCGATAATAAATCCTCCAATTCAAATAAAAAGGTGAAGTCCAAATTTGTTTATAATAATTCAAGCCATATTCCGTTGCATAAGGCAATGCGTGCTCTTCGGTAAACTTGTTATATAAAAAATTGAATTCCCGATTGTAATAAAAATACATTTCGCTCAACACCCTGAAATTTAAACCCGCCAGGATCCTGTTGTCATTAAAATCCTGCGAAGGCGCTTTATAATTCTTGCTCTTTCGATTGGAATAATTAATAAACGTATTTATGGGTTTAAGGACATATATCTTTTTGCGGAACGTGCCTTCTTTGGTCTCTGTCACAGACGGTGAAACAGACCCCATCAGGTCATCCATCGTGTAGGCAAACTCCAGGTTCGTCTGGGAATCCATGATCCAGCGGACCCTGGTATTTGAATTATAATTCGGACGAGTCGGCCTGTCGGGATTGCCGAAAACTTTATCACGATTACCGGAGAACGAACTCGAGATAGTCACATTCTCTGCGGCCTGATACGTTAAATTTAAATTGCCGCTGGTATAACCGCTGTTTGGAACGCCTCCTAAAATTGAAGCAAAATTTTTATTGGTATCCGTCATGGACAGGCCAACATTGAGTTTCGACAAGCTGAAACTACTGTTGGCCGTATAAGAAATGTTGCGCAGCATGTCATAGGTCATTGCCGATCCGATACTAAAACGACCTGTGCCATAATCGATGCCAAAGCCCGTCGCATCATTCGTCAAAACAGGATTTATTAATTCAGAGCCGTAAGAATGCGCGTAAAATGTCTTCAAATTCGTATATCGGCCCATTTTATAATTCAGCCCGATCCCTTCCAGGTAAGCATCCTTTGTTTTGACTAAACCTGAGCTCGTCGATAGCTGAGTGAATTCACCCTGAGGCAAAGCTCCCTGGAATGCCGTATAACTTAAACGCTTGTTGAACGCAAGCGCGTCAACCATAACACCCCTTAAATCCGATGTTGGAAAACCAAACTGCAAAAACCCTGGCGTAAAATCAAAAAAACGTAAATTGATATCTTTAAATTGGTCATAATGCGCCCGGGTCAACCCCATGCGCAGGCTTGAAACATTGTATGTCCCTTGATTGGTCCTGTTGCCGCGTACCGCAAAATCAAAATTCCCGAATGGCGTCTCTCCGACGATAGACGAACTGTAGCTCATGGTATGAGTCTTACGTTCTAAATCTCCAAAACCACGACCCGTCATAAATGTCGAATCTTCGATTGAATAACTGAATTTAAAAGACTCCGGCAAATTCTCGGCGATAAATCTCTCTTTAGCCAATTCAACGAGATTCACATCAAGCTGACGGGGGTCAACATTCACCTTAAAGGTTCTTATGCCCTGGTCATCCCATAAATGCAAAAATGACGTTCCGACATCCAGCGGTTCAAGCAAAACCTTCGAAGAATTCAGCTGAGTTACTTTCAAAATTTTCGGGTTTGTTACCAAGAATCGGACAATATTGTTACTTTGCAAGACCAAAAGCTGCCCAACGTTAGCTGCGATGTTAGACGTATCCACTCCCCCTTCTTTTCTATTAACATCAATCAATATCTCTTCAGGAACAGGAACGGCTTTTTGGCTGGCCCCAGGAGCCCCATATTTTAAGGTTTGCGATTTTTCTTTACGCTTTGACACAATCGTAGTGCTAAGTTCCTTGATCTTGTCAGCTGAAATACCAGAACTCAAAACAGACCCATCTTTTTTTATTACAGTCTTCTGCTGGAACCCTTCGATAAATGTCTCAACAACTGATTGCCTCTCAGTTGCCAAAGACGTCTGAGGTACCTTTTCAGCAGTCGTTGGAGTACCTTTAATTTTATTGATGAAATCCCTGGCAACAATTAATTCAGGATTAGCAAGGAGTGCTTTTTGAAACTCAAGAAGGGCCTTATCGAATTGACCTTGATTATAATAGGAGATGCCTTTTTCGCACAAAAAATCGCCGACCATGGGAGAGACTGCGGCACTGGCTAAATCAGGCGATAACAGAAAAGAAAAGCTTAAAGAAAATATCAGGAGACTTAATGCGGCTTTCTTAAAAAACTTTTTGTATTTTTTAATACCCAATGATTACCCCGAAGTTTTTTTAGCATTCTGCAGGGTGATAACGCCATTAGAAGAAACCTGAAAACTGACTTGATGAACAAGCGTTCCACCGTTTTCAAATTCGAGCGTTACGATCATGTCGTAATCCCCGCTTTTAAGATTCAACGAGGGAACCGTTGACTGCAGAACAGCCTTGCTTCCAGCTAAGGTGTAAACAGAATTAAATTCACCTCTGGCATAAACATATCCCTGGCTGTCAATAACATTAAAAGTACCGCCTGCCGTAATATCAGTATTGCCTGAATTCAAAAAATTGACAGTGATAGAAAAATCACCTGATTTCTCATTGATATTAACGCCCGTAATTTCAGCCGTCTTTTTGATCGTCCCAACAGGTTCGACATAGAAAAGCGCTCCCAGCCGATTCATGATTTTAACCGTTACCGTTGTTTGATCGCTCGACGGCTGTTCAATAGAACCACCGCCGGTTTCAAAAAACATGACCGCGTAGTGCCCACCGATAGCGTCTTTCGGCACATTAACCGTATAACGAACTTTCTGAACACCATTAGGTTTAAGGGTAAAATCAGCAGGATAAAACGCAACCCAATTAGAACACGAGAAAGGCGTTGTCCCCTTAGGTGAAAATTCTTTTGCACCGTCTTGTGTGCTATAGACCCAATCTTCCAGATAAGCGCGGACCACGGCCTCTTCCTTGCCGGTATTTAATACTTCTATCTCTCCGCTGTCATAGCTGCCGGGCGCAACGCTCAGCCGTACCTTAGGCTTATCAATACGGATACCTGCCCAGGCACAAGATATCTGCCAGAGACTCATGATAATAAAAAAAGATAATGCCATTTTTAAAAAATATTTTTTCCTCATGAATGCCTCTCTCTTTCTCATAAATCTCAACAACGGTCTTTTAAGGCTTTCTTAAAAAAAATTCTGACCGCCGTGTTATAAAATTTTAGATGCTGGTCGAAATTAATCGGCCAGCATCTAAAATTTAGTTTTAAGACTAGATCAGCGTTAATGTAAACGTAATTTGACCAGAGTAAGTACCAGTTGTCTGATCTTTTGTAATCGGTCTCCATGCAGTATAAGTCTGGGCAGAACCCTGACCATTACCGCTGGCATCGTATCCACGACTATAATTCGTCGGAACCGTCTGACCTGCAGCAGGACCCGAAATAGCGATAGCCGCACGCACGAGTCTGGAAGCACCCAAGTTGGAATCTTCATAAACCGTCGAAGGTGCAGACGAACACGCGGTCGTTATCGGCCCTACGGTCGCTCCTGAAGGAGGCGCGCCCTGTGCAACCCAATTACCCTGAGAATCCTGTGTTAATGCATCAGCCCACATATATAATGGGTTGAGCAAAACAGACTCAACGGGAATTGTCGTTCCAGCACCACTTAATTGAGTACCTGTTTCAGTAATTCTGTAAGGCCTACCTGATGTTGTTGCTATAAGCAAAACATAGTAATAATACTGGCCTCTCATATACTGAAAAACGTTATCAGTATCAAGGACCTCTCTCAACATCCCGAAATTAAAGTCCGGAGCTGAAGAGATATCCGTTCCTTCGTTAAAAGGATCTGTCTCATTGGCATCTGCATCCATTCTGACGACCTTCTGATAAGAAAACTCCAGATAAGAAGGCACCTCAACAGACGATCCGCCAGTAGGACCTGGAACGCTGGTTTGCGCGTAAGACAAAGGCGCTAACCCCATGCTCAAAAAAGCGAAAACGATTGTCCATATAACCATTTTTCTTGACATTTGTTTCACCTCCTTTTCCCCCTTGTTTTTATTTTAATATATTTAAAAATCCTTTTGGTCCACTTAACCTTTAAAAGGAATCAAAAAGAATCAATTCATTGACAAAGAATAGCCGATCTGAGTCGAATAACTTCCGCCCCTGGTGTCAGGCCTCATAACAAGCCGATATGTTGCCTTAAAATGTTTGCCCTCACCACTGGGGCTCGAAGAATAAATAACGGTCTCGCCCTCCTTAACAGATTGAGCCTCAAGAGGCTTACCCTGATCCTCTTTCCCCGCATCTGGATCTGAAATAAGAACCGTAAAATCTTCTGCCGGAATCTTATCACCGGCCTTGTTTACCAAAACGCTCGAAACTTTTTGGACAACCTGATAAGGCCTGCCCATGTTAGATTCAACATAAATATCAACATCAGATGTTTTCGGGCCAGTCTTATAACTAACCTCGCCAAAATTAAGAAAGACCCCTTCTTTCTCACCGGAAAAAGCATAAATATCAAAAAGAGGGACAATCTCCACAACAAACTCAAAAGACTCTATCTGATTGGATTTATTTCCAACAGTCCGATCCATTTCTATTGAATAATTAAGCTTCCCGCGATATTGACCGGCGGTCTGGGTTTTAAAATCACTTGATGGCTTTAAAATTATCTCAAACTCATCCGGAGAACCGATCGTATCTGATTCATAAACAAGCATCGAACCCGTCGCTGCTTTCAAATTGCTTTCTTTTGCCACGTGCCCCTTCTGTCCGCCTGCGGCAGAAAATAAAATTTTCGTCAGGTCAAAATCTTTTCCATCAGAAGACACAAGCGCCGAATTTTCTAATGTTTGATAAATCCGATATGTCCCGCCCGCAGGGCTGGCAATCTTAAAAAAAATACTTAAAGGCTCGACCAAAGAAATATCTTCTTTTCTTTGCATCGCCTTTGAACTTAAAAACAACCGCTTGGAACCAGAGCCGCTCGAAATCTCAACAGACGGAACACCGCTGCCAGACAGCTGCACATAGACATTAAAAGTAATAACAACCTGGTCTTGATTGGATTCAACCGGAGAAAGAATAATAGCGATCCGTCCGTAATAAGAACCAGGGATCTGGCCATCGCGTGGCGTTATCGTATAAACCAAATGCATGGAATCATTGTCGCCGGTCGCGTTCGAAGTATAGAAAGTTGTGTCAAAATCACTCACAGGCGTTTCATCACGATACAACAGCGTCCCCTTCGAATTAGAATTCACCAAAGGGTACATACGGAACTGTTCTTTATCGATTTCTGAGCCGTCAGCAGACCTTAAAGGAGCGACAACGCGCTGCATAATGCGATATTGCTTGCCTATGTCAGAGTTAACGGTTAGAAGGATCTCCTTCACAACCTTAAAATCAGTTGGCGCAACATTCCCAAAACGTAAGTCAAACCCACCCTCTGTCGGTTGAACTGTAATATTAAAAACCGCATAGGAAACAGGAGTCAAGACAAAAGCAGAAAGAATCAGGAAAACCGAGGTAAGAAATATTTTTTTGATTGGCATAAATGTCATTAATCTACAATGAATAAAATCTTTTTAAAACTATTTATTAACCATAAGAATACCATATTTTACCTTTTTGTCAAGATTATTTTGTATTTTCGCATGATAGAACCCTATCCCCTTCTATTCGCTTCAATTGCACGTTTTTTATAACGTTTTTTAGAAAACCTGGGCTCTTGAGTCCCACCCTGATATAATTAGGGCTATATCCGCTCCAAATGCCGCCATCGTTATCTTCAAAGATGACATCCAGATTTTTCCCAAGAAATCGCGCTTTAAAATCAAGCGCTAAAGAATCAGACAACTCTTTCACAATTTTATAGCGCTTACGGACACAAGCAACGGGACAGGAATTTTTAGAGCCATAAACAGAGACCCCCTTCCTTTCGCTAAATGTAAAAATGTGCGTCCGCAAAGGCTTAACGTATTTTAAAAAATTAAGGGTATGCTGAAAATGCTTTTCTTCTTCTCCGGGAAAACCGACGATCACATCACAGGTAATGGCTAAATCCTTAATTTTTCCATAAGAACGTTCTACAATCCTCTGATAATCCAAAACAGAAAGTTTACGATTCATGGCTTTTAAAACCGCGTCATCGCCGCTTTGGAAAGGTATGTGCAAATGCGGGCAAAGTTTTTTTGAAGAGGCCATCTTACTCAACAGACGGCTCGTTATATCCCCCGCCTCTATGGAACTAAGCCTTAAGCGAAGCAGCCCATCCAGGTTCTCCAACGAATCAATACAATCCACCAAATCGAGACGTTTATCAAAATCTTTTCCAAACGAACCCAAATTAACACCAGTCAAGACGATCTCTTTGTGTCCTGAATCAAGAAAAGATTTCGCCTCATCCTTAATGGCGTTCATCGGCTTACTGCGAGAAAGGCCGCGCACCAAAGGAACCACGCAATAACTGCATCGGTTATTACAACCATCCTGGATTTTTAAAAAAGCCCTCGTTCGATGCGAAAAAGACGCGCACCCGACGATATTCTTATGCGCTGAAGGCCGAGGGAAACTTGACCTGATCCATTGCTGAAACGTTTCCTTTTCATTTATTTGAAAAATTAAATCAATGCGATCGATTTTTTCAAGCGCCGATTTATCATAGCGCACATAACAGCCCGTCACTGCCGCACGTGTACGGCTGTTTTTTTTCCTTAAAATCTCTCGAATAAAATTCCTGGACTTTCTATCCGCTGATTGCGTAACACAACAGGTATTGATAACGCAGAGATCCGCATCTTCTATCTTTTCTGCCTCTAGCCAGCCGAGACTGAATAGCAGATCCTTGAGGCCCTGAGAATCACATTGATTTACTTTGCAGCCCAGCGTCTTTATAACAAAAGAATTCATTCTTTATAAGTTATCGAAACTAAATTTTAGAAAACTAGCCACCGCGATTGCTGCTGTATCTACGCGAAGCACAGATTCACCCAAACTCACGCCCCGGCAACCGGCTTTCAAAGCCAGGTCAATCTCTCTTTTGGTAAAGTCCCCCTCTGGCCCGATAAGAACAAGGATCTTGGCGGTTCTATTCCGGGCTTTCAATAAAGAAACGGCTTTTTTAAGGCTTAAGCTTTGATGCAACAAATTAGGCAATAAACAAATATCATACGCGCCAAAATTTTTAAGAAAAGCCAGGAAATCGACCCCTTCTCTTAATTCAGGTAAAACGGAAACTCCGCTTTGCTTGGCTGAGGAAAACATGACGCGAAAAAAACGATCGCGTCTTTTCTCAAAGACTTCCTTGCGTACCAGGGTCCTCTCTGTAAACATGGGAATGATCGTATCAATGCCCAACTGCGTCAGCTTATCCACGATTTCTTCAAACCGCGCGTTTTTAGGAACAGCGATACCCAAAGAAATATGGACTTTCTTTTGATTCCTGGCTTTTGAAGATGTCTTTCCTTCGATCTCAAGGATAACCTTCTGTCTTAAAAGAGAGACCACCCTTGTCTCATAGTTAACCCCTTCACCATCGCTGACACAAATCTTATCGCCTGTTTTTAAACGCAAGACACGAACCAGATGGTGAACATCAGAAGGCTCAACAATCGTTATTTGATCAGATGAAATATTTATTTTAGGAACGTAGAATCGATTCATGGATTTAAAAATTTATCCCCGGAAAGGATATTGATCTTGCTGACAAAATTAAAAGGACGCCCAAAAAAACCAGTATGAGGCCGCAACCCGCTTTTATCCAATTAAAAATATTTTCAGATTTTTTCAAAACCTCACCCAGGCGTCCTGCGCCAAGAGAAAAAATGATCATCGGGCTGACGACTGTCCCAAAACCGAACGCCAGTGCCATGAGGAATCCTTTAAGCCAATGATCCGCCAAAAGAGCGATATAGCCTAAGACAGTAGTTAATGGCAGACACGGCGCAAAAGAAACAATGAGCCCGAAAAGAATGATGTTTTTCCAGTCTTTATTTGAAAAAAATAACCTATTGAACCGCTCACAGCAGGATGAAACAGGAAGTTTTTCAACCAACAATAAAAGGCCCAGGAAAACAACAAAAATCCCGAATAAATAAAAAATAACCTTTAAAAATGTGCTGTCAAAAAAACGATAAAGGATCTCCTGTCCAAAAATTCCGGCCATAATACCAAAAAACGAATATACGACAAGCCGCGTTAATGAAAAAAGGAAATACGCCTTTAAACCTCCCCAGGGACTTTTCTTTGTCGCAACAATATAGGAAACCAAAAGAGGTCCACAGCTCAAAAGGCATGGGCCCGCGCCTAAGAAAAAACCTGTCAGAAATAAGCTTAAGAGTAAACGCGCCATAGTAAATTATTTTATTTCGTTTTCATTGAATATGTCTGCCTGAAAAGTAAGTATCTTTGTCTCTGGGTCCTTATAACAATCACGAGGAAGCCCTGCTTTTTGACTGCACAATTCACCTAAAAAACGATCCAATCCCCATCCTGTTTCCGTAGCCACCTGCGGTAAGAATACGCCCGAAGAGAATCCTTTGCGCACAATCACGCCGTCAACTCCGAGTTTAATCTTACGCCAATCATCAATAGGCTTAGGCTCGCTTAAAACAGAAATCTCAATTTCGATATCCGCAAGTTCCTGCGAAGAAACAGGGCTAAACCTGTAATCCTGGCTGCACGCAGCTGTCGCCATTTCAATAATAGTCTTATACAAAGCATCTCGTGACGCAAAAGCACCAATACATCCTCTTAAGCTCCCTTTATTGGTCAGTGTTACAAAAGCCCCGTTCTTAAGATGAAGCCCTGGGCTTTTCTCATTGAACTGCGGGATTTTTTCACCATTCACAACAGCCTCAACAGTGCTCCTGGCAATTTCAAGAAGCCTCTTCTTATCTTCTTTCGTCAACATAGCATCAGGCCTTCCTTTCTCTTCTTCCTTGCCGCCTTTTGAAAAGACAATGCTCGCGTAACCCACCACGCGCCCTCTATCGCCTGCGGTATCGCCGGAATTCGCATATTTTAAAACATCAATTTTTGCGGCATTGCTAAGCTTGGCAACATTCATCCCCACCAGAACAGGCCGCACTCCGCACACATTCCATCCTGTAGGTTCAACAGCATCCCAAAGACCCTGGCCATCAAAATTTTTAATGAATTGAATGGTCTTTTTATCAAAACCGATAGCTTCTTCATAGGTGCGGTAATGCGAAAGATCCGTGCTCACCAGAATCAAAACATTTTTATTCCTCGTCGCTTGAAAAATATATCCGGCCAAATCCAAACATTGCTGATAAGATACCTGGCCCATAAGAACAGGCAGGATCTTAAAACCTTTTTTCAAACTCACTTGCAAAAAAGGGAGTTCAACTTCTATCGAATGCTCTTGTTCAAAATAACGGGTTTCATCAAATATAAGTGATGGATTGAACTTTAATAATTCCGCCGCCAGTTGCGAATCAATAGTTAAATCACCTAAGGGAGTCTTAAACGCCCCTTCTTTATATACCGCAACCCCGGAATAAGGAAAATAATGGCTCGCCGCTAAAATAATTACTGTATCAAACGAAGCATTGCTGACAGCCTTAAAACCATAGGCCCCCACAGGGCCTGAATAAACATAACCAGCATGAGGAACAATCAAAACAGTTGCCTCAGGGACAGCATTTACCGCACCAGCCTCATTAAGATATTTTTGTATAAGCTTTATCAGCTCTTCTTTATCAGCTGGATAAAAAGCCCCGGCAACATTAGGTTCTTTTACGCCTTCGGCGAAGGCAATGAACAATGAACAATTAACAATGAACAATGAAAAACAAAAAACAAAGAAACTTTTTGTTATTTTATTTATGAATTTTATTTTCTTTAAATTGTTCATTGTTAATTGATTTTTATTTCCAGACCCCTTCGATCTTTTCTCCGCAAAAAGTGCACTTCCCTTCAACCACATGCATGGCCGTAATCACATAGCCCGCCCTTTCGATAACGATCTTTCCGCATTTAGGGCAAACCGTATTTTCAAAACCTTGCTTAGAGACATTTCCTATATAAACATATTTCAACCCGGCGTCTTGCGCAATTTTTTTTGCCATTTCCAAAGTTTCAACAGGCGTCGGTGAAAGATGCTCAAGTTTATAAAGCGGCCAGAACCTGGAAAAGTGAAGCGGCGTCTGGGAACCGCAATTTTCTTTGATCCACACACACATTTTTTTTATCTCTTCGGGGCTATCATTGAGGCCAGGCAAGATTAAATTGGTAATTTCAAGCCACACCCCTTCGTCCTTTAAAATTTTTAACGTCCTTTTAACGTCATCAACATTACCAAGGGTCAGGGTCGTGTAAAATTTATTATTGAAACCTTTTAGGTCAATGTTGGCCGCGTCTAAATACGGGCAAAGAGCGCGCAGAGGTTCCTCGTTGATATATCCGGCAGAATGCATCACATTCTTTATTCCGGCTTTTTTGGCAAGTTTGGCAACATCCAGCATATATTCATAATAAATCGTCGGTTCTGTATAAGTATAAGCGATAACTGGCGCACCACTCTCAACAACCTTGCTTACAAGTTCCTCTGGAGAAAGATTTACCGTATCCACATCTTCCACCGCAGCCTGAGAAATTTGCCAATTCTGGCAAAACTTACATTTAAGATTACACCCGACGGTTGCCAAAGAAAAAGCCCGGGATCCCGGGAGGAAGTGAAACAGGGGCTTCTTTTCAATAGGATCAATATGAAGAGAACAAGGTTTACCATAGACAAGAGAATACAATGTCCCATCCTGATTTTCCCTCACTCCGCAAAAACCGCGCTTACCTTTATCTATTACGCACCGCCGTGGACAAAGGACGCAGTTAACCTTCTTTTCGCCAAGCTTAAAATAATAGCTCGCTTCATGCAGAATATCTTTAGAAAAAACGAATGAAAAACTACTGAAAACGAAAAGACCGGTAAGAAAAAAAAGACAAAAACAATTGTGTTTCATGATACACCTAACGGAGGGTTTATGTTTGAAGAAAATTCTCGGGTTACGCACTACGTTTGTTCAGGTATCCCTGCCTACCGGCAGGCAAGCACCAAATTTTTCCTTATCGAAAAATAAAATTATGGAGTGGAGCACTTTCACAAGCTATATTGCTCTGCCGCAATATGACGCTTGTTCAAGTATTCCACCAATTTTTTCCTTATCGGAAAAGAACATTACAGAGTGGAGCACTTTCACAAGCTATATTGCTCTGCCGCAATATGACGCTTGTTCAAGTATTCCACCAATTTTTTCCTTATCGGAAAAAATTGGTGGAGCAGAGGAGATTTGAACTCCCGACCCCCACGTTGCGAACGTGATGCTCTCCCAGCTGAGCTACTGCCCCAAATCTATTTTCTAACAATAAATAATTTTCAACAGTGGTTTTGGTATTATTTATCTCCCAACTGCCCGCCAATAATATTATTGGCGAGGTCTCGTCAATGGCAAGCCATTGACGGAAGCTACTGCCCCATTAGAATTCAATATTAGTCTCAAAATCTTTTGATATTTTAACTCAAGATAAGGAATATAATCAAGAAATTAAAACGGCTTTAACGAAGGCTGACACCCCTGAAGCTTACATTGGCAAAACCAGTTAATTCCGGGTTCGTATAATTAGGCGTATTTTCAGGGTCTCTTCTTAAGGTTACCATAAGCATTGCTGTTCCATTCGTTTCATTAATAGGGAACGCAGGAAAAATGGCAAAATTAACACAATGAGCCGTAAGTGTGACATTATTTTCAGGCTTTACTGTATCCGGAAAATATATAACCTCGTGCGTTGTATTGTTCCAGCAGTAAGCCGCCCAACCATCAAATCTATCCGCCCTTAAGTTATGATTGGTATCATAACGCAGTCGAAATGTGTAATCATTACTCCCAAAAATGACCGTACTAAACGGAATCATATCAAAAGCATAAGAGCCTGAAGCCCTTATAATAGAACTAGAGACTTCCGTCAGTATAGCGGTCATCTCCGCAAGGAATTTACCCTCAGTATCCGTATTGACAAAAATACGGCGCGCCCCCAGCTCAATGGATAATGCCGTTACCAATATCAGGCTCAACAAAAGGATTGACAGCATCATTTCGATCAACGTCAATCCGCATTTTTTAAACAGATTCATCAATCACCCCACCGCACCTGGACAGATACTTTTCTTGCCCTATAGATCCCTGCTGCCACGTCTTCTCCACCGCGCTCAACCCTGTAACGAATATTATAATAAGCACTTGGGACATCGCGCCAATCGGCTTTTGTGGGTTGCGCTGGATTCCAATCATCCGGAGCAAATGGATTATCCGGATAAGGCATATCCCAGGCCGTCCAATTAATATATCCACGCCCACGTTCAAGAAAATTTCTGGCGAGTTCAACAGCCTGAAGCCTCATTTTAGCTCGTGCGATAAGGAAACGACCGGAGACAAGAATACTGAACATCCCTGCAGCGATAAAAGAAAGAATAATGGTCGAGACAATAATCTCAACCAAAGTAAACCCCTTTTTATTTCTTCTAAAAAATTTAAACAAAATCTCTCTATTGTTATACAAGAAAAAATCCTCAAATTTTAGCTTATGTAGGGATAATTACAAGGATCACAAACAGGTTCATCTTCTGACGGCGTAATCGTAAACGTCCTCATGCCGCCAGCTCCGCATCCGCCTTTGCATGCCTGGATTATATAGCCATCCACAGTGCCTGATCTTGTCCCCTGCATACGAATGTACCAAGGCGCCGGGCTCAAAGCCAAATTCAACTGAGTATTGATCGAAGAAATATCGTCATTCCATCCACCACCGCCATCAGAAAAAGAGCTATAGAACCCATATTTAGCAAAATACTGTTTATTAGCAATGGCTATGAGCTTAACAGCATTGATTGCAGTCTTATCCAAGGCCTTCTCTCTTTGAATGGTATAATTCGGAATAGCGATAGAAGCCAAAACACCAATAATAACCACAACAATAAGCAATTCAGTTAGAGTAAAACCACGCCTGGAACAAAAAGTTTCTCTTTCTTCCATATAATCTCCGGTTCTCGCACCTGATTATTATAAAATACCTGGAGTCCCGCTTCCGGTTATCGCTCCATCCTGATCAATCGTTATATCATAATCAAAGACTGAGTCAGGGGGCTTGCCTCCGCCATTGTTCCGGCTGCAACGATGAGCCGTCACATAATATCCCGCGCCGGGGTTAGGAATAAATTCATACCAAAAATAATGATTAGGATCACAGGACGTTGAGGGGACATCAAAAATACTCAACGCGCGATAATCATCTACATATCCATCCCATTCAAAATAATAAACACCTTCAGACATACGGATCAATCCTAAAATTTGACGGGCTTCCGCCGTGCGACCCTTTTCCACCGCTTTAAGATATGTCGGGATACCGATACTGGCTAAAATTCCTATAATAACAACGACGACAGTTAATTCTAATAAGGTGAAACCTTTTTTTTGTATTTTCATTTTATTAAATAAAATTTTTTAAAAGACCTTTGGAAAAATAGGCTAAAATTTTTCTCTTAAAAATGAAAAACGCTCCAGCAAAGCCTTTTGTGGATTTTTAAGGATTGCTGGAGCATTTTTTAAAGCCCCCTCATTCTGAACTTTTTTAAAAAAACCAAATTATAGCAGACTTATTGCTGTTGCATCACCACTTAAATTTCCACGCAACGAAATAGAAACAAGATAATTACCGAAGCTTGGATTGTCCTGATCATTTCTAGTCACCTCAGCGACAATGGTATCTTCATTATTGATATCGGTGACATCGATACCAGACAACACGATGTCAAAATATCTTGGCGTAGAAAATTCGAGATCCATCACAGTTGTATCTGTAGTAAACTGAGCCCATTGAGCGGAATACCTCATTTGAGCACTTCTTATCGCACCCAAGAGTGCCTTCGCTTCAGAGACTCTGCCCTTTTCAGCGATTCTGATATATCTAGGCAAGGCGATTGATGCGAGGATACCGATGATGATAACAACGATGATGAGTTCAAGTAGCGTAAAACCTAACTTATTTCTTTTTTTCATTTTCCTTCCTCCTCCCTAACGTTGTTTGATTTATTTTTAATATCTATATGAATTTTAAAGGGTTTCTTTTTTTCTATAACTATAATCACCACCTCCCTTTAATTAAAATAATAGTAGCACATTATAAAAATAAAGTCAACTATCCTGACGTCTTCATAAACGCTAAACTGAATATTGGTAAAAAGATAGAAACAACCATGGCACCGATAACCATGCCCATAAAAACCACCATGAGCGGCTCGAAAATCGTTGCCAAACGAATAACAAAAGTTTCCAGATACTCCTGATAAAACTTTGCAATACGCTTAAGCATGTTTGACAATTCACCGATTTCTTCGCCAATGGAAACCATCTGGATAACCATCGGCGTAAAAAATTCGCTCTTCTCCATAGGCACAGCCATACTCCGTCCCTCTTTAACGCTTTTTTTAATAAACGCAATTGTTTCGGCCATCTTCAAAGAACCCGCGCTGCGTTCGGAAATCTCAAGCGCGTAAAGTATGGGAACGCCGCTTTCAATCAAAATAGACATCGTGGTCGCAAAACGTTCAAGGAAAAGAAATCTAAAAAAATCCCCGAAGATGGGAACTTTAAACTTGAATTCTTCGATCGCGCGGTCTAATGGCGGCCTCTTGGAAAGATACTTAAAAATAAAAACTAAAATCGCAATTCCACCGGCAAGAAGAAGAAACTTTTTCGTCAGAAAATTACTGAGGCCGATCAGGATCCTCGTCGGTAAAGGAAGTTCAACACCGAACGAAGTCAGGATTTTCGCGAACGTCGGCACGATTTTAACAACAAAGAAAAATACGGCCAGCAAAGACACCAACAAGAGAATGCCGGGATACATAAGGGCCGAAATGATTTTACGTTTAAACGACATCGACTCTTCCAAATAATAAGCCAATTTATCCAAAACAGTCGGCAGGTTACCGCTCGCCTCACCGGTTTCAATAAGGTTCACCCACAAAGAATCAAATATGTCCGGAAACTTGCCGATAGAGTCCCTTAATGTCCGGCCAGCCTCCATATCCTGGCGTATCTGATTAATGACACTAAACAGCTTTTTGCTATCAACCTGTTTAGAAACAATGTCCAAAGATCTCAACAAACTGACTCCCGCGGACAACAACATGGAAAGCTGGCGGGAGAAAAGAACGAGATCGTTCGGAGTGACGCCATTATGCGTAAATTGCTTTTTCTCTTTTATTTTTGTTTCTTTGCCAAAAGAAGGCTCTTTTTTGTTGAGGTCAAAAGGAATAATCGACGTGACAAGAAGTCCGCGCTTCTGAAGCTGAAAAAGAACTTCATCCTGACTGGGGCCTTCGACAACCCCTGATTCGCGCTCACCGGTGGTTTTTCTTGAAATGTAAGAAAACTTTGGCATTACTCAATCCCGATTGTGGCACTCAAAGCTTCTTCTAAAGACGTAATCCCTGCCTGGGCTTTCTTAATTCCGCTGTCATAAAGAGACAGCATCCCGCGTTCGGCAGCGACTTTCCTGACTTGACGCGCATCAACGCCACCGACGATATACTGCCTCACTTCTTCATCAAAATATAAAACTTCAGCGATACAAGTCCTTCCTCTGTATCCGATATGGTTGCACTTGTCGCAGCCTTTCGGTTTATATAAAAGATCAGACCCCAGTTTAAATCTTTCTCTTTCTTCCAAAGTCGGCTCATAAGCCTCTTTGCACTCCGGACACAACTTTCTAACCAAACGTTGGGCCACAACCAACAGCAAAGAAGGCATCAACAAATATGGTTCGACCCCGATATCGATCAAACGTGTAATAGCCGTAGGCGCATCATTCGTGTGGAGTGTGCTTAAAACCAAATGGCCTGTCAAAGCTGAACGCACACAAATTTGAGCTGTTTCTAAATCACGGACTTCACCGACCATCATGATGTCCGGGTCGGATCTTAAAAAAGCCCTTAAAGATGAGGCAAAGGTCAGGCCTATTTCCGGCTTAATCTGGACCTGATTAATACCGTCCATATGATATTCCACAGGATCTTCTACGGTCACGATATTTTTTGTAGGGCTCTTGATCTCATTCAAGGCCGCATAGAGCGACGTCGACTTTCCGCTCCCCGTTGGACCGGTCAAAAAAATCAAACCATAAGGAGCTTTAATAGCCCGACGGAATAGTTCCAGCTGCTGAGGGATAAACCCCATTCCTGTAAGATCAAAACTCATCCCTTCTTTATCCAAGATTCTCATAACAATCTTTTCACCGTAAATGGTCGGCATTGCCGCAATACGTAAATCAATATTTCTGCCTTCAATACGCACAGGAAAACTACCGTCCTGAGGCAGACGTTTTTCGGCGATATCAAGCTTTGAAAGAATCTTGATTCTTGAAATAATTGGCAGATGCAAGTGTTTCGCCGGAGGAGGAATTTCGTGGAGTACGCCATCAATCCTATAACGCAAGCTGATCTTATCTTTAAAAGGTTCTATGTGTATATCTGAAGCACGCTCATCAATAGCCTGTTTAATGATCAAATCAACAAGCTTAACCACCGGGGCCTCTTCAGCTCTGGCGATCAAACGGTCGATGCTTAATTCCTCGGCCGTTTCTTCATAATGAGGCTCAAAATCGTCTGCTTGTTTATACGATTCTTTGACCGCTGAATCCAAGATGTCACGCTTACCATAAAATTCGTCAATGGCCTTCAGTATTTCCGACTTTGTCGCAATGAGAGGATTGATTTCACAGCCGGTCATTTTGCGCAAATTATCAATTAAAATAATATCTAAAGGATCTGCGATAGCACACGTCAAAGAATTCATATTCTTGGCTAACGGCAAGACATAATTTTTTAACGCAAATTCCTTTGAAACCAAATGATCGAGATTTTGATCTGTGGTGGGTTTTATCAACCCTGCCCCTATCGTTACATAAGGGAGGTTCAACTGTTTACCAAGAGCAACGACAACATCCTCTTCAGTCACCATCCCCATCTTCAGAAGAATTTCGCCGACACGGCCACCCTCCTTAGCCTGGACTTTGATCACATCGTCCAGCTGGGCCTGCTTGATGATCCCTTCTTTAATAAGAATCTCTCCTAATTTCAGATATTCTCGGGACATGGGTATTCCTTTAGGTTGGGCCGCTCAAACTTTTAGAAAAATAAAAAAAATAAAAAAATTTTCCAAAACAAATTAATTTTCCCACCGTTCCAATGTATTGTCAACCTCTTCCTTCTTGGCAAAAGGAGAACTTTGCTCGCGAACAGGTACATTTTGAGGCAATCCAGCGCTCACCTTAGCCAGAGTCGAAACACCATCCTGCCCGATGATGTGCGGTGTGATAAACACGATCAACTCTCGCGTTTCGTGTGATTTATTTTTATGACGGAACAAGGCTCCCACCAAAGGAAGATCGCCAAAAAAAGGAGTTCTTGTTCTCGTATCCGAATCCACTTCTTTAATCAATCCACCCACAACGATCGTCTCACCGCTCTTAACCGTCAATGTCGTAACAGTCGTCCTTATTTCAGGATCCCTGAATTTATACGTCTGTGCCGACCCGGCAAAAGTTAGAGGGTTCCCGTCTTTGGCTGCCGCCACTATCGGCTTAACATGCAACGTGATGGTACCGCTGGCAATATCAACCTGAGGCGTTACTTTTAAGGAAACTCCTGTCTCGTAACGTTCAGCTTCTACAGTTGAAGTCCCTGCTCCTGAAGAATCAGAACTAGCCGTGTTCTTAACACCAATGGATTCATTGGTCACAATTTTAATTTCTGACGTCTCATTGCTGGTCATCACAATGCGCGGCCTGGCCAGATATTTTGTTCTTGTATCTGTAATCAAAAGATCGAGCATGGCCGTAAAACCAGTAGCGTTCAGAGAACCTCCTGTTAAAGCCTTGGCAGGAAGAGATGTTTTTCCACTATCATTTTGAATATCCAAAGGCCATCTTAAGCCTGACATGGAGTTTCCCGTAAAGGAAAACCAGGTTTTACCAACACTAACACCCATTTCATCAAGAAGCGTTTTATCAACATCCAACATTTCAACCTCAACGAGGACCTGGGGAGCCTGGACATCTAAAAGCGCTACAACCTTATCAATCGCTTCGAATTGACTCGGGACGTCCGTTACAATCAGACTATTAGTCCTGTTGTCCGCTACAATTTTGCCGTTCGGCGAAACAACATTTTTCAAAACATCTTCCAGATTGCTCGTTTCAGCGCCTTTCTCTTCTGCTGCTGACGCACCGCTCATCCCTCCTGCTGCCGAAGCAGTCTCTTCGGTACCGGCCGCAGAAATCGCTGCATCCAATTTTGAATTTTTTAAGCGCGCAAACCTGAGATTGTACACTTTAGTGATCAACTCAACATCCGGCAAGCCTGTTTCTTTAACAATAAAAACATTGCTTCCGGGATCAAGAACATACTTTAAATTATTTGCCGACATGATTTTTTTTAACGCCTCCTGAAGCGGCACGTTATCAAGATATAGCGTTACCTGCCTGTCCTGGACATTTTGAGATGCGATAAAATTCAGGCCTGCCTGTTCTGAGAATATTTTTAAAATATTGGTCAGGCTTGCGTTCTGAAAATCCATCGAGATCTTTCGATAGGATTCCTTGGCGATCAGGTCCGTTTCATAAAAATTGAAATCCGAGGCCACAATCAGCGAAGAAAAAAAGTAAAAAAGAAAAAATAAACTCAAGGCTATCGAAGTACGGCTTGTTTTCAAAAATTTAACCTTTCCCATTGGATCCCCCTTTGCCAGAAGACTCGGCAGACACGCCTTCACGTTTCATCAAATATTCCTTATCATAATATTTAAACAAAATCCCGTCTTTAGTGATACTGATGATCTCTCCTTCGTTAACCACGTCGCCCTTTCCGTAAATATTATCATTAATGATAGCCTTCGGCTTATCTGAACCCCAAACGATTCCGGTCACCTTAAGTGAAGAGGTATCAAAAGGTTTCTCCTCCTGCATCTTCATGTCCCCCAGGGGCCCTAAAAATTGATCCGGGACAACCACCGAAGTTTCAGCTTCCTCAGGTTTTGGAAAATACTCCTCAAAGGGATCTCCTAAGTTCTCAGGAACCTCTATCGCCCCTTTATTATCGGCTTCTTCGGCTTTTTGTTTTTTTGAAGCATCCGGTTTGGCCTCTTTGGTTTTTTTCTTTTCCTGAACTTTCAACTTTGGATTTTTCTTTTCCTGCCCCTGCGTAGCTTTATCTTTCTTTTCCTGGTCGGGCACTTGAGCAAACGCCAAACCGCAAAAAATAAAACAACCAAGAACGATTGCAACCTGAAAATAATAAAGCTTAAGTCTAATCATCATAGGCTATTTTTTTAAATAGTATGTTTCCACCGCAAGCCTTATGGTCAATTGCGTCGCCTCAGTCGGCGCAGGCTCATTCAGGGAGTATTTTTCCAAGCGCCTGATAGGTTGCAGGCGCAACTCAGTAATCCTTATAATCCCTTTAGGAAAATTTTCGATCTTCTGGATAAACTTGGTCATTTCCTTGTATGTGCCCTCACACTGTAAATCAAACGGAGTAACAGCATAGTTCGCCTGGTCTTCTTTTTTCCCTGGAGATATATTCTTTATCTTTAAGGGTACTTCGCTCGCCAGTATATTCAGCTGATCAACGATCATGCTTGTTTCCATTGAAGCCCAGCTTCTTACTCTGTATGATTTTATCTTTTCATTAAGAGCTAAAATATTCTCTAAGGCCACACCCTTTTCTTCTTCCAGCTTTATCGCTGATTTCAATTTGTTATACTCAATCATTTGTTTCTGATAAACAGCCCTTGTCATAAACAAAAAGATAAAAATAATGAGCACAATAACCATGTTCTCACGTTGCCTTAAAAGGACAGCTGTATCAAATGTTTTACTTTCGGACACGGGGCTTCTCCTCTTTTCCAACGCAACGAACTTCAAATAACACGTAGGTAGGCGTATCGCCTCTTTCCGCCTCTCTGTACGATTTCAGTTCCATTGAAGCAAAGCTATCGCTGAATTCTTTGCTCTCTTTCATTTTCATGACAAATTTATTGATATTGGAAGAGCGCTCAGCATCGCTCTCTGAAAATGAAGCACAAATCAAATCTAAGGCGGCGTTAGGTTTGTTTGTATAAGACAACGAATTAATCCATATTCCTTTAGGCAAAAGTCCTGGCAAAAGAATTAATTTTTTATAGAGAGGCTGATAAGAAACAGTCAGCTCCTTTAAGGCACGCTCCTTCGACTTAAATGAGATTTCACTGGATTTTATACTGTCTTTATTCACCAAGTCAAGGCCAGGCAGCAAAGGAAGCTGCTGAATATTTTTAGCGGCAAATTCTTTCTGAAGAGGAAGCAGCTTTGAAAAACCAAGCCCATATCCCATTAAAAAAATAACAAAACCCAATATGCATCCTTTGATGATTGACTTTTTGAACTCTCTCCATAACGTATAGCCTAACTCAACGACATTTTTCCCGGCGATCCCGGCCAGATTAAATGAAGCAACACCTGAAGCGTCTTTAGACTTCCCGAGATTTAACGTGATCAATCCAGGCTGGACATTGCGAAGAGAAGCGCCAAACGCTTTGGCTGTGTCTGAAATCATTTCCATAGACCCTGATTCAACGGTTATCAGATCATCCAGAGCGATAAAATTAACTTTTAGGCCCAATTCTTTATTAAAACTCTCAGCGATCCCTTGAAAAACCTTAGTCGACACAATGACGATCTCATCGACGTCCTTCCTTAAAAATTGACGCCTGTAATAATCCAAAGAAACCCTGACCTCATTGATCAGACGGAAAAATATCGTCTCAAACTCCTCAGGACCGGCTTCGGCCGCCTTAGAGGAAATCAGCTTGATATCCCGCGTAAAATTAGAGAACCCTTTCTCAACAATCAAAATATTGGCTTCAAACCTGTCAAACTCCAAAATTACATAAGAGCGCTGATGAGAGATCTTGTTCTTGATAGACAAAAATCTAAAAAGACTGAACAGGCCGGGCTCAAAAGCAATGGCATTAACATCAACCAATTTAAATAAATTTATATAATTGAGCAGGGGCTCCTGACGGATACCGCACAAAAGGACTTCAATAATCTTGGATTTTGACTTTACCCGATATTGAAAATCGAAAACAAGCTCTTCCACTTTGAATGGAATGTACTTTTTCATTTCGAAATTAATACCCGCTGTCACTTCCGACATCGGGATATTAGGCATTTCAAAAAATCGTATGATGAGATCTTTAGGAGGGAGTGCCACAACAAGATTGCTCGAGCCGATCTTACTATCCCGAAGGGCCTTTTTCATAAAGGCGATCAATTCGTCCTGTCTGCCTTTAAAAACTTCAAAAATATCATCTGTTGATGCAGCCGCGGCCTCAGGAGTTTCCGCTTCAAAAGTCGGATACGCAGCAGAAAAATGAGACTTCATCTTGCCGGAACCCTGCTGGACAATAACAACGCCCTTTGAGCTAAAATATATTCCGGCTAAATCTTTTTTTAAAAAAGGCAAAGGCGACATACAGTATCTTATCTCCCCTTATTTTGCTTTACGATAATGAGCCCGAAGCCACTTATCCACGTCTTTTTTATCAAAACGCCAGACCCCTCCCACCTTGATTCCAGAGATCTTACTCTCATGCAACCAATTGTAGATAGTCTGTTTTTTTAGACGCAGATAACCGGCAAGTTCTTCAAGATCCATCAAACTATACATATATTATCGATCTCCTGTCGACGAGGAACATTATAAACTACTATGGATTATATTAAACCATAGTAAAACTACTTTGTCAATAGTTTTTTTATTTAGATTATTCTAAACTTACTTGGATTTACTTAGACTTACTTTATGGGGAGAGTCCTTTTGGACATTTTTAATCCCTTGCAAAGATGCAATTATTTAAATCAAACTCAAATTTAAAAAATATTTATTAAGGAGCCAACGAAAGAAGAACTACCAGGGGAAGGTGTATTTATAAGTTGAATTAATTTCAAGAAGGGCCCCATTCGAGGCCGGAACTTCTGCCGTGGTAATATCGATCATGGGAGGATCGATAACCCTGAACACCACAGGCGTAATGCTGTCATCCGTTGTGTATTCCCAAACAATACCTTCAGCGGGATGATCAGCACAAGCACCCGTTAAATACATTTCATCCAGACACCAGACCATAGCGGCTTCAACCAAGTAAAAAGCCTTGGTACGCGTAATAGATGCTTCCAGCATCCTCGCTTGGCTCGAAACCGTTATCAAAAGAACCGCCGCAAGCATGGAAAAAATAACAGTAAAAATAATTACATTGATAAGAGCCAACGCTCTTTTGGAAAACATAGACTATTTCCTTAATGAGATTTTGAAATTGCCGTCACAGGCCACTAAAACAACGTGTCCTTCGCGGGCCAACCAGCCCAAACTCATCAAAATAATCTCTCGCGGCTTATCGATCCGCCTGACCATATCAGAAAGCAGGACCTCACCGTGAGCATCCAAATAGTGCCAAATCTCCCCTGCCACAATGCCGATTTCTGTAATCATTATTTTAAGCTCCTTCCTGGGCTTCTTTTTTAGTAAAAATCCGCTTATTAAAACTTCCACACACCGGACACGTGCTTATATTAGCTGAACGTGGATCAAAATAAACATACGTACATATAGAACACTGCCATACGCGATTGGTATCCAAAGAACGTTTTTTAAACTGCGTCTTCTTATCCAACAACCAAAATATCAAAACAAAACCTACAACTCCAAGTAAATAATAACAGATAAAGGTTGAAAAATCAATTTCAATCATTTTATTGGAAAGGCGTTTTTGCGACGCATGGAAATCAACTGAAAAAAATTTTATTAAAACAAAAAAAGGTACACATCCCTTGCCTAAACACCTTGCCCTGCAAGCTCACTTCAGCTTAAAATGAACGCGAATCAAGGCCTTTAAAGGAAAACAATCCTTAAAAACGGCGTTTTTAAGCTTACGCAAAACAACCAAGTCAACAGTAGGATCGCCGCAGCTGGTCATTTTTTTAATAGATTGAACCAGGCCATCTGCTTTTAAAATGACTTCAAAATCTATAAAGCCTAACAAATCTTCCCTTGAAAAATAAGGACGGCAATCGGAAAAATCGACATTATCGACATACGGACCAAAGTCGCTCGGGCCAAAGGTAACTTCGCGAAGATTTTTTACAGGCGCATCGGCCTCTGTCTTTTTTTCATATCGAAGCGCCTGATGTTTAGAACCCTCACCCCTCTTTATTGTTGCCAGCGGCTTATCGAAATTTACGGCGGTCTTAAAAAAATAACCCTCTTTTGACAGATCGCCTGAAGCCTCAGGAGTTCTTAGAACACCTTCCCCTCTTTTTAGAGAGGGTATTTTAAAATCTGCATCGTCAAGGATCTGGCCCAAAAACACACACTCACCTGAGCCCCATTTCAAAAAAGTCCTTTCAATCATAGGATTAAAAAGAAGGATCCAGAAAGCATGCCAACAAACAGCAAAAAAAATACCAAAGACAAAAAAATCTTTTAAGGCAATCTGTTTATTCATTGGTAGCTATATAGACTTTTGCCACACCGGCTTCTTTGAACATATCCCATATACGGACAAGAACTCCGACGGAAGCCGATGTGTCAGCCTTGATTAAAACAGAGAAGCGCGCATCTTCTTTAGAAGGACTCAACGCGCTACCCTTTATTAAAGATGCCCTCAATGAAGATGCAAGAATCTTTTTTAATTCGAGGATGCTGGTTTTACGATCCCCCAGATAGATCGAATCATCTTTTAAAAGCGTTATGATGAGCCCCTTGCCGCTTAAAGGTTCGCTGGTCACCCCGCGAGGCAATGAAAGAGACAGGCCCGATGGAGTCACGATAAAAGAAGAGAATAGAAAAAACATCAAAAAAACAAATAAGCAATTAAACAAAACAACCGAGAACAAAAAGGAGATCTTTGGCTCTGGATGGGAAATTTTTAAGAATTTCAAGACGCTGTCCTCCGCTCGATCAAAAACGTTAAAAGCTCGGTCGATGCTTTTTCGGCTTCATTGATAAATACTTTCACGCGGTTCGTTAAATAGTTAAAAACAAAAAGCGCCGGTATAACCACTAAAAAACCTGCTGTCGGGCAGATCAATGCCTGCCATATCCCGGGGGAAAAATCCAACAGCACAACAGGCGCTGCCGCAAGTTTTTTAGCATGAATGACCCCGAAAATATTGATAAAGCCGATAAAAGAGCCTAAGAAACCGATCAGCGGTACAATCTGGATGAGGGCCGATAACGCGGGAAGTTTATCCTCTAAGATCGGAATCTCGAAAAGAAAAGAGTCCTCCATCGCTTCCTTGATCTCATCTTTGGGCCGATCATACTTCATGATGCCGGCCTTTAATATCCTGGGTATCGGATGGTCCGTCCTGTCGCAAAGGTCCAACGCTTCTTTAATCCTCTGCCGCTCCAGCTGTTCAAAAATACTCTTAAGAAAACTTTCGATGTTAAGGTTTAAGCGCGCAAACTGCCTGATCTTGGCCGCCATAAGGGCTACCGACAAAAATGACAGAAAAAGAATGACGATCACAAGAGGGCCCCCGGCATTAATCCACGCTACCCTTTGGAAAACTAAAAAACTCAAAACCAAAGCGATCAATAAAAAAACAACCTTTGTGATTTTATTCGTCATAGCATCCCTCTTTTTAAGTATTATATTTTTTTAAAAATCATGCCTCTAAAACTCACTTTTAGCCGAAACTGCGTCTTTTCGAAACCGGCTCTCTTTAAGGCCGCGGAGCTTGTCTTTCGCGTACTTTGCTTCTGGAACATCAAGTTCAGATATTTTTTCAAGAATATTTTTCAGCTCTTTCAAATTTTTTTTATTCTCATAAATGCGGGCCACGCGCAACAATGCCTTCGCGGTACGCGTTTTATCATCAGGATATAAATAATAAACTTTTAAGTAAGCACCCAAAGCGGCATCATCGTCACCCAGCTCTTCTAAAATTTCGCCGCTTTCAAATTGTATCTCAGCATTCGAACCAGCCCCTGAAATACCCGATGCCTGCTCAAGCGCGGCCAGGGCATCTTTAAATGCTTTTTTCTGCCTGAGAACCTTGGCCATTTTCAAATATGCCGTCTTGGAAAAAGCCGTTTCGCTCAACGCAGCGCCTTGATAGCTGTTGATTGCATTGTCAAGGTCATTGGTGGCCGCGTAAACATCTCCCATGGAAAGACCGGCGCGCGCCAAAGTACCTTTATTATTAGTAACAAAAGCCTGCTTATAATTTCTTAAAGCAGCATCGAAATTTGCTTCTTTAAAATAGGTCAAGCCGATTTCCAGGAAAGCTTCGGCGATCAAATCATGATTAGGATAATTACGAATGAGCCGTTCGAAATATTTTCGGGCATTCATCAAATTATTTTTTTCCAAATAAGACTGCCCCAGCCAAAAAAGGATATCCGGGGACAACTGGGAATCGGGATAACGGGAAATAAAATCCGAGAGTCTTTTGTTGGCTTCTCCTTCGTTGCCCATGCGGGCATAAGCGTTAGCCACTTCGTACTCCGCCTTCTGACGCAACCCCTCCTGGTCCGGGTATTCCTTAATAACAGTGTTTAAGGCCTCAACCGCAGGCTTAAATTCACCCAGGTTCATTAAGGTTTCCCCAAAAAGAAACAACGCGTGAGGGCGATACGGTGAATCTTTAAACTCGTTCGCAAAAGACTGCAGTTGGCCCTTTGCCGTTGAAAAATCACCTTTTTGAAAATAGGTCACTCCTAAAAAATAATTCGCGTCATCCACCAGCTTTGACGTTGGATAATCCTTCAAGAGTTTACGAAAAGCCAAAATGGCCGAATCCATACTTTCCATCTTGAGCCAACTGACGCCCAATTGATACTGCATATAATCGTTGTAGGCGCTGTCCGGATAATTTTCTAAAAAACTCTGGTATGTCTCAATGGCTTTTTTATAATCACCTGCATCCTGGTACGTATCCCCTAGTTGACACAAAGCACTTAATTTGATGATCTTGTCAGAAGAAAGAGTAACGACTTTTTGGAATGATTCCTGCGCCGAACGAAAATCTCCTATCTTTAAATAAGACCAGGCCAGCCCGTAGTAGATCTTATCCCTGAGTTCTTTTGATTCAGCATAGGCACCGGAAAAAACCCTTAATTTATCTAGGGCGATCCTGTAAGCCACCAGGGCCTCATCGAATCTTGAGAGATTATAAAGGACCTCGCCTTTGCCAAAATTGGCAAAAGGCACATACATTTGATTCTTATCAAGCTCAATCACCTTTTCAAAAAGAGAAAGCGCGGCTTGCGACTCTTTTAGCTCCATCTTAACAACGGCTTTGCCCAACAGGACCGCCAACGGTTGATTGTCATCACTAAACTTTGAAAATACGCTTTCAGCTTCATTGTATTTTTTTAACTTAAGATAAGACCAGGCCATGCCTATCTGAGCCAATTCCGCCTGTTCAGAGCCCGAGGAGAGATCTTCCACGTGCTGATAGGAATCAACAGCATCTTTGAATTCACCACGGTAAAAATTGGCCTCTCCCAAATAAAAATAAGCTCTGCCCAAAAGTTTTGAATCCGGATATTGTTTTATGAATTTCACCAATTCTTTTACAAGCTCGGGATAATCCTTCATGCGATAATAAATCTCGCACACACCAAAAAAAGCCTCTTCCACCTCAGGTCCATCGTTATGCTTGGACAAAATCAAGCGATACGTCTTTAACGCTTCCTGAAATTTTCCTTCATTAAAATAAGCCTGCGCTAAAGATTTCGTAGCGGGCAAAACATAAAAAGAATTTTTATAATTTTCAATCAGCTGCTTATCGTATTCTTCAGCCTGGGCGTAATCTTTTCCCTTTGCGTACACCTCCCCAAGCCAAAAAAGAATTTTATCTTTAATGCCGGAGGCTTCTTCTGACTTCAGTAAACCTTCGAATTGATCCAGGGCCTTTAGATATTTTTCCTGAGCGAAATAACATTGCCCTACATACGTCAGGGCCTCAAACTTCTTTTCGCTTGAGACATATGTTTTTAAAAAACGGTCGAACAATGTTAAGGCGACATCGTAAAATCCATCCTCATACGCCTTCACCGCCACATAATACGAATCTTCTTCTTTCTTGTCAAAACTGGCGCCGGACACAGTCGCAGAGAACAGGCCGCCTGCAAAACCCAGGAGAATCAACCAGCAAATTATAATTTTAGATTTACGCATCAGTTTTCCCTTCTAACGTCAAGTTGGCCAAACTTATTTTTCTATCTTCGATCTTCTATTATCCATCTTCAATGCTTCTTTTAAATACTGTCCCGTGTACGACCTTTTGACCTGGATAATCTCTTCAGGGCTCCCGCAAGCCACGACGTAACCGCCCTTGTCGCCACCTTCAGGACCCAAATCAATACAGTAATCAGCGCTTTTGATAACATCAAGATTGTGCTCAACAACCAAAACCGTATTGTCCAGATCCACCAATCTCTGCAAAACTCCTAAAAGCTTGTCAACATCGGCAAAATGAAGCCCGGTCGTCGGTTCATCGAGTATATAGAACGTCTTTCCTGTTGAGCGCTTGCAGAGCTCGCTGGCAAGTTTGACGCGCTGCGCCTCACCTCCGGAAAGAGTCGTTGCCGGTTGGCCAAGCTGAACATAACCCAAACCCACATCAAAAAGAGTGGCTAAAACGTTTTTGATTCGTGGAATATTTTCAAATAAACGAAGAGCCTCTTCCACCGACATATCTAAAACATCGGATATCGACTTACCTTTATACAAGACTTCAAGCGTTGCATCGTTAAATCGCTTGCCCTTACAGACTTCGCATTTAACATAAACATCAGGCAAAAAATGCATTTCTATTTTTTTGATACCGTCTCCGCCGCAAGCCTCACAACGTCCGCCCTTAACATTAAAGCTAAAGCGGCCGGGTTTATACCCGCGGGCGCGCGCTTCCGGAAGGCGTGTAAAAATATCGCGGATGATCGAAAAAACGCCCGCATAGGTCGCGGGATTCGACCGCGGCGTGCGTCCTATCGGAGCCTGATCAACCACAATAACCTTATCAATACGCTCAACTCCGGTCAATGATTTAAAAAAACCTTTAACGGGCTTAGAACGATTGATCCTTGCGCTAAGCGCCTCGTAAAGAGTTTCATTGATCAACGTCGACTTCCCGGAACCTGAGACGCCGCTGACACAAATAAAAGTCCCTAAAGGAAACTTAACATCGATATTTTTCAAATTATGCATCGAGGCCCCTTTGACCTCAAGGCATTTCTTGTCATGAATAGAACGGCGCTTTGAAGGCGTCGCGATTGTCATTGAGCCGTTTAAAAATTTAGCGGTCAAAGATTTTTTTGATTTCAACAACCCGTCGATAGTCCCAGAATAAAGGACCTCTCCGCCGTATTTTCCGGCGCCCGGACCCAAATCCACGCAATAATCCGCAGCACGGATGGTCGCCTCATCATGTTCAACAATAAGCAAAGTATTCCCAAGATCACGCAAAGACAGCAATGTCCCTAAAAGTTTCGCGTTATCTTTCGCGTGCAATCCTATGCTGGGTTCATCCAGAACATACAAAACCCCCACCAATCCCGAACCTACCTGAGTCGCCAAACGGATGCGCTGGAATTCACCACCGGAAAGTGTTTGGCTGCGGCGATCTAAGGTTAAATAACCCAAACCGACATTCAGACAAAACATAAGTTTTTCGCGCACATCTTTTAAGGCCTGGGACGCGATCAAGCGCTCTCTTGGCCCAAGAGGCAACGTATCAAAAAAATGATAGGCGCCGGAGAGCGTCATGCACGTAACATCATAAATAGATTTGTCTTGGATCGTCACGCATAAACTTTCTTTTTTTAACCTCGAGCCGCCGCAGACAGGACAGGGAAGCTGCGACATATATTTTGAAATCTCCTCTTTTAAAAAATCACTGTCTGTCTGGGAAAAAAGCCTGGTCAAATGCGGGACAAGCCCCTCAAACGGCTTACCCCAGATATTTTCTTCACAACCGTAAAGAATAGCTTTTACGTGTTCTTTTTTTAATTTTTTGAAAGGAGTATTCAGGTCGATACCGAGCCGTGCGGATAGCTCCCTTAATAAACTGCGATAATACAAAAGATACCCTTTCCCACCGCGCTTCCATGGTTCAAGCGCCCCCTCAAGAATTGATTTATCCCTATCCGGAACAAGCAAGTCTTCGTCAAATTCCATTTTAAAACCCAGTCCCAGACACGCAGGACAGGCACCGTAAGGCGCGTTAAAAGAAAATATCCTCGGCTCTATTTCAGGAATATTGATCCCACAATGCACACAAGCGTATAATTCAGAAAATATCTTGTCTTCAGCTTTTCCGTTTGGCGCAGTAAAACTTATGATCACGGCGCCGTGGCCGAACTTAAGCGCCGTTTCTATGGAATCCGTCAAACGCTGTTTAATATCTGTTTTTATCGTTAGACGGTCGACGACGGCCTCGATATTATGGACGTTATAGCGCTTAAGCTCGATATTATCATCCAACTCATAAATAACACCGTCAACCCTGGCTCTTACAAAGCCATCTTTTTGGATCTCTTCTAAAATTTTTCTATACTCTCCTTTGCGCCCTTTCACAAGAGGCGATAAAATTTCAATTTTTGTGCCCTCTTTAAAACGCAAGACCTGCTCAACGATCTCCTGCGAACTCTGCCTCTCAACCACGCGGCCGCACTTCGGACAATGGGGGATCCCGATGCGCGCAAACAATAACCGCAGATAATCGTAGATCTCAGTCTGCGTCCCAACCGTTGAACGCGGATTCCCTCCGGCAGTCCGCTGCTCTATGGAAATCGTCGGAGACAGACCCTCAATAAAATCCACGCTGGGTTTCTGAAGCTGATCCAGGAACTGGCGCGCGTAACTCGATAAGCTCTCGACATAGCGGCGCTGGCCTTCGGCATAAATCGTATCGAACGCAAGGGAAGATTTTCCAGACCCCGACAAACCCGTGACAACCACGAGCTTATTGCGCGGGATCTCAACATTAATATTTTTAAGATTGTGTTCTCTGGCCCCTTGAATGACCAATGTATTTTTTTCCATGAATAATAATAGATGTGAACGATTTTATAGGAGAGATTCTCCCTTAAGGCCGGCGTTTAAATTCCGGCCCTAAGGGAGATTTAATGCGTTTATCTCTTTTTACCTTTTTTCTTCCCACCTCTAACTAACTTTGCGCAAGCGACATCACCCTGTTTATCAAGAAAGTATAAATAACCATCTTTCTTATCGACGCCGACTTTAGCAACTTTTTTGGGTTTTCCACCTTTTTTCTTGCCTCTTGCCATCATAGCACAGGAGACATCCCCTTGCTTATCGATGAAGTAAAGAAACCCTTTTTGCCTCTTCACTCCTACTTTAGCGACTTTTTGAGCCATTAACATTCACCCCCTTTCAGTTTAAAATTTTAGTCAACTTCCAACACGAACAACATCAGAAACACCCGACAACATGGCTGCTGCAGAAAGAATTGCCAAATAACTCGTCTTGGGATTATCAGGGCTCGGCACATTCTCACACCGGATCGAAAGACGCGCCGCCTTTGATTCAACCTCAATCACATGAACATTGCGTTTTAATTCAGGGGAAGCATAAATTTCAACTCTTGGGACCACCAGGCCGGCAGCCGCGATACTTAAAACAGCCACAACGTTAATATTCTGCGGGAACGATTCAACCGCCTGCTGCGCCGTACCAGAAAATATCATTTTTTCTTCTTTGATCGCGTCAAGATCGATCTTGTTTTTTTCTATGAACGAAGCACCCTTAAGAGCTTGCGGCGGTTTATATGTTTTTAACGTCAAGCGGTCTATGCCTGCCAACGCCAATGCTTTAACACCATCTAGACCACAGATAGCTCCTGACGGCAAAAAAATCCTTTTTTTATTACGCCGCGCTATCTCAAAAAGCTTTCCTTCTTTCCCAAGAATACCCCCGATACTCATGACTAAAACATTTCTTTTTTTCAAAAGGGCTTCACAAGCGACTTCAAAAGAAATCTTGGCAGACGCCGCTTCAACAACCAAATCGCAGGTTTTGATCAGCGTCTTAAAATCCACCACTTTCCCGCAACCCAACACCTTGCTTAAACTTTGGGCTTTCGACTGATCGAGATCGCATAAGGCCGTAATTTCAAAAGAATCGTTAAACCGTTTTTGAGCCATAATCATAAGGCTCTTGCCTATCGCACCACAACCTATAAGACCGATTTTTATTTTAGTTTTCTTCATTTTTAGCCTTCAGCTTTCAGTCTTCAGACATCAGTCACTTTTTCAGCTGAAAGCTGACGGCTGATGACTGACGACTATCTTATTTTTTTACTTTTAGAATCATATTATCAATCAACCGGGTCTTGCCGATGTGAACCGCTAAAAGCAAAAGAGCCCGACGCTCTATCTTTTCCAAATCCAGCAGGGTCCCTTCATCCACAATCGCGATATACTCTACATGAGCCGACGCCATACGTGCGATAAAATTATTTAAAACAGGAATGATTTTAGCCGGTTCACGAACCCCTGAATCCACCAAACGCTGCGCAGATTTCAACGCCTGGAACAAAACAACCGCGTCCCTTCTTTCGCTTTCAGATAAATAGGCATTGCGGGAACTCATGGCCAGGCCATCTTTTTCTCGCACCGTCGGACAGATAATCGTTTCAACGGGAATATTTAAATCCGTGGACATCTTTTTGATAATCACGGCCTGCTGAACATCTTTTTGCCCAAAGTAGGAAGCGCGCGGCATAACAATAGAGAATAACTTTGCCACCACTGTCGCAACTGCCGCAAAATGCCCTTTTCGGGTCCTGCCGCACAACAATTCTCCCAAACCCCCAACTTCCACGCGTGTACAAAAGCCTTGAGGATACATTTCCCGCACATCAGGAACAAATAAATAATCGCAAGATCCTCTTAAAATCTTAGCATCTTTTTTTAGATTACGGGGATAACGGGCAAAATCTTCACGAGGGCCAAACTGGGTAGGATTTACAAAAATGCTGACAACAACAATATCGTTTTCTTTTTTTGCACGGCGCACCAGAGAAAGATGTCCCGAATGCAGAGCCCCCATGGTCGGAACGAATCCGATACGCCTCCCTCGACGACGGGAGGGCTCAAGGGCCTTACGAAGAGCACCGATTTTTTTAACAATCTTCATAGTCGTCAAAAAAAGAATAAATCGTGCTTAAACGTTTCTGATCTCATCTTTTGTAGGCATCGCCAACCAACAGATAAAATAAACCAAAATACCAAAACCCCAAAAAAGCGTACAAATCAAAAAAATGATTCGTATCAACGTCGGATCGATATTAAAATATTCACCCAATCCGGAACAAACCCCAGCTATCTTTTTTGAATCAGTCAATCGATATAATCTCTTCAATTTTTCTCATCCTCCCTCTTAAATCCATTCGATCCAGCAACCCTGAAACGGTCTCTTCTAAAACAGGGTGCTTCACTTTAGGATCCAAATCGTTGAGCGGTTTTAAAACAAACGATCTCTCATGCATCCTTGGATGCGGGATCTCAAGTCCCTCTTCTTTAATCATCCGGTTCCCGCACAACAGGATATCGAGATCAACTTCACGCGCTGCCCAACGTTCGCCTCTCGGCTTTCTGCCGGCCTGGCGCTCAATAGACTGAAGTGTTGAAAGCAACTGTTTTGGCTCCAAAAGAGACTCCATTTCCAAAACAGCGTTCAAATAATCTCCCTGCCCTTTGGGCCCGCCTTCAGCTTCAGTTTCATAAACAAAAGAAATTCTTTTAATTTGAACTTTCTGGTTTTCTTTTAAAAGAACAATGGCTTTTTTAATGTTAGCAAGCCTGTCGCCTAGATTAGAACCAATGCCGATATAATACAGCATAGAAAAATTAACAATTAACAATTAGCAATTAACAATTTAAAACAAAAAAGAGAACCTATAAATAACATATTTTTTCCCTTATCTCTTAATTGTTCATTTTTCATTGTTAATTCTTAATTGCACTTCTACATCATATCGATCAAATACACTTTCATGCGTTCGACGGCTTCTTTAAGTTTATCTTTATCGAGCGTCAAGGCAAACCGCGCGTATCCTTCCCCGTACTTTCCTAAACCAACCCCTGGGGTAGCAACGATATTAGCCCGTTCCAAAAGAATCGAACAAAATTCAACAGAAGATTTTATTTTACGCGGAAGCTTAAGCCATACATAAAAGGTCGCGTGCGGCTTATCGATCTTCCAACCGATATTTTGCAAACCTTCAACAAAAACCTGGCAACGTTCACCGTATATTTTATTATTTTGTTCAATGACCGACGCGCCGTCCCGCAGGGCCGCGATGCCTGCCACCTGGATCGCCTGAAAAATCCCGGAATCTATGTTGGACTTGACCTTGGCCAACGCTGAGATAACTTTTTCATTGCCGCACACCCAACCCACGCGCCAACCCGTCATGTTAAAAGTTTTTGATAAAGAATGAAACTCAACGCCAACTTCTTTTGCGCCAGGAACCTCAAGGAAACTCATGGGTTTTGTTCCATTGAAATACACTTCTGAATACGCCGCGTCATGACACACGATGATATTGTGCAACGTTGCGAACTGGACCACCTTATCATAAAAAGATCTATCCGCTACCGCAGACGTAGGATTATTCGGATAATTTAAAAACATAAGCTTGGCCTTATCAGCAACGCGAGGATTGATCGCGTCTAATTCAGGTAAAAAGCCATGCGATGCTTTTAAGGGCATCACTTGAGGCTTTCCATCAGCTAAAATTGTCGCGTTCTTGTAGGGCGGATACCCTGGATCAGGGATCAAGACAAAATCCCCTTTATCCAGGAAAGCGATCGGCATATGGGCGATACCTTCCTTAGAACCGATCAAAGGCAAAATCTCTTTTTCAGGATTCAAATCCACATTAAATCTTTTTTTATACCATTCGGCGATCGCAAGCCTGAATTCCGGCATACCCTGATCAAGGGCATAGCGATGATTTTTAGGGTCTTTCGCCGCCTCATACAACTTCTCGATAATAAAAGAAGGCGTCGGAATATCCGGATCGCCAACCCCTAAATCTATAATATTACGCCCTTCCTGCCTGGCCTTTCTCTTAGCTGCATCTATTTCAGCAAAAAGATAGGGCGGAAGACTTCCTAATTTTTTTGATACTGTAATATCCATTCTTACTTCTCCTTTAGTTAAGCGATAACAAAAAAACTATCCCTTAGTGTTTGCGAATACTTTTCAAAACATCTGCCATATTGTAAAGACCCTTGCTCTTTTCTGCGACAAACTTCATGGCTGCCAAAGCCCCCAAAACTAAGATATCCCTTGTTTTGGCAGAATGCGACAACTTGATCGTATCCCACGGGCTTTCAAAAATAATTTCATGATCACCGATAATCTCACCTTCCCGGATAGAGAGAATGTCTTCGTTTAAATTTCCTCCCTCGTCCTTAATAATCTGAGCCAGGAATTTTGCGGTTCCCGAAGGCGCATCTTTTTTATGAATGTGGTGGGCTTCTTTGATAGAGGCCTTATAATCCTGAGGCAATCGAAGGACCGCTTCACGCAAGAGATGAAACAGGGTATTGACGCCTAAAGACATATTGGGAGAAAAAACAATGGGGATCTTTTTTGCTGCCGATAAAATTTTCTTTTGTTCGTCGCTATTAAATCCCGTTGTCCCCAGGACAAGAGCCTTTTTGTACTTAAGGGCAACAGCAAGATGCTCCATAGAGCTTTGAGGAGCAGTAAACTCTATCAAGCCATCAACCTCTTTGATAGATTCAGGGGAAGAAACAACGTTGATACCGGAAATTTTTTTTCCGAACTCTGGATGATCTTCTCTCTCCAAGGCAACGACAACATCAAAATCTTTATCTTGAAGTGCCAGAGAGATGATCCGGCTGCCCATTCTTCCATAAGCGCCGCTCACCCCAAGCTTTATTATTTTTTTCATCATCTCTCACCTAAAAATCGCATTCCCCATACGTGAGTAAGGGGTAAAAATTATTTTATCAGCCCATATTTCTTCAGGGCGCTTTTTAATTTTGCCAGGTTCGCCTCTTCCATAGAACACATCGGCAGCCGCAAAGACGGTTCGCACATTTTCATGAGCCCCATCGCTGTTTTAACAGGGATTGGATTCGTCTCGATGAATGCCGCTTTGATCAACGGTAACATTTTATAGTGAAGGCGACGGGCTTCATTCAATCGTCCTTTATTAAAAGCAACAACAAGGGCCTTCACGTCACGAGGAATAATATTAGCCACAACAGAAATAATGCCCTCGCCGCCGATCGACATCAAAGGCAACGTCAGAGAATCGTCTCCTGAAATCATCGTTAGTTTTTTCCCGCAAAGAGCCATGATCCTCGACATCTGGTCCAAAGAACCACTCGCCTCTTTAACGGCAACAATATTTTTGCAGGATTGGACAAGGCGCAAGAATGTTTCCGGCTCGATATTAACGCCTGTGCGGGAGGCGATATTGTAAAGAATGATCGGAAGTTTTACTTTATCCGCAATCTCCTTAAAATGGAGATATAAACCTTTTTGAGTCGGTCGATTATAATAAGGCGACACCAATAAAAGACCATCAACGCCGCTTTGTTTGGCATGAGCGCTTAGTTCAATAGCCTCCTCAGTTGAATTAGAACCGGTCCCGGCAATAACAGGGATCCTTTTTCTGGCTGCACGCACACAGATATCAATAACACGTTCATGTTCTTCATAATTCAACGTCGCAGACTCCCCTGTCGTACCGCAAGGCACAACAGCATCTGTCCCGCTCTTAATATGAAATTCAACAAGCCGGACCAACGCATCTTCATCGACTTCATTTTTTTTCGTAAAAGGCGTTACCAGCGCCACCATGGAACCTTTAAACATAAAACCCCCTTAGGATTAAATTCAAAACACAAATAATTTGAGTCTATAGTCGATGGTCTATGGTCGATAGCTAAAAGATTTTTACTATAGACTATCGTCTATCGACTATTGACTAATACAATATTCTCCTTTAAAAACTATGTGTGCTTTTCCTTCCAACCAGACATTCGTGACAATTTTTTTTAATATTTTAAAATAGACTTTCAGCTCTTCCCCGCTTCTTGTGGCAACAAACACCCGATGCATTGAAGCTGAATCTTTCTGTTTTAAATTTCTCCTGGAATGGTTTAAAACAGCGATAATGGCCGAAGCCACAGAACCTGTTCCACATGCAAGCGTTTCGTCTTCCACGCCGCGCTCATACGTCCTTATACGAATATGCTCACCATCAATGACTTTTACGAAATCAACATTCGTCCCCGCAGGCTGAAAAATCTGGTGGTGACGGATCGCTCGCCCCAGCCTTTTTAAAGGGACCTTTTCTAAATCATCCACTTCGATAACGGCATGAGGAACGCCGGTATTCACGTAATCCGCTTCGTAGGCTTTGTTACCTACTTCCACCTTATAATCCAACCGAAGATCCAAAGGATCCGTCATTTTCAACTTAACACTTTGCGATTCTATCTCGGCCTCTAAATGGCCGGCCAATGTTTCAATGGTAATTTTTCTTTTTTTATTTTTAGCCGCATAATACAAGGCACAGCACCGCGCGCCGTTGCCGCACATTTCCGCTTCAGAGCCATCTGCATTAAAGATTCTCATGCGCACATCGGCTTTTTTTGACTCTCCAAGCAAAAGAATGCCATCAGCGCCTATCCCAAATTTCCGATCGCAAATTTTTTTAATTAAAGGCACATTACGTGCTACATTCACAGCAAAGCGCTCTTCCATGACAACAAAATCATTTCCAGACCCCTGCATTTTAGTAAATTTGATCATCTTCATATTTTGACAACTTTCTCATGTTGCACTAAATCCTGAAAACTCTCCCGTGCTCGAATCAAATAATATTTGCTACCCCTCACCATAACTTCAGCCGCCCGGCAGCGTGAATTGTAGTTAGAAGACATCGAAAATCCATAAGCACCAGCACTCATAACCGCCAATAAAGCACCCACATCCACCCACGGCATCAATCTATCTTTGGCCAGAAAATCGCCGCTTTCACAGATAGGGCCGACCACATCGCATTTTTTTAAAATATTTTTGTCTAAACCGGCATTTTTCGACAAGGGTTGAATTTCATGATAAGCCCCATATAACGAAGGCCGCACCAGGTCATTCATCCCGGCATCAACAACAATAAAACGTTTCGCCGAAGTCTCCTTGATATAGCGGACCCTTGTCACCAGAATTCCGCCGTTACCCACAATAAACCGCCCAGGCTCTAAAATAATTTTCAAACCTGTTTTCTTTAAAATCGGCACCACTTTGTGTGCGAATTCTTCAGCTGTTTGCGGCTTCTCTTCTTTATAAATGATCCCAAGCCCTCCCCCGATATTAAGGTATTCAAGGCGGACATCCATTCTCTTTAATTCATCAATAAAATTGACGATCCGGCGAAGCGCCGCTAAAAAAGGATCCACTTGGGTAATCTGGGAACCGATATGCACGTGCAAACCCAAAAATTGAACATTTTTAAAATTTTCCCTGTTTAAAAAAATAATACGGGCTGTATCGAAATCAACGCCGAATTTACTCTCAACAGTACCTGTTGTGATATAACGATGGGTGTGAGGATCAATGTTCGGATTGATGCGGATACAGACACGCGCCTGTTTCTTTAGCGTTGTCGCCACCTCGCTGATCAAACTTAATTCCTGCAGCGATTCGACATTGAAAAAAAGAATTCCTGTTTTAACGGACTCTTCAATTTCCTCTCTTGATTTTCCAACGCTGGCGTAAACAATGCGCTTAGGCATCGCGTGAACTTTTTTCGCGCGGTACAACTCTCCCCCAGAAACAATATCTAAGCCCGCCCCATTCTTGACCAAAAGCCTGAGAATAGAAAGATTTGAGTTGGACTTAACGGAAAAACAAATCAAAGGTGCGAGCGCCGCGAATGCCTTTTTCAGCTTCAAGAAATGGTCAAGGATTGTATGCGAACTATAAACATACAAAGGTGTAGAAAATTTTCTGGCCAGATCCTCCACACAGGTATTCTCACAATACAAGCGGTTGTCTTTATAGTTAAAATCGTGCATGATTACTTTCTCCGGATTGATTTCTTTAAATTAACGGAAAAAACGGGATTCAGCCTTTTTAAAACATCGCTCTTATTAAACAGTTCAGAAAATTGTTTTAATTCCCCTTCCTTCATATCTTTGATCTTTTTGTTTTCCGACAAAGAATATTGGATGAGTTTTCCGACAATTTCATGCGCCTTCCTGAACGCGATACCTTTTAAAACAAGATAATCAGCCAGGTCTGTGGCATACAGGGATTCATCTTTCAATTGCTCACGAAGCTTGTCCTCATTAATTGTCACGGTCTTCAAAAGTTGGCAAAGGATCCCGCATTCATAGCGGACAATATCTAAAGATGAAAAAAGAGGCTGCTTATCCCATTGCATATCGCGGTTGTATGACAAAGGTAATCCCTTCATCGTTGTCAAAACAGCGACCAGGTTACCATAAAGAATGCCTGAGGCTCCCCGCATTAATTCAAGGGAATCAGGATTCTTTTTCTGAGGCATGAGTGAACTGCCTGTACAAAACTCATCCCCCAATTCGATAAAATTAAACTCTTTTGTCGACATAAGAATAAAATCTTCGCAGAACCGCGAGACATGCATGCCGATAATCGCTAAGGCCGACAACAACTCAACCAAAAAATCCCTGTCGCTGACATTAACCAGGCTGTTTTTCGGCGGTAAAATCTCATACAAAGGATCGTTCATCCCCAGATCTTTTAAGGCTTTTTTGATCTCAGCCTTATAAATAGCCGCCGGGATCGCTGTCCCGGCCAAAGCACCGGAACCCAAAGTGATCTCAAGCCTCCCAAAAAAACATTCCAAACGTGAAGCATCCTCTAAGAACATCGCCTCATACGCCCCCAGATAATCCCTAAAATAAATAACCTGGGCATGCTGCATATGCGTGAACCCGGGAATGATCAAAGATGCGTGTTTTGTCCCAAGGACAAAAAGACTTTTTTTCAATTCTAAAAGAACATGATATAAATACACGGCTTCCTGCAAACAATAAAGCTTCGTATCAAAAACAACCTGATCATTACGCGAACGGCAGGTCTGCAATTTTTGAACAGCCGCACCCGCTTTCTTTTCCAAGCTGTTTTGCAAACACGTATGAATATCTTCCGCAGCCGGATCAAACTGAAACGCGCCCTTTTTGACATCCGACAGCAACCCTTTAATACTTTTCTTCAAAGAAGAAAATTCATGCTTAGAGAGAAGATTCGCGCCTGCTAAGACATAAACGTGCAAAAAAGACCCTATCAGGTCACACTCCGCCAATCGATAATCTGTTGCTATCGAAGAACTAAATTTTTCAAGCAGCGGATGCATCTCTTTCGTAAACCGTCCACCCCATAATTTCTTAGACATACAAAACCTCGATTTTAGCCCCACGTTTCACGCCTCACGTATCACGTTAAAAGCTTTTAACGTGTAACTTGTAACCTGTAACATGTGACGTATTTACTTTTGAAACGGTAATCCCCAGAGCCGGATGAACCCTTCAGCCAGCTTCTGATCGAATTTATCTTTTTCTGTATAGGTCGCAAGAGATTCTTTATACAATGAATACGGCGACTTGCGCCCGATAACAATGCATTGCCCTTTGAATAATTTAAGGCGCACAGAACCTGTCACGTTCTTCTGGGTCTCTTTAATAAACGCATCAAGCGATTTTTTCAAATCAGAATACCATAAACCATAATAAACAAGTTCAGCGTATTTCTGTTCCAAAGACTGCTTAAAGTGCAAAAGCTCGCGGTCTAAAACAAGGCTCTCTAAGTCCTTATGGGCTGCATAAAGACACGTCGCTGCAGGAAACTCATAAATCTCCCTGGATTTAATCCCAACAAGCCTGTTCTCCACCATGTCCACGCGGCCAACGCCGTTCTTTCCAGCGATCGCGTGAAGTGTTTTTATCAGCGATTCCAATTCATATTTTTTTCCATTGATCTTTGTCGGGACACCTTTTTCAAAATCAATTTCAATCACGCTGGGTTTCGACGGCGCATCCTCAGGAGCCAAAGTCATCTGATACGCATCTTCAGGAGGCGCGGCATAGGGATCCTCCAAAATACCGCACTCGATGCTGATGCCCCAGAGATTCTTATCAATGCTGTAAACTTTTTTCTTAGTGACATTTAAAGGTATGTTATGCCGTTTTGCATAATCAATCTCTTCTTCGCGGGATTTAAACTCCCACTCCCTTACCGGCGCCACGATCTCAAGCCTCGGGTCAAGGATATGGGCCGTCACTTCAAAACGCACCTGATCATTACCTTTGCCCGTACAACCATGGCCTATAGCCGTAGCTTTTTCCCGATGGGCCACTTCGACCAAATGCTTGGAAATAAGAGGACGCGTTAACGCTGTTGCCAAAAGATATTTACCTTCATAAGCGGCGTTCGCCTGTAATGTCGGCAGCACAAAATCCTTCACAAACTCCTGCTTTAAATCACCGACATAAACACGCTTGGCGCCGGTTTTTAAAGCCCTCTTCTCAACTTGTTCGAAATCTTCTCCCTGCCCTACATCACCAATATAAGCGACAACTTCATAACCCCTGTCTTTGAGCCATTTAATTGCGCACGATGTGTCTAATCCACCTGAATAGGCTAGAACAACTTTTTTCATAAAAACCCCTCATCTTCGCTGATCGGCTCATTAGCTGTTTAGCTCTCTAGTAAATACTTTTTACTAAACAACCAATCAGCTAAACACCTAAGCAGCCTAGTTTATTTTCCCAATAACTTTAACATAATGGCTTTTTGTACATGCAGCCTGTTTTCCGCTTCATCGAAAACAACAGAATTCGAGCTATCCATCACTTCATCAGAAATCTCCAGCCCACGATGAGCCGGCAAACAATGCATCACCAAAACATTTTTTTTGGCTACAGACACCAACTCTTTATTAATCTGGTATTTTTTAAAAATCTTGGCGCGCCTGGCCGCTTCCTTCTCCTGACCCATACTCGCCCACACATCCGTATAAAGAACATCCGCATCTTTGGCCGCTTCTTTCGGGTCCTGCGTCACAGCAATCAAAGCCCCTGTTTTTTGACCCTGCGCCTGAGCAAGGGTGAGAATATTTTTATCAGGCGTAAATCCTTTAGGGCAGCCGATCTTCATATTAATGCCAAGCATGCTTGTGATCTGCAAGAGTGAATGCGCTACATTATTGCCATCACCGATATAACTCAACGTCAGCCCCTTAAGGTCTCCACGCTTTTCTTTCAAAGTAAAAATATCAGCCAGGGCCTGGCAAGGATGATGCAGATCGCTTAAACCGTTGATCACAGGGACAAGCGAAAATTGCGCCAAATCTTCAACTTCTTTATGTTTAAAAACACGTGCCACGATCAAATCCAGGTAACGCGACAGCGTCAACGCAGCGTCTTTAATAGTTTCGCGAACGCCGATATTAACCTCCGCCGGACTCAAAGACATACATTGGCCGCCTAATTGCCAAACACCCACCTGAAAAGAAACACGTGTTCGTAAAGACGGTTTTTGAAAAATAAGGCCAACGGCTTTATTTTTAAAACTATCCTGGAATCTGTTTTTTTTCAATTCCTCTGTCCGCTTGAACAACGCGTTAATTTCTTCAACAGAAAAATCTGAAACAGAAAGAAAATCTTTGGTCTTAGCCATGAGACACTCCCCTTAAAACTTTCTCCAAAATTCTTATCATCGTATCGATCTGTCGTTTTGTCACGTTCAACGCCGGCATGAGCCGTAAAACAAAATCATGCGTACAATTGATCAAAAGGCCTTCTTTAAGGCACGCCTCAACAACCTCTTTACCCTTTATGTTAAGCTCCACGCCAATCATCAGCCCTAACCCCCGGACATCTTTAATGACCGGACAATTCTTCTGAAGTTTTTTTAATTTCTCAAACAGATAAGGCGACATTTTTAACGCGTTCCCAAGCATTTTATCTTTTTGGATCGCTTTGAAAACCCCTAACGCCGCCTTACATACCAATGGACTTCCGCCAAAAGTCGAGGCGTGCATGCCCGGTTGCAGGATATCGGCGATTTTATTCGATGCCACCATACATCCAATGGGCAAGCCGCCGCCCAAAGATTTTGCCAATGTAATAATATCAGGAACGATATCGTAATTTTGAAAACCGAACATCTTTCCCGTGCGACCGATGCCTGTTTGAACTTCATCAATGATTAAGAGCATCTTCTTTTCATCGCAAAGCTTGCGAAGATTCTTCATAAAATCAGCGCTTGCGACATTGATGCCTCCCTCGCCCTGAACGACTTCAATCAATATCCCGATTGTTTTTTCGTTCACCGCGGCACAAACTGCCTGAAAATCATTGAAAGGCACATTGGTCTTAAAACCCTCAACCAACGGCTCAAACCCCTTTTGATATTTTTTCTGGCCTGTGGCCGTGATCGTAGCCAACGTCCTGCCATGGAAAGCATTTTCAAATGTTATGATCTCATAACGCGGGTGCAAAGGATCTTTGGCCCCAAACATGCGGGCCAGTTTGATAGCGCCTTCATTAGCCTCAGCCCCTGAATTAGAAAAGAATACCTTCCCGGGAAAGGTCAAACGAATAATTTCATCAGCTAATTTAGCCTGGGTCGGATTGAAAAAATTATTCGGCAAATGGATGAGCTTGCCGATCTGATGACGCACCGCGCTCATCACAGCCGGATGGCAATAGCCCACATTACCCACGCCCCAACCAGGGAAAAAATCCAGGTATTCTTTACCGTCGATATCGACCAACTTCATGCCCTTGCCTTTGACAAAGATGTAAGGCATCTTCGTGTAGGTCGGCATGATGTGGTCTTCGTAAGATTGAAAAATTTGATCTTTAGTCATTTTCAGCTTTCAGTCTTCAGCTTTCAGTCTTCAGACAAAACAATTTAGCTAATGTCTGACGACTGATGACTGACGACTTATTTTACAATTTCCGTTCCAACGCCCTGATCCGTAAAAATTTCCAGCAATAACGCGTGCGGAATCCGCGCGTCAATAATATGCGTCTTTTTCACATTTCCTTTAAGTGCATCCAGGCAGGCATTCACCTTCGGGATCATACCCCCCTGGATCACGTTCTGTTCAATCAAAGTCTTGATATCACGAACCTCTAAACTCCCGATTAAAGACTCCGAATCATCTGGATTACGCATCACCCCGCGCACATTTGTTAATAAGACAAATTTTTCAGCATCAAGGGTAGCGGCGATATGCGACGCCGCTTCATCAGCGTTAATGTTATAAACCACCTTTTTTTCATCAATGCCCATCGGGCATATAACAAGAATGGAATTTCCCTTCCATTCTTTTTCAATCAGTTCTTTGTTGACTTCTTTGACCACGCCGACAAATCCCATGTCGACACTGCTTGAGATTTTCTTCGCTTTAATAAAACCGTTATCCTTGCCATTCAAACCAACGGCCAAGCCGCCGATCTCATTGATCTCGCTGACGATCATCTTGTTCAATTCCTCAAGCTCTTCTTCGACAACTTCAAGCGTCTCGGCATCAGTCACACGCATGCCATCGACAAACTCAGATTTTTTGCCGATTTTTTTCAGCTTCTCAGAAATATTCGGCCCGCCCCCATGAACAAGGGCCGTCTTGATTCCCATAAAACTTAAAAAAACCAGATCCTCTAAAACACCGCGGCGAATAGAATCTTCACTTAAAATGCTGCCGCCATACTTAATAACAAAAGCTTTTTTCCTGAATTGTTTGATATAGGGCAAAGCCTCTATCAATACATCTGCTTTTTTTATAGCCTCATCCATAATTTCCTTTTAGTTGTAATCCGCGTTAATCTTCACATAGTCGTACGATAAATCCGACGTATACACGCTATACGTCCCTTTTCCGTACGCGATATCAATATCAATCACAACCGTGCGGTCCTTTAAAAATTTATTATCCTGGATTTTGCACGGCTTGCCATCTTTAAAAACAGCTTTTTTATTAATAACGATATTCAATTTCTCACCCGACAGGTGAGAATCAACAGACCCAAGCGCCGCAGCAATGCGGCCCCAATTAGGGTCGCACCCGAACATGGCGCATTTAAAAAGATTCGAATTTGCAACGCTAAAGGCGAGCCTTTTAGCTTCAGCGCGGTCATGAGCGCCTCGCACATTGACTTGAATGAATTTTGTCGCACCCTCAGCGTCCTTAACAAGCATAGTGGCTAAGCCAGAACAAATCTCAGCCAAGGCCTCTTGAAACACTTTGGCCTCTTTAGAACCTTTCTGAATGAGTTTATTGCCCGCCTCGCCGTTAGCCAGGATGAGGGCTGTATCATTAGTGCTCATACAACCATCAATAGTAATGGCATTGAATGTAGCTTCCGCAGCTTCTTTCAAAGCTTCTTCCTGCGCCGCTTTTGCAATGGCCGCGTCCGTAAATAAAAAGACGAACATCGTGGCGCATTTTAAATCAGGAGCGATCATTCCGGCGCCTTTAGCAACCCCTGAAATCGTAATTTCTTTATTCATAATTTTGAATTTCAAAGCCACTTCTTTAGGAAAAGTATCCGTGGTCATTATTGCGGACGCCGCACTGGAAAATCCTTTTGAAGACAACTCTGAAACAACGTGTTCAACACCTTCTTCGATTTTTCCAATCGGAAGAGGCACACCGATAATTCCGGTCGAAGCAACCAGGACTTCTGTCTTTCGAACCCTTAATGCCTCAGACACCCATTGGGCGGTTTGCCCTGCGTCCTCAATCCCCTTTTTCCCTGTCATGCAATTTGCATTGCCGCTGTTGGCAATCACGGCATGCACGGAACCGCTCTTTAAATGCTTCTGGCTGATCACAACAGGCGCGGCCTTTATTTTATTGGCCGTAAACATCCCGCTTGCCACACACGGCGCTTCAGAATAAAAAAGCGCGAGATCTTTTTTATTGTTTTTCTTTATCTGAGCGCTGATGCCAGCCGCTTTAAACCCCAAGGGAAGAATCCCTGAATTAATCAACAACTTCATAACAAAGCCATCTCCTCATCGAAACCGCACATAAGATTCATATTTTGAACAGCTTGTCCTGCGGCACCCTTGATCAAATTATCGATCACGGACACAACAACAAGCAATTTTTTAGACGCATCGACCACGAGCCCGATATCGCAGAAATTTGTCCCCACCACATCTTTAAGCTCAGGCAATTTTCCCAAAGGCTTCACGCGTACAAAAGGCTCGTTCTTATAAAAATTCCTGTACATCGCTTCGATCTTTTCGGGCTCGACACTTTTATTAAGCTTGATATAGATCGTCTCAAAGATACCGCATTTAATAGGCAAAAGATGCGGACAAAAAGTCACGTTCACACGGGAAAGCGAAACTTTTGATAATTCCTGGTTGATCTCCGGCGAATGCTGATGAACATTATATTTATAGCCTTTGAAATTTTCATTAACTTCAGGAAAAATATATTCAAGGGCCACTTTTTTCCCTGCCCCGCTGACTCCTGACTTAGCATCGATAATAATGCTATCGCGATCAGCAAAACCGGACACAAGAGCCGGCACAATCCCTAAAATGGCAGCTGTCGGATAACAGCCGGGGTTGGCCACGCAACGCGTCTTTTTAATTTTTTCCCTGTACAACTCTGGCAAACCATAAACAAACTTGGAAATATTTTTTTTATCTTTGTGTGCCTTATGATACCACTCTTTATAAATACCGGCGTTTTTAAGACGGTAGTCAGCGCTTAAATCAACGATCATCTTGTTCTTTTTAACAAAAGCCGGCACCACGTCCATAGATACCGTATGAGGCAACGCCAGGAACAAAAGATCACATTGTTCCGACGCTTTAAAAACAGAAAAATTCTCACATTTCGTATCACAACGTTTTTTAAAATGAGGGAATATCTCGGAAATAGGCGTCGCCTTTTCCAGCGTCGCCGCCAGATATGTCACGCGCACACCCGGATGCTTAATCAATATCTTGATCAGCTCTTCTCCCGTATAACCCCGTGCTCCAATCACGCCAACTTTTATCATAAAATCCTCATTTGATAGTTATAAGATTTTTTTGATTCTTTTCCGCCGATAATCATTAAAACGTCGTCTATTATGGTAAGATAAAAAACACAACTCGTCAAGGATTTTCGTCGGAAACTTGCATTATTTTTTACTGCCTCATAAATAAAAAGACCGCCAGTGGTTTTGGCGGTCTTGATTATTCATTGTTAATTTTTAATTGTTAATTGACCATTACCTCTTAGTCCACTGGAATCTCTTTCGAGCCCCCTTCTGTCCGTATTTCTTGCGCTCTCTTGTCCTTGGATCACGAGTTAAAAATCCACCTTTTCGTAAGATCGAGTGATATTCATCGTCCAATGTTGAAAGGGCGCGGGAAATGCCATGTCTTAAAGCCCCTGCCTGACCGGTAAGCCCACCGCCGTCTACCAATGCCGCAACATCAAATTTGTTGAGCGTATTGGTCGCGATAAAAGGCTGCTGGATAATAATCCGATCGGTTTCCCGGGGAAAATACTTGTCATACGCGACGCGATTGACGACAATTTTGCCATCTCCCTGAAATAGCTGAACTCGGGCTGCGGCTTCTTTGCGTCTTCCTGTAGCTTTAATTTTCACCTGTTCGTTCATTCTCTCAACCTCTTTTTAAACGCTTAATCGATTTTTAAAGTTAAAAAATTTACTTTTTTATAAGGATGTACATCACCGGCATACACTTTAAGTTTTTTCAGCATCTGGCGCGACAAAGGATTGGCCGGAAGCATTTTACGTACCGCAATCTTGATCACGTCTTCTGGCTTTTTCTCAAGCATCACCTCTAAAGAGGTGCTCTTCAAACCACCCGGATAACCGGAGAAATTCAAATATTGCTTTGTCTTAAGTTTTTTGCCTGTCACTCTGATTTTCTTTGCATTGATCACAACCACATTATCACCCATATCGAAATTGGGCGTGTACGTAGGCTTATGCTTGCCTCTGATAACTGTGGCGACTCTGGACGCAAGGCGACCGAGAATTTTTTCTTTGGCATCTACCAGATACCACTCTTTCGGGGTAGAAGCTGTATTTGTCTGATTAGCTGAGTATGTTTTCATAAGGCGTAAAATATAACATAACCACCGGATGATGTCAACTTTTATTTTTCAACAATTCTGTTTAGGCTACCTTGTGCGCACGGGCGGACCTGCTCCAAAAATTCACAAGAAAATACCATTTCCAACCACAAAGGATTCAACATGTTAGGACAAATTAACTCAAAGGGAATTTTTGCGAGTATTTTCAAAAATAATTACCGCGCCACTTAAAAAAAGAATTAAAAAACAAATTCCCGTAGGGATAACCGCAGGGATCACGCGCCGTTTAAAATAAGCTTCATTGTTCAAATAGAGATATGCCAAATCCGTTTCTCCAATTTTTTTAAGACTATAGCGCTTCATCACCTCAAGCCGTTTACCCTGCTCCTCTCTATTCAATTCCTTAAACCACAACACAAAACGGGCATGCTGAACAGGATCAAAGGATTCAAAAGGATTTACTTCCCGAAGCATGGCGCCTGAGGTCGCCCTGTCTGAAAACGCGGCGATCATCCCCGCGGCATAATCATAATTGGAATAAAAGATATCGTCGGAGTCAGAATATTGCATCAAAAGTGCGACCGTCGGTGCGACGAACTTTTCATTATAGAACGTCTCACTTTTAGGGGTCCGCGAGGCGCTTTGAATCAGCTGGCCACCGATCCAGGATTTACAAACAATGTCCGGACTCTTTTTAAAAGGAGAAAAAAGAATCAGGGGGGTGAAAAAAACAAACTCAAAAATAAGAATAACGAAAAAGAAAAATACGGCGATCCTTTTAAAAGAACGCGACAGCCAGCCTCTCGCCTGGGCCAATAGAAGCGCAGCCAAAAAAGAAAAAGGAATAACGCCCTGCCCTGACAAGAATCTGTCCCTGTTTGTTGCAATCAACAACGACATTCCACAAAGCAACGCAAAGAAAAAAACATAATCACCTTTCTTTTTAAAAGCAAGAATAGCGCCGCCGGCCGCCAAAAGAAATAATACCGGATTGATCTCTGCCGTATAAAATTCAAACGTCTTGATCGGCCTAAAAAAAGAATAGAACTTAAGTTCATGCAGCAATAAAGGCAGCGCCAGGATGACCGCCGATAAACAGATAAAAAGCAATCGCCTTGCGTCTTTGCGTTGAAAAAAAGAATAGCAAACAAACGCCGCAATCATAAGCCAGGGCATTAAAGAATGCGCATACAAGGACAAGGCAAGACAAATAGATGAAGACACCGGCTTTTGTTTTTTAAAAAAATAGAACGAAGAAAAACCCAGCATAAAACTTAAACTAAATGGGATGTTATTCACTATGGACAAATAGAGCGAATGAGATGTCCCCATGAGAAAAATGCTGAAAAAAGATACTTCTGAACTGACAAGACTCCTGACAATAAACCAGGCAAGCAGTAAAAATGACGGGAAAATGAAAAAATCAAACAAACGGGCTATCTGAAGAGGCGCAACCCCATTTTTAAATAAAATAAGTTCCAGGAAATGAAACAGCGGTGGATATAAATGCGGACGGCCAGTGGGCGCGTATTCCCAAAACGCCTGCCCCACCCACCCTCCAGCATCATCAAAACCCCTCATGGTAACCAAATGATAATAACAATCCATGAAAAACGGAAGCTTAGGCCAATCTGTAAAGTAGACAAAAATTACAGCTACAATACTAAAGAGTGCATAAAAATCCCATCGGGATATCGAATTTTTTTTATTCAAAACTTGTGCGCTATTCATCATAATCAACCTTTAAAAGATACAAGCCCTGGGCAGGCGCGCATAAACCAGCGGCCCTCCTGTCTTTCTTCGCCAGGATATTCTTTAAGGACCCTTTGGGCAGGCGGCCTCTTCCAATATCGCAAAGAGTCCCTGCAATGTTGCGCACCATGCCCCGCAAAAACCCTTTAGCCTCAATATCGATCAAGACGAGATCCATACCTTTTAAAAAAGGAAAAGTATCCGAAGGACTGCATTTTCTGACACAAATGCCATTGATCGTCGCCATAGGGCTTCTTAGGGCTTTTTCACTGGCCTGAAACGATTTAAAGTTGTGCTTTCCCTCGAGGCATCGCGCTTCTTTCCTCATTAAAGAAATGTTTAAAGGAAATCTCACCCAATAGCCGTATTGGGACAAAAAAAGAGGCCTCGTCGCAGTATTAATGATAACGTAACGATACGTTTTCGCCAACGCTTTAAACCTTGCGTGAAACCCATCACGCGCTTTTTTCGCGTCAATCACAACGATATCTCGCGGCAAAATCCCATTGATCGCGATTTTTAATTTTTCGGCTTCAATAAATCTGTCAGTTTTGAAATGAGCCACCTGGGCTATGGCATGCACGCCGCTATCTGTACGCCCGGATCCTTCAATGGTTATATTTTTTTGGAATAATTTTTTTAACGCTAACTCTATTTCCTGCTGGATTGTTTTTAACTGTGGCTTTGTTTTTTTCTGATGACTGACGCCTGAGGATCGACGGCTGACTTGCGTCTGCCATCCAGCATACTTTGAACCATCGTAGGAAATAATCAGCTTATAGGTAGGCATATAAATAAAAAAGGCTAAGGTTAAGATCAAGATTAAGAAAAACTAAAAATTTTCTAAACCTTAACCTAAACCTTAACCTTAAATTGCCTTTCGTGCAATAGTTATTTCTTTATCAAAACTTCCGCGATCTGCACCGCGTTAGAAGCAGCACCTTTACGTAAATTATCCGCCACAACCCACAGCCACAGACCCTTTTCATCAAGAGGGTCTTTTCGGATACGGCCAACAAAAACCTCATCTCGGCCACAGGCATCAACAGGCATAGGATACTGGCCATCCTTAATATCATCAATAACGATGATCCCAGGAGCCGAGGCCAAGGCCTTCTTAACTTCCGCGATATCCAAAGGCTTTTGGGTCTCTATATAAATCGATTCGCTATGGCCGATCGCAACAGGCACGCGCACGGTCGTCGCGGAGATCTTCATCTTAGGCGCATGCATGATCTTGTGGGTCTCTTTTACCATCTTCCACTCTTCAGTGGTAAAGTCAGCTTCGCTGGCCGAGCCAATATGCGGGAACAGATTAAAAGCAATGCGTTGCGCCAATGCCTCCGGCTTAAAGCTTTGGCGTTCCAGCGCCGCCTTAGTCTGTTGATACAATTCCTCAACAGCCTTGCTTCCTGCACCTGAAGCCGCCTGATACGTTGACACAATCACTTTTTTAATTTTAGATAATTTATGGAGTGGCGCTAAAGCCACAACCATCTGGATCGTCGAACAATTCGGATTCGCAATGATCCCGCGCGCCTTACACTTTTTGACATCTTTTGGATTAACTTCAGGAACCACGAGAGGAACATCCGCTTCCATGCGGAAATCCGCGCCGTTGTCAATAACGACAGCGCCGCACTTAACAGCTTCAGGGGCGTAGGTCACAGCAGCACCCTTCTCGCCTTCAGTCCCGGCGAATAAAGCGATATCTATTCCTTTAAAAGCCTCCGCTGAAATCTGATCAACATGATACGTTACACCGTCAACAGTAATATCCCGGGCGCTGCGCGCCAAAACTTTTAAATTACCAACGGGAAAATTACGCTGTTTTAAAACCTTAAGCATTTCGATGCCAACAGCACCGACGCCGACAACTGCAACATTATATTTTGCTTTTTTACGCATGATAACACCCTTTATATTCTTGTCTCACGTCACACGCATCACGTCTCACGTTAAAAACTTTTGACGTGCAACTTGCAACGTGTGACAATTTTTTACAGGTTCTTTACCACCAAATCCCCAACCTCAGTTGTTGAATACCCCATCTTTCCAGCGGCAAGAGACGTTATTTTTGTTGAAACCAATTTAATAACCGCATCTTCAATGGCTTTAGCGGCCTTGACTTCACCTAAATTTTCAAGCATCATGCCCGCTGCGCAGATAGCAGCCAAGGGATTAATGACATTTTTCCCCGTATACTTAGGCGCTGAACCTCCGATAGGTTCAAACATGGAAACACCGGCAGGATTGATATTACCGCCGGCAGCGATACCCATGCCGCCTTGTATCATAGCTCCCAGATCTGTAATAATATCCCCAAAAATATTATCTGTAACAATAACATCAAACCACTCAGGGTTTTTAACAAACCACATGGTCGTTGCGTCAACATGAGCATAATCTGTTTTTACATCCGGATATTCTTTCGCTACTTCATTAAACGTCCGCTGCCATAAATCCCAGGCATACGTCAGAACATTTGTTTTACCGCAAAGCGTCAGCTGTTTTCTTTTATTACGTTTACGCGTAAATTCAAACGCATACCGTATACAGCGCTCAACACCTTTACGTGTATTGTAAGAGATTTGGAGTGCGACCTCCTGGGGCGTGCCCTTATCCTTAAATTCACCCATCCCCTTATAAATACCTTCGCTATTTTCACGCACAACAACAAAATCGATATCTTCCGGCTTTTTATCTTTAAGAGGACAGAAGGCCGAATTATAAAGTTTCACCGGGCGAAGATTGATGTACTGATCTAAAGCAAATCTTAATTTAAGGAGAACCCCTGTCTCGATAATCCCTGGCTTAACATCCGGATCACCGACAGCGCCGAGATAAATGGCGTTGTATTTCTTCAATTCCTGGACATCGACATCATCAACAAGCTTGCCTGTCTTTAAATATCTTTTTCCGCTAAAATCGAATTCTTTTGTTTCAAACTGAAAGTTAAATTTTTTGCTGGCTGCTTCTAAAACTTTTAAACCCTCACGAACGACTTCCGGGCCTGTCCCATCACCACCGATAACTGCGATCTTATACATAGATAACTCCATTTAATGAACAATGAAAAATTAACAATGAACAATTAAAAGCGTTTTTTGAATTTCAATTGTTCATTCTTCATTGTTAATTGTTAATTTCTTTTTTCTTTTACCCAATTCACCAATCCGCCCTTTTCAACAATCGCGCAGACAAAATCAGCGAAAGGCGCAGCATGATAAACCGAATTCTTAGTTAAATTCTTAATCGTCCCCGAAGAAAGATCAACGTCTAATTCATCTCCCGCATCTATCTCATCGGCGTCCCTTAATTCAATAATGGGTAATCCGATATTAATGGCATTGCGGTAAAAAATCCTGGCAAAACTCTTGGCGATCACAAGAGAAACCCCGCAACCCTTAATGGAAATAGGCGCGTGCTCTCTCGATGACCCACAGCCAAAATTATTCCCAGCAACGATGATATCCCCGGGCTTTACTTTTTTGGAAAAATCAGGATCAATGATCTCCATACAACGAGATCCCAATTCTTTGGGATCAGTCGTATTCAAATACCGAGCCGAAATAATGTCATCGGTATTAACATCATTACCAAATTTGAATACTTTACCTTTTATAATCATACAACCTCATCCGGATGCGTGATAAATCCCGTGACAGCACTTGCCGCAGCCACAGCAGGATTTGAAAGATAAACAAAACTATCCTTATGCCCGATACGGCCCTGAAAATTCCTGTTGGTCGTGGCCAGACACGCCTCCCCTTCGGCTAAAATACCCATATGCCCGCCCAGACAAGGTCCGCATGTCGGCGTTGAAACAACGCCACCGGCTTTAACAAAAATTTCAAGCAGGCCCTCTTTCATCGCCTGCAAATAAATTGCCTGGGTCGCTGGTATAACAACAAGACGAACCTTAGGGTCGACCTTCTTGCCTTTTAAAATTTTAGCAGCAATCCTTAAATCGGATATTCTTCCATTCGTGCATGAACCAATGATAACCTGGTCCAACCTTATTTTACCCACCTTGCTTACAGGCTTGGTATTGCTGGGCAAATGCGGCATCGCCACAATCGGCTCCCACTTAGACACATCATATTCCCTGACTTCCTTGTACGATGCGTCAGGATCTGACTTCAAAACATCACAAACAGCGCATCCCTTGGCGCATTTTGAAATTTTATGGCCATGAGCGGCCGCGACATATTCTTTTGTGATTAGATCCGGCTCGATAATACCTGACTTACCGCCGGCTTCAATCGCCATGTTGCACATGGAAAAACGGCTATCCATGTCCATATGACGGATCGCCTCTCCGGTAAATTCCATAGCGCAATAACGAGCCCCTTCAACGCCTATGTCACCTATGCAATAAAGAATAAAATCTTTACCACTCACCCATTTAGGCGTCTTGCCGCGAAAAACAAATTTAATCGATTCAGGGACTTTAAGCCATACATGCCCTGTCATCCAAGCCACAGCCAGATCCGTTGAACCAATCCCGCTTGAGAAAGCGCCCAAAGCTCCATACGTACATGTATGCGAATCAGCGCCGATCACCAGGTCCCCTGGCTTGACCAAGCCTAATTCCGGCAAAAGCGCATGTTCAATTCCCATGCGGCCGACTTCATAATAATGTTTAATTTTATGCTTGGCGGCGAAATCACGAAGGCGCTTTGCCTGCTGAGCACTTCTAATATCTTTTGCCGGCGTAAAATGATCCGGGATAAGAGCAATCTTCTCGTTATCAAAAACCTTTTTAAAACCCGATTTTTCAAACTCCTCGATCGCGATAGGAGCTGTTATATCGTTCCCAAGTGTAAAATCCACACGCGCCCAGATAAACTCATGCGGCTTAACGGTTTTCTGGCCGCAATGTCTGGCTAATATTTTTTCTGTAATTGTCTGGTTCATATTCAGCTTTCAGTCTTCAGCTTTCAGTCTTCAGACAAAACAATTTAGCTGATGTCTGACGACTGATGACTGACGACTTTTTATTCTTTAAATTCTTTCACCGCAAGAGTGGCGTTGTGCCCACCAAATCCAAGGGCATTTGAGATAGCTGCGTGGACTTTCAAACCTCTGGCTTTATGCGGGACATAATCCAAATCACAATCAGGGTCTTTCGTGTCCAGATTGATCGTTGGCGGAACAACGCTATGTTTCATCGCGAGACAACAAACAATAAATTCAACGCCGCCTGCAGCTCCAAGCAAGTGCCCTGTCATGGATTTTGTGGAACTAACAGGAATTTTATATGCATGAGCTCCAAAAAGTTTCTTAATGGCCAATGTTTCGATCTTATCATTCAAAAGGGTTGAAGTACCATGCGCATTGATATAATCAATATCTTCAGGCTTAAGCCCTCCGTCCCGCAAAGATGCCCCCATGGCCCGTACACAGCCGTCGCCCGATGGATCAGGCGCCGTGATATGATACGCATCACCTGACATCCCATAGCCGGCAACTTCGGCGTAAATCCTGGCCCCTCTTTTCAAGGCATGTTGAAGTTCTTCCAATACAACAAGACCCGCTCCCTCGCCCATAACAAAGCCATCTCTGTCTTTGTCAAATGGCCTGGAAGCTTTTTCAGGTTCATTGTTACGGCATGATAAACTTTTTAAAGCACAAAATCCACCAATGCCCATAGTCGTAACAGCGCCTTCTGTCCCACCGGCGATCATGACATCCGCGTCACCATATTGGATAATACGCGTGGCATCGCCGATCGCATGATTACCCGTAGCGCATGCTGTCGCAACACAGGAATTAGGGCCCTTAAACCCGAACTTCATAGAGACATGACCCGAAGCCTCATTAACAATAAGCATGGGGATCAAAAATGGCGTTAATTTCGAAGGACCGCGCTCCAAAAGAACTTTATGCTGTTCTTCGATAATACGAAGACTGCCGATGCCAGACCCTATCAAGATCCCGCAACGCGTCAGATCTTCCTTATCCAAAGCAAGACCTGAATCCGCGACCGCCTCGGTTGAAGCAGCCATGGCATAATGCACAAACTTCTCAGTATGCTTGATTTCTTTTTTTGACTGAAAATTCTCAGGATTGAAATTCTTGACCTGACCGGCGATTTGAGCATCGAAATTCGTTGGATCAAAATGAGTGATCCTGCCAACTCCGCTCTTTCCAGCTTCTAAACTCTTCCAAAATTCCGGGATCGTATTGCCAACAGGCGTTATCGCCCCTATTCCAGTTACCACAACGCGTCTTTTCATTGATTATCCCTAATTAATAAATACCCCGATGTTAAGTCGGGGTATTTAAAATACCAGATGGTTTTTTATTTAATAGAGAGCAAAACCATCTTATTATTTCTTTGCAAGTTTATCCTCTATATATTTGACAGCATCACCGACGGTTGTCATCTTTTCAGCGTCCTCATCAGGAATTTCAATACCAAATTCCTCTTCAAGCGCCATGACCAACTCAACCGTATCCAAAGAATCCGCACCCAAGTCTTCTACAAAAGAAGCCTCTGGTGTCACTTCTTCCGGCTTTACACCTAATTGTTCTGCGATAATCGTCTTTACCCTATTTACAGCGTCTGCCATTCTATTCCTCCTGTTTTCTTTAAAGTTGAAGCAGGTTATGTTTAAAAAATCCTGCCCCCTATCAAACTTTTTTAACTACATGCTCATGCCGCCGTCTACCACTATCGTCTGACCCGTGATGTAATCTGAATCAGCTGAAGCTAAGAACGAACACGCCTGAGCCACATCACTGGGAACACCCAATCTATTCAAAGGGATATTTGCTAGCATCGCTTCGCGCTGCTCCTGGGTCAGCTTATCCGTCATAGCTGTCTGGATAAAACCCGGGGCAACTGCGTTTACACAAATATTGCGGGAGGCGAGCTCCTTGGCTATGGATTTAGTAAGACTGATGATACCGCCCTTAGATGCTGCGTAGTTCGCCTGACCGGCATTCCCCATTATTCCAATGATCGAAGCAATATTGACGATCTTGCCGCTCCTCTGCTTAAGCATAATCTTGGAAGCGACTTTCATGCAATTAAAAACGCCTTTCAAATTCACCGCGATAACTTTATCCCAATCTTCTTCCGTCATTCTCAGCAAAAGATTATCACGCGTAATGCCAGCGTTGTTAACTAATATATCAAGATGTTTAAAATTGTCAAGAACAATGTTCATCATATTCTCAACTTCTTTCAAGACAGTCACATCCGTCTGAAAACTTAAGGCTCGTCGGCCTAAAGCTTCAATTTCTTTTTGTGTTGCCGTCGCGGTTTCGATATTAACATCACAGATAACAACATCCGCGCCTTGTCTTGCAAACAAGAGTGCGATCTCGCGTCCTATGCCGCGAGCCCCTCCTGTCACTAAAGCAATCTTGCCTTCTAGTTTCATGTTCAGCCCTTTCTTAAGGTAACGTAAGCAACTAAATCTTTACCACCTGTTGCATCTCTTCCCACTTTCCAACATTAACAACTTTTACTTCAGGATCGATCTTTTTAAAGAGCCCTTTCAAAACCGTGCCAGGCCCTATTTCATAAAAACCAGAGACGCCCTTCTGAAGCAAATAGCGCATAGAAGCTTCCCAGCGTGTCGTAGAATTCACCTGCTTAACCAAATTATCCTTGATAATCCCCGGGTCAACCTGTTCCTTTGCGTCCACGTTGCTGATCAAAGGATATTGCGGCTTCCGAAAAGAAACCTTTTCAATCTCTTGCTTTAATTTCAAACTCGCCTCATCCATAAGAGAACAATGAAAAGCGCCGCTGACATCTAAAGGGATCACCCTCCTGGCCCCACGTTCAGTGGCCAACGCTGCCGCGGCCTCCAAAGCTGCCTTTGTGCCTGAGATCACGACCTGTCCCGGACAATTCAAATTGGCGACCTCGCAATGGGTTTGGCAACAAACATCTGAAACAACTTGCGGCTCAAGGCCCAAAACGCAATGCATTCCGCCGGGATTCTTTTTCGCGGCAGCCTCCATAAATTCACCGCGTTTTCTCACCAAATACACGGCATCCCGAAAATTCATAATATCCGCTGCCACAAGAGCCGAATATTCACCCAAACTTAATCCCGCCACATAAGACGGCGCCATATCAGGACGAATGTGCTTAAAAGCAGCTAAAGCAGCGATACTTGCCGTCAAAACCGCTGGCTGACAATTTTCAGTTTTTGTCAATTCTTCAAAGGGACCTTCAAAACAAAGACGTGTTAATGAAAAACCCAAAACACTGTCTGCTTCATCAAAAATCATCTTTGCCTGAGGCGAACGTTCATACAAATCTTTGCCCATTCCTAAATATTGAGCGCCTTGGCCGGGAAATATGTATGCGATTTTCATGTGAGTTGGCGAGTTCTGCAAGTTACGAGTTTAACGAGTTTTTTTGTTTTATGTTTTTAACTCGTCAACTCGCTTACTCGTTAAACTGGTTATGATTTTTGCCATTGAATGACGCAGGCCCCCCAAACAAGCCCTGCCCCAAAGGCATCAAGAACAACGATATGACCTGGTTTAATTCTTCCAGACTGGTAAGCTTCGCAGAGAGCAACAGCCGTAGCTGCTGAAGACATATTCCCGTATTTGGCAACATTAAAAAAGATCTTCTCTTCAGGCACTTTCATCTTTCTTGCCACTGCGTCTAAAATCCTCTTATTCGCCTGATGAGGAATAAACCAATCAATATCTTCAACGGATAATTCGCACTGCTTTAAAACCTTACAGGCCGCATCAGACATAATCTTAACAGCCAGCTTAAAAACTTCATTGCCGCGCATTTTAATAAAATGCAGTCTCTCCTCAACGGTCTCTTTTGACGCAGGTTTTTTGCTGCCGCCGCCGGGAACCATTATAAGTTCGCTCAAAGAACCGTCTGAGCCCAAATAACTCGTCAAAATGCCGCCATTATCAACGCTGGACAATACCGCAGCTCCTGCTCCATCGCCAAAAAGTACACAGGTATTACGGTCTTTCCAGTCCGTCACGGCAGATAATTTTTCAGCGCCAATCACCAGAACATTCTTATAACATCCTGTAGCAATAAATTGTTGCGCTGTAACAATGCCATAGACAAACCCAGCACACGCGGCACTCACGTCAAAACAAGCCGCTTTCCTGGCACCCAACAGCTCTTGCACCAAACACGCGGTTGCAGGAAACTGCATATCAGGCGTTACTGTCGCCACAATGATCATCTCAAGGTCTTCAGCCTTAATTTTCGCGTTTTTTAAAGCTTCCTTGGCGGCGTTAAAAGCAAGAACAGAAGTGGGCTCATCGCTCGCCGCGATATGCCTTTCTTTAATGCCTGTACGCGTCGTGATCCACTCATCGTTCGTATCAACCATTTTTTCCAAATCCTTATTTGTAAGGATTTTTTTAGGAATATACGAACCTAACCCGACAATGCCGACCTTTATATTCTTCTTCATAAACTTAGGCCTTAACCTGGATTTTTTTTGCTTTCTCTATAATGTCCTGATTGATATTTCGCTCAACTTCTTTAGCGGCAAACTTGATCGCATTCATAACCGCCTTAGGGTTAGAACGCCCGTGACCGATAATCACAACGCCATTAACACCTAAAAGAGGCGCACCGCCGTATTCCGAATAATCGATTTTCTTTTTGAACTTTGAAAAACTTCTGTTGGCAAACAAAAGCCCGATTTTACCGCCGAGATTGGACAAAAGCTCTTCTTTTAAAAAATGTGTAAGAGTATCCGCCATGCTTTCAGAAACTTTCAATGTGACATTACCGACAAAACCATCACAAACAATCACGTCGCAATCGCCGGAAAAAATGTCTTTACCCTCCACATTACCGATAAAATTAAGCTTGCTTTGTTCAAGCAATTGATACGTTTCTTTAACATAATCCGTGCCCTTGGAAGCCTCTTCTCCCACATTCAATAAGCCCACGCTCGGATTTGCTTTCCCCAATATTTCCTCGAAATAAGTACTGCCCATAATACCATACTGAAAAAGATGAACGGGCTTAGGATCGATATTGGCCCCAGCATCAATGATTAACGAGACGCCCTTCCTGTTAGGCATAGCGATGGCGATCCCCGGCCGCTCAATAGTTTCAAGCATCCCGAGATTTATGGTCGCCGCACAAACAACGCCGCCAGTATTACCGGCGCTGAAAAAAGCTGAAGCACGATTTTCTTTTAAAAGATTAATACCGACAGAAATAGAAGAATTTCTTTTTTTTCGGATGGTAACAGCCGGAGATTCATGCATTTCAACAACCTGCTCCGCATGAACAATTTCGATACGGGCAGAATCGTATTTATGTTTGGCCAGCTCTTCTTTGACTATTTTCTCCTGGCCGACAAGGACGACGCAAACATCGAATTTTTTTACAGCTTCGACGGCACCGGTGACAACCGCGTGCGGTGCATAATCCCCACCCATTGCATCAACAGCGATTTTCAACATTAACCCTGCCCTTTCCCTTTTTTCTTTTTCTTTTCTTCTTTTCTTTTCTTCTTGGCTTCAAAATCTAGGATAAGCTTCCCATCATAATAACCACACGCCGGACAAAGTTTGTGAGATGCTTTGGGGGCCTTGCATTGAGGACATTCAACCAACTTAATATTGGCTAATTTCCAATGCGTTCTGCGTCTACGGCCTCTGGCCCTGGAATGTCTTCTTCTTGGATTTGGCATTTGATCTGCTCCTTGATTGTTACCAGTTAAAAGTTAGAAATGAAAAGCGAAAATTAAAATTTTTAATCCTTCACATTTCATTCTTTATCGCGTTTGCATCCGCAAACGCTTTCATTCAAATCCGCGCCGCACTTTAAACATAACCCCTTGCAATTCTCATCGCAGAGAATTTTTGTCGGATAACTCAAAAGCAGCTCCTCGCGGATATTTTCATCTATTTCAATGACTCTCTCGGATAAATCCAGCGCATACACCAGATCAAATGTCTGGTTTAAAGTGCGAGAGAATGTTTTCAAGCATCGGCTGCACATTAACTCCAGCGGCGCCTGAACAGAAGCGCTTATCTTGGCGATACCGCTATCTTTAACAGCCTTGACCTGAATCTTCAACGGCCCGGTGTACTGCCAACCCGGACTATTGAGATCAAAAGTTAAAGCATCCCACTCTTCAGATAATTCAAGCTCTCTATCTTCGGAAAGCTTGGATATGTCAACATGCATAAAGGTATATGCCAAGGATTAATAATTTTTATTTATTATTTCCCTAATTTCTTCTTTAAAGCCGCCTCAACGCACGCAGGCACAAAACAAGAAAGCTTAGCCCCAAGACTGGCCGCTTCTTTCAAGAGCTTTGAAGACACATAGCTGTAATCTTCCGAGGGCATTAAGAAAATCGTCTCAACGGAATCGTTAAACTTGCGATTGGTCAACGCCATCTGAAATTCGTATTCGAAATCCGAAATCATGCGAAGTCCGCGCACGACTATATTCGTTTTATTCTTACTGGCAAAATCAACCACCAGGCCGTCAAAACTCACGACCGTAACACCCGGGATATCCTTAACGGCTTTTTTTATAAAATCCACTCTCTCCTTAACAGAAAAAAGAGGCGTCTTGGAAGCATTCTTGGCAACCGCGACTATCACTTCCCCAAACAGCTTCACCGCGCGCTTGATAACATCAATATGCCCGTAAGTAACAGGATCAAATGTTCCGGGATATATGGCTTTTTGACACACGATATGTCCTTTATGAATTACGGATTTTTTGGAAGTACGTCACCTTAATCTTGCCATATTCAGACTCTTTGTAGAGCTTAAAAGCGCTGTCCTTAGGATCAAAATCCAGGCTATCCGTAACCGCATGCTCAACTACCAGAAAACTATAAGGAGCTACTATATCATCAAGGTCCGGCGTTTTCAAGAGTTTTTTTGCAAGGCCTTTATGATAAGGCGGGTCTGCAAAAACCACATCAAACCTCCTCTTGCGCTTAGCCGCGATGGTCACGGCATGGAAACCATCCTGGCGGTAAATCTCAACAACCTGAGTCCTTTTGAGCAACTCCCCAAAATCCTCCAAATTGCTTTTGATTAACAGGTTACATTTCCGTTCAATATCGACAAAAACAACGTTTTTAGCACCTCGCGACAGGGCTTCTAACCCCATAGCCCCGCTTCCGGCAAACAGGTCAAGGACAATCCGCCCTTTAAAATCCTGCCCCAAGGTGTTAAAAATAGCCTCTCTCACCTTATCCTGGGTTGGGCGGATATGCTCCGGAAAGTCTATTTTACGGCCTTTGAATTGACCAGCGATGATACGCATACTTCCACCTTCAGCCAAAAATCCTTGTCCTCTACCTACAATGATTCAGAGGTAAATGACAAGGATAAATTCGACCCAACAACTTAAGTTCGCTCATAATCTTCGCTCCATAAGTTGTGGTCTCATTTAAAATTGTAGTGTTTTTTCACCGGCTTTTTAATATCCCAGGTACAGGAAAGGCCATTAGGGAATGTCACAAAATCTCCCTTGCCAAAAGTCACTTTTACGCCGTCCTTGGATTCGACTGTTACATCGCCTTCTAGGATATAGCACTCCTCAATACTGTCATAGACCCAAGGGAATTTCGAAATGCCCTTAGTCCATACAGGCCAGCTGTCAACCCCGCGCTTCTTAAGCTCGTCAGGAGTAAGTTTTTCAACTTTAACAACGCTCATATCGCCCTCCCGGTTCAAAGGTGCAAAGGTCACAAAGTTCAATGTTTTAAACTTGTGACGTTGTGACATTATGACTTTTGAACTTAAAACTTACTTGCTATTTTCTTCCACAAACTTCTTTATTTCATCAATGCTATCCAGGATAAGTCTGGCCTTGGTCATACCAAATGAAAATGGATACTTGTCCTCATCATCCCTTTTTAAAATGATGATCGGCTTACCCTTAAATTCACTACGCTCTACCATTACCTTTTTTTCGTCTGCCACGGTATTTCCTCCTTTTTTGTTAGTTATCAGATTAGGATATAGTATATAGTTTATAGTAAAAATCAATGAAAACCAATTCTAGGCTTCGGCTTTTCTGGGATTACCGTAAGTTGATGAATGGCTTCAAAGATTGATCGAATTTGATCATCGTGTTTTCCGATCTTCCTCTCAAGTTCATTAAGTTTATGAACAAGTTCTTTATGCGAAGCTATCATCTCGCGTAATTTTGCAAAAACACGCATAATAGCAACATTTATCTGCACGGCTCTTTTGCTTTTCAGTACACTAGACAACATTGCCACACCCTGCTCCGTAAAAACATAAGGATTAATGGACGAATGTTTCAGAGAATTGAACCGGTCGCAAATTGCGACCAGTTGCTTCTTTTCTTCAGTATCGAGCTGAAACATAAAATCTTCCGGAAATCTTTCTCTGTTTCTTTTTACTTGTTCATTCAAATGCTTTGTTTGAACTCCATAGAGCTTAGCCAAATCTCTATCCATCATAACTTTCTGCCCTCTTATGAGAAATATCTTGCTTCTAATACTCTCATACAGAATCAAATCCTCCTTCACATCAACCTCCCTTTTAAATAATTGTTAAGGGAAACCCTCAGAAGCTTAACCAATCATGAGGGTGAGGGAATAATTTTTAACCACTTCAAAGAACAATGAACAATTCAAACTCAAAAAATTGATACTATCTATAATATTGTTTAAAGTTTTTAAATTTTCACTGAAATTTTTTTAATTCTGGGTTTTTCTTTAATCCAAATACATGTGTAATATAAAACACCAACACGCTTATGTTCCAAGGCTGTTTTAACCTCTTCATCTGTATGTTTAGGGTCAATGGGTATCCATGTCGCTGTGCTATTTTTGTGTTGGATAAAAGTCTCGATCTCTGTCAAAGCATTTGTTCCTTGTCCGCAGAATTTTACTTCTGTTTCGCCAGAATAAGAATCGCGATGCGCTGCCGGATCGGGATGCAAATCTCTATATTTAAAATAAGGATTGCAAATCACCAAACTACATCCAACATAATTGCGGAATTCAATATTAATCAACGATGTGTAGTTAGTTCCTGGCCTATGCCCATGATTGGTAAAAATATTGAGCATTGGAATTCGCCCGCCTCTAATAAAAAATATTGAACCAAATATTACACCAATAATCAAAATAATGACGTTGACAATTTCCCAAAGTCCCAACATATTTAAAAATTTGAGGGTCTCGACAGTTTGATTAAACACTTACCTCCTCCTAATAAAGACGTTCTCTCTACCTACGAAATTTTATTTCAAAAAACTTCGACAATCTAAACTGGCCGCAAATTGCGACTGCTCATGTCCAAAAATCAAAAAGAGAACCATCTTTCTACGTTTTCCTATTTCTTCAATTCTATGAAGCTCTCAATTGCCTCCTGAATGAAAGCTCAACTAACTTAATTAAATCATAATACCTTCGTCTTGTTCTATCATTAGAATCCACTAATTCTTTAATTAAACTTTCATCAATATTTCTACTGGATTGCCTAATACGTAAATCCATCAATTTAGTTTTTCCAATGTTAAAATCTTTAAAAGAAGACATCAACTCTATTAATTGATTCAAATGTCTTTCCTCAATAAGAATGCTATTTTGATTGATAACCTGCTCTGTCGAAACAAGCTGTTCAATAAAATCAATTAAATTATCAGCATCTGCTTTATCCCATAAACGATCAGCGGAGGATTTTAGACTATCAAGAGACTGCCATAATCTTAGATAGAGGCTTAGCTGAGGTTCGCGATATTTTGTTTTATTTTTGAAAAATTCTACGACCAAAGAACCCAATGCTCCAGATACCCCACCTACAATCGAGCTTATAATTACTGCTGCTTGTTCAGTCATTCTACACCTCTTGATAAACTAAACATGGCTACACCTTTTAAATTATTCATTCTTAATTGTTTTCAACTAGTTGAGCTGTTTTTTCATCCTTCTGTCTTCCCCCTTCTAACCTCTATTTTCTATCTTCTAAACCTTAGCCTCAACCCTAACCTTTTTTTACTCGTCCAACTCGTTGAACTCGCTAAACTCCTCTTACTACTATGGCATTCACCTTAGCGCCTTGCTCACGCAAAGGGGCGACGGCACGATAATCAGGCGAATTCCACCACCTGTTAAATCTTTCAAATGATTCAAATTCAACGATAATAAGCTGCTCAGGCTTCCAATTGCCTGAAATGAGTTCAACGTTTCCGCCGCGAGCCAAATATTTACCGCCGAACTTCTCAACTGTCTTGGGCACCTTCTTAATATACGCGCTGTACTTAGCCTCATCAATCACTTTCTTCGCTTCCACAATCATGTATACCGACATTCAATCTCCTTTAGCTTCACTCTCTTTTCTCTACTCCACCCCGCAAAGTAGCACAAATATATCTTTTGAGATGAAATGTTGATTTTAGGCAAAGCAGCTTGAGCAATAAGGGTATTGCGACTCGCAATGGCTGAAGTGTCCGAGCCTGCCATTTTCAAGAATGGCAGGCGAGTTCTTCAGCCACCGAATTGCGAAAGATCTTTGCCGTTAAAAAATCAACCTGATATAAAAAAGATATATTTATGCTACTTCCAAAAACTTCTCAAACTCCGGAAACCGCATATACAACTGCCGGCGCAGCTCCTGATTATTGCGATCCGCGAGCTTTGGATCCATTTCAATCAATTTCATCGCCTCTTCACGCGCGGCTTTTAACAAATACATCTGCGTCAAAGGATTGGCGATTTTTAACTGCACCAGACCATGCTGCCGGTCCCCAAAAAATTCTCCCGGGCCCCTAAGCTTTAAATCTTCTTCGGCAATTTTAAAACCATCTATTTCTTTGACAAAGGCGCCCAAGCGCTCTTTAGCTTCTTCAGTTTCGGCATCTGAAACAAGCAGGCAAAATGAAGCGTGCACGCCGCGGCCTACTCGGCCGCGCATCTGATGAAGCTGAGACAATCCAAAACGATCCGCATGTTCAATCATCATAACAGTTGCATTCGGCACGTCAATACCGACTTCCAATATGGTTGTAGCCACCAGAATATCCAGTTTTTGATCACGAAACGCCCTCATCGTACGCTCTTGTTCCTCTTTTTTAACGCGGCCGTGAAGCAGCCCAACCTTAAATTCTTTAAAAATCTCGTCGCTAAACTCTTTAAACATTTTCTTTGCAGAGCTCAACTCAAGTTTTTCGCTCTCTTCAATGATCGGATAAACAATATAAACCTGACGGCCTTCCAAGACTTGTTTTTTAACAAAATCATAGGCCCGAGGACGCTCGAGAATATTATACAAAAGTGTTTCTATTTTTTGCCTCCCTGGGGGCAATTCACGGATAAGTGAAATATCTAAATCTCCATAAAGGGTCATGGCAAGCGTTCTGGGAATGGGTGTTGCGGTCATAATAAGAATGTCAGGGCTAATACCTTTTTTTGTTAATAGCGTGCGCTGAGAAACGCCAAACTTATGCTGTTCATCAATCACAATAAGCCCCAGGTTTTTAAAACTAACCCCTTCCTGAATTACAGCGTGAGTTCCAATCACGATATCAACATCGCCACTAGAGATCTCGCTATAAAGCTTTTGCCTCTTGTCTTTAGCGACACTCCCCGTCAACAATTCGATTCGAATTTTCGACGATGGACGATGGACGATGGACGATGGACTAAAAGTTGAAAGCTGCGCTTTCAATTTTTCAAAATGCTGATTGGCTAGAATTTCCGTTGGCACCATAAAAGCAACCTGGAAATTGTTTGAGACTGCGATCAAAGATGCCAAGGTTGCTACAATCGTCTTTCCTGATCCCACATCACCCTGCAACAAGCGCTGCATGGGCTTATTCGAACTCATGTCGTGTTTTATTTCCGCCAAAACCATTTTCTGCGAAAACGTCAATTCAAAGGCGAGTGTTCGGATAAACGCGTCTAAGAATGCCTCATCGATTTTAAACGCGATTCCCGCTTTTTCTTTTCTCTTCAACTTACGCAATACAAGAGGTATCTGATAAATAAAAAACTCTTCGAAACATAACCTGCGGAAAGCTTCTTTTCTTAAATCATGGCTCTGCGGAAAATGAATATTCAATAGGCTCTGCGCGATGTTAAGCAACTTATGCCTGGAACGCACGCTAAACGGAAGGGCCTCTTCAACCTGTGGAATATACTTATCGAGGACAACTTTGACGATTTTTCGAAAACCCCGCTGAGAATAACCTTGCGGCAGCGTATAGCGCGGAACGATCTTATCAATTTCTTCGAGTACCTCTCCTTCATCGATCATCTCAAATTCCGGCGAGACAATCTGAAGCCTCTCTTTATAAATCTCAGCTTTCCCATGAAGAAGCACCTTTTTTCCTTCAAGAAAATAATGGCGCAGATAGGGCTGATTGAACCAGACTGCGGTCACTTGTGCGTTGTCATCACCCAAAACAACTTCAAGTACGTCCATCCCCCGCCGCATAGCCCTGCGGCCACCGACATGAAAAACCTCTCCTTCAACGGTGACAACATTTCCAGGAAGAACTTTATTTAAAGGAATGATCTCAGAGCGGTCTTCATAGCGGCGCGGAAAATAAAACAAAAGGTCTTCGATTGTTTTAATACCGCTCTTCTCGAATGACTTTGCTTTTTTTGGGCCGATACCTTTTAAATACTGTATAGACGTTGAAAAAGATGAAGGCATCTTATTTTTAATGGTACGGGTTTAATGGAAGGGGGAAATCAATCAGGACAAAAACCGCTACATGCAACTCTGTTAAACTTAGAATCAAATACATATTGGCCACATTCTTCAGAGCCAAAAGAAACATTAAAATCATCTCCAGGAGACACGTTAAGCGTCTGGACAGAAAAATTCCTAAAATCATCGTTAACGATATTCAAACCTAACTTTGAATTGGTGTCCGCAGTACCTTCAGTCGGTTCATAATAACCGGTCATAGAGTAAACAAGATAATCAGTTTCAGCCGCAATGATCATTTTGGCTATATTCAAAGCGCTGTCATAACGCGTGCGCATACGACGCTCACGATAACTCACCAAAGTCATAGACATAAGGATGCCTAGAACAACGACGACAACCAGTATCTCGACCAGAGTGAAGCCACAACTGCTCTTTAACGAATGCGACTGCTTCAGCGAATTTAATCTTTTATTTTCCATAAAAACCTGAATTCGTTATTCTGCCTGTCCTTAAATCGATCCTAATCCATTTTGTTGCATCATTTGACCGTGTTGCAGTCAAGGTGTTGGGGTTGCTATCGTCATCAAAGGTATAGTCGAAATTTCTTCTGCTTGCATTCAAGCCATTCGGATTCCAGTCAAAGCCCAACTTGGACCAATTCATCCCCCATGTCGGCTCACCTTCAACAACCAAGCGATTGTATCCGCCAAAAGCTTTAGTTAAAATTTCCTTGGCTTCCGCGGCCTTACTTTTTTCAATAAAACTCGTAAGAGTCCACATGGTAGCTGACGCAAAGATACCGATGATCACAGTAACCACGATGATCTCTATCATAGTAAAGCCAGCCATTCTTTTCTTCAATAATTTTTTCATTGTAATCACCTCATGTACCGAACAAATTAATTCTATTATATTTCATCTACTATTTCAATACATATAAATTAAAAAGCCCCCTACGATTAACCGATAGGGGGCAACGATAACTCTCTGCAAATAAAACGATAACTTCGCGCTTAACCTGGCATAAGCATGTCTATGTACACAGCGCGAAGTAAAATAAAAACCCCATGAAATTTCATGGGGTTTTTATTTTAAATTTAAAGAGGCGCCTTTCTACTCTCCCAGATCCTTGCGAATCAAGTACCATCGACCTTGAGGAGCTTAACTACCGTATTCGGAATGGGAACGGGTGTTTCCTCCTCAGTATGGACACCTCAAATTTTGCGAAGCAAAATTTGATTTCAAAACATGCGTACCGATTTATTTATTCAGCGTGTTTTGAAGCAAATTTTCTCAAATAACAACGACAATTTCAATAAAATTTTAGCGGAAAAACACAAGCCGTTAATTCAAACATTATAAAAAGACAATTACGTGGCCAAGCCGATCGACAATTAGTATCCTTTAAGCTGAAATCCTTAACGGATCTTACACTTAGGACCTATTAACCCGGTAGTCTACCGGGTGTCTATTTTTGTATTGCTACAAAAGGGAAGTATATTCTTTGGGCGAGCTTGGCGCTTATATGCCTTCAGCGCTTATCTCTTCCGAACATGACTACCCAGCCTTTGCCCTTGGCAGGACAGCTGGAACACCAGAGGTTCGTTTGTCCTGGTCCTCTCGTACTAAGGACATCTCCCATCAAACTTCCTAACGCCCACACTGGATAGAGACCGAACTGTCTCACGACGTTCTGAACCCAACTCACGTACCCTTTTAACCGGCGAACAGCCGGACCCTTGGGACCTTCTCCAGCCCCAGGATAGGATGAGCCGACATCGAGGTGCCAAACCGCGCTGTCGATATGAACTCTCGAGCGCGATAAGCCTGTTATCCCCAGAGTACCTTTTATTCGTTGAGCGATACCATTCCCACAAACTAGTACCGGATCATTAAGCCCTGCTTTCGCACCTGTTCTCCCTGTCGGGATCACAGTTAAGCTACCTTATGCCTTTACACTCGACAGACGATTGCCGACCGTCTTGAGGTAACCTTTGGGCTCCGCCGTTATCTTTTAGGAGGAAACCGCCCCAGTCAAACTTCCCGTCTGGCACTGTTCCCCTACCGGTTTCACGGCAAGGGGTTAGAATCTTAATACAATAAGGGTGGTATTTCACCGACGACTCCGCCCCGGCTAACGCCGGAACTTCAAAGTCTCCCACCTATCCTACACATATCGGACCAAAATTCAATACCAGAGTAAAGTAAAGGTTCTGGGGTCTTTTCGTCCAAGTGCGGGTAGACAGCGTCTTCACTGTCACCACAATTTCGCCGAGTCCCTCGTTGAGACAGCGCTCCAGTTGTTACACCATTCGTGCGCGTGGGAACTTACCCCACAAGGAATTTCGCTACCTTAGGACCGTTATAGTTACGGCCGCCGTTCACTGGGGCTTCGGTTCGAAGCTTTGCCGCGCCTTACGGCGGGCTAACCTCTCTCCTTAACCTTCCAGCACCGGGCAGGTGTCACACCCTATACATCCTCTTTCGAGTTAGCAGAGTGCTTGGTTTTTGCTAAACAGTCACCAGAGCCACTTCATTGAAACCTTGCACTGCTCCATTCGCAGGAACTTCACAGAACAAGGCACCTCTTATTGCGAACTTACGAGGCTAGATTGCCGAGTTCCTTAACGAGGGTTCTCTCGATCGCCTTACCATATTTTGGAGGTCTACCTGTGTCGGATTGCGGTACGATTGGTTAAAAACTCCCTTAATGAATTTTCTCGGCAGCGTGGCCTAAGATCACTTCAGCCTTTCCGTAGATCGGCTTCGCATTCACCCCTTACCCTATCTTGCGATAGAGCTACAGGCTTAGACGGACACATCCAACAGTCCGCTGACCCCAACCTCCTGCGTCAACATTAAGATATAACGCCTTTAACCAGTTCCGGAATATTAACCGGATATCCATCGCCTACGCGTTCAACAGCCTCGGCTTAGGATCGACTTACCCTGGGCGGATTAACCTTCCCCAGGAAACCTTAGACTTTCGGCGTCACGGTTTCTCGCCGTGATCTGCGCTACTCATACCGACATAATCACTACTGCTTCGTCGAGTGGTCCTCTCGGTCCACCTTCAACCTACAACAGTACGCTCCTCTACCACCCTTCCGACGACGAATCGTCAGAAAAATCCGCAGCTTCGGTAATAGGCTTGAGCCCCGATTATCTTAGGCGCAAAACAACTCGACCAGTGAGCTATTACGCACTCTTTAAATGATGGCTGCCTCTGAGCCAACATCCTGGTTGTCTAAGTTGTCTCACATCCTTTACCACTTAGCCTATTCTTTGGGACCTTAGCTGGCGGTCTGGGCTGTCTCCCTTTTGACAATGCAGCTTAGCCCGCACTGTCTGTCTCCTGAGATAAGAAACGATAGTTTTCGGAGTTTGGTTGGGTTTGGCAACCCGGTAAGGTCCCTAGCCCATTCAGCACTCTACTCCTATCGCTCATTTCCTCAAGGCCGTCCCTAAAGACGTTTCGAGGAGAACCAGCAATTCCTAAGTTTGATTAGCCTTTCACTCCGACCCACAACTCATCCCGGAATTTTTCAACATTCATGGGTTCGTACCTCCATCTATCTTTCGATAGATTTCGCACTGGTCATGGGTAGATCACTTAGCTTCGGGTCTATATAGACAAACTAAATCGCCCTATTCGGACTCGGTTTCCCTACGCCTCCTCTCCTTAAAGAAGATTAAGCTTGCTTGTCTAAATAACTCGCCGGTTCATTATGCAAAAGGCACGCCGTAACCCGTTGCTATCTTGCGATAGCCATAGGGCTCCGACCGCTTGTAAGTCTATGAATTCAGGTTCTATTTCACTCCCCTCACTGGGGTTCTTTTCAACTTTCCCTCACGGTACTTGTGCACTATCGGTCCAATTAGAGTATTTAGCCTTACCCTGTGGTCAGGGTAGATTCCTACGGAATTTCGCGTGCTCCGTAGTACTTGGGATACTATCAAGGAAGGTTTTTATTTTTCGCATACTGGGCTTTCACCATCTTGGGCAGATTGTTCCAAATCATTCTGCTAAATAAAAACTTTGTAACTTCCCGACGGCACTGTACTACCGTCACGATAGTCCCACAACGTTTCGATAACAACGCGCACAGGCTATTGCGTTATCGAAATTTAGGCTCTTCCCGTTTCGCTCGCCGCTACTCAGGGAATACCATTCGGTTTATTTTCCTCTGGGTACTGAGATGTTTCACTTCCCCAGGTATCGCTTCTCTGTACCTATTTTATTTGGTACAGGATATCCAGACATAACTCTGGATGGGTTGCCCCATTGGGAAATCCCGGGATCAAAGCTTGTTTGCAGCTCCTCCGGGCGTATCGCCGCTTACCACGTCCTTCATCGCCTTAATTGACCAAGTCATTCCTCATAGACTCTTTGTAGCTTGACCACATATATGGTCTTTTGATTTTGAGAGAATCTTCGGCTTATTTGCTGCTTCCGATAAAATCGAAAGCACTTTTCCGAAAAAACTTTATTGAAATTGTCAAAGAACAAGTGTCCCGCTCAAGGCGGGACTAAATTTAAAATGATGGCACTCACGCAAGACTTCTAATGTTTGAACTTGATCCCTGCTAAGTATCCACCAAAATTTTTAAATCCTCATAGAGTTCACTTTTAAGGTCGGTTCCCCTTTAAGCACCACAAAGTTTTGTGGAGCAGAGCGGGATCGTCCGCCAAGCCTTGCTTGGCGAGATCTCGCTGCAAATTTCGCAGCGGAAACCGCATTCGAATCGCCTTGCTACACTTTCATGAAAAACAAGTGGAGCAGAGGAGAATCGAACTCCCGACCTCATGCTTGCAAAGCACGCGCTCTCCCAACTGAGCTACTGCCCCTGAATTTTTTGTTAAACAAAAAATTGGTGGGCCCAAGTGGATTCGAACCACTGACCCCAGTCTTATCAGGGCTGTGCTCTAACCAACTGAGCTATGGGCCCATATTTAGCAAATCGTTAGTACCTTTTTAACAAATTGCCCTGATTCAATTTGCCATGCGTTTATTCCATTTGCAAAATAGAAGCCTTCTCTCACGTTGATTATTCACGGGAGTGATGACTCTATACCTGCCCGCCACTTTCTTAAAGTGGCGGAAATATATAAATAGCCAAGTCGGAGCGTTAGGTCTTATTTGACTAGCTCGCGACCTAAACCTTTTTTGTTACTCTCATTTTTGAAATCAAAATGAGGATCTCTATTTTATGCGTGAAGAAAAAAATAGAAAGGAGGTGATCCAGCCGCACCTTCCGATACGGCTACCTTGTTACGACTTAGCGCCAGTCACCAGTCTTACCTTAGGGGCGTTGTCGCCACTTCGGGTACTACCGGCTCCCATCGCTTGACGGGCGGTGTGTACAAGGCCCGGGAACGTATTCACGGCGGCGTAGCTGATCCGCCGTTACTAGCGATTCCAACTTCATGGAGTCGGGTTGCAGACTCCAATCAGAACTGGGGGATGCTTTTTGCGATTAGCTCCACCTCGCGGTTTGGCAACGCTCTGTACATCCCATTGTAACACGTGTGTAGCCCAGGGCATAAGGGCCATACGGACTTGACGTCATCTCCACCTTCCTCCCGTTTATCACGGGCAGTCTCCTTAGAGTGCTCGACAGAACCCTTTCGGATCCTTCGTTTGCAACTAAGGATGATGGTTGCGCTCGTTGCGGGACTTAACCCAACACCTCACGGCACGAGCTGACGACAGCCATGCAACACCTGTATAGGCACTCGGCTTAACGAGTCGTCCCTCTTTCAAGTTCCTACTACCTATATGTCAAGCCCTGGTGAGGTTCTTCGCGTATCGTCGAATTGAACCACATGTTCCACCGCTTGTGCGGGCCCCCGTCAATTCCTTTGAGTTTCAACCTTGCGGTCGTAGTCCCCAGGTGGAGTACTTAATGTGTTAACGTCGGCGCCCCGCTGTTACACGGAACACCCAGTACTCATCGTTTACGGTTAGGAATACCAGGGTATCTAATCCTGTTCTCTCCCCTAACTTTCGCAGTTCAGCGTCAGTTGTGATCCAGAGAATCGCCTTCGCCAATGGTGTTCCTCCTGATCTCTACAGATTTCACCCTTACACCAGGAGTTCCATTCTCCTCTCTCACACTCAAGCTCACTAGTTTGGAAAGCAGTTCTCCGATTAAGCCGGAGGATTTCACTCCCCACTTGATGAGCCACCTACCTGCCCTTTACACCCAATAAATCCGAGTAACGCTCGCCACCTCCGTATTACCGCGGCTGCTGGCACGGAGTTGGCCGTGGCTTCTTCTCCCGGTACCGTCAGTCCTAACGAATATTATCCGTTAAGATATTCTTCCCGATCGAAAGAGGTTTACAATCCGAAGACCGTCATCCCTCACGCGGCGTCGCATAGTCAGGGTTTCCCCCATTGCTAAAGATTCTCGACTGCAGCCTCCCGTAGGAGTCTGGACAGTGTCTCAGTTCCAGTGTGGCTAAACATCCTCTCAGACTAGCTACCCGTCTTCGCCTTGGTGGGCCGTTACCTCACCAACAAGCTGATAGGACGCGAGCTCCTCCTCAAACGACAGGTCTTACGATCCCCGTCTTTTACTACGTTAGCATAGCTATCGTAGTCACATCTGTCATTACCTCAGATTTCTCTGAGCTATTCCAGTTTTGAGGGTAGATTGCTCACGTGTTACTCACCCGTTTGCCGCTATATCGTTTCACTTGTAAAGCCTTCCTTGCGGTCAGCTTTACTCATAAAACAATATCGCTCGACTTGCATGCCTAATCCACGCCGCCAGCGTTCACTCTGAGCCAGGATCAAACTCTCCGAAAAAATTTCGGGGTGTCGGCTTCAATAAATTGAAACCGTCACCTTGTATATCTTGGCTATTTAATCAAAGAGCAAAGGTTTATTGCTTACGCAACAAACCAAAAATCTTTTTTTATATTCCGCACCTAAAGTCCACCATTAAAACTTCAGTGGATTCGACGATGCTCTGTGGCGAACTTTAGCGGATCAATTTTTCAAGGCCACCAAAAAATAAAAAAGGCATCGAGACGATGCCTTCGAAAATCGCTTACGCATCCCGACGATAAAAAATCTAACCCGACGTATCCTTAAAGAGGACGATCTTGTTAGTTTTCAAATCTGCTCACCTATCTTATTAAAGAAATCCCCTTTGATGGGGTGACGTTAAATATAACAAATACTCCTTATTATGTCAAGTCTTTTTTTTAATTATTTTTTCTTAAGTTCCAACCTCAACAAAGACAAGGAATTAACGCCTTCATTCAACAAGTAATTACTTCATAAAGAGCTCAAGAATAGATATTTTAATAAAGCCGCAAGTAGCTATACTATCAAGACTTATTACTTTTTAATAAGAACGATCCTGGTGAAACTTCTTTTGGCAACCTGGATCAGATATTCCTGCCCCAGAACTAATTCAAAAGAAACGGAATCAATCTTCTGGCCGTTCACCTTAACAGCCCCCTGCTGAATCAAACGTCTCAATTCATTTTTTGTGTTATTCGTATGAAGCAATTTGATATCCTTAGCCTTAGACCAATCAACACAGGCAGGGTCCAACAGATCAACAATTTGAATAGCGGTCTTCGCCGTCACTAGAGTTGCCAGCGGAATATTATCCGGCGTATTTTTTTCTTTAAAGACTTGATCAAAATTTTTTCGCGCCTCGCCTGCGGCTTTATGTCCGTGATAATGCTGAACGATCAAAGTCGCTAAGCGCAACTTAGCTTCTTTAGGATGAAGTGCTTTTACTTTTTCAAGCTCTTCATCTGTTAATAGCTCATAATAACGCATCATCAATTCATCATTGATAGACATCACTTTGCCAAAGATCGAATTCGGTTCTTCGTTAATGCCGATATAATTGCCTAAAGATTTCGACATTTTATTGATGCCATCCGTTCCCTCCAGTAAAGGCATGGAGATCACCACCTGAGGCATCTGATTAAATTCTCTCTGCAATTCACGGCCGACAAGAAGATTAAATTTTTGATCCGTTCCGCCGAGCTCAACATCCGCCCCGAGCATGACAGAATCATATCCCTGGATCAACGGATATAAAAATTCCAATATACTGATAGGCCGATTCTCTTTAAAACGCTTGGCAAAATCATCACGTTCAAGCATCCGGGCCACTGTGTATTTAGAGGCCAAACCGATCACATCCTGAAATTTCATCCTCTCGTACCATCGGCTGTTGAAAACAATGCGGGTTTTTTTAGGATGTAAAATTTTAAAAATCTGCTCTTTATATGTCTTGGCGTTTTTTAAGACTTCTTCGCGGGTCAACTGCTTGCGGACTTCTGAAACTCCTGAGGGATCACCGATACGGCCTGTAAAATCACCAATCAAAAAATAAACAATATGGCCTAAGTCCTGAAAAGCCTTTAACTTTCTAAGAAGCACTGTATGGCCCAAATGGATATCAGGCGCCGTTGGATCGAATCCCGCCTTTATCTTTAAGGGCTTACCTGTTTTTTTAGACCAACTGAGGCGCGCGATCAGCTCTTCTTCAGAGATAATTTCTGAAACCCCGCGTTTAATGATTTTTAGTTGATCTTGTATGTCCATAATTAGTGGAAGTTCATTAGCTGTTTAGCTGATCAGCTCTTTAGCAAATAATTTTACTAAACAGCCAACCAGCTAAACAACTAAACAGCTATTTTATTCTGCTAACCCTAAACCAATTTTCATCTGATCTACGTCGACCTTGATGACTTTAACTTTAATTTTATCGGCAACGTTGACCTTTTCGAATTTTTCCTTTGGAATTTCATTCAAGTAAAGCAATCCTTCAAGTTCATTGCCTAAATTGACGAAAACCCCGAAATTATTTTTTGAGGTTACTTCGCCTTCAAGTTCTGTCCCTATAGGATTCTCTTGAGCGATTCGGCTCCAGGGATTTTCCAAAAGATGCTTCAGTCCTAAGGAAATTTTCTTATTCTGAGCATCAACAGAAAGGACAACGACTTCAACCTTCTGCCCCTTCTTCAAGATTTCCTGAGGATTCTGGACACGACGCGTCCAAGACATGTCGGAGACGTGGATCATACCATCTAAGTTTCCGTCCAACTCAACAAACGCACCAAAATCGGTGAATCCGGAAATCTTCCCAGTCACCTTATTACCGATAGGATATTTGGATTCTGCCTCAAGCCACGGATTCCCTTCCAGCTGTTTGATGCTCAAGGAAATCCTGCGGTTGTCCTTATCAATATTTAAAACCTGGACTTCAACCATATCTCCTATGGCAAATAGTTCCTGTGTATTGATAGCTCTCTTCTGCCATGAAATTTCAGAAATATGGATTAATCCTTCGATGCCTTTTTCAAGTTCCACAAAAACGCCGTAGGGAACGATATTAACAACTTTACCTTTAATCTTGGTGCCAATAGGAAATTTATTGGCCACTTCTGTCCAAGGATCTGCGCTGCGTTGTTTCAAACCTAAAGAAACTTTCGAAGACTCCTTGTTAAGCCCAAGAATAGTAACTTCAACCTTATCTCCTACAGCCAAAAGCTCTGAGGGATGAGAAACGCGCGACCAACTCATATCCGTAATGTGCAAGAGCCCGTCAACGCCGCCCAAATCAATAAAGGCGCCGAAATCAGTGATGTTTTTCACCATACCTGTCACCACATCACCGACCTTACGATTCTCCCAAAACTTGGCTTTAATATCTTCTTTTTCTTTCTGAACAGCTTCTTTACGCGAAACAATCAAACTCTTGCGCAACGTATTGATCTTAACAATCTTGAACTTATACGTGCCGCCTAAGAGCTCGCGCTCGCTGACATTTTTAAACATCGCAAGGCTGGCCGGCAAAAATCCCTCAAGGCCATAAACATCGACGATAAAACCGCCTTTAACTTTTTTGCGGATATGCCCATCCACCAGATCGCCTTCTTTGAAACCCTGGTTGATCTTATCCCAACCATAAAGACGACGTGCCTTATCACGGGAAAGAACAATCATCCCGTTATCATCTTCTTTAGAATCTACATAGACTTCCACTTCCTGCCCAACCGCCAGATTGCTTTGGTCAGAAAATTCCTCTTTATTAACAACACCTTCGGATTTGTACCCCACATCAACAAGGACATCTTTAATGCCAATTCTTACAACCTTACCCTTGATGACTTCTCCTTCCTTAATATCTTTAAAACTTGCCGTATACATCTCTAACAATGCTTTGTTTTTTTCGTCATTCACTGAAAACTACCCCCTTTTAAGGTATATAATCAACGCAGTGTACGTGATCCTAAAAAAAGATCGAACTGTCGTCAAATTCCAACTTTTAAAAATTAAAACTTAAAAACAGAGTCACCTCCTAAAAACAAACGATTTTCTCTTTTACTCTTAAGGCTCTTATTTTTGCCGCAAGAGTCAACACATGAAGTAGTTATTATCCTCAAAAATATCAAAATGTCAACAACTCTCACAAAATCAATGAAGCTTTGAGTTTTTCAGCTCAACAATGCGCTGCATGATCTGATCTGTTATCTCTCGATCACTGGAATGCTCAATATCATCGATAACCAATGGCGCACCAAAATAAACACGAACCGGATAACGACGCATCTTCTTTGCCCCTTTGGGTAACGCTTTATCAGTTCCATTTACATAAACAGGAACAACAGGAGCCCTGCTTTTGCGAGCGATAAACCCCACCCCTTCTGAACCGCTCTTGATCTCTCCATCTGAGCTTCGTGTTCCTTCTGGGAACAAAACAACAATTTGGCCCAAAGACAACCTTTTAAGCGCAATCTTTAGGGCGCTGACATCACTGCTTGACTTGCGCAAAGGAATAACCCCGATACCTTTTAAAGCCCACCGCCAAAGTGGATTTTTTAAAAGCGTGTCGCGCGCCATAAAACTTACCACGCGCGGACAAGCCACCCCTACGGCAGGAGGATCCAGGTAGCTCACATGATTAGAAGCAAGAATCACCTTCCCTGTTTTCGGGATATGCTCTTTACCATTTACCTTAAGAGGAAAAAAAACCAAAGAACACAACCAACAGAGAAATTTGCTCAATGAATAACTAATAGTAAAATTATGAATACTTGATCTCCCGATTGATAATATCCGCACCAAGCTTGATCAAATCCTTAGCTTTCTTTAAACTTTTCGACTCCGCGTAAACGCGCATTTTAGGCTCAGTCCCTGAAAAACGGAACATCAACCAGCTTTCGTCCGCGCATATCAATTTTATACCATCATAATCTTTGATCCGAACCACAGGGCTGCCTAAAAGATTTTCCACCTTGAGCTGACTCGGATTTAAGGTATAATTTTTTGATTTTAATTTAAAGTCACTGCGCAAATAATAGTAACGGCCATACTTCTTTTCCATATCAGCCAAAATCTTATCAATAGATTTCTTACGATGGATCATCATCTCAACAAGCATGAGACCCGCCAGAGAACCGTCTCTTTCAGGGATGTAATTTTTTAATCCCATCCCGCCTGCCTCTTCACCGCCTACCAGAATATTCTTGGTTTCCATAAGATTGGATATATATTTAAAACCTACCGGCGTCTCATACAACTCCAGTTTCAAATCCTTGGCGATGTGCTCAAGCATCGTCGTACCGCAGATAGTTGTCACAATCCCGCCATCCCACTTCTTGTCCTGCCTTAAATGGAGCGCCAACAACCCCAAGATTTTTTGCGGCGGAATATAATTGCCCTTCGAATCAACAGCAGCGATCCGGTCCGCATCCCCGTCCAAAATAAGACCAATATCGAATTTTTCTTTTTTCATACGAGCCAGTATTTTACCGACATTCTGCTCAACCGGTTCAGGGCCCTTGCCGTCAAAATGAGGGTTGACCTCATTCCTCATCAACGTCAGACGTATCGGCAATCCTTTTAATATGTCAGCCATATAACTGTTCCCGCTGCCGTACATCGCATCCAACAAAACTTTTACTTTTGATTTTTTGAATGCTTTCTTATCAATATAAGAACGCAGGAAATTAACGTAAACTTTCGCGATATCCTGGACCTGAACAGACCCGTCATATTTAGCCGCGCTGAGACTTTTTGTCTTTGGTTCAGTCGCGCCGATCAATGATTCAACCCTCTGGGTGACGCTCACATCAGCGGCTCCGCCTGAAGCATTTTTGATTTTATAACCATTGAACTCCGGAGGATTGTGACTTGCCGTGATCATGATCCCTAAATCAAGCTTTCCAGTTTTTACCGCGAAACTCAATGCTGGGGTAGGCACCGCCTTATCCGAAAGAACAACCTGAATACCATTAGCACTCAGGACTTCTGCCGTAATCTGAGCGAACCTATCCGACAGAAAACGCGTATCATAACCCACGCAAACTTTAATTTTTTCGCCTGCTGGTTTTTTCATTTCCTGATTCAAATAATCCGCGGTAGCTTGAGCGACTTTTTTTAAATTAATAAAAGTAAAATCATCCGCGATTACCGCCCGCCAACCGTCTGTTCCAAATTTGATGGTTCGGCCTTGCTCACCACTGGTGGTTTTTTTTGTATCATGCGCCTCGTTGTTACTCATCTTCTTTCAGCCTCCTTATCGCTTCTCTCATGTCATGAGCTTTAAAAATGTACGTACCCGCAGCAAGGACGTTAGCGCCACGGCGGATAACATCTTTTGCTGTGCCGTCCGTAATGCCTCCGTCCACTTCAATATCACCTTCAAAAATATTGCGTAATTCAAAAATTTTAGGCAAAACCGCCGAAATAAATTCCTGTCCGCCGAAACCAGGATTAACGCTCATAATCAAAATCCAATCCACTTTATCCAAAAGCCCCTTGATATCGGCAATCGGAGTCGATGGATTAATGGCGATCGCAGGACGTTTATTCAAACGCTTGATTTTTTTGATCAGAAGGTTCGCTTTTTTTAAACGGCCATTACGTGTCCGGCCCAAAGCTTCCACATGAAAACTGATAATGTCTGAACCGCTTTTGGCGAATGCCTCAACATAATCTTCTGGATTTTCAATCATCAAATGCGCATGGATCGGCAAATCTGTTTTTTTACGTATGGCCGCGACAACCCCGGGCCCTATCGTAATATTTGGAACAAAATGTCCGTCCATCACGTCGACATGAAGAAAATCTGCTCCCGCGTCCTTGACGCGCTTGATCTCGCTTTCTATATTCGCAAAATCACAAGCCAGTATGGATGGGCCAACTTTAATCTTCATAATTCCTTTCGTCTCACGTACCACGTATCACGCTATCAATCTTTTAACGTGTGACGTGCAACGTGTGACATGTGACAATCATTTATCACCTGTACAATCCGTGTTTTTCTATATATTTAACAACCACATACGGTGTCAGGTATAGTATGGATCGTCTGTGTTTAACGAGATTGCGTATCAAAGACGACGAAATATCCACCTGGGCCACGTTAATCTTTAAAAATGATCTTCCGGAAAGCCTTTTTCCAAAACCCGGCCTTTTGGCTAACACAAATTTAGCCAACTTATAAATCTCATCCACATCTTTCCAGGTCGGAATTTCATTCACCAAGTCAGAACCGCAGATAAAAAACAACTGAGCCGCAGGATACTGTTTTTTTATCTGCCGCAACGTATCAACAGTATACGACTTTCCACGACGCCGGATTTCCAAGTCCGAGACAGCAAAATGCCGATTCGCCTTAACGGCCAACTCTATCATTTTAAGCCGGTCTTTTGCCGAAATAACCTCTTTTTTATTTTTGTGAGGCGGCAAAAAAGTTGGAATAAAAATGACTTTATCAAGATTCAACTGACCTAAAACCTGCTCACCCAAAATGAGATGGCCGAAATGAACAGGGTTAAACGTTCCGCCAAGAATACCAATTTTCATATTTTCAGTCTTCAGCCTTCAGCTTTCAGTCTTCAGACAATGTTTTACTGACGTCTGACGACTGATGACTGACGACCTACTCTCTTATTTGTCCATTCCCTCGAATAACGTACTTATACGTCGTAAGCTCTTCAAGCCCCATCGGTCCACGGGCGTGGAGTTTATCCGTTGAAATACCAATTTCAGCGCCAAACCCAAATTGGTGGCCATCTGTAAAACGCGTCGAGGCATTGACATAAACACAGGCAGAATCCACTTCCTGTAAAAACTTTTCGGCCTGTCTTTCATCCCGTGTCACGATAGCATCCGAATGATTCGATCCATAACGATTAATATGAGCGATGGCTTCATCGATATTCTTAACCACTTTTACCGCTAAAATCAAATCCAGATATTCAGCAAACCAATCGGCTTCTGTCGCCTTCTTCGCTCCCGGGACAATCCGGCGCGTCAAAGGACAACCACGAACCTCAACTTTAGCATCTTCTAAGCATTCAATCATAGTCGGCAAAAAATCTTTTGCGATCGCTTCATCGACAAGCAATGTCTCAACGGCATTGCAAACAGACGGCCTCTGCACCTTTGCATTAAGAATAATGCCTTGAGCCATAGAAAAATCAGCGCTTTTCTCGACGTAAACGTGGCAGACTCCTTTATAATGTTTGATAACCGGTATCCTTGATTTATTCCGTACTTCGTCAATCAAAGACGCACCACCCCGGGGCATCACTAAATCTATGCAGCTATCCAGGCGAAGCAAGATATCGATCGAACGACGATCGCCAATTTTTACAAAATTAATAATCCCTTTCGGCAGGCCTGCTTCTTCTAAAGCATTTTCACATACTTTAAAAATAGCCCCATTAGAATAAAGCGCATCGCTTCCGCCGCGCAAAATAACGCTGTTGCCCGATTTTAAACACAAACCTATACAATCCGAAGTCACGTTGGGTCTGGCCTCATAAATAATCAGGATCGTCCCAATAGGAACGCGGACCTTGGAAATAACAAGGCCATTGGGCCTTTTCCAGCTATTGATACATTTTCCCACAGGATCGCTAAGCGTGGCAATCTCCCGCAAAGATTGAGACATCTCCTGAATCCGCTTCTCGTTCAATGTAAGCCTTTCCACAAAAGAAGAAGATAGTCTTTTCTTAAATGCGTTTTTCAAATCAAGCTTATTAGCTTCAATGATTTCATCTTTATGGCTCAAAAGCGCTTCGCTCATTTTTAAAAGAACCTCACTCTTCTTATCCGAAGATATATTGGCCAAAAGATGCGACGCCGCTTTTGCCGCGCAAGCAGTCTTTAAAAGTTCTTTTTCTAGTTTATTGTCTATATTTTTTTTCTTCATTTTTTATCCTAAAATCACCAAATTATCCCGATGCACAACTTCTTCTTTAGCCTTTTTTCCCTTGATTTCCAAAACTTCCTCTGAAGAAAAATTCACCTTCCCCTTGGCAAAAACATCGCCTTCATGATTCGCGATCTCAACGATCTCGTCCGCTTTGAAATGCCCCTCAACCATTATGATCCCAGGGGCCAGTAAACTTTTTTGTTTTTGAACTAAAGCAGCTTTGGCTCCGGCATCGACATAAATTTTCCCTTTTGTTTTGGCTTCAAAAGCAATCCAATGCTTTTTCGCGCCGATACTTTCTGGAGCAGCAAATCCAGTGCCACAACCATAATAATATGGATCTGCTAACTTCAAAGTTCTAAAATCAATACTAACCGGATTTAGTGCTATAGTACTAGATGTCACCGTCGGAATACCCATATTTGTGGCAATCCGCGCAGCTTCAATTTTTGATGACATACCTCCAACGCATGAATCCTTGTCTGTTCCACAAGCCATATGCTCTATCGCAGAGGTTATTTTTTTAACAAAATTAATAAGCTTTCCCTTTTTTGTCTTAGGATCAAAACTTTCATAAAGACCATCAATATCAGTTACGATCAATAAACCATCAGCCTCAACAGCAGCAGCCACGCGGGCAGACAGTGTATCGTTGTCGCCAAATTTGATTTCATCGACAGATACAGCATCGTTTTCATTGATAACCGCAACAATATGGTGCGCCAAAAGAGTATTAATGGTATTTTTGGCGTTCAAATAACGCTTGCGGTCGGCGAAATCTTCGCGAGTCAAAAGAATCTGCGCACACTTTAAGCCTTTTTTTGCGAAAGCGACACTGTAGGAATGCATCAAAATATTCTGACCTACGGCCGCTGCCGCCTGCTGCTCGGCTAAGTCTTTAGGACGTTTTTTAAAACCTAAGGCGGACAAACCACAGGCAATAGCACCAGAGGTAACAAGAATAATCTTATCACCATTTTGAATAAAACGCGCGATGCCGTCGACAATGTTCATCAAATTATCCTGAACAAGTGTTGTCCCACCACCTGTTAAGATGCTTGAACCAACCTTAACGACGATCTTTTGTGAGTGTTTTTGAGACTTCTTCAATTAAATCCTCCAGCCCTTCTCCTGTTAACGCGGATATTTCAAAAATCTTTTTTTTGCAGGTTTTCTTAAAAATTTTCAAATTATTTTTCGCTTGTGGCAAATCCATCTTATTGGCGACGACAATCTGTTTTTTATTTAACAATTCTTGCGAAAAAGCCTCCAGTTCATCATTAATACTGCAATAATCTACCGCAGGAGGCCTTCCATCCACACCTGCCATATCCACCAAGTGAATCAGGATTTTTGTCCGCTCAACATGTTTTAAGAATTTATCCCCAAGCCCCTTACCTTCATGGGCCCCATGGATCAATCCCGGGATATCCGCAATAATAAAATTATTATCAAAATCAACTTTCACAACACCCAGCATCGGAGACTTCGTCGTGAATGGGTAATTGGCAATCTTGGGCGTCGCATTGGAAATTTTTGAAACAAGCGTCGACTTGCCGGCGTTAGGAAAACCAACAACGCCAACATCAGCGATAATCTTTAGATTGAAAAATAATTCGCGTTCTTCGCCCAAAACCCCGGCTTCAGCGTCTTTATTCCTCGTATTGCCGCGGCCTCCAGAGCCGCCTTTAGCGACAACAACCTCAACCCCATCTTCATCAAGGTCACGGATCAAAAAATTATTCGTCTCATCAGTAATAACGGTTCCTACAGGCACACGGATAAGGCAATCTTTCCCTCTGGCCCCCGCTTTATCGCTACTGGAACCGTTCTTGCCGCTTTCGGCTTTAAAATGACGCTGATATTGAAAATCCATCAGCGTATAAATACTTTTATCGGCGCGAATAATCACATCTCCGCCGTCTCCGCCGTCTCCTCCATTAGCCTTACCATGCTCGACGCGCGTATCACGGAAAAAACTGTTACACCCGCTACCGCCGTCTCCGGCTTTTACTTGTATTTTCGCAGTATCTATAAACATAAAGTTAAAAAGGTTTCTTAAATGTTCCTTAACGTTGCTTTATGTTGCCTAAAGTTACGCAACAAGCTAACGAAACTTTAAGAAACTTTTAGAACTTTTAAGAAACTTTAAGAAACCTATTAAAAAAAATTATTTAATGAATATTAAGAAGCGATCTCAGTGATCTTGATTTTTGTCAAAGATTGCCTGTGTCCATGGATCCTGCGGGAACTTTTTCTCCGACGGTACGTAAAAGCAATAACCTTGGGAGCCCTAAACTGTTCTAAAATTTCCGCGCTCACCTTGGCCCCTTTCACATAAGGCTTGCCAACTTCGACTTTATCGCCATCACTCAATAAAAGAACTTTATTGAATGTGACATCCTTTTTATTCGTCAATAACTCAACATTCAAAATATCGCCTACCGCAACCTTTTCCTGCTTGCCGCCTGTTTCAATAATCGCGTACATGTCTTTCTCCTTTTAAAAGTTAATTAAAGCCAATACAAAGCTTAGTTTAAGCAAATTCCTTCTTAAATCCAAACCTTTAACATCCACAAATGCTTCTTATTTAAGAATGTTAAATATAACACAACCCCCTGTCAGCGTCAACCTTTTGTTGCCTTTGCCCAAAGACCCTCATAATTTCGGCAAAGAGCCAAAAATTCAGCCTTTTTTAGGCAATAATGACCTTCTCAATATGCAAAGCCTCATTTGCCTTGACATCCACCCGTGTGCCGAAACGGCGCGAGATATTACGAAGTGCATGGAAATTCTCATTATTAAGACACTGGGCCACTTCCGGATGGACTTCGATCGTAGCTTTTCGGGTTTTATTATTTGCCAAATAATTCTTCAATTCCCTCATAGCGTGGACAGCCACTGAAAAAGCTGATTTAACTTTTCCTTTGCCATGACAATAAGGGCAATCGGTATAAGAAATACTTTCTAAGGTCCGATGCGTTCTCTCGCGCGTCATCTGGACTAACCCCAACTTCGACAAACCCAAAATGTCGGTTTTAGCGCGGTCAGAAACTAAGGCCGATTTAAACACGTTGATCAACTCGCGGCGATGCCGTTCTTCCATCATATCGATATAATCCACGACAATAATTCCTCCGACGTCCCTTAAGCGCAATTGCCTGGCAATTTCACGGGCTGATTCACAATTAACCGCGAAAGCCATTTCTTCCTGCGCGATTTTCCGCCGATGGAATTTTCCGGAATTAACATCAATGACCGTCAAACCTTCCGTTGCTTCGATAACGATATAGGCCCCGCTTTTTAAATAAACCTTATTGGAATACAACTTCGTTATTTCTTCTTCAATGCCTTTTTTCTCAAACAAAGGAGTTTTCTCTTTATAAAACAGGACGGCATTCTGCAAACGTCCCATGTAAGAACGGATAAAACGATAAACGCGTTTAAACTCCTCTTTCGAATCAATCAGGATAGACCCGATCTCTTCGTTAAAATAATCCCTGATCATGCGAAGCGCCAGGTCATATTCCTCATAGATAAGAAAAGGGGCACTTCTTTTTTTCGAAATTCTGTCGATCTTCTCCCACAGGCGCACCAACAACATCAAATCCCTTTGCATTTCTTTATCTGTGGCTCCCCAGGCTACGGTGCGCACAATCAGCCCCATATGAGCCGGCGGCTTCAACCCATGAAGGATTACACGAAGACGTTGGCGCTCCGCATCATCATCGATTTTTTTTGAAATACCAAAATGTTTTTCAAACGGCATCAGAACCAGATAGCGCCCGGGGATACTCACATGGCTCGTTAATCGGGGCCCCTTGGTGCCAAAGGGTTCTTTTGTAACCTGAACAATAACCTCCTGGCCCTCTTTGAATGCAGGGGCTTCAGATTTTGCGCTTCCGGAATTCGGATGGTCCTCGATCTCTTCTTCCATGGAAACAGTATCATTAAGATAAAGAAATCCGTTCTTTCCTGTACCGATATTCACAAAAGCAGCACCTACAGACGGCACGATCGTTTCAATCCGACCCTTATAAATATTGCCAACCATGGTGCGTTCCGAGACACGCTCGACAAAATAATTCTCCAGCTTTCCTTCTTCCAGGATAGCGACTCGCCTTTCCTGTTGCTCAAAATTAATCAAAATTTCTTTCTTTTTCACGCGTTCCCTCCTAAAAATTGTTATTTAAAAATTTTTATGCCCCATGCCTTAACTCCGTTAAGACAATTCCTTCAGGCAATTGTTTTTGCCACTTTTTTTGAACATCGCGGCAAGACATCCGCTTCGACAGGATAATTTCTCCTTCTTCGCTTGCGGAAGCTACTCCCAATTTTAAAGCATTCTTTAACTTAATTTTCAAATGTGGACTGAAGCCTTCCGTTAAAGCAACGGGCAAACCTGCGCGCCTGGCTGAACGCCCAAAAAGCCGCAATAAATCCAAATGAGAAATATAAATCAAGGGGTCGTTTTTCGAAAAACTAAATAAAATTTTTTCGTTGCCCATTAAACTCCCGTTCCAAGTTAAAACCCCGCACAGTACACCTTTGTGCGGGGTCATCACATGTATTTCGCTCTTACTTTTTAGATGACTTCTGTTCTATTAAAAAAGGAAAAAATTATTTATTCCATTTTGCCTTTTAAAACAACCGCACCCTTCTTTTTTGCCTTTTTGAAACAGGCAAAAATCTTATTTTTTCTTTTTAGAAGGTGTGTGAACTCTTAACTTCTGCTCCAACGAAGCGACTTGCTCCGCTGTTAGATTTTTTTCATCAACGATATAACCCGTAATGAAAATAATCAATTCTACTTTCGTTGTTTGAATGGTCTTACGCTCAAAAAGCGCCTTGCCAACTACAGGAATCTTTCTTAAAAATGGAATGCCTATGGCACTTTCACTTTTTACATCTTTAATCAAACCACCAATCACAACGGTATCACCGCTTTTTATCAGCACTTGAGTCTGAGCCTCGCGAGTCTGGATGCGCGGATATTTATCTTCAATCAGCGTCCCTTCTGTTGTGATCGCAGGATGGATGATCATATTGATATAATCCTTATCCTTACCACTGATCTGGGGAACAACGTTAAGCTGAATACCGATATCCTTGTATTCTTCCAAAGAAACATCGATAGTAGAGGCCGTGTCGCTGCTTTTAGAAGTTGAAACGATCGGAAATTGTTCACCCACCAGGATCGTCGCTTCTTGATTGTCCAATGTCAAAATACTCGGCGCCGACAATATATTAGTCGCGACATCTTCTTCCAAAGCATTCAGGACAATTTCAAACTGTGATCCCTTAACTTTATCAAAAACCATCTTCAATCCTGTGTTCGCTGTTGTCAAAGCCTGGGCTTGAGGCGTAAAAACAGCAGGAGTGACCTGGCTTGTAAAATAACGGCCACCGGCCTTCAAGTCATCCGTATAGCTATCCATTGTAATGACGCCATCCGTCCTTGTCGCCGATCCATTGGATCCTGTCGCATATTCAAGACCAAAATCTTTCAACTTATCAAGATTAACTTCAACAATCTTTGTTTCAATCAAAATTTGTTTTGGCCTGATATCAATATCCTCAAGGACTTTCTTTATTTTCTCCAAAACAGGAGGAATATCGGAGATGATAAGCGTCTTGGAACGGCTGGTCAACTGACTGCTTGTTCTCGCGCGCTTCTCGGAAAACGTCCCGCCGAATCCCCAGCCTGCCTGGCCCGTAATTTCTAATATCGTTACTTTACCCCGATAAGAAAGCTGAGGTTCAATGGCTTTTTTGGCATCGACCGCGTCAATATATTTTAGCGTTGTAACTTCTGTCGCAACTGGCTGCACCTGAGCCAGATCCTGCTCCATCTTCCGCTGAGCAGTTAGTTTTTCCAAAGGAGCCACCATAACAATATTGTTTTGTCTGTCATAAGCAAAACCATAGGTCTTTAAAATAACATCCATGGCTTTTTCCCACGGCACATCGGCGATGCGGACATTGACCGCCCCTGTCACTTCAGGGCTTGCCACAATGTTAACGCCACTCTTGTAAGCGATAACTTTCAAAACATCCCGGATATCGGCTTCTTTAAAATCCAGCGTGATCAAACCAGATTTATCATCAGCCGCTTTCGGCGTTGTTTCCGCCACAGTCGTAGCCACAACCGCAGGCGTCAAAGACGCTGAGGCTAATTCTTCAGCTTCCGTCGCAGGTTGGGCTGGAGCCGGTACTGTTATGGTCCTGGCTTCAGGCTCTTGAGCGCTTGACATCACAGAAAAATTCCCAGCATCAACTGTCGTCGTATTAACAGCCGTATCCTCTGGCATTTGGGCATTAAGTTTTGCGGCACCCATAAAAACTAAGAAACTCAGCGAACATATAAAAGCAAAGTGGAGATGTCGCTTTGAAATCATTTACCCCTCCCTTCTCAATTCTATATCAACCTTTTGATTATCTTGGATAACAGTCACTTTATTTTCTTCAATATTGCTGATTACAGCATCGCCGATCTTTTCTCCCACGCGCATCATCTGGCCGTTAATAATAGCGATAGAATCTCCTTTCGGATCAACGATGATCCCTTCCAGGCGAAGAGTTTTGTTATCTTGAGAATCCTGATCGATCAAATAGCCTGCCGGAGAAATCAAAGAAACAAAAGGATCCCGCTTGCCTTCGTTTTTATAGAAATACTGATCGCCGAAAACGCTCGAGGCGATCGCGAGCACGAACGAAAAACTCATAAATAAAATATTTTTTTTCTTCATAGCTGATTAAGCTGAATACACCTTAAAAACTTCTTAAAAAAATCAAGCACCCGTCTTGCCATAAAAAGCATTCTAAGCTTTTTTAAGGACAACTTCAAGCAGTATTGTAACCGATTGCTTGTTCACCTCTTTTTCATCAACGCGGATATCAATTTGACGAATATCAAAAAAGATGGGTGAATTTTCAAGGAGGGCCACAAATGTCCCGAGGTTATGAAAACTTGAAACAACCGTTAACGAAATCTTCTGTCTCAAGTACGATTCTTGAGAATTCTGAAGCTGCTGCTTAACAACCGCTGGATCCACAAGCGGCCGCAACTGCTGGATACGGACAGAACTTCTATCGGCAAACTTAGAAATCGTCTCAAGGGCCTTTGGCAGCTCTTCATCTTTAATGATTTTTTTATTGACCTCAGCCAATTCTTTTTCTAAAACCGGAACCCTGTCTTTATTGGTTGAGGAAAACTTCTGGCTATCCTGGGCATCCCTGATATCCGCGTTCATTTTTTTAGCTGAAGCGAACATACGGCCCACGGTGAGGAACTGTCCACGCAAAATAACCGCTCCGTCGAAAATAACAAGAAAAACAGCAATCCCCAAAACAGCCTTTGCGTTGCTTTTTAAAGCACCTAGGCGGGCGATAACTTCCTGTTTGTCGATTTTTTTCACTTTTTCATCTCTCCCGTTAAAACAAAATCCACAACATCATAATTCCTGATAAGCCGTCGCTGAACAGACGTCAACTCTATCTTTGGAAAACTGTCCGAAATGGCCTTGCAATTTTTCAAATCCTGCAGGAATTTTCCAATGACGGTCATTTCATTCTGGGTCATGGAAACAACGCTTCCCTGAATCATAAGACGTTGATTCGAAAAATTAAAACGATCCAACCAGAGCCATTTAGGGACAGCCGCATTCACCCCGGAAAGGATCTCAGTCAAAGAAACCTGCCGTGTCACAACGGTTTCGACATTGCGGATTTTAGCCAACAGATCCTGGATTTCTTTTTTAAAAGCAGAGGAACTCTTATACTGTGCATCCAACTGGGCCCAGGCTCTTTTTAAATAAAGGACCTGCGCCTGTTTATACACCCAGACAACAGCCAAAAGAAGATGTAAGACGATGAGAAGAGCCACGATGCTTACGAAAACCGCGTTGGTAGGAAGAACGACCTTCCTCTCGACTTTTCTTAGATTTTTTGGAAGAAGATTTATATTGATCATCTTATTTTAAAGCCAGTCCTATCGCAACAGACATCAAATCACTGTTTAACTTAAAATCTTCGCGGTTAACTGCCGCATCAAAGTTCAAACGTTCGACAAAACTTAAAAACTTGACTTCAACGGACAAAACGCGATTTAAAAAATTATCGATTCCCGACAAACGGCTTAATCCGCCTGTGATAAAAATCTTATCAACGGCCCGGTTCGTCCTCGCTTCAAAATAATCCAGAGAAATCCTGATCTCCTCGGCGAGACTATTTAATGGCGTCTCCCAAAGCCCCATGAATTCCTGTAATCTTTCCCTGGGTTCATTTTTAAGTTTTTCCGCCTCCGCATAATCCAGGTTTAATGTTTCCGACATTTTTTTCGTTAAGTCATCCCCTCCGATAAAAATATCACGGCTTAAATGAGGCAAGCCATCCACTAAAATATTAATATGGCAAACGGTCTTACCCATTTGAACAACACAAACACAATATTTTTTCTCCTTGCTCATCACAAATTCGGTCGAAAAATTAGCCAACGCCAGACAATCCAAATCCACGACACGGACATTCACGTTCATCTCACGCATGAGATTGCATTTTTTTTGGATAAGCTCATTCTTCGCGGCCGCGATCAAAACAGACATCTTGGCCTTATCCTTCAATTCATAAACAACGTCATAAGCTGCCGACACCTCCGCTAAATTGAAAGGGACATATTTTTCTATTTCAAATTTCATGGAAGATTCCAGCTCGGACCTATTCATGAGAGGCATATCAACATAGCGGGACACAACACCCTGGCCTGCGACCGCGATAGCGACAGACTCACCAGCGACGACTTTCGTCTTGACAAAAGCCTTGCTCAACGCGTCGCGATAATTTTTATCAGCGACCTTTTCAATCCCGAACCCGAGGATTTTAATGCTGTCTTTAACCGCTTCCAGGCGGACCACCTTAACCGCATGAGAGCCGATGTCCACCCCTAAAGATCCGGAAGTCAACTGATTCGAAGAGAATGATTTTGTGACCATCTCCTGAATCTGGGGAACGAGCTTACCTACAGTTTCCTTAACCTGATTCATCTAAAGCCTCAACATAAAAAAAGTACTAAAAACAATTTTTGAACAATCTTAACATCATGTCATTATTTAAGTTGTACTACTAGTAGTATCTTATAGAAAAAAACCGAAAAGTCAATCATTTTATGGCTGGAAAATAAAAAAAGCGGCTGTTTTTGACAGCCGCTTTTTAAAAAACCAACCTCGAGTTGCTTATTCTATAGGTGTTCCTGTAGCTGACGTACCAACTCTCACCACACCTGACTGATCCACATAAAACGACCTCACACCCGTAACGTTTGGAGTTTGAGGAGCAGCAACGACTGTATAAGTCGTTCCATTGGCTCCCTGTGCAAATGTGAAGTTATACCCACCCTTGACTCCGCTCGCTAAAACTGAATCTATGTAAGGTGGATTGGTCGCGTTCAAGTCTGTTAAGAGCGCTGGATAGCTCGGAGGAGACTGTGCTGCTCTAAAGCTCTCCATAGCCGTACTCAACGTCCTCATGGCCGCAATTGTCGTGGCTTCGTTCGCACTCAGCCTCGCTCTCAATAAGTTCGGAATTGCGATAGCCGCTAACAAGACGATGATAGCTACAACGATCATGATTTCTACCAACGTAAAACCTCTTTTTCTTAAGCGCATTGTTCTTTCCTCCTTTCTTGGCAAGAATTTACTCTACGCTTCTTCCCCAAGAAAACTGTAATAAAATGCCACACCGATTTTGTAAGCGTAAAGCATGCCTAGCGATACAAAAATTTTACCTCACCCCCTTTCGACTGTCAAGTTAAAACATGGAAAACACTTATATACCTCCGTAACTTCATCTCGCCAGAGTTCGGCGAAGTCTGACGACCCGCCGAAATAACCCTTTTTTCGAAGACGGAAAAATAAAAATGCCTATTCTTAAACCACCAAAAGGATAAAGAATAGGCTCACACCTTATCGGCAACTGGCAACCTTACCCAGCCCTTTGCTTTCGCAAAAACGGCGGGGATTAGGCCCTATAGCTTTGTGCCCCACTCTTTCGAACCCTTTTTACAGGGCCCCCGTCGCTTTGCTTCGCAAAGTGAAGCAGCAGGGGTGGTTTACCCTTTAACGATCTTCCTGTTTTCTAAAATAAGTATAACATCCAAAGGTGAGAAATTCAAGATGGCTTCATGCTACAGGCTTGAAAAAAAATGTAGCTTGCAGCCTGCAGCCTAAGGCTTTTTATCTGATCAATTCTGTGATCTTAAAGATAGGCATGAAAAGGGCGAGAACAATACCACCAATAATAATGCCCAAAAACCCGATAACCAAAGGCTCAATCATGGAAGTCAAACCGCTCACCGCAGCATCAACCTGTTCATCATAAAAATCCGCAATCTTATTCAACATCTTCTCCAACTGGCCTGTCTGCTCACCAACAGAGATCATGCGCACGACCATGGGAGGAAAAACGCCACCTTTTGCCAAGGGCTCGGCAATAGGCTCCCCTTCGCGGATAGAATTACGCGTGTTGTTCACGGTTTCCTCAACCACCACGTTTCCGCATGTCCTGCCGACAATCTCCAAAGCGTTCAAAATAGGCACGCCGCTTTTAACCAGGGTTGCCAGAGTTCTTGAAAATTTCGCCACAACAACTTTACGGAAAAGCGGACCGAAAACAGGAATACGTAAAATCTTCGCATCAAATTGATAACGGCCTCGTTTTGTATTGATATATCTGTTGAACAAAAATCCCAGTATAAAAAACCCTATGACAACAAAGAAAAAATAACGTCTCATGACATCAGAAATCCCGATCAAGACCTGCGTCGGAAGCGGTAGGGTACCGCCTAAGGTCGCAAAAATTCCTTTAAAAGTCGGAACAACCTTTACCAAAAGCACGATCGTGATAATGATCGCCATTGAAATAACAACAATAGGATAAACAAGGGATGACTTGACTTTGCGCTGGAGCGCGCTGGACTTTTCCAGATACGACGCCAGACGATCCAGGATTTCATCAAGCAACCCTGAAGTCTCGCCGGCCTTAACCATGTTAATGTAAAGATTCGAAAAAACCTTGGGGTACTTTCCCAAAGCGTCGTAGAGCGTAGAACCGCTTTCGATATCGTCCTTGATCCTCGAGGTGATCTCAGAGAGAATTTTATTTTCAGCCTGTTCACTCAAAATACTCAAAGCCTGCACCAATGTGATGCCGCTTTCAACCATCGTCGCCAGCTGACGCGAAAAAACAACAAGATCATCCAGTTTAACACCCTGCTGCCTGGTCTTTTTAATCCTCTCTTCTTTAACGGAAATAACAATAAGTCCTTTTTTGTGCAGGACTTCAATCGCCGCGTGCTCTTCGCTAGCTTCCAATATTCCCGTGAGCCTTAACCCCTGGTTATCTTTTGCCACATAACTGAAATGCGCCATAAATGTTATCCTAGAATTGTGGGACTACTTTTAAAAATGCCTCGACCACCTTGGGATCAAACTGTGTGCCGCTGTTTTTAACGATCTCATCAATCGCGTCTTGCTGGATCATGCCAACCTTTCGATAAGGACGGGCTGAAACCATCGCATCATAGCTATCCGCAACTGTCATGATGCGCGCGCCCAAAGGAATATCCTCGCCTTTAAGTTTATCAGGGTAACCCGCGCCATCCCAACGCTCATGATGATGTTTAACTATATCAATAACGTGATCCAAATATTTTAACGGCTCCAATATCTGGGCGCCCTTAACCGCGTGTTGCTTGACTTCTTCAAATTCCTCTATTGTCAAGGAAGTCGGTTTGCCTAAAAGATTATCATGAACACCGATCTTGCCCAAATCATGCAATTGGCAGGCGTCCTTGATATCTTCCAGATAAGTCATCTCGACGTTCATTTGCTTGGCGATCAATTCCGCATAATGCGTCACATTATCCGAATGTGAATACGTATAATGGTCCCGCGCATCGATCGCGTGCGCCAGGGCCTTGATCGTGCGCATATACGTCTCTCTCAAATCTTCATACAGCTTGCTTAAATTTTTCGTGCTTTCTTCAATGCGCCGGGCCAATAACAGATTTTGTTTTTGCAAATTGATATTTTTTTCTTCAACACCCTGCATCACCCGCGAAGAACTGGAAACAGACTTCTTCTCTTCGAGCGCATGTTTGGTCTTAAAGTAAATTTCCTCAGGCCGTAACGGCTTATAAAGATAATCAGATACGTTTAAATTCAAGGCTTCAGCCACAAGATTCTGCTGATCCGAATAACTCATAAGAATAATGGCGATATTTTCATTGAGCCGCTTTAACTCACGAACGATAGACCGGACATCCAGATCGTTCATATGATAATTCAAAAAAACGAGTCCGCACCGTAACGACTCTTGTGTCGTCAGCCCTATCTTAGCCGTCTGGGCGATGCTAACGCTGTAACCCCGCGTCATCAAAACATTCCTGATCTGCTGACACGAGGATTCTTCAGTATCTATCACCAAAACTTTATTTTCCATTTTCTTTCTTTGCGGTTTTTTAAAACTGAATGCCTCATTATGACATAGAACCAAATAACAAAAAAGATTTTTTTAAGACTTTAACTCGTTAAACTCGCAGAACTCGCTAACTCGTAAAACTCGGTCACTCTTCCGTAGTCGCCAGGATAGCTTCCTCCAGGGTCGTGACGCCTTCAACAACCTTAAGCATCGCGTCATCGCGCAGGGAAAGCATCCCCTTTTCTTTAACGGCAAATTCCTTGATCTGGTTCAACGATGCCCTCTTAATGATCAAATCTCGGATAGAATCATCGATCATAAGGACTTCGTGGATGCCCACGCGTTCATAATATCCCGTATTATTGCAATGATGACAACCCTTTCCTTTAAAAAAAGTAGGCGCCTTGCCGCTTTTTAAAACTTTTTCTATGCCAAGTTTTTTCCAGGATTCTTTTGGAATGCTGATTTCTTCACGGCAGTTCATGCAGACCTTGCGGCAGAGTCTTTTCGCCGACGTCACGATAAGGCTGGAGGCTACCAGAAAAGGCTCAACGCCCATATCAATAAGACGTGTGATAGCGCCTACCGCATCATTGGTATGAAGCGTTGAAAGAACAATCTGGCCTGTTAATGACGCCTTGACCGCGATATCGGCTGTTTCAGAATCGCGGATCTCACCCACCATGATCACGTCCGGGCTCTGGCGCAAGACAGAACGAAGGCCTGTAGCAAACGTCAAATTAATTTCAGCCCTGACAGGAATTTGCGTGATGCCTTCGACCTGATATTCAACAGGATCTTCAATGGTGATGATATTCAATTCAGGCGTGTTAAGTTTTTGCAGGATTGAATACAATGTCGTTGATTTACCGCAGCCCGTGGGCCCGGTGATCAGGATCATGCCGTAGGGTTTTTTGATGGCTTCATTAAAAAGCCGAAATGGTTCCGGCGACAACCCCAAAGAATCAAGGCCCGTCGATAATTTTCCTTTATCCAATGACCTTAAGACAAATTTCTGTCCAAATGTCGTCGGAAGCGCCGAGACCCTAAAGTCAACTTCCCGATCCTTCAATCGGACTTTAAACCGCCCATCCTGGGGCAAACGCGCTTCAGTGATATCAAGCCCCGAAATGATTTTAAACCGCGCCAAGATACCATTTTGATTTTTTTTAGGGAGGCGAAAAACATCATACAGATGGCCGTCAATGCGATAGCGGATCCTCAGCTCTCTTTCTCCCGGCTCAATATGAATATCAGAGGCTCGTTTTTTTAAAGCCTCGGTAATCATCAAATCCACTATTTTTACAATTGGGGCCTTGGAGCTCTCTTCGACAACCGCTCCCAATTCCAGCATGCCATCGCTTTTAACAACTTCAAGATCCTGACCCTTGGCATCTTCTTCAACAACGCTGGTGATATCGTCCGCCTGCACCGAAGAACTAAAAAATTTATCGAGAGTTTTAACGATATCTTTCTCGCTCGCCAAGACAACGTCAATCTCAAGGCCCGTGATCGCTTTCAGGTCATCCATCGCAAAAATATTAAAAGGATCGCTCGTCGCAACACTAACAACGCTACCCATTTTGGAAATGGCCACAACTTTATAATGCCGACAAATCTTTTCCGGTAAAAGCTGAACGATCTGCGGCTCCACTTTAAATTTCGACAACTCCAGATACGGCATAAAGAGCTCTTTAGCCAAAATCCCCATCAGCTCGCGTTCTTTTACGAAACCTTCCTTAACCAGGATATCCTTCAAGCTTCCGCCGGTATCTGTATGGATTTTCAGCGCCTTCTCAAGATCCTGAGCCGTAATCAGTTTCGCTGCCAAGAGCGCATCCGTTAATCTTTGTTTTAATGTAGGCATAATCTCAACCCAGTTGGGATTGCCCTTTCCTATCCGTATAAAGAAAGGGGTAATAAAAACTTATTTTAGTCGCACGTTCCAAGTATCACATTTCACGTCAAAAACTTAAAAATACGCAACCATTATTCTGTCATGGGTTCATCAGGAGCGGTCACGCGCAAAACTTCTTCCAAAGTTGTGGCTCCTTCTAAAACTTTTTTTATACCATTCTCGCGCAACGTCTTCATCCCTTCTTTCCTTGCTAAATTTTTTATTTCAGACTCCTGGGCTCGTTTTAAGATCAGTTCTTTGATGGTCGGCGTCAATGTCAGCATTTCACCGATAACGATACGGCCGCTGTAACCAATGTTAAAACATTTTTTACACCCCTTGCCTTTATAGGCGAGCAAGGGCCCTTTATGATCCTTTAACCCGAGATCTTCAACCATGACATCCGAAAGCGGATAACTCTCTTTGCAGGATTCGCAGATTTTTCGCACCAGCCGCTGATTTAAAATTCCCACCATTGATGACGTGATTAAAAAAGGCTCGACGCCCATATTCACGAGACGAACGATCGTCCCGGCGGCGGTCGTGGTATGGAGCGTGCTTAAGACAAGATGCCCGGTTAACGCGCTCTTGATCGCAATATCAACCGTTTCAAAATCCCTGATCTCACCCACCATGATAATATCCGGATCCTGACGTAAAATGGAGCGCAGGCAACTGGCGAATGTCAGCCCGATCTCCTGACGGATACTGACCTGATTGATGCCCTCCAGCTGATATTCCACAGGATCTTCAACGGTTACGATATTATCCTCAGGGGAATCAACGTATTTTAAAATTGAATACAGCGTTGTCGTCTTTCCGCTGCCTGTCGGGCCGCAGATCAAAACCATCCCGTGAGGTTTATCAGCGCAGGTTTTTATAATAGCCAGTGTTTCCGTATCAAACCCTAACCGGTCCAGGTCTAATGTCGCGGTCGATTTATCTAAAATTCTTAAAGCGGCTTTCTCCCCGTGAAAAGACGGCAAAATAGATACACGAAAATCAACCACGCGATCCTGAAATTTCAATTTAAACCGACCGTCTTGCGGAAGCCTGTGTTCGGCGATATCTAAATCCGACATAACCTTGATCCTTGAAATAATAGGGGCATGAAATTTCAACGGCGGGGATTCGATTTCACGCAAAATTCCATCGATCCTTAAACGCACGCGCATCGAATGCTCCCATGGTTCGATCAGGATATCGCTGGAGCTCATTTCAACGGCGCGCTCTAAAAGGAGATTCGTAATCTTAATGACAGGCGCTTCCTTGGTTAAGCGGACCAATTCCTGAGTATCAAAGCCGATATCCTGGGTCGTCTTGACCACTTCAATATCGATCTCTGAAACCTCTTTGATGATCTCGTCAATAACCTGCGTGGCAGGCTCTTCGTAATACTGCTCGATCGTGGTTAAAATTTCTTTTTGGCCGGCGATGATGGGATTGATTTCAAAACCCGTCAGGCTTTTAACATCATCGATGGCGAAGATATTTAAAGGATCCGCCATGGCGACCGTCAGGGTCTTACCCATTTTAGCGATAGGGATGATTTGATAATGTTTCGCCAGCTCTTTAGGAATTAACTTTAAGACATCCGGCTCGATCTTATACCGAGCCAAAGAAATAGGAGGAAATCCAAGGCCTTCGCTTAAAGCGATAAGAAGGTCTTTTTCATTGATAAGATTAAGCTTAACCAGGCAATCGCTTAATTTTCCGCCGTGTTCCTTCTGGACCTGGACAGCAAGATTTAAATCATCCTGAGTGATGAGTTTGTTTTTTATGAGGATCTCCTGCAAACGGTCCCTTAAAGAAGCCACGGTATCTCCTTAAAAAACTCAGACACTTTCATCACTCTAGAATTTTGGATAATATTTCGGCAACAGGGATTTGAAAATCAGGGTTTCGCACTGGATTTTCTTAAGGCTGTTTTTTTACAAAACTTCTTTCAATAGCCTTGCGGATATCAGTCGTTGTCGAGACAAAAACCTGAACAACACACTTGGTGATCATTTCAACATCCTCAATCGCATGATTATTAAGAGGATTAGACATCGCGATCGTTAAATTATTGCCTATCTTATCTATAGGGATCAGACAATACTGACGCGCCACCTGTTCAGGAATGCACTGCGCGATCTCGGCGTCTATATCATAATTCATCAAAGGCAGATACGGATACCCGTATTGAGCGGTCAGGACCTGGGCAATATCTTCTTCTTTTGAAAAACCCAATTGGACGAGAATCTCGCCGATCAACCCGCTGTTGACCTTTTGAAAATCCAGGGCTTTTTGAAGCTGCTCCTGCGTTATGATCTTTCGCTCAATGAGCAGTTCTCCCAATTGCTTTGAAATAACGCGTTTAATGGACATCATAGGAAATACCTTCCTTCATCTTTATCCGTTTAATATTTTTTTTGCCTTCTCCAATAAAAATTGCGCATCAGCTCCATCGATTGGATTTTCAACAACGCTGAGCTGGAAACTCGGCCGTTTCGATGGATCCTCTTTGCGAAAAATAGACTCAGTCTCTTCGATCAATTTCGTGCCCAGGACTTGAGCTTTTCTTTTGTTTTTTTCAGGCAAAACAATGCCGAAAATACGCTCTTCAAGGCGACCGACGCGATCGATTTCCGAAGTCCCGCTTTTAAGCACATTGGCCACTTTACGAAGAGCCTCCTCAGCCATGGCGCTTCCACCCTTTAAATACAGCTCCTTAAGATTTCCCAGCTGCAGAAGAATAAAACTGCAAGGCTGTTGATGGGAAATGGCCCGCAAGATCTCTTCATCCAGGCGCGCGACCATATAACGTTTGTTATAAAGCCCTGTTAAAGCATCTTTTGTTTCTAAGTCCTGGACTTTTCGATTAAGGAAATCATTCTCTAAAGCAATAGAGATCTGTTTGGTAAAAATATTCATCAGATCTTCTTCGTCTTTTGTATAATGAAATTTATCGCAGACATTGCCGATGCCTAAAATCCCTGAGATGCGTCCATGCATCAGAACCGGATACGCCAAAAGATTCCTGGCGCCAAAAAACTTCAGCAATTCCGAGGACGACGCCTCCCTGTTTGACGTGTCAATTTTTAAGGGAAGCACCCCAAGAAAAATATTATTGATAAAGTGATAATTGGACGGCATTTCGATGGTTGCTAAAACTTCCGCTTCAAATCCATAGTGGCCTACGACGCGATATCCTTCTTTTTCTTCCAAGAGGATAAACGCCAGGGTTGAATTGGCCACCTGCGCCAATCGTGAAATCGATATTTCAAAGATCTCTTTTAAGGCCGCGCCCTTTGTCACAAGGTTACTGATCTGCAACAGACCGTTTAAAACAATAACCTGCTTATTGATCTGCAGATTGATGTCTTTGGTCCGTTCTCCATAAATCTTCAGCTCATCCATATCATCTTTGATGCGCTGCGTCATCTGGTTCAGGGCATTGCTTAAATCACCAATTTCATCGTTGCGGCTGATGTTAAGCCTGCGGCTGACCTCTCCGTTAGCAACCACCTTCATCTCAGAGCTGATCTCAATAATAGGATCAACGATCCTTTTCACAACAAAAAAACCCAACAAAGATAAAAAAGAAACCACGATCATGATGATGCCTACGGAAGACCGTGGGAAAATACTGGGGAAAATAAGGTTCAAGCAGGCCAAAAGCGGGATAACTGACATAAGGCAAAAAGCAACCAAAAGTTGTGGCCGCAATGACCGTGAAGTTATCGACAACCTGTTGCCAAATAATGACATAAATTAAATTCCCCCGCATTTTGTCTTAAAACACACTCAAATTAACATAAATTCGGCGGGTGGTCAATGCTTTTCGAGGTCTAAAAAAACAGGCTAGACGCCCTCAGGCAACGGGCGCAGACAGGAAACTCCTGTATCGATAAAATCCCAGCACAAAACATCTGTTTCGTTCTTTTCTTTTAGATACTCTTTGGGGTCAATAGAGCATGCAAGGAACGCATCCTTCCATAAAGAAAAATTGAAACAATTATTCCAGGCATCAAACCTGGCACCTTTAGAAAAAGCCTCTAAGATGACAGCGCCTAACCGGGAATCTCCACGCGCCAGCACACCTTCTAAAACACTAGGCGCCACCTCATGAAATGTCGGATGAATATAGCCCCTGTATTTTTTAAAAAGCTGTTTTAAAAGCGCCTGCTTCGCCAAAAGTTCTTCAGGTGTTGCCATCGCCTCCCACTGAAAAGGCGTATGCGGCTTTGGGATAAAATTCGAGATGCTGACTTTTAGCTGCGCCGCAGGGCCTGAAACTTCTTTTTTCATAAGCGCGAGCTTCTGGCACAAATCAACAATTTCTCTTAAATCATCTTCTGTTTCAGTCGGTAAACCGATCATAAAATACAGCTTAAGGGCCCGATATCCCGACTGATAAGCCTGCCGCACCACGCTGAAAAGCTCATCAATATTAATATTCTTTCGGATAAAATGACGTAAGCGTTCACTGCCCGCTTCAGGCGCGAATGTTAACGTCGTCTTTCTCATGGTAGAAAATATTTTTGAAATTTCACCTAGCTGATGTTTAGCCCGCAAAGACGGCAACGAAATACTTACTCCTTTATCGCGGAATTCACAAGACAGGCGCCTGACCAGTGAATTCAATTGCGGATGATCGGATGAGGAAAGTGAAAGAAGCGATATTTCCTCATATCCTGTTTTTTTATACAGACGCCGCACCGTCTTTAGAATCGTCCTCTCGCTTACGAGCCTGCGTGGATAAAAAGAAACGCGTGCCTGGCAAAAACGGCAGCCATGAGGACATCCGCGCATGATTTCAATGCCGATGCGGTCATGAACAATTTCTATATAAGGGACAATCCAATGATCGATCGCGGGCAACCTGTTTAAATCTTTTACAAAACGCTTGGTGATCTTTTTTTTATTCCCCAAGGCCAACGAAGGAACATAAACACCCTCGATACGGGAAAGATTTTCAAGAAGAAGGCCGCGATTTTTTATTTTTTGTTTCTTATGTCTTTTGTAAACTTCGACGATCTCTCCCAGGACTTCCTCTCCTTCGCCCACAACAAAACAATCAATGAAATCAACCATAGGTTCCGGATTCAGGCAACATGGGCCGCCGGCTATAACCAACGGATGTGTTTCATCCCTATCTGCGGTTTTAAAAGGGATATGTGCCAACGAAAGGATGCTTAAAACATTCGTGTAATTCAATTCATAGGGAATAGAAAACCCAAGGATATCAAATTCTTTGACAGGTACGCCGGATTCCAGGGATGAAAGAGGCCATTGATTAACTTTTAATTTTTCCTCCATATCCAGCCACGGACAAAAAACCCGTTCCGCCGCGCAGTCTCTGCGCCGATTTAAAATATTATACAAAACCCTTAAGCCCAAATGGCTCATGCCGATTTCGTAGGTATCAGGGAAACACAAACATACTTTAACAGCCACTCGTGCGAGATCTTTTTTTATCGAGCCGACTTCATGGCCGATATAGCGCGCGGGTTTCATGACAGAGAGTAATAATTCCTTGGATAACATAATCAAAAAAGGTTAAGGCTGAGGTTAAGGTTAAGAATTAATGAACAATTAACAATGAAAAATGAACAATTCCAGAAAAACGAAGTCCGAAGACCGAAATCGGAAATCAAAAATCAGAAATCAGAAAAATACTTCAAAAAACTTTACTTCCTTTTTTCTTCATTCTCTGCATCCATTTGTCAATGATTTTCCACATTAGTTCAGAATGAGATTCTGAAAAATGATCTAAGAATCTATCGAATAACATTAACTTTACATCTTTCTTTTTATCTTTCTTGTTCAATTCTATGATTAGCCTTAATTCAGTCTTTCCGCATTGTTCCTCAAGAATACAATGGATGAATGTTGCGTATGCATCATCATAAGAAAAATTATAGAATTCTTCATATTCTTTCTTTCTTCTCTTAAACTCCCCATCTACATCAAACATCCAAATACGAACAAAATATAAATCAATCAAAGCATCAGGATAAATTTTATTTTCCTTTCGATTATCAATTCCCTTTAAGACTATTTTTCCAAATTCAGTTAAACAATAGCTATAAGTAAAAGGAATTCCGTTAGGAAAATATTGAAACCTCAAAATATGCATATCCAAGAGTCGACGAATAGCTCCAGCGTCTTGTTCTGGAGTCATCATCAAGCCATGGCGCCGATTTATAAGTTCTTTAGCAGAAATATGATCAATTTTATTACGGGAATTTTCAACAATAACATCTTTTCTTATTTCAAAATATTTTTTATGCTTTTTTAAAATTGCTGTAAAATCTCTATCTTCATTTTTGTTTTTTTCAAAATTTTCAATAAGATTAACGTGCGTAGTTCTTAAATTAAATGGCAAATATTTATGATTAAAACTCATCCCGCCATCACTATTTTTTAAACACACAACATCCGTGCGAACCTTTTTTTTACAAACTATAACAACCTGTTCTTTTGTTTTCCAAGCCATTGCCATTCCAAGTTCTATCATTACATTCTCATTAAAACGAAAAATTTTTTCTCCGTTTGTATCTTCCTTTACAAATTTGGGAGTAATATCACAAATAATTAAATCAGATAAAATTATTTTTGTAATAATATCTAAAAATAAATCTCCTGCCCTATTTTCATCTGCCCTATGAGGAAAATATTGTGACCATTCATGATTTTTATCAGTTAGACTAGAATACTTCTTGTCTAATTTAACTTCTCTTGTAAAAATTTCAAACCTTGACCTTGGATCAAGTTTATAAACAGCTCTCCGTATATCATCCCAATCTTTATCTGTTTCTTCCGAAATTTCCATCGCAACAAAAACATGCTTTTGCCAGCCTAATTTTTTTCTAACAGCCTGAATTTCATAAGGCAGAAATTGCGTCAGACAATCCAATGGCCACATTTTTACCTCCAGCTGCTTTCTATTTTCTAAACCTTAACCTCAGCCTTAACCTATTCTTTAACTCGTCCAACTCGCTAACTCGTAACTCGTTGAACTTACTTTTGTCGCGCGATATTTAAGACAATTCCCATTCCGATGAGATTAATCAAAAGAGATGAGCCGCCATAGCTGATAAAAGGCAACGGCAGGCCAACTACCGGACAAGCACCAACGTTCATCGCGATATTAATAAAAGCATGAAAGAAAATTACAGAAGCAAATCCTACAGCCAAAAAACGCCCCAGGGCATCCTTAGCCAAAGCACCGATCTTAAGCATACTGGCGACAAGAATCCCAAAAAGAACAAGAAGCAGGGCGCTGCCGAAAAACCCCCACTCTTCCCCTACAACGGAAAAAATAAAATCCGTATGGCGTTCAGCTAAAAAATTCAGCTGGCTTTGTGTTCCTGCCATCCAACCCCGACCCAGCAATTTTCCTGAACCAATAGCGATCTTGGATTGGATCATCGTATAGCCTGCGCCTAAGGGATCTATATTGGGATTCAGAAAAACAAGCAGGCGGGATTTTTGGTAACTTTTTAAAAAATGCCAGAAAAATGGGAACAGGAGAATGCCCGTCATAACCAAGCCCACAAGATACCGCAAGGGCACCTCAGCCAAAAGCGCGATGGAAAAAAAGATGAACAAATAAACAATCGCAGTGCCTAAATCCGGCTGCACCAGGACAAGCCCCGTCAAAAGCAAAGTCATGCTCAAGGGCACAAAGACTCCTTTTACAAAACCTGTCGTGTTCCTTGAAACATAAACATCCTGGACATCTTTTTTACTAAAATATTTTGCCAAAACAATAACAAGGGTAAATTTTCCCAGTTCAGACGGCTGAAAAGATATTTCTCCTAAAGAAATCCATCGCTGTGCCCCCATGATGGAGCGGCCTAAAAACAAAACAAATCCCAGGCTCAAAAATGATACGGCGTACAGCGGAGTCCCTAAAAACATCAATTTATGATAATCCAGACGCGAGACAAAAAACATAGCCAACAAGCCAACCACCACCCAGAGAAGCTGTTTATTAAAAATCTCTTTTTTAATAAAGGCATTCTTTTGATGACAGCTGCTGAAAAGGCACAAAAGCCCAAAACCTATAATCAGGATCAGCACAAGAATGATTACTTTCGAAGGCCTGAGCCTCATGACCACTTCCCCTTTTCTTTCATCTCTTGAAAAAATTCATACCCTAACTGACAGGCATAATGGCTCGTATCCACATTTTCTAAAAGGATGCAAAAAGCATATTTTGGCTTACTCATCGGAAAAAAACCAGCGACCCAGCCATGCGCTTTTGCTCCCACCACCTGCGCTGTTCCTGTTTTAGCGCAAATTTCAAGACCAGCGACTTCCAGGCTGTGTGCGGTCCCGCTTTCAAGCTGAACAGGCAAACGCAAAGATTCTTTGATGATATTAAGCACATCTTCCGGGATATTAATCTTTTTGGGTTCTTTTCTTTCCACGGAAACGCCATCAACGGCTTTAGTCAAATACGGCGCAACAAGATATCCTCCATTGGCGACCGTTGCCATCATCCGCGCCAGCTGAAGCGGTGTCACCAACACAAAACCCTGTCCAATAGAAAAATTCGCAGAATCCCCATCATACCAATTATCAAAATATTTTAAACGTTTCCATAAACGGCTCGGGATAAACCCAGCTGCTTCGTGCGACAGGTCAATCCCGGTTTCAGCCGCAAAGCCAAAATCATGCGCAGCTTCTGTTATAGCATCCGCGCCGGCAGAAATACTCAACCGGTAAAAATAAACATCGCAGGAATGCGCCATTGCTTGATAAAAATCTTGAGCTCCATGAGTGCTCCAGCACTTAAAATTCCTGTTTCCAACCTTCAGGCTTCCCGAACAAACATAACTCGTCGTAGTTGATATTTTTTTATTCTTTAAAGCTGCAGCCCCTGTCACAATCTTAAATACCGAACCTGGCGGGAACTGCCCGCTGATGGCCCGATTAAAAAGAGGCGCTGAGGAAGACAACAAAACATCCGAAATGGCCTTACGGTCTTTTTTTTCAACAAAGATATTTGGATCAAATGCCGGCGCGCTGCTTAAAACAAGGACCTCGCCTGTCTCAACGTCTAAAAGAATAAACGCGCCTTTTTTCTCTTTCAAAAGATTGTCAGCAGCTTGCTGCATATCAGAATCAAGCGTCAGTTCCACGTCTTTACCAACCAACGGCGGCTTATAACCCAACATACGGACCTGGCGGCCGGCACTATCAACCTCAACCTGTTGTCCTCCCCGCTCGCCTCTTAAATAGTAATCATCATTTTCTTCAATACCGCTATAACCCACGCGATCCTTAATAAAATATCCATAGTCTTTAAGTTTGGTGATACGGCTCTTGTCAATTTCTCCCATATAGCCCAGGACATGGCAGGCGCCTGTTAAAAGCGGGTAATAACGCCGCGCATTCAACTCTACGCTGACACCTCCTAAGTCAAGCCCTTCCCCTTCAACAATAATGGCCGTAGTCTTAGGGACACCCGAAGCGATCACGACAGGCGTAAAAGGGTTTAGGTAACCTCTATCGTAAATTTTTTCCAGAGTTTGCGGATCTTTCGACAGGATCTTAGAAAGCTTGCTAAAAACATATTTTTTATTCTTGAATTCCTGCGGAATGATAACGATATCAAAAGAAATAATGTTATCAGCAAGAATTTTTTGGTTCCTATCTAAGATCTTTCCCCGCCTCGGCACTTCAGGAATCAACCGGATGGAATTGCGTAAACTTAAATTGTAATAATACCCCCCGCGAAAAATCTGCACCCAAAAAAGCACTAGCCCGAGGGAAAAGAAAAGAAAAAATATCGTTATCGTGTAAGCTTTAAATCGCATTTTTTAGAAAATTTTATCAAACCGTACGCCAATGCAGTCGTTCCAAGAGCCTCTATAAAATTTCTTAACAAAAACCAACCCGTGATTCCTTCAGAAGCAAAAGACCCGAAGAAAGGCTTTAAAAAAACAACCAGGAAATTATTAAACAACACCCCGAGAAAAACCAGTGCAAGCGCTATAAACCAGTTGTCGCGGTTGACGAGGCGTGCCACAAAAACCGCCGCCAAAGTACAAAAAATAAAACTGAAAAGATAAATGCCAAAAACATCTATGCTAAAGATATCTCTCAGTATTCCACAAAAGATCGCAAGGCCCACAAACGCAAAAAAATCGAGGCTATGAAAAAAAGTATAGATAATTACGATGCACAAGAGCGGATCGAAAAACGAAAAAGAAAGGCTGAAGAAATTCGTAAAAGCAAATTTTAAAAAAAGTAAACCTAACGACAAAAAAATCATATCCATAATTTTTAAGGAGTAACAATCAGCACTTCATCTAACGAGGAGATTTTAACAGCAAGCTCAAGAATGGCAAACGTTCCTAAACCGGAGGATTCTGTCGCAACGGCTTTAACGGTCCCGATCTTAATGCCTTCGGGATAACTCATATTCAGGCCGCTGGTAACAATTTCGTCATTCGCTCGTACATCACTTCCCAAATCCAGATAACGCAGTTTACTTTTTCCGTCAAGCGTCCCACAAGCCAGCCCGTGTTCGCGTGAACGCGCATTCAACGCCGGGACCGAAAGATCGGGATCATTGATCAAAATAACCTTGCTTGAATACAGACCAACTTCAAAAATCTTGCCCACAAGACCTGCCGATGCCATAACAGGAGCGTATTTCTTCACTCCGGACATACGGCCTTTATCAATGATAAGATACGACCGCAATGAATAAAAATCTTTCCCAATGACTCTGGCGGCAATCGTATGATAAGAACTCCTGGTTTTTAAATCCAGGAGTTGCCGCAGACGGACGTTTTCCGCCTCTTCATCCTTATAACGGAACAATTGAGCCTTAAGGGCTTCATTTTCGGCCAGGAGCTTTTTGTTTTGCCAATAGCTTTTATGGAAAAACGCGACCGCCCTTGCTTCATGTGAAAGAAATGAGACAAAAACAAGAGGAAGTTTGTTTAAGTCAACAAAAAGAGTTCTCGTATTGGCGGTGAAGGATTGTGAGGAATGAAAAAAAATGAAAAAAACCAGGAAGACTACGCAGAGGATTGCTATGAGTTTAATTTTTGGGAAAAACACATTTGAAAGATAGTGTAAAAAATTCTTTAGGCCGGCTCTTGACCTTTTGTCAAGACAGTCACGTCTCTTAAAAACTTGCTTTCAAGCTCCAATATTTTTCCTGTACCTAAAGCCACGGCTGTAACAGGATCATCGGCGATATGAACAGGAAGTCCGGTCTCTTCAGAAATGATACGATCCAATCCTTTTAATAAAGACCCTCCTCCTGCCAAAACAATTCCACGATCGATCAAATCCGCGGCCAATTCAGGCGGCGTACGTTCCAGTGCAATTTTTGCCAGATCAACAATCGCGCGTACAGGTTCTGAAATCGCATCCCGAATTTCTTCGGACGTAATATTAACCATTTTAGGAAGCCCAGCCACCAGATCTCTCCCGCGGACTTCTAAGCTCAATTCTTCTTCCAAAGGATACGCAGAGCCGATCTTAATTTTGATCTCCTCTGACGTACGTTCTCCGATCATGAGATTATAATTCTTCTTCATGTATTCAACGATCGCGACATCCAGTTCATCACCGGCAATCCGGATCGATTTCGAAAAAACTACACCGGATAAAGAAATAACGGCAACTTCAGTTGTGCCGCCGCCAACATCAACAATCATATTCCCCGCGGGTTCATGGATCGGCAAACCAACGCCGATCGCGGCAGCCAATGGCTCTTCCACTAAATGCACTTCACGCGCACCGGCACGCATCGCTGAATCTTTGACCGCCCTGCGTTCCACCTCAGTAATCCCCGAGGGAATTGCGATGACCATGCGAGGACTCACCAGGACGCGGCGACGATGAACTTTTTTTATAAAATACCTTAACATCGCTTCCGTAATATCAAAATCAGCGATAACGCCATCTTTCATGGGGCGAATCGCTAAAATATTTCCAGGAGTTCTTCCCAGCATTTTCTTCGCTTCATCACCAACAGCCAACACCCTGTTGATCGTTGAACCTTTTTTTAAAGCAACAACAGAAGGCTCACAAAGAACAATGCCCTCCCCCTTCACGTACACAAGGGTCGTGGCTGTACCTAAGTCTATCCCCATATCATTGGAAAATAGGCCTGAAACATAACCAAGGGCTTTCAGCGGAAGTTTTAATAAAGGATGTGTCATATGTTTATAGTTTTTAATGCGCTTAGAACGACTAAACAAATATATCAAACCTAATAAATTATGTCAATATAATATTTTTAAAGAAGCGAAACTCTATGTGAATCAACAAGATGTCTTAAGAAGGCTCAAAAACTGCGGAAAAGACTTTGAGATACAAGAAACATCATCAATTGAACATGGATTTTGCGCGCTTAAGGCGGCAACAATCATGCTCATGGCGGTCCTGTGATCCGCAAAGCTCTTTAAATGAGCTCCTCTAAAGGAACCAACCCCTTGAATTTCTATGTTTTCGCTTTCTTTTAGAGATTTAACCCTAATATTCACACCGAGTTTTAGCAAATTAAATTCCATTGACCTTATCCTATCAGTCTCTTTGACTCGCAGCTCGCCTACCCCCTCGAACAACGTCTTTCCTTTAGCCCTTGAAGCCGCAACCATCAGAATAGGCAGTTCATCGATAAGAGACGCGATCTCTCGCGCTTTTACGATTGTCCCTTTTAAAGAACTAGAGCGAACTTCCAGGTCAGCCCTTGGCTCAAAAGAATTTCTTTCATTAGATACCTTTATATCAGCACCCATCCTTTTTAAAACCCTGATCGCACCCATGCGCGTTGGATTAATACTGACATCTTTAAGAATAATTTTAGAGTTTTTTGTTAAAAGCGCGGCAACAATAAAAAAAGCCGCGCTTGAAATATCCGAAGCCACAAATATTTTTCCCGGAGATTTAAGAATGGACTTTCTAATTTGAAGCGCATTACTTTTAAATTTTATTTGAGCGCCGAAAAGTTTGAGCATCCGTTCGGTGTGATCCCGTGTTTGAACAGATTCAACAACAGAGGTTACGCCCTTTGCAAACAACCCCGCAAGAAGTATGGCAGATTTAACCTGGGCGCTTGGCACCTTCTGCTTCCAGGCAATGCCGTGCAATTCTTCAGGAAAAACCTCGCACGGAAGGAATTCATCATTCCTTATTTTTCTTGAACGGACGCTTGAGCCCATAAGCCTTAATGGCTCAAGGACCCGATGCATCGGCCGGCGCGATAAAGAAAAAGCCCCGGATATTATTGAACGGAATTCCTGGCCAGCCAGTAACCCTAAAAACATCCGCGCGCTAGTCCCGGATTCACGCATGTTCAACTCAGTTGCCGGTTTTTTTAAAAACCCGCGCGAGACGATAACAACTTCACCTTTCTGCGGACGCGCAACAACACGAACGCCTAAATGTTTAAGGGCGTTTAATGTCACTAAACAATCGTCGGAAAAAAGAAAATTTCTTATCTCAGTTTTTCCCTTAGCCAGAGCAGACAGGATAGCGGCCCGATGCGAAATAGATTTATCGCCTGGAATACGGATCGTTCCTTTTAATCCACTGCAAGGTTTTATGATGATCGGTTTCATAATGAAGGAATTATATCACGAAGATTAGTTAATGGCACATAGTTTATAGTACATAGGATAACAAAAAATAGATATTATTTCTACTCGCTTTTCCCTGTTCACTATAGACTATTAACTATTTACTAAATTAGATCTTCACGCCAGGCATGGCATCTCTCATCTCTTTCGGCAAGGGTGATTCAAACTTTACAAAATTATTGGTGGCTGGATGAAAGAACCCGAGAGTTTTTGCGTGAAGCGCAAGACGGGGGAAATTTTTTCTAAGACCATACGTCAAATCTCCTAAGATCGGATGACCCAGATAATTTAAATGAACACGCAGCTGATGGGTGCGGCCTGTTTGAGGGAAAAGCGCGACAGCGGTTTTGTCCGCATATCGTTTCAATACCTTATAAATAGTATGAGCATCTTTAGACTCATCGGCAAAACTAACAGACATCTTTTTACGGTCGATAGAGTGTCTTTTTAAAGGCACATCAATCGCGCCTTCATCGAATTCAATCCTGCCTTCAACCAGGGCGACGTAACAGCGTTCGATTGAATGTTTTTTAAATTGCTTGGTCAGGTTTATATGAGCCGCATTATTTTTTGCAACGACCATCACCCCCGACGTATCTTTATCGAGCCTGTGCACGATCCCGGGCCGATCAGGGCTCAAATTCGAGAGATCCTCTGTGTGGAATAAAAGCGCATTGGCCAAGGTATGCGTCTTGTTACCCGCCCCCGGGTGCACCACCAGGCCGCTGGGCTTATCCAGGACGAGGATATCTTTATCTTCGTAAATAATGTTTAAAGGAATATCCTCTTTTTTTAACGTTGTATCCTGCGCAACAAGTTTCTGCCAGCAAACTTCATCGCCATTTTTAAGTTTATAGTGCGGCTTAACAGGCTCTCCGTTAACGGTTATTTTTTTTGAAAGGATGATATCTTTGATATACGTACGGGAAAAATCCGGTTCTTGAGACCTCAAGAAAACATCAAGACGGACATTTGAAAACTCAGGAGTGATCAGGCACTTTTTTTCTTCCATAAATAAATGAGGGTTATCATTCCGACAGCGCTTACGAAAAGGCTGATCCATTGAAAAATGCTTAACGAAAAATAAAACGGCCTCTCATCTCCACGGATGAACTCCATTAAAAATCGCTGCAGGCCGAATAAAACAAAAGAAAACGCGAAAACCATCCCCGTCTTTTTTTTCTTCATGGAAACAATTTTCAAAACCACAAAGATTATTAATAAGGTAAAAGAATCAACAAGCTGGGACGGAAATAAAGTTGCCCCATGAACAGGGAAAAAAATACCAAAATCCCAGGGTTTTCCATAACAGCATCCGTTAAAAAAACAACCGATACGGCCCAGAGATTGTCCGAGGGCCACATAAGGAACGAGCAGGTCAAAAGTTTCTCCAAGCGGAAGTTTTTTTATCTTTATGAAAGCAAGGCATGCGGCCGTGGCCCCAAGAAATCCTCCAAACCAAACGAGGCCTCCATGCTGCAGCATAACGATCTCAAGCCAATTCTCTCTAAAGTAATCCAAATTCAAGGCAACATAAAATAAACGGGCAAACACGATACCGCTGAAAAGAATCAAAAGACAAAGGTTAAAAATCGCATTTTCGTCCCAATGTTTTCTACGGGCTTCGATCGAAATGAGGAACGTAGACACAAAAAACCCGAAAGCGACAAATACGCCATAGGTGTAAACCGAAAACAATGGGCATTCAAAAAGGACAGGTTTCATAAATTTTAAGAAGTTTTTAACAATTTAAAAAATAAAATAATGCCACCGATCGTGATCGCGGAATCAGCGACATTAAACACAGGCCAGATCCTGAAATCAAGAAAATCCACCACGTACGAATATCGCAGGCGGTCTAAAAGATTACCGCAGGCCCCTGCGGCCACAAGGGCGAGTGACAAGCGGATCCAAATATCATTCTCATCCAATGGCAATATTTTTTTAACAAAAGCGTTTCTTGTCATCAACAAAACAACAACGCAAAGACAGGCAAACGTCACCACCACGAAGAAAGCTGTCGCGCCTTTAAAAAGCCCGAATGCCGCGCCGGTGTTATGCACAAGGGTCAAATGAAAAAATCCCGCAACAACGGGGATCGTATCAACCCCGGCCAACAAACTTTTAAAAATAAATTTAGAGATTTGATCCAGGACAAGAACAGAGAAGAAAATCAAAAAAAACGAGATGAGGTTAGGATTACGTTTGCCCATAGTGGGAAAAAGCCGTTTTTCATAAAAGAGACGACAGATGAACTCTTTTAAATTTCTAAAACTCACCTGCAAATCTTAAATGATTCGAAAGGAAAAGAACTTTAAGGCTTTTTTTCTTTATTCTGCTGACACTTGAGACACAGCGTCGCGTAAGGAACAGCCTTGAGGCGTATCTGGGATATCGGTTTTTTACATGTTTCGCACAATCCAAAGGTGCCGTCATGAAGTTTCTGCAAAGCAAGATTGATCCCGGCAAGGACATCCCGTTCTTTAGAAGCAAGCCCTAAGGAAAATTCACGGTCGTAATTGTCGGTCGCGACGTCCGCCATGTGAAACGTATAGCCTGAAATATCTCCGGAGGCGTCTTTTTGAGATTTTTTAAGAGTCTCTTCAGAAATATGGCTGATATCTCCAACCAGCTCTTCTCTTTTATCCAAAAGAAGCTTTTTATACATTTCGCCTGTTTTTTTATCGAGTTTTTTTGATTTCACGAGGTAACCCTCCGCTTTTAAATAGCCGAACAACGCTTAAAAAAAATTTAAAACATTATCTTTTTTTGTAACGGGGTCAATTATATATTGAAATAAAAAATTAAGCAACCTTTTTTTATCCTTTAATCGCTTCCACACAACGGCCGCAAATCCCGGGATAATCCTTAACAGCATCAACATCAAGGCTGTAGTTCCAGCATCGCGCGCATTTAGTCCCCAAAGAAGGCGTTACCGCCACGCTCAAGGCCTCAGTCATATCGTCTTTTTTGACAACCTCAACTTGCGAAACAATGAAAATAAAAGGAAGTTGTTGGGCAAACTTTTTAAAGATCTGAAAACTGCTTTCATCTTTTACGCTCAAAATAGCTCTTGCCTCCAGAGAACTGCCGATAGCACCGCGAGAACGCTTTTCTTCCAGGGCCTTTAAAACAAAGGTCCTGAAACTTAAAACATGGTCTATTTCTTTAACATCATTCTCGTTAAAAATAAATTCCGGTCTCATTGTTGGCCACGAAGACATGTGAACGCTTTCAAAAGCGGCCGCAGAGTTACGAGGCATATATTTATAAATCTCATCCGCCGTAAAAGGACACACAGGCGCTAAAATTTTAGCGAGAGCGCATAAAATCTCATAAAGCACGGTCTGCGCCGAACGTCTCATGAGAGATTTTTTTCCAGCTGTATACAACCTATCTTTCAAAATATCCAGATACAGAGACGACATCTCCTCATTGCAAAAACTAAACAACCGCTGGAAGACATGATAAAATTTATAAGACTCATATCCAGCGCTCACGTCTTCAATAAGCCTTGAAACCTTATACAGGGCCCAACGATCGACTGCAGCCAACTCAGCCGTCGTAACCCTGTCGCAATCCGGATTGAAATCATTTAAATTTCCCAAAAGAAAACGCACCGTATTCCTGATCTTGCGATACGCATCCGCCGTGAATGTCAAAATTTCCTTGGAAATCCTTATATCCTCATTATAATCGCTCGACAACACCCAGAGCCTGACGATATCCGCTCCATAATCTTTAATGATCTCCTGAGGTGCAATAACATTGCCAAGAGATTTAGATTGTTTACGGCCATCGCCGTCAACAACAAAACCATGTGTAAGAACGGAAAGAAACGGAGATTTTTTGTCTATGGCCATGGATGAGATCAAAGACGCCTGGAACCACCCTCGATGCTGATCTGAGCCTTCCAGATACAGATCCGCGGGAAGCTTGACGCAAGGATTGTCCTTCAAAACGGCCTGGTGGCTCACTCCGGAATCAAACCACACATCAAGAATATCCGTCGATTTTTCAAATTCACTGCCGCCGCATTTGCAAACAAAACCTTTGGGCAAAAATTCCGTTACAGGCGCCTTAAACCATGCGTCTGTCCCTTCTGTCTTTGCCTTAAAAGATAAACTATTAATAACAGCCGCGTCTAAAATATGCTGATGGCATTTCTTGCAGATAACCGCAGGGATAGGCACACCCCAATACCTCTGGCGCGACAAACACCAATCAGGCCTATTCTCAATCATGGACGCGATACGCTCTTCACCCGCAGCAGGAATCCATTTAATATCTTTATGGACAGCACTCAATAATTCCTGACGCAAACCTTTATGGTCAATTTTTAAGAACCACTGCTGAGTAGCCCTGAAAATAATAGGGTTTTTGCATCGCCAACAATGCGGATACGTATGATTAAATTTATAATTAAGAGCCAAAAGATTCAAGCTTTTTAGTTTTTCGAGAATAAGCGCGTTCGCCGCAAACACATGCTGGCCGCGGAACTCTTCAACGGACTCATCAAAACGGCCTCTTTCATCGACGGGCATAATAACGTCTAAGCCGTATTTTAATCCCGTCTGAAAATCCTCCTGGCCATGCCCTGGCGCCGTATGGACACAACCGGTCCCTTCTTCTTTAGAAACATAATCAGCCAAAACAACCCGACCCTCTCTTAAGCCGAACGGATGTGCATAAAGGAGCCCTTCCAGGTCATGCCCTCTTACAGTATTTAAAATCTTGTACGCACTTAACCCCAGCTTTTCATGAAGTGGGCCTAAAAAGAGATCTTTACCTACAATAAAGGTATTTCCCATGGATGAAACAATCAAATACTCCAAATCAGGATGAACAGCCACCGCCACATTGGCCAATAGGGTCCACGGCGTTGTTGTCCAAATCAAAATGTACGATTTTTCCTTAAAGGTCAGCCCGATCTTTTTAGCTGTATCGTTATCTTTTAGTTCAAATTTCACAAAGACAGCGTCAGACTCATGGTCGTTGTACTCAACCTCTGCTTCAGCCAGGGCTGTCTCACATTTAAAACACCAGTTAACCGGCTTAAGGCCCCTATACACAAATCCCTTATCAACGAGCTGGGAGAACGAATTTAAAATAGCAACTTCATATTTTCTATCCAATGTTAAATACGGATGCTCCCACTCTCCCATGACACCCAGCCGTTTGAACTCTTCTTTTTGAAGATCAACATATTTCATGGCATAATCATGAGCGAGTTGGCGGAACGCAACGCGATCAATCTGATCTTTTGTTTTTTTCAAGTCTTTAAAAAGCTGATGTTCAACAGGAAGTCCATGACAATCCCACCCCGGTATATAAGGGGCATCAAATCCACGCATAGTTTTATATCGGACAATAATATCCTTTAAAATTTTGTTCAACGCATGCCCGATATGAATACGGCCATTGGCGTATGGAGGGCCATCATGAAGAATAAAAAGCGGCCGCCCCTTAACTTGAGCGCGGATCTTTGAGTAAAGGCCGGTTTTTTCCCAATTTTCCAGGATCTCCGGTTCGCGCATGTTAAGGCTCGCCTTCATGGGAAAATCAGTCTTAGGTAAATTTAAAGTAGATTTGTAATCCATCTTGTCATCCTATCGCGATTTTAGTCTCACGTCTCACGCTTCACGTATCACGTCAAAAGCTTCTAACGTGTGACATGCAACGTGTGACGATTTTTACATATACTTGCCGATGATTAAAGAAAGCTTCTTCTTTATCGCCGGCGCTACATCATTCTTGGACGTTACGATAGCATTTTTTAATGCTTCATGACAAAGACAATGGGGTTGGCGAGCCACGACCGTAATACATTCTTTCAACAGGCGTTTGGCATTATCAGCGTTTTTCATTAAATTATTAGTCACCATCTCAACCGTTACCGTTTCCTGCGACTCATACCAACAGTCATAATCCGTAATGGCGGCCAGGGTAACAAAACACATTTCCGCTTCGCGCGCAAGCCTCGCCTCAGCCATATTGGTCATACCAATAATATCCATGCCCCAGGACCGATAAAGATTGGATTCAGCGCGCGTGGAAAAAGCCGGCCCCTCCATATTAAGGTAAGTTCCGCCATAATGAACGCTCAAGCCCAGCTTCTTAGCGGATTCATAGATGCCCTTACTCATCTCCAGGCAAATCGGATCGGAAAAACCGATATGCGCAACAATACCACCTTGAAAGAATGTCATTTCGCGGCCGCCATTGGTCCTGTCCACAAATTGATGCGGCAAAACAAAATCAAGAGGCTTTAATTCTTTTTTAAGCGATCCGCAGGCAGAAATAGAAATCAATCGTTTCGCTCCTAATTTTTTCATTCCATAAATATTCGCCCGATAATTGCTCTCCGTAGGTGAAATCGTATGCTTAGAACCGTGCCTGGGCAAAAAAATGACTTCAACGCCATTGAGCTCACCTGTGCGAAAAACATCCGACGGTTCTCCAAAAGGAGTCTTAACCTTCACTTCTTTTAAATTTTTGATTCCTTCAACTTTATAAACTCCGCTGCCGCCGATGATCCCGATCTTCACCATTCAACTCCTCCGTGATAGTTCGCCAGCCCTCTTCTCAGCAGCGCGAATCGCCTCAGACAACGCCGCTTCTGTTTTTCCTTTTTGCTCAAGAACTTTCATCCCTGCTTCCGTTGTCCCGCCTTTTGAAGAAACCCGCTTGATCAGCATTTCTGGATCAAAATTCTTCAGCATGACGAGCGTCCCTTCAATCGTTGCCTGCGCCAGGATGTCAGCCGTTTTTAAATCAATATTAAAATGCAGGGCTTCCTGAATCATAACCTGCTTGATAGAATCTTCTTTTAAATTTTTTAACAGGGCCGCGATAAACGCGGGACCGCTGCCCGAAATAGCCGTAATGGCATTTATTTGGGATTCTGCGACACAGACAACTTTACCCACGCACTCAAAGATTTCTTGCGCTGTTTTTAACCCGCTCGGGCCTGCCGACGCGTTCGCGCACAAGGCTGTGACGCCTTTTCCAACAAGCGCGTTCAAATTCGGCATCGCGCGGACCAACGACACTTTTTGCTTAAAAGATCCCTCCATGAACCCAAGAGAAATGCCCGCTGCAATAGAAATAACCAATTGGTCTAAAAGCTTTAAATCTTTTAAAACGCTCTCTATATCCTGCGGCTTAACCGCGATGATCACAATATCGCTTCCTGAAGCAAGTTCGGCAAGACTCAAAGAACCGCTGACGTCAAAGCTCTTTTCCAATCCCGCCTGCTTCGCCTTATCAACGTCAAAAACAAGGATACTTTTAAGCTGAAGCTTTTTTTTAAGATTTTCAACCAAAGCCGCGCCCATATTGCCGCAGCCGATAATACCAATAACTTTTTTATCCGTATTCATGATTGTCTTTCGCCGAAAATCGCACGGCCCAACCTTACCATGGTGGCGCCTTCCTCAAGCGCTATTTCAAAATCGTCTGTCATACCCATGGATAAAACAGGACGATGGTCCATGGTCCATGGACCATGGACAAAAATGGCATCGCTTAAATCTTTAAGTTTTTTAAAATAAGGACGCGTTTTTTGTGGGTCGTCAAAAAATGGAGCCATCGTCATCAACCCTTTGACTTTCAAATTTTTCAGTGCTGCCAATAAAGGCACATTCGCCTCGATCTCCGAAGGCAAAAACCCAAATTTTGTCGCCTCAGAAGAAGTCTTAACCTCCAGCAGGACGTCTTGTACTTTGCCAAGCTTCGCAGCCTCTTTGTCGATTTCTTTTGCCAGATGAACACTGTCAACGGAATGAATTAAATCAAACATCCGGACCGCATCCTTTGTTTTATTGGTCTGAAGATGGCCAATCATATGCCAGCTAAGATGCACGCCCTTGCGTTTCGCATAAGCATTGACTCTATCAAATTTTAAAAGAGCTTCCTGTATCTTATTTTCCCCAATGTGCGTTACGCCATTGTCAATCGCTGTTTCTATAAATTCTAATGCGACACCCTTTGTCACCGCAATAAGCACAGCCCCAGGTGAAGAATTCCCTGCTTTTGCAGCTGAGATTCTTATTTTCTCAAAGCAAAATGCCAGATTCTCTTTGACCATTGGGGTAACTTAACACAAAAGACGAGGAGTGTCAACGAGGACATAGCTAAAGCGGCCATGTGGAGCTAAGTTATGCGTTCATTAAAAATAATCCTGATAGAGGTTGACAAGATAATCAACGACTCTGGATACTTTATTTTTTCCGCTGGCTGTAAGCAACAGGTCGTTTTTACGATACTGATCTCTTTGCCGGCACAACAAACCAATGGCCGCGGCCATTGCAGGCCCCTGAGAAGCCGAAGCATCCTGAAGGTTTTTCGTCAGCCCTAATTTTACGCTTAAACCCAAATCACGCTCCATTTTCTCCAGCAACCCCTCTAATGAACTTAAACCGCCAGTCGCCACCACAGACATCCCTGTGACACCATCCAATCCGCAGTTAAAAATAACGCTGCGCAAAGTCGCGATAAATTTGTCAATCTCAGGCCCTGTGATCGACAAAAGCTCTTTCTTTTTTATAGGACGATAAATTTCTTCTGTTTTGATCATAACTTCCTCTGTCTCAGGGAGCTCGCTGTCGATCTCCATGGATGATTCTTTAATCCCATCAGCCAAGTCATAAGGAATCTTAAAATAATTAGAAATAATTTCAGTGAGATTGCGGCCGCCGAAAGAAAAACCGTGGACGCAACGGGGAACCCCGTCTTTAAAAATAAGGACATTCGTAAGAGAATCGCCGATATCCACCAAAACGACCCCTTTCTCTTTTTCGGCTTCAGACAAAACAGCTTCACTGGCCGCAATACCCGAGAAAACCAGCTGAACGACGTCCAAACCAATCTGCTCCACCGCTTTGGTGATATTTTGTAAATATCCCATATCCGCGCAGATCAAGAGAAGGTCCATCTCAAATTTTCTTCCATGCAACCCCAGGGGCACGAGCGTCGTATTTTGCCTGTCAATGGCATAGCGCTGAGGATATTCATGTAAAAGATATTCATTCAATTCAAGCCCTAAAGTCCTTGCCTGAAGCCCAAGTTTTTCGATATCACGGCGCGTGATTGAACGCGTTCCCCGCTCTGCCAAAGCGATAGCCGCGCTGCTATGCCGCGCGTTAATGTAATGGCCATTGATGCTTAAGGCCACCTGCGTCGCTTTCTCATTGCACTTGGCTTCCATTTTTTTAAAAAGCTGCTGCATCGCATCGCTCAATGCGGCCAGGTCATTGACAACGCCCTTAAAAATACCTTCAGAACGCCCTGTCTCTATAAAAATGTGCCCGAATTCACCGTTACGCTGGATCCCTGCTGCAGCCAGCGTCATTTTTTTAGAACCAATATCAAGGCTATAGAAAAATTTTTTAGTAAGTTTTTTCATAAAAATCCTTTTTTTAAAAAACGAGAGTCTCAATCCATCTTTTTTAACGCCAGGATCTGTTTTAAAAGATTCGATCTAACACTGTTGTGATTGCGCAATCTTAACAAATCATTTTTTTCTAAGAGAAATCACCGGCTCTTTAAGCCGAAGATCAATATACAAAACATTCGTAATCTCCGTCCCTAAACTTTTTAAAATCACCGACAAGAGATTCAACCGTTCTTCAAAATCGCGATTGCCCATCTTAACCTGGATATCATTGTTCAGATAAAAAACCAAATTATCAAGATCCGCAGCGTCAATCTTGACAATTCTAAGCGCGGGGATCCTGACGCGCAGCAAAAGCGCCAGCCGAAGCGGGATTTTTAAAGCTTTTGTCTCATACGAAACCCCGACCTGGATCTTCGGCAGCTTGTTGTCTAAACCTACGATAAGGGGATAATTTAAAACAGCGTTTAAGGGAAAACTCGCGATCGCCACCCCTTGAGCATCAAAAAGATAATAAACTTCTTTTCTGACGATGGCCACCGGGATGCGCTCCCGCGCTAAGATATCAAGCTTGCAAGGCAAAACTCTTGTCACGCGGATATTGTAAAAAGTCGGAAATCTTTTTTTGATCCTCTCGGCTAATTTTTGCGCATCCAATTCAAAAATATTTGACCCTGAAATTTCTTCCCGCATGCACTCAACATAGCGCGCATCCGTGATCCCGTCGATAACGACATCCCTGATCTTAAAATAATGGGATGAGGTAATGTAATTCTCTAATCCCTTATAAATGGCTAAGGAAGATACAAAAATAGCCAAAAGCGGCAAAATAACGAGAAGGAAAAACTGATTACCTTGTTTATTTTTTTTATTTTTAGCCATTGTCCCTCACAGCAAGCTCTAATAACCTGGTGCATAATTCCTGAAAACTTACACCCGCGGCCCGCGCAGCCTTTGGGAAAAGACTGGTCGCCGTAAACCCCGGGATCGTATTAACCTCTAAAACAGTAGGTGCGACGTCGTCTTTTAATATTATATCAACACGGCTAAGATGGCGACAGTCCAACGCGCGGTATGCGGTCACGGCGTCTTTTTGAGATGCCCGTGCTACCGCATCGCTCAAATCAGCAGGAACAATGTAATCCGTCATCCCTTTTTCATATTTTGCCTGAAAATCAAAAAATTTATTCTTCGGGATAATCTCAACAATAGGAAGCGGCTTACCGTCCAAAACTGAAACCGTGATCTCTCTTCCTTTGACAAATTCTTCGACTAAAACTGAATCATCATATTGGAAAGCCAGGCGGACAGCCTCTTCAACCTGGCTGGGCGTCTCTATAAAAGAAATCCCTATGCTTGAACCCTGCGATGCCGGTTTAACAACTAAAGGAAAATGAAGGCGATCAATAGCTTTAAGAGAATCCGTTTTCTTTAAACAGACATACGCTGGAACCAGGAGTCCGGACTTTTCAAACAGCCTTCGCGAAGCAAGTTTATCCATAGCCAACCGGCTTGACTTCTCTTTAGGACCCGTAAAAGGCATGTGGATTTTTTCTAAGATATGCTGCAGATGTCCATCTTCACCGAAACCACCATGCATGGCGATAAAAACGAGATCCACCTGATTATTTGAAAGAAGCGATTTAACTTCATCTTCAGTTTCTTTTTTAACCTCAAGACTTACGACATTCAAGCCTGAGTCCTTTAACGCTTCAAATACAGCCATGCCTGATTTTAAGGAGACATTTCTTTCAGAGGAATCCCCTCCCATCAAAACCCCGATACGTTTTTCCTTAAGCGACAATTTCAACCTCCGGTGCCAATTTAATTTTGAAACGATTATACACTTTTTTTTGAATAATTTCCATAAGACGAATCACATCCCGGCTTTTCGCGTCGCCAACATTGAGAATAAAATTAGCGTGCTTTGCGCTTACCTGCGCTCCTGCGCTTCTATACCCCTTAAGAAGGCATGCGTCAATCAATTGTCCCGCAGAAGGCCCATTCTTTGGATTTTTAAAAAAACTGCCCGCGCTCGCATAACGCCAGTCCTGACGCATTCTTCTTTCTTCCAAAAGTTGTTTAATCTTTTTTCGCGCGATCCCTTTTTTTCCGCGCCTCAATCGAAACTCAGCCCTTAAAACAACAAAAGGTTTTAATGAAGAACTCCTGTAAGAAAAAATAATGTCCTTCTTTTTTAATTTAGAGATTCTCCCCGAGGGATCCAAGACCTCAACCCAGGAAACGATATCACTGATTTCTTTAAGCGCGCCCTTATTCCCTGCCTTATTTTTTGCGCCGGCATTCATCACAAGGGCGCCCCCAATTGTTCCGGGGATCCCTGCCAAAAATTCGAAACCCGTTAAATTCAAAGACGCCAAAAAAGAGACCAACCGGTTAAGGCGTACACCAGCGCCTGCCTCAACGGATGCGCCCTTTACTAATATTTTTTTAAAAGGAGACGCGCCTAGATGAATGAAAGTCTTCTTAATCACTCCTTCTCTGATCAAAAGATTACTCCCGGCCCCTATCACAAAAAATGGCTTTAAAGGCAGATGCTTTTTAAAAGAACGGATCAATTCATCTCTTGATTTCGGCTCATACCAATAGGCCGCACGTCCGCCTATACGAAAACTTGTATGGTTTTTTAAAGGAACATTCTTTTTAAAACCCTTAACCGCAGCTTTTCGAGAATTCATCGCTTATTTTTGTAATATCTCCGGCCCCTAAAAATAAAATAAGATCATCAGGCTGAACGATCTTTTTAAGTTCAGCAATAATTTCCGCCTTAGGCACATACGACGCCGTTGTTTTTGAATCTTTTTGCACCCGGTCGATGATCTGCTCTGAGTTCACGCCTTCGATGGGTTTTTCACCCGCAGCATAAATATCCGTTACAAACAATACATCCGCACCTGCTAAAGACCGCACAAGCGCGTCCATCAAAAGGTGCGTGCGCGAAAATCGATGCGGCTGAAAAACAACCACGAGCCTTCGGCGTCCGCAAAGCTTGGCTGCCGCCAACGTCGCGGCAATTTCCGTAGGATGGTGGCCATAATCATCGACGACAAGAAAATTTTTATTTTCATATTTGATCTGAAAACGGCGCTCAACTCCTTTAAAATTCGCGAGCGCCTTTTGAATCATTTTAAAATCAATGCCTAATTCCTGCCCAAGGGCAACAACGGAAAGCGCGTTTAAAATATTATGCCGCCCCATAAGCCCAAGAGTCACCTCTCCCAAAACATGCCCTTCCTTCAGGCACGAAAAGCTGATACGGCACTTATCTAAAAGAATGTCTTGCGCATAGTAATTCGCTTGAGGCGAAAAACCGTAGCTCGTATTTCGAACAGAGCTGGTTTGTACAATATTTTTTAAGACTTCGTCTTCAAAACAATAGAAAACACATCCATTTTTTTCAGTTTGTGAAACAAATTTTGAAAAATATCCCAAAAGATTATCGGTAGTTTTATAAAAATCCATGTGCTCCTGATCAATATTGGTAATGATCGAATACATCGGCCTGTAACACAAAAAAGTCCCGTCGCTCTCATCGGCTTCAGCGACAAAATACAAACTATCACCCAGCTTGGCATTGTCTCCATCTTCCCTCAATATCCCCCCAACCGCCAGGGTTGGATGGAGCCCGGCGCTCATCAACAGATGAGCCGCCAAAGAAGATGTCGTTGTTTTTCCATGGGCTCCTGTAATGGTGATGACTTTCTTATCCGCCATTAAAACGCTTAAAAACTCAGCCCGACGCTGGACAGGGACACCACTTTGCCGAGCAGCAACCAATTCCGGGTTGCTGGAGCTGATCGCGGATGAATACACAACCAGATCCGCCCCTTTGATATTTTCTGGCTTGTGTTCCAGGTAAACTTTCACTCCTTCACGAACAAGACGGCGCGTGATAGAAGACTCTTTCAAGTCAGAACCGGAAACCTGACGCCCCTGCTTTAAAGCCAACTGCGCAACACCGCTGACGCCTATCCCACCGATACCTACGAAATGAACATGTTGTGCCATATATATCCCTAGAGGATCATTTTATCTTTTACTTTCAGTTTATCTTTTAAATACTGCTCCCAAGCCACACCTAAGTCTGAAGCGCTCCTGATATAAAAATAAGCGTAACTTAAGGCATCGTTAAAATTTTTGCCGTCTTTAAGTTTGCTGCAAAAATTATTAAAAGAATCAACACCATACTTTTGAATAAGAAAATTGACCAGGCTGGACGCTTCCGCATAAAAGACCTTAACGTCACCGCCTGACCTTAACGTAAGGCTGTTCATCGTCATCAACTCCTTAAAAGGGATAAAAGTGCCATCTGCCATGGCATTTAAAACATGTTTTTCAGCGCCGATACGTTTGGCCTGCTCCAGATACTGGGCAACGCCTTCTTCAAGCCAGAGAGGGACATTGTGATGAGCGCCAATAACTTCCCTGAAAACGATATGCCCTATTTCATGAGGCAAAAGTGTGTCGAAAAATCCCGATTCCTGGGGAAATGTCCAAATTGTTTTATCGACATAAGAGGCGATACCCCCTGCCCAGGATGGCTGATTCATTTCTTTTTCAAACATCTCCTTATCCGCAAAAATGTAGATCTTGGCCCGATTGTCCCACGTCCAATAATTAAAACGCCTAAACCCCAGCTTCTCCGTTAATTCCTCATAATAACGCTCTGAATATTCCAAAACATTTTCCAGGAAATCTTCCGGGATATCTTTGTAATAAATAATAAAATGCGTGCTCTTTTTTTCGGAAAATTCACCAAAGCCGAAACAAATCGTCAAAGAAAACAAACACAAGAATAACTTAAAAGCTTTTCTCATAAGAACACCGCCTCGCTTAAAGAAATTTTTTGCGCTTCTTCTTCCATCGTGAATAAGATCTTCGACATTGTTTTTCTTCTCATACTGTCTTCCATAAAAATATCGAGAAGCCCTGAAAGCAGCGATGCTGTGATTTTATCTTCCTCTAACAAAAGGGCGGCGCCTTTTTTGGCTAAGACACGCGCGTTTTCAATCTGATGCGCCCCTGCGTAAGGATAGGGGATCAAGACAGAAGGCAAAGCAAAATGAGTTATTTCAGCGATACTGCTGGCCCCGGACCGACCGATAACAAGGTCTGCTGCCGAATAAAGTACCTGCATATCATCAAAAAAAGCAAAAACTTTTGAGCACAGCGGTAAGGCCTTATAAAGTTCTTCAACTTTTTTAAAATCATTGTGTCCCGTCAAATGGATCACCTGGAGTTGATTTAAATTCTTATTTTCTTTCAAGGCCTCATGTATTTTCTCATTGATCGAACGTGCCCCCTGGCTGCCACCAACCACCAAAACAGTCAGCATGCCTTCTTTAAAACCCAGGGCTTCAAGCGCAGCTTTCTTTGGCATCCGCTCCAGATTTTCCTTTAGAGGAAACCGGGCCAATTGCGTTTTTTTGTTATTTTTTTTCAAATACTTCCTCGTTTCTTCAAAAGAAATAATAATCTTATCCACCCAACCGCTTAAAAACATGTTCGCCCGGCCAGGGACAACGTTCTGTTCATGCAGGATCGTTTTTTTTCCAAAAAGTTTTGCCCAAAAAATAAATGGAACGGTAAAATAGCCTCCAAACCCAAAGACAACATCAGGTTTTTTACTAATAATTGTCCCAAGGCTGCCAAAGATCAACTTCAGAATGCCCACAATAGACCTCTTGGCAGGCAAATAAACACGATTGAATTCCTGAGGGATCATTTTATCAGCTTTCTGACGATCAAAGGCGATGAACTTCGCGTTCGCGGATGTAACAAATGTTATCTCGGTACTTTGCGGATATTTTAAAATAAATTCCTGGCAAAAAGCCACGGCTGGAAAAACATGACCTCCACTGCCCTGCGCCACAACCAGAAGACGCCTTAAACGCGGCTGGCTCACAGCGTAACCTCCTCAGCCCTGGAAACATTTAATAATAATCCGACAGCGACCATATGAAAAATCAACGAAGAACCTCCATAACTGATAAAAGGAAGCGGCAACCCTTTGGTGGGAAAAGTTCCCATCGAAACGCCGATGTTAACAATAGTTGAAAAACCGATTAACGCAACAACCCCTGCGCAGATCAACTTACCAAAAGGATCGCGTACGGCATAGACAACCTTAGCCATATTCCATATGAGAAAAATAAAGAGCAGGATCACAACCCCGGCACCCAAGAGCCCTAATTCTTCACCGATAATCGAAAAAATAAAATCAGTATGGGCCGCAGGAAGATAAAAAAGTTTCTGTCGTCCCTGGCCTAACCCAACCCCCCATAAACCGCCGGAGGCCAAAGCGATCTGCGATTGAATAATCTGAAAACCGCTCCCCTTGGGGTCCAACCATGGATTTAAAAAAGCCATGATCCTTGCACGCCGATACGCCACGCGAAAAACAAGAAGATAGATAATGGGCAATGCAGCCAAAATACTTAAACCCAGGTGAATCGGACGCACACCCGAAATAAAAAGCATGATAAACACCAAAAAAACAAACGAAATGGCTGTGCCTAAGTCAGGCTGAAGCAAGACGAGCAATGTCACAAAACCTAAAATAAGGACCGGCGGCACAAAACCACGCCAAAAATCTTTTAAATAAGAATATTTGCGGTCAATAAAATCCGCCATGTAGATAATCAGCGCGATCTTGACAAATTCAGACGGCTGATAATTCAAACCGAACAGATGCAACCATCGTTTGGCGCCGCCGACTTCACGCGAAATACCCGGGACCAAAACCAGGAACAAAGGAATAACAGCGATAAAAAAAATGGGCTTAGCGTATTTGCGCAGCTTCTGATAATCAACAACCATGCTTAAGAACATGGCAAAGAATCCCATCAAAAGATAGCTGGCCTGCTTTTTAAGCAGACGGCCGCTCTCTCCTGTCTGCTGCCACATCGGGATGGAGGAGGCGCTATAAATCATGACAACGCCGATCCCGATCAAGATCAGCATTGTTATAAAAATAGTAATTCTGGCGCTTCTCATAGTTTTAAAGTCCTAAAGTTCAAAAGTAATAAAATCAAACCCTAAACACTAAACTCTAAATTCAAAATAAATCCAAAATCCAAATATATAAAATTTATCTTTTTTTAATTTTGAGTTTTGTATTTGTTTAGAGTTTAGAATTTTGGATTTAGTGTTTTAACGTGTGACCTTGTGACCCTATATAAGTTGATTCACTAATTCTTTAAACGTCCGGCCGCGATGTTCATAGTCGGTGAACATATCAAAGCTTTTGCACATAGGCGAGAATAAAACCATTTTTCCGCAAGACGCCTTCTTAGCCGCCAGCTGGACAGCTTCAGGAAATGTTTGGACAATAGTCATCGGCACAACACCATGCCAGGCTTTTTCGATGCGTTCAGCCGCCTCACCCACAAGGACAACATGCTCAATTTTTTCTTTTATCAAAGAAGCGATGGAAGCAAAATCACTCCCCTTATCCCGGCCCCCGGCGATCAAAATTGCCGGTTTTCTAATATTCGTCAATGCCCAAATCGTCGAATCGATATTCGTAGCCTTGGAATCATTCACAAATTCAATACCGTTAAATTCACGCACGAACTCCATCCGGTGTTCAACACCTTTAAAATTTTTAAAAACCTCTAAGACGATCTCACGATCGATCCGAAGCGCCTGGGCAACAGCCAATACCGCCAGCTGATTAGGATTAAAATCACCATGAGCTGCGGTCTTGTTAAAAAAAAGAACCCGGGATTTCGCTTCAGGGACGATTTTTAGCAAGGCTTCATCTTTATGATTTAAAATCAACCAGTCATTCTCATCCTGATTCATGAATATTCTTTTCTTTGCTGCCAGATACTCTTCCATATTTTTATAACGATCCAGATGATCCGGAGTCAAATTAAGGAGTACGGCAACTTTGGGATGGAATTGTTTGATCGCCTCAAGCTGAAAAGAACTGACTTCAAGAGAGACAAAATCTTCAGGTTTAATCGAAAGAACATATTGAGAAAAAGGTTGGCCTATGTTTCCTAAAACAAAGCATTTCCTGCCAAAAGCCTTTATAATCTCTCCAACAAGGGTCGTTGTTGTTGTCTTACCATTGGTCCCGGTGATAGCGATAATAGGCGCCGGGCACACAGATGCAGCCAACTCAATTTCACTGATGATCTCTACCCTTAAATCCTTGGCCCAACAACAAGGCTCAGCATCACTTTTAACCCCGGGGCTTAAGACAACGAGATCGCAACCCTCAATAAAAGAACGGCTATGCTGTCCCACTTCAGCGAAAATACCTTCCTTCTTTAAAGCTTCCGCTGTTTGGAGCAAGGCAGGTGACTGATTTTTTTCCGTAACGCGCACCGTTGCGCCAAGAGTTTTCAAAAGCCGTGCAGCTGCCAGGCCGCTTCGGGCCAGGCCCACCACGGTAACTTTTTTATTTTTATAGGATGTCATCGCAATTTAAGTGTTGTGAGCGTAAAAAGCGCCAGGATAATCGCAAGTATCCAAAATCGCACGATAATCTTTGATTCCGGCCAGCCCAACATTTGGAAATGATGATGCAAAGGGGCCATTTTAAAAATTCTTTTTTTTCGTAGTTTAAAAGACGCGACCTGCAAAATAACAGAAAGCGCTTCAACGACGAATATACCGCCGACAATAACAAGCAGAAGTTCTTTTTTAATAAATACGGCGATAAGGCCGATCGCCCCGCCCATTGAAAGCGATCCCACATCCCCCATGAATACCGCCGCCGGATAACAGTTAAACCACAGGAAACCCAAACAGGCCCCCATCATCGCCGCACAAAAAACCGTCAGCTCTCCGACACCTTCAATATAGGGGATAAAAAGATATTGGCTGAATTTCGCATGGCCTGATAAATAGGTCAAAACGCCGAATGATATAACTGACATTAAAAGGCAGCCTGTCGCCAAACCGTCTAAGCCATCGGTCAAATTAACCGCGTTGGAAGTTCCGACAATAACCAGCATGACAAAAAGAATATAAAACACGCCCAGATCTATGGTGAGACTTTTCAAAAAAGGAATATCTAAGACCGTTGACGTATGCGGATTCAGGTAAACAAAAACACCGACAATAATCCCCAGCGTTAACTGGCCGAAGAGCTTTGCTTTCGCGCTCAGACCCTTTGAACGTTTAAATTTCAACTTGATATAATCATCGGCAAAACCCACTGCTGCCAGCCACAAAAAGGCCAAGAGCGTCCACAAAACATACCCATTCGTCATGTCCGCCCACAGGACCGTAGATAGAAAAATCGCAAAGACCATCATCAATCCGCCCATGGTGGGAGTTCCCTGCTTATGATGATGAAGATCATAAAGCTCCCGGACCTCTTCTTTCTGCCTGACGTTTTCGCGGATCTTCAAGGCCCCGAGCTTATTGATAACTTTCTGTCCAAAAATAATGCAGATAAAAAATGTCGTGATCGCGGCCATGGCCGAACGGAACGTGATATATTTAAAAATATTGAAACCTGGAAACAAATCTTTTAAGGGAAACAAAAAGTAATAAAGCATTCTCTAGCCTCTCTCTTTAAAAAAAGAAACAATCCGTTCCATGCGCATCGATCGGGACCCTTTGACCAAAAGTACGTCCCCTTCTTTGACACAGGTGTGCAAAAACTCCACCACCGCATGGGTATCGTCAAAATGATAAACCGTAGCCGTATTCATGCCGCTATCCTTGGCGCTCTCGGCAGTACTTTTGGAAAACTTCCCCATCGTCACAAGGATATCGATAGATTTTTTCGAAACATAACGACCGAAATAAACATGGAACTCCTCTGATTTTTCGCCTAATTCAAGCATATCCCCCATCACCAGGATCTTGCGGCCTTGGGTTTCCTGACGGCATAAAACGTCAATAGCCTGTTTTAAAGACTGGGGGTTTGAATTGTACGTATCGTCAAAAATAGTGCATTTTTTAAGACGCACTTCTTTAAGTCTCATGTCCGGTGAGTCAAAAGAAGCGATCCGCTCCTTGATAACATTCGCGTCTAAGCCGAATAAAAAACCGCATCCAATAGCACTCAAGGCATTCGAAACCGCGTGAAGAGCGCAATGACGGACCTCAAAAGGATGTACGCCATTCAAAAGAAAAGAAATACTGTTTGCCTTATAGGTTATTTCCGTTGCCTTCAAATCGCACTCTTTATTGATACCGAAAAAGAAAAAAGATCTCGAGCGGATACGGCTGAGCTTACCTAAAATCACATCCGCTTTATTTAGAAACGCGATGCCGGGATGCGAAAGATTACGCAGCAATTCAATTTTCTCCTTATAAACGCCCTTAAGGTCTTTTAAAAATTCCAAGTGAGCCGGCCCGATATTCGTAATAACCCCTATTGAAGGGCAGGCGATCTGAGTCAGCTGTTTTATTTCCCCCATACGGTTCGTGCCCATTTCAACAACACAGATGTCATGCTTGGAATGAATCTGTAAAAGAGTCAAAGGGACACCAATCAGATTATTCTGCGTTCCCTTATTCTTCAATACAGTGAATTTTGAAGACAGGACCCATGCAATCATCTCTTTTGTTGTTGTCTTTCCGCTGCTGCCCGTAACAGCGATGACGGGGATATCAAACTTCTGTCGATGAAAACGCGCGATAGCCCCCAGGGCCTGCACTGTATTTTTGACTTTTATATACGTGATATTTTTTTCAAAAGTCTGGACTTTGCCGGCATCGGCATAAATAATCACCGTCGCTCCCAGTTCAATAGCCCTGGGAATAAAATCATGACCGTCAAAGTTAATCCCCGCTAAAGCGATGAAGGCCTGGCCTTCGGATATTGTTCGCGTATCAATAGAGATCCCGGAACAACGCCTCTGCTTCGTCCCTTCGGCTAAAGTTCCTTCCGTTACCTTTATAAGATCTTTGCAGCTAAACATTCTTCTCCATCTCGCCTAAAACCCCTAAAACAATGGCTTTATCGCTGAAAGAAAACGTCTTGTCTTTGACAATTTGAACGGTCTCATGCCCCTTGCCCGCGATTAAAACAATATCATCTTTGCAGGCCATAGAGAGGGCCTTACGAATAGCCGTTGCCCGGTCCACCTCGATCACGAAATTCGCCGCAGAGATTCCATCGACGATCTGTTTAATGATTTCCTGGGGATCCTCGCTGCGTGGATTATCAGAAGTAATGATACAGGTATCGGACAAAGACGATGCCACGCGCCCCATCTTCGGCCGCTTCCCCTTGTCCCTGTCTCCACCACAACCAAAAACAGTAATGATTCTGCCATTATGGGCAAGGACACGTAAAGATTCAAGAACATTTTTCAACGCATCATCTGTATGCGCATAATCGATGAAAACCATAAAACCTTTTGCGCTATCCACCCTGTCCAAACGGCCCGGGATCAAGATAGTCTGCTCAATACTTTTCGCGATAACATTAAGCGCGATCCCCTGAGAAATACCAAATGCCACAGAAGCCAAAATATTGTAAAGATTATGCCGGCCGACTAATTTCGTCGAAATTTCTAAAATCCCTTCAGGCGTCTTCAGGGTGGCCCGGCTTCCCTCTTTCTTAAGCTCGAAACGCTCAACACTCACATCAGACTTATCGGAAAAACCATAACTTAGCTTAGAACCTTTCAAAGAATCAAAAAGCCTCAAACCGTAGGGATCGTCCCGGTTGATGATCATGGAGCTGTCTTTATTCACATGCTCAAGGAAAAGCTTCTGCTTGGCTAAAAAATAAGCCTCCATAGTCTTATGATAATCCAGATGGTCCTGGGTCAAATTTGTGAATATCGCGGATTGAAAATTAATCCCAGCCACACGGTCCTGATCCAGCGCGTGGCTCGATACCTCCATCGCCACATAGCGGTCTTGGGCATCGATCATTTCTTTCATCACGCGCCTTAATTCCACAATCCCCGGCGTTGTATTTTTTAATGGTTGCATCAGGCGATCCACCTTGTAACCAATAGTCCCGATCAAGCCGCATTTAAATCCTCCGGCTTGAAGAATATCCCTGATTAAAAAAGAGACCGTTGTTTTCCCATTTGTTCCTGTGACCCCGACGCAATGAATATGTTGCGTGGGTGCGTTAAAAAAAGCATCCGCTATTTTTATCAATGCACTTTTAGCATCTTTCACCAAAAGAGCCGGGATTTGAGAAGGAATAAGCGGTAGAAATTTTTCATCCGACAAAACAATCAGAGCGGCTTTTTTTTGGACGGCAGCCTTAATGAATTCATGCCCGTCCTGAAGCGCCCCTTTCACCGCGACGAAAAGAACGCCCGCGCGGACATTTCTTGAATCATCGCTAACATCAGAAATATCGAGACGCTCCAAGAACCCGCGCGTTTTTAAAATAGGGACATCTTTTATAATCTGGCTACTATTCATTTTTCTTTAAGACGACAATTGTCTGTATTTAAGCACATCTTCCGCTACAGCCTTAAACGCAGGGGCTGAAACAACACCACCATAATAATATGGATGCGGTTCATCTACAATCACCGCGATTGCGATCTCAGGGTTCTCAGCAGGAGCAAATCCGATAAAAGAAGCCGTGAATTTTGAATGAGAATATATCCCGTTCGATTCAACCTTTTGGCCTGTGCCGGTTTTGCCCGCCATCGCAAATATTTTTGACTGAGCCAATTTTCCCGTTCCATTGACAACGACATTAGCCAAGACTTCACGCATTTTTTTTGAAGTATCTTCAGAAATAACCCGCCTGACGACCTGGGGCTCAAAAGCTTTGATCACTTCCCCTCTTCTATCCACAATAGCATGAACTATATAAGGCTTCATATAAAACCCACCGTTGCCGATAGCAGCGATCGCCGAAGCCAGTTGAAGGGTGGTCACGCACACCTCTTGCCCTATGGGCACAGCGCCGATAGACGTTTTAGACCAGGCAGATAACGGTTTAAAAACTCCCGTGACCTCACCTGACATATCCACATGCGTCAGATCTCCAAAACCGAATGCCTTGCCATAATTATAGACATCCGAAGCGCCTATCCTCTGAGCGACTTTAGTCGTGCCGATATTACTCGACTCGCCGATAACGTCCTTAAACGTCAGCCATCCATAAGGATGAACATCATGAAGCATATGATTCGCCACCCGGTATTGGCCATTCTCACAAAAAAACTTATCTTCCAAGTCAACCTTTCCTTCATTCAATGCCGCAGAAGCCGTCACAATTTTAAAAACAGAACCAGGTTCAAAATAATCAGTGATCGCGCGGTTACGGCGATAATCCGTAGGATACTGAGAAGGATCATTCAGGTCATAAGTAGGACGATTGGCAAGCGCCAGGATTTCACCTGTTTTGACATCCAGCACCACGATCATGGCACCCTTCGCGTGGTATTTTTCAAAAATCTTATCGATCTCACGCTCAGCAATATATTGAACCACCTGATCAATCGTGAGTACAAGAGAATATCCATCAACCGGAGGCTGCAGGACATCCGAAAGCGCCACGTCGCGTCTTTTAGCATCTCTTAAAACAAATGTCCAGCCGCTTTCCCCTTTCAAATATTTGTTAAATTTCATTTCCAGCCCATCCAGGCCCACATTATCAAGCCCTGCAAACCCTATCAACTGACTGGCTAATTTAGAATTAGCATAGGAACGCTTGCTTTCTTTTAAAAAATGAACACCCTCTATCTTTAGAGCTTTGACATCTTTCATCGTCTGCCAATCGCATTTTCGCACAAGCCAGACAAACTGTTTATTGCGGGAAAGCTTTTCTAAAACAACATCTCTATTAAGGCCTAAAAGTTTCACCAGCTTTTCGGCTGCTTCTTTCTTGTTTTTTATCTGCCCAGGGACAACATAAAGAGAAAACGAAGGAACATTGACCGCCAAAGGCCGCATCATTCTGTCATAGATGGTCCCCCGTTGAGGCTGAAGCTCTATATAATAGGTATGCTGCTTAGCGGCAAGCTTGGAAAGAAAAGTCGAGCGGAATAATTGAAAAAAAACAAGTTCCCCTAAAAAAAAAGACAGTAGTCCTATAAAAAAGATGAGAACTACCCAGAGCCTTAAAGATTTGAGTTTTGGTTGCACTTAACGGTTAAAGATGAAAAACAAATCTATTTAAATTATAGAAGTACTTATAAGAACGCAAGCTTCGATTCTTTACTTAATGGTCCGCGCTTCAGCCTGCCGCGAAGCAAAAAGATTCTGCCACGCCAAACGCTTAAACAGCGAATCCTTAGCCACTCCGTTTATCTTCGCCGGTTTGAAAGAGGAACCCTCCGTCAGCTTCACAAGACGATAATCTTTGGCGATTTCATACGGTTTATCTTTAAGAAGATTCTTATCCAGGCTCAAAGGTGACTCAAGGGTCGCAAGGGTAAACGCGAGGGCTTCTTTACGGTCCAGGCATGTCTCTAAATTCTTCTGGGCAGCGGTGATCCTGTATCCAAGCTTAACAACTTCCGTCTGCATAAAAACATACAAAAGACAAAATCCTGTTACTAATACTGTATAAAAAATACACCGCGATGTTCTCATTTAATCCTCTCGATGACCCGCATCTTGGCGCTGCGACTGCGCACGTTGTCTTCAATCTCTTCTTCAGAAGGCCTTAGAATTTTCTTAAAGACCAACCGGAATCTTTGCGTCTTAAACAATTCTTTAAAATTCTCTTTTACGATCTTATCTTCAAGTGAATGGAACGAGATCACGCAAATTCTTCCACCTTTATTCAAATAGAGGGCGCTCTTCCTTAAAGCCTCCTCAAGCGCATCCAGTTCTCTGTTCACAGCAATTCTTAAAGCCTGGAAAGTCCGAGTGGCCGGATGGATCCTCTGGAAACGCGCCTTGACAGGCATAGCGCGCACAACCAGCTCCGCCAGCTGTTTGGTTGAGGACAACGGAGCCTTATCCCGTGCCTCAACAAAACTATGAGCCAAACGGTGCGAGAATCTCTCCTGGCCAAAACGCCAGAGTATAGAAGACAATTCTTCTTCTGTTAAATTATTCAAAAGATCATAGGCAGAAATAAAACTCTTACGATCCATGCGCATATCCAATGGCCCTTCGTTTTTAATACTGAAACCACGGGCCGGATTATCCAATTGAAACGAAGAAACACCCAAATCAAACAGTACCGCATCCGCTCCGTTTACATGCGCCTGATCTAAAACTTTATCAAAATTACGAAAATCATCATTCACAAAAACGCAATTCTTCGAAAAATTCTTTAATCTATCTTTGGCAATCGCGAGAGATTCCTCATCCTTATCGATACCGATCAGCCTGCCGCGAGGCGCTATTTTTTCACAGATACTTAAGGCGTGCCCCCCTAATCCTAACGTGCAGTCAACAACGGTCATCCCGTTTTTCAAATTCAAATACGAGAGCGTTTCCTGCAGCATCACAGGTGTATGCCTGAGTTCTGACATAAAAAGCAACCTTTCCCCCTCTTCCAAAAGAGGCAATGCCTGTTGAGCTTTAACGCACCGGTTATAATTTTTTATAACCCCTCCGTGGCCCCAGACAATATCTATTAAAAAAAGAGTTTCAAAATTCTTGAAACAGACATAAACCGCGGATTCAAAATTACGACGCCTGTCCTAACGCCAAAGAAATCAAGTTCTTTAGACCAGACAACGCGTCCCAAAAGCTTCAACGGACCGAAACCATCAGGGATCTCTAAAGATATTTCAAAAATAGTCCCTCGTGAAAATTCTTCCGAAGTCGCCAATCCCATCCCTGAACCGCTGATATCTTTTAAAAAAGCCGTAAACCTGCCACCGGTATTAACATTCTTAACCTGGGCTTTAACATCATAGAGCTGATTACGAAAAAATATTCTATTGTCGGACTTAACCACCTGGTTTGTTGCCGGAACAAAAGTTTCAGTTTTCATCATCAAGCCCTCCTTAAATTTGCCGCTAGCAAATTCATGCCTTATGTTTCTTCAATGAGTTTTTCCGCTGTTTCTTCAAAAGATTCCAAATTTGATTTATAAAATTCCTGCCACTGATCCTTGCCCCATATCTCAATCCTGCTGGAAACTCCTATAATGACGACATCCTTTTTGATCCCGGCGTAATCTTTTAAATACGGCGGAATCAGGATCCTACCCTGTTTATCAGGAACCATATCTGCGGCCCCGGAAAAATAGAGACGATTGAATTTACGCGCATCCTGTTTGGTAAAAGACATGGACTTAAACTTCTGCTCAGTGACTTTCCACTCCTCCTCGCCAAACATAAAAAGACATTTATCCAATCCTCGGGTTATATAGAATTTTTCGATAAAATTGCTCTTAGCAACTTCTCGAAGCTTGGAAGGCAAAATAAGACGGCCTTTATTATCGATAGAGTGGTCGTATTCTCCGTAAAACATCAAAAACTCCTTTAACTGATATAAATAAAACAACTTGCGATAAACTCCCTTTAATAGGAGTTACCGGCTGATTTCCCACTTTGCTCCACTTCCCTCCACCAGTAACCAAAGTATAGAAAAAATCCCTCCCTTTGTCAAGAAAAACTTTAATAAAGTTTTCTTGAATTAAAATGACATAACACCATAGGAAGAACAGGGGTTAGGCTGGGTAATGGGCTGTGTTTAAACGAAGGGCTGACTACAGAAGAAAGCGAGCGCTTTCAACATCACGCTTGATCTGATTCTTAAGGGCTTCAGCAGTAGGGAACGTGCGGTCATTTCGTATCTTTTTGATAAAATAAACCTCAATGGAATGTTTATAAATATCTTTTAAAAAATCAAACAAATAAACTTCGACGACGCGTTTTTTCTTATTTCCATGAAATGTCGGTTTTGTTCCGATGTAAGTAACGCTTTTATAGAATCGCCTCTTCCATAAGACGCGCGTCGCATAGATCCCATCCGGGATAAGCAGCCTTTCTTTTAACCTTAGATTCGCCGTCGGAAAACCCAGATGTCTGCCCCGCCCTTCGCCAGCAACAACAAGACCGCTCAAAACAACAGGGCGCCCTAAAAAAGCCTGCGCGCCGGACAACTTGCCTCTTGCGACCAGCTGCCGGATCAATGTCGAACTGATAACGCGTCCGTTTATTTTCAAGTGTTTAAAAACAACGAGTTTAAAATGATACTGTTTGGATAATTTTTTCAACAAAGGAATGCCGCCCTGAGCTCCCCGGCCGAAGACAAAATCCTCTCCCACGCAGAGGGCCTTCATTTTGATTTGCTTGATTAAAATATTTTCAACAAAACGCTCCGGCGACAAAGCTGCAAAACTTTTATCAAAATAAATAACACAACAATAATCAATCCCCACTTTTTCAAGCAGGAATAATTTTTGCTTTAAGGTTAAAAGATGTGCAATCTTATTTGAGGAATCAAGAAGATGGGATGGATGATACGCGAATGTGACGACGACGCTTGAGAACCCGCGGGTCCTGGCCGTCTTGATGACGCTTCGCAGGATCTTCTGATGGCCACGGTGAACACCATCAAAAACGCCAACGGTAACGACAGCTGCGCGGTCTTTTAATTTTTTTTTAATAGCGCCAAGGCCGTAAATGACTTTCATCAATGTCCTCAATGCGGATGGCTTCGCGAATAAAAAAAGGCCCTAAAGAAATACGGCGAATACTGGAAATAAATCCTCCCACGCCAAGCTCTTCGCCTATCTCTTCGCCCAACCGGCGGATATAAGTCCCTTTCGTACACTTGACATAGAAATCCACTTCCGGCAGCAACAGGCGCGTGATCCGTAAATCATAAATGCGGATGCGCCGCGCTTTTCGTTCGACTTCAATGCCTTTCCTGGCCAACTCGTAAAGCCTTTTCCCCTGATGTTTGATCGCTGAAACCATGGGAGGAATCTGATCTCTTTCGCCGATAAATTTGCTACAGGCCTGGCGGACAACTTCATCAGAAAGATGCGCTATGTCTTTTTCCAGCAAAACGCGCCCCTGTGAATCACCCGTCGATGTAACAATACCCAAGCGCAAAGTGGCTTCATATTCTTTATCAAAATGGACAAATTTTGTAAAAAGCTTTGTGTCTTTACCGACCAAAAGCACCAGGATGCCCGTTGCCACAGGATCTAAAGTCCCGCTATGGCCGATCTTTTTAATCTTTAATTTTCTCCGGGCAATGGCAACGACATCGTGCGACGTCATACCTGCAGGCTTATCAATTAACATTATACCGTCTTTCATCCCGTTAGACCTCCCGAAATGGCGGATAACCTATAAAAATAATTTTTATTCACGTTTTCTAACGTTTCCCTTGTGAACGACGTTGAGCCGAAAGGTCTAACGGGATTCATTTTCCTACCTCTCGCTTGGCTTCAGCAACAACGCGGGCGACCACTTGCTTTAAAGAACCGCGGACCGTAGCCCCACTGGCCATCCGGTGTCCTCCGCCGCCGAAAACACGCGCCAAGGCATTGACATCCGCTTTGCCTGTCGAGCGCAAATTAATCCTGACCTCTCTAGACTTACGGACCTCCTTAAAAAGAAGAGCCACTTCCACTCCTTTTAACGAACGGACAAACTGAATAAGGGCATCCGTTTGATCCGCCAAAGTCGGTTCAATATCAACCATATGCTGACGCATTACAAGCCAGGCGATCTTGCCTGTCATGTCTGTTTCGATAGACGCGATAATCTTACCAAACAACTGAATGGTCTTAAAACTGAATGACTCATTGATCCTGCGATGGATCTGATACACATCGATATCGTGACGCATCAATTTACTTACAACCTCATGGGTCCAGGCCGACGTTGTGGCATACCGAAAAGATCCTGTATCAGCCAATATGCCCGTATAGAGAAGAATGGCGTCCTCTTTCTTGATCTTAACCCCTAAGGCCCCGTATAATTCATAAACCATTTCACTGGCGCACGAGGCTTTCGGTTTAACCCAATTGAAATCCCCAAACATGGTATTAGAAATGTGGTGATCAATATTAATCAGCGGTTTGTCGTCGCGAATCAAAGACGCTACCTTGCCGATACGTGAAACATCCGAACAATCAACAATGACCGCGGCATCATAATCCAGCTTTTTTATTTGATGCCGGATACCCCCGACACCCGGAAGAAACTCATATTCAAGCGGCGCCCGGTCTTCATTGACCACAAAGACTTTTTTCCCTAAGGCCCTTAAGAGACGCGCCATCGCCAATTCAGATCCCAAGGCATCGCCTTCTAAGTGAATATGTGCCGATACGAGATACGTCTTATGACTTTTTTTTCTTAATTCGCCGAGCAGTTTTTTTGGCAGCATTTTTAGCCCTTTTTGGTTTTGTTTTCTTAACCTCTTCCAGTTTTATACTTTCCAATTGCTGTTCGATCATAACGCTGTATTCTGATGAATGATCCTCTTTAAAAACGATTTCCGGAACAAAACGAAGGTTCAGGCGCTCTCCTAAAAGACGACGAATAAAACCTGCGGCATGATCAAGCCCTGCCTGAGTATCTTTCCATTGCTCGGGGCTTCCATAAACGCTAAAAAATATACGCGCGAACCTTAAATCCGGCGTCAACTCAACATGCGTGATCGTCGTAAATCCCAGCCTTGGATCTTTTAACTCTTCCAAAAGGATCATGCCCATTTCACGCTTAATCTCTTCAGCGACCTTATCAACTCGACTCATGTCATCTGCTCCGTTTCTTGGTTATTCGGCCTTAGCCTTCGTTGTGAGCCTGCCTCTTTTTTCTAATCCTTTTAAAACCATTACGATATCTTAAGAGAACTATGGCGATGCAATATTTTTTTTAAGAATTCCAATTCTTCTTCTTTTGTGTTTACTTCACCGTCAATTTTCGCGCTTAAAAGCTCGTTTAAGATTTTTTTATACATGGGCCCCGGCGTCAACCCCGCGGCCTTCAAATCCTCGCCCTTAACATGAAGTCTTTGGCCGTTATAAAAAAACAGGAATTCTTTAACCCTTTCAAAAAATAAAGAATTTTTTGACAATACGGTCATTGCCAGGATAACCTCATACGTCAATGGCTCCAAAAGCTTATAGACAAGGCTCGGCTTAATATTCTTAACCCCAAGCTCTTTCTGCACTTTTTGAAATTCAGATTTCAAAGAAATGATCCGGCTCGTCTGACACTTATGAAAAGCAAACGCATGGACAAGCTTCTTTAAATCCCCTAAAGGAATACAATAAAAAACAAGGCTCATGAACATCGCGGTAGGCTCAAGATGCCTTTTCTTATGATGAAAATTTTCAGCGAACCACGCGATCTTTTTAGAGGCCTCAAGGAAATACGCCTTCCATTGTTTTTGAAACTTGAATTTCGCAGCGATGAACGAAAGACCCGAGATTTCATGCAAGCGCTTCAAACATTTCACGGGATCTTTCTCTTCAAACACCAGAACCAGCTCGTCCCTGACACGATGTTTCTGGACACAATGCAGGCCGCCTGCGTCTACCGCACGCTTGATCCAGCCGCGCGTTTCTTTTTCAATCCGAAAATCAAAACGCTGTTCAAAACGGACAGCCCGTAATATCCTTGTCGGATCATCGATAAAACTTAAATTGTGAAGGGCGCGAATCACGCGATCGCTTAAATCTTTTTTTCCGCCCGATATATCAATCAACTCTCCCAAGCCTTTCGCATGAATGCGTATCGCCATCGCATTGATCGTAAAATCACGCCGCAAGAGGTCATCTTCAATGCTGCCAAACGTTACATTAGGCAACGCGGCGGGCGCTGCATATGTTTCTTTCCGCGCAGAAGCAAAATCAACTTTAAAACCCTCAAGCCCTGTCAATATCGCTGTCCCAAAACGGTGATGAGTTAGTATTTTATACGAAAATAATTTCGCCAACTGAGTCGCAAATAAAATAGCATCCCCTTCCACGACAAAATCCATATCAAAATTCTTTACTTTAAGCATCAGATCCCTGACAAATCCTCCCACCAGATAAACCGGGACCTTCTCTGAATCAGACAAGCGCCCAACAGCTGAAATAAAATCAAGAAGGGGTTGAGGCAGCTCATTCATTTTTTTTGAAAACATTTTAGCCTCTGGGGTGGAACATCTTGTGGATAGATTTTAAACGATCACGATTAATATGGGTATAGATCTGGGTTGTCGAAATATTGGCATGCCCCAGCATTTCCTGCACGCTCCTTAAATCAGCACCACGCTCCAATAAATGCGTCGCGAAAGAATGCCTTAAAATATGCGGCTTCATATGTTTTTTGATTTTTGCGGCTTGCGCATATTTTTTTATCAATTTCCACAAAGAAATGCGCGAAATTTTTTTTCCCGAGCGGTTTAAAAACAATTCCTGAGATGTCTTGTTTTTCACCTGGGACGGACGCACTTTCTCCAGATATCTCGTGATGGCCTCTGACGCCTGCCGCCCTAAAGGGATGATCCTTTCTTTGCGCCCCTTGCCCAGACAACGCACAAAACCCACTTCCCTGTTGACTTCATGGATTTTGATGTTAGAAACCTCAGACACGCGCATGCCGGTGGCATACATCAATTCCAAAATCGCTCTATCCCTGATACCCTGGTCTTTTTTTAGATCAGGCGCTGCTATCAATCGCTCGACTTCTTCGAGATTTAAAATATCGGGGATCTTTTTCCACAACTTCGGCGTATCGATATAACTGGAGACATCTGTTTTTATCATGCGCTCACGGGTTAAAAAACGATAGAACATACGCAGCGCCGTCAAATTTCTGGAGATAGAGTTTGCCGATAATCCCTTATCTTTCTCAAATAACATAAAATCCCGGATATCATCGCGTGAAGACGCAATAAAACTTTTTTTAGCAACGGATTCTAAGAATTTTGAATACACAAGCAAATCGCGCCGATAGGCCTCGATCGTATTCGTTGACAAGCCTTTTTCAACGCTTAGGTAATCCAAAAAAATATCCAGGAATTTCTCCATAAAAATTTATCGTCTCACTCAAAACATGCGCGTAATGTCCAACTCCCGCGCGATCGTCGTTTCAGGGCCGTGGCCCGGGTAAACCCTTGTGTCACCTTGAAGCTGAGCGATTTTTTTTAGCGAAGCTTCCAATTCTTCTGAGCTGGCCCCGGGAAAATCCGTCCGCCCCACCCCATCTTTAAAAAGAGTATCTCCGGAAAACAAAACACCTTCGCCCAATAAACAAATCCCTCCGGACGTATGCCCAGGTGTATGAATAACGCTAAAAGTCAATTCATCCAGGATGATTTTATCGCCTTCTTTAAGCAACCGCTCAGGGACAACCGCGTCCACGGGCCCGAAAAGTTCAATCATCGGATTTTTTTCAGGATGCCTGAGCAATTCGGCATCATTCTCATGAATATACACAGGAAGCCCCAGCGCCCCGTCTGCTTTAATATGATCGAAATGACCGTGCGTGTGAACGATAAATTTCGCCTCGATTTTGTTTTTTGACAAAAATCCCCTGATCTTTTCGACCTCATCTCCGGGATCAATTAAAAAAGCCTTCGATCCCTTAGAAACAACGACATAGCAATTGGTCGACAATACACCAACAGGCAATCTATGAATTTTCATCTTTGAAATCCTGTTTTAAAAAAGGCTTCATCTTGGTCAGATCAAACTTCCTGTTCACGTTGCTCAATAACCGCTCCGCGTCATAGCGCAGATCCTTCTTTTGTGAAGGCGGCATGGTCTTGGCTTCGTCAATACGCAAACTTAAGTCCTCGGCTTTTTTTATGTAAACACCCAATTCCCTGGACTTTTCATCGTTAAGATACGTCGCCATCTTTTGAAGATTCGACAACGTCTGGCCCATGCAATCTTTCATCTTTTTGTAAGGTGCAAGATCATTAAGGCTTGTGACAAGCTCCTGATTCCATGCCCTCCAATAAATGAAATACTGTTTATACAAAACGTCCGGGGGAAAAGGATGCGCGCTGTAATCCCGCGGGGTCAAAATCATGGTCTCTTTTGAGGCCTTATTTTTATTGATACGGGTAAACTTCCTCTGTAACGATTCGCAACCCGATGTTATCAACAAAAAAGAACAACAAGAAACAATAAAAAACAATAAGGATATATTTTTTTTCATTTCACGCTCCTATGAGTTTTTTAAAATCCTCTTCCGATAGAATGGGGACTCTAAGCGTTCGGGCTTTCTCAATCTTTGATCCCGGATGAGAGCCCGCCACGACGTAATCTGTTTTTTTTGTAACGCTGTCAGAAGCCTTTGCCCCCAATCCCTTGACCCTGGATTCAGCCTCAGGGCGCGTCAAAGAATCCATGACACCCGTAAAAACAAACGTTTTACCTGAAATCGCGGTTTTCTTTTTCTCGACTTTCGGCTGTTCCATATTAACACCGGAATTTTTCAGCTGATCGATCAGGTGATGCGTTTCCTTTGATTTAAAAAATTCTACGACCGAATGAGCAATCACGTCTCCAATTTCATGGATTGAACCGATTTCATCAACGCCTGCCTTCATCAGATTTTTCAGCGTTATATAGGTATCCGCTAAAACTTCCGCGGCTTTTTCGCCGACATGACGGATGCCCAAAGCGAACAAAAGACGGCCCAAAGATCTGGATTTAGACGCCTCTATCCCATCGATAAGATTCTGCGCTTTTTTATCTTTAAAAAGTTCAAGTTTTAAAAAATCATCTTTTTTTAAGCCATAGATATCCGATAAACTGTTCACCCACTTTTTTTCAACAAGCTGATGGACCACAGACTCTCCCATGCCTTCGATATCCATAGCAGCCCGCGAAGCAAAATGGATAAGCCTTTTTTCAAGCTGAGCCGGGCAAAAAACATTAACGCAGCGATAAGCGACTTCCTCTTCTTTTTCTTTAACGACTTTTCCATGACAAACAGGACAAAAAACAGGTCTTTTAAAATCCCGTTCTTTTCCCGAACGCGCGCCTAAAACCACCTTAACGACCTTAGGGATAACATCACCGGCGCGTTCCAAAACAATTTTATCGCCGATCTTGATCCCAAGCCGTTCAATCTCATCAAAGTTATGGAGGGTCGCGTTGCTTATGGTCACCCCCGAACACTCAACCGGATCAAGTTCCGCAACCGGCGTCAAAACGCCCGTGCGTCCAACGCTGACGGTTATGTTCCTGACAGTCGTTGTTGCCTGCCTGGCTGCAAATTTATAAGCGATGGCCCAACGCGGGCTCTTTGAAGTAAAACCCAGGCGCTCCTGCGCTTCTAACGCGTTCACCTTAACTACAATGCCGTCTATTTCATAATCAAGCGTATCCCGTTTTTCCTGCCAATGCCGGCAAAATTCTTCAACCTCTTTAATCGTTGAACATAATTTCGTATACGGATTAACGGGGATGCCCCAAATTTTTGCTTTTTTTAAAAAATCATTCTGGGTCAAAAATATTTTTTCGCTCACTTCTCCAAGAGAATGCGCAAAAAAATGAAGCCGGCGATCCGCCACTACTTGCGGATCCAGCGTTTTAAGCGTTCCCGCTGAAGCATTGCGCGGATTGGCAAAAAGAGGCTCATCGTCATTCTGCCGCTGTCTGTTTAGATCCTGAAAATCCTTATTCGGCATAAAAACTTCGCCACGGATCTCAATAAAACGAGGGCCATCATCTTTAAGGAATTTTAAAGGTATGGCGCGGATCGTTTTAATATTAGACGTAACATCTTCTCCCGTCTCTCCGTCACCGCGAAGGGCACCAACCGCAAGCGCCCCTGCCTGATAAGTCAAATTAACGCTCACCCCGTCAATCTTAAGCTCTGCCAGATATTCAACTGAACCTTCATATCCTTTCAGCCCCTTCAAAACCCTCGTCCGCCACTCATCTATTTCTTCAAAATTATATGTATTATCCAAAGACATCATCTTTTTTTTATGACTCACCGTCTTAAAACCTTTAACCGGTTCTCCCCCAACGCGCTGTGTGGGCGAATCGGCAGAAACATATTCAGGATGTTTTTTTTCTAAAAGCCTCAGCTCTTTCAAAAGCGCGTCATACTGAGCGTCCGTGATCTCAGGTTTATCCAAACAATAGTAGAGATAATCATGATGCCGGATCTCTTGCGTCAATTTTTCAATTCTATTTTTATCATCCATAATTATCTACCCGCCAGCAATCTGTCGCCGAGAATTTTAGGCAAACCGCAATCTATGATTTTCTGACGCGCGCGCCTGGCATCATAAGGAACGCGACGGAATTCAACCGAAGAGTCCACATCGTCATAAACACAAAATGACGCCTTACAATCCCCATCCCTGGGCTGGCCCACACTCCCGACATTAACGATATAGCGCAAATCTTTTTTTAATTTCAGGAGTTTTTCCTGTGTCAGGCTTATTTTTTCTCTATTCTGAATAAAAATTCCGGCCTTGTGCGTATGGCCGACAAAACAAACCTGCTCCTCTAAACATGAGAAAGTCCGAGCCGCCATATACTCATCGCTCATATAATTAAAATCTTGGGGATTATTCAAACTGCCGTGGACAAGGCGCCAGGTTGTTCCGTTTTTCATCAACTCGAGGTTTGAAAGGAACAATCGTTCGGATTCGTTGATTTTTTCTTTTGTCCAAACGATTGACTGATTGGCCATTTGATTAAAAGAATCTAAATCTATTACGTCTGCGACAGCCCAATCATGATTTCCGGCAATACACACCGGGTCAAGACTTATAAGTTTCGCTATGCATTCTGAAGGGCTGGCTCCATAGCCGACGATATCGCCACAGAAAAGGAATCGATCTATACGACACGACTTAAAGTCTTCACAAACAGCTTCAAAGGCTTCTAGATTTGAATGAACATCAGAAAAAACACCATAACGCATTTAAAGCCTTATTTCAACGTCGAACACAGGTTAAAAAGAAACGCTAAAATCCTTAAACTCACCCGTTGCGGGCTCCCAATCGACTTCTTTATTTTTTATATAACCGCTGAATTCATCTTCAAGGCGTTCAATAAAACTTTTTAAGGTATCCTGTTTTTGCTCAGCGATCACTTCCACATCACCGTTATCAAGATTTCTAACCAGACCCGTACAATTCAAAACTTCGGCAGCGCTGACCGCCGTATACCTAAAGCCGACGCCTTGAACCCTGCCCTTAAAAATAACATGAATTCGTTTAGTCAGCTTATCCGGCATATCAATAATATGGTGTCGGGGCTAAAAGAACACTAGGGTGTCGGGCACTACGCTCGCTGTTCGGCTTGTCGCCTCACTGTGGCCTTATAGGCACCAAAACATCAAGGTGTCGGGGCTAAAAGAACACTAGGGTGTCGGGCACTACGCTCGCTGTTCGGCTTGTCGCCTCACTACGCTCGCTTTAGTACCCGACCAGTTTTTCTTTATCAGAAAAACTGGTCGGGGAGGTGGGATTTGAACCCACGACTTCAACGTCCCGAACGTTGCGCTCTAGCCAAGCTGAGCCACTCCCCGAAATGTAAAATATAGCTCTTGTGACGAAGCCTAAAAGGCTGAGCCACGGACCCCGAAATTTCTTATTTAGATTTCCGTTAGAAAAATCGTCTTTAAATATCAAAATAGTTTATCATAAATAGATATGATTGACAACGGTGGGATAATAACAAAAAATCACGAAACGAAGGAAAGACCTTAAGCTCAAGCTATCTAAACAACGCCTCTTTTAGCCAAAATGTCCAACTCAATGTTAACCTTTTTTCCAACAGTCTTACGCCCCAAAGTTGTCATTTTTAAAGTATGCGGAATAACACAGACGAATAGCATGCCTCGCTTAACATCAGCAATTGTTAAACTTATGCCATCAATAGCCACAGACCCTTTTTTCAGGGCAAATTTTAAAAATTCGGCTGAAAGGCCGATCCCAAATTCCCAATTTCCTCTTACCTGTTTTTTTGACCTTATAACACCCATGCAATCTATATGGCCCGTTACAAAATGACCCCCTACCCGGTCCCCTACTTTCAGGGCCCTCTCGCAATTGACACAATCACCAATCTTTATGTTTTTTAAAGTCGTCAGGCCCGAAGTTTGCCGGATAACATCAAATGAAACAACATTTTCTTTCAGTCCGACAACAGTCAAGCAAACGCCATCCACTGAAATGCTGTCGCCGATTTGAACATCGCGACAGACCTTATCAGCTTTGATCGAAAGCCTTAAGACCGACCCAGCGATCTGCAAGGCCTGGACTTGACCACACTCTTCAATAATTCCCGTAAACATAGTCTCAAATATGTTGAACCCTTAACGGCTCGCGTGTTTAGGATATTTTAAATATCCCTCGATAAGAATATCGTCCGCGATTTTTTTGAAAGTCATGTTTTTTAAAAAAATACTCTCTCTTAAATGCGCAACACCCGCACCTGCCACCGAAGACTTCGATTGCCTGCCTCCGATGATTTTCGGGGCTATAAAAATAACCGCCTTATCCGCCAAACGCTCATCCAGAAAAGAACCGATCAACGTTGCGCCGCCTTCAACCAAAACATTCCTGATTTCAAGACGGCCCAGATACTCCAGGAGTTCTTTTAAGTCAACGCGCCCTTTTTTAGGTTTTGTATAAAAAACACAGACACCTGCTTTTTTAAGTGCTTTTTCCTTTTTCTTGTTTCTTTTAACCGCCGCCACAATAACAGGCTGTTGGGTCTTAAAACAACGCGCACTCAACGGTATCCTCATTTGAGAATCCAATAATACTTTCATGAGCCTATGATCTTTGAGAGGCTCAAGCTTTGGATCATCCGCCAAAACCGTTCCGCTTCCTGCCATAATACAATCGTAAAATTTTCTCGCGCGATGGGCCGCAATACGGCTCAACTTGCTTGTGATCCATTGTGATTCACCGCCGGACGTGGCGATTTTTCCGTCAAGAGACTCCGCGATCTTAATCGTAACAAACGGCCTCTTTTTTTCAAATGCCTTAAAAAAAGGCTCATTAAGGCTTTTGATCTCTTTCTCTAAAAATCCCACATGAACACGCACCCCGGCCTTGCGCAATGCGGCGATCCCTCTGCCGCATGTTAATGGGTTAGGGTCTTTCGTACCTATGTAAACATTATTGATACCGGATTTAATGACTTCGTTGACACAGGGTCCTGTGCGCCCCGTATGCGCGCACGGTTCAAAGGTGCAGAATAAGGCCGCTCCATGCGCTTTTTCTTTTGCCTGCTTTAAAGCTAAAATTTCCGCATGCGGACCGCCGGCTTTTTTATGAAACCCCTCGCCCACAATGCGACCCTTGTTAACAAGTACCGCGCCCACCAACGGATTCGGAAATGTCTGTCCAGCAGCTTTTCGCGCGAGCCTAAGCGCGCGTTTCATATGTTTATTTATTTCAGCCTGCATTGGGCTTCCTTTAATTTTTCTACATATTCATAAGGAAGTTTAATTAATCCGAGCTTGACCTCCTCCTTGGCATATCCATGACAATCAGAACCGCCTGTTACAAGAAGATCATACTTCTGAGCTATTTTTAAAAATTCCTGGGTTTGATATTCAGAGTGTTCAGGATAAAAAGCCTCCAACCCCATGATGCCGGCTTTAACTAAATCGGAGATCAAGGTCTTACTCCCTAAAAGATAAGGATGGGCAAGGACAGGGATCCCCTTAACTTTTAAAATCCAGCTAATGGCTTCCTGAGGAGACATCTTGAATTTTCCTACATAAGCCGCCCCTTTTTCTCCGATGAAACGGACAAAAGCCTCCGAGGTCGAGCCCACATAACCTTTTTGCAAAAGAGCGCGCGCCACATGAAGACGCCCGACACTGCCATAGACGGCAAATTTAAAAACATCTTCAGGTTCAATAAAACATTTTAGTTTTTTTAGTTTTTCGCATATGCCGCTGATACGCTTAACGCGGACCTCCTGCATCATGGCAAGCATTTTTAAAAAAGCGTCATTGCGATAATCGATCAAATATCCAAGGATATGGATTTCCTGCCCTTGCGATTCAGCGGTCAGCTCAATACCGGGAAGAATCTCAAAATCATTGCCAGCTGCGCCGATTGCCGGATCCAAAGCATCAATGGTATCGTGATCTGTAATGGAAATGCAGGAAAGCCCCTTACGAACGGCCTCGGCCACAATAGCGCCAGGCGCTAATGTCCCGTCGGAAAAATGACTATGGACGTGAAGATCTGCAACTTTCATTGATTTTATTGGTGAGGAGTCTTTGTTTTATTGATTTTGTCCAGAACGCCGTTAACAAATTTACCGGATTCAACATCGCCATACTTTTTGGCCAATTCAACGGCTTCGTTAATAGCCACTTTGGGAGGGATATCCGGCCGAAATAACAATTCAAACGCAGCCAGACGCAAAATATTTCTGTCCACTGTTGCCATACGGTCCAATTGCCAATTTGTAGCATATGAGCTGATGGCCTTATCAAGCTTTTCAAGATGCGCGCAGACACTTCCGGCAAGATCAATGGCAAACTCTCGTGCGTCAATCTCTTCTTTGGCGTTCGCATCCATAGCAAAAAAATCTTCCATGAGATCTTTTGCGTCGACGTTAGTAACATCCGCCTGATAAAGAAGCTGAAGAGCTAATTCACGGCCTTTAGTTCGTTTACGCATAATTTTTATGAATTAAACACAGATAGTCGTAGATATTAACCTTACAGAAAAACAAATAATTCTTTTTATCCCCATAAGAGTCTTTTTTGTCATGAGACCGTAGGCCCGAGGCCGAGCGAGGACAAGCTGGACAAGGAGCCCGAAACAGACGATGCAAAATCAGCATCGGCGATGCAGGGCGACGCAGTTCCAGCGAAGCCACAGCCGGCCGAAGCCAGGTCCTCATGATGAAAAAGACTCTTTATATTATATCTAACAAATTCACCATTTCAATAGCATTCAAGGCCGCGTCTTTTCCCTTATTGCCGCCCTTTGTCCCTGCGCGCTCGATCGCCTGCTCCATAGTATCAGCGGTAATGACTCCGAAAATCGCAGGCACGCCTGTCTGCAAAGAAACATGGGCAATACCTTTAGCGGCTTCGCTGGCGATAAAATCAAAATGCGGCGTATCCCCGCGAATCACCGTACCCAGGCAAATAATAGCATCGAATTTTTTATTCTTTGCCAATTTCATGGCGATGACGGATATCTCAAAAGCTCCAGGGACCCAAAATATTTCCATATCGGCATCTTTGGCGCCATGCCTTAAGAGCGTATCCGTACAACCATCCACCAACGCTTTTGTCACAAAATCATTGAAACGCGAAACAACAATACCAAAACGCTTTCCTTTTACAACCAATCCGCCTTCGTGTACTTTATGCATCTCTTCCTCCTTGATTCCTTCTATTGATTTTTTTGATCTTTAAATTGTTAATTGTTCATTGTTAATTCTTAATTTTTTTATTCCAACCAATGCCCTAATTTTTCTTTCTTAACTTTCAAATACCTCTGATTCTCTTTTGTCTTTTGAGTTTCCAGAGGGACTCTTTCCACAATATGCAATCCGTATCCTTCCAAACCCACGACCTTGCGTGGATTATTAGTCATCAATCTAATTTTTTTTATTCCAAGATCTACCAAGATCTGAGCGCCAATGCCATAATCCCTCAAATCTGCGGCAAAACCCAAAGCCTCATTAGCCTCAACCGTATCCATGCCCTGATCCTGCAGCGAATATGCTTTGAGTTTATTGGTAAGGCCGATACCACGCCCTTCCTGTTTCATATAGAGAATGACACCCCTCTTTTCTTCGCAAACGCGCTCCATGGCTTTCTTGAGCTGCCGGCCGCAGTCACAGCGCAATGACCCAAACACATCTCCAGTCAAGCATTCAGAATGGACTCTAACTAAAACAGATTTATCAAGGTCAGCTCCTGTCTCTAATCCCAGGCACAATGCGATATGACTCGTTTTATCCAAAATGGATTCATAGAGATAAAGCTGAAAATCACCGAATTCCGTAGGAAGCTTGGTCTGGACAACTTTTTTCACAAAGACTTCATTCCTGCGCCTGAATTCAATCAAGGCCTCGATCGAACACATCTTGAGCCCATGTTTTTTAGAAAATTCGATCAATTGGGGCAAGCGGCTCATAGAGCCGTCTTCATTCATGATCTCACATATCACCCCAGCCGGATACAAGCCGGCGAGCCTTGCTAAATCTGTTGAAGCTTCCGTATGTCCTGCCCGCACCAGGACTCCCCCGCGACGCGCTTTTAACGGAAAGACATGCCCCGGACGGCTGAAATCTTTCGGCACCGTATCTTTGGATATCAACTTTTCAATAGTCCTTGCGCGGTCATGCGCAGAGATTCCCGTCGTTACACCTTCTTTAGCATCTACAGAAACCATCCATGCCGTTGCGTAAGGATCTTCCTGTTCACGTCCTTTAGAAAACGGGCTGACCATAGGATAGATATCCAGCTCTTTTAAGCGTTCTTCTTCCATGGGAACACAGATAAGCCCGCGGCCGAATTTAGCCATAAAATTGATGTGTTCGCTCGTCGCAAAACTCGCTGGCATGACAAGATCGCCTTCATTTTCGCGATCCTCATCATCAACAACAATAACCATCTTGCCGTGCTTTAAATCCTCTAAAATCTCTTCTATGGAATTGAAATTCATGACGATCCTTTGTATATTATCTTCCCGATAGCTAAACACTTCGAAAATTTTTTCAATTTTCTCGTAGCTACGGGATTAATTCTGGCAAATGGCTTACGCCTGCTACCACGTCGTAAGCCATGCCATCATTAAAAAATCCCGAAGCAAACACTTCGGGATTATAAATAAATCTCTTTTCTGACCTTCTCCCCTCTAGGCTTTACTATTGGCTCAAGTTTTTCACTTGATCTGCCCCCGTTTTTTTTGAGGGCTCGCAGGCTTTTCCGCTCACCTAAAAAACCACGGATTCACTGCCAGCTGGGACTTTCACCCATCCCGAAGATCGAGCCTTAATATATCAACCCACTTAATATTTGTCAAGGGTATTGTTCTGTCGTATAATAAAAGCATTAAAAGAAAATCCGTCATTTCATATGATTGAAAAAACAATAGCCCGGATCTTAAAAAAAGAAAAACTTAACCTCGCAGTTGCTGAATCCTGCACAGGCGGCCTGATCGCGCATGCGCTGACGAATATCCCCGGAAGTTCCGAATACTTTTGCTGCGGCATCGTGGCTTATTCAAATCAAGCCAAGCAAAAACTGTTAAAAATTCCTGCTGAAATGATTAAAACGCGAGGGGCTGTCTCTAAAGAAATTGCCCTGGCCATGGCTGCAAACATCAAACACTTAAGCCAGGCGCACATCGGCCTCGGGATCACCGGCATCGCAGGCCCAGGCGGCGGCACAACCTCAAAGCCAGTCGGGACCGTCTTTATCGCCATTTCCATCGGCCACCACGCTTACTTCAAAAAATTTAACTTTACGGGAAACCGTATCCACATTAAACAAAAAGCCAAAGACGCAGCCCTTTCTCTCTTAAAAACATGCCTCCTGCCGTAGAGAGCAAAAGACTTTTTATCGCCTCAAGCTTATCTGAAGAAATCAAGCACTCCTTAAGTACTATTATCGAAGAATTGAAAAAAAGCGGCTCAGACACCAAGTGGATCGAAAGAGAAAACATCCACCTGACCATTAAATTTTTAGGTAATACTCCCATTGAAAAAATAAAAAACATTTCAGAGGTCTTATCTAAAACCTTTTCCGAAGAATCTGCCCCTTGTGTCACTCTGGAAAAACTGGGGAGCTTCCCGTCGCTTTCTGAGCCGCGGGTCATCTGGGCGGGGTTAAAAGACGCAAGTGGATTTTTAAAAAGAGCGCCTGCGGCTCTTGAAGCCGCACTTGAAAAAATCGGGTTTGAAAAAGAAACGCGGGGATTTCAGGCCCACATAACGCTGGGCCGCATGCGATCGCCTCTCAATAAAATCAACCTGATTGAAAAAATGAATACCGCCAATGCCAATTTCCATGAAAAAACTTTTTGCATCGACAACATCACACTATTCGAAAGCTGCTTAACCCCTAAAGGCCCTGTCTATACGATATTTCACCAGGTAAAACTTAAATAAACAATAAAATATAGTTTTTAAATTACGAAATCCGAATATCGAAATAAGAAACAATTTTTCAAAATTTTTAATTTCGAAAATCAGAACATTCGAATTTGTTTCGAATTTAGTGCTTCGTGCTTTGAACTTTTTAGGAAATTTTTTAAACTTAAAGGGATTATTCCAGAAAAGAAAGCAACTCGGATTTTGAAGCGAGGACGAACTTAATATACATGCCCGACAAAAACTTCAGATCCGCTTCGGCAATAACATCTTCAGGATTTGTCGTTGCAACCACCAACATATTATTTTCAATCTTTACAGGAAAAACGCAATATTTTTTTAAAGCGTCTAAAGGAACTTTGGCGATAGCTTCCGGGTCTATCTCATAATCGGCGAGCTTCACATAAGGCAAGTGATATTGCTCTGCCAGGCCTTCGATGAGCTCGGACTCAGTCACAAAACCTTTGTTGACCAGAAGCTCCCCTAAAGAAAGAATCGAATTTTTTTGTTCTTCAATAACATTTTGAAGCTGTTCAAACGAAATTAACTTTTTGCTGATAAGGATTTCCCCTAATTTCGAACCATATTGCTGAGCAAGAGCGCTGTCCAGTTTTTCTTTTGTCACATACCCCAACTCGACAATAATCTCACCCAAAAGTTTTCTTTCTCTCCTCTGCGCACTTAAAGCCTCCAGAAGCTGGGCCTCATTTAAAATGCCGTGTTCGACAAGCAACTCTCCTAAACGTCTTGGGACCCTTAGCATATCACTCTCTTTTCTTTATTTAAAAATAGTTAAAATTATGCCGCTATAGTAAAAAGCCTGCATTTATTCAACCGCTAAAATTCTATCAATCTCTTCGCGGGTGGTCACTCCTTGAGCTACCAACGGCTCGACAGAGGTCGCAAAAGAAATCATGCCTTGTTCCGCCGCCGCGGCTCTCAATTCTTCGGCAGAGGCTCTTCTTAAAATAAGTTGTCTCATTATATCATTTATTTTTAATACTTCAAACAATCCCGTTCTCCTCCTGAATCCCGTATTAGCACACTGCATACACCCTTTCCCTTTACAAATTTTACAAACCAGGCGCAAGAGCCGTTGAGACACAACGCCTGTTAAAGCCGTTGAAATAAAGAAAGGCTCGACCCCCATATCAAGAAGCCGAACAATAGTATTGATCGCGTCTTTAGCATGAACCGTTGAAAAAACCATAGCGCCGACCAAGGCCGCCTGCAAAGCCGTTCGCACGGTCTCAGCATCTCTCATTTCACCCACAGCGATGACGTTGGGATCCTGACGCATGATGGCCCGCAAACCTTTGACAAACGTCATTCCAAACTCATGATCAACCTGGATCTGATTAATACCGACAAATTTAACTTCAACGGGATCTTCAATAGTGCAAATATTCTTATCTCTTGTATATATATGCTGCAAAATTGAATACAGGCTTGTGGTCTTACCTGAACCCGTAGGCCCGGAAATGATCACAAATCCTTCAGGCTTATAAATAATAGGATTAACGACATCCAATACTTCCTTTGACATTCCTAAATCCGAAAGGCTCATGCAATAACGTTTACGATCCATAAGCCTCATGACGATTTTTTCTCCCAAAATCGTCGGCATCGCTGAAATACGGATGTCATAATCAACGTTATCGATAGAAATAGTAAAGCGCCCATCCTGTTCAAAGCGTTTTTGCGTTGGATCCATACTCGCCATGATTTTAATGGCGTTAACCACGGACCCCAATCTTGTCTTATCTTCTGAAAAACGCTCCATATCTTTCAGCATACCGTCAATCCTGAACCGAACAACCATCTCGGGCTTACCAGACTCGATATAAGGCTCCCAATGGATATCGGTCGCGCGCTCTTTAATGGCGCGACGAATAAAATTATAGATCATGTCCAGGGATTCCTGTCGAACTTCTCCGCGCCGTTCGATCATATTGGCTCCTTAATTTTGTATATTAATGGGTTCTTTTTTCACTGCAAAATTAACCTCGACGCTTTCCTAAAAAACTTGAAAAGTTTTTTAGGAGCTTAAGCGACGGGGTCATATCATAACCCTCTCACATTCCGTTTTAAGCAGTTCTTTAATTTATTGTATAGAAAATAGTCCCTCAAGGTCAAGATAAACTTATATAAATATCCGAAGATGAACCAGGGCCTGCAGGATTAAATTCGCGTAAATTCCGCAAAGAACATCATCAGCCATGATTCCCCATCCTCCGGGCAATTGCTCCAAGCGCCTGGCCCCAAAAGGCTTAATGATATCCAAAATCCTGTACAGAACAAATCCCAGGATAAGCAGCTCAATCTTTATCGGGATCATAAAATAAACGATTGGCATTCCCGCCACTTCATCGATGACAACGCATTTAGGGTCTTTTTTGCCGTTCATTTTTTCAACACGTCCTGCCGCAAATACCCCGCCCGCCAAAATTAAAATAAATAAAAGAGCTCCCAGCAAAGGTTTATCCGCCACTGCCACAAAAAGCAAAAGACCGCCCAGGCTTCCAAAAGTTCCCGGCGCCCATGGAATTTTTCCCACATAGAAGAAAGTTGCCAGAATTTCTGAAAGGCAGTTCATCATAAACTCCGAATCAATTTTCTGTTATGCCAAATAAACGATAAACCGGAATAAATCGTCAAGCTCAAGGTAATGCCCATTAAGAAAAAGATGCCAATTACAAAATTCCTTTGGACAGCCTCATTCCAAAAAGAAGTGTCCGCCAATGCTTCCCGAACAACTAAAAAAACTAAAATAAAAAAAGCTGCCACCATCTGAGAAACTGTTTTATGCTTTCCCGCATTTTCAGCAGACAGAACCCTTCCTTTTCGTATGGCGAAAAGCCGAACGCTCGTTATTAAAAATTCCCTTATAACGATCACCATCACCATCCAGGAAGGGATCATCTGCAGTTCGACAAAACAAATAAACGTCCCTAAAATTAAAATTTTATCAGCGACAGGATCCATAATCTTGCCGAAATCAGAAATTTCATGATTGCGCCGCGCCAACCAACCATCCAGGAAATCCGTCAGGCACGCCAGGAGAAAAATGACCAAAGCTATTATCTTGGCATAAAGGCCGGCACTAAAAAGAAAGGCCATCATGACAAATGTCAAAATGATCCTGAGCAATGTCAATCGATTAGGCATATTCATTTAGACAACCTCACCGCATAAATCATACTCATAACTATCCGTTATTTTAGCACAAACAAGGGCACCGCGTTTTAAAGGTTTTTTTGATTTTAAATAAACGATCCCATCCACTTCCGGGGCATCCTTTGCAGAGCGGCCTATCGCAACGCCATCTATTTTTTGACGATTTTCATCAATGAGCACATCCATAACCTTACCCACTTCTTTTTTAAGCAGACGTTCAGAGATCGTCTTCTGCAGCACCATAAGCCTGTCATAGCGCTCTTTAATAATCTCCTCGCTAACTCTATTCTTGAAAGAATAAGCGCGCGTATTTTCTTCCGCGGAAAATTGAAAAGCGCCGCATCTATTGAAAGAAACATCTTTCATGAAATCAAGAAGCTCTTGGAATTCCTTTTCTGTTTCTGAAGGAAACCCGACGATAAAAGTCGTACGAAGCGCGCTCTCAGGCAAGAAATTCCGGATTTTTTTTATTAACGAACAAATTGTTTTTTTATCGATAGACCTGTTCATCAATTTCAAAATCCTGTCATTGGCGTGCTGCAAAGGCACGTCCAGATAAGGGCAGATCCGGCTATTCTCACTCATCAAAGATAACAATTCATCCGAAACCCTCAAGGGATTGAGGTAAAGAAGCCTGATCCAGGGGATGTTGCTTGTCTCCAATATTTTTTTTAATAGAGCACCCAGAGGTCCCGCACTTTGAGAGCATCTTAATCTTTTAGGCGCAAGCCCAAGCTTGTCCTGGCCAAAAAGCGTAATGTCCTGGCCGATGATATTAAGCTCCTGCACCCCGTCTTTTTCCAAAAATTCAACTTCCCTTAAGATTGAAGACACATCCCTGCTTTTTAAAGGCCCTTTAATGGCGGGAATAGCGCAATAACTGCAGACGTTGGCGCATCCTTCGGAAATTTTTAAATAGGCCGAATGTTTCGGCGTTATCCTGGCGCATGCGTCAAACTGTTTTTTAAAGTCGGCGATCCCGAAAAAACCATCAACCTCCTTGAAATTTTCTTTTAATTCCTGACGATAACGCTCGACCAGGCATCCGTAAACAAATATTTTCTTGATCTTGCCTTTATTTTTTAAATCTATCAAATCCAGCAGATAATCAATAGACTCCTGTTTTGCCTCTTTAGTAAAAGCGCAGGTATTTAACAAAATTGTCTGGGCCTTATCGTTTGAACAAACCTCATACCCCCGGCGCCTGTAATCAGCAAGTATCTTTTCGGAATCTACGACATTACGGGAACAACCCAAACTGATCATCGCGACTTCACGTGGCATAAAACTTCCTTATTTAATACAAAACCCGCCTTCTTAAAAAAATTCTTTTTCAAAAGACGGGCAGATTGCTCTATTTCTCGATCGACAAACCGGACCGCGTGACCAGCACACGCTTAAGCGTCTGTCCGGGGCGGCCGATTTTTTCCAGTAACCTTCCGTTCAGTTCCAATTGGACCACACCTGCGTTCCCAAGCCAAAGTTCCATTTTTTCTTCAGCCTGCCAGCTATCCGCGACCCCTTTAGCCAAAACTCCCTGAAAAACAATTTTCCCGTCCACTTTTACCTGAAGCCATGTTTTTTCTTTTGTGCGAATGACTAAAATAAGTTTTTCAGCATTTTTAATAAGAACGGCCTGTTTAGCCGTCGTCTCTATAACATTTTTCGGTTCAGCCGTCTTAGACGCTTTCGACGCAGAAATCTTTGATGAATCTTTTTTTGTTTTTTCAACAACAAGGCTGGATTTCTTTTTAGAAGATTTTTGCGTTATTTCTTTTTTGGACTGTATGCCCTTCTTCTCAGGGGCCTGGATTTCGATTTTTTTCTTAAGCGCTGACTCAACTCTTTTCTTATGCAAAAACTTGCCGAAATTCCATAGGACCAATGCGACAATAACAACAATAACAATTCGACCCCAGGGGATCTTTTTAAAAACATCAAAGAAATATTTTCGGGTTTCCAGATCAGGGACAGGAGGCTGTGGCATTGACTTCTGACGAACTTCCTTCGGCCCGACGGCTTGCGCACCGTTCTTTAAACCTTCAAAACGACGCACCAGATCCTCTTTATCTAACCCTAGAAAATCCGCGTAAATTCTTATAAAACTCTTGGCGTACACCGCCCCCAGGGCTAAAACATCATCAGCCTCGATAGATTTTAAAATGTTAGGGTGGATCTTCGTGCTCTTGCTGACGTCTTCAAGGCTCATGTTCTTTAACAGACGAGCATCTTTTAAAATATTTCCGAACTTTCTTTCGTCATTATTCTGCGGCATTTTCATGACCTTTCTGCATCTGTTCTTTAAGCCAGGATTCTCTATCCACAAGGATCTCCCTGGGCTTTGAACCGCGATAAGGGCCTACGAGCCCCTCATCCTGCATCATATCAATAAGCCGCGCCGCCCGTGTATAGCCCAGCCTTAAACGACGCTGCAATATCGAAACAGAAGCCTGCCCTGTTTCGATGATCAACTTAGAGGCTGTATCGTAAAGCTCGTCTTTTTCCGTGATCGCGCCAAGCAATGCCTGCTCCTGCTGTTTCAAGATCGTCTCATCATAAACAGGCTCACCCTGCTTCTTGATAAAATTCAAAACATTTTCAATCTCAGAATCTTTCATATAAGAACTTTGAGCGCGCACAGGCTTAGGCTGTCCGGGTTCTAAGAATAAAAGGTCCCCGCGTCCTAAAAGCTTATCCGCTCCATTCATATCCAAAACAGTCCTTGAATCCACCTTAGATGCTACTTTAAAAGAAATTCGTGCAGGAAAATTCGCCTTGATAACACCCGTAATGACATCTACAGATGGACGCTGTGTCGCTAAAACCAGGTGAATCCCAACGGCTCGAGAAAGCTGAGCAAGTCTGGCAATCGCGCTCTCAACCTGATCCCGGACCACCATCATTAAATCCGCCAACTCATCGATCACAACAACAATATAAGGCAATTTCTGCTTTTTTTTGTTATAGGCCTCGATATTCCGGCAGCCTTCTTTGGCCAAAAGCTGATACCGCTCGTCCATTTCCGCGGTCACCCAGGCTAATGCTGTCGCTACTTTTTTAGGATCCGTTACCACAGGGCAAAGCATATGAGGCAGCCCGTTATAAGGAGCCAACTCCACCATCTTGGGATCGACCATCAGGAATTTTACATCATTGGGCGTTGACTTAAAAAGAATTGAAACAATAAGGCCATTCACACAAACAGTCTTCCCTGATCCCGTGGTCCCTGCGATCAACAAATGAGGCATCTCTCCCAAATCAGCAACGATGGGCTTACCCGCCGTATCCTTGCCTAAAGCAAGCGTCAATTTTGATTCAGAGTTCCTGAAATCATCACACGCCAAAACTTCTTTTAAGAAAACCATGCTTGACTGCGTATTGGGAATTTCAACGCCCACGCGGTTTTTCCCGGGAATGGGAGCGACAATGCGCACACTGGAAGCCTTCATGGTCAGCGCGATATCATCTGAAAGGCTGACGATCCTCTGCACCTTAACGCCCGGCGCGGGTTCCAATTCGTAACGCGTGATCACCGGCCCCTTCTCAATATCCGCAACGCGGACACTGATCCCAAAATCATTCAAAGTATCTTCCAATATCTTCGCGTTTTCCGTTAAATCCTCTTTAAGCTGACGCATGGAAACAGGCGGAGGAGAATCCAAGAGATCTAAAGAAGGCAAAACATAATCTTCCTCCTCACTCGTTTGTTGCGCAGCTGATCTTTTCCCATTCTTCTCAGGCTCTATTTTCGGCTTGGCGATCTTTATATTTAAAGAAGAATCTGGCTCAGAAAATTGTTTTAAAACAGGACCGTCTTTGCGCTCATTAAATTTAGGCACTTTGTTTTCAGACGGCACTTTTACGCCTTTATCTTTATTAAGCGCACCCGCCTTCACCAAAGGCGCATGCGCTGCCTTTAACATGGATTTCTTAAAAGATCCCAGAGAGGCAAAAAAACCTGCCAATCTTTGCTGAATTTTTTCAGCAAATGACGCAAAAAATGGAAATACCAGGATTTCACCGATCAACGGCAGGGACAAAAGGCCCAGCATCAAAAGAATCACATAAGCACCGGTCCGGCCAAAATAATGAATGAGAAAATCTGAAAAAACGATCCCAACAATGCCACCGCGCCGAAAACGAAACGTCGCATCTGTCACAAAAAACATGGTCAAGAAAGAACTTAAGGCCACAGCCATAATAAAGACCCCAAGGATTTTGACGATATTAGCGCGTATTTTTTCAGCCCGAACGAATTTTAGACCAAAGAGAAAAAGAAAAAACGGCAAGAGATAAGAAGCCCAGCCAAAAACAAAAAAAGATGCGCCTGATAAATACGCACCGAAAATATTAATAAGATTTTTCGAAGGAATATTGGGATGCGAGGTATAAAAGGAAAGATCTTCCGGATGGTAAGAGACAAAACTTAAAAAAGTGAGCGCCGTCAGCGCAAAAATTAAAAGACCGACGATCTCAAGTAAATGTTCCCTCTTCATTTTAGATTCACCTTCAAGAGTTACGACGTTATTTTGTCTGAAATTTTTGAGTCTATCAAAAACCCTTGACGTTTTCAAAACCCAGCCAGAGAACTTCGTTTTCTAACCGGGTAAACAAGAAACCCACACACGTGTGGAACGCGATGGGATTCATCGGTGACTTTAATGCTCTATTCTTTAGGGGTCGCCTGCTTCTTGCTTAAATTGATGCGTCCTAATTCATCAATACTGATGACCTTGACCATGAATACATCACCGAGCTTGACGACGTCTTCGACATTCTTGACGTATTTATCCGCTAATTCAGAAACGTGGCACAACCCTTCTTTATTGGGAAGAATTTCAACAAACGCTCCAAAATTCATGATGCGCTTAACCTTGCCCTTATAGATTTTCCCGATTTCCGCATCTTCGGTCAGGCCTTTGATCATATCCACCGCCCGCTGGGATGCCGCGCTGTCACTGGAAGCAACCAGGACCTTGCCGTCATCTTCAACATCAATCGCCACACCCGTCTCTTCAATAATCCTGCGGATATTTTTTCCACCCGGACCGATAAGATCCCCAATGCGCTCCTGGTTGATCTGCAATGAAATAATGCGCGGCGCGTATTCGGAAAGCTCAGGCTTAGGCTTCTCAATAACAGCCACAATTTTATCTAAAATAAAAAGCCGGCCTGTTTTTGAACGGCCCATAACTTCTTCAATAATATCAAAACCAATACCGTCAATTTTAAGATCCAACTGGATAGCGGTAATGCCCTGACGTGTCCCTGCGATCTTAAAATCCATATCACCGTAATGATCCTCCAGGCCCGCGATATCCGTGAGAATTACATGCTTAGAACCCTCTTTCACCAAGCCCAGCGCCACGCCTGCCACTGGTTCTTTGATCGGAACTCCGGCATCCATCAAAGACAAAGATGATGCACAGACAGAAGCCATGCTCGAAGATCCGTTGGACTCCAGTATTTCAGAAACAACGCGCACCGTATAAGGGAATTCGTCCGGTGTGGGCATAACTGCCTTTAAAGACTTCTCAGCCAAAGCGCCGTGACCGATCTCTCTGCGTCCAGGGCCGCGCACTGGCTTAACTTCACCAACGCTGAAAGGAGGAAAACTATAATGCAACATGAATTTTTTATAAGACTTGCCTTCCAATGCCTCAATCATCTGCTCATCCGTACGGGTCCCCAGAGTGGTCACAGCCAAACTCTGCGTTTGACCTCTTGTAAACAATCCTGAACCATGCGTACGCGGGAGAACTCCGACTTCACAGGCGATTGGACGGATCTCGTCAAACTTACGGCCATCCGCGCGCTTATTCTCTTCCAAGGTCAGTTTACGAACCTCATCGCTCTCGATCTCTTCAAGGGCCGCTTTAATCGCCGAGACAGAGACGCCTTCTTCTGAAGCGTCCTTAGGGCAAAGTGCTTCAACAGCCTCATCCAGAAGAACCGAGCTCGCTTCTTGACGCTGTTCTTTTTGAGTTAAACGGCAAATCTCATGAATATTCTTCAAATACATTTTACGGATCTTCTCCAGAAGCTCATGACTAACACTCTGATCTTCAAAAGACATCTTTGGGATCCCGACTTTTTTAACAAAATCTTCTTGTGCCTGAATAACCGACTGAAAAGATTTGTGGCCGAATTTCAAAGCTTCCAGGACAACCTCTTCAGACAATCCCTTGGCTTCGCCTTCAATCATGGTCACTTTATCTTTTGTGCCGACCAGAATAAGGTCTAAATCGCTAACCTCTCTTTGCGCATACGTCGGATTCAAGACAAGCGCGCCATCAACACGACCGACACGACAGGCCCCCAGGGGACCTTGAAAAGGAATCTTTGAAATGGAAAGCGCGGCTGAGACACCCACAACAGCTAAGGCATCCGGATCATTCTCTCCATCGCTGGAAAGGACAATAGCCATCACCTGGACTTCATTCCTGAAGCCTTTGGGGAATAACGGTCGGATAGGTCTGTCGATCACGCGTGAAATAAGGATTTCACTCTCAGAAGGACGGCCTTCTCGTTTAAAGAAACCACCGGGAATTTTTCCGGCGGCATATGTTTTTTCCTGATATTCAACAGTAAGCGGGAAAAAATCCTTATCTTTCTTTACTTCCCGGGACACACACACGGTCACCAACACGACAGTTCCGCCGAGCTGAACAGTTACAGACGCATCCGCCTGTTTCGCCAGTTTTCCTGTTTCCAAAATAATAGAACTGTTCCCTAAGGGAACTTCAATCTTTTCAATAGACATGTTTTTCCTCATGATTATTTACGAAGCCCAAGTTTCGACAGGATCTCTTCATACTTCTTAACATCTGTCTTCTTCAAATATGTGAGAAGGCGGCGACGCGTGCTGACCATTTTCAGCAACCCCTGGCGGGAATGGTGATCTTTTTTGTGCTGTTCAAAATGCTTGGAAAGCTGATTGATTCTCTCAGTCAAAAGGGCGATCTGCACAAACGATGAGCCCGTATCTTTCTCATGAACCTTATAAGTTTCGATAATTTCCTTTTTCTTCGTTCCAACTAAACTCAACTGTACACCTCCTAATTTTGTCTTTTAAAAGCTTTTTTCAAGACTTTCCTTATTAGCAAATTGGCCCTAATAGGTATTTTTATACGCAAAACGATAAAAATCGTTTTTTATTTTTAACAGGGGTATAGTATACCTTTTCTATAAAAATTAGTCAAGGATAATTAGTCCCTCCCTTTATATTGAATGAGTAAGATTTATCCTACTTGGATTAGTCCCTTCCTTTATGTGGTGTTAGGTTAGGACTACACTTTCTGTGTTAGGCGTCTGCCCACTTCCCGCCTTTTAAGAACCCTCACCCGCCTCACGCTTAAGATCTTCCAGCAATTTATCAATCTCTTTGGCCGTACGGTCTGAAACCAAATGGCTGTAAACCGCTTCTTTTTGAAGGGTTTTGATCGTGGAGATAAAACGACGCAGGGTCTGCATGCGGCGGTCAGCCCTTGCCTTCTCAGGGTCTTCTTCCTCGCGCAGAGAACGCAACCTTAAGCCCACATCTCTCTTAACGTCCTTGGCTTCCTTGCCGTCTTCAAAAACACTCTTCTTAAAATCCTGGTAATCTTCCTCTGTCAGTTCTTTTTTATTGGCTGCCAGACGTAAAACATGAACGGCATCGACGCTTGGGATATCTTTAGGCTTAACACCGTCTTCAGATTGAACGGATTTCAAAAACTGGGGTTCGTTCTTCTCTAGAAAATAATAAGAATGAAGAAGCTTCCCGGCTGTTTGCTTTTGAATCCCGATCTCCTCTTTACAATACGCTTCAAATGTCAGATACCCCCATTCTTTAAAAAATTTATCCTTGTAAACCGTGTAAAGGATCTGACCCAGGGCGATCCAGGAGGCTTTAAAATTCCTGGATGCCTCCAAAACCTGATAACGCATGGAGCCCTTTTCCACAGCTTCCATTTTTTGCTCGATATGCCTCATAGACTTGCTTTTTGTAACCTCTGACATAAGAATCTCCAAACTTTTTAATATTTAAGCGACCAACCTTAGCGTGATTTCAGGAAGTCCTGTCGCAGACAGGGCGTCCCAACCCTAATTCAACGACTTCAGGCCCGGGACAATAAATTTACCGTTTTTCTGGATAAGCCGGCCGTCGCAATAGAGCGCGCCATCGCCTTTTAAGACCTTAACCAGATCCCAATGAACCGTTGAACGGTTCCCGTTATCGGCATCTTTATAAGCCTGCCCTGGCGTTAAATGAATCGACCCCATGATCTTTTCATCGAACAAAATGTTCTTCATAGGTGTTGTAATATTCTTATTAAGACCGAATGAAAATTCACCGATATAGCGCGCCCCGGGATCGGAATCCAGTATCTTATTGAGTTCCGCAGAAGACCCCACCCGCGCCGTTGCCTTAACAATTTTTCCTTTTTTGAATTCCAGCCGGACTCCGTCAAATTCTTTACCATGATAAAGGCTGGGCGTATTATATGTAATATATCCTTCTATGGAATCTTTGACCGGCGCCGTAAAAACCTCCCCATCAGGCATATTGCGCAATCCTTCACACTTTTGAACCGGAATATTTTTAATAGAAAAACGCAAATCCGTATCCGAAGCCTTTAAGGCTACTTTATCGACATGTTTCAAAAATTTCCAGAGCCCGTCAATCTTTTCGGCGAACGCCGGCCAATCGATATTACACGCCTTAAAATAAAAATCCTCGAATTCTTCCAGGCTCATTTTCGCATCCTGGGCCAACCCTTCGGTGGGATAACGCGTGATCACCCAGCGCGTCTTATCCACACGTCTGTCCTGTATGGACTTTAAAACTTTCTGCCTCTGGACCATGCCAGCCATGGGCGTATGCGCAAAGCACTGCGTGTTCTCATTCCCGCTGATACCTATATAGGCAGACGCCTCTTTCATAAGGTTCATGCGATGTTTCGGGAAATAGTTCAGTTGGGGCTCCTTGGCCAAGTCATAAAAAAGACGAACAAATTCCTCCGAAGAAAAATTGTATTCCACATACTTGGCGCCATTCTCAAGACAGCGCTTATAAATTTCTTTGACTAAAACAATAGGCCTCGTGCCTGAAAAATCAATAATAACGACATCATTCTTTTTTACATTCGCGGAATAATTCACCAGGATATCCGCCAGCTTTGCCACTCTTGGATCATTCATTATCTCATCCTCTCAATTTTTCTCGTCGTCAAAAATCACACAATCTTTTTTAAAAAAGTTTACTCAGCGCTGCGCATAATAACTGTCACGCGAGGTTCTAAGCGTCCACTCGAACGCTGCCTGACGATATGAAGCGTGCCGTCTTCCTTCTGAAAATACATATCTTGTCCAGAGGCACACACAAAGCTTCCGAAATCCTGGGGCACCATAGGCAATAATTTATCTTCTGTAAACGCATCCCCCCACTGCGCTTTAACTTCCTTTACAGCAAAAACACTGGCGACAACCAGGCCCATTAAAAACCCCATCAGCACATAAGAACTTTTTTTAAAACGCATGCGAACCTCCTTCATTTTGCCTCCCTTAAGGTATTTTTCCATCCAAAATGAACTCTGCAGCTTACGTCCCCTGAATTCTTAAAAAGATTTCGGGGATTTAATCCCGGAAATTCTTTGAATTTCTCGGGACAGTAAATTTTCTGCCCGAGCGTGATGGCAGGAAATTTGCAAATGATCAAACAAGGAGCAACATATTACCTAATTCTATCAACTTCCGTTAAAAAAACAAACCTTTATTCATCAGTCCTGAATTTTTCCCTGCGCGATCCTTTAATCAAACTTCTTTTTTTCTTTTCCTTCAAGATTCGCTCGCGTGCCGCACGCGACTTACGCGTGGCCAGCCGTTTTTTTCTCTCTTTAAACCTTTCTCTCCACTTTGCCTTAAGCTGTTCTAAGGCAATTTTTTTGTTCTGTGCCTGAGAACGTTCGTTCTTAGCCACGGTCACCAGGCCTGTCGGTAAATGAGTGATGCGCACAGCGGTGAAGCGTTTATTCTTATGCTGGCCGCCCGGCCCGCTGCTTTTCGTGCATTCTATCCTTAATTCTTTCGCTTCTATTCCCATGGCGGAACTTTAACTTGACAAAATACGCTGCTTGAGTATAATTTGTTAATCTTTGAACCAATCATAAAAATACGAAAAAAATCATTAAAACCGTTTTAAAGCTTCACTGAGGAAAAAAATGTCTAAAGTCTGCGTTGTATGCAATAAGCACAAAGTTGTTGGCGGACATATAGCACGGCGTGGTATGGCCAGGATCAAGGGTGGTGCCGGTCGCAAGATCACCGGGCGTTCCAAACGTCTTTTCTCACCCAATCTTCAGCGTATCCGTATCGTGTTGCCGAGTGGCCGTGTAACAACAGCTTATGTCTGCGCCAAATGCCTGAAAGCCGGTAAAGTCAAAAAGGCTTAAAAGGAATCTGCACAAACTTTTATATCCTTTATTTCAATCTGGACGGTATTGTGGACATTCCATGTATCCCATCCCAGGCAATACGCCATATCTATTCTTTTGGCTTCCTGAACCAGCTCTAAAAAATCAGCCAACCCAAAACCAATGGCTTCATACGTGCGTTCACCGTCACTGACCCAGAATTTCAACGAATTTTTTCCGACCACAGCCGGTTTTGACTTTACCAATAATCCCCGAGAAACAAAAACAGGCCTGGGATTACCTTCGCCAAAAGGGCTTAACGAATCAATTGAAGTCAAAAGCTCTTCCGTGATCAATGACAGAGGGATTTGAGCGTCAATCTCTAAAACAGGCGCCAGGACATCCGTCTTAAAAGCCTCTCGGGCGACTTTATTTAAAAGGTCCTTAAAAGCCTTGATATTTTTGCCGTCAATGGTAATGCCTGCGGCATATTTATGCCCGCCGAATTCTTTCAAAAAACATTCGCATTTTCCCAAGGCCTCATAAATATGAAAATTATGAATGGACCGCGCAGAGCCTCGGCCAAGGCCATCCTGTAAAGATATAATAACCGCGGGCCGATAAAACCGATCAACGATTTTTGAAGCAACGATCCCCAAGACCCCCGGATGCCAATCCTCTTTTGAAAGGACAATGATGAAATCTTCTTTAAAATTAACTTCTTTTTCGATTAAGTCCATGGCCTCCCGGACCACCTGTTCTTCAATTTTTTGTCTCTGACGATTATTAGTATTAAGATTTTCAGCCAGGGTATCCGCCTCTTCTACATTCGTTGCCATTAATAAGTCCAGGGACGTGTGCGCCGAATCGATCCGGCCGCTCGCATTCAGGCGCGGCGCCAGCATAAAACTGATTGAATGGGTGGAAATTTTTTTCTCCCCAATGCCCGCGGCAGAAATAAGCGATAATATCCCTTGTCGTTTTGTCTTATTCAAGGCATCGAGCCCATGGGTCACAAATATCCTGTTTTCTCCCCGCAAGGGCACAACGTCAGCCACCGTACCCAAAGCCACCAGATCAAGATATTCCCTGGCGCCGTCAGGCGCAAGAGCTGAAACAACTTTATAGGCAAGTCCAACGCTTGCCAGTTCTTTAAAAGGATACGGACAATGTTTCTGCTTAGGGTTTAAGATCGCCAGGGCCTCTGGCCGGTCTGTCTCAGACGGCATATGATGATCGATGATAATGCCGTCCATGCCCGCTTCTTTTATCGCCCGCATCTCGGCAAAAGCCGTAATACCACAATCAAGGCTTACAAAAACCTTCGCTCCTGCTTTTTTGGCCAAGACAACAGCCTCGGCATTCAAACCATAACCATCGCGGACGCGATGAGGCATATAATGTTCGACAATCCCTCCCAACCGCTTTAATTCCGTCTCCAGGATAGCGCATGATGTTACCCCATCTACATCAAAATCCGTAGAAATAAAAATAGGCTCCTTTTTTTTCAAAGCCTCGCTTAAACGCCTGACAACAATATCCATATCAGCCATAAGAAAAGGATCATGCAGGTCTTCGAGCCGATTCTTTAAAAAACTTTTAGCGCTGCCAACATCGGCAATGCCGCGGCTGATCAAAAGCTGAACGAACAGACTGCTTAAACCCAATTTTTTGGATAGCATATCTTTGAGTTCAATCTGGGGTTCTTTAAATTTCCAGGTTTTTTTCATGAGCTTTTACACACGGACCTTTATCTCTGGCGGCCTTAAAAAAACTTAAACTTTACCAATAAAATTGTTTTTTGATTGACCCAAAAGAATTGATGTTTCGTTATTCGCTAGATACAGGAAGAACTCTTGAAACTACATACGCTCAGGAGCATTGACGCCCATCATACCTAAACCATTGGCGAGGACTATTTTAACCGCTTGGATAAGAAAGAGCCTTGCCTGCGTCAGAGATTCATCCTCAGACAAAACTTTGTGCTTATCATAAAATCGATGAAAAGCCGCGGACAGACTTTGCAGATAAATGGTTAAATTATAAGGATCAAGCTGGTTGGCACACATCTCAAGGCAATACGGGAACTCTAAAATGGTCCTCATCAAATCACGCTCTTGAGATTCCTTCAAAAGAGAAAAATCTATTTTTTTATAGTTTAATTTATCTGACCCAGAGCCGGCGAGGATCCCGGAAATACGCGCGTGGGCGTACTGGATGTAATAAACGGGGTTTTCCGATGTTTGCTTTTTGGCCAATTCCAGGTCAAAATCCAGGTGGCTGTCGGTCTTGCGCATCAAAAAGAAAAAACGCGACGCGTCTAAACCCACCTCAGTTAAAACCTCTCTCAAGGTCACGTATTGGCCTTTGCGCGTGGACATGGGCACTGGCTCTCCCTGCCGGAACAGAGTTGCCAACTGCACAATAATCACGTCAAGACTTGAGGCATCTTTTCCTAAAGCCTGAACCGCCGCCTTCATGCGCGGGATATATCCGTGATGGTCAGGGCCCCAAATATTAATGATCTTATCAAAACCTCTTTTAAATTTATCCTGATGATAGGCGATATCCGGTGCCAGATACGTATAAGACCCGTCGCTTTTACGCACCACGCGGTCTTTATCGTCACCAAAAGCCGTTGACTTAAACCATACCGCCCCATCCAGATCAAAAATAAATCCCTTTTTCTTTAAAATGGATAAAACATTTTCTATTTTTCCCGAAAGCGTTTTTTGACTGTACCAGACATCAAAACGCACCCCAAAATCTTCGAGTTCTTTTTTTATCACGTCCAGTATTTTACGCACTCCGTAATCAATAAAGAAATCTTCGCGGGCCTTGTCTTCAAGCTTCTGAATATGAACGCGGGTCTTCTCATCGTCAAACAACTCACGAGCCAAATCAATAATATACTGGCCCTGATAATAATTTTCCGGAAATTCAACAGATGGATCAAAGAACTGCTTATAGCGCACCAGAACAGAGTTGCCCAAAATATTGATCTGGTTGCCTTCGTCGTTCAAATAGTATTCTCTTGTGACGCGATAACCGACGCTGGCCAAAATATTAGCGAGAGAATCACCCACCGCCGCTTGCCTCGCGTGAGCTACGGACAAAGGACCCGTAGGGTTAGCGCTGACAAATTCTAATAAGAGACGTTGGCCTTCCCTTGTTTCTTGAAACCCAAATTTTTTTCCTTCTGCGTGAACAGCCTTAAGCAGATCGATGAAAACCTCATCTTTTAAAAAAAGATTGATGAACCCCGCTCCTTTTAATTCAACGCGCGCGATCGGATTACGCGCGCCGGCTTCAACCATGACCGCCTCAAGCGCATGCATGATCCCTGAGGCGATATCATAAGGATTTTTACGAAGAAGACGGGAAAGTTTTAAAGCAATTGTGCAGGACAAATCCCCAAAATCCTTTTCTTTCGGGATTTCGAGGCTTAATGTTTTTAAAAATTCGCTGAGCTTTTTTTGCGAAGATTCAGGAGCTTTATCAGTTGGAGACGATTCAGATAAACCGGAAGAGTTTTCTTTAAGGTATCGTTCAACGCTCTTTTTTAGGAGATTTTGTATTTGTGCTTCTACTTTTTCGAACATGAATCCTTTTAGCATCCGCCCACAAGCGATCTAAACTATAGTAGTCACGGATGTCTTTAAAAAAAACGTGGATAACTATATCGCCATAATCCAATAGTATCCACATGCCTTCTCTTTTGCCCTGAGAAGATTTCGGCTTAAGGCCCACCTCGTCAAATTTTTCTTCGATAAGTTCTGCAATAGCCGCAGCCCTTCGCTGAGAGGAAGCACTGCAGATGACAAAATAATCGCAGAAGTTGGCAACCTTGCGCATATCCAGCACAACCAAGTCTTCTGCCTTTCTTTCCAAAGCAAGATTCGCCGCGAGTAGTGCCTTCTGTTTTGTCTCTATTGTTCACCCCTCCTTAATCCTTGTGTCTCTTTGTTTTTGAAGCAACCCCGATAGAAATATCGAGGTTGCTTCAAAACGGAATCTTTTAAGACGCCCTCTTCTAACCTTTTAAAGAGGGCATTAAATTCATGCCTTATTTATTGCCGAGGATCTTAAACATCGACGTTCCGCAAGTCGTGCATTTCCCCTTGGCGGCCTTACGACCATTCTTCATGGTTAATTCTTTGGAATCTTTCATTTCCTTCTTTGCCTTACATTTTACGCAATAGCCTTCCATGTTTTTTCCTCCTTCAACTCGCTTCGCTTGCAAACTTGCTTTACCCCCACCCTTTTAGAATAATGATACCTAAAAGATCTCAAGCCTGATCGAAGCACTTCTGTTAGAATGGATTGAAAATACCTGACTTCTTTTTTACCATAAGTCCTCACACGTGTCAAGCTAAACCGGCATCAGTCCCTTGATTTTTTCTTCCAGTCCGCTCTTTTGAGGCCCAACAGCAGCAAAATATAATTTTTTCCAATCAATGATCTCGCGGCTCAAGCGCAAAATATCCGCGGCCGTCACTTTTTGTATCTCTTTTTCCATCTCCTCTTTGGTCTGGATATAACCTAAGTTCGACAAAGATTCCCCGACCCAGAGCATATGCTCCAAACTATCATCAAGGGCCATGATGGACTGGCTGATAAAAAAATCTTTCGCACGCCTAAGCTCACCAAAAGAGACTTTTGTATTTTTAATCTTATCCAACTCCTTAAAAATAACCTCGGAAGCCTGAGTAAGGTTTTTATTATCAATGCCTGCGTGCACAAAAAAGACGCCTGTATCGTGAAGCTTCTTCGCATGCGTGCCTATCTCATAAGCGAGCCCTTTCTTCTCACGAACTTCATTGAAAAGCCTGCTGGACATATTGCCGCCTAAGATAATATGCAAAAGCCCCAGGATAAAACGATCTTTATGAAATCGCGGCAGCGCCGGAAATCCAAGATTTACATGAGTCTGCTCAAAATCCTTGGAAAGCACCTTTATTTGCGGCCCCTGATTCAAAGGCACAAAGGGAAGGAAAGAACCGGCAGGCGCAGGTTTTAACGCGCCGAAAATATTTTCAACAAAACCTTCCAAAAGTTTTTCATCCAAATTTCCCACGCACGAAACAACAATCGATGAACTGCCGTACCAATTTCGGTGATAATCCTGAATCTGTTTGCGCGTGATACCGGAAACAGTTTCTATAGTTCCTGCAATATTGCGGCCTAAGGGATGATGCGGCCATAACATCGCATCAAAAAGCTCTTGAACCTGGAACTGAGGCAAGTCTTTATACATCTTTATCTCTTCAATAATAACGGTCCTCTCCTTAGCGATATCTGCGGTTTTTAAAAGCGGCCAAAGGACCATATCCGAAAGCACGCGGGAAACTTTTTTGAGATGTTTAGATAAAAACTTCGCATAGTAACAGGTATTTTCTTCTGAAGTAAAGGCGTTGAGCGATCCGCCGACACCTTCAATAGATTCCTTGATCTCATCCCCCGTAAAATTCTTCGAACCTTTAAAAACAAGATGTTCTAAAAAATGGCTGATCCCGTTAATGGACGGTTCTTCATTCCTGGAACCGACGTTAAACCAGATGCCGATGGACGCTGAAGACGCTTGATCCATTTTCCTGTAAATCAATCGGGCTGAATTTCTATATTCACGTATGCGATACACTAAATATCCCCTTTCAGCTGTTTAACAAAAAGTCCTGTTGAACGGACCATATCCGGCTTGCCGCATTTTTCTGATATTTTTTTGACAATGGCGCTGCCCACGATCACCCCATCGCAATAGGAAGAAACAAAACGGACCTGATCAGGGCTTGAAACGCCGAAACCAGCGCACACGGGAATTCTGCGTGCGATTTTTTTAATACGCTGAAGCTGTCCCTTTAATTCCGGGGGCAACTGGCGGCGCTGTCCTGTTGTTCCGGTCAAGGACACAAAATAAATAAAACCCTTTGCCTGCCGCACAATTTTTTCAGCGCGGGCAAGAGTCGTTGTCGGGGCTATGAAAAGAATCCTGGCTAAACCGCAACGAGAAGCCTCTTGGGAAAATAACTTTTCTTCTTCCGGAGGCAGATCCGGAATGATCACCGCATCAAGGCCTGAGCACAGAGCATCTTTGACAAACCGCGTAAGGCCATAAGAAAGAATAGGATTGAAATAACTCATGAAGGCTAACGGGATTTGCGTTTTTCGGCGAAGACGCATCACAAGATCAAACGCTTTCTTTAACGTTGCGCCTTTTTTCAAAGCTTCAAAAGAAGCCTTTTGGATTACAGGTCCGTCGGCAATGGGGTCTGAGAAAGGAATGCCCAATTCAATGATGTCTGCACCATTTTTTTCAAATTCCAGAACAAGCTCTTCTGTCTTTGAAAAATCAGGATAACCCGCGGTGAGAAAAGCGATGAAAGCCTTTTTCTTATTTTTTTTCAATACACTGAATTTTTTATCGATTCTATTCATGATTTTAAAAAGTCGCAAAGTCACAACGTCACAAGTCACATGTTTTTATTTTGGATTTTGCTATTTGTGTTTATTTTGATTTTTGAATTTAAGATTTTGAATTTAAAAATTTTTAAACCTATAACTTTTTTGCATCTTAACTCAAAACTATATCGAGATGTCCTTTAAAGTCGTGGCATCTTTATCCCCGCGTCCTGAAAGACAAACGATTACAACCGAATCTTTTTTAAGCCTGGGTGCCAATTTTTCCAAATACGCGATCGCGTGCGCCGACTCAAGCGCAGGGATGATTCCCTCGCACTGCGACAATAATTTAAAAGCCTTTAAAGCCTCTTTATCCGTTACAGCCGCGTACGTTGCCCTTCCGGTCGCCTGATAATAAGCGTGTTCCGGCCCGACGCCCGGATAATCAAGACCCGCGGCAATTGAATGCGCAATCTTGATCTGGCCATTGTTGTCCTGCAAAAGCTTGCTTTTAGCGCCATGCAAAACGCCTGTGCGTCCTTTAACCAGTGTTGCCGCATGAAACTCTGTATTTAAACCATAGCCTGCGGCTTCAACGCCAATGAACTTAACTTTCTTATCATTGTAAAAAGGATAAAAAAGCCCCATGGAGTTGCTTCCCCCGCCAACACATGCAACGAGGTATTCAGGTAATTTTTTTTCTAGAACCAAAATCTGCCGCCTGGCTTCTTTGCCGATCACCGACTGAAAATCACGAACCATCATGGGGTAAGGATGCGGCCCGCCTACAGAACCTAAAATGTAATTGGTCGTCCGGACATTTGTTACCCAGTCTCGGATAGCCTCCGACATCGCGTCTTTTAAAGTTTTAGAGCCGCTGGATACAGGCACAACAGTCGCACCCAAAAGCTTCATCCGGTACACGTTTAAGGCCTGACGCGCGATATCTTCTGTGCCCATATAAACAAAACATTCGAGCCCTAAAAGAGCGCAAACAGTCGCGGTCGCCACACCATGCTGGCCTGCACCTGTCTCAGCCACCACGCGTTTTTTATTCATGCGCTTCGTCAATAAAGCCTGGCCTAACGTATTGTTGATCTTATGCGAACCTGTATGCATAAGATCTTCACGTTTTAAATAAATTTTCCCCGAACCCAGGATGCGGCTTAATTGTTTCGCATAATACAAAGGCGTCGGCCTGCCGGCATAAGCGCTCAAATAAAAAGACAGTTCTTTGACATAGCTTTTATCACGAAGGGCCTTGCGATAAATAGCTTCAAGATCGCTTAAGGCCTCCATGAGCGTTTCCGGCATATATTGGCCGCCGAATATTCCGAAATGTCCATGTTTGTCAGGTAACATAATGTCCGTATTATAAATCTTATTTCACAACATCGTCAATCTGAATTCTTATTGTTGCCGAACAGAGAGCTCTCCGAATACCCCTGGCCGGCATATTTAAATTTAAAAGTCGCTTTTGCAAGCTTCCCGAAAACTTCAAGATCCTGCTTTAGCAAAGGAGATGGGTCAATGATATGTGAAAATCCCTCCCAGATGCCAAACCAGCCCAAAGGCATAAGGACAATGCCCAAGAGCTCAATACCGAGAGTGCTTACAAGTTTAAAATAAGCCAACAATGTCAAAAATCCCAAAAAAATAGTCCCCACCACAATAAAAATAAATCCTTTTCGAATGGATCCGTTGATCTCTTTTTCAACCGCCAGATGACGTAATTTAAAATACTGCTTAAGACGCTTGATCACGATATGCTCAGAAGCATCATCTTTTAAAAAAACAGGCGCATAAATCGTGATCACATAACTGCCGCTCGGCGTTTCGCGATAGCGCTTTTTCAATTCTAGAAGGAAATCTTCCGATAAAATCCTCTGTTCGAGGGGGCTTGGGTCAAAATCTGAAAAGATATCATCCCAGGTATCAATGGCAATCGTGATCTCCTGGATATCTTTGATATGCTCTTCTATGGGAATAATATTATCTGGCATAAGATGTAAATTATTAGATAAGAAAATAAAGTGCCCAGAGACGGAATCGAACCGCCGACGCAGGGATTTTCAGTCCCTCGCTCTACCGACTGAGCTATCTGGGCATAATCATCGAAGAAACAAATTGCCTTTTGAGGAACTACATTTTATCAAATACGCTTCTTCTGTCAATCACTTAATACATTCCGTCTTTTTTAAAGGACAAATCACGCAGTCAATCAAAATTCAACTTTATTCGATAAAAAATCATAAACAGTTATTTTAAAAAAACAGATTCGAGTACGCGAACCATCAAAACAGTTTGACACTGGACAAATCAGGATTTATACTTGTTTTACTTAATTAAGCCGGGATGGTGAAATTGGCAAACACATAGCGTTCAGGGCGCTACGCTCGCAAGGGCTTAAGGGTTCAACTCCCTTTCCCGGCACCATGTCAAAATTGGGCTCAACAATTAAAAATAGCCCTTTAAATAGCTGATATCCGATACAACCGGCTGTGGGCCGGGGAACAAATCAGAGAAATAAACCTAAAAGATTTTTTGTTGCCCGGCATTTTTCTTTTTCAAATCTCCAGGGAGTTGAAGGCAACTCGAGCGCCATTGGTCCGAGCGAGAGTGACTGGTTTCGGGGGAGCCGAGCGAATGCGAGGCGGAGGAGAAAAACTCCCTTTCCCGGCACCAAGTCAATGCGCGACTCGTTAATAATCGAGAGTCCTTTTAATATTTTAAGTCAGCGGCTTTCGGCCGGGGATCGAAGCAAAGAAGAAAACCCATATAAGCGCTTCGTTTCCCGGCACCATGTCAAAATTGGGCTCAACAATTAAAAATAGCCCTTTAAATATCTGATATCCGATACAACCGGCTGTGGGCCGGGGAACAAATCAGAGAAAAAACCTAAAAATTCTTTGTTGCCCGGCATTTTTCATTCTTCCTAATACTTCTTGACGCTTCGTATGCAAATCTTTAAAACTTCACGAGCATTCTCTCATATCCCCACTTGGCTCCTCATCGCTACATTATCCCTTTTCGTCTTTTTAATATATTCAAGTTCCTTAGGCGCAGGTTTTAAGTGGGATGACCACAATCTCATTGAAGATAATTATGAGATTAAAACATGGACAAACACCGTCGATATTTTTACAAAACCACTCCACGGATTCAGCGCTTATTATCGCCCCTTGCAGACTCTCAGCTATAAACTTGATCATAGTTTTTGGGGGTTAAATCCTATAGGGTATCATTTCACAAATATTCTGCTCCATCTTTTAAACACCCTTTTATTATTCGCACTCATTATTTTACTGACAAAAAATAAACGAGCCGCAGGGATAGGAGCCCTGTTGTTCGCCTGTCACCCGGCCCTGGCAGAACCCGTCAATTACATCTCAAGCCGTTCTGACTTGCTTGTGGCTTTCTTTATTCTACTTGCATCTATCTTTTACTCCTTACGTGAGAAAAAAAATGAAAAAGCAATCTCTCTTTTCGCTCTCTTTTGTTTTATCCTGGCGCTTTTAAGCAAAGAAATCGCCTTTATTTTCCCTTTTGTTTTATTGGCGCAGGAAAGCTGCTCAAAAAAAAATTACATAAAAACTCTTCCCTACTTTCTTATTTCCCTGCTATTTCTTATTTTTAGATTCGAGATCATCCCTTTCAAAACAACGCACGCGTTTTCTCCTTCGCTTCTCTTGTCTATTCCCAAGGCCTTTATAACCTATGTCCTGGCTTTAATTTTCCCTTTTAATCCCCATAAAACATGGTATATCACGCCCGTCGCGTCAATCCAGAAAGCCGACTTCATCCTTCCTGTTTTAGGGCTTTTTCTGTTTGCCTTTCTGGCTAAAAAAATCTTTCAAAGATCAAAGGCCGCCTGGCTTGGCCTTTTGTGGTTTTGCGTCTATCTCTTGCCGTTCTCAACGCTGCTTTATCTTTTTTGCAGCTTCCAGGCATTTCCGTTTTCATATGCCTGGATTTATACACCCGCTATCGGGGCCTTTTTGTGCCTGGGGGCCTTAATACCTGAAAACCTCGAATTTAAAAAATCTTTTTTTACGATATTGTTTCCGATAATTTTGCTTTCCTTCTCTTTCATCACCTTAAAATACAACGCGCTCTGGAGAAGTTCAGAAATAGATTTTTACAAACACATCGTTAAAAACCAGTCCGATTCAGGAGTATCCGTTATTTACGCGAACCTGGGCCGGTCTTATCTTGATGAGAATAAATATACAGAAGCCTTGGAAGTTTTAAACAAGGCTGTTCAAATCAATCCGCGTGACCTGAACGCCTTGTCAAATATCGCCATGGTCTACAAAAACCAAAAAAAATATAAAGAGTCTTTGGAAGTTTTTAAAAAAGTCCTTGAGGTCGACCCAGAAAACGCTAAAGCGCTGGTCTCTATCGGCTCAATTTATTCTGAAACAGGAGAGATTAAAAAAGCTATAGATTATTACAAAAAAGCACTTGCTTGTGAGCCTCGCGTTTCAAAAATCTATTACAATATCGGTTTGTTGTATCTAAAGAAAAACAATACCAGCCTCGCCACAAAGTCCTTCCAGCAAGCCGCCACTCTTGATCCCGACAATGTGGACGCCCACTACAACCTGGCCATTCTCTACGCGCAAAACGGAGAATCGGAAAAAGCGTTAAAGGAATACGAAATCGTAAAAAAAACGCAGCCCAACGCTTTTTCTGAAAACAAAAAATAGAAACTATTTAGATGGTGTTGATGAAGTCGTCGAAAGTGATATGCGCGCCGATCTCTTCCTTGGTGGCGCGAACACGCTCAGAAATATACGGATGGGTCCTGAAATAAGACAGGGCCTGCGGTTTTTCTTTTTTATCCAGCTTCTTTAATTCTTTTAAAAAAAGGACCATCCCTTGAGGATTATATCCTGCGCGCTTGGTATAGCGGGCGCCTAATTTGTCCGCCAATAATTCATCTTTTTGAGAATATCCCGTCAAAAGCTGCATATAAGCCAACTGCGCGCCTCTGGCAAAGTCAGTATTCTGAGTCCCGATGGATAATAAGGAAACAATATTGTATCCCCAAATGGCCTGCAACCTTTTAACGCTATGGCGCGCCACGATATGGCCTACCTCATGCCCCAAAACAGCGGCCAATTCATCATCGCTTTTGGCGATCTTAAGCAACTTTTTAAAAACATAGACATATCCGCCAGGCAAAGAGACCGCGTTGACAATCTCGGCGTCTTTTTTATCCTCAATAATACGAAATCTATAGACAAGTTCTTTGCGATCACATACAGCGGCAATTTTTTCACCAATAACATCAAGGCGTTTATTTAAATCAGGATCCAGAATCACAATATACTCTTTTTCAACCTGCCGGGACAAAGAATTGCCCATTTTGACTTCCTGATCCGTCGAAACAATCAACATATCTTCCCTCTGGGTCGCGACATTGTACTCTGCCCCACAGCCGGATAGATTGAACGCCACAAAAAACAAAAGAAGCGAAACGCCGAGTTTTTTTAAAATAGAGGCCAGCTTATGCACCGGCAAACCCACGACATTAAAATAGCAGCCGTCGATATGCTTTATGAAAGATCCTCCGCGGCCCTGGATATCAAAACCACCCGCCTTATCCAAAGGCGTGACCTTCTTGTAATATTTCAGGATCTCTGCGTCCGTCAAAGGCTCCATCACAAGCTTTGTCTCCTCAACATCAACAATTTCCCGCTTCTTTTTGATATCGATCACGGCGATCCCCGTAAAAAGACGATGGGGCTTGCTTGAAAGACGCTTAAGCATCAATTGCGCGTCTTTTAAGTTCTTTGGTTTTCCAAAAACACGGCCCTCCTGCCAGACAAGCGTATCGCAAGCCACGACGATCCCGCTTTTCACGCGGTGCGCGACGTCACGCGCTTTTAAAAGCGCATTCATCTGTACGGTTTTTTTGGGAGTTTTTGAAGAACCCTGATGTTCTTTGACTAAAGAAGGCACAACTTTAAATTTAACACCGAGGTTTTTAAGAATCTGCTGGCGAGCTTTAGATTTTGAAGCGAGGATTAGCATAATAAATCAATGAAAAATTAACAATTAAAAATGAACAATTGAATAAAAAAACAGAGAACACCTACAAACAAAAAAAATAAACTAAATCTTTTCTCCTTTTTTTCTATCTTCTACTTCATAAAAAATTGTTCATTGTTAATTCTTAATTGTTAATTGCCTTTAACTCGTTAAACTTTTTGCTGCCGAATCACCGGCTAAATACCCGGTTGAAAAAGCCGCCTGAAGATTAAAACCGCCGCTCGATGCGGCCAAGTCCAGCATCTCGCCGCAAAAATACAGGCCGCCTATTTTTTTGGATTCCATGGTTTTCGGATTAACGTCTTTTAAAGAAACGCCGCCGCCTGTCACCATAGCCTCAGAGAGTGGCCGCGTGCGCATCAGGGTTAAAGGAAAGGCTTTCAAAATAGAGACGATTTTTCTTCTCTCCTGATTCGTTATCTGATGGCACCTCTTATCAGCCGGCACAGAGGCAACAGTCAAAAACACTTCCGCCAGTTTTTTCGGCACAAGATCCCCCAGGTAATTCCTGATCATCAGATTTCCCTGGGCCTGAAAATCGCGCTGAAGCCTGGCATCCAATTGATCCGTTTTCAAGCCTGGTTTTAAATCAATGGCCATTTTTAGTTCTTTTTTTCCCTGAATATGTTTGGAAAGAAACAAGCTATGATCCAGGACTAAAGGGCCCGAGATGCCAAAATGTGTAAAAAGCATCTCTCCGACATCTGTTGTCATCGTCTGAGCCTCCTTATAAAAAATAAGGCGGACATTCTTTAATGTTAAACCCGCGAGGCCCCGGACAAAGCTTTCTTTTGTTTCCAGCGGGACAAGCCCGGGATAAAGATCCTCGATCCGATGCCCCAACCACTGAGCCAAACGCAGGCCATCGCCTGTTGAACCCGTTTCAGGATACGACACGCCACCGGTAGCAAGGATAAGCCGCGATACCGAAAACTCTTCATCATTAAAAGTGCGGATCCCTGTTATTTTATTATCTTTGATAATAATATTCTGAAGAGAAGAATTTAAATGAATGGCAACCGAGCCTTCTTTTAAAGCCTTATCCAGCACCTCGAGCACACTTTCCGCTTTATCGCTCTCAGGAAATACGCGGGATTGACGCTCTGTCTTTAACGGGCATCCTCTCTGTTTGAAAAAATCAAAAAGCTCTTTAACAAAAAAATGCTTAAAAGCATCACGTAAAAAAAGGCCCTTCTTTTCAAAGTGAGCCAAAAATTCTTCCAAAGAACAATCGTTCGTGATGTTGCAACGCCCCTTGCCGGTAATCCCGAGTTTTCTGGCCAGGCTTGCATTTTTTTCAAAAAGGGCGACACATTCAGTCAATTGAGACGCCCGGATAGCTGCCATAATCCCCGCAGGGCCGCCGCCAACAACAATGATCTTGTACTGTTTCATAAAAAATTCGGGGGTAAAAGAAAATTAACGAGGTTTTGAAGTAAAGAAATCAGAGGCTTTAAAAATAGAGACCAGGGGACAGTTTTTTAATTCAAGATTCTTTTGGGCCCCTTCTTCTCTGTCAATAATGACAATCGCCTGGCGCACCGTTACGTCCAGTTTTTTCAAGATATCGATGGATTCAATCAGCGAACCACCCGTGGTCGCCACGTCATCCAAAAGGACAACTTCATCTTTAGGTTTTAACTCAGGTCCTTCAATCTGCAACATCCGGCCATGTGTTTTAGGAGTCTTGCGGATCAGAAAGGTATTCATGGGCTTGCCGCTTTCAAAGCTCACACAGGCCAAAGCGCCTACGATAGGATCCGCGCCCAAGGTGGGGCCACCGACCGCAGCCACAGGAAGGTCATTGATCATATCAAAAATGATATGTCCCAAAAGATAGGCCCCTTCGCTGCTCAACGTCACGGCACGCGCATCCAAATAGTAATGGCTCATCTTACCGCTGGAAAGCTTGATCGACCCTTCATGATAAGCTTTAGTTTTAAGCAGCGTAAACAATCGTTCTTTGTGTCCCTTATCCATAAGCGCTTATTGTACTAACAAAGAGAAATAGTGTCAATTGGAAAAGCGAAGCTTGTTTGACAATTCGAAGATGAAATGTTACCATAGGTGACATGTTAAAGTCTCATCTTTCAGCTTTTTTGAATATCCTTTATCCGAAAAATTGTCATATTTGTTCTCGGATTTTTGACAGACATACGGCAGCCTACGATGACAACATCTGCGCCTCTTGTTACTCCACCATGAGAAAGGCCATGCCGGAAACCATTCAGGCGCCTTTATCAGCCCCTTATGAAAGACTTTTAGCTTGTTACCATTATGAAGGAGCCGTACGCGAACTTATTCATAAATTTAAATACGACAGCAGGCCCTATCTGGCAAAAACAATCGCAAAATTAATGCACGAGACCTTAAGCGAGATGGGAAATTCTCTTTTTGCGGATGTGGATTGTTTTGTTCCCATACCGCTTTACCCTGCGCGCGCCCGGGAACGCGAATTCAATCAATCAGAGCTTTTGGCCCGAATTTTAAGCACACACCACCGCAAACCCTGTACCCTGGCCCTGCGCCGAAACAAAAATACCAGGCCTCAGGCAACGTTACCAGAGCATGAACGGCAAACAAATATCCAAGGCGCCTTTGGATTGAATTATCTCCCTGTCAAAGATAAAAACATCGCCCTTATCGACGATGTAGTAACAACCACCGCGACAGTTCAGGAAGCAGCACGAATTTTAAAAGAAGCGGGCGCCAAAAAAGTCTGGGTCCTGGCCTTTGCCAAAGGATAGACAAAAAAAATGAGAATACTGCGTAATTATGTCCTTAAGGAGTTCTTAAGTTCTTTCTTCATCTCTATGTTCGTCTTGACCTTTGTCATGATCTTGGGCAACCTTATTAAATTGGCAGAACTCATTATCACCAAGGGCGTGTCTCTAATAACCGCGATAAAACTATTTCTCTTCCTCATCCCTTTTCTATTCAGCTTCATCCTGCCCATATCAACGCTGGCTGGCGTGCTTCTCTCTATCGGACGGCTTTCTTCGGACAACGAAATCATCGCCATCCGCGCGAGCGGGATCAATCTCATGCGCCTCCTGACGCCTTATTTGATCGTTGGGCTTATTTTAAGCTTATTTTCTATTATCTTAAACAACCAGATCATTCCTGATTCCCGGTATAAATCGCGGGAAGTCCTTATTGAGATGGGGAACCAAAGCCCTACCGCAGCCCTGGAGGCAGGAACCTTTATTACCGCTTTCGACAAATTCATTCTTTTTATCTATCATATTGACGGCTATAAATTCACAAATATCCGCATCTATGAACCCCAGGGAGGAGATAAACCACCGCGAACCATTATTGCCAAACGCGGCGAATTCATCCTCATGCCTGAAAAAAAGATCTTAAAGCTAAAATTGATTGACGGAACAAGCGATGAAATCAACATGGCCAATCCTGAAAATTTCTATAAATTAAATTTTAAGACATATTTTATGAATATTGATTTTAAAAAATCTCAGGGGAAAAAAGCCGATAAAAAAACAAAGGATATGACGCTTACGGAACTCAACAAACAAATGGTTAATTTTAAAGAACAAAAAATCGACATCAATCCGATCCTGACGGAAATTTATAAACGCACCGCCCTTTCTTTTTCTTGCCTTGTTTTTGTCCTGATCGGTGCACCGTTCGCAATGATCACAAGACGTCGCGAAAAATCCGTAAATTTCGGTTTTGCTTTCTTGATCGTAGCCCTCTACTACATCATGTTGATAGGCTTCGAGGCCTTAAGCCTGGAAGGAAAACTACCGCCGCTGCTGGCCATGGGCTTGCCGGACTTTATCTTTGGCGCTTTAGGCCTGGGCCTTCTTTGGAAAACATGCTTATCCTAGACAAATACCTGATCCGTGATTTTTTAAAAAGCTTTATCTCCGCCTTATCCGTATTTATTTTTCTTTTTATCATCATTGATATTTTTTCAAGTCTTCAGGAAATCCTCAAAAATCATCCGCCTTTCCTGAAAGTCGTCGAATATTACATCTACTCCATCCCGACCATTTTTGTCCAGATATCTTCCATCGCCTCACTTTTGGCCACACTTTTTACGCTCGGCAATTTAAATCAGTCCAACGAGATCATCGCCATGCGCGCGACAGGATTAAGCGTCTTTCATATCATCCGGCCCTTGATCACTTTTGGCCTGGTCTTAAGCATCGGTATTTTTGTACTCAACGAAACAATAACTCCGAAAACTCAAAAAACGAGCCGTATCATCAAGGATTTTTATATTGATAAAAAAACCGGGGCAGCCACAGATCAAACAATTGAAAACGTAGCTGTCTATGGTTTTAACAACCGGCTGTTCTTTATCAACAAACTCTATCCCAAATCCAACATTATCGAAGGCCTGACGATCTTAGAACACGACGCGCAACAAAATGTTAAATCAAAGATTTACGCGGAAAAGGCCGTTTGGAGAAATAATCGGTGGGTCCTTTATCAATGTTTTATTTATCACTTAAGTAATGACAAAAAAATCAAGGGCGAACCCCTCTATTTTAGCGATACGACATTTAAAATTGAAGAAACGCCGCAGGATTTTATGACCCACAACATCCCTGTAGAAAATATGAATATACGCGAACTATCAAACTATATCGTGCGTCTATCGCAAAGCCACGAGACATCGACGATTAAAAAACTTAAAGTCGATCTCTATCAGAAGACATCCCTCCCCTTCACCAACCTCGTCATCATCCTCTTAGGCATTCCGTCGTCCATCATCGTCAGGCGCCGGGCCGTCGCTTTTTCATCCATAGGCATATGCGTCGGCATCAGTTTTATCTTCTATGTCGCTTTTGCCGTCAGCATCGCACTGGGCAAAGGAGGAGCCATGCCGCCTCTTTTGTCAGCATGGATCAGCCACATCATCTTCGGCAGTGTCGCCATTTATTTCATTTCGAAAATACCGTAATAATAAAATCCAAAGCATAAAATTCAAAATCCAAAATAAATTCAAACGCTAGAATCTATTTCAAACTTCGATATTCGAATTTCGGATTTAAAATTATTCTAAATAATTATTTATTGATATAGACACGCGGAACACGGGGAGAAATCCAGCAGACAACTTCATAAGGAATGGTGTGGCACATCGCAGCAATTTCTTCAACACGAATTTTCTTATTTTTCTGAACTCCGGCCAGGACAACCTCATCTCCTAACTTTACGTTGGGGACCGCTCCAACATCCACCATGGTTTGATCCATGCAAACCACGCCCACAATAGGGCACAAAAAACCCTTGATAAGGACAGAGCCCTTGTTGGAAAGAAGCCGATTGTAACCGTCTCCGTATCCCACAGGAAGTGTCGCGATCGTTGTTTTTTCAGGAGTGACATAGGTCCTGCCATAACTGATAGATCGGCCTTTTTCAACTTCTTTTAAATAAACAATCTTTGTTTTAAAATTCAGGACAGGCTCAAGATCCACGCGATCGAACATCTCTTCTTTTGGATGAAGCCCATATAAAGCCAATCCCGGGCGCACCAGATTGAGATGGGCACTTTTGAAACCCAGGACCGCCATAGAATTAGCGCAATGCTTTAAGGGAATATCCACGCCGCGGATCTGGAGTTTATCTAAAAGCGAACAAAAAACCGCGAGCTGAGAACGCGTAAAATCTTCATCACTGTCAGCGCTTGGAAAATGCGTATAAATACCCTCTAAATTCAAATGCTCGAGGGCGCAAAGAGAAATAATAAAATCACTCGCATCATTATGCCAGACGCCCAGGCGCCCCATGCCCGTATCGATCTTTACATGAACTTTGATCTTTTTTTTGAAACGGCGGCCGACTTGATTCAGTATTTTAGCCAAACTCAAATCCGCAACAGTCGCCGTAATATCATAGTCCAGGAACGCTTGCGCGTCGCCTTTTAAAAAACCGCCTAAATGCAGGATAGGCTTTTTGACACCGGCGCGACGTAAAACAACAGCCTCATCAACACAGGCCACACCCAGATAATCAACACCGCAGGCCGTCAGGCATTTGGCAACTTCAACAATGCCGTGGCCATAGGCGTTCGCTTTCACCGCAGCCATGATCCTTGTCCCTTGAGGCAAGTGCCCCTTAATCACGGAATAATTAGATTTAAGAGCCGCGAGATCAATCTCAACCCAAGTTTGGCGGTAATATTGAGAATTTTTCATAAATAATTTGTATTATTTTTCGAAATCTTTTAAAAAATCAACGTTTTAACGTACGGTGAACCTGACAATCTTTTTCATACAAATAAACAGGCGTCACTTGAAAAGAATCCATCGGTTTTTCTGTTCGCGCTGTTTGTTGGGTAAGCCTTGCCAGAGACTCAGGCGTTGGATACCAAAACGCTTCCTTTAAAAACTTGAAACCCTTGGCCCCGTCTTTCAAATCCTTCTGATACAATTTTAGCCCATCACCACAAAAATTAAGATTTTCATTAGTTTTTGCAGCCAGGCGCTTTTTCCATTCATCAAAGGAAACCAATAAATTCTTGGAGGTTCTTCTAAAATACACAAGATCCGCTTCATAAAACCGGCTATAGACATTTCCCCGGCGCGCATCAACCACCACGCACACTTTTTTATTCCGCAAAGGATCTGCATTAAAAGCAATTGCGTCCAGACTTGAAAAAACCAAACAGGGCTTATTAAACGCGTAGCTAAAACCCTTCATCGTACTCAAACCGATTCGCAGTCCCGTAAAAGACCCCGGGCCGACGCCGACGCCAAAGCAATCGATCTGGCCCAATCTCATGTTTCCCTTTTTTAAGCAAGATAAAATAAGTTTATCGACGGACTCCGTGCGCCCCTTGTCAAATTGACGCGAGGCGCCGGCAATAAAGCGCTTCTCATCACAAAGGGCAACAACAGAATGCCTGGTTGAAGTATCTATGGATAGGTATTTCACGTTTTTTAGCGGGGGCTTTGTTTAAATAATTCTTTTGGGGTCCTGCCTCTTTCAAGATCCTCTGCTATGGCTAACAATCTATCAAGCGCAATCCTTAAATTTTCATGACTAAAAATCTGCGGAAAGTTTCTATCAAAAACTCCCCAAAGGATCGGCATTCTCACTTTATAAATCAAAAAATTCTTTTCGATAACGGCATAATCAGGCAAACGGCTGATATTGTATCCTACTGTTTCTTTCAGGCACATTTGGATATGCGGCAAGGGCAAAAATTCATTGCGAAAACCCGAATAAACAATGCCTATAAACACCTCGCGCCCTTTATAAACACCGCCAATCTCCTGCTTATTATAAAAAGGCGGAATCCGGCCCTTATTCTTGAAACCTCCCCCTGTCAATTGTATCGCTGACTTTAAAAAAGGTTCCACCAGGCCGATGATAGAAAAAAACCACCAGAAGGTTAAAAAAATAAAAATAACACCCAGACTTAAATAAAAGGTCCGGGAAAAAATATCCGTTTCAAACATTAAATAGTTCATGAAAGATTACCTTAGGTTTCTTAAAAGTTTCTGATGTCTTTCGTCACGAGAAAAAAGACAAAGCTGCCGTTTTTCAGGGCCTAAAATCTTAAAATTAATAACAAGGGTGTTTTTGGGAAGAAACGACTTCATCTTCTCGGCCCATTCGATGACGTAGACCCCATCACCGTCGACAAACTCTCCAAAACCAATATCAAAAAAATCACGAGGGTTGTTTAAACGATACAGATCAAAATGATAAATGGGTACGCGGGCGCGGTATATTTTCAGTATAACAAACGAAGGACTGCAAACATAGCCTTTTTTTGTTAAGCCCAGCCCTTGAGCCAGGCCCTTGACGAACGTCGTCTTTCCGGAACCAAAATCGCCGATCAAGGCCAGACCGTCGCCTTTTTTAAAGCTTCGGCCGATCTTTTCAGCGAGTGCCTTCGTCTCATTCTCACTTTGAGAAATATAAATTATTTTTTTCATTTTAAAAATGTTTAAAACCCCGCCATGGGATTTCCTGCATACGGCCGTCGTTTTTGATCATCCGGACACCGTCAAACAGATCTGTTATCCGGCCGATACAAATAAATTTAAATTCCTTAGAATTTTTTATCCGGGATAAAAGCTTAAAGGCTTCTTGCGCCTTAAGCGTAAAAAGAAGCTCGAAATCTTCTCCATCATACAGGGCTGAGTTGATGCCGCGAGAATCGGATGATTGCGGGATCTTGTTCTCAAAAATAAGCGCACCGACATGGCTGGCGCAAGCCAGACGGTTCAAATCCATGCCCAACCCATCCGAGAGATCCATCATGGAATTTATTTTGAAATTATTAACCAAATAACGCGCCTCGGACAAACGAGGCGTAAAATTCAAATGCTTGTGTTTCAAAGAACCTCCCAAAGGACCTGAAACAAAAATAAGATCACCCACTTGTGTCGTGCGCCGTAAAACGAGGTTCTTTTTTTCAACCTCTCCAGACATAAAAACATCAATAACCAAATGCTCGCTTCTATTCGTATCACCGCCGATCACGGAAAAACCAAATTTGTCGGCGCAGCGTTTCATGCCGGCCCTTAAGCCCCTGATGAGGGAACCTGCCCGCTTGGGTGGAAGGCCAACGCTAACAAGGGCAAAACGAGGCAGACCCCCCTTAGCGGCAATATCACTGACAGAAACAGCCATGGCTTTATAACCGATCTTTTCAGAATTCTCATTTTTCTTAAAATGAACAGACTCGACCAGCATATCGCAGGTATAAAGAAGATATTTTTTTTGATCTCCCTTGACAACAGCGGTATCATCGCCGATCGAGACAACAACCGAAGGATCAGCCGTCTTAAAGGCCTTTGCCATTTGCTCAATCAGAACAAGTTCTTTAACTTTTTTTCGTGACATAACCATAGATTTTTTTTAAATTTTCTTTAAAAACCGGACGGATAACCCCCTGCTCCGTGATGATCGCAGTGATCAATGAAGCTGGCGTAACATCAAACGATGGATTAAACACAGAGACCCCTTTGGGAGCGATCGGTTTCTTAAAATACAAAGAAACAACCTCTTCCGGCCCCCGTTCTTCAATCGGGATCAAACGGCCTTCTGCCAATGACATATCAATCGTTGAAAAAGGCGCTACGCAATAAAACGGTATCTTATGATATCGGGCCGCCACCGCCAGGCTATAGGTGCCGATTTTATTGGCAAAATCTCCGTTAGAGGCGATCCTGTCGGCGCCGACAAAAACCGCGTCGATTTTCTTACGACGCATAAGGTCCGCGGCCATATTGTCACAAATAAGAGTTACGTCCACGTGATTATGCATAAGCTCCCAGGTTGTCAAACGAGCGCCTTGCAACAAAGGCCTTGTTTCGCAGGCATAAACCTTTATTTTCTTGCCTTCATCTTTAGCGCGATAAAATACCCCCAGGGCCGTACCATAACCGCTGGTGGCCAAACCTCCGGCATTGCATACAGTAAGCAATCTATCGCCGCTCTTGATAAGCCTGGCGCCATACGCGCTCATCTGAAAACACATCTGGATATCTTCATGGATAATCCGCTCAACCTCTTTTTTAAGGGCGCGAAGCATCATAGGCCTTGGCCTGTTTTGATTTTCTTCAACAACCTTAAAAACAAGGGATAGCGCCCAGTGAAGGTTAACAGCCGTTGGCCTGCTTGAATTCAAATAAGCCTTTAAATGCCTGGCCGCAGACAAAAGGGCTCGCGGGTTTTTAGATTTTGTTTTTTGTATCCCTAAAAGAAATCCTAATGCGCCGGCAATGCCAATCAGGGGTGCGCCGCGGACTTTCAGTTTTTTGATCGCCCACCAGACATCGCTGACAGTGTGGCAATCTTCATAGCACAAGGCAACAGGCAGTTTTGTTTGATCAATGATCCTGATCCTGTCTTTTTTCCATGCTATGGGATTCACGAAAGTTTTTTGCGCCATAAAAATCCTCCAAAAATTTCTTAATACTTTGTGCTGCACCCTAACTTTTACCGGCTCCCCTTATGCGCCCTGGCCCCGCCTTAAAATCCGCCACAAAAGATTTCTCCTGACTTCAATCGCTCCCTGCGGGCATATTTCCTGACAACACAAACAACGGATGCACTTCTTATCATCGAAAATAATGCGTCCTGATTCAAGAGATATCGCGCAAGCCGGACAAATTTTAAAACACCGGCCGCAGGCCTTACAACGGGACGCGACCACTCTGATTTTCATCACAAAAAAATATTTCATTAAATCCGCCAAGGCCTTGGGCATCTTATTCAAAGGCGCTGTTTTCGGCAATTGAAAATTCTTCCCCATAAAATTTTCCACGGGTTCACCCAAAGAAACAACCGCGTCACAATCTGTTAAGGCCAGCCCTCTATCCTGAGAAATCCTGATGGTCGCAACATCTCCGGGATTTAATCCCATGATCCTGGCTAAGATCATATCCAAGACAAATGCATCCGCACTTGCCGCGATAAGATCCATCTTCTTAGGCTTACCGCTGGTACCCGGGCCTTCACCCTCCAAGGCTTCAATGCCATCCACAATTGTCAAATCCGGCCGCCGTGCGGCGCAGATGTCTACCAAAATGCGGCTCAACTCTTCAGACCGCGGATTCTCAATATGAATCTTTGTCTTTGACATTCCCACCACTAACCCAAAAAGATTTTTTACAGCCACAGACATCAATGTCAAACCATGTGTTTTAAATTTCGGGATAGAAACAAGCTTATCGCATTTATCAAGCCAATCTGTCAACGGATATCCTTTAACCATCTCAGGATGAGTAAAATAACACAACTCAACCCCTTCCTCCTGGCAAACCTTTTTAACCCCTGAGACCTCATAAACACGATTCACATCCGCCTCTTGGCCCCAGACATTCGGCGCATCTCCGCAGAAGATGTGGGAAGCGACAGGCTTAATTAAACGTATTACCGCGCGCAGAACTTCCGGATGAGTTGTTACACATTGCTCAGGCGTCGCGTCAGTCAAAAGATTAGGCTTCAATAAAACCCTCTCCTTTGGCTTGATAAATTCCTGTATCCCCCCTAAAAAATCAACAGCTTGTTTCACCGCGGCATGAACCGCGTCAGGATCATAAGAGACGCATCGAACGAGAGATACTTTAGGATTCATTGATCATTACTCCTGGACAATCGGTAATTTAAAAAACTTGATCGCGTTGTCCGTGGTTTGGGAACATATTTTTTCCAGAGGCTCGCCCTTGATCATTGCAATCTCCCTGGCTGTATCAACCAGATACGCCGGAGCGTTACGTTCCCCGCGCCTGTTGCCGGGCGCTAAAAAAGGCGCGTCAGTTTCCAAAAACATCCTCTCTAAAGGCACAAAACGCACGACTTCCTGAGCATGGATTGATTTTGGATAAGTGATATTTCCTGTAAAAGAAACATAGTAGCCTGAGTCCAGGCATTCTTTCAATTCTTTAAGCTCACCGGAAAAACAATGAAAAACTACACCGGCATTTTTAACACGCGGATTAGTCTTTAAAAGCTCAAGCGTACGTCCATGGGCCCCCCGGGAATGGATGACCAAAGGAAGCCGGACATCCACCGCCAACTCCATAAAAATTTCAAAGACCTCCTCCTGGACGCTTGCGGGAGATAAATTACGAAAATAATCCAAACCAACTTCACCTACGGCTACAATTTTTTTATTGGTATCTATTATTTTTTTTAACTCAAGCCTCAAATCGCTCGAATAATTTTTGGCTTCGTGGGGATGAATGCCAACTGTCGCAAAAACATTCTCATGGCTCGCTGCCAATTGGGCCGAATAGCGGCTGCTCTCAAAACTTGCGCCCACGTTGATCAGCGCCTTAACACCACAGCTTGCGGCATTTATAAGCACCTGGTCGCGGTCACGGTCAAAATCCGGAAAATCAAGATGGCAATGAGTATCGATTAACATAAAAAAACAGGTTGAGGTTAAGGCTTAAAGTATTAAGAATTTCTTAACCTTAACCTAAACCTTAACCTGCTATTGAATTAATTTTACCAAGCCTACTTCTTCTCTTCCACGATCCTCGGGAACAAAGGATCTCCCTTTTTAACGGTATCAGACCCTATCTGAGCCGTGATTTGTGAAGCTGTTTGTGGCATAAAAGGGGTGAGTTCACGGGCAACGACTCTTAAGACTTCGATCAAGATGGCTATAAAATTTTCCAATTCTTTGATTTTATTTTCTTTTTTTAAATTCCATGGTTTTGTCACTTCGATATATTTATTTGCCGCGCCGATCAGGCCCCAGATACTCTCCAAAGCGGCTATAAAATCCAGTTTTTCCAAAGCCTCATCAATCTCACAAGGAATATTTTTTATCTTCGGCAAAATATTTTCCCGCGCAAACACATCCAGGGACTCCTCTTCTAAACAGGGGATCTTTGAGTCAAAATATTTCTCATCCATCGTCAATGTCCGATAAACCAGATTCCCCAGATCATTAGCCAGGTCTCCATTGAACCGCTTGATCAACGCGTCTTTTGAAAATACCCCATCCAATCCAAAAGGCACTTCCCGCAAAAGAAAATAACGGCACACATCAATGCCGAATTCATTGATCAAATCTAAAGGATTGACGACATTCCCCCGGCTCTTGGACATTTTTTCCTCACCCACCTGCCACCATCCATGCGCAAAAATTTTGGCAGGAGGATTTAAACCAACGGCCTTAAGCATGATCGGCCAAAACACAGTATGCTGACGCAAAATATCTTTAGCCATCAAATGAATAGCAGATGGCCAGAATTTATTCAGCTTTTCCTGTTGGTGAGGAAACCCTAAAGCGCTTAAATAATTTATTAACGCGTCGAACCAGACATACGTTACATGATCCGGGCTGAAGGGCAATGGGATCCCCCAGCTCATGCGGGCCTTTGGCCTTGAAATGCAAAGGTCTTCCAGTTTGTTTTCTTTTAAAAAACTCAAAACCTCATTGCGCCGGGAATCAGGGCCGATAAAATCAGGATGTTCTTCGATGTACTTTAACAACCAATCCTGATATTTTGAGATTTGGAAAAAATAATTTGATTCCTTAATGACTTCAACCGGCCGATGGCAATCCGGGCACATTCCGTCAGGCGCCTGTTTTTCCGTCCAGAAAACCTCGCAAGGCACGCAATACAAACCTTTATATTCACCCAGATAAAGATCCCCCTGGTCTAAGAGTTTTTGCAGGAAATACTGGACCGCCTGAATATGCCTGGGCTCGGTCGTACGTATAAAATCATCATAAGAGATCTCTAATTTTTTCCAGGCCTCTTTAAAACGCGGAATGATCTGATCAACAAATTCAATCGGGGTTAAGCCTTTTTCTTCAGCCGCTTTCAAAATCTTCTGGCCATGCTCATCCGTACCGGTTAAAAAATAAACTTCGAATCCTCGCTGCCGTTTATGGCGCGCAAGACAATCTGCGGCAATGGTCGTATACGCATGCCCGATATGCGGCAGGCCGTTCACATAATAGATAGGAGTTGTAACGTAAAATGATTTATTCATAAAATAATAACCTTTTAGTAAATCTCGACCAACTTTGAGTCAATAGCTTCTTGAAAAAAAGATTGTTTTAAGGCAAAGCGCCTGCCGAAGGAAAGCAGGAAATCCAGCGGCGCTCTTTTTAAAGCGCAAAAATGCACTTGTTTGAGCTGTTTCCTCTGTGATTCTTATTTTCCAGGGCGAGTTGTGCATTTTTAGCTGGATGTACTGCGATGCGAAGCATTCCTTCGGCCCGAAGACGGAGCCCTTAAAACAATTTTTCCAAAGAACAATCACCAACTTCGTTGGTGGCTTAGGTAAAAACTCAATACAATTATTTCTTGTAATTCATTTCGATAATCTTACCGTCTTCCAACAAAACCGCAGCCAGTCTTTTCAAAACATTCACAGAGATAACCTTCCCCTTTCCCTCAGGCGTATCAATGCGTTCGCCTTCTCTGGGAAGCCCCCGGTTCATTTCTTTATAATGCTCATGCTCATAGGATAAACAACACATAAGCCTGCCGCAAAGGCCCGATATCTTAGGCGGGTTTAAAGATAAATTCTGATCTTTGGCCATACGTATCGTCACCGGTTCAAAATCCTTTAAAAACCGGCAGCAACACAACTCACGGCCGCAAGGTCCGAAGCCTCCGAACATCTTCGCTTCATCGCGCACACCAATCTGGCGCAACTCAATCCTGGCTTTAAATACCTTAGCGAGATCTTTAACCAAATTCCTGAAATCCACACGGCCTTCTGCCGTAAAATAAAAAAGGATCTTCGAACGATCGAATGAATATTCAGCGCCAACCAGCTTCATATCCAGTTTGTGCTCTAAAACTTTCTGCTCGCATGTCAAAGAAGCTTCACGCGCCTTTTTCTTATTTTCTTCGATCTGTTTACGGTCCGCGTCGCTCGCCAAACGCAAAATCGTTTTAACGGATTCATCGGATTTTTCGACCGTCACCGGCTCACTGATCACCTGCCCATAATCCAAGCCACGTTCCGCTTCAACAATAACGATATCACCTACTTTTAAAACAAAACCTTCACACTTCCAGCAAAAAACAGACCCCATCTCACGTAAACGCACTTGAGCGATTATTTCCATAATTCCATCCTTAAGTTAGCCATCGAAATCCGCCAGTTGATATTACGTTCATTTTCAAAAGCCGTATCAGCGATAGCAGAGATACGCCCTTCGATTTCAGATAATGTGTAGCGTCGAGAAGCCATTATTATATCATCTTTCCTATCGGCATTTATGAAGTTTTTAAAAGGCACCGCTGACTTTGCCAGCATGAGATCCCGAAACCAGCTGGAAAGAACGCACAACATCTCATCCATCTTCAAATTTTTTTCCGACCTTTCCAAAGAACCTGTTGCAAGAAGCTTATCTAAAGGGACTCCGGGCGTCAGCACGTCCTCTAATATCTTATTTTTTCTTTCAAATAAACGCGCTTCATGATACTTAAGAGCCACCCCTAAACGGCCCATCGAAATTCGCACCAGATAAATGGCCTCTGCATCCGATAATTTAAACTGCGCTTCAAGCATCTTTTTAAGCATGCTTTCAGGCAAAGCCTGAAAGATGATGCGCTGGCAGCGGGAACGAATCGTAGGCAATATGGATTTTAAAGTATCCGTCAAAAGAATAATAACAGTATCTTTGGAAGGCTCTTCTAAAGTCTTCAAGAGGGCATTGGAAGATTCTTCGTTTAAAGACTGGGCCTCGGAAATAATGAGGATTTTCTTCGACGACTCAAAACCTTTTAAATTCAAACGGCGACAAGCTTCACGGATAGAATCAATCTTAATAAACTGGCCCTCAGGCGCCACCACAAGCACATCCGGATGATTCAGCGCGTTTACCTTCGCGCAAGACGGACAATGATCGCATGGCTCTTCATTTTGGACATGCGCGCACATAAGAAGCTTAGCAAAATTAAAAGCTGTCTTCTTCTTGCCTACACCTTCGGGACCGGCAAAACAATAGGCGTGGGAAATGCGTTTATTGATGAAGGCCTTTTTCAGCTGCGCAAGTGCGGCTTCTTGGCCGACGACTTCTTGAAAAGACACTTGAGAACTACCTCCTGAATCGCTTCTTGAGTTTTTTCAATATCTTTTTGAACCCGAATGATCTTAATCCTTTGGGGTTCCCGACGTGCCAGAGCAAAATATCCCTTTTTGACTTTTTGGTGAAACACACAAGACCGCATTTCGATCCTGTCGGGAGTTTTATGATTTCTTAAATATTCTGAGCTTTTCCAAAAATCCAACAAAAGCGTCAGATCCGGCACAACATCGCCGATCGCGATATGTCCGACTTTTTTAATCAACGCGACATCCAATCCGCATCCAAACCCCTGATACGCCAGGGTAGAATCCAGAAAACGATCACAAAGAACTATAGTTCCTTTTTCTAATGCCGGACGGATCACCTGGTCAACCAATTGAGCCCTGGCTGACATATACAACATCATCTCAGTCAGAGCAGACATCTCGTTATTTTTTTTATCTAAAAGGATCTTTCGGATTTTTTCTCCGATCTCAGTCGACCCGGGTTCCCGCACAAACAATGTTTTAAATCCTCTTTTTTTCAAAGCGAGGCTTAATAACCGGATCTGGGTGCTTTTGCCGCTCTTTTCTGGGCCTTCCAAAGTGATAAACTTGCCTCTCATCGCCATCCTTTTTTATTTAGGTAAACCCCGTTAGAGAACTTTGTTCTCTAACGGTTTGCACTGACTGATGTCTTGAACCACCGTCGGCCTTATCACTGGATATCCGCCGACATAAAGTCGGCGACTTTCTCTAACGGGGTAAATTCTTTTCCGTATCTTCTAAAACGATGCCGTTTTTCTTCAAATAATCTCTGATCTCATCAGCTTTTTTAAAATCTTTGCTCTCCCGAGCCAATTTTCTTTCAGTGATCAGGCGCTCAACCTCACTATTATCCAAACCGGCGCGGCTGGGATCTAAAATTTTAATACGCTGGGCATCGACATCCCTGATAGAGCTTGAAGACTTTAAACGAAGTCCTAAAACAGCGCCGAGTTCAACCAAGACGTCCTTAACATGAAGAGCCGCCCTCAAACCAGAAGGATCCGACAAAAATTTATTACCCATATTCAAAAGCTCAAATAAAACCGCCAGGGCCTGGGCTGTGTTAAAGTCGTCATTAAGGACTGCCTGGAATTCTTCTTCCTTAAGATGCACGTCCTGCTTCCAGGGCTCTTCTTGTGAAACGCTTAAAACCGTTTTTGCTTTTAAAGCCTCCGCCTTATTTAAGAATTCTTCGATCTTTTCAAATCCTTTTTTGGTCTTTTCCAAAGCAGAAAAACTAAAATCCATGGAAGACCCATAGTGAGCCCCTAAGAAAAAAAGTTTTAAGATATTCGCGGGATATTTTTTAAGCGCGTCCTGAATCGTGATAAAATTCCCCAACGACTTCGACATTTTATGCCCATCGATCGTCAAAAGGCCGTGGTGCATCCAATACCGAGCGAACTTCTGCCCTGTCAACGCCTCAGCCTGAGCGATTTCATTTTCATGATGCGGAAATATGAGGTCACGTCCTCCGGCGTGGATATCCAGCGTTTCACTTCGCAAATACCTCATGGACATGGTTGAGCATTCGATATGCCATCCCGGCCGTCCCTTTCCCCACGGGCTCTCCCAGGCAGGCTCTCCTTCTTTGGATTTTTTCCAAAGAGCAAAATCCAGAGGATCTTTTTTCTTTTCGTCTTTCTCGATACGCACAGCCGTCAGCATCTCATCCAAACCCTGCCCTGAAAGCTGTCCGTAACTGGGGAATGAACGCACGGAAAAATAAACATCGCCGTCGACCTCGTACGCGTGAGCATTCTCAATCAACTGACGGATGTGCCCCACCATAAAATGGATATTCTCCGTGGCGCGGGGTTCAAAATCAGCCTGATCGATTTCTAAATCTTTTAGATCCCGATAATAATTTGCAATATAGCGGTCCCGGATCTCTTCAAAAGGAACACCTTCCTGCTTCGCGCGATTGATTATTTTATCATCGACATCAGTAATGTTGCGCACAAGCTTTACCTGATAACCGCTGTATTCCATAAAACGCTTGAAACAATCAAAAATAAAAAGGCTGCGGGCATGGCCCACGTGGCAATCATCATAAACCGTTACCCCGCAGGTATACATCCTGATCTCATTAGGAAACAGCGGCTCGAACTGCTCTTTTCTTTTCGTTAAGGAATTGTAAATGACTAAAGGCATATCAGGAACTCTTTTTTTCAAGCTTGGAAATGCGGTCTTCCAGCTCTTCTAGGGATTGTTTTAAAGGATCCAGCACATGAACATGGTCAAGGGCTGTTTCAATTTTCTTTCCATCCTGTTTGGTGATACGACCCGGGACACCCACCACGGTCGAATTCGCAGGCACGTCTTTAAGGACAACGGCGTTGGCTCCAATATATGAATTCTCTCCAATAGTAATATTGCCTAAGATTTTAGCGCCTGTGCCGATCACTACGTTGTCGTCGATATTAGGATGGCGCTTCCCTTTTTCTTTGCCTGTCCCGCCCAACGTCACGCCTTGATAAAGCGTCACATTGTTGCCTACAACAGAAGTTTCGCCGATAACAACACCCATCCCATGATCAATAAATAAACTTTCACCTATTTTCGCCCCGGGATGGATTTCAATACCCGTAAAAAACCGAGCCATCTGCGACAAGAAGCGCGGAATAAAAGGGATCCGGATCGAAAGCAGAAAATGAGCGATCCGATACATCACGATCGCGTGCAATCCTGAATACAGAAGTACAACTTCTATGTACGTGCGGGCCGCCGGATCGCGCTCAAAAACAGCATTAATCTCTTTTCGAAATCCCAAAAGAATCACGATGATCCAGACCAGTATCAAACTGACCACTATGAGTAACAGGCTTAATAAATCGCTCACGACGTCCTCCGCTTTTGTATCAGGCAAACAGCCATTGCCGCTATCGCTTCCTCGCGGCCGATAAAACTAACCCCTTCATTTGTCGTTGCTTTAATGGAAATTTGATCTTTTTTAATTTTTAAAACTTTTGCGATACGCGCCTTCATCTTCTCTTTATACCCAGACATGCGGGGAGCCTCGCACAATATCATCGTATCGACATGGTCCACAAAATAACCTTTTTTAGAAATAATGGTTTCGACTTTTCCCAGGAGCTTGAGGCTTGAAATATTCTTATATTGCGGATCGGAATCAGGAAATTGATGCCCAATGTCAGAAGCGCTCACAGCCCCTAAGAGCGCATCACAAATAGCATGCAAAACCACATCAGCATCCGAGTGCCCCAGAAGACCCTTTGCATGCGCAATTCTCACGCCGCCCAAAACAAGCTTTCTCTTTGGGACCAGGCGATGAATATCATAACCAATACCGACTTTATACATAAATTCCGTCTCACGCATCACGTCTCACGTATCAGATTTTTTGTATTTGACGTGCGACCTGCAACTTGTGACCTGTGACCTTTCGTCCCTCGTCCTTCGTCTTTCAGTCTTCTATCTTTCTGATATTTGCGATCGCGTCTGCAAAAACAAGATCTTCCTGTGTCGTAATTTTAATATTAAAATAAGACCCTAAAACAACCTTGATCTTTTTTCCCATAAACTCAACCAGTGCCGCATCATCAGGCACCGCGTGTTTGGCAGCACGCAGATACGCTTTTTGAATCAATTCACGCTCAAAGACCTGGGGCGTCTGGATCTCCCAGAGTTGATCGCGTTTTAATGTCGCGTCGATCTCCTGATGAGGCCCGACCCTTTTGATCGTGGATTTAACAGGGACGCCTAAAATAGCGGCCCCGCCTTCAAACGCTGCTTCAATGACTCTCGTGATACTCGCTTGATCAACAAAAGGCCTTACCCCGTCATGAATAAGAACAAATTTTGTTTTTGTATCAACAACTTCCAGACCATTACGGACAGATTCTTTTCTTGTCGCACCGCCTCCGATAACCCTTGAAACCTTGGTGAGATTATACTGCTTCACCAAATCCCTGGCCGTATCCAGCTCCTCTTTATTGAAAATCAGGACAATCTCGTCGATCAAAGAATGCGCATGGAGCGCCTCAAGTGTATGGATGATGATCGGTTTATCTTTAACAAGGACCAGGGACTTTAGGGACTTAAGATTCATCCTGAGTCCCGAACCCGCCGCTGGCACAAGTGCCGTGATTTTATTATTTTGTCCCATTAATTTATTTATTGTGATTTGCCTGATTTTCCATTTTCGCAAAAACCATGCGGCCGGCCTGCGTCTGCAAGACCGACGTCACAACCACATGGACGGATTGGCCGATCAAACGCCGCGCCTCTTCAACAACAACCATTGTTCCGTCTTCAAGATACGCTACCGCCTGATTATGCTCTTTTCCTTCTTTGATGGGCTTGACCTCTATTGATTCTCCCGGCAAAACAACGGATTTAAGCGCGTTAGACAATTCATTGATATTTAAAACTTTAACGCCCTGCAGCTCGGAGATCCGGTTCAAATTAAAATCAACGGTAATGATCTTAGCCTCTAAGAGCTTGCCTAAGCGTACCAATTTGCCGTCGACATCGCGCGTATCAGGAAAATCCTCCTCATGAACGACCAGATTAAAACGCTTATCGCTCTGGATCATATGAAGGATTTCCAAGCCACGGCGGCCGCGTTGGCGCTTGATGGAATCCGAGGAATCTGCGATCGTTTGAAGTTCTTTTAAAACAAAACGAGGCACAACCAGGCGCGCATCGATAAAAGAAGTTTTCATGATATCCACAATGCGTCCGTCAATGATGGCACTCGTATCCAAAACAATTGTATCCGCTTTTTCGTCTTGCCTGCGGAATTTAACATAAGGAATGATCAAATTGAACTCATCCCTGCCGCGCAGCGCGATCGCCATCCCGAGATAAGAAAATGACAGTGTCAACAGATACGACGTAATATCCTTCATGGATTTATCCAGCGGGAATAAAGCAAATAGTGCCGCAGACATAAATCTGGCGATGATCAAACCGAGCATAAGGCCGAAAACAGCGCTGGAAAGACCTCGCACGGAGATCCCGCGCATCCCAGCTTCCAAAGCAATGATAAGGACACCAAAGATAAAACCGCCGCTTGAAGCCCAAAAAGTATTAAAATTATTTACGTCACCAACCTGATAACCGACAATCGTACTGCAGAGGATAAAAAGAATACGGATAAAAAGCATGGTCATATTCATAAATCAGATCTCCTTCCATAAATTATGAAAAACATCGCCTAAGTCCGATACAGCAACGAGCTTCATAGCGTCCTCGCCCCGCGACTTTGCCGCCTGATAATTGGTTAAAGGCAAAATGCACCGCTTAAACCCAAGCTTGTGTGCTTCGTTGATGCGAAGCGTCGCGTTCGTGATGCTTCGTATTTCCGAAGCCAGCCCCACCTCACCCAACACAACTGTATCAAAAGGGATAACCTTATCAAAATTACTTGAGGCGATACTCAAGCAAACCGCTAAATCAACCGCGGGGTCCTCGATCTTCATGCCTCCAACCACATTAACAAAAATGTCTTTATCAAATAATTTTAAATTTCCCCGTTTTTCTAAAACCGCGACAAGCAGGCTCAAACGGTTATGGTCCAGCCCTTGAGCCTTGCGGCGCGTAACGCCGAAATTCGCCTTTGTGACAAGCGCCTGGATCTCAACCAAGACCGGGCGCGACCCTTCCAGGATGGGAACAACTGCCGAACCTGAAACCTCTTTAGGCCGTTCTGCTAAAAAAATTTCTGAAGGATTCTTAACCTCCGCGAGCCCTGAGGCAACCATCTGAAAAACGCCGATTTCATTCGTTGAGCCGAATCTATTTTTTATCGCCCGCAAAACCCTGTAGTTGGAAAACCTCTCTCCTTCAAAATAAAGCACTGTGTCGACGATATGCTCCAGAACTCTTGGGCCTGCCAGCGTGCCTTCCTTGGTCACGTGCCCGACAAGGATCATGGAAATCCCGGTCTTCTTGGCCAGCTGCGTCAAAATGCTCGCGCACTCACGAACCTGGCTGACACTGCCCGCGCTCGACGACAACAAAGGCGTATAAACCACCTGGATGGAATCGATCACGACAACATCCGGTAAGAATTTTTTAATAAACTCTACAACCGCATCGATATCCGTCGCGTTAACAATATAAAATTTATCTGATCCGGCCGCACCCAGCCGATCGGCGCGCATTTTCGTCTGCTGAACGGATTCTTCTCCGCTGACATACAGAATCTTTTTTCCCGTTTCAGCCAGATTATGCGAAAGCTGCAGGCAGATAGTGGACTTACCTATCCCCGGGTCTCCGCCGACCAAGACAACCGAGCCGCGCACCAACCCGCCTCCCAAAACACGGTCGAGTTCGCCAACATTAATTTTCATGCGCTCTTCTTCCATAGATTTAACACTATGAAGAAGCACCGGTTGATCCAAGGAATCAGCACTTTGCGATCGGGTCCTTGCGCTGGTCTCCTCTTCGACCAAAGAATTCCAACTCGAGCAATCAGGGCACTTCCCGACCCATTTTGCCGAGCTATAACCGCAGTTTTGACAAACAAAAGAAGATTTAATTTTCGCTATTTTTACCATTGGCACCCTAATAACTAAAACCAAAAAATGGCTTAATGAATAAGCCATTATAATGGAACGAACCTGAAAAAATAAAAACCCGCAACCCTAATTGGCCTCTTTAGGCCTGTAAAGCAGCTTCCAGGGATGTCTTTTTAAATCCGCAAACATCTCTTCGAGATCGGTATAGAGTTTATCATCTACGAAGAGCTTACCAACCGTCCCCCGACCTTCATGGACATCTTTTAAAAGGACCTCAGCGCTGGCCAATGTCGACTGCAAGCTTGTCAATGTTTCCTTAGCCTGAAGCGATATATCTTTAACCAAATCTGTCACTTCCTGGACAGACGTAGGGTCTTCGCCTAAAAGAATGTCGTTTTCTTTTAAGGGGTGCTGGAAATCCTTTCCCGGAATAATCTCTAAATACTTTTCGCCCAAAAGCCCCAGCGTATTCACCCAGGCGCGCGAATCTTTAGGGATGCTCGTCTCACTTTCGACCCAGCCGGTAAGAAAAACAATCGTCTTTCCGTCCTTCTCGTGAGTGAGCTTGATCTCCTTAACTTCGCCTACATCCACACCGGCAAAACGCAACGGGGCGCCGACTTTAATGCCATTGGCAAAACCAAATACTGTTTTAATGTGGTATCCGTGTTTCATCAGCTTAAAATCTCCAATCATCAAAACAAAATAAGTAAGGATAACAAGACCAATAAAAACAAAAATACCCACCTTTAGCTCTAATGACCTGGTTTTATCCGCCATAATTCATCTCCCGTTTATAATGATATCGGTACGAATTTATTTTAATTTATCATTCCGAATTCTTTAAAATAGAACTCTGGCCTTCCGTGATAGGCCCGTTGGCCGCTCCTGTAATAAATTGATGCACATACGCATTGTGCGAATACCTGATCTCATCAGGCGTCCCCTCCGCGATGATGCGCCCCTCATACAGCATGGCGATACGGTCAGCCACTTTATAGGCACTGCGCATATCGTGCGTCACGACGATCGAGGTCACTTTTAATTTATCATGAAGTTCATCGATCAAGAGATTGATGGCATCCGCCGTGATAGGATCCACTCCGGTTGTCGGCTCATCATAGAGAATGATCTTAGGACGCGTGCAGATGGCGCGTGCCAATGCCACGCGCTTCTTCATACCGCCGCTTAAATCCGAAGGCATGTAATTTTCGATATTATAAAGGCCGACAAGAGCCAACGACTCTTTGACGCGACCCTCAATCTCCGATGCCTTAAGCTCCGAATGCTCCCTGAACATAAACCCGACATTTTCTCCGACGGTCAGTGAATCAAAAAGGGCGCCCCCTTGAAAAACCAGTCCAATATTCATATGCAATTCATTCAAGTCCTTGCCTGCCAACGTGAGCACATTCTTGCCCTCAACCTTGACAATGCCGCTGTCAGGTTCAAGCAATCGCACGATATGTTTAAGCGTCACGCTCTTACCTACGCCGGACCTGCCGATAATGACTTTGGTCTCGCCTTCATCAACATTCAAAGACATATGGTCCAGGATTTGCCGTCCATTAAAATTCTTGGATACATCGATCAATTCAATCATTGGCATAGCTATAAATTCTCCTAAACCCAGAAAAAGTAAAATAAGGCCGTAAAAAAACAGTCGGCGATAATGATCAAAATAAACGTGCTGACAACGGACTTGGTCGTGGCTTTGCCCACGCCTTCCGCCCCACCCCGGACATTCAGCCCTTCAAAACAAGCGACGAGGGCAATGATCATCCCGAAAAAAAACGTCTTGATAAGACCGGTAAATACGTCTTTATACACAAGAGATTGAAATGTCATGTTGATATACGTCGAGGACCGGATACTTAAACGATTCACGCAAAGAAGATAGCCGCCGTAAATTCCGATAGCATCGGCAAACATGGTTAAAACAGGCAGCATCACCGTCAACGCCAGATAACGAGGCACCACCAGATATTTAATCGGGTTGGAGCCTAACGTCACCAACGCATCGACCTGCTCTGTTACTGTCATGGTTCCAAGTTCTGCGGTAATGCCGGCTCCGCTTCGTCCGGCCACGATCAAGGCCGTGATCACCGGACCCAATTCCCGCGTCAACGACGCCGCGACGATACTGGCGATGTAAATTTCGCTCGACATCTTCTGCATGATGTAAGCGGTTTGAAGCGCCAGGATCAACCCTAAGAAAAAAGAAACGAGGGAAACAATCGGAAAACTGTCCACCCCGACTTTTTTAGCCTGTTCAAAAAAACGCCGGGTCCCAAGCGGCTTGGCAGGAATAAGAATCATCGTCTGGATGAAAAGACCGAACAACCCACCAAAGAAATGAATGAAATTAACAATCTTCGTGCCAATGGCGATATAGAAGTTTTTCTTCAAAATCATCCGAACTCCAAGTTAAAGCTTTTAAGAATTAAAAGAAAGTTCTTCTCTGTTTTTATCTTTCGTCACCGTAAGAACGGAACCTTCTTTTAAGTGCCCTGAAATAATCTCCTCCGCCAACGGATCTTCCACGTACCTTTGGATCGTGCGCTTCAAGGGCCTGGCCCCGAACACAAGATCAAAGCCTTTTTCTATCAAGAAATCCTTGGCATCTTGATCCAATGACAAAGAAATTTTCTTTTCGCTCAAGCGTTCCTGAACGCCCTTGATTTCAATTTCGATGATCTTGTACAGATCTGTCTTTTCCAAAGGACGGAAGACGATCACATCGTCGATCCTGTTTAAGAATTCAGGCTTGAACGTCTTTTTAACTTCTTCCAAAAGCTTTTCTTTCATCTGCTGATAGGACATATCCGAGCTTTGAGCCTTAAACCCTAAAGACCCCTGTTTACGCAGGATCTCAGCCCCGACGTTAGAGGTCATGATAATGATACAATTACGGAAATCGACCTTGCGACCATAGCTATCCGTCAGGCGCCCTTCTTCCAAAACCTGCAACAAAAGATTAAAAACATCCGGATGCGCCTTTTCAATTTCATCGAGAAGAATAACGGCATAAGGTTTACGCCGGATCTTTTCTGTTAATTGACCGCCCTCCTCATACCCCACGTATCCTGGAGGAGCACCAACAAGCCGCGAGACATTGAACTTCTCCATATACTCGGACATGTCAAGCTGAACAAGCGCGTTTTCATCCCCAAACATAAATTCAGCCAAAGCCCGGCCCAAAAGAGTCTTGCCTACTCCTGTCGGACCTAAGAAAATAAACGAACCGATGGGACGGCGCGGATCCTTGATGCCGGCACGCGAACGACGCACAGAATGCGCGATCGTCTTTAAGGCTTCATCCTGTCCGATCACGCGGTTCCTGAGTTCTTCTTCTATTTTTAAAAGTTTCTCGCTGTCTTTTTGCTCCAATTTGATAATAGGGATACCCGTAATTTTAGAAACAATAACGGCAATGTCTTCCTCATTGATTTGAGGCCTGGCCTTAGACCTTTCATCCTGCCATTGCTTTTTGGCTTCATCCAATTTTTGACGCGCCTGGCGCTCCTGATCTCTTAAAGAAGCCGCTTTCTCAAAATCCTGATTTTTAATAAAAATCTCTTTTTCTTTTCTGAGTTCTTCAACGTCAATTTCTAATTTTTTTAAAGGTGACGGCGCGGTCAACATGGTCAGTCGCGCACGGGAACCGGCTTCATCGATCAAATCAATTGCCTTGTCCGGCAGAAAACGGCCGCTGACGTATCGATCAGAAAATTTTGCCGAAGCCACTATTGCCTCATCGAGATATTCCACGTGATGATGTTGCTCATACCTGTCCCTCAAGCCTTTTAAGATCTCTACTGTTTCCTCAACTGACGGCGGATCCACCATAATCGTCTGAAAACGACGCTCAAGGGCCGCATCTTTCTCAATGTATTTGCGGTATTCATCAGGCGTTGTCGCGCCAATACACTGAATCTCACCCCTCGATAATGCGGGCTTTAAAATATTGGAAGCATCGATCGCCCCTTCGGCCGCGCCGGCGCCTACCAGCATATGCAACTCATCGATAAAGATCATAACATCACGAGAACGCTTGATCTCATCCATAACGGCCTTGATTCTTTCTTCAAATTGTCCCCGGTACTTTGTTCCGGCGATCATAAGGGCCAGATCCATAACAATAATTCTTTTGTTGCGCAAAACTTCTGGGACATTGCCCATAATGATCTGCTGCGCCAATCCTTCGACAATAGCGGTTTTGCCAACACCGGCTTCTCCCAACAAAACCGGATTGTTTTTGGTACGACGCGCCAAAATCTGGATAACACGTTCAATCTCATTTTTGCGGCCGATAACCGGATCGAGCTTGCTTTCCTTGGCCAATGCCGTCAGATCTCTTCCAAAAGCATCCAAAGCCGGCGTCTTGGATTTAGAGGCCTGCTGAGCGCCGAAGCCCGGCGTTGCCGAACCCAACAACTCCATGATCTCACTGCGAACCCGGCTTAAATCAAGGCCGAGATTCAATAATACCTGAGAAGCGACACCCTCGCCTTCACGGATCAACCCTAAAAGCAAGTGCTCAGTCCCGATATAATTATGGCCTAAAGATCGCGCTTCCTCCGCCGAGAGCTCAAGGGCTTTTTTGGAACGCGGAGTAAAAGGAACATCTCCCTGGATCTGGGTCGTAGGACCCGGCTGAACTAATTTTTCAACCTCTAAACGAATACTTTCTAAACTTAAGCCCAATTTTTGCAATACAGCGGCTGCGACACCTTCACCCTCGCGGATCAACCCTAAAAGCAAATGTTCGGTCCCGATATAATCGTGATTAAAACGTCTTGCTTCTTCTTTGGCAAGGACAATCACTTTTCTCGCGCGTTCTGTAAATCGATTAAACATTATTTTCTCCCCAATTTTGTCTTTTTATGATTTCTTTTCACTTATTCAAATCAAGACCCATTCCCGTCTATTTCTGATTCATCCCTAATTTCTCACGGATGATCTGCGCACGTTTAATATCACGTTCATTCGCTGAAAATTTCTTGTTTTCCAGCTTCTGCAAATGAGACGGCTGCGTCAAAATGAATAATTCATTGATGAGACCGCGGTCCACTCCTTTTAAAATTCCTAAATCGCTTCCAAGCCGGAACATAGAAAGTAACTCAACGGTTTCATTGCTTGAAATAATATGCGCGTTTTTCAAAGTCCCATACGAACGCCAGACCCTGTCTTCCAGCAATTCACGATGCTCGGCCAATAACACTTCCCGCGCCTTCATCTCCTGATCAATGATCTGCCGAATAACGCCTTTAATGTTACCCAAGATCTCTTCTTCTTTCTGCCCCAGGGAAACCTGATTAGAGATCTGGAAAAAATTCCCAGAGGCCTGAGTCCCTTCGCCGTAAAGTCCGCGCGCCGTAAAACTAAGTTTGGCGATCGCTTCCAGTACACGATTGATCTGACGCATCATCACCAATGCCGGCAGATGCAGCATAACAGACCCTCGCATTCCTGTTCCTGTATTGGTAGGACACGCCGTTAAATAACCCCAATCGGCATTAAAAGCATAAGGAAGCAACTCAGACAAACGATCATCTACTGAATTAATCACCCTCCAGGTCTCATCCAGGTCAAAGCCGGATTCCATCACCTGAATACGCAGATGGTCCTCTTCATTAACCATAATCGCGACGTTCTCCTCTGGATTGACCAAAAGCCCTTTTTGGTTGGAACGGATCGCATGTTCATTAGACATAAGATGCCGCTCCACCAAAAATTGTTTATCTATGCTGTCAAAATTTTCAAGCCTTAAAAATAAGCTATCCTTAAGATCTTCGACACGCTTAAAAGCGTTTTCCGCCAATCCTAAAACTTTTTCGCTTTCTTCTTTTTTAGCCCAGTGAGGGAACGACATCTTTTCCAGATTTCTCGCCAAGCGGATGCGCGAAGAAATAACGATATCCGCGTGGGGACCCGTACCCTTTAACCAACCGCCAATATGATTTAAAAAATCATTAAAATCCATTTTTATTTTGAGTTTTTGCGTTTCTTTTTTTCCGGTTCTTTATCACGACCAGGCTCATTCGCTTTCGATTCCATTTCTTTGATCAAATCACGCAACCGGGCCGCTTCTTCAAATTCTTCGCTTTCAATGGCCTTTTGAAGGTTATCTTTTAGTTCATTCAAACTTGTGGGCGCAGAAAGAGGCATTGAGACAACCGGCTTTCCTTTTTTAACAGATGGGGCCTTAAAACCTAACGGGACTTTTCCCATGTGCTGGTTTGAACCATGAATTCGTTTCAAGAGCGGGCCCAGATTTTTCGCAAACGACGTGTAGCATTCGCTACAACCAAGCCTGCCGATCTTACCAAAATCCTCAAAAGTCAAACCGCAATGACTGCATTGAGCCACAACCGGCCCTTTTTCAACGCTGCCGATCTGCTTGCCATAATCCACAAGGCCCGCCAGGAGGTCAGAAAGGCCGAACTGCTGCTCCATCTCCATGCTCTTTTTACGGGCGCACTCATCGCATAAATGCAGTTCACTCATCTGCTCGTCAACAATCTCAGTCAGATGAACGGTCGCCTGATTTTTATTACAAATATTACAGAGCATAACGAACGCCTTCTTTTTTGGTAAGTTTTTTAAATTCCTCAATCAGTTTTAACGTCGTCAACCCCACTTTACCGGAACCGATCGAACGGCCATCCATCTTGGTCACGGGAATAATTTCGGCAGCTGTGCCGGTTAAAAACATTTCATCCGATGTAAAAAAATCATAGCGCGTCAAGGTCGTCTCCTGTGATTTCAGCCCTAGTTTTGACGCAAGGCCCAACACCGAACTGCGCGTGATCCCGTTCAAAATCCCGATATGCACAGGCGGCGTCAGAAGACAATGGTCCTTAATCATAAAAATATTGTCCCCTGTGCATTCTGCGACAAAACCCTGTTGGTCGAGCATGATCGCTTCAGGCACCCCGGCATTGATCGCTTCGATTTTTCCCAAAATATTATTGAGATAATTCAAAGACTTGATCTGTGGGTTCAACGCCTCCGGGATATTGCGACGCGTAGGCACGGTCACAATAGAAAGGCCCTTGTTATAAAATTCCTGAGGATAAAGCTTGATCTTATCCGTGATAATAAACACTGTAGGCTTCGAACAATTGCGCGGGTCTAACCCCAAATCACCAACTCCCCGTGTCACCACGGCGCGAATATAAGCATTTTCTAGTTTATTAGCCTTTAACGTTGAAATAATCGCCTTCTGCATCTCAGGTTTTGAAATAGGGATCGTCAAAGAAATGCCCTGCGCCGACGCATAAAGTCTATCGATGTGTTCTTTAAGTTTAAACACCAGGCAATTGTATGAACGAATACCCTCAAAAACACCGTCGCCATAAAGCAGGCCATGGTCAAACACCGACACAAGGGCATTTTCTTTTTTCACAAGTTTTCCATTTAGATAAATCAACATGTTTTCTCCTTTATCAATCAAACTATCTTTAAGAAGCGAACTTACCGTCAAAAATACTTAAAATCCGATTGGACCCTTTGGCCAATTCCTGGCTATGCGTCACAAGGACGATCGTCATCTTTTTTTGTTTATTCAAGGCCAGCAACCATTCCTGGATCTGCCGACCGGAAGCATAATCAAGGTTCCCCGTAGGCTCGTCGCAAAAAAGAATTTCAGGGTCATTGATAAGGGCGCGGGCAATGGCCACTCTCTGCTGCTCACCGCCGGAAAGTTCAGAGGGGCGATGTTGCACCCTGTTTTCCAACCCTAAAAATCCAAGTGCCTCCATGGCTTTCCTGCTTATATCGCTTTTCTTGTTTTTATTCGATATCAAACCCGGCAGCATAACATTTTCAAGAGCCGAGAATTCACGCAGCAAATGATAAAACTGGAAAACAAACCCAAACCTCGAATTACGAACCCGCGCCTTCTCATTATCTTTTAAATCCGAAAAACAGGAATCATCTAAAAAAACCTCACCCGAACTGGGATCGTCCAATCCTCCCAGGATATGCAAGAGCGTAGATTTTCCAGCTCCTGAAGGGCCAACGATACTTATAAATTCCCCCTTCTCAACGAAGAGATCGATCCCCTTTAAAACACAGAGCTCTTTAGGGCCTGAGCGATAAATCTTTTTTATATTCTTTGCCTGTAACACTTATTCGTACCTCAAGGCTTCTACGGGATTCATCTTCGCCGCTTTGGATGCCGGATAAAGAGTGGCAAGATATGTTATCAAAAAAGCGCAAACCGCGATCAAGCCTACATCTGACATGCGCAAATCCACAGGAAGCCTGTCTATGTAATAAATATCTTTCGGCAGCTGAATAAACTGGTATTTTTTCAACAAGAGACAAAGAATAATTCCACTTATTATACCAAAAAAAGTCCCTGTAAATCCAATAATTAAACCGCCCATCCGAAAGATTTTACGCACGCTTGTCTGTGTCGCGCCAATGGCTTTCAGGATGCCGATATCCTTCGTTTTTTCAACCACCATAACAATCAAGGTGCTCACAATATTAAAACAGGCCACCAGAACAATCAGCGTTAAAATAACAAACATCGCAAGTTTTTCAAGAGCAAGAGCTGCAAAAAAGTTTTTATTGATCTCCATCCAGGTTCGGATATAAAGCGGGGTCTCCTTATACGCACTCAACTCTTTCTCAAGAAGCTCTTTGATCTTTGGCGCCTGATAAGGGTTCTCCAATTTCAAGCCGATCTGGGTCACGAATGACCCCGTGCCAAAAAACTTCTGCGCGTCCGCAATATTGATAAAAGCAAGATTCAAATCGTAATCATACATGCCCGTGTGAAAAATACCGCTCACACGAAAAGGCGTATTCAGACCAATGACAGGAGACGAAAGAACAATCTCATCGCCGACACCGATCTTAAGCACCGCGGCCAGTTCTTTACCCAGGACAATGCCGCCTTTGGGCAAAATGAGCCGGGAGCCGTTCACGTATTCCTTGATCCGCGTCACTCGCTCTTCTATTGACGGATCAACACCTTTAATGTTCAAACTCAAGACTTTATCTTTATAGTAAAGATATGCCTGGCCGCTCACGTAAGGCGCCGCTTCTTTTATGCCGGGCAATGTTTTCAACTTTTTTAAAAGAGCCGGATACCCGGATATCCCCTCCTCGCTATGAACAATAACTTGAGGGTTTGTCCCGATGATCTTGTTTTTCAGATCATTATCAAATCCCGTCATAACCGCTATGACAACAATAAGCGCCATAACGCCAATCGCAACCCCCAGACAAGAAATAAGACTGATGATGGAAATAAATCTTTCTTTCTGAAGGCTCAAGAAATAACGACGGCTTATAAAAAACTCAAAATGCATTATTCCTTAACCTGTTCTGGCCCGACTTCTTTCTCAGGCCGCAAGAGCGGAAATAAAATCACATCCCGGATCGATGGTTGATTCAATAAAAGCATGAGCAGGCGGTCTATGCCGATCCCCAAACCGCCGGTCGGCGGCATCCCATATTCTAAGGCTTCGATATAATCGTCATCGAGACAACGCCCGGCAGCCACCTGATCCTTGATCTCCTCCTGAAATCTCGCCTTTTGCTCTAAGGGGTCGTTAAGCTCTGAATACGCGTTCGCCACTTCCATGCCCGCGATATACAACTCAAATCTGTCCGAAATGAGCGGATTCTCTTTTTTATTTTTAGCCAGCGGGCAAAGAATGCTGAAATAATCAGTGAAAAAAACAGGCTGCGTTGACACATTTTCTGTCAGAATTTCCTCAACAACTTTAACGATTTGAGAACGCGTTAGGCGATCCTCCACCGGCCTGCCTTTTTTCTTCAGCTTCTCGACCATAACAGATGTTTCATCTTCAGGATTAATATCAAATCTTTCTTTGACAGCCTGGGCAAAAGACCGGCGCGGCCATGGAGGCGTTAAATCGATTTTTTGGCCCTGATATTCAATTTCAAGCTTGCCCAAAACCTTCTGCGCAACAGTGGAAAAAATCTCCTCCGTGAGCTTCATCATATCTTCATAATCGCAATACGCCGCATAAAGTTCCAGCATCGTAAATTCAGGATTGTGGCGCGTTGAAACACCCTCATTCCTGAAACTGCGGTTGATCTCATAAATCTTCTCAAAACCGCCGACAATAAGGCGCTTTAAATACAACTCCGGGGCAATGCGCAGAAACAAATTCATGTCATATTCATTATGATGCGTTTCAAAAGGCCGGCCTGCCGCACCTCCGGGAATGATATGCATCATGGGTGTCTCAACTTCCAAAAACCCTTTTTGATTCAACAATTCGCGGATGCTGGCAACGATCTTGGATCTTGCGACAAAAATATCTTTAACCTCAGGGTTTGAAATCAAATCCACATAACGCTGACGATACCGGATCTGGACGTCTTTCAATCCATGCCACTTCTCAGGCAAGGGCCTTAAGGATTTTGACAAAAGCGAGAATCCGACGACTTTCACTGTCGGCTCTCCCGTATGCGTCATAAAAGCTTCTCCCTCTATCCCGACAATATCGCCGATATCAAGCTTATTGAACAACTCAAATTGGCTTTCAGTCAACGGGTCATCTTTCCTGACATAAAGCTGGATTTTCGCATCCTGATCCCTGAGATCACAAAAACAGACCTTACCGTGTTTACGTTTAGCCATAAGGCGGCCGGCTAAAATGACTTTTTCTTTCTCTTTAAAAGAAGACAATAACTCCTTGATAGACATTGTCTTAGTAAATTTATGCCCATAGGGATCGATGCCAGAATCTTTAAAAAGTTTTAACTTCTCAATGCGCTGTTGAACGATCTCGTTAAATTCCATATCTTCTCCAATCTATGTTCTTTTAATAAAGCCCCACGGCTTTACAGCCGTGGTTCCTCGAGAACCCGCCGCCGCTTTGCGTCGGCGAGATCCGCCTTAAGCCTGTCCGGCGACATCTCGCCGAAGCTTAGCATTCACGCGTTCATCTCCATATCTACTCACAGGGTTTTCTGCGCGAAGGCGGATAAAAAACGCTACGCTCATATTAAGGTAAACAATACAATATTACAAAACGTCTTAAAAATAATCGGCTATAGTTAAAAAGAGGTTAAACGAAATATAACAGGATTCTATTATATCTGAGCGCGCAAAAAGTGTCAATCAAGATTAGAGCCCTTTAAGGAAAAGAGCTGGTTTTTTTTGCACAAAAAAAGAGCCCCGCTTGGTTAAGCGAGGCTCTTTTCTAATAGCGGTTAAAACCTCTATTTTCTCAAAAGGACCCTCTTGGTAACCTTCTTGGCACTAAAGTATTTCACGCTAAAATCAATGGCCTTGTCTGCATCAAAATCCCTGCAGGAAAAAATATTGATATAAGCGGAATTCCAAAGCTCAGAGAAGTGACCGGTGATAGAACTTGTTTCAATGAACTGAAGCATTGAAAAACCGGCCGTATGCGCTTCATTATATCCGAAATGCGGCAGCTGAGTCTTGCCGTATCTTTTCATTTTAAGAAGTTTGCATAATTTCTTTGTATATTCTTCCAGTTTTTTTCCTGAACGAATAACTTTTGGATCACATTCATACAGATCTAGAACAACCTCTAAACCAAAACTGCCTTCAGTAAACTTGGGACTTTTATCCATCCTCTTAATTTTCCTCCTCACCTGCTTTTTACGCGCAGGGCTATGGTTAAAAAGAATAAAAAGGGCGAATACCTTCCCTTTTGGTGAACATTCTACAAGGTGAGTTCCTCGAACGCAATATATTTTTTAAAAAAATTTAAAACCCCGAAGCTCTTTACCTCTTGAGGCCAACTTGTAAAATATGATTTTAACGAACCCTGACACTGGATTCCAGCGGCACAGGGTGCTCGTCGATCACCGTCGGCAAACCCATCGTATTAAGCAAATTAATAAATGGATCCGGGTCTAATTCTTCCACATTAACCATCGTCTTGACATCCCAATCGCCCTTGGCGATCAGCATGGCGGCAGCAACCGGCGGAACACCGGCTGTATACGCGATGGCCTGCGACCCGACTTCTTTAAAACATTCGGCGTGATCACAAATATTATAAATAAAAATTGCTTTCTCTTTTCCGTCCTTTTTTCCTTTAATAAAATTTCCAATACACGTCTTACCTGTATAATTAACCGCCAGAGACGATGGATCGGGCAAGAGGGCTTTCAAAACTTTCAAGGGCACCACCTCCACCCCTTCGGCGGTCTTAATGGGTTTTTCCGAAGTTAACCCCAGGTTGGTCAAGACAGTGAACACATTGATGTAGTGATCCCCAAAGCCCATCCAGAACCGGATGCTATTGGCATCGATATTCTTCGATAATGAATGAAGTTCATCGTGGCCGTTCAAATAAACAGGCATTTTTCCCACTACGGGAAAATCATACATCATCTTGACAGCATGCACTTTCTCTGCGACCCACGTGCGGTCGATCCAGGTCCAGACCTTTTTAAATTCCCTGAAATTGATTTCGGGATCAAAATTAGTGGCAAAATATTTACCATGGCTTCCGGCATTAACATCCAGAATATCAATCGTATCAATCGTATCGAAATAATGCTTAACAGCTAAAGCACACCAGGCATTAACAACCCCGGGGTCAAACCCTGCCCCCAGGATAGCTGTGACCTTGTTTTCTTTACACCTGTCCTTGCGCTTCCATTCATAATTCGCATACCACGGCGGATCTTCGCAAACCTTATTGGGATCTTCGTGAATGGCTGTATCCATATACGCCACCCCTGATTGAATGCATGCCTCCAAAACAGACATATTGACATAGGCCTGCGCCAGATTAATGACGATTTCGGATTTTGTGTCCTTAATAAGCTTAACCGTAGCCTTAACATCCAACGCATCAAGGCTTTTGGAATATATTTTTTTATTTTTATCTTTAAGGTGATTTTTACCTTTAACGCTATCAATGATCGCATCACATTTTCCTTGAGTCCTGGACGCGATGCAGATATCACCTAAAACATCATTATGCTCGGCGCATTTATGCGCCGCCACATGAGAAACGCCTCCGGCACCGATAATCAATACGTTTTTTTTCATCTTAACAAGGCCCTCCCATAAAAATAGCATCTCACGTATTTACTTAAGACTGACTATCAACAAAATCCCTATAAGTAAAACGACGGACGACACGCATGGACCCGTCGATTTTTTTTAGTACAATAGAAGGCATATCCAGCCCATTAAACCAGTTTTTCTTTACAATGGAATAACCGGCCGCGTCAGAAAACCTTAAAATGCTTCCACCTTTAAGCCGTTTCTTAAATCGATATGTGCCGAATACATCACCGGCCAAACACGACCGTCCGGCAACCATATATTTGAACCCCGATAGAGAATCTCCTTTATGTCCCATGAAGTTCTCTAACGGGGTGAACTCACCACAACTTTTCTCCATTTTAGCGCTCAGGCGATAGATCAATAAGTCCAGCATATGCGCTTCGGTTGAAGCATCGACAATAGCCACATCGATCTTATTATGAACAATATCAAGGACCGTCGTGACCAACTCCGCGCATTGCGTGATGGCGCTTTCTCCAGGCTCAAGATACACCTGAACGTCAAAACGATCGCTGAATTCTTTTAATTTTTTACAAAATAAATCCACCGGATATCCTCTTTTAGAAAAATAGAACCCTCCGCCCAGGCTCACCCAATCCAATTGTTTTAAAAAATCACCATACATGCGGCCGATCTTATCCAGTGAATCGGAAAAATTTTTAAAATCATTATTCTCACAATTGAAATGGAACATGAACCCGCTCAACTTTGGCAGGATTTTAAAAAGAGATTTTTTTTCAACCACTCCCAGCCGTGAAAATTTTCTTGAAGGATCCGCCAGATCAAAACAAGAATAACTCAAACCCGGGTTAACCCTGATACCGACGGATTTATCTTTTGCAAAAGAATAAAACTTTTCGAACTGGGAAACTGAATTAAAAATAATCTTATCACTGAAACGCACCACTTCCTTAATATCACTCAAAGAATATGCCACGCAATACGCATGGACCTCTTTCCCGAATTTTTCATGGCCCAACCGGGCCTCATAGACAGAACTGGATGTTGTCCCATCCATATACTTCTTCATCAGATCAAAAACGCTCCACGTGGAAAAACACTTAAGCGCAAGGACAACCTTCGCGCCTGAATTTTTTCGGATACGCTCGATTGTCTTTAAATTTTTTAATAATTTACGTTCGTCAATCAGATAATAAGGCGTTTTTAGAATCATGGTTTTAGAAGTTTAGCCAAAAAATGAAGGACCCGATATTTCATGGGTCCGAATCAAATTCTCGAGATAATATTATAGATTATATTTTCACCGTCAACATTTATTTTAAAAGTTTTGTACTGAAGGGTGTCCAACTTATTTTAGGCTCCGCTAAGTTTTTGCCGTACTAAGTCACTGGTCAACTTGCTATCGGCAGCCCCTTGAGTTTTTGCCATGACTTCTTTCATCACGCGCCCCATGTCTTTCATCGTTACCGCACCACTCGAAGCGACAACTTCGTCGACAATCTTTTTAAGGGCCTCGGGTGACATCTCATCGGGCAGATACGCCTTTAATATCTCAAGCTCCGTCTTTTCCTTCTGGACTAAGTCCATTCTATTTCCCTTTTCAAACTGAGCAATCGAATCCTGTCTCTGCTTAATCAGTTTCTTGATAACAGCCAGGACATCGGCATCATCGAGCTTCTCTTTTTTCTTATCGATAGCCGAATATTTTAATTCAGACCTTAAAAAACTGATGGTCTGGGTCTTTATCTGATCCTTAGCCTTCATGGATTCTTTAAAATCCGCCATCAACTTCTCTTCAAGAGTCATTGTTTGATCCTTTGTTTAAAAATACCAGGACATACCGACCAGATACTCGCTTGCCTCAATGCCCCCATTGGGTTCTTTGATCCAACCATTAGAGACATGCCTGTATCGATAGCCGACATTAATAGCCCAGTTTTCTTTTAAGAAATACGAGATCCCTGCTCCGGCCTGGCTGATAAAATTATACTGCGTTGATTGCTCATACGTTTTAAGGGTCATATAATAAGGCCCGATCCCCAACTCAACAAAAGGATAAAATTTGTTCGTCAGAGGATACGAATATTTCAACATCACGGGAATTCCAAACTCCACCTTGCTTTCAGGATTTGCTATAGCACCAACAAAAGGCTCATACATCAACTCAAGCAATCCTTTGGGCGTAAGCCCGAGTTTCTTCACAAAGGGCTTTAAATCAAAACCGAAACGCATGCCAACGGGATAGATGTCCATGGTGCCTTTTCTTTTTAGTGTTCCCGTCGCAAATCCCGTAAAAACACCGACTTCCTGAAGCCACTTTCCCACCCCTGACTCAGGACGCTCAGCAAAAGCGACACTGATATTCAAACAACCGACAAAAAAAATAAAAATAAGGCCTCGTAAAGCAATTTGTTTTATCCTCATTCACTCTCCTTGTTGTGTATTAAAAAATTATTTTTTCAGTTCTTCGAACAATAAGGTGGCGATTTCATCACAAAGCGCGGGGCTCATTGAAGCGACCTCAACATGGGTCAGGCGCTCATTTTTTTTTGTAAAAAATATACCCACCTGTGTTGTATTGACATGTCCTTTAAAATTCATGGCCGCCAGATATTTCTTATCTTTGTCTATCGGATAAACTGTCGCGCCAAGATCTTTAAAAATCTTTTCCGTACGGGTAAAACAATTATCCAGTGAAAGCGCGATATCGCTGGACTTGCCGTCTTGACGCGCATTTTCAAGATGTTCGACAGAGCTTCCCCAGATTCTTTTACCCTTCTCATGCAACGAAGCGCAACCGCTTGAAAGCAGGATAAAAAAAAGAAATAAAGAAAATATTTTTTTGGACAAATTATTCATAAAAAAAATTTAAAATCACTGGTTTTAATTATTATAACTTTTTAGCTGGAAAAATCCACTGAAATCTCGCTTGATCCCCGTGACGAAGATGATGTTCATGCACAAATCCGGCGTTCGTTTCAAGGACATACAGGGCCTTGAAAACAGGTTTTAGGCTTGGGGGTGCCTCAGCCCCGGGGACAGGCTGAGCATTTTCAAACATATCAACGACGTGCCCCCCCGCATCCAGCCAGATAATATCCAAGGGAATCAGGGTATCCTTCATCCAAAAAGACCAATAGTCTTCTTTTGGAAAAACAAAAAGCATGCCCTGGTTGAAAGGAAGATGGCGACGATCCATCAACCCCTTAAAACGCTTTTCAATCGTATCTGCTATTTCAACTTTTAAGCAATCTTTGCCAAAACATACCTTTGGCACAGCGGCTTTTAAAAAAAAGAAAAGGATTAAAACAAAAAATACGGCACAGCCCGAAAGGAACAACCGTCTTCTCAATATTTACCCCCGGCTCTTGCGATCACTCTAAAAAAAGCAAAAGAGCCATCACAACCACTCCCGCAATCACAGAAAGAAGTTGAAGCAACGAGCGCCCCGCAGAAACTTCTTTATGCAATTCCGGGATAAGATCAGATCCAGCCAGATATATAAAACCGCCGGCTGTTATCGGCATCATCATTAAAGGAAAATCTTTGACGACTGGGCCCAAAATTAAGGCTAATAAAGTTCCGAGGACAGCGAGGCAGGCACAAAGAAAATTTAAGCCTAAGGCCTTCCAAACGCTTAAGCCCGCGTTGACAAGAATGCCAAAATCACCGAATTCCTGGGGAATTTCATGCAGGACTACAGCCAGGGTCGTCGCAATACCTATCGGCAGACTGACAGAATAGCTTGCGCCGATGATAAGACCGTCGATAAAATTATGCATCCCATCACCAATCAAATTAATCCAGATCACCGGTTTATCATGCGTATCACAGACGCCTGCATGGCAATGACGCCAATGAATAAATTTTTCAAGAACGAAAAAAATAAGAATTCCGGCGATAACTCCAAAAGGCGCCATGTGCGCAGAAACGGGATTGCTATAAGCATCAGGCAGGATATGAATGAAAGCATCGCCGAATAAAGCACCTACGGCAAAACTGACCATAACGATCAAAAACTTCTTAAGCCACTTTTCCTTAATGGCGATCGTCAAGACACCCACAAGAGAGATGAGGCTTACGATAATGACGCTTATAATAGAATAAAGCCAAATTTTCATATTTTAAGAGTATGTGTAAATCCTTGCTTTGTCAAACAGAAATATCACCATTTTTTAAAAATAAAAATAACCGCACCTATGATCATCAGAAAACCTACGAGATAATTCCATTTTAAGCCTTCTTTTAAATAAAATACCGAGAAAGCGCAAAAAATAACCAGGGTGATCACTTCCTGTATGGTTTTCAGCTGAGCCGCGGAAAATTGGCCATGCCCCATCCTATTGGCAGGCACCTGAAAACAATACTCAAAAAAAGCAATCAACCAACTGATAAAAATAACCTTCCACAAAGGCGAACTCTTGTATTTAAGATGCCCATACCAGGCAAAAGTCATAAAAATATTTGAAATCCCTAAAAGAATAATTGTCCGCACAAAAACCTCTCACTTTCAGTATTATTTAAAGGCCGATAGAGATGACGCATGCCTTAAAGAGCAGGCCCAACCCCTCTTCTTCTTTCATTTATTTTTTACCGTTTCGACGGGCCTTGGGCGTCGCGTTAAAATACAAATACTTTCCCAGCATCAGGCGCGTTTGCGCGTCCAAAGAAGGCAAAGATCCCAAGACCGCCGAGATGAACGGGATCAAAAGCCACTGTAAAACAAACTGAACATAAATAAAACGGGACACGCCCTGAGGCCGCGGCGGAATAAACACATGGCTTATGGAAACGCAAAGTATAAGGATAAAACCGGAGGTATTCAAGATAATGCTGTTGATATAGGATAGATTAAAAAGAACGAGCGAATCTTTCAAAATCAGATTTCCCCAAAAGAGCGTCAGTGGCGTAATGAACGTAATGATGATCGCCCATGTCGCCCAGCTGACATGATTATCCAACAGTTGAGACAGGCGCTTGATCTTTTCATAAAGAGCTATTTTATTGTTTCGCAAAAATCCTTCTCCGACAAAAGCAAAATTCTCAACCCCCCAGGCCCAACGCCGTTTTTGCTTATACTGCACGCGGATTGTGTCAAAAAAGTTTTTCCCAACGGCGATATCCATGAATACCGGCACTTCCAAAGGATACGTACGATAATCACCGTCGTATTTCAAAAAGCATTTCCAGAATATAAGGGAATCGTCCGATATAAGCTCCACAGGCCAATAATCAACTTCGACAAGTGTCTTAAAACTCATGCTGTGGGAAGAAAAAGTTATGAATTTCTCATACCGCATGCTTTCAATCAACTGCCAAAACGTCGAACCCATTTCCATGACGCGCGCAAAAGACGGCGCGCGGTAAATATTATTGCTATAGACAGGAAATGGCTGAAAACTCATCTGGTGTCTTTTGGGATTTTTTAAAAAGTTATAGGTAAGACAGGAAAAATAATTTTTATCAACGCACGTATCCGCGTCAAAACATGAAATGATCACGTTCTCGACTGGAATCTTATGGGCCAGCAGATATTCGTATGTTTTTTTGGCAGCATACGTGGCGTTAGCCCCTTTCGCGGGAATTTCACCGATAATATTTTCAGGATGTATTGTGATCAGAATATCCTTGAAATCCTTATCAAACTTCTCTTTTAAAGACGTCAGGCGCCCGAGCGACCCGCTCTCGCGCTCTTCCCCGGCCAGGACCAGGACCATTTTATCTTTCGGATAATGACTTTCTTTAATAGACTTGAGGCTTTCTTCCAGGACCTCCTGTGGTTCCTTATAGATAGTATACAAAACGATATGCACGATATCATCTAACACCGGTTTAGATGAAATTTTTTGACACATGTCAAGCCACGGAATATTTCTCTTGGTAATAACACGGTGGTGCGCCAATGCCAATAAAACACTCATGTAACAGAGACGACAAACCCAATACATCAGAAAAATGATCATGATCACTGCGGTCACGATCGGCCTGAAAATAAAAAGCAGGAAGAACGCAACCAGCGTAAACCAGCTCAAAAAACCCGGAATGATCTCAAGTAATCTTTTCATGCTCTTTCTTCTCTTGTATGATCGGCACCAGTTCGATCCTGTACAGCGAATAACTTTCTGACAAAGGCACGGAATCCCTGACAAACAATGTCTCCGTCCGTTCATCATAGAATATTTTTGCCTCTTGACTCTGCAGCGTAAAAACAGGAAAAACTACCAGGGGATTTTGAACATCCAGAGCGAAAATATTTAAGCCCGCGTGGACAACCAAATACCTGTCTTTCATCCCTAAAAAGACCTCCTTGATTTCTCCTTGAGTTTCATAAAGGGGAATAATATCGGGCATAATATCCAGATCGCTTTCTGGAATTTCTATCATCCAGATATTCTTCTTATTCCAGAAAATAAGCTGATTGCCATATTGCTTCAGTCCTTCCAATGAATTAACGAGCGTATTGCCCAAATCCATCGAAGACACTTTCTGGATATTCTTAAAATCAGCGTCCAGGATATAAATCCCTTTATCCGCAAAAAAAACTATTTTTTCACCGAAAAATTGCTTATTAATGAAAAAACGATAAACATTAAAATTGAATTTTAATTTTTCAATATTCTTCTCTCTCGGCACTAAAACGATATCCATCTCGGAGACAAACGAAGGCCTGACATAAACCTGCATCTCGTAAGAATAAAAGCCTTCTTTTTCCAAAACAATTGTGTATTTTTTAGGCAGGAGCCCTCTTAAAACGCAAGGCGTCGTCTCGCCGGTCTTCTGCGCATTCACAAGGACATTTACGCCTTTAGGAAATGTCTTAATCGAGATCAGGCCGGTTTTTAAGAATTTGCTGGATGCGGGATCAAATTTATATCCGATGGAATAAAAAACAATCATGGGCGTTAAAAAAATAAAAACAAAACTCGTCATCCAAAACGCGAATTTTCTTAAGATAAAATACGTCTCTTCTTTCATTGCTCTTCCTGTTTTTTTAACCTAACGGCATAGATAAAAAAATGGGCACATTTCGCAATACCGGCAATCTTCCTCATCAGCCTTAAAAGGCGTTTTAAGATCGAGCATCTCGCCAAACATGCCTTCGAGCGCTTTCATAAAGACCTCAAGCATCCTGGCTCTTTGAGCGCCATCTTCGCCATCTTTAAAAAGGCGGTGAGAATCGAAGTCTTTTTCGGGGTTCCTGATATTATAGAGGACGGCATTCATCTTAGCATCTTTTTCGCTCCGCTCAACCAAATAATAATAAAGCGGCAACTGGAATGATTTGACCGTTTTTTTCAACGCCACACGGTTAAAACCCTGCGCCTCAATACGCTCAACATTCAAAGGCATAACATCCGAAATGCCTGTTTTATAATCGATGATCAAAAGGCTATCGTCAGAGAGCCTGTCAATCCTGTCGATCTTTGCCTTAAAACTAAAATCCTTTCCCAAAAGGCTGATCGTATCTTCAACAACATGCTCCACGCACACAAGCTCTTTCACATCCCTTGCCCTCTCGTTTTCCAGGAAACGCGACAACCTCAAATCAAGAACTTCCTTGACGAGAAACGCGTCAGACTTCATCTTCCTGGCGAAATCCTCTTCGAATCTTTCGTCCAGTATTTTGAAGAAATATTCCTTAAATTGCGCGTCCACGCGCGGTGCCGACCTTAAGAATTTTTTAAATGTTTCCTCAAGAATATTGTGGATAAACGTACCCAGGTCTTTCGCTTCAGGTTCATCCAAAAGGGTTTCTTTCTCTTTTAAGCCCAAGACGTATGAATAATAGAATCTCAAAGGACAATGCAGGTACGTATCGACACTCGTTGCCGAGTAGCGGAAATCTTTTAAAAATGAAACGTGCGTGGGCCTCTTCGCAACGAGGATTTCATGAGGCGCGCTTTTCAAGGCAAAGCGGCTTCCACAGACATCGAGCGCTTCAAGGCGTTTTAAAGCCTTTTGCTTCTCCCAGATCAGTTCTTCGACAAATCTGCTTTTTTCTTTTTGCGCGTTCTCCTGATAAAAAAGATAAACATGTTTCGCCCCGCCTAAAAGCCGCATGAATTGATATCGCTGAATCTCTTCTTCCTTCTCCAGCCTGTTTAACCCTAAACTTAAACTGACATCCCTGGGGATCAAAGGTTCATAGATCTTGAGCTTCGGCAGAACAGATTCATTGACGTCTAAGATAAACACGTTGTCAAAATTCAATGAACGCGTCTCAAGCAATCCCAATATCTGCAGGCCTTTCAATGGCGAACCCGAAAAAGAAACCATTTCATTTTCCAGTTTATCTTTAAAAATTTTAAAAACATCTCCTTGCTTGAATTCTTCTTTATTAAACGTCGCGGCCCCAAATTCCTCACAGATCCTATACATGGAACCGACAACTTTTAGATTCATCGGATATTTATCCAGAGAACTTTTATCAAGAAGCATGTCAAGAAACTCCGTCAGAATAATCGAAAATTCATGAAAATTATCGACACCCTCCCAATCCTTAAACAAAAGCCTGTGCAGAAACTTCACGAACGCGCCTAATTCTTCAGGGTTCGCCTTAACATCCATGTGCCGCATCGTTTCAAAAGCAGATTCATAGATCGCCCCCTCTTTCTCAATATCCTTCAACCGGACGAAGAGGCTTCCCCCCAACGCTGTTTTTTCCATACCCAAAAGCACTTCTTCAATCTTGTGGACAAGGATCCTCGTGACAGAAGCATCGGTGTGACCTGGCATTTGAAGATTTTTGATCAAAGGATGGCCCAGGAGCCTTAAGTAATCGCGCACATAATACGTATCCGCTTTTTTTGTCTCCTGAGATTTAAACAGGCACTCCAAGAGAGAATACAAAGAACTGCGCTTGATGGGATAGCCTATCGAAATATTAAAATTTTTTAACTCACCGGCTATTTCAGAAAGCAACACCACCATGCTTTCAGGATCAGGAAGGACAATGACGGTCTTTTCAAGATCTTTAACTTTTTTTAAGATTTCTCTGACGTGGCACACCTGCGAATGCAGATCAAATCCGCTGTTAACAACCAGCTCATAGTTGGGGCGGACCTCTTTAAGCGGCTCTATCCTGCATGCGAAAGTGTTAGACGCACGATCCAAAACAGACCAATCTTTTTGATCCCCCTGGAAAAAAAGAACGGCTTTTTGATCCTGATAAAGTTTATTAATAATCTTTTCTTCTGTCTTGTGCAAATAAAAAAAACCACAAAACAAGATATGGTCAAATTCATTGAATGCAACCGTATCGATCAAACGGCTGGCCGTCAAATATTTAAAACCCCTGGTATAAGAACCTGACTTTTTAAGATCTTCATGGAAGGCGTGACGTAAATCCACGATATTCTCCAAAAGAACATTAATACTTTCAGGAACGTCGTAACCGATAGAGGCATTATGCTGAATATCTTTCAAGGATTTTATCTCAACAGCCTCTAAATCCAATTGCTCGATAAAGCTTAAAATCTCACGAGCCCAGGGAAGGAACTGCGCGAACGTTTTTCTCTCTTTTAAGACAGGAGCCGCGTTCTTTGAGGCGTGGCGATAAATGGAAAAACATGCCTCAAAATCAGAAAGCGGAACCACTGGGTTATTTTTTAAAATCAGGAGATCGACGAATTCATCGATACTAAAAAACCTGGGAGGTATAAATGGTTTTTTAATTCTTTGGGCAAGTTCTTTTTGCAAAAACAGCCTCGGACGCGTCCCGCCGAAAACAATGGCCACGCGGCTTAAATCTTTTTTGGGTTTTATATAGTTTTCTTCAATAAAAGCGGCCAGCTCTTTTAAAAAATCTTCGGCAAAACCAAATGTGGATACATTCTTCATAAAACCTTCTCGCATTCCAGGCTGTCTAAATACAAAAGAACCCCCGTCACCTTCTTATCAGGATACAACGCGCTTATTAATTTCACGTATTCATTCACCTGATCTTGATGAACCAGGTTCTTTTCAACAGACGTTTTATAATCAATAACTGTGGCCTCATCATCCGAAACGATCAATCTGTCGATCCTCTTGGTATCGCCCTGATTATCCACAACTTCTTGCTCTGTAAAGACTTTTGAACCATTGACAAAAAAGAAAGGCTTGAATGCTTTATTGTCCAAAATATCCTTCAAAACAACCTCGTATTCCTTAAGATCCCCGCAGGAAACAAACTTCATCGAAGCGTTCTGGAAGGCTTCTTTAAGAACGGCGTCTCTTTCTTGATATGAAAGATCGCCGACACAAGACAACAGATAGTGGAGAACTTCTCCGCGGATGATCCTCTTGCGATTTCTTAAAAGCCGGGGCTCTTCAAATTCATGGCTGAGTTTCTCGCTAAGAAAAGCTATCCAATCAACGTATGAAGGTGCGCTCAATTCTTTCAAAGAGGCCTCTTTCTGCAGAGGGCCTTGTGCGTTTTCTTGAGGCCTCACCCCGCGTTCCAACTCTTCGCTCATAGGGAAAAGCTCGGACCCTAAAGAATTTTTTCTCGAACTCCTCGGGAGAAAAATGTAAAGCTCCTCCTGAGCCCTTGTCAAAGCCACATAAATAGCATTCAGCTCATCAATAAATGATTTTAAATATTCCTGGCGGTATATCAAATCGATCTTTTCAGAATAACTCCTGTATTTTTTATTCAAGCGCATCAGGACAAGTTTGTCATTTTCAAAGCGGGAGACAAGAGGCTCAACCTTAACATTCATTTCAAAAAAAGGCAGCACCACAACCGGAAATTCCAACCCTTTGGCCTTGTGAATCGTTAAGACCTTAACCGCGTCAGCCAATGGGACCCGGACATAAAGTTCTTCGCCGGAAGTTTTATCAAAAAACTCCAGAAAAAGCGCCAGGCTTGAATTCTCGGCCTCCTGTTCCTTGATGAGCTCAAGGAACCTCATGAAAAAACCCAATGCGTCGGGAAAACGCCTCAGGCATTCAAAAGTCTTGAAAATGCTCACTGTCAACTCATACAAAGGCACGAACCCTACATTTTTGAAAAAAACCTCAAAGAATGTCTCCCAAATCTTCGGATACGCACGCCGGAATTCACGATACAAATATACTTTTTTCTTCTGATCCCTTCTTTCTCTAAAATTAAAAATGAAATCATGCATGTCCTCTTTCTTAAAACCCGTGGCTGCCAAAAATATATCACCGCAGATGAAAGAAGCAAAAGAAAGATTATCGATAGGAGAATTGAGGAATTTCAAGAAAGAGACAAGCTCCTTGATAAAGCCGTTATTGCGGATGTTAAGCGTCTTCTCAGATTCAACAGGGATCCCCTCTTCGATAAACCATTCGGTCAAAAGCTCCACATCATCATTGTCCCGAGTCAAAAATGCCAAAGCCCCGCAGGAATAGCGCTTGCGCAATTCCTGCGCAAGAGAAATCACTTCCTGCCGGACCTTCACGTTGCGCGCTTCTTTATTTTCAATATCTAAGAATAATAGCTTTACGTATCCGCCTTCTTTATCCTCGCGCCACTGCTGCTCAGCGCGGTCAAATATTTTAAAAATAGAGTCTTCATCAAAAGACGACAGGCACTCGTCTTCTTTCTTGCCATCTTTGCATTTCTGAAAAAACGCTCTCAGGTTATCCTGAGAAAAAACTTCATTGGCAAAAGCGACGATTTCCTTTTGACTGCGGAAGTTTTTGTCTAAATGCTCCTGGATCAAAGATGTGCCTTTAAAAGAATCCAGGGCCGCATCAAAAAGCTTCACGTCGCCGCCCCGAAAACGATAGATAGCCTGCTTCTTATCACCGACATAAAAAAGAGAGCCATCAACGGATAGAACTTCTTCAACCATGGGGTAGAGGTTCTCCCACTGCAAAGGGCTCGTATCCTGAAACTCGTCTATCAAAATATGCTTGAGGCGCATGGCGAGCCTGTAATAGAGCTCAGGCACCGTCATCCCTTCCTGTTCAAAAAGCAGATGCGTCTGCCGGTTCAACTCATCCAAAAAAAGGACATCTTCATTAGCGCAAAAGGCCTTAAAATATCCCTGAGCACGGGAAAAAATCCCGATATAGGGATCCATAACAGCGCAGGATTCTTTTTCCGCCGCGGATTTAAGACTTAAGCGTATCTGGCCCCAGAGTTCCTGGGCGCTTGATGAAATTTTTCCTGTTTTCGTCAACGGAAATTCCGGGCGCTTCCAATAATCAGACAATTCATCGAAATCAAAACTCTTTCTCGGAGTTTCAAGGAATTCCATAAACTTTTTTTCAAATAATTTATGAGCGCCTTGAGGCCAGGCATCTTTAAGCTTTTTCATTTTCAAAAGAATATCGGCCTTTTCCTCTTCTAAAATTCCAGAGACAGGCGCGCCCACGACCAAATCCCTGCCTGTACGATTGACCTTGCCGAAAAAGTTGATCAAAGTTTCCAGGATGTTTTTTTTAGGGAACCACCCTGTTTTATTTTCTAAAAAAAGATACTGGTGCAAAAAACGGTTGAAAGCCGTGCGGACATCTTTGTCAGTCGCTGCCGCATCGATCAACTGGTCTAAGCTATAGGCCAGATAAACACTCGAATCAGTCCTGATCCGAAAACTCGCGGATAGCCTGAGCTTTAAAGCGCAGGCAGAAAGGATAGCATTGACGAAACTATCGATCGTTTGCACCTGGAAAAAATTATAATTAAGGATAAGCGCGTCCATAACACCCAGGGCTTTGCGTTGGGCAAGAGCAAATTCCATTCCAAGGGAAGAAACAATCCTTTCTTTTTCCTGCGGAGATGAAAATCGATCCAAGGCGATCTTTTTTAAAAGATCCAGGATCCTCGCCTTCATTTCCATAGTCGCCTTATTGCTGAACGTGATCGCCAGGATATTTTTAAGCGGGATGGGGCCAGAATGCAATGATGAGTTGATTAAAAGCTGGACGTAGCGCAGGGAAAGGGCATATGTTTTCCCGCTTCCTGCGGAGGCTTCAACAACACAAATATGGGGAAATTGAAATAATTTGGGGTCTTGGAAAGGCATGGTTGATATACTTTTTTATCCTTATTCTAAAGAGATTATAAACGCATTTACCCTGCGAGAAAAGCGATTTTATTAAGAAATTATAACTATTGATTAATTAACCAGATACGATAAAATCAATATGAAGAAAACGGTTTCTCGAGCTTCATGGTTATTGGATGTAAAGCGCTCGTTTTAAATGTTAGACTTGTAGTGTAGGGAGAAAAGAGTTTTTCATGAGGAAGCGTTCCCAGCAAGGCATGACGTTAGTCGAAATTCTCGTTGCCACTCTGATTTTCTGCATAGCGCTCACCGGGGTCCTTGGCAGTATGGTGGCCATTTCAGATCTGATCGACCTCTCAAAAGACACAACCACAGCGACTGTCCACTTAAAAAATATGATGGAGCGGATTTTAATGACCTCTTTCGCGACCATGCTCACGCGGTTTCCTAATGGCACCGTTGACGGCCCTGTCACCAATCGCTATTCATCTATTGTCGGAGGATACAATTTAACCAATGAACACATAACGGCACGTTATACAAACGTTTCAACGGACCCTTTGGAAATAAATGCATTCTTGTCCTGGAGCGACAAAAAAGGACGCGCTCGCAACATGTCCATGTCCACTTTTAAAACAAGATGAGGCTTCCTATGCGGATCTTTAAGAATTACAACAGAGGTTTTACGCTTGTTGAAGTTCTCGTGGCTTCTTTTATCGGCGCCATGGTCATCGGGATCCTCTTTGCCATCTTTTCCGCGGGCAATGACTTGTATGAGGTTAAACGCACGCAGGCCGATCTTCAGGGACAGGCGCGTAACGCCCTGGATGAGATGTCGTCTGAATTAAAGCAAGCGACCCGGGCCTCCAACCAGACCCCATCGCCCAACTTATCTTTCCCGACAGCACCGGACAATCGAAATATTGATTTTTGCCTTCCATTTGATTTAGACGCAAACGGTTATCTCACGAATGCTAACGGGACAATCGAATGGGACACGACCAACCACGTCCGCTATCTCTATAATGCAACAGGACGTCAGATCGTTCGCACGCACAATGGCGTTGATAAAATCCTGGCCAATAATGTTCTCGATGTCCGCTATATTGACATCTCCTACGACAACACACTTGCGATCAATGAACTTAAAGTCGTGCTCTCTTTGAGCAAAACAACGCCCCGCGGCAGGACAATGTCCACCGCGGCAACGGCTACGGTAAAGCTTAGAAATTAAAAAAGGAAAAAAAATGAAAAAGACGCTGAAAAAAAATCTTGGAAAAAAGGGCCAAGTCCTGATCCTGTCCTATTTTATCATTTCGGCTTTTCTTATATTTTCAGCCGGCCTTCTCATTAAAGCAATGTCTGAACGAAACTTCGCCGAGCGACAGAGGCTAACCGCAGAGGCATTCTATCTGGCCGAGGGAGCAACAGAAAATGCCATCAATACTTTTTCAACGGCTCTGGCCAACTTCGTAATTTCTCCAACAATCAGCTCTTACAATGTTACGACCACTTATGCCACAAAAAATAACTTTAACGTCACGACCACCCTCACCCGGCTTGAAACAACAGACCGTCTTATCGTTGAGAACAATACTAATATTTATGCCTGTAATTATGAAGCAACGACAACCGTCACCCATCCTGAGAACAGCGCCATCTCTGTCACCGTTCATCAGATTATTGCCCGGCGTCTCATCCCGACTTTTCAACACGCCGTTTTTTATAATAATGACTTAGAAATCCTTCCTGGCGCGGCAATGACATTATCAGGAAAAATCCACTCCAACAATGATATATACCTTGATTCCGATGGCAATACACTCACGATCGATTCGTCCAGCCTCACTTCTGCCGGAAACATTTACAATGAACGTAAAGATTCAGGGCTGACCAAAGGAACCACCTTGATCAGCGTCTATGGATCAAGCCCTGTAACCTATGAAGCCATGAATGGACTGGATAGTTCAAGTGCAACATGGACAACAGATGCCACAAGCCGCTGGGGCGGCACGGTTCAAAGTTCAGTCCATGGTGTCACCGAACAAACAACACCCTCTGTGGGATCCATCGCGTCCAACGGCTACTATGCAACAAATGCCAATGTTGTCATCACTGATAACGCTATTGTCAAAAATGGAACGCTGCTGGTCGAAGGCGTGGATTATCCCAAAGATACCGTGACAGCAACAACCTCTCTCTACAATAATCGCGAGGGAAAATATGTCCGCGCGAGCGCCGTCAACTTAAGCAAGTTATCCGGCGCCACCGGAACATGTTGTTCTTGCACAGGCACGGCATGCACCTCGCCGGCATCCAGTTGTCCCTGCGCATGCAAAACACCGGTCTCATGCCCTAACAACCTGCCCTCCAACGGTCTTCTCTATGCTACGCGTACAGATGCTTCCGGGGCGCAAGAACCTGGCATTGAATTAACCAATGGCAGCACGATCAACAGCTCAGTCGGCCTGACTGTTGTTTCTAATGATCCTGTCTATATCAAAGGTGACTACAACACAGTTTCCTCAAAGCCGACGAGCATCATTGCCGACTCCTTAAATCTTCTCTCCAACAACTGGAGTGACACTAACAGCACAAAAGCTTTATCTTCAAGGACAGCAACGCAGACAACTTTTAACTGTGCCTTTGTGGCAGGAATCGATACCACAACCAGCGGGCACTATAACGGTGGCCTTGAAAATTACCCAAGGCTTCACGAAGGATGGTCCGGCATTAACCTCAATATTGTCGGATCATTTGTAGCTCTCTGGAACAGCGGAATTGCCGATGGTTCATGGGCCTATGGCGCCCCCTATTACACTGCTCCAAAACGTAACTGGCAATACAACATAAATTTTAATAATCCTGCAAACCTGCCGCCTTTTACGCCCATGGCCGTTGAAATTCGACGCATCGCGTGGTGGAAAGATTAAAAAAAATGCCGCTGGAAAAAACTCCAGCGGCTTAAATTCCGATATTTTTAAAAAATCACATAAGTTTTTTAGCAAAAATATAAATAGATAAATCCCGCTTTAGTAAATACTCAAAATAAGACCTTTTCCCCTGATGAATCAAAACAAACCCTTCTCTCTGAAAAAATAAACGCGCGTCTTCTGACATGGTGGCAAGACAAACCCCAGGCACCTTATTTTGACGTAGATACGATAGGTAAGCTTCCATCAAACGCGCACCCGTCCCTGAATGCCTGTAGCCCTCTTTGATATTGATATGTAAAACCGCCGGATATTCTTTAAAATGATCCGGCATCCGAAATTCTCCTTTTAAAAAACTCATGAGGACTTTCCCTAAAAATATTAAATTTTTTCTTCTTAAAAAAACTCCTCGCACCAGTGCCTTTAAGAACAAAGCCGGCGCTATCTTCGCCTGAAGAACCCGATTCATCGCATCGGCGTTTACGGCCCCGATAATATAACCGACCACCTTATTGTTTGCCTCTGCAACAAAAGATGACTGAGGTTCAATATCGGTAAAATAACGCGTCAAAAAATCCGACATGATCTCAGGATCACTAAAATATGCGGTCCCGGAATTACCGACAAAAGCTGTCTGCCACGCGATATCGCGGACATCTTGCCTGTCTTGAGTTTTGAAAGGCCGGACAATTATTTCTTCCATTTTACCTATAGGGTTGGCACGCAGCTTCAAACGATGGGTCAAGCTCTAAAATACGCCAGGCGGATGTTTCGTAAGGAAAACCGACAACACGAGCACTGCTGAAAATACGGTCAGGATCCCCTAAATCTTTTAAAGGAATTTTAACGACAAAAGTCCGGTTCTTCGTGATCACCTGGACACCATTATCTTTTAAGCGTTTCTGTTTATCCAAAACCTTAACTCCAAAAGTCCCTAAGGATATATGAAGCTTAGGCAAAACCGCAAAATCCGCTTTTTTACTGTACCCAAGAAGATAAAGAGAAAGTCCGAGCGTTTTATCAACTTTTTTATTCAATATGATTTTAATCCATAAATTATCATCATGCCTGGCAAAAGCCAGATAAGAAATTTTATCAGGGTCTGAAACAGTGGTTCTTTGAGGTGCACCCTCTTCCTCGTCAGGGTCATCATCTTTCTCCAGGGAAAACGATTTTTGAGGTTCATCGCTGGTATCGATACCGATATCCTGCCATTTAACATCCGGGCCGACCTGGCGCTTCAAAACAAGGGCAGGATAATCCCCGAAGAGCTCATTAGACCTGGCAAAAGAATATAGATAGCCCGGGGCATACGTCAATTGACTTTTGTATTTAGAAATAGCATCACGTTTTTTCTGAACCTCTTCTTCGCTCAATACAAGATTTTTCCATTGCATGCCAACGTACTTGCTCGGAGGATCCAGGTGTAACTGCGGTTTATACCCCCGGGGCTTGGGCCAATTAACCACATGGATAAGATACGGGTAGACTTGCGGAATGCCGATTTTTTTCTCTAAATCCCAGAGCGCGACGCGTAAAAAAACATAAAGCGAACGATGGTCCCGATTCGTATCAACAGGATTTGAAACAAAGATCTTTGTAGGCCTGAAATCAAGAAGGACCTTTTTTAAGTCTTCCAAAACGCTTTCGCCGACATAAGGCGCGTGATATGTCAAGGCATCCGGATAAGAGACCTGTGTCACGCGGGCGAATATACTGCGGTAAGGTTTAGTTTTACCCCAATACCTCGTCAAAATAGCCATGGTGCCATGATCCGGATAGCCCAAAAAGATCACCTGGGCCGGATCAATCCCCAGATACTGCATGGCCACAAGCGTCTCTTTTCTTCTGACCTCGCCCATATAAAGGAAGGTTTTTTTAAAAAACGTAATGCGTTTTTCATAAAGAATAAAAGAAAGCTCATTCGCATCGCCATTGGTGTAACAAACCACTTTCACGCAAGCGCCGGCTTTTACAGCCTCTTGAAGTACACCTGCCGCGCCTATGGACTCGTCATCAGGATGCGGCGCGAGGATCAAGACCCGGTCTTTTTTTGTGAAGGGCGGCATCGTCGAGATGTCCTGGCACCATGCAGAAAAAACAAAACACAGCCAAAAAAAGATTCCCGCCGTTACCGCGCTTCCAGTAATCTTAAATTTTTTCTTTATCATGTTTTATTTTTTCGTTGCAGGAACATGAGGAATGCCCAATAACAAATGCTTAAAATAATCAGGTAAAACAATTTTCTAAAACCTTTTGCTGCGCCGAACAGGCGTGCCTCCTGCCAAAATATGATAACTGAAAAAACGCCCAGTACAGCAAGAAGCGAATTAAGCTCATGCTTGATCCATGATCTTTTTAGACCCAGGAGATCCTTGAAATTCCGGGAAGCCAGACTTTTAACCGTTGGAAAAAATTTAGGAGTTTTTTTGCAATATGCGCTATAGGCCTTGCCAAAACGAAGCGTCAGGGCCTCCTCTTCATGTTTTGTCTGGGGGATATAGATCCACAGGAAAACAGCAAAAAAAACGAAAAAGACCCACCATGAAAAAAGAGCCAGGACAATACCGGCGCCGATAAGAAAAGTCCCCAGGTACATCGGATTTCGCACAACAGAATAAGGCCCATCAACGACCAAGACCGTGCCTTGGCCTGTATGGTCTTTTTTAAAACCCCGGGCTGCCATGCGAAAAAGAAAACCTGCGCCAACTGCGATAAATCCCAAAAAATCCAAAAAATCATTCAAGGCCGCACTCTCAGGACGCGCAAAGAGATACTTTGAAAAAATAAGAGAAATAGACAATCCTAAGAATATAAGAAAACCTTGCAGCCGAATCCGTTTTTTCATGAGCGCTTTCCCTTATCTTGATAAATCTTAAACGATTAGGAACTATTTTAATCTAAAGAAAAGCTCTTCACAACATAAATTATCATGAAGAGCTTTTCTAAAAACATTATCTTAAACTACCTCAAGGATCAAAACGTATATTCGACCTTCAGGCTGAAATTCCTCTCAGGGCTTGGAAAATAACATTTATCATAAACAAAGCCATTACTGCTGTCCGTCCCATAAACACCGTATTCGGAGTACTGTTTATCTAGAATGTTATTTATGGCGAACGTGACAACGCACTCTTTAAGACGCCAGGATAAATTCATATCGGCAACCATGTAGCCGTTCAGGGGAGACACGGCGTTGGCCTGGTCATTGATAAAATATCTCTTGCCCACATAAGTACCCGCCAAATTAAGCGTGAAGTCTTTTGGCAAAAGAAATCTTAAGCCCAAGCTTGCCTTGTGGTTTGGGACAAAAGGAATATCATTTTTGTTATAAACCCCGCCGTCAAAAAAAGCCTTTGTAAAAGTATAATTTCCAAAAAACAAAATCCGTTCGCTGAGTTTTGTTTCTAGAGATGATTCGACACCCTCATGGATCGTCTTGTCATAATTCTCATTTTCACCGAAACCATACGCGCCGCCTGTTGGATTGTAATAAATATAATTTTTTACGTTCATGCGAAAGAGCGACACACTGCCTTTCAGACGATCCGTAAACTTATGCCGCACACCTATTTCATAATTCAACGCAGACTGGGGTTTCAAGTTCGTATTGAGAAATTGATGAAAATTAATATCATACATTCCCGTAAACTCATCCACTTCAGGGAACCGAAACGTCCTGCCCACATTAAAGAAAGCGCTGGAATCATCCTGATAATTATAAACGAGGCCTGAATTAAAGGCTTCCATCTGGGGATTTATCTTGGCATCGCGGTCAGGATTAAAACCCGTAAAATCGTGATAAGCGAATGCATATCGGGCTGCTTCATACCGATAACCATTCACCAGAGACAATGCGTGTGTCAGGGAAAATTCATCCTGCAGGTAAACGCCTATCGAATCCTTCTGAATATTTGTATAATTGTTCAGGGTTTTGTCATTGGTATAGGGATAGTTATCAGATCGATACAGCACCCTGTAAAAATCAATGCCTGATACCAATTTATTTTCATGCTCAAGGATATTAGAGGAAAGTGTATACTTAGGCGTCACCCCTATCGTATCGATTTTATTTTTCCGGGTATCATTATGTGACGTCAAGAAAAACGAATCCGCGTCTTTATGGCGATAGCTAAAATCAACATCGAAACGGCCCGCAGACGCAAGGTCGATCTTGGGCCCTGCGAGAAAATAAAAATCTTTATTCTTCGTGTAATCTTCGCCGTATCTGGCCCATCGGCGCCCATACGTATCTATATGATGTTGGAATAAACCACTCGGCAGGCCATAAGAGGCATCGTGGTATCCGGAACTAAAATGCACGGAGGCAACATCATTGAAATCATATTCAAGCCTCGTGGCAAAATCTTCGATCTTATTAAACGTATTATGCCTGTAACCGTTGCTCCCATCATGGCCGGCATTAAAAAAATATGAGAATTTATTTTTGCTAGATCCCTGAAACGTCAATTTTTGTTTATTTTTGTTATAGCTGCCGTATTCCGTCTCAAGCTTGATCTGTGGTTTTCCAGCGCCCTTCTTCGTAATAATATTGATGACGCCGCTGGAGGCATTGTCTCCATACAAGACGCCTGCAGAACCTCCCCGAATAACCTCAACCCGTTCAACTTGATCCAAAGGAATCTGACTCCAATCAACTCCGCTTAAGTCAACGTCGTTGATGCGTCTTCCGTCAACCAATACCAACACGTTAAGCGCCGCCTGCTCTCCGAATCCTGCCATATCCACACTAGCCACAGCTCCGTTGCCGTAAAAATCGCGCACCGTAACACCAGGGACGCCTCTTAAAACATCGACGACATCTTCTGCGTTAGAATTTTCTATATCTGCCTGGGTAACTACGCTAACACTGGATGGCGTCTTGCTTAAAACTTCTGAATAACGATAAGGAGTTACAACGATAGGATCGAGATCAATTTCGGGTTCATCCGCCTCAGCTGAGATCAAAAAAACGAGATTTAGTAAACACAATGCTGCCGTTAAAACAAATTTCTTCATGATTTTTTCCTTTCTCTTCCTCGAGAGTACTTGCCTTGCCTTGCGTGATGGACCGGACTCATATCAGTCAATAGTCGATAGACTATAGCCAAAACAAAAAACCAAAAACTATTGACTAAAATATTACCGTTGCGGGACAGTGCCTGGGATGTCACCAGGACTTCCTTCACTCAAGCGGCTTTTTTATACTGACTCTCCAAAACTGTGAGTTAAAACGATTTTTACAAAAAACTACGTACTAAACTTGAAAAACTTCTTTTTTGAATAACCTCCTTTCTTATTGAGCGTCAGCCTTTGTCTTTGAAACTAAAACAACATAGGGCTTTGAAGAAATGGGGTTCTTTCGAACAACCACCACGGTCTTATACACAGCCTCTATGTTCTGATAGGTCAAGACGTCTTCACTCAAGCCCTCTTTATAAACCCTGCCCTCATGAAGCAGGAGCATTTTATTGCAATACTCGCTTGCCAGATTTAAATCGTGAAGGACCATGATAATAGTGAGTTTTTTATCCTGGTTCAATGTCTTTAAGAGATTCAGCATTTGTACCTGATGGCCAATATCCAAGTGCGACGTAGGCTCATCCAGTAATAAAAGCTCCGGCTGTTGCGCCAGGGCTTTTGCGGTAATCACCCGCTGACGCTCACCAAAACTTAATTCATCGATTTGACGATTTCTCAAAGAATAACAATCTGTTACTTTTAAAGCGTTCTCAACAATCAAAAGATCCTGTTTTGTTTCTGTCTGCCACCGACTTAAATAAGGGATCCGGCCCATAAGGACAATCTCATAAACCGTAAAAGGGAATTGAACCAGGGTCTCTTGCGGAACAAAGGCGATTTTTTGACACAAACTCTTAAGGCCCATCTCAGCGATGTTTTGGCCGTCCAAACAAACAGCCCCCTCATCTAAAACAAGCACACGGGTCAAAAGCTTCAGCAAGGTCGATTTCCCTGATCCATTGGGGCCAATGATGCCTAAAAAATCCCCCTTAGACACTTCAAGGGATACATTTTGGATCACCCTGTTCTTACCATAACCGCCGTAAAGTCGTTCTGCTTTTAAAAACATCCGAGTCCTTTTGAAAAAATTAAATTCTCTGCCGATTTTTTAACACAATAATAAATACCGGTGCTCCCACAACCGCCGTGATCACGCCCACGGGAATCTCAACAGGCACAAATAATGTCCTGGATAAAAGATCACACAGGACCATAAACGCGGCACCCAAAAGCCCCGCGGTCGGAATAAGAACTTTGTGGTTCGGCCCGACGATGAAACGTGCGGCATGAGGAATAATGAGGCCCACAAAACCGATAATACCGCACAAAGACACTAAAGATGCAACGACGAAAGAAACAACAAAAAATAAAATTTTCTTCACCTGCTCAGTCTGTATCCCCAAATGAATCGCCTCTTCCTCACCCAGGCTGATCGCATTCAGATCCTGGGCAAAAAAACCGATTGTTAAAAATCCAAGCAATACAACAAGGCTCACAATAAAAATAAGAACAGGGTCATACACCTGAAGGCTGCCCCACAACCACCAGCTCAACCCCCTCAAGGCTTCGTTCGGAGATGTTGAGATCAAAACAACCATAAGACCGGACAACAGGATAGAAACAATCACTCCTGAAAGAATCAAAGATGTCGCAGGAATTTTATGATTTTCCTGAGCTAAAAAATAAACAAGAAACATACTCAACACAGCAGCCAAAAAAGCCGCTAAAGGAAGGAATAAAGAACTCAAACCGCAAAGGAGCGCGATAATGGCCCCCAACCCGGCGCCGCTGGATGTCCCTAAAAGATACGGTTCTGCCAAAGGATTACGCAAAAGCGCCTGCAACGCGACACCGCAGATGCTCAAACCGCACCCAACCGCCACCGCCGCTAAAACCCGAAGCATCCTTAAAAAAAGGATCTGCCGATACTCCGAAAGCAGCAAATTGCTGAAAGGGATATTTGCCGACCCTTTTAATATGCCTAAAAAAATAATCAAAATCAAAAAAAGGAAGAACCCGATTATGTATTTGCGCTGTTTAATCATTTTAGGAAACTGAATACATTCTTTTAGAAAGTTCTCTTGCGCCCTCGACAATACGCGGCCCGGGACGAAGAATCAAATCCGGATTGATGTCACTATAAACACGGCCATTCTTAACAGCTGAAATAGACTTCCAACCGAATCTTTTCTTCATAAGTGCTTCAGGAGAATCTTTAGTCATATACGCCAAGATAATGCAATCAGGATTCCGCAAAATCACCTGCTCGCTGTTAAAATAACAAAAAGAACGCGGCACGTCATTGGCAATATTGATGCCTCCTAAAAATGTGATCAATTCATCGACAAGAGACCCCCGGCCCGCAGTGATCAACGGCTCTCCCCATATCTCTACAAAAATTTTTTCTTTTTTATAGCCGTTTAATTGCGAAACTGATTTTTGAAGCGCCTCCAGGCCCGCTTTCATTTCAGTGACAAGCCTTTGGGCTTCTTTCTCTTTATGCGTCAAGGCACCAATCTCAGCGATTGAATCAAATAATTCAGGAATAGTCGCGGGAGAACTCACGTAAACTTTAAAATTAAGGTGGCGCAATTCTAAAACTGTCGGCGTCTGCTCCATCCCTGTACAGAAAATAATATCCGGCCGAAGGCTTAAAATATTCTCAATATTAGGTGCGCTGAAAGAACCAACATTTTCTTTTTGCTTGGCGGCAGGAGGATAATTACAAAAACTGCTCACCCCGACGATTTCCTTCTCACAACCTAAAGCAAACAATATTTCCGTGGTCGCCGGCGCTAAAGACACGTACCGCGGGCCTAAAGATTCGCCAAAAGACACACAAGGCTTGAATAAAAATAAAAAAACAGAAAACAAAAAAATCTTATGCCTGACAATCCGTTTTTTCATAAAAAACCGCCTTAAAAATAAAAAACCCCGACACTTTGGTCGGGGTTGCACCCAATTTCTTGGCCCTTATCCACGAGGAAAATCTTTCTATAGGCAGGTCTTCTGGCTCCCCCGCCTCTTCAGTTCCCTTCCCGTGCCGGCTTTTTAAAACCGCGCACAGTGGATTAAAACTACTGAAAAGGTTTCCTTTCTTAACGAAAGGCGGGGTTACAGCGGCGGGACCGCATCCGATTCAAACGGATTTCCCTTAACCTATATGTTCTAAATTTATGCTTATTATTGTCTTTCCAACCTCTTTTGTCAAGATGATTTAAAAACAAACTGTTTTCACAAGTTCAAAGTTAAGGAGTTTTGAATCGTTGTTTCTCTATCTTAGAAAGCAATATCTCCCGGTCTTCTTTTAAAAATCTCATCAATTGTTCAATTTCCACATGGAGCTGCTTGCTGACAATTCTTTCTGCTTCCGCTTTCGTGTTCGCCAAGGCCGCCAGCTCCCTTTCCTCCTGGATACATTTGAAGGTTTCTTCCTTAAGCTCCTTAAGCCGGCGCCAGGAAAAAAATGCAAAACCAAGACTTAGGACAATAAGCCCTGTTATAATCTCATCAAGAAAAGTCAATGCTCCAGGGTTTCTCTGGAATAATTCAACGATGAACAAAAAAACCTTAAAATAATAGGAAAGAACAAGGGTCAGGGCAAGGACAATGCCAATACCAATCAAATCCCCTGAAGCTGCTTGTGAATGAATCTTTGTGTCCCCCTTAATTTCATTCTCTAAGTTTTTCATTTTAACCTCCGCATATAAAAAACATTAAAACTAATAAAGGCTCCCCTGGACAGGCAATTTTTCCATATCCTGCGAAAGAGATGAGGCAATAACAGAAAAATCTTTATAGAATCCCTCCATGTGCTTAACAGGGATGATCGTATTATACGAATAGAAAATAAAACGCCTCCCCTGAGCCTCTAAAGAATAGGGCTTGCCTAAAGCCAGAAAAATCGCAAAAAATTCCTGGCGCAAGCCTGGGACAGGTTTGTCCTTTTTTACAAATAGATAAAAACGCCGCAAAAAATCCGAAGGAATGCCTTCCTTGACAAAAACATCTTTAGAAAATAAAGACTTAAAGCGCCAATACACTGTCTTGGGCACAATGACAAACTCAGAGAAACTTATAGCATCGGCTTCTGCAAAAGCCATTGTTTGATAAAGAAATTTCGGGAATAAGCGCGAAAAAATAGTTCCATTGTAATCGAATATCTTCATGTGCAGTCCACCCTTGCGGGAACTTAAAACATAGAATAGCTTCGGCGAAACCTTACCATTGCCTAAAAGAAAAAAATCCCTTAACGAATGTTCGAGCACGTAGTCGTGCTCTTCGATAAGGGTAAAATCTATTTTTTTTGCTAACGCAACTAAAGGATTGGCATGCTTAGGAACAATAAGCCGCTTCAGGAACAAGGCAATAATAATCGCGCCACTTGCCCAAAATACCCAGCCCGGGATATTTTCAAAAATCATAACATTCCCTTCTAAAACAACAAAACTATTGAGCCTGCCTTAAAAAATCAGCGCAATCCTCAGGGATCGTTGCATTAATGAATATGCCTGATCCCAGCTCAAAACCCGCCGGCTGGGATATGCGCGGCACAATCGCCAAATACCAATGAAAATATTCCCCGCCGTTCTCATTTACAGGCATAGAACGTATCGTGTAATTGAAATCCGGATTATCCAGTCCATGATAAAGCCGGCTCAGCGCATCTTTTAAGATTTTCGCCATATCAACCAATTCCTCCCCATCGATATCAACGAACGAAGGCATGTGCCTTTTGGGGAATATCCATACGATAAAAGGTGCGGCAGCGGCAAAGGGAACAAAAGAAACAAATTTTTCTGTTTCGTGCACCATCCTCTTTTTGCCCTTCAATTCGCTTGCCAGCATCTGGCAAAAAACACATTTTCCCGTTGTATCGAAATATCGTATGGCATTGTCCAGGCGGGTTCTCGTCTGAGGAGGCACAATGGGCGTCGCGACTATTTGAGAATGCGGATGCTTCTGGGAAGCTCCGGCAGCGAGCCCCTGATTTTTAAAAATTGTTACAGCTTCAATGTCCTTCATTTTCATCAAAATCTTATACCGATCCACATAGACTTTTAAAATATTTAAGACATCCTTATCCGGCATAAGAGCAAGCGTAAGATCATGCCGAGGATGTTCAATAATGACTTCATGAGCGCCGAAACCCTGTATAAGATTTTCTAATCCGTCAAAAGACCGGGCAGGATTTTTATCCGGTGACAACGCCGGATATTTGTTATAAATCGACTTCACGAGCCAGGCGCCATCCTTCTCTATGCGGGATGTTTCGTCGTTGGGAAAAACACTTTCATTCCCCGGACAAAAAGGGCAATTACTCTGATGAGACGGGACAACTTCAACCTGTTTAGATTTTTTAAAGTCCTCAGGCCTCTTGGCACGCTCGGAGGCGATAATCACCCATTCCTTTGAAATAATATTTAATCGCAACTCAGACAACGCTTACCCCATTTCCAAATAGTGTCATACTTTTGCCTTAACCAAGCAATGTGCAGATAATCCAATCAAGCTCACCAACAATTTAAAAAAATGTCAATCTGTATCACTTTCCACCCAACTGACAGCATCGTCGTAATTTTCAAATACACAAACCTTATTCCCTGTCTCAATTTTCTTCCCCTGGGCCCATATCTTATGCCATTCATAAGCAAAACCTGGCTTAACGACAATAGCGGACTTTCCGTTTCCTATTCGTTCCTCATGTCGCCTATGGAAATCCCTGATCTTCTCTAATTCATCCAAAGCCATGTGGCCAAATTCAAGAGCCCTGTGGTCAAAGATCACGTTGCCGTTTTCCAAACACCGGGGATGACGCAACAAATCCTCTGCCATTATAAGGAAATCAGCGGCATTCATCTCACCGCTCGTCTCGACGACCAAATCAAATCCCGGCTCAACACACTTTATTGTATAATTCATAACGAACCTTAATATAAAAAATTAACTAAAAATTCACAATCTCTTTATACATTTCAACGGGAATTTTTACATCCCCCGTAAAAGGAAAATCAAAAAGTAATATCGTAAGAAGGACAAGCGCTATAATAACCGCCAGTATCGAAACTAAAAGCAGGTTATATGCAAAATTGTCCGCGGCAAAAAAGAAAGTAAAACTTACTGTTGTAATACCGCCGAACACAAGGATAAACCACAAAACAGAGTTTATTCCTGTTCTTGAATCCATAATGCGAAGCCTCCTGGCTTCACGAAGATCGTTAAGATTTGCGACTGATTCAGCGAAAAAGACATTTTCCCTTTCAGTCCGAGGCTCGTAAGCGACATATAGCGCCCATGCCCTTCGCAGCGCCTCTTGCGCCTTCGCGCTCTCTTCGCCTTTTGCCAAAAGCGGCCATTCTTCATTCACCACCAGATCATAATATTCTCTCAAAACGACACGCACTTTTTCTCCGAAATCAGGAGAAAAGGCTGCACTGTCCCTGTAAAGGTCCACAACCTCATTAGCCTCAGTTTCCACATGAGTAGAGGTCCTATCAAAATTCTGCCATGACACAACCACCATAAAAGCCAATATGACCGTATACGCCATTCCCACAGCTTCAAAAATAGCTGCAGTAAGGTCTGTGTGTTCCCCCAGCATTTTATGCGGCACAACGCGCCTGACTAAAATAAGGCCCAACATTGATAGAAAAATGGAAAGAAAAATCACGATAATACCCAGAGGGATCGTCGGTACGTTCAATAATATTCTTTGAGCTAAAGGCATACGTTTTCCTTTCTTCTCATGCTGATATTTTAATCATTTATTTTCACGAACTTGTCTATTTTCTCAGAGATGAAATCCAGGCGTTGAAAACAGGAGGAAATTCCTCGAAAGCCCTAGCCTCTTCTTCAGTCCAGGATTTCTTATGCCCGATCGTGTATTCAATCCGTTCTTCAAGCGTTTCATGGATTATTTCTTTTATGGGTTTTACCGCATTTTTTGTATTGCTTTTTCCGTCCCAATTTTCATTAACAGGAAAACCAAATTTTTTTAACGGGCTGTCCCAGGTTGCGTCAACCAAAACCCATCGTCCTTCAATAAAAGCCTTACACGCCAAATGCGTCCCTATCGGCAAGGATTTAACAATTTTTCTTAAAAAAAGAGGGTATTTAATGGATGGGTCATCCCATTTAAAAAGATATGTCGCATATTTTACAGGAATTTTAAGTTTCTCGAAAAAAAGCCCTAAAAGAAAATGCTTGGGGATACAGGAACCTTGATTTGTTTTAAGCAAACCTTGCGGTCCCAAAACAGGATCACGAAACTCAGGAATAATAGCATACGGGATATCTCTCACATGCGTATAGATAGATACCCTCGCCTGCTCGGGGCTCTTATCTTTAGTCCATTCAATAAATTTATCTTTTATGATATCTTCCATTATCTTGAATTTTATATCAATCGTTAGTAGATTGAACTCCAAAACTAATTGACATTATATCATTAAATAAATAATTGAATAAATTTTATAAAAAACAATAAAAACGAATTATTGCTTTAAATTAGCGATAAAATATCCTATAGTAATTATACACTCACGGTATTGTTGGTCCAATGGGAGGTTGTCATGAAAGAATTATTTGAACTTAAAGATGAATATATTATCGAAAGCACCCCTGAAACGAGTAATATAGTTGTTTACTCCCAACTCGGTGAATCAGAAAAAGAGGAGCTCTACACCACTCTTAACCTCGACCAGCACGACCTTGAATCCGCCTTAGATCCCGATGAAATCTCCCGCGCGGAATTAACAACAGATCAACTCTACGTTATCTGGAAGCGGCCCAATGCCGCCTCATTCAAAGAACAATTAAAATTTGAAGTATCCTCTATGGGCATGTTTCTAAAAAAAGACAGGCTCACGGTGATCCTGGGCGAAAGCACTTCACCCTTCAGTTCAAAAAAGCTTCCAGGTGCCACTTCACTCAATAGCGTTGTTTTAAGAATTTTCATGGACACCATTCACCATTTTCTCAGCCACCTCAAAGTCATGCGTCAGCTGAACGCTGAGCTCCAATCAAAATTAAATATATCCATGGAGAATCAATATTTACTCCAGATGTTTAATCTAAGCGAGAGCCTTATCTATTACCTGAATGCCCTGGAAGCCAATGCCTCGGTCTTGACCAAACTGCGTAACAATGCCGAAAAGATAGGTTTTTCTCAAGAAGCCCTGGAAATGCTGGACGATATCATCATCGAACACCAGCAATGCAGTAAACAGACGGAAATTTATTCCTCTGTCCTCTCCGGCCTCATGGATGCCAGAGGGAATATCATCAACAACAATATGAATATTCTTCTAAAGAATCTGACCCTGATCAATGTCGTCTTTCTTCCGCTTAATCTCATCGCAGGCATCGGCGGCATGTCGGAATTTTCGATGATGACCCAGGGTGTCAGCTGGAAAGTGGCTTATTCACTATTTCTCATAGGGATGATTGTTCTTGGATTATTAACCTGGATCCTGCTAGTTAAGCGAATCCACCGCCAAAAAGTTATCAAGACCAACGGAACCAGGAAATCAAAATAAATCTTCCAGTATCCTCCAAATAAAAAACCCGCTGCTTTCGCAACGGGCCTTTTTATTTAGCTCCCCCCGGAAGCTGACGAACCGCAAACTACTGACATTCCCTTGCTCATAAATCTCTACCGAAGAAGAAAAAGAGCTTACATGTTCTCCCTGAGTGATCCGATTCCACCGGATCCGCTATCGGAGACGGTCCTACGCAAAAACATCGTAGCCAAGGCCCTGAAATACTACAAGTATCTCACAGAGGACTCTTCCAGGTCATGCCTCCACATCAGCCAACACTTCGGCGCCTCCCTGGCCCTAGTATCACAGCCAATCGGCCTCGTCAACCGACTCCCCAAAAACTTCATCGATGAGATGAAAGACTATAAAGATCATAAAATTTTAAAAAGATATTCCGGAAGAGTCTTATTAAAAATTGTGAGATCAAATAGAGAAAGGGAATTAAGGAGAGGCTTTGGTGGCGTCTCGAGTACTTGAAGAACCGCTGCTTGCATCTTCGGGGTAAAAATTACCTTTTTGCAACAATCTTAACTGTTCGCTTTTTTTCTCGTATTTCTCAATCTCACTTCTTGACAATTCAGCGTATTCTTTAGTTTTAGAAAATGTCGATATTTGAGTAGGACCACCCACTCTATTGTCTTGTGAACTTGTTTCTTTAATGCAAAAGGTAGCTAATTCCGCTGCATGTTCAGTTGTTATTTCAGGTTCGTAAAGCCGATTTAACAGATAATTTGCAATGATTGGTATACCAATGCAATCGAAACCTGTTGGACTTTTTCTTGGAACAAAGTTATCAGTACTGATCAGCTGATAAATTTCAGGTTTTCCCAACGATGTATAGCCAGCAAGTAGTATACTTAAAGACGGTCTGTCTTGAGGATTTTGATGAGAAAAAAATTCATTAAATTTCTCTTTGCCTAATGCTCGTAATTGTTCTGCAAGATTTGAAATACCGTTTCTAAAATTTAAGGATGGGGATATGATATCAAAAAAATGCATCGCAAGGGGACCATCCCCTGCAATCCCAACTGCATTATGTTCATCGAGCTTAAAAATCTTTTTTACAGTATCATTACTGGTCAAAAAAGAGCTCGCCCTACTATCAGACGCGAAAACTATTCCATCTTTTGTGATAATACAAATCGTAAGAGTCATTTTAAGTTAAGTTCACCCTCACATCATCTCTGCCTTCAGGCACTATGTTGTTGCCTTTTGGCTGATAGTGCTTAAACATCTGTCTTTCTGCAGCTTTCCGAATATATTCTTCGCTAATTTGGGCATATCTAAAATAACATTCTTTTGACTTTATATAGAATTTAATAGTTTCATTTGTTTCAGTATCCAGGTCTAAATGTTGTGAAAGCCTCACCTTGATATCAGTTGACTGCCCAACGTAAAAAACATAAAAATTGCCGTCTTCATGTCGGTAAGACAATCTATAAACACCAGGCAAATTATTAGGGATGCCTTTTGCTGCTCGCTCATTCAGTACGTCAAGCTTCGTCCAGGTAAGTTTCCAATTTTCCATTTTATAGTTTCTATTATTGATTACTTAGAGTGAGATTATTTTTTCTTGATGATATCTATTATATTAAAATAACCGTATCTATCAACATTTATATTAACGATGAACCGGACTGTGAAAATGACCCCATACATCTAATCTTAAACTCGGGTGATTTTTTTTCTTATAATCCTTGTGAATATTATATTTAAATCCTCGCTTTAGATAAAAATTTACTCTGTCAGGATATGCGTCTACGGTGATAAATCTACAGCCAGCTCCCGTCCTATTAATTTTATTTACAAAGCCCTTCACAACATTAAGTATGAACGAACCACACCCTTGTTTCTGACATGCTTTAATGAATGCTATTCGCGCAATCTTAATCGCAGGATAACTGTGAATTCGTTTTCTTTGAGGAAAAAATAATTTCTCGCCAACATCAAGTCGAATTGCATCGCAAGAAAGAGTATAGTAACCGACTAAAACGTCTTCAAAATAAAGTAAGGTGGTATGGGCGAGATATTGTTGTTGATAATATAGTGCGTCGTGAAACAAAAAATCATTTAGATCCGAATCACCACAATCAAAACCTTCAAGCTGGGATTCTGGTGTTAGAGGGTGGGGTTCTAAGTTATCTGGATTTAAGCCCATTGTGAGTCATCTTAGCATGAAATGTCTCATAAAGACGCTCACATCGTTCGAGGTTCTTGTAGACAGCATGAGTCGGCTGAGTCTCCTTGAGATCTCTTAGAAACTCTTTGGCGTCATTACCTTTTAAAATTGGAGTTGGCTGTATTGGTCTAGCCATGATTAATCCCTCTTTACATACCTCATCACTGCAAGTTTATCTTAACATTTACTTCTTTTCAATAGATCCTAAATAACAAAAAGGAAGCGCTTTCTTAACAATAGAGACAAAAAAACCCTGGTTTTACCAAGGTGTAGGAATTAACGACGAAGTTTTACTTATTCTTTGCATAAGCAACATTTTAATAATAGCTCCTGGAAGACCACATGTCAAGAAAAATTTACTCTCACTCTATGTTATACTTTTAATGTCAGTCTGCCCTCCCGCAAGCGCCAGTAACGCTTGAGAAAGGGGCCGTGCCATGAGAATCGAAATTGAAGTTCGAGAAGTCATTCTCATCATGCTTGTGTTGATTGACCTTTTAAAGCGATAATGCAAAAACTGGCGAGGGCAGACAAACATAAAATCATTTTTTATGCAGAATATGTTGAAATTTCACATCAAACTGACAGACTGCCCGCGTGTCGCCCGACCCTCAAAGAAAACCTGTCTAAAGACCTACTCGACGAAAATGGGCACAAAGCAAAACGCCCCACTCTTTCGAATGGGGTATTGACCGATGACACTGGTAGTTTGCGCTAGCGTCATTATTGGCTCCCCCCGGAAGCGCCGCCGCTTCCTAATAAATCATTATGGATTGCTGCGGCATTTCCTCGCTCCGCAGAGCTTCGCTCGGTCGCTCGAACAAGTTCTCGTCTTTGGAAACCATAAATAAAAAAGGGACCCAAAATGGGCCCCTTTTTTATTTAAAAGCTCCCCCCGGAAGACTCGAACTTCCGACCTGGTGGTTACAAGTATCCCGAAATTACTTTCGGACTTGGACTATCTCATCACCGTCGTCTTTACGTTACGGTGGCGGGTATATAGTCTCTGCACATTTAGGCCAAGGCTTTCACCTTAGCACACTTAGCTCAGGATTACCCTTGATCCAAGGGTTTCCCTGAATTAGCCCGCTTTTTCAACCCCGGTTTCCCGGAGAAGCTGCACTTTGAGCATGAATTTCTCGATGACAATTGGCACACAGCAAAACACACTTTCTCAACTCTTCCTTAACTTTAGCCCAACTCCTTGTATAGCCTTTCTCAGAGATGCTAAAATCTTTACCCGAAGAATTGATGTGATGAAATTCCAAAGCTTCGACACAAGAATTATAACCACATCTTTGACACTGACCGCCCTTGTGCTCAATCGCCATCTGTCTAATTTTCTTACGTCTCTTATAAACAGCAGCAATTAAATACTTGCGGCGATCCGCATACTTGCGTGTATCTCGCCTTGCCAATGCCATCTCCATTCTTTACTCGCCCGCATCTCGGCGGGTTCGTACAGCCACTCGCTCTACCGACTGAGCTAGGGGGGAATAAAACTATAAAGAACAATCTAGCTTCCCCATCGGACAGCAGGAAACTAGAGGAAAATAAACTCATAAAGAACTATTTTCGCTTTGCTAATTATAGGTAAAAAGTCTTTTTTCGTCAAGACAAATAGCTTATCTCCTGGCACGGCCTATGCGAAACAGGATAGCACGCAGCAAAAGAATGCCCAGGATAAGAAAAAACGCGATGTTGCGTAGGTTTCTGAATAACACCACTTTATCGCTCCTGTCTGCCACCATAACCTGCACATAGTCTTGCGGCTCTTTTATTTTGGCCAAATCCTTCTTAAAAGCCTTAGCTAAAGCAACTTCGCGCGGCATCTTGTCCTGCAAAATAATTCTTTCAAGCTCAGCGTTAAAGCCTGTTACGCCCCCTGTCTGAAAAGCCACATTCAATTTATCATAGAAAAATAATTCTGTGCCATAACGCATCAATTGACGCACCGCATAAATATTGGCAAATAAAAAAAGCACCATAAGAACAGCTGCTATCGTATTCCTGACTTTGCGATTTTTAGATAAATCCATAAACATCCCCTTAGGCCATGCGCCTCTTAAATCTCAAGATACTTAAAGAAATCACAATAATCCCCATAACAGCCAATATCAATAATTGATCCCAAAGGATCCCGATCCCAACCCCTTTTAAAAATATGCCTCTGATGATCGTAAGAAAATAACGCATGGGATTAATAAGCGTCAGCCATTGGATGACAATAGGCATATTGGCGATAGGATAGGCGAATCCGGATAATAAAAATGTCGGCATATAAAACAAAAAGACCGACATCATGGCTTCCTGCTGGGTTGAAGCGATTGTCGAAATATAAAGACCAGCGCCCAACGCGGTAAATAAATACACGCAGGTAGACAATCCCAATAATAACAAACTTCCTCTCAAAGGAATATGGAACCAAAAGACAGCCAGCGTCGTGATCAAGATAGACTGAAAAAGAGCGATAATGCCGAATGGAATCAACTTGCCTATAATAAGTTCTAAAGGCTTAAGCGGGCTTACAGACAACTGTTCCATGGTGCCTATTTCTTTCTCCCGGACAATAGCCATGGCTGTCAGCAAAAGTGACATGATGGTTACAATCGATGCGATAACACCAGGCAAATAATAATTGCGCGAGATGAGATTCTCGTTAAACCAGGCGCGCTCCCTTAAATCAATACTGGGGCCGCTTGAACTTAAACCCATCGAATCCAAATCTTCCCGAAGCAGCATGGTCTGATAGGAACCCACGATCGTATTGGCATAACCCATAATGATCATAGCTGTATTGGAATCCGAGCCATCAAGGATCATCTGGATATCCGCGCTTTTGCCGGCTTTAAGATTACGTCCAAAACCGCGGTCAATGCGAATAACGGCGCTGACTTTCCCCTTATTGATAAGCCGATCCTGCTCACGCTTGTCGTAAATAATATACTTTGGAATAAAATATTTTGAATACGTAAAAGCATGCAGCAAACGACGACTTTCTTTTGTATTGTCCTGATCATAGATGGCGGTCGGAATATAATCGATATCTTTATTAGCCGCATAACCAAAAAGCAGGATCTGGATCAAAGGCGAGATAACGATAACCGTCCTCATCCGCGGATCGCGCAAGACCTGTTTAAATTCTTTGATCAATATCGCCTTAACTCTCTCCAAGATCATTTAAACACCTTTTTTTCAAATCTCCTGATCGCAATCCCAAACATACAAAATGCAAATAAAAACAAAAAAAGAGACTCATACCATAGAACCTGCATATTGCTGCCTTTTAAAAACAATCCTCTTAAAATAAATATGTAATAACGCGCAGGTATAAAATACGTCGTTAACCTGACGACCGGCGGCATATTAAAAATTGGATAGATAAACCCTGACAATAACATGGTCGGGATAAAAGTGGTCAACATGGCCAACTGGCTTGCCAAGAGCTGCGTCTTGGCAACAATCGAGATCAGGATACCCTGTGATAAAGCGCCAATCAAAAAAAGTGCGCTCAATACAACGAGCAGAAGATAATTGCCCCTGAAAGGAACATCAAACAAGAATCTCGTCATCAAAACCGAAATCGTTAAATCTATAAAACCTATTGAAAAATATGGTATGAGTTTTCCAATCACAAGCTCTGCCGGCTTAATGGGAGTCGAGATCAGCTGTTCCATCGTCCCCCGCTCCCATTCCCTGGCAATACAGATGGAAGACAACAATGCCACGATGATCATCATGATCATGGCAATAACGCCGGGAGTGATGAACCACCGGCTCTCCAACCCCATATTGAACCAGATGCGCGCGCGCAGATCCACCGTGCGGATCGGTTTATACCCATATCTTGTGAATGTGTTGACCAAAAGATTCGCGTTATATTTGCCGACTACAGAACGGACATACCCCATGGCAATCGTCGCAGTATTGGAATCGCTGCCATCCACCAATAATTGCAGCGGCGCGGGTTTTCCGGACTTAAGATAATGTGAAAAATCTTTGGGAATGATCAAAGCCAGCATGGCTTGACCGGAATTGATCATGCGCTCAATGTCACGATAGTTATCTACATAACCGATAATTCTAAAATATTTAGAAAACTTAAAATTAAGCAGGAAATTACGGGAGACCTGAGACGAGGCATCCTGATTCCATATAACGGTATGCACACGGTCGATATCCAAGGACAGGCCATATCCAAAAATGATCAGCAAAAGCACCGGGATGACAAGCGCCAGGCCTAAAGAACGCGGATCGCGCTTGATCTGGATAAATTCTTTTTTTGAAATAGCCCGTATTCTTTTTAAGTTCATCGGTCTTTATGCTCTGCGTCGTAATCTTCAACCAAAGAAACAAAAACATCTTCCAAAGACGGCTTGATTTCTTTAATGACGACATCGCGCACGCCCTCTTGTGCAAACATATTTTTTATGGCCGTGGTGGCTTCTTCAGATTTAAAAACCACTGCATGAATATTAACGCCGAAAAGCGCTGTTTCCTTCACCCCATCCAATTTGGCAATTTTTTCTAACCACAACTGCGCCTGAGGCACGAGAATCTCTAAAATATCATTCTTCATGATCTCAGTCTTCATCTCCTCGGGGCTGCCCATGGCGATCATCGTCCCATGGTAGATCATGACCAGGCGATTGCAATTCTCTGCTTCTTCCATGTAATGCGTCGTCACAAAAATAGTCACTCCTTGCCTGGCCATCTCTTTAATGATATTCCAGAAATTGTTACGGGTGATAGGATCGACGCCCGACGTCGGCTCATCTAAAAAAATGATTTTCGGATGATGAATGATCGCGCACCCTATGGCCAGCCGCTGCTTCCAGCCGCCGGAAAGCGTACCGGTAAGGTTCTTACGGAAATCTTCTATGCCGGCGAGTTTAATGGTATCCTCTTTGCGTTCTTTGCGTACAGAGTGGGGGACATTGTAAATACTGCTGTAAAAATCAATATTTTCTTCAACTGTCAGATCATCATAAAGGGAAAATTTCTGGGACATGTAACCGATGTTTTGCTTGATCTTATCCTGCTCTTTGATGATGTCGAATCCTCCCACAGTGCCGGTACCTGAGGTTGGTGTATAAATCCCACAGAGCATCCGGATGGTAGTGGATTTTCCTGCCCCGTTAGGCCCCAAAAACCCAAAAATTTCTCCCTCTTTGACTTCAAAATTAATATGGTTGACCGCAGTGAAACTGCCGAATTTTTTTTCAAGATTTTCTACTTTTACGGCGATATTAGAATTCATGAGATTCTCTTATAGAAAAGTTGATCACGCCTCTTTTAGAGCGTGTCGTGATTCATAGTCATTGACGATCTTGATAAATGCCTCCTCAAGCGTCTTAACCGACCACTCATCTTTAATCTTGTCCGGGGTATCGCACTCAAGCAAATGCCCTTTGTGAAGCAGGCCGACCCTGCGGCAACGTTCAGCCTCGTCGAGATAGGATGTTGAATACAATATAGTGACGTTCTCTTTTAACAAGTCATAGAGGATCTTCCAAAAATCGCGCCGGGAGACAGGATCAACGCCATTCGTCGGTTCATCAAGAAATAAAACTTTCGGGGTATGGATAAGGGCGCATGAAAGCCCCAGTTTTTGTTTCATCCCTCCCGAAAGTTTTCCGGCCAGCCTTTGTTTAAAAGGCAAAAGGCCCGAAAAACCAAGAAGCCTGTCGATCGCTTCTTCCCTCTTGTCTTTAGCGACGCAGAAAATATCCGCATAAAAATTAATATTTTCCCAAACGGTCAGTTCTTCATACAGCCCGAAACGCTGCGACATATACGCTATGTTATCTTTAAGGCTCTCAGATTCTTTGACAATATGTTTGCCATAAACCCAACCCTCGCCCTCGGTAGGCGTGAGGATCCCGGTCAAAAGACGCATGGTAGTCGTCTTGCCGGCACCGTCCGGGCCAACAAGCCCGAAGATCTCTCCTTCTTCTACCTCGAGGTCAAGCTTATTGACAGCAATGTTATTCTGGAATTTTCGAGTAAGGCCTGAGGCTTTGATAGTGCTCATGGGCAACGATTAGAGGTAGATAAAGGCATCCGCAGGCATACCGGGCTTAAGGTCAAGGCTGGAGTTATCCACTTTTACCTTTATCCGGTATACAAGTTTCACCCTCTCTTCAGTCGTCTGAATTGTCTTGGGGGTAAATTCTGCTTCGCTTGAAATAAAAGAAACCCGTCCTTTGTATTTTTTCCCTCGGTATGTATCCGTGACCACAACAGCTTCCTGATCCAATTTCACCCGCGCCAGATCAGTTTCATTAATATAGGCGGTCACCCAAATATTGTTAAGATCAATCACAGTGAATACAGGCGCGCCGATCTGGACCACTTCTCCCGAAAGAGCGCTTTTAACAAGGACGTATCCATTAAGTGGAGAAACAAGATTCGCAAACCCTAATCTCGTTTTCGCAAGCTCTAAAGAAGCCGTAAGCGCCTCAACATTGGCTTTATCCGCATCCGCCTGAGTCTTGGCTGCGTCCCTTTGTTGCATGGAAATAGCCCCAGCCTTAAATAAATTCTCAGCCCTTTCATAATCAAGTTTATCTAATGAATACTGGGAGACAGCCGCTTTCAAAGCAGCCTCGTCTTTATCACGTATCTTGGTCAATTCATCGGTATTCAAATTAGCCACAGGATCACCGATCTTCAAAACCTTCCCCTCATCTGTAAAAAGGCCTACAATCTGCCCCTGCACCCGAAATGACAAGCGCACGTCATCGCCCTCAATATTCCCCGAGACTTTAATCTCATTTTTATTATGATTTTTTTCTTCCCACAAAACCCCGAGGGTAACAACGGCCCCCAAAAGGAAAGCGATAACAATAAAAAAAACCAGATTGATTTTTAGTTTCATTTTCTTCCTCCAAATTCTTTTTTATAAATCTTTATGATTTCTTTTCACTTTTAATTTCTTGCGGGACGAGATAACTTTTCCCGAGCGTCCTGTCAAGCTCGGCCCGGGCCATAAGATAATCATAAATCCCTTCAGAAAGATTCTGCTGGACCTGCCCTAAAGACACTTGGGCATCTAAAACATCAAGATTTTTAGCCTCTCCGTTGTCATAGCTGACAACCGAGATCCTTAAGGCTTCCTGCGCTTTAAAAACACTATCCTTTTGAGAATCAATAATTGCTTGCGCCTGTTTTAAATCAAGACAGGCCTGCTTGACGTCCACAGCGATCTGGTCCGCCACGTTTTCTTTTGTTAAAACAGCCTGTTTATAACGCGCCTTAGCTGCATCCACTTTCGCTTTCGTTGAGAATCCGTCAAACAACGGGAACGTCAATGAAAAACCAGCATTCCAAAGGCTGTGCCTATTATTAAACATATCCCCGATATCATCAGACCTGTAATCATAACCCAGGCTGGCATTAACCTGCGGCCGCCAACCCGCTTTAGCCATGGCTATGCCCCATTTATTAATATCAACCCCCAATGCTTTTAAAGCCATTTCAGGTTTATTGAGGTAAGCTGTTTTTAAAAACTCTTCTTCCTTAATATCAATCAAAACATAATCCAGTTTCTGATCGCGCAGATGAACCTCAGTCTGCTGGCTTAAACTCAGCAATTTTTTTAATTCAGAGAGGATCAGAAGAACGGCATTTTTCGCCTTAACCAATTGCGGGATCATTAAAGCCACCTGGACCTCGGACTGGAGAAGATCAAACTTAGAAGAAGTGCCTTGATCATACCTGTCCTGGACATCCCTGTAATGGTCCCGGGCATTATCGACCAATTCCTGAGCAATCCTTTGAGTTTCATAGGCGAGCAAAAGCCCATAATAAAGCCGTTTTGTTTCGAACTCCACATCAAGCTTTTGAGCGCGCAATGTCTCTTCCTGCGCCCTTACATTCAGCTTAGCTGAATTAAAATTGGCAATATTGGCGCCGCCATTATAAATAATCTGACTGATAGCCGCGCCCAAGCTGTTATCATTCTTGTAACCCGTGAAGACTCCCGCATCCTTCTTGCTTTGTGCCAAAGCAGGAGCAACAGCATCGTTACGCATATAACCGGCATTAACGTTCAAGCTCGGCAAAAACTCACTGCGTGCGTCCATAATACCCGCGCGCGCAGCCACAACCCCTTGTTCCTGAATCTGAATATCTTTATTATTTTTTGCCGCTGTCTGGATAGCTTCTTCTAAAGATAAGGTTATCGGCGCTGAAATATTCAGCTCCTGACAGTAAACAAAAGACATGGCGCCGCCAAAAAAGAACAGAAAACAAAGAATAAAAACAAGAAGATCGTCCACCTTGACGCTTAAGGAACCAGCAATTCTTGATAAAGTTTTTATAGTAGGATTGGGATTGCGGCCGGCTTCAATTTTGACGATCGTGTTCAGCGAGAGATCAGACATCTTGGAAAGCTTATCCTGTGATATCCCCTTCTTTTCACGAAATTTCCTGATATTTGATCCAATCATAGGGTATGCTATTATAATACTAGTATCTTTATACCTTAACTTAAAAACTACTATTATATATCTACTATTATAATAATTTATTTACTGCTTTTGTCAAGTTTTATTCTTGCCTATAAACAAAAAACCTCAAGAGTTTGTCTTGAGGTTTTTACTTTAAAAATACCTTTATCCGTTAAAGAATAAACTACAGTTCCCTGCGCCCTTCAATCGCGCGCGCCAAAGTCGCGGGATCGGCAAATTCCAAATTACTGCCAACCGGCAAACCTATGCCGATACGCATGGCCTTTACGCCTAAAGGACGGATAAGCTTAGTCAAATAAATAGCTGTTGCTTCCCCTTCTGTGTCGGAATCTGTTGCTATGACAACTTCACGAATAGCGCCTTTTTTAATCCGTTCGATCAGGCTGTCCACTTTAATGTCATGCGGCCCGCGGCCTTCCAAAGGAGAAATCGCTCCCAGCAAAACATGATAGGTTCCGTTATAAGTAGCGCTTCGCTCGATGATCTCGACATCTTTAGGGCTTTCAACCACGCAAACCAATTTATTATCACGTCGCATGTCATTACAAATACCGCAAACGTCGCTCTCGCTAAAATTATTACATACACTGCAGAATCGGACTGTTGTCTTAACGTCAACAATGGATTCCGTCAAAGCCGACACCTCTTCCTTGCTCGTCTCTAAGACATGGTAGACGATCCGTTGGGCGCTGCGCCGGCCGATACCAGGCAACTTCATCAATTGCTCGATCATTTTTTCAATAGTATTTAAGCTGTATCCCGCCATTTTTAAACCCTTTTGACAACCTTTCCCTGGAACAGATCCAATGTTGATTTTAAAAACGGATTTTTTTCAATCGTCGTCTCAATCGTTTCCATCGCAGGAGAATTCAAATTTTCTGAAATAACAAATTCAATCTTTAGAATACCTTTTAAAAGAGCATCCAGGCCGCTGGACAAGACCCTTAAATTATCCCTGTCTATCATGGCCTCCTTAAAAAAGACAGCCTCTTTGGGAAAACCAACGGTCAAAATCCCACGCTCCAATTTCATCGGAGTTGCCTGACGCAAATAAGTCGCAACCGACATTTTTACTGAAGACAGGTTTGAGATCAATACATCCCACTTGCTCTTAACATCCTCAAGAGTGCATGCCGGCGTGTTTGCCGGAGTGGATACCGGGACTTCGCGGCTAAAAGACGTCAGCGAACTATCCGCAACCCCTTTTTCTTCTTTTAAAATAGAAAACGGCTTCTTGATTTCCGCATAAGACGGCTTTTTTTGCTCTAAAGGCGCCTTTTTAGGTTCCGTCTCCTCCATATCCATAGGTTCCGCAAGAGGTTTTTTCTGCCCCATGCTCGCCAACTTAACAGCCAGAATCTCTAAAGGGATACGCGGTGAATTAAGCTTTTTAGACATATCCTGCGCGGCAAAAATCTGATTGATAGATACCAGGATATCGGTAATGGTTAATTGCCGAGCCTGTTCAACAACTTTTATCAAAACATCTTTGGGCAGATCAACTAAGGATTCTGCTTCAGACTTGGCGATCTTTATAACCATAAGGTTACGATAATGCTCCAGCAACCCTTCTAAAAAATAATTCAGGTCTTTTCCCCGAGCCGCAACATCCGCGATAAGTTCTACGGCGCGCCCGGCCTCTCCTGCGATAAAATTATCCACAAAATCCAAAAAGGCCTGCTGCTCAATAACGCCTAACACAAGGACCACATCGCTTAACGTAACGTCTTTCTGAGAAAATGAAATCAACTGATCAAGGATGGATTCCGCGTCACGCAGGCTTCCGTCAGAAGCCTTGGCGATAGCAAACAAAACATCTTCGCCAACGGAAATTTTTTCCTGGCGGCATATATCTTTCAATTTTTCGATGATCCTGACATTAGGGATACGCGTAAAATCAAAACGCTGGCATCGGGAAAGAATGGTCGGCAGGACCTTCTGGGGTTGAGTCGTGGCAAAAATAAATTTAACAAAAGCCGGCGGCTCTTCTAACGTTTTTAAAAGCGCGTTAAATGCCTCCGGGGTGAGCATGTGCACTTCATCAATGATGTATATCTTGTTTTTACCCCGAAGTGGCGCAAATTTTACATTTTCGCGCAAAGTCCTGATCTCATCGATACCGCGGTTAGAAGCACCATCGATCTCGATAACATCCAGGCTCTGGCCTTCATTGATCTCATTACAGGCAGGACAAACGCCGCATGGCTTAACAGTCGGCCCTTTTTCGCAATTTAAGGCCTTAGCCAAAATACGGGCGCACGATGTTTTTCCAACCCCTTGAGGCCCGGCAAAAATATATGCATGGGCTATCTTATTGGCAAGAATCGCGCTCTTTAAAGTCTTGGTGATATGCTCTTGCCCAACGACTTCATCGAAATCTCTGGGCCGCCACTTCCGCGCAAAAACTAGATAAGACATTTTATTTAGTATACAGGTTTGGCTAAATTCTTGAAAGGCTTTCGTCTAAAATCAACTGATATGCTGCGTACTCTTTTGTTATTGTATCCCAAAATTAATTTTTATATACAAAAATTTTAAAAAAGAACTTAAAAACTACCCACCTCCGCTGATCCTAAAAAGAGTAAGAACGCCCAGCATGGTTATAAAAATCCCAACATAAAATCTCAATTTATCGGCATTGATTTTTTTAGCGGTGAGCGCCGCAAATGGGACAGCCGGCGTCGCGCACAAGATCAATAAAATCGTCAGTTTCCAATCGATGTGTTTACCTAATAGTAAATATGTAATAAAACCAACCAGGCACGTAACAGCCTCCGCGAAAGCGGTAATTCCGATGGCGTTCTTCGGGCACACCCCTGAAAGCATTTGTCCGCCCATGACTAAAGGGCCGTAGCCTCCTCCGGATATCCCCTTATTGAAAGCAGCCAAAAAGCTGAATCCCATAATCTTCTTCCAGGAAAACTTCATGGGCCTTTTGATAGTTACAAGAATCAAAATACCCATAGACACAACTAAAAGGCCTATGTAAAGTGTCAGTATCCATTTAGGGATTTTTAAAGCGAGGATAACGGAAATAATAGCCCCAATCGAGCTGATAAGCCCTAAGAACAAAGCAACTTTAAAATCTTTGGATTTAAAATTTAAATCTACATTGCCGCAGCCGTGATGAGAAAAACAAGCCGCTATATCCGTAACAAGTTGTGATATAAGGATAGCCGGAACAACTTTTAAAGGTTCATACCCGAAAATGATAAGGATCGGCGCCAGGGCAGTCCCATACCCCATGCCTAAACCGGAATCCAGATATTCGCTGATAAATGTTATGATGCCTACAAGGATAATCATATGATTTTCTAATATTATAAACCAAAAATGACTTTAATTAAAACAGATTTATGTCTTTTCAATCCAAAAATCTCCGCTTATTATCTTCTTGATGCTGAAATTTAAGATAGTATAATTAACTTTAAACGAAATATTCACTCAAGTTACTTTTTTTATCTTAAAAACCATGAAATTTAGCGAGATACATACTTCCCTGACAAAGAAAGTAAACGAAAAAACAGTCGTCATCAGTTTGGTGGCTTTTTTCACTGTGCTCGTCTACTACAACGTCATCTATTACTTTTCAATTAACGTCCCCATAAAAGATGATTTTGACGCAATATTTGGATTTTTAAATAATTTCTCCTCCTCTGACGTAAGAGGAAAAATCATTCTCCTTTTTTCCCAACACAATGAACACAGAATTGTTTTCTGCCGTCTCTTAACTCTCGCATGCCGCAACCTGACAGGGCCTGTCGATTTCAAACTTCTAAATTTTATCGGCAATATGAGCCTCTTAGGCCTCAGCGCGGTCTTGTTCATGGCCTTTAAAAACTCTAAAGACAAAATAACGCCTGCACACTTCCTGCCGGCTATTTTTCTCTTATTCCAACCCGGATACGGCATATCGATGCTTGTGGCCACAGCTTCCATCTCAAATTTATTTGTCTTATTCTTCGCCCTTTTATCTCTTTTTTTATTAACAAAACGCTCAAATTCAAAATTCCTTCTTTCTTTGTTATTCGCGACACTGGCAACTTTCACTAATGGCAACGGAATGTTTGTTTTCGTGATAGGCCTCTTTTCACTCTTCTATCAAAGACGATTCAAAGAAAGCCTGATCTGGTTTTTTTTCGCCGCCTTAAACATCATGTTTTATTTTACAGGATACACTAAACCTTTAAACGGGCCCAACGTTATAGAAACGCTCTTAAATCATCCAAAAACCATTGTAAAATTCTTTCTTAATATTTTAAACCCAATGAATTGCATTTTTTTAAATAAATCACCATTCTTTAGATACTTGACCGGGACACTAACTCTTTCCTATTTTCTTTATTTATGCCTCATTAAATATTTCAGAAAAAATCTTGCCCTGTTTTCGTTCCTTCTTTTTCTTTTTTTCTCCTGTCTGACCCTCTCCATATTTCGCACAAGCCTGGGCTTAGAATTATCCTTAAGCAAAAAATACGCCATCATTCCTGTTCTTATTTTTGTTTCATTTTATTTTGCGACCATTGAAATACTGCCGGAACGGCTACTCAGGCGTATTTTCTCTTTTATTTTAATTCTGACTATTTTGTTTAATGTATATTCCTACGGAAAGAATTTCCCTGCTCTGGTTAGGAACAAAGTGTGGATTTCAGAAAGTGTAATTTCGTGGAATCTTAATGATGAATCAAACTCACGACTTATTTTCCCAGACAAAAAAAGAGCCCATTCCATTTTATCGATCGCTGTGCAAAAAAGACTCTACGCACCGCCAGCTGAATAACGCTTTTTACTAAGCTATTTTTAAAAAGACAAGCAAGAGGAAATAACAAAACATAACAAAAAGCCCCAGCGGCACGCCTATTTTTGCCCATTCTGAACTTTTGATTTTGAGTTTTCCTGCAGAAATAATATTAGGAATATTACCAGGAATGAGCATCCCTCCTGCAACCAAAAGCCCCAAAAGAGCGGACTTGATCTGTAATAAGCTCATGGAAGGGCTTATTTCAGCAGCAGCAAGAGTCGCATTATCAAGGACAGCTGAAACCATATTTAACCAATAGAGCCCCTGGTAAGGGATCTTAATCATGTAGGTGTCAACAATAGGTTTAAAACCTCTTCCTAAAAAGACGAGGGCTACCACAAAAAGATAGATTTTTATAGTCCTGATTAATATACTTTTTGCATCCTCTTGACTCTTTTCAGATAAACCGGACTTCTCCTGGAATTTATTTGGCAAGGCCGTCGCGCCGAGCAAACCAAAAAACAAAACCCCAGGCGCTATAAAAAAGAAAAGATGCCTGAATAAAAACAAAAAATCCGCATTATAAGGAAGATTCTTTAACTTGGAGATGGCAATGGTTGAAAGAGGCTCTCCTACAGGCGTGAGAGCAGCACCCAACCCAATAGAAAAACACGCCAAAACAACAAGAAAAATCTCATGCTTTCTATCAAGCGACAGGTGCGAAATAATTTCTACAAGAATAAGGGCTGCTATGATAGCCGTAATAACACTCGAGGCAAATCCAAGCAAGACGATAACCCAAAACGCGAATAATTTTATGCCTATTGCTTTGGCGATCCTATTGACATGATTGGCAATGGATTTTTGAAGAAATTTAAATAAAAAACCCGCGACAAAAACTGCCGCGGTTATTTTTATGGGTTCCACCAGGGCCTCTTCAACCAACTCCATGCTCCACTGCGAAGTGACGGTAACAGCCAGGCACCCCATGACAGAAAGAAACACCTCAAGCTCTTCTTCGATCTTCTTTACCGAAAAAGGAGCCACAAGAACAATAGCTAAAATAATGAATAAACCGAGAAAAATCATTTTAAATTTTTATTCCTTATCAGCTTTATGAGAACGATTATCCGCTTTTTCCTTCTTCAACTAAGAAATATTCTTATGATAATCCTGAAGCGCCTTCGGGACGATTTCTTCGGCCTGTTCCACAGAAAGCGCGATTTCAGAACGAGGCACAGGAATACCCAGTTGCTTCATAGTTTCCTTAAAACCTCACGGTCTTCACCACGCTCAATAGCATCCGCCTTAACACCCATAATCTCCACCTTATACTTTTTTAATGTCGCTTCGTTGCGACATAATACCTCCTAAAATAATCTAAGATAGATTGTGGATAGAAATGCAGATCGGGGATAAACGTTCGAACCATACTAAAAGAAATCAAGAATGGCGAGGCAAAACCATAAAACACTTACTTTACAATTCCGACCCAGTCCATTAATTATGTTTTAAAACCCATACTTATCAAAGACTTACGCTGACCACGAATTATACAACTTTTCCAAGGATTTTACAAGATTTTCCAATGCTACGGGCATAATATTGAGCACAAGAATCCACGATATTACAGAATTATATCCATCAACATTTTGATACATAAATGCTACGTATCCCAATTTTATTTTTTACAATTTCTGCATTTTTTAAAATATATCCATATAAAATTTCTTTAATTGTTTCAGCTGGCGCGCCTTTATAACTAACACAAATCTGCAAAAAAATAGCGTTAATAAAATTAAGAACTTCCTTGGTCGTTTTGTCTTTTTGGACAATCCTATTCAGTAATTTTAACGAATACAAATTATCAGACAATAAGCCGGATATTTTTTTTGAATACCCGATTCGATATATAAATTCCTTATCATTTATAATCAAACGGATAAGATTATTCTCGCTAAAATCGTTCATTCGCTCAACGATCAATTTCTTATCAAAGAAAAAAAGCGAGTTTAAGAACCTTTCCTTCGGCTGATAAGACGTGTAGTAAACTCTATCTGTATTCTTCGTATCCACAAAAAGCTTTCGTTTAAGAATTTTGAAAACAGCATTAAATTCCTTTATTAAATCGACAGAAAAATTTTCCTTAAAATCTTTTCTGGAAATCCATTTTTCATACGAGAATACCCTCAAAATATAATGGATCATCTCCATACGTTTATTAAAAATGACACCTTCACAAATATTATTTTTTGGGTTCTTCGTCAAAGCTAGGTTATGGTATCTAATTTTATTATAGATATACGAGTTACCTTCAAATCCTAACGCAAAAATCGAAGATTTATCCCTGGCATCAAAAGAATACCTGCTTTTTAATGAACCTGCATCTTTGAGTATAAAGAACCAGGGACTGGCCGTCCTTATATTTTTTAAAGAAATTTCAGGAAAAACATAGCCGTTTTTTTTCGCAAGCGCTTTAGTCACAGGAGTTATTTCTTTAACCAAACTTTCGTAATAATCGTTAAACAACCCCAAGTTTGATTTAAAATATTTTGCAATGTAATCAGTCTTTGGTTGCAAGGGATAAACACAGATAGAAGACGGCCTTAAGGCTGCAATTTTTTTGAATGATTGAGAAAATTTCTCTTTTGTATCTCCAAATAAACCAAGCATAAGATCGGAATTGATATGTTTAAAACCCGCCTTTTTTGCGTTAGTAATTGCGTTTTTTACATTATGATAATTTTGATAATCCCGATTATTATATTTCAAGATAGCACTATCCAAAGATTGAACGCCGAAACTAACTCTATTAAAACCGTGTTTTTTAAGAATGCTCAATTTTTCAAGATTCGCGCTGATAGGATTTAACTCCATTGTTTTTTCGCCACTATCATTAAATCGAAAATTATGGAACAGGGAATTAAATAAAAAATCTAACTGGTTCTCGGTCATGATGCTTGGTGTTCCTCCTCCAATATAGAGATTATTAAATACTGTTCTATCAAATGTCTTTTTAAAATACTGGAAGGATTTGATTAAATTATCTAAATACTCGGATAATTCTTTAGATTCAACCATTGGAGAAGAACTGCAAATACAGTACGAGCACTTTCTTATACAATAAGGTATATGGATATAGAAATTTATGATCCTATTTTTGTTCTTTTCTCGAGTATATCCCTTCCAAAAAGACCTGATTTCTGAAACAGAATATTGCTTCTCCGGATAAAGTATTTTAAATATATCCGTCAAAAGATAATTATTTTGATAACCATAGCGTGATTGGACGTTTTCTGTAAAAATCCTGAATAATGGGATTGTCCTCTGATTTATTTTATCCATATATAAAATTTTCCCTTTTAACGGACCAAAAGATTATCCCTCAAGGCTTCGGTCTCCGCTGGCTCTGCTCTGCCTGTTTAATTAATTCAATTATTTCCTTATCACTATCAGGCCATGCCTGGGCTAATGATAAGGCTGTATAACCATTATTATCTTTAGCGTTTATATCTGCCCCTTTAGAAAGAAGCAACGCTACTATCTCTTTTTTCTTACGGTCGCCCATCACGGCATTCATCAAGACTGTCCGGCCATCATTATCTTTGGCGTTTATGTCCGCGCCCTTAGAAAGAAGAAGCTCCATCGTTTCTTTCGTTTCTCTCAGGCAACAGTTTATAGCAGACCCCAAAGCAGTATTACCTCTATCATTTTTGGCGTTTACATCCGCGCCGCGAGAGAGAAGAAGCTCTATAATTTCTCCATGCCCCTGGCATGCGGCAAACATCAGGGCTGTTGAACCATCTTTTTTTCTACCATTTATATCTGCACCCTTAGAGAGAAGGAGCTCAACCATTTCTTTATCGCCTTTAGCTGAAAAAAATATCAAAGCTGTTCCATGCTCCCATAGGGCATTCACGTCTGCGCCTTTAGAGAGCAACAGCTTCACTGTTTCTCTCTTGCCATTAAGAGCGGCGTTCGTCAAGGCTGTTAGACCAGCGACATTTCTAACATCTACATCAGCACCCATCGATAGAAATAATTCTACTATTTCATTATGCCCACCAGCCGCTGCAGATATTAAAGCTGTCCCGCCAAAGTTATCTTTAGCGTTAACATCTGCGCCTTTGGAAAGAAGAAATCTGACTATTTCATCATAGCGTGGGCCTCCCCCAACAGACATCAAAGCGGTCTCACCATTACCCACTGCATGAAAATTCACATCTATGCCATTAGAAAGAAGCTGTTCTATTGCGTCCTTATCACCACTCTGCGCAGCAATAATCAAAGCTATCCCGCCGGTTTTATCTTTGGAATTTATATCTGTGCCCTTATAAAGAAGCAATTCCGATAATTCTCTTTGATTATAAGCAGCAGCATACGTCAGGGCTGTTTCACCATTACCATCTTTAATATTAACATCTGCGCCTTTGGAAAGAAGCATCTCTACAATTTCCTTAAGACCTCTTTTTACGGCAGCCATTAAGGCTGTGCCCCCTTTATTATCTTTGGCATTTATATCTGCCCCTTTGGAAAGGAATAGTTCCACCATTGTTTTATCACCCACACCTGAATCAATGGCATCCACCAAAACTGCTTGACCCTTGTTGTCTCTGGCGTTTACGTCTGCGCCTTTAGAAACAAGCAACTCTACTATTTCTTTACGATCTTTAAATGTAGAAATTACAGCAAGTTTCAAGGCTGTCCAACCAAGATCATCCTGAGCATTTATATCTATGCCCTTAGAAAGAAGAAGCTCTATTATTTCTTTATATCCCTTATATGCAGCATTCATCAGGGCCGTCCGACCATCATTATCTTTAGCGTTAACATCTGCGCCTTCGGAAAGAAGCCTCTCCACTTCTTTTTTATCACCATGAGCTACGGCGATAATCAGAGGCGGCTCCGGCTTTATTTTAGCGTTTTCATTTTTTCCCATTTCTAAAATTTTATCAATACCGGACTTATCCAAAAAATTTTCATCCGAAGAACGCATTTCCACTATATCTAAAAGAATCTTAGCCTTAGCATAATTCGATCCTGCTTCACGAAGTTCATCCTTAGTACTTGCAACTGCACCTTTTGAAAGAAGAAGCCCTACTATTTCTCCGTTACGTCTAACTTCAGCAATCGTCAAGGCTGTTTCTCCATGCCCATTCCTGGCATTTACATCCGCGCCCTTGGAAAGCAGTAACTCTACTATTTCCTTATTGCCCTTAGCTGCCGCGCTGGTCAAGGCTGTCCAACCAAGATCATCCCTGATATTTGCATCTGCGCCCTTGGAAAGCAAAAGTTCCACCACTTCTTCATCACCCCTATCCACAGCCATCAACAGTGCTGTTTTGCCAGAATAATTTTTCGCGTTTATATCTACGCCCTGAGAGAGCAATATCTTAACCGTTTCTCGACTGCCCGTATCTATGGCAGCAATCAAGGCCGTATTTTGTCCCACCCCGGCGTTAACATCCGCGCCTTTAGAGAGCAGTAACTTTACTATCTCGTTAAAACCCCTGGCTGCCGCGCGACTCAAGGCTGTGTTGCCATAATTATCCTTAGCATTTACATCTGCGCCTTTGGAAAGTAATGATTCTACTTCTTTTTTGTCACCCCTGGCAGCAGCCACCATTAAGGCTGTTTCACCAAGGAAGTTTTTAGCGTTTACCTCTGCCCCCAATAATCCAACCTTCTCAAGTTTGGATACATTCACATCCACGGAGGATGAATCTTTTTTTGTTTGCGCATATAATGACATCTGAAATAAAAAAACAATCACTAGAGAAGAAATTAGATTCTTAAACCTGATCTTTCCCTTCATCTTTCCTCCCATGCTTTTCATTTTAAGTTGTCTCTGCTTGCGTAAATAAAAAGGGTGAACCTTGCCAGCTCATCCTTTTAAATAATCCTTTTGCCTTTTTGGACAAAATTTAGGCACAAAAATACTATAAGTTTAAAATCAACAACGAAATGTTTAGCAGACAAGCGAAACTTACCCATACGATGTAAGGCACAAGCAACACTGCAGCGAGCCTAGATATAGAAAGAAACCTAATGATAGTCCATAATATAAACAGCCACAATAACGCTATCACAACCAATGCGCCTCCAATAGACCTAAACCCAAAAAAGACAATTGGCCAAAGACAATTAAGCGTTAACTGCAAAAGAAATACGAAAAGTGCGGCTTTGACCTTTTTATTATTAAGTCCTTTTTGCCACACAAGAAACCCCGAGATACCCATTATGGTGTACAAGATCATCCAAACGGGCGCAAAAATCCAATTTGGAGGGCTAAAGGATGGTTTTTCAATAAAAGCATACCAATCAGGAATTGACTGCGCTGTAAAAAAACCTCCAACAATACCAGCTAATTGACAAATAAAAATACTCAGCAATAATTTCAATGCATTAATCATTGAACATCACCTCATCATCCCATGGCGCAAGTTCCGCCGCCAAGTTTCGCCTTATATAACTTTTTGTTGTAAGGTAATTTCATCAACAGCATCCCCATAAGACAATTATCGCTCAGACCAGAGTAAATCAAGCCACAGCTTATAAATACCGGGATAAAAATAAATGTCCAGTGCATAAACCATGACAAAAGTACGCCCGACAACACTAAGCTACCGGCAATAAGCCTCACCTGACGCTCTAGCGATACGCCCCCTTCGCCTTTAATTGCAGGCAAGCCTTCTTTTTGCCAGCGCGTCATGCCGCCTTGCATTACTTTAACACCCTGGATGCCTGATTGCATAAGCATATCAGCAGCCATAGGGGAACGATTTCCAGTGCGACAAAGAACTACATAAGTTTGTTTAGACTGACTCAGATCATTCATTTTAGCAGAAAGAATATCTATGGGGATATTGATTGAATCCTTGATATGCACCTGACTAAATTCTAAAGCAGAACGCACATCTAAAAATTTAATTTGCGAATCTTTTTCTGCAAGCACAAAAGCATCACGCGGCGAAATCATTTCCAAAGACGCTGCTTCACCTCTCTGATTAACACGAACAATATTATCAATATTAAACGGTTTAGGAATAATTTTTGAGCGCATATTCTTAACGAAGGCGTCTTTATTTACTTCTTTCAGGAAAGGATTATCCTTTTTCTCCTTGGCAATTGTGGACGAACGTTTTTCATGGTAGTCATGACCCGGGAAAACAGCCGTTTTATCCGGAAGAGCTTTTAATTTTTGCAGAGTATCGAACATAGATTCAGGAGAACCATTTTGAAAATCTGTACGGCCAACGCTTCCGATCAAAAGAACATCGCCGGTAAACAATTGATCTTCTCCGTATAAACTGACAGCATCATCTGTATGCCCCGGAGTGTATATAACTTTCAAATTGCTTGAACCTATGGCTATTTGATCATTGTCTTTAAGACGTTTATCAACAATGCTGGATACCGCTTTTTCATGCATTAATATCTGCGCCTTGAGCTTGCTTTTCAATACGGATGCCAATGAGAAATGATCGGCATGCGTGTGAGTATCGACTATAAATTTAAGATTTAATCTCTTTTTACTCAGATAATTGCCGTATTCTTCCAGCAAGCTAATATGCGGATCTATAATCAAGGCTTCGTTGCGAGAACTCAGTATATAAGAATAGCAACTTCCAGCGACAAAATGTTTAAGTTTGAAATTTGCCATATCCACCTCCGCATAGATAAAATACTAACCTAACCTTATCTCTCCCTCAGCAAAGAGATCCTTTTTAACTTTTTTCTTTTTGATTGGTTCAAATTGGGTACAGAAAATTCATAACTTTAATCGTAGCATCGCATCAATGGATTTGGGAAAAACTAATGCAAGGATAGCAAGTGAAATCATAACAAATAACAAACAACCCATAACCATCAGTATTTTTCTGATCAATTCAATTCTTTCATTTTTGTAATAAGCCGAGGGACAGAATTTTTCTTTAGACAAAATAACATTTTTAATAAAATCGACTTGTTTTCTTGTTTCTTGCTTAACAACTGCAAAGGTAACCATGTACTCAAACAATAGAACAAAGATAAAAAGATTAAATAACATTAAAAATGGCACGAAGCCGGCACCCTGATAAAGACGCTTGAGCTGAAAAAACACAACTCCACCTAATATAGTAAAAAAGAATTCTTGACCATTATATCCTGAGGTAATTTCGATAGAATAACCATTTTGATCCTGTAAAATTTTTCCCAAAATATATATAGGTGCAAATTCTTCATCGGAAGGTTTTTTTATTTTAAAATATAAATGGCTTAAATCTCCCTCGAACGGTTTCCGTAAATCCTGAGTTACTCTTTGATCAAATATTTCAGAATTTTCGACGACTTGTGATAGTTTTCTATTTATCTCTTCCAGAGAAAAATCTGTTCTAATAACTTCGGATGTTGAAGGATTAAGAAACCTTAAAAAATTATTTTTCATTATATTCCTGTTCCTAATATAAAAAAGGCTGAACCTCATCAGTTCAGCCTCTTAGCTAATCCTTTTGCCTTTTTAGGCACTTTTTGGGCACAACGATCATCGTTTTCTCTCTGTGATGTTACAACTTATTATAAATCAAAGAGATAAAAACTGCAAAACATACACTTAGGTGCGGCGCCGAAGCCAGAGTCTTCGGCATCCGCCTTTTGCCGCCAGTGGCGGCAAAATGGCGGAGAGGGAGGGATTCGAACCCTCGAACCTTGTGGGTTACGCGCTCTCCAGGCGCGCGCGCTAAACCGGGCTACGCGACCTCTCCAAATATCTCAATATTTCGGAAATCTTTTTTCTTCCAGAAGCGTTTTTAAAATAACGCTCTCGCCTTCTTGCTTCTTTGTAATCTTCAGCAGGTTCTTCGTAAATTAATACCCAGGGAACACCATGTTTCGTAGATCTACCAGAATTGTGATATTTTAATCGAGCATCGACGTCGCTGGTGCATCCAGTATATGTTTTTGTTAAAGCTCTACTGAACAAAATATAAACTTTCCACTTCATTCTTACTGAATGCGCGTCCGCCTAGCCGTTTTGCGGCTAGGCGAGATCTCGCTCCGGCTTTGCCGGAGCGGACTAAACCGGGCTACGCGACCTCTCCAAATATCTCAACTCACGACAAAAATTATTTAATTATTTTTAATTCGTTTCTTTCTAAAAAATTCTTGTATGACACCAGCACATTCTTTTTCTAGGATACCACCGACAACTTTAATGCGGTGGTTCAGATTCTTATGGTGCAAAATGTTTATAACAGACCCCCCTGCCCCCGCTTTTGGATCCGCCGCTCCATAAACAACCCGGGAAATCCTCGACAAAACCAAAGCGCCGGCGCACATACTACAGGGCTCAATAGTCACATACAAAACACAATCTTTAAGCCATTTACTCTTTAAAAAATTTGTTGCCTCTGTAATCGCGAGCATTTCCGCATGAGCCGTAGGATCGCACAAAAGTTCTACTTGATTATGGGCCCGGGAAATAATTTTATTCTTTAAAACAATTACAGCGCCGACAGGGACATCTTCTGACGCATCTGCCTTTTGAGCTTCTGCAACAGCTGTTCTCATGAAAAATTCATCAGTAAGCATAAAATTTTGTCTATAGACTAGGGTCTATCGACTATAGACTAATTTATGCGCCCAAGTGGGCTCGAACCACTAACCCTCAGTTCCGTAGACTGATGCTCTATCCAATTGAGCTATGGGCGCAATATCTCTTCAATTACTATAGCTCACAAATTCCCTACAACCAACGACAAGCTCAAGCATATTCTGCTTGAGCGCGAAGTGCCGATGGTCAGAACCATCGGCGTGAGCTATGGGCGCAAATCTTTTTTATCAAGCCCATAGATACCTTAAGAATTGCGACACACCTTAGTGTCCAATCCAGTTAGTCCCGCCGAAGGCGGGTAGCTATGGGCGCAAAACAGTTGTTTTGCACCGGCGCAATTCCTTATAAGCGCCGAGTGCTTATTCAAAAGCTTATTCTACCCTTGTCCTTACGCAACGATTCATAAAATTTACTGAATGCCGCCGATAAAGGCTTACAAAAACAAACATATTTAATAAAGTGCGTATGCGTTGTAAGTATTGATAGCGGCCAGGACGGCTAATAGAGGAGCAAAAAAATATCGATACCTGATAAGCCAGACATTTAAAAAATCAACTTCTCCTTCAAGTACGGTGACATACGTATCTCCGCCGCCAAACTCCAGTGCTAAAAAATTTTCAATTCTCATATAAAGTTTAGGCGCAAAAGAAAAAATAAGCATCAATATTGCCGCTGCCGCGGAGAACAGGATGACTGAAACCTTAAATATGAATAGCCACATATTCTCTTCTATTCTTTCTAACCTAAACCAAGGTTTTTTTCAAAAAAATACCTTAAAATCCTAAATTCTCTTAAAAAACGCTATTTAATCTTCCTAATCATATCACCAGATACACCCCTACTGCAAGAATTATATATCCAAACCCTTATACGAGAAAACCTTACTATGCCGCCTATACAAAAATTCGAACCTTGGTCCTTCTTGACGAAGAGCACAAAGGTTCGAATGGGTTGCAATGACAAAAAGGTCGGGACTTTTCCTCTTACGCCCTGGCATTCACCAAAGCTCCCGCGAGACCGGGCACAGTGCACCTTTTACACTTCAAAGCAGCGCCAACACATGAGGTTCCGGCATCTGCCTTACACTTCGGAGCGGCGCCGAAACATGAGGTTCCGGCATCCGCCTTACACTTCGGAGCGGCGCCGAAACCAGAGGTTCCGGCATCCGCCTTTTGCCGCCAGAGGCGGCAAAATGGCGGAGAGGTCGGGATTTGAACCCGAGGACCCGGTTGCCCAGGTCAACTGCTTAGCAGGCAGTTGCTATCAACCACTCAGCCACCTCTCCAAATTATTTACTTTATCTAAAATCTTAACTATTCAACCATCCGCCACCAATACTTCCTCCGATACCCCCC